>Ga0310345_10000023_pt1 | contig 433610 bp, 421 predicted proteins | sample HC15DNA20500_MG_FD_204667 | JGI IMG/M metagenome (GOLD analysis project Ga0310345, IMG submission 204667) | Marine microbial communities from station ALOHA, North Pacific Subtropical Gyre - HC15-DNA-20-500_MG | ecosystem: Environmental > Aquatic > Marine > Oceanic | place: Pacific Ocean...
GATGCTCGAACAGCTCATGCGGAGCGAAAAGGGCGGGCTGGGTTGTGAAGCTCTGTCTCATGGCCAACCATAGCAGGCTAAGACAACCAGAAGAATCCTCAATGTTTCGCTGAGGTCTCTTTCAAGATTTCGCCCCCTTGCCCCGCAAACGAAAAAGGGCGCCCCCGAAGGCGCGCCCCGATCAGTTGCCGCAAGCCGCCCTCAGAACGACTGCGTCGTGTAGTCCACCTCGTCCGGGTAAAGCGTGTCCTCGATCGACGTGGTATGCACCCGCTTGAGGAACCCGTCCTCGACCCGGCTGATATACTGGTGCCCGAAGACCTGATGGGTCTTGCCGTTGAACCGCTTGGCCCCCTGCGGATGGGCGTTCGATTCCGGCATGTCGGTCATGGCCTCCACCGCCTCGATCAGCGCGGCCCGGTCGTCGGGCCCCTTGTAATCGGCGGCCTCCATCCCGGCCTTCAGGATATGCAGCGTCTCCCAGCAGCCAAACATGTGGGCATAGGTCGACACGTCGCTCGCATCGCTGACCGACGCGCCGCGCTCGTCCACGCCCACCTTCTCACGGAAGAACTTGTCGAACTCGGTCTGGTCCTCCTGCGCATGGCGCGGCATGCCCTCCCAGAAATAGGTGCCGTCGAGATATTCAAGGCCGGGGCTGGCCATGTCCACCGCCTCGAGGCTGTCGATGAAGCCGAAGATCTCCGGCCGGCTGGGGCCAAAGAACTCGCCCAGCTCCTTGACGAAGGTCAGCACGGCCGGGCCGACCATCACGTGATAAAGCACCTCCGTCTCGCGCGGGATCTTGGGGAAATACTTGGTAAAGCTCGTCTCCGCCGGCGGGATGGCGATATGCTCCAGAACCTCGCCGCCCTGCTCCTCGATCGCGGCGGTAAAGAAATCCCGGTGATCGTGTCCAAAGGCGAAATCGGGAAAGACCATCGTGACCTTCTTGCCAAGGTTCTCCGCGACATAGGGCGCCATCGCCTGCACCTGGCTCTTCACATCCGTGATGCCGGGCTGCAGCGTGTAGCGGTTCAGCATTCCGCTCGCCACGTGGTGGCCTTCCGAGACCACGAAATACGGCAGCTTCAGCTCCCCCGCCCGCGGGGCCGAGCCGATCACCACATGCGAGAACAGCGTGCCGAACCCCACGTCACAGCCATGCTGGTTGGCGAATTTCTCCACCACCTCGGCGCCGCGCTTGGGGTCGGTGCCGTCATCCTCGGCGACGATCTCGATCATCCGCCCGTTGATCCCGCCATTGTCGTTGATCAGCTTGGCGGCGGCCTGCGTGGTGCGGTCGTACCAGCGGCCATAGGCGGCACCGATGCCGGTGCGGTGCACCTGGAAGCCCACCTTGATCGGCTCCGATGTCTGCGCCTCGGCGAACCGCGCCCAAAGCGGCAGGCTCGCCGCCCCCGCGGCGCCCCCCGCCAATGTCTTCAGCGCGCCGCGGCGCGTCGTGCCCTTGATGAGTTTGGTCATTGCAAGCTCTCCCTGTGTGATTGTCCCGATCCTGCGAAGCGTCAGGGCGTTTGTCCAGTTTTTTGCGCGGGCTACATCCCCCGCGGGGAGGCCAGAAGCCACAATCCGAACACCGTATAGGCAACCATGAACGCCGCCAGCGGCGCCTGCCCCAGCACCGCGCGGCGGGTCCCGGCCGCGTCCTTCAGCGCCAGCGCATGGGCCAGCAGGATGGCAATCACATGCCCCGCCACCACCACCCCGGCCTGCGTCAGCCAGATCAGCTTGACCGTGCCGGGCGTGTTGAAGAACCCCGTGGTGACATAGAAATCCGCCAGCCCCAGCAGGTTCCCGCCGGTCCCCAACGGGTCGTTCAGCGCCTTCAGCACATATTGCCCGTCGACCAGCAGGGCGGTCAGGTAATGCGCAACATGATAGGCCAGCGCAATCGGCAGGATCGAGGGCGCGAACAGGCAGAACGCCCGCTTCAGCGGCCGCTTGGTCCCAGCCAACCGCTCCCCCAGCCACAGGCACGCGGCAAAGGCCGCGATCAGGGCGAGGTTGCAAAGCACCAGCCCCCCGAGCGTCTGCGCGATCACCGCCGAGCGGCCGGGAAACTCCAGCGGGTTCACCCCGATAACACCCATCCACCAGAAGGTCTCGTTCAGCCCGTCGAAACTCCCCGTCCCCAGAAGCACCAGCGTGAACACCGCCAGCGCCAGCGGCGGCGCCTTCATCGAAATCACCTGCCACCCCGGCAGCCCCGCCACCACCCGGCCCCTTGCCCGGCCCAGCAATGCCATCCGCGCATAGATCCGCATCAGCACCGTCATCCCTTCGGCCCGCACCATCCACGCCGGCCCGAACAGCACCAGCCCCAGCAGCGCCACGTACCAGTAGACCCCGGCATAGGCCGCCAGCCGCGCCGGATCACTCGGCGCCGGATCGGCCAGCAGGAACCCGGCGAAGGCGAGGAAGATGACCACCGCCGGCCAATGCCCCAGCCAGCGCGGATAGCGCCACGGCGCCCGGCTCCCGGTGAGCTTCGACAAAACAGTCGCCGGCCCCGTCCACGGGTTCGTCCAGCGCCAGTGATTGCCCGCCAGCCCCTGAAGCGTGACCAGCCCGATCCACCACACCGTCCAGACGAACAGCGGCATCGGATTCACCGACGGATCACGCGACCCGGTGAACCCCCGCCACACCAGCCATGCCAGCACCCCCGCCGCCAGACAGGAGGCCACATGCCGCCCCGCCGCGCTCGCCGGCCACAACCGCACGGTCCGAAACAGCGCCTCCGCCGCCCCCGGCGGCAACAGCGCCAGCAAAATCATCGTCAGGGCAACACTCGCCCCCCCGGCGGCGATATAGACATCCGTGGGCAGAAGCAGCACGAAGCCCTGCTCCGAGGCATGCGCCAGCGCCGCCCCCGCCGACAGCGCCAAACCCGCAACGGCAGCGAAAAGGGCAAGGGAGGATTTGAGTATTTGGACCAAGAAGAAGCGCAGGCGCGCCCCGGCTTCTTCTGGCCCCAAATATCCCCGCCAGAGGCATCCCGTCACCTGCCCCAAGCGCGCCCGCCGATGGCTCATGTCCCGCTCTCCGCCTGCCTGTCCCGGCGGCAGGGTCGGGCGACGGGGCGGCCAAGTCAAGCGGCGCCGGTGTCAGGGCTGCTCGCCCCGGCGCGCCAGCTCGTCGACGTGGCCCAGCTTCAGCAGGTGGATCTCCCGCGCCAGCCGCAGCGTCGGCTTGACGCAGAACAGGACCGAGCCCGCCACGAAACACCAGATCGCCGCCGTTTCGGTCTCTTTCCAGAAGAACAGCACCGAGCCCACCAGAAAACTGACCGCCGCGCTGAAATCGACGATCGTGTGGACCATCTCGTAGACGGCATAAAGGCGTCGGCTGCGCTCGCTCCGCTGCCGGTTCTCATGTCTGAAAAGGGGCATGTGACGACCTCCGGGTCTGCGGTGTTCGCGGGTTAACATAATCGCCCCGCGCCCCGTCGCAACCCGGCGGCGCGCCTGTACACGTGGCCCGGCCCCCGCGCCGGAAGCTCGGCCCGTCAGAGGCCCCGCATCAGGTCCTGGGCGGGCGGTCGGACCCCGTAGGGTGGGTGAAACCCACCGCCCAATCGCCTATCTACTCAACCCGCCATGCAGCGTCGGCACATCGAGGCTCGAAAACCCGTAATGCCGGAGCCACCGCAGGTCGGAATCAAAGAACGCCCGCAAATCCGGGATGCCGTATTTCAGCATCGCCAGCCGGTCGATGCCGATGCCGAAGGCGAAGCCCTGCCAGCGATCGGGGTCGATATTGCCGGCCTGCAGCACCTTTGGGTGAACCATGCCCGACCCGAGGATCTCCATCCAGTCGTCACCCTCGCCGATCTTCAGCGTCCCGCCTTCCCATGAACAGCGGATATCGACCTCGGCCGAAGGCTCCGTGAACGGGAAATGCGACGCGCGGAAACGCAGCTCCACCGCGTCGACCTCGAAGAACGCCTTCACGAACTCCTCGAGGCACCATTTCAGGTTCGCCATCGAGATATCCGTATCCACCGCCAGCCCCTCGACCTGGTGGAACATCGGCGTGTGCGTCTGGTCGTAATCGGCGCGGTACACCCGGCCGGGGCAGATCACCCGCAGCGGCGCGCCCTGCAACTCCATCGACCGGATCTGCACCGGGCTGGTATGGGTCCGCAGCACATGCGGCGGGCGCTCGTCGCCCTCGGCACGGTGCATGTAGAACGTGTCCATCTCGGCCCGTGCCGGGTGGTGGCCGGGAATATTGAGCGCGTCGAAATTGTGCCAGTCGCTCTCGATCTGCGGGCCCTCGGCCACCGAGAAGCCCATATCGGCAAAGATCGCCGTCACCTCTTCGGTCACCTGGCTCACCGGGTGGATCGTGCCGCTCCGCCGGGGCCGGCCGGGCAGGGTGACGTCTAGCCACTCCGTCTTCAGCCGCTCGTCCAGCGCCGCATCCGCCAGCGCCGCCTTCTTGGCCGCCAGCGCCGAGTTGATCTCGTCCTTCAGCGCATTGAGCTTCGGCCCGGCCTGCTGCCGCTCCTCGGGCGTCATCTTGCCCAGTTCGCGCATCTTCAGGCTGACCTCGCCCTTCTTGCCCACGGCCTGAACCCGCAGGTCCTCCAGCGCGGCCTCGTCGCGGGCCTCGGAAATCAGGGAAATATACTTGTCGCGCAGATCGTCCATCGCCGGGCGCCCTTGGTTGTGCTGTCGGCTGTCCTGCTAGCCGGGCAGGGGCCTGAATGCAAGCGGTGGCGGGGCTTTCGCGCTATCGCAGGGCGCGCGCGTACTCGGCGGTAAAACCCGCATACCCCTCCGACGTCACCCCATGGCGCCCCGCCATATGCCCGTGCAACTCCGGCAGGCGGTGGAAGGGCACGTTGGGCAGGGTGTGATGCTCCACGTGATAAGGCATGTTCCACGCGAGGAATCGAATGATCCGGTTAGTATGGGTGGTGCGCGTGTTCTCGAACATGTTGGCCACGAAAGCGCACCGCCCATGCTCGGCCAGCAGGTAGAGCCTCAGGAACGGCTGCCCCACCAGACAGGGCAGCAACCACACCCAGAACAGCAGCGGCGTAACAAGGAGGCTCGCCAGCGCCACGGCATAGATCGCCAGCATCCACCTTGCCTCCGCCACCACCCTTGGCCGGGCGCGTTCGGGAATATACGGCCCCGGATCACGCCCCAGCGCGTTCCGCACCGTCACCCCGATCATCGCCCCCCAGAAGGGCAGGCCCGAGACATGGCGCACATACGCCCCCCACGTCTCCGGCTTGCCACCGCCTATCAGCTCAGGGTCCTTGTCGGGGATATTGGTGAACCGATGATGGGCGAGGTGGAAATACCGGAACCACTCGAAGGGCTGCGACAGCAGTAACCCACAGACACGCCCCACCCATTCATTCACCCACAACGTCCGAAACGGCGTCTTGTGCGTCGCCTCATGCTCCAGCGTGAACAGGAAACAGATCACGATCCCCTGCGCCACCACCGCCACCGGCCACAGGAACCAGCCCTGCGCGATCCACACCCCGAACAGCCCGATCAGCCCGAAATGCCCCGCCAGATGGCGCAGGCCGGGCGCATCCTCGGTCGCGTTCAGATCGGCCAGCACCTCGCGGGGCAGGGCGGCGGTGAATTGCTTGTGGTCCATGGCGCAGAGCCTATGCAGGCGCCGCCCGCGCGGCAAGGGGGCACGGATGCGGGCGCCTCGCGGTTTCGTCGGTTGACACTTCCCGCGCGGATTCTTAGCGGAGAAGGGCAGTACTCTATCCACCATGGCAGGCCAGAATGCGTTCCTTCTCCCCCGCAGACCAATTCCTCTTCGGCCTGATGAACGCCAGCCTGCTGTTCACCATCGCCTACTGGATTCTTGGCTTCGACCGCCAGTTCGCCACCGGCTTCGCCATCGAGGACGGGCCCGTCGAATACGGCACGGCGCTGATGCTCTTCGTCTCGGCGCTGGTGCTGGCATGGCAGGCGCTGCGCCAGTTCCGCGCGGGCCACGCACTGGCCGGGGCCTGCCTCACGCTCTACGCTCTGATCTTCGTCTTCGGCACGGGAGAGGAGATTTCCTGGGGCCAGCGCATCCTCGGGCTGGAAACGCCCGACTACCTGCGCGAGCAGAACGCGCAGGAGGAGATCACCCTGCACAACCTGATGGTGGGCGGCAAGCAACTGACCAAGACACTTTTCGGCAGCGGGCTTACCATCGCGATCCTGCTCTATCTGCTGGCCCTGCCGGGGCTTTACGGCAAAGCCGCTCTCGTCACCCGTCTGGCCGACAAGCTGGCGGTGCCCGTGCCCGGTTGGCGTCACGGCATCATGGGCGTCGGCGCCAGCGTGGTGATGCTGGTGGTCGACATCCCCCGGCAGTGGGAGGTTTACGAGCTTGTCTTCAGCCTGCTGACAGTGTCGATCTTCCTTGCCCCGGCCAACACCGCCACCTTCGGACGCGACGACGCTACTTGAGCAACATCCACGCGCCCATCGCGATCATCACGAGGTTCTCGGTCAGCGAAACGAAACCCAGCGGCACGTTGGAATTCCCGCCGACACAGGCGCATTTCAGCTCGCGCTTGTCGACATAGACCGCCTTCGCCACGGAAACCGCCCCCACCGTCCCGATGAACAGCGCCACCGGAGCGGCCAGCCATATGAGCGCCCCGGCGATCATCAATATCCCCGCCAACGCCTCGCCGAACGGGTAGAAATAGCCATAAGGCACCCAGCGCCGCGCCAGCAGGTCGTAATTGAGGAACATGGTGGAAAAGCTTTCCACGTCCTGCAGTTTCTGCACCGCCAGCAGCGTCATCGCCGTCGCAGCGAACCACTCGATGGTCCGCACCGCCAGCACCGTGCCCAGCGACGCCCACGCAATCGCCAGCGCCACCAGCGCCGAGACGGCAAAGATGGCGATCACCGGCGTATAGGAGGTCTCGCCCTCCTTCGTCACCGAATACCCCAGCCGCTCGCGCAACTCCTCGTAGCCGCCGACCCGCTCACCGCCGATATAGGTCTGCGGCGTGGTCTCCACCCCCTCGCGCTCCATGAAGGCATCCACCTCCTCGCGGCTGGTGAGCAGGTGGTCGTCGATCTCGTACCCCTCCCGCCTCAGCAGCCAGCGCGATTTCAGCCCGAACGGACACAGGTGATCCGGCATGTCCATCCGGTACAGGCTGGCCGTGCGGGTGGCGGCGGGGGCAGAGGTGTCTGCGGTGGCATCGGTCATTACGAAGACAAAACGTACCGACCCCACCCCCTGTTCCGAACCAAACCGTGCGGACAACCCTCACCAAGGCCGGATGGCCAGAAGGGAACCGACCGTTTCGATGTCGCCCACCCACGAGGCCGCTGAATGGTTCCGCCATTCGATACACCGCAAGACCCGTTCAAGATCCTCCTGCAATCCCCGGGCAAAAATCGGTTCGTGGTGGGCGATCCGGTTGCGAAGTTTCCTGATCTCTTCCACGTCGGCCCGCAACTCTTCGCGCCTCTGGTTAGCGGCGACACCCCTCGGAGCGCATGGAAACACATGGAAGAACTGGCTGTCCCACAATCTTCCCCTGTGTCGGCTCGTCAGCATGCGCTCCCAGAAAACGAACCTGAGTTCGGCCACGATCTTGCCGGCGGTTGGCAGCCTTCTGGCACAGTTCAAAAGGTCCCGCTTGGGGCTGTAGGCCGGCGCCCTGGGGTCAGGAAGGGAACGGACAAAGCCCTCCGTCCACGGCCACGCACCGCCATGCCGGGCTTCGACTGCTTCGACGATCGCGTTACGCAGTACGACCTCGAACACATGCAGGGGGATAAGGAAGGCCGCGGATGCCTGCAGGTTCCAGTGATACAGCTCAAGGGCACGGGTCCGGTTGTGCCCTGCCGCTCTTAGGTAGGTTGCGAATCTCGGCGCCGACAGGACGTGGGGCAGATGGTGTTCCTGATCGGGCGTGAACGGCGGATACATTGACTGTTAAGACTTCCGATGCCATATAAGTCTTGAGCTTTGAGACTGCGGGCACCATGCCTCCCCTCAAGGCATTAAGAAAAGTTTAACCCGTCGCAACGCGGCGGGTTTTTCTTTTGGTCCCCGCCCCCCCCCGCACAAAGAAAAACGCCGCCGGCATCCCTGCCCGGCGGCGTCAGCTTTGTCCCTCGGTGCGACTGGCTTACTGTGCCAATGCGCTTTTTGCCTGTTCGACGATGGCGCCGAATGCCGCCGGCTCGTGCACGGCCAGATCGGCCAGAACCTTGCGGTCCACCTCGACCCCGGCCAGGCTCAGGCCGTTGACGAAGCGCGAATAGGTCAGGCTTTCGTCATGCGCGCGCACAGCCGCGTTGATCCGCTGGATCCACAGCGCGCGGAAGTTGCGCTTGCGGTTCTTGCGGTCGCGGGTGGCGTACTGGTTGGCCTTGTCGACAGCCTGTGCCGCCACCTTGAAGGTGTTCTTGCGGCGGCCGTAATAGCCTTTCGCGGCGCTGGTGACTTTCTTGTGACGGGCGTGGGTAACGGTCCCACCTTTAACGCGTGCCATTGATCAGTTCTCCTTAGCGCGAATAGGGCATCATGGGCTTGATGATCTTCTCATCAGCCTTGCTCAGCGTGGTCGTGCCACGCGCGTCGCGGATGAACTTGTTGGTGCGTTTGATCATCCCGTGCTGCTTGCCAGCCTGGGCGCGGATCACCTTTCCGGTGCCGCTGATCTTGAACCGCTTCTTGCAGCTCGACTTGGTCTTCATCTTGGGCATTTCCGGCTCCTCTTTCGGTCGGTTTTTGACGCGACTCGGCATGCCACTCCGGCCGGCCGCGTTGATGAGCGCGCCGTATACGACTCTCAGCCCCGATAAGCAAGGGGGAATCCGGACCGCTCAGCCGTGTTCGGGGGCGGGCCCGGCCTCCTCGCGCCGCTCCTCCAGCGCCTGCCGGATGATCTGCACCGAAGACGTCAGGAACAGCCCGGCCATGATTCCCGCGACGATCAGGTCGGGCCAGCCACTCGTGGTGCCCCAGACCCCCAGCGCCGCCAGCATCACCGCCACGTTGCCGATCGCATCGTTGCGCGAACACAGCCAGACCGAGCGCACGTTGGCGTCGCCGTCTTTGTACTGCACCAGCAAAAGCACGCTTGCAAGGTTCGCGGCCAGCGCCATGAAGCCCACGACACCCATGATCCCGGCCTCGGGCACGCCCACCACGAACACCTGGTAGATGGTCGAACCCATCACCCAAAGCCCCATCAGCAACAGGCTCACGCCCTTGGCCAGCGCCGCCGTGGTGCGCACCCGGATCGAGGCGCCGATCACCGCCAGCGAAATGCCATAGGTCAGCGCATCGCCGAGGAAATCCAGCGCATCCGCCTTCAGCGCCTGCGACTGCGCCATCTGCCCGGCGCCCATCTCCACGGCGAACATCGCCGCGTTGATGGCGATCACCGCCCAGAGCCTGCGTTTATAGGCGTCCGACACCCCGTCGAACTTCGCATCATGTCCACAACAGCCAGCCATGGCCCACCTCGTTGAAATTCCGTTACTGGCAACCTAATCTCTCTAGGAACTAGAGCTTCAAGGGGTCATTTCATGTTTTCCATCGGAGAGCTGTCGCGCCGCACCGGGGTCAAGGTGCCCACCATCCGCTATTACGAGGAGATGGGCCTGATCGCCGCCGCCGGGCGCACCTCCGGCAACCAGCGCCGCTATGGCCGCGACGAGCTGGAGCAGCTCGGCTTCATCCGCCACGCCCGCGACCTCGGCTTTCCTCTGGGCGCCATATCCTCGCTGATCGAGTTGCAGCGCCACCCCGACCGCACCTGTCAGGAGGCCTCCGACATCGCGCAGGCCCAGCTCGACGATGTCCGGCACAAGATCGCCCGGCTCAGGGCGCTGGAAACGGAACTGGGCCGCATCGTCGATGGCTGCTCGGGCAGGGGGACGCCGCAGGATTGCTACGTGCTGGCGTCCCTGTCAGACCACGACATGTGCAAGACAGAGCACGGCGCCGACCATTAGCGCCGATCGCCTCAGATGAACTCCGCCGCCACCCGCACGAACACCTCGGGGATTTCCTTGATCGTGTAGCCGCCCGGCTGTTCCCGGAACGCCCAGACGATCATGCACCCCGCGATGATGGCCACCAGCGCCGCCACCCGCGGCGTGCGCCGGTCGGCAAAGGCCGACAGCATCGACGGGACCGACAGGACCGCCAGAACGATACCGATGACAAGCAACAGGTCGGGGTTCACGGGCGGTCCTTCCCTCTCTCGGGCCGCCACCGGCCCTTGCGTCAGGTTACCCCGGATCGGTGGCGTAAATCAAACTCTCCTGACAGGGCGCGACCCGCAGGATGTTGGTGGTGCCCGGCACGTTGAACGGCACCCCGGCAGTCACCACGATCTGGTCCAGCGGCTCGGCATAGCCCTGCTCCCTCGCGGCGCGGGCGGCATTCAGCACCGCCTGCTTGAACCGGTCCAGCTGCCCCGTCATCACGCAGTTCACCCCCCAAGTCAGCGCCAGCCGCCGCGCCGTGCCCATAAGGTTGGTCATGGCGATGATCGGCACGCGCGGCCGTTCGCGGGCGGTCAGCAGGGCGGTCGTGCCCGACTGGGAAAAACAGCAGATGGCGACGATATCCGTGGCCTCGGCAATCTCCCGCGCGGCGGCGACGATCCCGTCGGCCACGCTGGTGCGGCTGATCACCCGCGACGCCTCGATGATCTGGGTATAGGTCGGATCGTTCTCGACTTCCCGCGCCACGTTGTCCATCGTCGTGACCGCCTCGACCGGATAGCTGCCCGCGGCGCTTTCCGCCGATAGCATCACCGCGTCGCTGCCCTCGTAGATCGCGGCGGCCACGTCCGAGACCTCGGCGCGGGTGGGCATCGGGCTCTCGATCATCGATTCCAGCATCTGCGTCGCCACGATCACCGGCTTGGCCTGCGCCCGGCATTTCCGCACCAGCCGCTTCTGGATCGGCGGCACGTTCTGCACCGGCAGCTCGACGCCAAGATCGCCCCTTGCCACCATGATCCCGTCCGATACGGCAAGGATATTGTCGAACCACTCCACCGCCGAGGGCTTCTCGATCTTCGACATGATCGCGGCCCGGCCCTTCGCCAACTCGCGCGCCTCCTCCACATCCGCCGCCCTTTGAACGAAGCTCAGCGCCAGCCAGTCGACCCCCAGCTCGCAGGCGAATTCCAGATCCTCCCGGTCCTTCTCCGACAGCGCCGCCACGGGCAGCACCACGTCCGGCACGTTCACCCCCTTGCGGTTGGAAATCGTCCCGCCGACGATCACCTCCGTCTCGGCGAAATCACGGCCGCAATCGGTCACCTTCAGCCGGATCTTCCCGTCATTGACCAACAGCGTCGCGCCGGGCTCCAGCGCCTCGAAAATCTCCGGATGCGGCAGGCAGACACGCCGCGCATCCCCCTCCGCCTCGTCAAGATCCAGCCGGAACGCCGCGCCCGGCTCCAGCTCCTCTTCGCCCTTGGCAAACTCTCCCACCCGCAGTTTCGGCCCCTGCAAATCGGCCAGAATCCCGATCGGGCTGTTCAGTTCCTCCTCGATCTGCCGGATGATCCGGTGCTTCTCGCGAATCCCCTCATGGGTGCCGTGGCTCATGTTCAGCCGGAACACATCGGCCCCGGCTTCATGAAGGGCGCGGATCATCTCGTAGCTCTCGGACGAGGGCCCCAGCGTGGCGACGATCTTGACGTTGCGGTGGCGTCTCATGGGCGGGGTGTTCCTCCGGCTGCTCGTCCGCCCGATCATCATGCCGTGGCGGGGCGTGTCAATGGGCCTGTCGCGAATGGCCACGGGTGTACGAAATTGGTGTTATCGCTAACGGCTTTCCGGGCGGTTATTACCCAATTCACATCCCCGCGCAACTGTCCTAGACCGTGCGCAAAGGACATGACACCCCGATGACGTACCACCCGTTCGAGATCGAAGGGGCCGACCGCCCTGCGCGCTGGCTCGTGACCTGCGACCACGCCGCCAACACCGTGCCGCCCTTCGTCAACGGTGGCACGCTGGGGCTGGCGGAGGGCGACATGATGCGCCACATCGCCTATGACGTGGGCGCTTTGGGCATGGCGCGCGAGTTGGCGCGGCAGTTGAACGCCCCCTTCATCGCCACCAATTTCTCCCGCCTCGTGATCGACCCGAACCGGGGCGAGGATGACCCGACCCTCCTGATGAAGCTCTATGACGGCACGATCATCCCCGGCAACCGCCACGCCGGGGCGGAGGAGCTGGAGTTGCGCCTGAACCGCTGCTACCGGCCCTATCACACGGCGCTGGCGGAACTGGCGGCCCGGCGCCCCGACACCATCATCGTCTCGGTCCACAGCTTCACCCGCCAGCTTCAGGGCCGCCCGCCCCGGCCATGGCATGTGGGCGTGCTCTACGCCGCCGACGAAAGGCTCAGCCGCCCGCTCGCCACCCGCCTGCGGGAAGAGCCAGACCTCTGCATCGGCGAGAACGAACCCTATGGCGGGCATTTGCCCGGCGACGCCATCGCGCGCCACGCCATCGCCTATGAACGGCCCAACGTGCTGCTGGAAGTGCGCAACGACCTGATCGAGGAAGACGCGGATCAGGTGGCATGGGGCCGCCGCCTCGCCCCCCTGCTGCAAGAGGCGGCGGAACGGGCAGGCGTGTAACGCCGGGCAGCGCCCGTCCGCGGGTGGGCGCACCAACGCCCGAGTTGGTTGATTTATGGCGCCTCACACCTCCGACGATGGCTCTGCATGATCCCGTCGCAAAAGCGCCCGCCCAGAGGGCGGACGGGCGCTGCCCGGCGGCGCGCCAAGGGCGCGCCTTGACTCCGGGCGCCCACCCACGCCGCAACTTTCCGGTTGCACCATTAGCACCCGCCCGCCTTTACTCCCCGCAAAGAGGAGACCGCCCCATGCCCCACATCACCATCGAACACTCCAAGGGCCTCGACGCCACCCACGACCTTCAGGCCCTCTGCGACACCCTGTGGGAGGCCTTCGCCGCCCACTCCTCCGTCACCGCCCCCGACACCGTGCGCACCCGCACCATCGCCGCCACCGCCTCGCGCATCGGGGTCGAGCCGCAAAGCTTCGCCCACGCCACTCTCCTCCTGCTGCCGGGCCGCGACGAGGCCACGCGCGCCGACCTCGCCCAGCTCACCCTCGATCACCTTGAAAAGCATCTGCCCGATGTGGGCAGCCTGACCGTGCGCCTCGACGACTTGAACCCGCCCTATCTCAAGCGCATGTTGTAACCAGAGAAGGAGACCATCATGGACGACCAGACCCGCATCGAGCTCGAGGCCGCCGCCTTCCGCACCCTGCGCGAGCACCTGATGGAAAAGCGCACCGACGTGCAGAATATCGACATGATGAACCTCGCCGGGTTCTGCCGGAACTGCCTCTCCCGCTGGTATCAGGAGGCCGCCAACGAGCGCGGCATCGACATGGGCAAGGAAGAGGCGCGCGAGATCTTCTACGGCATGACGATGGACGAATGGAAAGCCAACTACCAGACCGACGCCGCGCCCGACAAACAGGAGGCGTTCAAGGAGTCCTTCGCCAAGAACGTGGGCGACAAGGGCTGAGGTGCCGGCCCCCGACGCGCTCAACCTGACCGGCCGTCTGCTGATCGCGCTGCTGTTCCTCGGCGGCGCCGCGCAGAAACTCTCCGACCCCGCCCCGGTGGTGGGAATGATCACCGGCATAGGTCTGCCCGCTTGGCTTCTCTGGCCGGTCTTGGCCTTCAATATCGTGGCTGGTGTCTGCCTCCTCCTCGGCCCGCGCGTTCGCGTCTGGGCACTGATCCTCGCCGCCTATTGCGTCTTCACCAGCTACTTCCACTGGCAGCTGCGCGCCGACCCGTGGCAGGTGACGATCGTGGTCAAGAATTTCGCCATCGCCGGCGGGCTGCTGATCCTCGCGGCGCAGGGACCGGGGCGGTTCATCCTCTTCGGGCGGGCGGGCCGCTAGGCCGAAACCCCGAATCCCGCATCTTGTGTGTTAACCCACCGTGCGCCACATAAATCCGGGGTCCGAAATCACCCGATACCGACGCGATACCGACGTAATACCGACGTGATACCGACGTCGGAAATCCAGCAAAACAACGCCGTTAACTTTCGAATCACCGATCTAGTCGATCCACACCGTCACCCGGTCCGCCCGCCCCTCGGCATCGATCACCGAAAGGGTGGAATATCCCCGCGACAGACCGTTCAACAGCGTTTCCCGCCGCTGTACCCCCGTCAACACAGCGGCGCCATTGGCCAGCCACGTAAAGGGCGGCGTCCCGTCACGCAGCTTCACGGCCAGCCCCTCCCCCTCCACCGGCAGCCGCGCACCAGCGGGCGGAAAGATCAGCTTCGGCGCATCCTCCTCCGGCCGGAACACCGCCTCCCTTCCCGTGAAGCGTTTCAGCGGCTGCGGCAGCTCCGCGGTCGACACGATCAGCGTCTCCGGCGGCGGCGGCCGCAACGGGTCGGCCTCTGGCTTAAGCCTCTGGAATGTCTCGAAAAGTATGGGCGCCGCAAGCTCGCCGCCAAAGGCGCCTGGCACCGGCGTCCCGTCCGCCCGGCCGATCCAGACCCCGGCCACATGCGCCCCGTCAAACCCCACCGCCCAAGCGTCACGGTGCCCGTATGACGTGCCGGTCTTGTAAGCGATCCGCCCCCTCGGCGCTCCCGGCGGCGGCGCCAGCCCCGCCAGAATATCGCCCACCTGCCACGCCGCCGACCGGCTGATAACCTCCTGAACCGGCACAGGTTCCGCGCTCTCCTGCCAGTAAAGCGGTCGGCTGCGCCCCTCGTTGGCCAGCATCGCGTAAAGCTGCACCAGATCGGTCAGCGTCACCCCGATCCCCCCCAGCGCCACCGCCAGCCCCGCCTGATCCCCCGGCAATTCCGCCCGCACCCCGGCCTTGCGCAGCGCCTCCATCAAATGCGCTGGCCCGATCTCGTTCAACAGCAGGATAACAGGGATATTCAGCGACTGGCGCAGCGCATCCGTCACCGAAAGCTCCCCCCGGAACGCCCCGTCGAAATTCTGCGGCGCATAGCCGCCAAAGGCCACCGGCCGGTCGTTGATCAGCGTCTGCGGATGGGCCAGCCCCCGGTCGAACCCCATGGCATAAACCAGCGGTTTCAGGGTCGACCCGGGCGAGCGCAGCGCGCGGGTCATGTCCACGAACCCCTGCCGCCCGTCCCCCGCGCCATAGCTGGCCGACCCCACCGAGGCGAGGATCTCACCCGTCCGGTGATCGGCCAGAATTACCGCCACCGAGACACCCTCGGGCAGGGTACGCAGGCTGTCTTTTGCCAGCGATTCCAGGCTTTTTTGCAAGCTCCGATCAAGCGTCAGACTGTGCCTCTGCGTCACCGGATTCTTGGCCAGCGCAAGGTCTGTCAGATGCGGCGCCACCGCCGGGAAGGGCTTGCGCGCATGGGGCACAGGCTCCGAAAGCGCCGCGCTGATCTCGCCCTCCGACAGCACCCCCGCCCGTCCCAACCGCCGCAGAACCCGGTCGCGCGCCTCCCCCGCGGCAGCCCGGTTCCGGTCGGGCCGCCGCGCCTCGGGCGATTGCGGCAACGCCACCAACAGCGCCGCCTCGGCGGCCGTCAGACGCTTCGGCTCCTTCCCGAACCACGCCAGCGTCGCCGCCCTCACCCCTTCGAGATTGCCACCAAAGGGCGCCCGCGTAAGATAAAGCTGAAGGATCCGCTCCTTCGACAGCCGCCTTTCCAGCGCCAGCGCCACCCGCATCTGCCGCAGCTTGCCCGACACCCGCCCGGTGCCGCTATCCTCCAACAGGCGCGCGGCCTGCATGGTCAGCGTGGACCCGCCCGAGACGACCTCGCCATGCCAGATCGCCTGCCCCACCGCGCGCAGCATGGCACGGGGGTCGACGCCGGAATGACTGTAAAACCGCTTGTCCTCATAGCCGATCAGCATCTCGACATAACGCCGGTCCACCGCATCGGGGCTGACCGACAGGCGCCACCGGCCATCCTCCACCGTGTATAGCCGCAGCAGTTCGCCGTTCCGGTCGCGCATCTCGGTCGAGGTCTCGGTCACGAGCACCGGCAGATCGGTGGTCGCAACCCAGCGATCCAGCGCGTCACGCCCAAGGGCGAAGGCAAAAAGCGCGAAAGCCAGCGCAAGGAGGAGGCGGTCAGCCCGCATGGGTCACCTCGCCCTCCCACAGGTCGGGATAAAGGGTGACGAAGCCGGTCTGGTCGAAACCGAGCTGGGTGGCATAACCGGTCTGCTCGGCCATGTAGGACATGACATCGGGCTGGCCTGTGCGGGCATAGGTCTGATCCAGCCGTTTCAGGGCGGGCTCGGGGTAGTTCAGCCACGCGGCGGACGACCGAAGCGAGGTTTCGCGCCCCTCCAGCAATCGGCGCAGCGGCATCAGGTTGGTGGCGGGCGTGAAGGACAGGTCCACATCCACCACGCCGTCGAGGCCGATATGCTCGATCTCGTTCAGCAGCCACGCCCCGCTGTCGCGCTGGATGTGAAACCGCACTTCGCGGTCGTCATGAACCCCCGCGATATCGGCGCTGAGCGTGTGCCACACCTCGTCGCAGCGCACCACGTAGTCGAGCGCGGCAAAGCCGCCCTCGTCGCGAAAGCGCGCGTGGCCCACCAGCAGCCAGCCATGGGCGGTGGGGCTGAGGCGGCACTTGTCCTCGCCCTCGCGGTCGAGCGCGCGCCAATGGGCGGTAGCGACAACCAGATCGCTCACTCGGTCACGCGCATCTGCCCGGTGGCCGAATGCGCCCGGTATTGCGGGCGATACATGTCCTCGACCGACACCGCCGGGTGATGGTACCGCCCGGGCGAGACGGCGCGGACGATATAGGCCAGCGTGAACTGCCTGTCCGAGAGCCAGTCGACCGCGGCGAGGAACCGGTCGGCGCGGAACTCGGTATAGCGCGCATCGGCAGGGTCGAGCCAGTCGAGCGCCCGGATATCGCCCGAGCGCAGCAGGTTGGGGTTGTCGATCTCAAGCCCCGCCGGCAGCGGGTCGTCGATCATCAGCCGCGCCTCCCCCTTCTCGAAGGGGGTGACCTTGATGACCGTGACAAGGCGCGTGCCGGTCTCCACGCCGTCGAGGCTGACAGGCGCGCCGTCGAGGTCGTAATAACTGCGCTCGATCGCATAGCCATAGCCACCAGCCTCCGGCGCGACGGCGGGCACACCGAACGTGGTGAGCGTGATGTCGACCGGCCGGTCGCCGGTATTGGCGATGGTTTGTTCGGTCATACTGTCGGCACTGACCTTCTGCACCAGCGGCCCGGCGACCGGATCGCCGTTCAGCGTGAGGCCCGCCAGCGACGGATCGTCGATCAGCGCCTGCGTAGCCAGCAGCGTCCATGCCTGTTCCTGCGTCGACATGTTGGGCCCCGCATCATCCAGCGTATCGGCCAGCGCCGAGGCATCGACCACGTTGCTGCCCGCCTCGACCGCCAGCGCCAGAAGCCCCGCGCGGTCGCGCAGGCGGGTGCCATAATCCGCGCGCCAGACATGACCTTCGGCACCGTCCTGCGCGACAACCCGGCGCACCGCCAGCGCGAACATCCGGTCGGCACGCGTCTGGTCGCCATAGGACGCCAGCGCCGAGCCAAGCTGTGCGAGCGCCAGCGGGGTCGAGAACGCCTCGGCCTTCACATCGGCATAATAGCGCAAGTCGCCCATCCGCGCCGCGCCCTCGCGGGCCAGCACCATCAGCGCATAGGCCACGTCCTCGCCGCCCTCGTCGAAATCGGGGGCGTAATTGACGCGGTTGCGCAGGTTGTCCATCGCCATGGCAAAGGCCTGTTGCGGCACGTCATGGCCCTTCGATCTGGCCCGCGAGAGGAAGTCGGTGACATAGGCGTCGAGCCAGAAATCGCCCGAATCCGGATACCACAGGCCAAATCCGCCGCCGGTGGATTGCCGGGCGAGGACACGGGTGACGGATTGCGCGATGCGCTTGTCGATCCGGTCCTGCTCGCCCAGCCCAAGCGCCTCGGCCACCGCGTTGAAATAGAGTAGCGGCATGGCCTGTGACGTGACCTGTTCGGTGCAGCCATAGGGGTAACGATCGAGCGCGGTCAGAAGCTGCGGCGCGTTCATCTTGGCCAGCGGCCCGGCCGACAGGATCGCGCTTCCGGTGCCGGGTTTGAGCCCGGCGAAGACGTCCGCCCCCAGCGTGAAGCTGTCACCGGTGTTCAGCGAAAAGCGCCGGGTTTCAGCCACTTCCGGATCGTTGGAACGGACGCCGAGTTTCAATTCCTTGGTGAGTTGCTGGCCGTCCGGCGTGGTGAGCGCGACGCGGAGGTCATAGTCGCCCACCTCGCCCGCGGTGACAGGAAGCCGGAACGTCGCTTTCTCGCCTTCGCCCAGATCGAAGCCGGAGGGCGCATCGCCCAGCGTGATGCCATCGGCGGTCACGTCGAGCCCCATGCGGCCCGACGGCCCGTCGGCGTGAACGATCTCCAGCAACAGACGGCTCTGATCACCGGGGGCAAGGAAGCGCGGCAGCGAGGCGGTCACGACGACCGGGTCGCGCACGATCACGTCCCGCTCGGCCTGTCCCACGGCGCGGGGTGACCATGCGATGGCCATCAGGCGGACGGTTCCGTTGAAATCGGGGATGTCGAACGTGGCTTGCGCCGTGCCATCGGGGCCAACTGCCAGCGTGCCGGAGAAGTAGGCGACAAGCTCCTCCTGTGGCGGAGGCGAGTCGAACTGGGTGTTCGAGGCGTCGCCGCCGGAGCGGACCTGCCCCTGAGCGCCGTTCATGCCGTCGATGAGGCGGCCATAGAGGTCGCGGATTTCGACGCCGAGGCGGCGCTGGCCAAAGTAATGGCCGGAAGGATCGGGGCTCTCAAACCCGGTCAGGTTGAGGATGCCCAGATCGACCGCGGCGAGGGTGACATAGGCGGTCTCGCCTTCCGTGATGCCATCGACATTCACGGTCACGTCCATGGGCCCGCGCGGGTCGGACATGTCGGGCGCGTCGATGGCAACGTCAAGCTGCCGGTCGCCCGGCTCGATCATGGCATAGGACAGCCCCAGCGATCGGGCCGGGTTGCGCCCTGCGGCCACGTTCATCGGGCGGATGACCTGCGCCGTGACATAGGCACCGGCGCCCCACTCGTCGGTGACATCGAGCGGGATGGTGTTCTCGCCCTCGGTGACTTCGACAGCTTTCATGTCGATCACGTGGTTGGACATGACGGTGATGAGGGCGGTGCCGGCATAGCGGGGCACGATGCGAAGCTGCGCGGTGTCGCCCGGGCGATAGCCGGGCTGGTCGAGGGACAGTTCCAGCGTGTCTGGCGTGCTGGAGGCATCGGCGGGCGCGTACCATCCGGCGTAGAAGTCGGAGGAGGCGGCGACATATGCGCCGTCGGTGCGTTCAACCACAAGCTCGTACTGGCCCCATTCGACGGGGGCCGAGACGGTGATCGGGTCGCTGCCCAAAGCGGCCTCGCCTGTGGCGATGCGCTTGCGGGTGGTGACCGGCTCCCAGTTCCACGAGCCGTATTCCTGATACCACTGATAGCGGGTCTCGATGCGGTTCATCGTCCATGTCACCTGCATCGACGTGGGCGAGAGATCGGCGCCGAGGGCGATGACCTGGAAGCTGGCCTCGGTGCCTTCTGCCACCACACCGTCGAACCCCGGCTTGAGGCCGATCATAGGACCGGCGGGGGCGAGCATGCGTTTCGTCTGGCGCTCGACCGGGCGGCCGGAGCCTTCGCGGACAGAGATGGTCACCGTCGCCTCGAAGGGCCGGTCGGTGACGGAGGTTTCGGGCATCTCGACGGGCGTGACGAGAATGCCGTCAGGGCCGGTGGTGCCGCCGTCGATATAGCCGGAGCGGGCGTTGACCTGTTCGTCGTGGCGGCCGAATTCGTAGCCGGGGAAGCCTTCCAAAGACCGCTTGGGGCGCAGGGTGACGGTTCCGTTGGCCTTGAGCCCCGCGCCGGGGGCGCCGAAGAGGTACTTGGCGTCGATGGTCAGGGGCGGCTCGTCACCGGGGCGGATCTGGCCCTCCGGCAGGGAGAGGGTGAAGTCGATGCGCTCGGGCAGGAAATCCTCGACCAGCACGGTCTGGCTGGCCAGCGTCGCAGCGTCGGGGTCGGCCTTGATGTCGAGCGTCCACGCGCCGCGCGGGGCGGTCTGCGCGACGGGCAGGGTAAAGACATGGCCGCCGGCGGAATCCTCGGCCGAAAGGTGGCGGGAGTATTCCACGCCATCGGGCCGCTTGAGAATGGCGGTCAGCGGCAGGCCCTGCACAGCCTCGGCGCCACTGTCGCGGGCCAGCGCGGTGGCATGGATCACCTCGCCCGCGCGATAGGCGCCGCGATCGGTGGCAAGGAACACGTCGACTGGCGGGGCAGGCTGGCGTCCCTCGACGCCACGGTCGGACAGGTCGAAGGCCGGGTCGGTCAGCGAGAGGAAGGCGATATCCTCCTCGCCCCGTTTCGCCAGCACCATGGCCGGCGCCGCGCCGTCCGTGCCGCGCGTCAGGCCGGGGGCGAAAAGGGCGTGGCCGTTGGCATCGGTCTGCAACTGCCCAAGCTCCCGGTTGCTCCGAGACAAGAGCGTGAGGGTCACGCCCTCCTGCGCTTCCGCATCACTCAGGCCGCGCACGAAGACGTGCAGCCCATCGGTGCCCTTCAGCGTGGTCAGCCCCAGATCGGTCAGCACGAACCATTGCGTCGCGCCCGCGTCCTCATAGAGGTCAACGCCCGGCACGCGGGCGGTGAGCGTGTAGATGCCCGGCGGCTGATCGGAGAGCACCTCGCCCAGCGGCAGGCGGGTGGTCATCGTCCGGTTCAGTTCGTTCTGCACCTCGCCTTTGCCTTCCCACACATTCTCGGCAATCTCGTCGGAGAAACGGGCATCCTCGTAAGCGCCGAGGGGCCGGGCAAAGTAATCTTCCTGAATGGCGCGCAGGAGGTTGCGGTCGCTCACCCGGCGGAGGATTAGGTCGACCTCGTCGAGGTTCACGGTTTCCAGCGGCAGCGCGGTGTCGGCGGCCTTGGGCAGCACGTAGTTGCGCCCCGGAAAGGCCACCTTGGGCGAACGGTCGCGGACGTAAAGGGTGATCTCGACATCCTTCAGCAGCGTCTCGCCCGTGGCGGCAGGCAGCCCCTTGCGGAAGGTGACGCGGTAGCGCTCGCCATGCTGGACGCCGTCGATGCAAAGCTGGCGCTCCTCGGCCTGGACGACAAGCCCGGCATCGGGCAGGCGGACATAGGGCGTGTAATCGGTGCCGGCCTGGATCAGGTCTTCGGAGAACTCGGCACAGATGCGCGGGCTGGCGCTTTCGTTGTCCGAGCGGTGCTCGGTGATGCGGAAGCCATACTTGGCGACGGCGCTTTCCAGTTGCGACAGCACATCGTCGCGCGGCTGGATGCTTTCGGCAAGGCGCAGGGCATGGACCATGTCGCGCCCGCGGCCGATTTTCTCTAGCGCCGGGGCCATCTGCAGCAGCGCGTTGATGCGCACCGGGTCCGGGCCGGCGCGGAGGTAGGCGTTGATCGAGGCCTCGACCGCGCGGGTGGCGTTCCGGCGCTGCTCGGAGCTCTTGTCGGTGTCGATCAGCATCGACAGGCGGGCATATTCGACCCATTGATCGGCCGCGTCGGTGGCGGCGACGATGGCGCCTGTCCAGCGCATGGCGTTGAGGAAATCGTTCTGCGAGATCTGCTGTTGCGCGGCCGACAGCATGGCGGCGGTTTCATACTGCCCGCCGGGGTGGCTCCACGAGATGCCGATGGCCTGCGCGCGGGCGTTGTTCAGGTCGGCCTCGGAAAGAAACCCGAGGTCGGCGGCGCGGGTGCCGGCCTGTGACAGGACGGCGGCGTCGGTGTTCAGCACGCGGGCCGAAACGGCGCCCTCGTAGGCCTGCGTGTCCTGCACCGCGCTTTTCGGGAAACAGGCATTGGAGCGGGAGTTGAACGTGTAGGCCCGGCAATCGGCATCGGCGAAACAGGCGGTGCGGCAGGCCGTGCGCGTGGTGTCGAAAAGCGGTTGCAGGTCGGCGCCGAAGAAATCGGTGTCGAGGGTGACGACCTCGCGCCGCTCGGGGATCGCGCCCTGCGCAATGGCCAGCGTGGCGGTGATAGTGAGGAAAAGGACTGAAGCAATGAAACGGAGCATGGGACCCTCCCGGTCAAATGACGTCTCATGTTGCCACGCGGCCGGGCGTTGCACAACGATTCCAACGCGGGGGCCTGAAAGGTTAACACCTTGTTCATTTTCCTGACGGAAGGTGGCGCCCCAATCCGGGAAGACTGTGCGGAGACCGGGCGATGAGCCTTGCCAACAAACTGGCCGAAGAGCGCCGTGCGCGGCTGGCGGCGGAGCGGCTGCTGGAGCAGAAACAGGCCGAACTGCATGCCGCGAACCGCAAGCTGGGCCGGCACGCCATGGCGCTGTCGGAGGAGATCGTCGAGACCCGCGCCGAGGTACAGACGGTGCGCGACGAGAATGCACGCTTCCGCTCGGACCTGAGCGTGGCGAACCAGAAAATCCAGATCGCCGAGCGGCGGCTGTGGCATTCGATCGAGACGATCCAGGACGGGTTCGCCTTTTTCGATGCCGATGGCCGGATGATCGCCGCGAACAATGCGTGGCTGTCGGTGTTCGACGGGCTGGAAGAGCTCAAGCCGGGCATCGCCTATGTCGAGATCCTGCAGATCGCGACCGAGGAAGGGGTGATCGATATCGGGGATCAGAGCCCGGCGGCGTGGCGGGAGGCGATGCTCGACCGCTGGCAGAGCCCGGCGCCTGAGCCGGAGGTCATCCGTCTGTGGAACGGCGAATACATCAAGCTGATCGACCAGCGCGGCCATGGCGGCGACGTGGTGAGCCTCGCGCTGAACATCACCGACACGGTGCGCTACGAGGAACAACTGAAGGACGCGCGGCGGCAGGCGGAGGCGGCGAGCAAGGCGAAATCCTCCTTCCTCGCCAATATGAGCCACGAGATACGCACACCGATGAACGGCATCGTCGGCATGTCGGAACTGCTGATGGACACGGTGCTGAACGACGAGCAGCGGCTGTTTGCGGACACGATTAAAAGCTCGGGCGAGGCGCTTCTGGTGATCATCAACGACGTGCTGGATTATTCCAAGATCGAGGCCGGCAAGCTCGACCTGCACGAAGAGCCGTTCGATCTCGAACGGTGCATCTACGAGTTGGTCACGCTGATGCAGGCCAGCAGCCGCGACAAGGGGGTCGAGCTATCGGTGGAGTATGACATGTTCTTGCCGGGCCGGTTCGTTGGCGACCCGGGGCGGATCAGGCAGGTGCTGACAAACCTGATCGGCAACGCGGTCAAGTTCACCGAGGCCGGGCACGTGATCGTCCGGGCCACGGGGGTGGCGGGGGCGGATGGCATGACCGAGCTGCACGTCAGTATCGAGGATACCGGGATCGGGATACCGGCGGACAAGGCCAAGCATATCTTCGGCGAGTTCAACCAGGTTGACGAGGCGCGCAACCGCAAGTTCGAGGGCTCTGGGCTGGGGCTGGCGATTTCGCAGCAGTTAATCGGGATGATGGGCGGACGGATCTGGGTCGAGTCGGAGGAGGGCGTGGGCTCGACCTTCGGCTTCTCCCTGACCCTTCCGGCGGCCGAGGCGCTGGAGCCCGATGACGTGCGGTTGCCCGACGGGGTGCGAACGGTGCTGGTCGTCGATCCGCAGGCGGCGCGGCGGGCCGTGCTGGAACGGCAGATGGCGGCGCTCGGGCTGTCGGTGGTGAGCGTGGAGAGCGGGGCGGAGGCGTTGGCGGCATTGCCGGGGGACGTCGACCTTGTGCTGGCCGAGTATACGATGGCCGACATGGACGGGATGGAACTGGCCGAGGCGATGCGCGCGAAGGGGCACAACATGCCGGTGCTGGTGCTGAGCGCCGAACCGGGCGTCGCGGAGCAGGACCCGGCCAGGGCGCATGTGCAGGGGGTGCTGGCCCGGCCCTTGCAACGAAGCGATTTCTTCGCGGCGTTGCGCGGGCTGGACGGCGCGTTCGGGCCGGCTGTACCAACGAGCGAGGGCCGGGTGATGCGGGTGCTGGCGGCCGAGGACAACCGCACCAACCGGCTGGTGTTTTCCAAAATGGTTGCTGCGCTGGACATCGACCTGCGGTTCGCCGGAAACGGGGTAGAGGCGGTGGAGGAGCACAAGGCGTTCGCGCCGGACTTGATCTTCATGGACATTTCCATGCCGGAAATGGACGGAAAGGCCGCGACGCGGTGTATTCGCGAGGCCGAGGCCGAGGCCGCGACGGGCGCGCATGTGCCGATCGTGGCGATGACGGCGCACGCGATGGGCGGGGACGAGGCGGAAATCCTTGCCGCGGGGCTTGACCGCTACCTGACCAAGCCGCTGAGCAAGGCGGCGATTGCGGCCGAGATCGCGGCGGCCTGTCCGGCGGGGGCACGCCCGCCGGGGGCCGGGGTTCAGGCGGCCTGCTGAGGGCGGACGAAGACGGGCTTGTTCGGCTCCGAAAGGTCGGGGCGGTGGCGGTAGCCGCCGCTGTCGAACTCCGTCAAACTGTCGGGGTCGGTCAGGCGGCGCTGGAGGATGAAGCGGGCCATGGCGCCGCGCGCCTGCTTGGCGAAGAAGCTGACGATCTTGGGGCCGTCGGGCTTTTCCTCCATGAAGACCGGCGTGACGATGCGGAGTTTCAGCGCATCGGGTTTGACGGCGCCGAAATATTCCTGGCTGGCGCAGTTGACCAACGTGTCGGTGCCGAGGGTGTCGGCCTGTTCGTTGAGCGCCTTCGCGATGCGGTCGCCCCAATAGTCGTAGAGAGATTTTCCGCGCCGGGTTTTCAGGCGGCTGCCCATTTCGAGCCGGTAGGGCTCAATCGCGTCGCGGGGGCGGAGAAGACCGTAGAGGCCGGACAGGATCCGCAGGTGATCCTGGGCGTAGTCCATTTCCTCGGGGGCCAGCGAGCCGGCTTCGAGCCCGGTATAGGTGTCCCCCGCGAAGGCGAGGGCGGCGGGCTTGGTCTCCATCGTGCCGAAGGATTTAAACCGGTCGGCGTTGAGCTTGGCGAGGGATTCGCTGATTCCCATCAGCTTTTGCAGGTCGGCAGGCTTCAGGCCGCGCGCGACCTTGGCCAGCGCCATGGCGTCATCGACGAAGTGCGGGGCGGTGGCGGGCGTGTCCACCGCCGACATGTCGAGTTTCTTCGCAGGCGAAAGCACCACCAGCATGATTGATCCCCCAAGTGACTATCCGTTGCCGGTGACTTAATCCGCCATTTGCAGAACGTCCAGAAACGCCGCGCCGAACCGGTCGGATCGTTTCTCGCCCAGCAAGCGGGCCATGTCCTGCAACGTGCCTGGCCGGGCCGAGGCGACGCGGGCGAGGAGCGAGGAGGAGCAGCTGAGCGGCTTGTCGGTACCGGTTTCACCACGGGCGAGATCGGCCTGCACGGCGAGAAGGCGGTCGTAAAGCTCGCCCGCCTCGCGCCCGGCGAGTTTGCGGCGAGTGGGGTGCATGGCCTCGGCCTCGCCCCGGATGACCTCGAGGAAGGCCGCGCCGTACTGTTCCAGCTTCTTGGCGCCGACGCCGCTGATCCTCGCCATGTCGTCGAGCGACTGGGGGCGGCGCTCGGCCATCTCGATGAGCGTGCGGTCGTTGAAGACGATATAGGCGGGCATCTTCGCCGCCTCGGCCAGCGCCCGGCGCTTCGCCTTGAGGGCGGAAAGGAGCGGCGCGTCTTCCTCCGAGACCAGCGCCTTGGCGGCGGGGCGGCGGGGCGCCTTCTGCATCGTGTCGCGGCGCAGCGTGATGGTCTGCTCGCCGCGCAGCACCGGATGCGCCGCCTCGGTGATGCGCAGCGCGCCGTGGCGGTCGGGGTCGGGGCGGACGAGGTCGTGGCCCATCATCTGCCGGAAGATCGCCTGCCAGCCGCGGCGGTCGATGTCGCGGCCAACGCCGAAGGTCGGCAGGTCGTCATGCCCGCGGGCGCGGACCTTCTCGGTCTCGTTGCCCGTCAGCACGTCGATCAGGTGGCCGGCGCCGAAATATTCCCCGGTTCGAAGCGCGGCGGAGAGCGCCTTTTGCACGGCCTCGGTGGCGTCGAAGGTTTCGGGCGGGCGATCGCAGAGGTCGCAATTGCCACAACGCTGCGCCTCTTCGCCGAAATAACGCAGCAGCGTTGTGCGGCGGCATTCCAGCGCCTCGGCCAGGCCCAGCAGCGCGTTGAGGCGGGCGTGATCGGCAAGGCGGCGTTCGGGCGGGGCGAGCCCCTCATCTATTTGCGAGCGGCGCAGGCGGATATCATCGGCGCCGAACAAGGTAAGGGTTTCGGCGGGCGCGCCATCGCGCCCGGCACGGCCGATTTCCTGGTAATAGGCCTCGATCGACTTGGGCAGGTCCGCATGGGCGACCCAGCGGATATCGGGCTTGTCGACCCCCATGCCGAAGGCGACCGTGGCGACCACGATCAGCCCGTCCTCGGTGCTGAAGCGGGTTTCGACATGGCGGCGGTCAGCGGCCTCCATCCCGCCATGGTAGTGACAGGCGTTGTGGCCATCGTCGCGCAGCGCCTTGGCCAGCGTTTCCGTCTTGGCTCGGGTGCCGCAGTAGACGATGCCGGATTGCCCCTTGCGGGCGGCGACGAAGCTGGTGATCTGCTGGCGGGGCCTGTCCTTCTCGGCAAAGGCGAGGTGGATGTTTGGCCGGTCGAAGCCGCGCAGGAAGGTCTGCGGCGGGTGGCCGTCGAAGAGCTTCTGAACGATTTCTTCCTGCGTCTCGGCATCGGCGGTGGCGGTGAAGGCCGCCAGCGGCACGTCGAGCGCGCGCCGCAACTCGCCGATCCGCAGGTAATCGGGCCGGAAATCGTGGCCCCATTGCGAGACGCAGTGCGCCTCGTCCACCGCGATGAGCGACACCCCGATCCGCCGCAGCATCCCCATGGAGGAGCCTGCGGCGAGGCGTTCGGGGGCGATGTAGAGGAGCTTCAACCGCCCCTCTTCCAGCGCTTCCCACACGGCACGGGTTTCCTCCTCGGTATTGCCCGAGGTGAGCGCCCCGGCCTCGACCCCGGCAGCCTTCAGGGCGCGAACCTGATCGCGCATCAGCGCAATGAGCGGCGAGATCACGACGGTCACCCCCTCACGCAGCAGCGCGGGCAACTGATAGCACAGGGATTTGCCGCCACCGGTGGGCATGATGGCCAGCGTGTTCTGGCCCTCGGCGACGGTGTGCACGATCTCTTCCTGCCCCGGCCGGAAGCTCTGGAATCCGAAGACATCGTGCAGAAGCGTGGCAGCGCTATGCATGAGAAGGCCCGTAGAATTTTATCTGTCTGCTCTTACGCAGAACCTTTTCACACTAAGATTCGGTAAACAAGACCCGGCTCAGTAAAACGCCGCCGCGTTATTGGCGAGGATGATGCGGATGGCATAGACGCCGATCAGGGCCACCAGCGGCGCAAGGTCGATGCCCGACATCGGCGGAAGGATCTTGCGGATCGGCCGGTAGATCGGCTCGAGGATGCGGTTGAGCATGTCCCAGATCTGGGCCACCAGCGGCTGGTGCAGGTTCAACACCTGGAAATTGATCAGCCAGCTCATGATCACGTGGGCGATGATGAAGAACCACAGGATATCCAGCAGAAGAAACAGGATCTGTAAAATCGACGTCATCGGCACCTTCCTCGAACTGCGACCGCTCAACACCTAAGCGGGCGGCCCCGGAATCGCAAGTCTGACGCAGGGTTTCGGTTGACGTTGCGAAGAGGCAGGCAGAGGTCAGGCGCAAAGCGAAGGAGGCAACGGCCGATGTACCCCTTTATCCGGATGTTCTGGCAGGTGTGGAAATACCGCAAGGCGGCGCCGCTTTCCGTGTTCGATACGCATGTGTCTCGCCATGTGTGCCTGCCTTGGGATATCGACATGTGGATGGAGCTGAACAACGGGCGGACGCTCACGCTCTACGACCTCGGGCGTATTCCTATGGCATACCGGGTCGGCTTGGTCGATGTGCTGAAGCGCCGGCGCTGGGGGCTGACCATGGCGGGGGCGAGCGTGCGCTACCGGCGCCGGATCAGGACGTTCGAGACGGTCGAGATGCGGTCGCGGCTGGCCTTCTGGGACAGACGGTTCTTCTACATGGAACAGTCGATGTGGAAGAAGAGCGGTGAATGCGCCAACCATATCGTCTATCGCTCGGCGGTGACCGGCAGGGACGGGATCGTGCCGCCGGCCGAGGTGATGGGCGAGCTTGGCGTGGAGGCCGCAGCGCCGCCCGCGCCGGACTGGATCAAGGCGTGGATCGAGGCCGACAACGTGCGCCCGTGGCCGCCGATGCAGGATTGACTTGAAAGCCGAAGGCTGAGCCTGTCTTATCCCGGACGAGGCTTGGGGGGACAGGCATGGCGGAACCGTCGCGGCGCAAGCGCATCTGGGGCTGGTACTTTTTCGACTGGGCCAGCCAGCCCTATCACACATTGCTGGTGACCTTCGTTTTCGGGCCGTTCTTCGCCTCGGTCGCGTCGGACTATTTCATGAATACCGGGCTTGCCGAAGAGGCGGCGGATGCGCGGGCGCAGAGCCTGTGGTCGATGTGCCTGACGGTGACCGGCCTGATCATCGGGTTCGGCGCGCCGATCATCGGTGCGCTGGCCGATACCGCCGGGCGGCGGCTGCCGTGGATCGTGGCCTTCTCGGTGATGTACGTGGTGGGCGCCACCGGCATATGGTGGACCGAACCGGACGGGTCGAACATGTTGTTCGCGCTGTCGTGCTTCGGGATCGGGTTCATCGGGGCGGAATATGCGCTGATCTTCGTCAACTCGCAGCTTCCCTCGCTCGCACCCAAAGAGGAGGCCGGCGCGGTCTCCGGCTCGGGCTTTGCCTTTGGCTATCTGGGCGGGATCGTATCGCTGGCGGTCATGCTGACGCTGTTCTTCGACGATGGCGGCAAGACGCTGCTGGGCGCCGACCCGGCCCTCGGCCTCGACCCCGACGCGCGCGAAGGCACGCGCTTCGTCGGGCCGTTCACGGCGCTCTGGTACGTGGTATTCATGATCCCCTATTTCCTCTGGGTGCGCGATACCGGCCCCTCCCGCAAGGGGCGCGGGGTGGGCGACGCGCTCCGGCTGCTGAAAAAGTCGATCGTGGCGCTGAAACACCGGGTCAGCCTGTCGGTCTATCTCGGCTCGTCGATGTTCTACCGCGACGCGGTGAACGGGCTTTACGGGTTCGGCGGCACCTACGCGGTGCTGGTGCTGAACTGGTCCATCATCTCGGTGGCCATCTTCGGCATCGTCGGCGCGATTTCGGCGGCGGCGTTCAGCTGGGTCGGCGGCCGGTTCGACCGCGCCTTCGGGCCCAAGCCGGTGATCATCGTGGCCATCCTCGGCTTGATGCTGGTCTGCATGACCGTGGTGGGAATGGACCGGGCGCAGTTCTTCGGCATCCCGCTGGAAGAGGACTCGGCCCTGCCGGACATGGTCTTCTTCGTCTGCGGCGCGCTGATCGGCGGGCTGGGCGGCACATTGCAGGCCTCGAGCCGCACGTTGATGGTGCGCCATACCGACCCGGCGGCGCCGACGGAAAGCTTCGGGCTCTACGGCCTTTCGGGGCGGGCCACGGCCTTCATGGCGCCGGCGCTGATCGGGCTTGTCACCACGCTCAGCGGCAGTGCGCGGATCGGCGTCTCGCCGGTAATTCTTCTTTTCCTGATCGGCCTCGTCCTGCTACGCTGGGTGAAAGCAGAAGGGGACAGCGACACATGGTCCGTCACGTCAAACTGATCGCGCTCATCATAGGTCTTGCGGGCTGCGGTGCATCGGCGCCGCAGGATTACGCCGCGAGCGAACCGATCCTTTCGACCCAGAATATTCCTCCGGCGATGCAGGGGGTGGAAGCGAAAAGGCTTTTCGGGGCCAAGGCGCAAGGCTCGCAGCAGGCGCCGACGCCGTTCGGCAGCTATGCCAAGGGCTGTGTGGCCGGGGGCGTGCAACTGCCCGAGACCGGCCCCACATGGCAGGCGATGCGCCTGTCGCGCAACCGCAACTGGGGCCATCCCGAAACCATCGATTTCATCAAGAAACTGTCGGCCAAGGCTGCGCAGCAGCCGGGCTGGGAGGGACTTTATGTCGGCGATATCAGCCAGCCGCGCGGCGGGCCGATGCTGACCGGGCACCGGAGCCACCAGATGGGGCTGGATGTCGATATCTGGATGCTGCCGCCCAAGCGGCTGAACCTCACCCGGGCGGAGCGCGAGAACCTCTCGTCGATCTCGCTGCGCCGCTCCAACGGGGCCTTTACCAACGACAACTGGACGCGCCAGCATCACGAGGTCATCAAGGCCGCCGCACAGGATCCGCGCACCGCGCGGATCTTCGTCTTTCCCGGCGCCAAGGTGCGGATGTGCAAGGAGGAAACCGGCGACCGGTCCTACCTTCGCAAGATTCGGCCATGGTACGGGCATCACTATCATTTCCATGTCAGGCTGAGCTGTCCGCGGGGCGCCAAGAACTGCGAGAATCAGGCGGCGCCGCCTCCCGGCGATGGGTGTGACGATGCGCAGGAATGGGTGAACAACATCATCAACCCGCCGCCGCCCGACCCCAACGCCCCGCGCCCGAACCCCCGGCGCGAGCTGACCATGGCCGACCTGCCGGGGCAATGCGTGTCGGTGCTGACCTCGGAATGAGGGCACTTGCCAGGAGGCGGGCCAGCCTGTAGGGGCCTCCGGTCGCCCCGCTGGGCCCGTCTTTGCAAGGACCGTCCGCCATGAAACACCACCTGCTCCCCGGCATCCTCGCCATGGCCGCAATCGTCGTGGCCTCGAACATCCTCGTGCAGTTCCTGTTCGGCCAATGGCTGACATGGGGGGCGTTCACCTATCCGCTGGCCTTCCTCGTCACCGACGTGATGAACCGGGTCTACGGGCGCGACGCCGCGCGGAGGGTGGTCTTCGCCGGCTTCGTGGTCGGGCTGATCTGCTCTTTCATCGGCACGCAGATCAGCGGCGAGTTCGGCCCGCTCGTGACCCTGCGCATCGCGCTCGGCTCGGCCGTGGCGTTCCTGACGGCGCAACTGCTTGATATCGCCGTCTTTGACCGGTTGCGGGCCGGGGCGTGGTGGCGGGCGCCGATGGTCTCGTCGCTGATCGGCAGCACGGTGGATACCGCGCTTTTCTTCACCATCGCGTTTTCCGCACGCCTGTCCATGCTGGAGCCCGGCAACGATGTCGGCTGGGCGAACGAGAGCCTGCCGCTTCTGGGTGTGGGGCCGGCGGTGCCGCTCTGGATATCGCTGGCGGTGGCGGACTGGATGGTCAAGCTGGCGCTGGCTTTGCTTGGTTTAGTGCCGTTTCGCATCATCGTGAGGTCACTGACACGCCGCGCCACATGATTTTGTTTTGACAAAGCGAAATTCTGTGTCAGGCTGTGGATAACGGCAACAGTTTGAAAGGAGGTGATCCAGTGTCTATAGAGGTATTGGAGAGAGGTGACGGAACAGTTCGGGAGGGTCTCGTCTAGGGCAGCCCCTGGGCGTTTGACGCCCCCGGATTGGTGCGCCTAACCGCACCGCCTCCTACAACTCTAGAGGGCCGCTTCCTTGCCGGGGCGGCCCTTTTGATTTGCCGGTTTTCAACGTCGGTATCACGTCGGTATCACGTCGGTATCGCGTCGGTGCGACGGCCCGACACCAAGAGGACCCCATGCTGCGCATCACCAACCAGATCACGCTCGAGGATTGGGAGCTGACCGAACAGTTCACCCGCTCGGGCGGCCCCGGCGGGCAGAACGTCAACAAGGTCTCGACGGCGGTCGAACTGCGGTTCGAGGCGGAGCGCTCGCCCAACCTGCCCGACCCGGTGAAACGGCGGCTGAAACGGCTGGCCGGCCGGCGCTGGACCAAGGAGGGCGCCGTGCTGATCCAGGTCGAGGAGACCCGCAGCCAGGCCCGCAACCGCGAGATCGCGCGGGAGCGGTTGGCGGAGCTGGTGAAGAAGGCCTTGGAAAAGCCGAAACGGCGGATTCCGACGAAGCCCACGCTGGGGGCGAAGAAGCGGCGGTTGAAGGCGAAGAAGGTGCGCGGGGAGGTTAAGGCGTTGCGGGGGAAAGTGGAGGGGGAGGAGTGAGGGATGTAGCGCAGCCTGAGGGGCTAAGCTGGCGCCCGGAACAAAGGCGAGCCTTTGGCTCGCCGCCGGGCGAACGACGGCCCGTTCCTACGGGCAGGCGCTTTGGCGGTGTTGCGTGACGTATATAGCTTGGATGTAGTCGGCGCCATAAAGCGCCCGCCACATCCGTTGCAGCGCCTCCCCACGGGCCGTCGCTCGCCCGACGGGGTAATCCGCGAGCGAATGGTGCGGCTTCCGGAATTATACGTGCTACGGATAGCGAGGCGGGCAAAGCTCCTCGCTTTTTGCTGAAGAGGTGAGGCACGAATATCGCCTCGCGGTCGCCGGGCGGCATGTGCACCAGCAGACGGATGCGGGGCGGTGGGTTTGAGGAAGATGATCAACGGCTAGAATTTCGTGAATGACAGATCGTCATTCTTCATCCTAGGGTAGTTAAAAAGGGACACTGAGGGGCGTTATTCTATGCTGACTGATATGCTATCCAGAATAGCAGAAGATTACGTATACGAACGCGCAAAGCCATTTTCTGATAACAAGTTTGGGGACTTTGTACGAAAGGATGTGGCCGAAGAAGCGAAGAAAACAATCAGTCTTTGGCCATTTGATCTTACAGTTAAATCGAGCGTAGGAGCAGGAAACTGGGCGGCTGTGCCGTGGCTGGCGTTCTTTGATCCTCTCATTACAAAATCCGCGACTAAGGGGTTCTACGTCGTTTATTTGATTAATGCGCAAGATCAGATAGTTACACTATCAATGAACCAAGGCACAACGGAAGTGTATAACGAGTTTGGACGCCAAAAGGGGCGTGAGGTGCTCAAGAGACGTGCCACGGATATGGCGGAGCGTATTCCAGATTATTCGTCTCAATTTGATCGTTCAGGTATCGATCTCGGGTCAAACGATGATCTGCCATTGGGATATCAAGCAGGACACTCTTTCGGACGAACGTATTCGCTAGACGAGCTAAAAGACGCGCAGTTCACAAACGATCTTGAACTTATGCTTAAGGCTTATCGCGCCTTAGTCGACAGGGGAGGAACCTTACCAGTCGATTTTATGCATGAAGAAGCAGGCACGTCGGATATTGAGGAAACGAGGCGATACATTTTATCTCGACGAATTGAGCGGTCAGAAAAGGTTCGACGAGAGGTTCTAAGTCACCGTAAGCCTGTTTGTGAATGCTGCGGTTTCGAACCTGTAAAAGACTACGGGTACACAGGGCCACTTGTTAACACGCCATTAGACGTACATCACGCTAAGCCATTGAATCAATTAGCTGAAGGCGAGACGCGTCGATACAAAATACCAGATGATTTTCTTATTCTTTGTCCAACATGCCACCGTATGATCCACAAGCAACAAAATCCGTCAGACCTCCAAGCGCTCCGCAAGAAACTTCGCTTCAAGCTTATGCGAGAAGTCAATTATCCAATGCTCTGACCCACCTCCCCCAACGTCACAACCCCCAACCCCCTCTCAACAACCGCCCCCAGAAACCGCCGCAAATCCTCCGGCGTCGAGAAGAACTGCGAGCCCTTGCCCGGCGCGCGGATGTCGTGGCCGGCGAAGACGCCTGTGCCGCCGGTCTCCGCGATCCGGTCGAGGAGGCGGGATTGCCAGTCCCAGCCGGGGAAGGCGCTGTGCTGGAAGTCGCAGAAGCCGACGCAATCGACTGAATTATGGGGGCCGGGGGTGTGGTAGATGCGGGCGGGGATATCCGCCTCGGAGAGGTTTTTCGGGCCGGCGGCGCGGGTCACGGGGAAGCGTTTGGCCGTTTCGGCCAGGGTTTCCTCGGTGAAGGCGTGGAAGGGGCTGGCGAAGCTTTGGGCGGGGAAGCCATGGGCGCGGTGTTCGGCAATGCCTGCGTCGATTTCATGTTCGAGCCAGTGGGCAAGGCCGTGCTTTCGCAGGTAGGGGCCGAGTTTCGGGTGGGTGCGGGAGTGGAAGGCGATTTCGTGGCCGTCTTCCTGCAAGGCAAGCAGCTTCTTCACCTGCCGGGGCTTGGCGTTGTGCAGGTTGCAGACGCAGAAGGTGGCGCGGGCGCCGAATTCGTCGAAGACCGGCCGGGCGGCGTGCCAGCTTCCGGCGAAGAGGTCGTCGAAGGTGAGGCAGACGGCGCCCGTCACACCACCACCTCCAGCGCCTCCTGTTCCCCCACGCCGAAGACGCGCTTGTAGCGGGCGATTTCGCTTTCGGGGCCCATCGCCTTGTTGGGGTTGTCGGAGAGTTTCACCGTCGGCCGGCCATTGGCCGAGACGGCCTTGCAGACCAGCGAGAAGGGGGCGAGGCGGTCATCCGGCGTCAGCCCGCGGAAGTCGTTCGTCAGCAGCGTGCCCCAGCCAAAGGAGGGGCGGCAGCGGCCGGCGAAGCGGGTGTGCAGGTCGATGATCTTCTCGGTGTCGAGCCCGTCGGAGAAGATGATGAGCTTCTTGGTCGGGTCCTCGCCGCGGGATTTCCACCAGTCGATGGCGATCTCGGCGCCGGTGGCGGGATCGCCGCTGTCGACGCGGATGCCTGTCCAGCCCGCCAGCCAGTCGGGGGCGCGGTCGAGGAAGCCCTTGGTGCCGTAGGTGTCGGGCAGGATGATGCGAAGGTTGCCGTCATGCTCCTCGTGCCAGTCGGAGAGCACGTCATAGGGCGCGCGGGCGAGCTCGGTGTCGCTGTCGGCGAGCGCGGCGTAGACCATGGGCAGTTCGTGGGCGTTGGTGCCGATCGCCTCGAGATCGCGGTTCTTGGCGATCAAGCAGTTGGAGGTGCCGACGAATTTCTCGCCCAGCCCCTCGCACATGGCGCGCACGCACCAGTCCTGCCAGAGGAAGGAATGGCGGCGGCGGGTGCCGAAATCGGCGATACGCAACCCGTCGACATCGCGCAGGCGCTCGACCTTTTCCCAGAGCTTGGTCATGGCGCGGGCATAGAGCACCTGAAGCTCGAACCGGCGCATGTCATGCAGCACCGCGCGGCCGCGCAGTTCCATCAGCACCGCCAGCGCCGGAATTTCCCAGAGCATCACCTCGGGCCATGAGCCCTCGAAGGTCAGTTCATACTGCCCGTCGCGCTTTTCGAGCTGATAGGGGGGCAGGCGCAGGTTCTCGAACCATTCCATGAAGGCGGGGGTGAACATCTGGCGCTTGCCATAAAAGGTGTTGCCGCGCAGCCATGTGCTTTCGCCGCGGGTGAGCGAGAGGGAGCGGATATGGTCGAGCTGTTCGCGCAGCTCGCCCTCGTCCACCAGTTCGGCCAGTTTCACGTCGGTCGAGCGGTTGATGAGGGAGAAGGTGACCTGCGTGTCGGGCTTGTTGCGAAAGACCGACTGGCACATCAGCAGCTTGTAGAAATCGGTGTCGATGAGCGAGCGGACGATCGGGTCGATCTTCCACTTGTGGTTCCAGACACGGGTCGCGATATCGACCATGGGTTTCCTCCCGGGCGGGTTGCCGGACCGGTTAAAGCAAAGGGGGGCGGGGGTGGCAAGCCTTGGCGGTCGGGGTGGGGTGCTGCCGCGCAGCGCTGGGCCGCGGGCGGCGATCCAACGGGCGTGACGGGCAGTTTATGTCAGCCACGTCATCGAGACCTGTCTGTATTGCGCCGTGGTCGGCAAAATCGCCGGGCCGGGGGGCGGCCCAGCGATGCGCGGCGGCGCGCCCTTGGCGCGCCTTGGTCTCGCGCGAGGTCGCATTGACGAGTTGCCGTTGCCGCCGCGATGGAGCCGCGCTGCAGGGCTCAGCCGCCGTGTTCGGCCCTGCTGTCGGCGGGGGCCTCGGCGCGTTCGTTGAGGCCGTAATCGCGCAGGACGTGGGCGACGCGGAGGCGGTAATCGGCGAAGACGCCGGCGCGGCCTTCGGATTGGGCGCGGCGGTGGGCGGCAAGCTGGCGCCATTCCTCGACCGCCGCCTCGGTTTCCCAGAAGGAGAGGGAGAGGAACTTTTCCGGGTGCATCAGGCTCTGGAATCGCTCGACGGAGATGAACCCCTCGATCTGTTCGGCGAGCGGGCGCATCTCGGCGGCGATGTCGAGATAGTGGTCTTTCTCTCCCTCGGCGGGGGTGACCTCGAAGATGACGGCGATCATGGGCTGTCTCCCTGATGGTGTTCGATGCGGGAGTGTCGGGGCTGTGGCCTTCGGGAGCAAGCGGTGTTCTTGTGGCCGAGGACCGAGGTGCCAGCCCCCCACGTTGAAACCCGATGGGTTCCAACGCTCCCCCGGGATATTTTCGGCCAGAAGAAGCAGGGGTGGTTTCCCGCTTCAGGTGCAATACCAGATTGCGAGAGGGATAAGGCCAGTATAGCCTGTGCGCCATGTCCATTCCTGTCGAAACCTTTTTCCTCAATCCCGAAGCGCAGGGCACGCTGCAGGCGCAGATCCAGCAGATGATCGCGCAGGGCATATTGTCGGGGCGGCTGCGCAAGGGGGAGAAGCTGCCGTCGTCGCGAAAGCTGGCGCAGCATCTGGGCGTCAGCCGGATCACGGTGACGCTGGCCTATACGGAGTTGCAGGCCTCCGATTACCTCGAATCGCGGGATCGTTCGGGCTATTTCGTGTCGAAGAACGCGCCGGAGCCGCCGCAGTTTGCCGCAAGACACCCGAGGCAGGACAGCATCGACTGGTCGCGCGCGCTGGGCCGTCGGTTTACCGGCGGGGCGACGCCGGTGAAGCCAAGGGACTGGTGGAGCTTTCGGTATCCGTTTGTCTATGGCCAGACCGATCCGTCGTTGTTCGATCATGCCAACTGGCGCCATTGTGCGTTGAGGGCGCTGGGGCAGAAGGATTTCCAGGCGCTGACGACGGATTACTACGACAATGACGATCCGCAGCTGATCGAGTTCATCGCGCGGCATACGCTGCCGCGGCGGGGGATATTGGCGCGGCCGGAGGAGATTCTCGTCACCATGGGCGCGCAGAACGCGCTGTGGCTGACGGCGCAGGTGCTGCTGACGCAAAGGCGGACGGCGGTGGCGGAGGAGCCCTGCTACCACGCGCTGCGCGATATCCTGACGCAATCGCGCTGTCACCTTGCCCCGGTGGCGGTGGACACGGACGGGCTGCCGCCCGAGGCGCTGCCCGACAGCGCCGACGTGATCTTCACCACGCCGAGCCACCAGTCGCCCACCAATGCCACCATGCCGCTGGCCCGGCGCAAGGCGCTGATGGCGCGGGCGCGGGAGATGGAGGCGTTGATCGTCGAGGATGATTACGAGTTCGAGATGGCCTTCCTCCGGGCGCCTTTGCCGGCGTTGAAATCGCTCGATACCGATGGGCGGGTGATCTATGTGGGCAGTTTTTCCAAGTCGATCTTTCCGGGGCTGCGGCTGGGTTACCTCGTCGGGCCGGAGCCGTTCATTCGCGAGGCGCGGGCGCTTCGGGCCAGCGTTTATCGGCATCCGCCGGGGCATATCCAGCGGACGGCGGCGTACTTTCTGAGCCTTGGGCATTACGACAGCCTGATCCGGCGGATGGGGCAGGTGTTTTCGCGGCGGCGCAAGGTGATGGAGGAGGCGCTGGCCGGGCATGGGCTTGGCGTCGCCGGGCGGGGCGTGTTCGGTGGCTCGTCGATCTGGATGCGGGCGCCCGAGACGGTAGACACTGGCGAGCTTGACCGGCGGCTGCGCGACAAGGGTGTGCTGATCGAGCCGGGGCGGCCCTTCTTCCACGCCGCCGAGCCGCCGGAGAATTACTACCGGCTCGCCTATTCCTCGATTTCCTCGGAGCGTATCCCGGAAGGGGTGGCGCGGCTGGCGACGGAGCTGGCGTTGATGCGCTGACTGGCCTTAGTCGGGCGAAGTTTCTGGCCCTAACGGTGGTTCGGCCCGTGCCGTAGGTTTGCGGCAACTCCGGCGCGCGGCCGGCTTTGGATTTCAGGAGACACCCGCATGAAAATGACGACCGAAGAAGCTTTCGTGAAGACGCTGCAGATGCATGGCATTCAGCATGCCTTCGGGATCATCGGGTCGGCCATGATGCCGATTTCGGATATCTTCCCCAAGGCAGGCATTACCTTCTGGGATTGCGCGCATGAGGGCAGCGCCGGGATGATGGCCGATGGCTATACCCGCGCGACCGGCAAGATGAGCATGATGATCGCCCAGAACGGGCCCGGCATCACCAATTTCGTGACTGCCGTGAAGACCGCCTATTGGAACCACACGCCGCTTCTGCTGGTCACGCCGCAGGCCGCGAACAAGACCATCGGACAGGGCGGCTTTCAGGAAGTCGAGCAGATGAAGCTGTTCGAGGACATGGTGGCCTATCAGGAGGAAGTGCGCGACCCGACGCGGATTGCCGAGGTGCTGAACCGGGTGATCCTGAAGGCCAAGCGGCTGAGCGCCCCGGCGCAGATCAACATCCCCCGCGATTACTGGACGCAGGTGGTGGATATCGCGCTGCCGCAGATCGTGGAATTCGAGCGGCCGACGGGCGGGGCCGAGTCGCTGGACCGTGCGGCGAAGCTGCTGGACGAGGCGAAATTCCCGGTGATCCTGAACGGGGCGGGCGTGGTGCTGGCCGGCGGGATCGAGGCCAGCAAGAAACTGGCCGAGCGGCTGGATGCGCCGGTTTGCGTGGGCTACCAGCACAATGATGCCTTTCCGGGTTCGCACCCGCTGTTCGCGGGGCCGCTGGGCTATAACGGGTCGAAGGCGGGGATGGAGCTTATCTCGCAGGCGGATGTGGTGCTCTGCCTTGGCACGCGGCTCAACCCGTTCTCGACCCTGCCTGGGTACGGGATCGATTACTGGCCCAAGGACGCCAAGATCATCCAAGTGGATCTGAATCCCGACCGGATCGGGCTGACCAAGCCGGTGAGCGTTGGGATCGTGGGCGATGCCAAGGCCGTGGCCGAGGGCATTCTCGAGCGGCTGTCGGACAGCGCGGGCGATGCGGGCCGGGAGGAGCGCAAGGCGCTGATTGCCAAGACGAAATCGACATGGGCGCAGCAGCTTTCCAGCATGGATCACGAGGATGACGACCCCGGCACGACGTGGAACGAGCGCGCGCGCAAGGACAAGCCCGACTGGATGAGCCCGCGCATGGCGTGGCGGGCGATTCAAGCCGCGTTGCCGAAGGAGGCGATCATCTCGTCGGATATCGGCAACAACTGTGCCATCGGCAATGCCTACCCGTCTTTCGAGGAAGGGCGGAAATACCTTGCGCCCGGCCTCTTCGGGCCGTGCGGCTATGGCCTGCCCGCGGTGATGGGCGCCAAGATCGGCTGTCCGGACGTGCCGGTGGTGGGGTTTGCCGGGGACGGCGCCTTTGGCATTGCCGTCAACGAGCTGACCGCGATTGGCCGCGAGGAATGGCCGGCGATGACGCAGATCGTGTTCCGCAACTACCAGTGGGGCGCGGAGAAGCGGAACTCGACCCTGTGGTTCGATGACAATTTCGTCGGCACCGAGCTGGACGAGGGCGTGAGCTATGCCGGCATCGCCAATGCCTGTGGCCTGAAGGGCGTGGTGGCGCGGACGATGGAGGAGCTGACCGAGGCGCTGAACCAGGCGATCAAGGACCAGATGGAGAATGGCACAACCACGCTGATCGAGGCGATGATCAACCAGGAGCTGGGCGAGCCGTTCCGCCGCGACGCGATGAAGAAGCCGGTGGAAGTGGCCGGGATCGACGCGGGCGACATGCGCGAGCAGGTGGTCTGAGGCGATGAGCGGGGCCGGCGGCGAGGACGCGATACTGGTTCTCAATGCCGGGTCCTCCTCCATCAAGTTCGCGGTGTTCGGCGGCGACCTGAAGGAGCGGCTGAGCGGTATGGCCGAGGGGATCGGCGGCGAGGGCGCTTTGCGGGTGGGGAAAGACCGGCAGAAGGCGAGTTTTGGCACCCATGCCGCCGCGCTGGCGGCGGTGCTGGAGGGGCTGGCGGCGCAGGGTTTCTCGGCCGACAGGTTTCGGGCGGCGGCTCACCGGGTGGTGCATGGCGGCATGGAACTGACCGAGCCGGCGAAGATCGACGTACATGTGCTGGCGGGCATCCGGCGCTGCATCCCGCTGGCGCCGCTGCACAACCCGCACAACCTTGCCGCCATCGAGACGCTGGCACGGCTGGCGCCGGAGTTGCCGCAATGCGCCAGTTTCGACACCGGGTTTCATGCCTCCAACCCGGAGGTGGCCAAGCGCTATGCGCTGCCGGCGGATATCGAGGCGCGGGGGATACGGCGCTACGGGTTTCACGGGCTGTCCTATGCCTCGCTCGTGCGGGTTATGCCGAAGGTGACGGGCGAGGCGCTGCCCGGGCGGCTGCTGGCCTTTCACCTTGGCAACGGTGCGTCGATCTGCGCCATTCGTGACGGGCGGTCGGTGGCCACGACGATGGGCTATTCGCCGCTGGAAGGGCTGAGCATGGGCACGCGGGCCGGAAGCATCGACGGCAATGCCGTGCTGCGGCTGGCGGGCGAGGACGGGATGGATGCGACGCTGCGGATGCTGAACAAGGAGAGCGGGCTCTGGGGCCTGTCGGGCGGGATATCGGACATGCGCGCGCTGCTGGAAGATGGCGGCGAGCGGAGCCGTTTCGCCGTGGAGCATTTCTGCTACTGGGCGGTGCGGCATGCCGGGTCGCTGATCGCGGCGATGGAGGGGCTGGATGCCGTGGCCTTCACCGGCGGGATCGGTGAGAACGCCGCGCCGGTGAGGGCGCGGATCGCCAAGGGGCTGGGCTGGCTGGGGCTGACGCTGGATGCGGATGCCAATGACAATGGGCATGCAAAGCTGCATGATGCGGGGTCCGATGTGGGCTGCTGGATCGTCGAGGCGCAGGAAGAGCGCCGGATCGCGGCGGATGCGCTGGAACTATTGGGGGCCGGATGATTGAATTGGACGGGAAAAACGTCTGGATTTCCCGCCAATCCGGAACGCACGGTTTCGGGCGGGCAGGTACTTCAGAAAAGGGTCGCGGACCCTATCAATCTGTCATAATGTGTCGCCGGATCGGGAGACAATATTCACATGAGCTTTGACCAGCCGCGAATCAATACTTCGCCCAAGGTTTCGGACGAGGTGCGGAAGACCACGTGCTACATGTGCGCCTGCCGCTGCGGGATCAACGTGCACATGAAGGAGGGCAAGGTCGCCTATATCGAGGGCAACCGCGACCATCCGGTGAACAAGGGTGTGCTCTGCGCCAAGGGCTCGGCGGGGATCATGCAGGTCAACGCGCCCGCGCGCCTGCGGGCGCCTTTGAAGCGCGTGGGCCCGCGCGGCTCGGGCGAGTTCGAGGAGATCAGCTGGGACGAGGCGCTGGATATCGCCACCGGGTGGCTGGAGCCGCTCCGCAAAGAGGACCCCTCGAAGCTGGCCTTCTTCACCGGGCGCGATCAGAGCCAGTCTTTCACCAGCTTCTGGGCGCAGAATTTCGGCACGCCCAACTATGCCGCGCATGGCGGGTTCTGCTCGGTCAACATGGCCGCCGCCGGCATCTACACCATGGGCGGCGCCTTCTGGGAATTCGGGCAGCCCGACTGGGACCATACCAAGCTCTTCATGATCTTCGGCGTGGCCGAGGACCATGACAGCAACCCGATCAAGATGGGTATCGGCCGGATCAAGGCGCGGGGCGCCAAGGTGATCGGGGTGAACCCGATCCGGTCGGGCTATAACGCCGTCGCCGATGACTGGGTCGGGATCACGCCGGGGACGGATGGCCTCTTTATCCTGTCGCTGGTGCATTGCCTGCTGAAGGCGGGCAAGATCGACCTCGACTATCTCGCCCGCTACACCAACGCCGCCTGTATCGTGAACCGGGATTCCAAGTCGGCCGAATACGGGCTGTTCCTACGGGATGAGGACGGCAAACCGCAGGTGATCGACCGCAACACCGGCAAGCTGGCGCCGTTCGACCGGAAGGGCGTGCGGCCGGATCTGTCGGCGAGTTACCGACAGGGCGGGATCACCCACAAGCCGGTGATGCACCTGCTGGCCTCGCGCTACCTCGACAAGCAATACGCCCCCGAGGCGGTGGCCGAACGCTGTGGCGTGAAGCCCGCCAAGATCCGGGCGATTGCCAATGAACTGGCGCGCGTCGCCTTCGAGGAGGAGATCGTGCTCGAGCGGGAATGGACGGATTTCCGCGGCGAAAAGCACTCGGTCATGAAGGGCCGCCCGGTCAGCTTTCACGCGATGCGCGGGATTTCGGCCCATTCCAACGGGTTCCAGACCTGCCGGGCGCTGCACATGCTGCAGATATTGCTGGGGACGGTCGAGGTGCCCGGCGGCTTCCGCTTCAAGCCGCCTTACCCCAAGCCCGTCACCGCCCACCCCACGCCGCATTGCAAGTTCACCCCCGATGCGCCGCTCGACGGCCCGCATCTGGGCTTTGTGCGGGGGCCGCAGGACCTTGCGCTGAAGGAGGATGGCAGCCCGGCAAGAATCGACAAGGCGTTCACATGGGAAAACCCGATGAGCGCGCACGGGCTGATGCACATGGTGATCAGCAACGCTCATGCGGGCGACCCCTACAAGATCGACACGCTCTTCATGTACATGGCCAACATGTCTTGGAATTCCAGCATGAACACGCGCGGCGTGATCGACATGCTGACCGACAAGGACGAGAACGGCGACTATGTCATCCCCCGGATCATTTATTCCGATGCCTACTCCTCCGAGATGGTCGCCTATGCCGACCTGATCCTGCCCGATACGACCTATCTGGAACGCTACGATTGTATCAGCCTGCTCGACCGCCCGATCTGCGAGGCGGACGCGGCGGCGGATGCGATCCGCTGGCCGGTGGTGGAGCCGGATCGCGACGTGCGCGGTTTCCAGACGGTGCTGGTGCAACTGGCCAACAAGATGAAGCTGCCGGGCTTCACCGATGAGGCGGGCGGCGCGAAATACACCGATTACGCCGATTACATCACCAACCACGAGCGCAAGCCGGGCATCGGCCCGCTGGCTGGATGGCGCAGCGGCAAGACCGGACTGACCCACGGGCGCGGCGCGCCGAACCCGTCGCAGCTAAAGACCTACATCGCCAATGGCGGGTTCTTCATCAAGCACATCCCCGAAGAGGCGGCCTATATGAAGCCGTGGAACATGGCCTATCAGGACTGGGCCGTGGGCATGGGTATCTATGACAGCCCGCAGCCCTATGTCTTCGACCTCTATGTCGAGACGCTACGGCAGTTCCAGCTCGCCGCCGAGGGCCATGGCGAACGCCAGCCGCCGGACCATCTGCGCGGGCGGATCAAGGAGACGCTCGACCCGCTGCCGGTGTGGTATCCTCCGTTCGAGGATGGCGGTATCGACACCAGCGAATACCCGGTGCACGCCCTGACCCAACGCCCGATGGCGATGTATCACAGCTGGGGCTCGCAGAACGCGTGGCTGCGGCAGATCCACGGGCAGAACCCGCTTTATGTGCCCACGAAGATCTGGCAGGCCGAGGGCTTTGCCGAGGGCGACTGGGCCCGCGTGAGTTCGGTGCATGGCGAGATCGTGGTGCCGGTCGCGCATATGGCGGCGCTGAACGAGAACACGGTCTGGACATGGAACGCCATCGGCAAGCGCAAGGGCGCATGGGCGCTGGAGGAAGACGCGCCGGAGGCGACGAAGGGCTTCCTGCTGAACCACCTGATCCATGAATTGCTGCCGCCCAAGGGCGACGGGCTGCGCTGGTCGAATTCCGATCCCGTGACCGGGCAGGCGGCGTGGTTCGACCTGCGCGTCAAGATCGAGAAAGTGGCCGCGCCCGATCAGGCCAAGCCTGAGTTCAGCGCGATGCGCTCGCCCGTGGGCAAAGGGCCGGACGAGTTGCGCTGGAAGGTGGGCGAATGAGCGGGCCGGAGATAACGGGCGGCGACGGGGTGCGGCTGGCGACTTACGCCGACGGCCCAGAAGGGGCGCCGGCGCTGGTCTTCATCCACGGCTGGGCGCAGCAATCGCTGTGCTGGCGGCCGGTGATGGACCGGCTGAAGGATCGCTTTCGCGTGGTGGCGATGGACCTGCGCGGGCATGGTGCGTCGGACAAGCCCGAGGGGGAGGCGCCCTATACCGATACATCGCTCTGGGCCGATGACGTGAAGGCGGTGATCGAAGGGTGCGGGCTCGAGAAGCCGGTGCTTGTCGGCTGGTCCTATGGCAGCCGGGTGATCGCCTCCTACCTATCGGTGCATGGCGACGGGGCGCTGGGAGGCGTGGTGCTGGCCGGGGGTATCCTGACGATCGGGGCAGCAAGGGAGGACTGGATGGTCGGGCCGTCGAGCCCCGGCGTGCAGCGCGACCTTTACACCGACGACCTGTCGAGGCGGCTGGCGGCCACGGCGAAATTCGTGCAGGACTGCACCGCCGTGCCGCTGGATACGCAGACGTATGGTGAGCTGGTGGGCGCGAACATGCTCTGCCCGCCCCATGTGCGCCGGGCACTCTTTGCCCCCACATGGGATTTCCGCCCGGTCTACAAGGCGATGGCCTGTCCGGGGCTGGTCATTCACGGCACGCAGGACGAGGTCGTCTCGGCCGCCACGGGCGAGGCGGCGGCGGCGCTGATGAAGGACGCCCGCTACCTGCCCTATGACGGGGTGGGCCATGCGCCCTTCCTCGAAAACCCCGACCGGTTCGCGGCGGATGTCGCGGAATTCACCGAAACCTGTGCCCAACGGAAGGAGGCGGTATGACGAGCCTGCCGGAGAAAACCGACCGCAAGCTGGGGCTGGTGATCGATCTCGACACCTGTGTCGGCTGTCACGCCTGCGTGGTAAGCTGCAAGGGCTGGAACACCGAGAATTACGGCGCGCCCCTGTCGGATCAGGAGCCTTACGGCGCCGATCCGAGCGGCACCTTCCTGAACCGGATCCATTCCTACGAGGTGCAGCCCGAGGAGGGGTCGGCGCAGTTGATCCATTTCCCGAAAAGCTGCCTGCATTGCGACGATGCGCCCTGCGTCACCGTCTGCCCCACCGGGGCGAGCTACAAGCGGGTCGAGGACGGGATCGTTCTGGTGAACGAGAGCGATTGCATCGGCTGCGGTCTCTGCGCTTGGGCCTGCCCCTATGGCGCGCGCGAGATGGACGCGGCGGAGGGCGTGATGAAGAAATGCACGCTCTGCGTCGACCGGATCTACAACGTGAACCTGCCCGAGGAGGACCGCGTGCCCGCCTGCGTGCGCACCTGCCCGGCGGGCGCGCGGCATTTCGGCGATCTGGGCGACCCGGAGAGCGACGTCTCGAAGCTGGTCGAGGAACGTGGCGGCATGGACCTGATGCCGGAACAGGGGACCAAGCCCGTCAACAAGTACCTGCCGCCGCGGCCCAAGGACGCGCTGGATCAGGTCGACGTGCTGGCGCCGTATCTGGAGCCGGTGGCCGAGGAGCCGAAAGGGTTCATCGGCTGGCTCGACAAGACCTTGGAGAAGCTCTGACATGCATCCGGCGCCGTCCGTCATCATCTTCACCACCCTGTCGGGGCTGGGCTTCGGGCTTCTGGCATGGCTGGGCTTGGGCTTTCCGCAGGTCACCGGCTGGGTCGCCTTCACCTTCTTCGCCATCGCCTATGCGCTGGCGGTGGGCGGGCTGATCTCCTCGACCTTCCACCTCGGCCACCCGGAGCGAGCGCTGCTGGCCTTTACCCAGTGGCGCAGCTCGTGGCTGAGCCGTGAAGGGGTGGTTTCGGTCGCGACGCTGCTGGTGATGGCGGTCTATGGCGCGGGGCTGGTCTTCTGGGGCGAAAGCTGGCGCATCCTCGGGGTGATCGGGGCGGTGCTGTCGCTGGGCACGGTCTATTGCACGGCGATGATCTATGCGCAGATGAACACGGTACCGCGCTGGAAGACGCCGCTGACACCGCTTCTGTACCTGTTGGTGTCGGTGGCCGGCGGTGCGTTGCTGGCGGGGCAGGTCAAGGCGGCGATGCTGCTTCTGCCGCTGGCGGCGGCGGCGCAGGTGCTGTGGTGGATGCGCGGCGACGGGGCGTTCGAACAAAGCGGCACGACGCTGGCGACGGCGACGGGGCTGGGCGGCACGGGCACGGTGCGCTCGTTCGAACCGCCGCATACCGGCAGCAACTACCTGCTGCGGGAATTCACCTTTCAGGTGGGGCGGAAACACGCGGCCAAGCTGCGCTCGATCGCGATGCTGCTGGGCTACGTGCTGCCCTTCTCGTTGCTGATCATGCCGTTCTCGCACGCGCTGGCGCTGGTGGCGGTGATCAGCCACATTGCCGGCGTCGCGGCCAGCCGCTGGCTGTTCTTCGCCGAGGCCGAGCACGTGGTGGGGCTCTATTACGGCAAGCGCTAGGCGCGGCGCGTCAGCCCTTGCGGGCTGCCTCGCCCCCTGCTTCTTCTTGGGGATAAATACTCAAAATCCCACGGATCAGCGGGCACCGCCCGTTCGACCCTGAAAGTCTTCACCGGAGAGTTTCCGAGACGGGTCTCACCCCCACCCATCCGTCCATTCGTCGACTTTCGGATCGGCCCGGTTCCGGCGGAACCGCTTCCACCGTGCCCACACGGCCCAGAACAGCGCGAAGAGCACCGTCAGCAGGATGATGTTGAACCACGGGATGATCGTCACGTCGGGCCCGGCGACCAGCTTGACACTCACCGCGTTGGGATAGATCGAAATGAACTCGTTGCGCCAGCCGTAGTGGCGGATCGACACCCATCTGGGGTTTTCCGAGGTCGATCTCAGGTCGGCCGCCTCGGCCTGCAGGTTCGAGGTGTCGAACTTGAAGTAGGGTGGCCAGCCCCAGCCGGTATCCTCGTTGCGATAGACCATCACGTCGCCATCGGTGCGGACCGCGGTGATGAAGAACACGTCGCGGTTCACCGTGCCCTCGGCCTCGCCCGTGCCCTGGTTGGCCCAGAAGATCGAGTTCTCGCCGAAATCCACGCGTTTTTCATAGGTGTCGGTGATCCGGGCGATGTCGTGCTGGGGCAGGGTGTAGTGCAGGAACGCGCCCACGAGGAGCCAGAAAGTGATGATGAAGACCCATTTGACGTAGACCATGCCGGCCCCTTTCCTGATGCTTTCGCGATTCCTGCCTGTAGGGCTTGCATATAAGCATGGTTGGGCCATGGGCCAGACATGAGCGCGAGTCTTGTGGAAATTCGCGGTCGTGGTGCCGGGGAAAAGGGGCGTTGCGTCCGGGGCGGCGGGAGGCTTGCCGGTCGCGAGCCTGATCTTGAATGCGTTTTCCAATGGAACATTCGGGAGCTGACCATCGGGAGGGATGCCGGCAACATCCGGCTCTCTGCGGACGTGAAAGACGAAAACCGCAAAATCGGCACCATGGCAGCAAGCGTGGCACCGAACGTCCGTCGCAGGCTTGCTAATCGAGTTTCAGAAGCCGAAGTTTTCAATCCGCCGCCGATTCCGGACCCGGTTTCCCGCGACGGAAAACGATTAAAGAGGTTTTCGACCGCTCTCGCGGGTCAGGGCCGGGCACCCGGTGATCTCAATCATGGCTGTGGGCCGGGTGAGGGACCGCAGGTCGCCAGAGCAGTCACCTCATTCCGGAGATACCAGCCAACCATGTCCAAATTCTCGTCTTTTGCCCAATGGTACAGCGAAGGCCCCAGCGCGTCTTACGTCCATTCGATGAAATCCACGGGCGGCATTCTGAGCATGTATGGATCGACGCAGCCGGGTCAGGAAATGGACACCCCCGCCGTCCCGGATCTCGTGATCTATCAGGATGTTCTCGGCGGCAGTCGTCTGAATGCCAGCCTTGGCGGGGGGCGTTTTGACGTCACGATGGAAAACGGGGGCTGTGTTTTCGCGGCGCCGAATTTCGCCGTCAATTGCCGGGTTGATACCACGCACCATATTCGCAGCTTCGTGTTTCCCGTGTTGCATTGGCAAACGATGCTGGACGAAGCCTCCGAGGGAAAAATCTCCTTCGACAGTCTGGGTGTCTATCGCGGAGCGTTCGCGACGCCGGCGCTGAAAGGGAAGCTTCGGAGCCTCTGGGCCCTGTGTGAAGAGGAAGCTGCGCCCTCGCGGATGTTGGCGCGGGCTGCCGGTTGCGAGATTCTGGCCGAGATTTGCCAGCTGGGTGGCGAGGATCTGGCCCCGAAGAAGGGCGGCCTGGCGCCGTGGGCAGAGCGGCGCTGTATCGAGATGATGCATGCGCGCCTTGCGGAAGACCTGTGCGTGGACGAGCTGGCAGTCGAAGCGCGGCTATCGTCCTTTCACTTTGCCCGCATGTTCAAGCAAAGCACGGGGGTCACGCCGCTCGCCTACCTGACGCGGCTGAGACTGGAGAAGGCCTGCGAGCTTCTCGAGCATTCGGATATCCCGGTCACCGAAATCGCGCAGGACGTCGGGTATTCGTCAAACCAGGTCCTCGCCCGGGTGTTTGCCAAGCATATGCACATGTCCCCGTCCGACTATCGGCGTAGCGTGCGTGATCCCGTGCGTTCGTACGCGATGCGATAGGGGTTTACCGGCGGCTCACGTGCCGCCGGGGTCACAACCGTTCCATAATCCCGGCCAGAAGAGCCGAATCCCTGTGGGCCGCCAGAAGGTTGTACCCCTTGTAGGGATCCGTCTTAAGGGCGCGCACCTGATCGAGCGATGTCACCTGTCTGAAGCCGTCGTCGCAAAAGAAGAGACAGGTATCCGGGGTGTTCAGGAGATGGCTGCTGGGGGCGCAGGTCGAATCGCTGCCGTGGTCTTCGTATATGATGACGGCCCCGTCCCGTATTGCGCGTGAGGCGCCTTCGAGGGCCGCGACCTCGGCCCCTTCCACGTCGAGCTTGATAAGGGCCGGCACGCCTTCGGGCACGAGATCGTCGATGCGGCGGGTTTCCACGGTTTCCGTCTTGTCGCCCGGCCCGGGTTTCCCATCGCTCAGAAGCCGTGCCGAGGCGTGGCTGTTCTCGACATTAACGAAGGTCATGCGTTCGCCGGAGACCGCGTGTATGGCCACCCGGTGCAAGGTGACGTTGGGCAGGTGGCCCGCGTTCACGGAAAGGGCGGCAAAGGTCGCCTCCGCAGCCTCGGCCGCGATCACCCGGTCGAACAGCGGGGCGGCGCGCACCGTCCAATACCCCTTGTTGGCGCCGCAATCGCAGAAGATTTCCGCCCGCCCTGAGGCGGCCTTCAGAACGGCGGCAATCTCCGGTTCGTACTCTTCGTGCCAGAGCGCGAATCGCGTCCAGTAACCGTCGTTTAGCGAGACCCGGAAGGGCGGCGCGCCGTCGATGCTGAGCAGAACCTGGTTGTCGCGGCTGAAGATCCGCCCGAGCCACCGGGCGAAACGACCGTAGAGGCCCCGTGACACCGCCACCCGGAACAACGCCATCAGAAACGTGTATTGCAGCCGCGCGCCGGCGCCGGTGAAGGTCAGTTCACGTGTGCGCTGTATCTGCTGCCGGTCCTGACTGCGCTGGGCGAGGGGCGTCCTCTCCGGCATCAGGCGTCGATCCAGACGTCGTGAAGATGAAGCTCGCGATACCGCTCGCGGCTGTAGTTCCGCACGTTCGGCGCGTGGTGCATCGTCTGGTTGCGCCAGTAGGGCTGAATGATGATCCCGCTGTCGCGCAGGATCGTCTGAAGCCGTGCCATGACCGGGCGGCGCTCCTCCGGGTCGGGGATGGCGAGGGCCTTTTCAAGAAGGTCGTCGAACTCGGGATCGGAAAAGCCCGTCTCGTTCCAGGGCTGGCCGGATTTGTAGGCCAGTGACAGCACCTGAACGCCCAGCGGCCGCCCGCCCCATGCGGTCGTGCTGAAGGGATACTCGTTCCACGCGTTCCAGTAGCTCTGCCCGGCGACGATGGTGCGGCGCACGTTGAATCCGGCCTCGCGCAGGATCGCGGCGATCGCGTCGGAGGTCGCGGTGCGCCAGTCGCCGTCGATCGAGACGATGTCGATCTCGGTCTCCGCGTGGCCGGCCTCTTTCGCCATGGCGTATCCCTCCGCCGCGTCGGCCTCGAACGGGGGGAGTTCGGCATATTCGGGGTGGGAGGGAGACACGTGGTGGTTCTCTGCAAGGGCGCCGTCGCCATCGACCCCCAGTGCCAGAACGATGCGGTTGTCGATGCTCTTCTGGATTGCCCGCCGCAGGCGCGGATCGTCATAGGGCGGCATGTCCACCCGCATCCGAGCGACGATGGTGTTCGCGGTCGTGCGGTCCTGTCGCGTCAGTCCGAGCGCGTCGAGGGGCATGGTGAAATCGGGCGGCGTATCCTCGTTCGCGTCGATGTCGCCGGCATCGAAGGCCGCCACGATGCCCGCGGGATCGGCGCCCATGTCGATGAACTCCACCCTGTCCAGATGCGCCTCGCCGCCCCACCATTTTCCCTGTTCGCGGCGTTTCACCACCGCCTTGAATTCCACCTCGACGGAGACAAGCTCGAACGGGCCGGTGCCCAGCGGCGTCGTCATCAGGCTGCTGTCGTCGTCGAAGCTGCGATGCACGACGAGGGCGGGATAATCGACAAGTCCGGCGATCAGCGTGACATCCGGCCGGGGCAGGTTGAGCCGCACGGTCATGTCATCCACGCGCTCGACGCGGCCCTCGTCCATCTTGCCGGTGGTCGGATCGGTCAGCGAGGCCATGCGCGAGGCCATGGAGTTGCCCTCGGCCGCGCTGTCGCACCAGCGGCGCAGGTTGTGGATCACGTCCTCGACAGTCAGGGGATCGCCGTTGGTCCATGTCACCCCCGGCCGCACCTTCAGGGTATAGGTTTTGGCGTCGTCGCTGACCTCCCAGCTTTCGAGCAGCACCGGTGCGAAGGTCGCGTCGTATTCCCAGCGCACGAGCGGTTCGCAGAAAGTGCGCGCAAGGTTGCCCTGCTCGGTTTTGGCGAATTTGCGGGGATCGGTGATCTCGATCACCCGGCTGCCCACGCGCAGCACGCCGCCCCGTTTCGGCGCTGTTTCCGCCTTGGCCGCCGGTGCCGTCAACCCGATCAGCCCGTAGGCGGTGGCGGCGGAGGCGCCAAACGTGCTGGCCAGTGCGAGGAACTCGCGCCGCGAAAGCGCGCCGTCCCGGGCCTGTCGGGCCAGATCTTCGACGATCGGCCGCACCTGTCCATGTGCCTTGGGGCGTCGCATCTCTGTCACCTTGGCGTTCGTGAATGCGCGCTGACACACAGATCAGTTTATCGTCAGCAGCCTATGAGCGATATTGTAAACCGCGCTTGCTTTTGCCACAAGTCCGGGACTTGGCAATCTGGACAGGAGTGAAGCGCGGATGCCCGACGGAATCTCGATTGTCATCCCTGCCCGGAACGAGGGCGAAACGGTCGGCAAGGTCGTCGCCGCCGTGATCAACCTGCCCTGCGTGCGCGAGGTCGTGGTCGTCGATACCGCCTCGTGGGACGATACCGCCTCGGTCGCCGCAAGCGCCGGCGCGGTGGTGGTCGAAGAACCCGAGCTTGGCATGGGCCGCGCGTTGAAGACGGGCTATGCCGCCGCGAAATGGCCTTGGGTCATGAAGCTCGACGCCGATCTCGAGAAGTTCGACCCCAACCTCGTGATGATGCTCGCCGAGGCGCGGGAGCCGGGTGTGGGGCTGGTCAAGGGCAAATGGCAGGATCCCAATGACGACATGCCGATGACCCGGCTGCTTGTGCGCCCCGCGATCCGCCAGATCTTCCCCGCCCTGCAGCATGTGCGGGCGGTGAATTCGGGCCTCTACCTGTTCAACCGCGACCTCATCAAGCTTGATGAGCTGGTCGATACGAACGCGGCCGATATCGACGTGATGCTGCGCGTTCACCTCGCCGGCAAGGAGATCGTCGAGGTGGAAATCGGACAGATCGGCCATGACCCGCGCAATGTCGAGCATTACAACCTGATGGCAGAGAATATCCTGCAGCTTTTCCTTCAGCACTACGCCCGCCAGATCAGGAATGTGGAAACCGGTACCTGACACGGCCGTGATGCGGGAAAAACGCCTTGCTGCTGACAAGCGGCGGTAGATCGCATTTACGCGACGACTTCCCTTTTCAACTGGGGTCTTCCCGGCTGCCGCACGGCGCGTCGATAGTCGGTCGGGCTCATACGCCTGTTCTTGAGGAAGACGCGGGCGAGTACCTGGTTTGACGAATAGCCGACCTCGAGGGCGATCTCCGTGATCGGAATGTCCGTCTTCTCGAGAAGCTCGCAGGCCTTTTCGATTCGCAACTGCGTCAGGTAGACACGCGGCGGCACACCGAGGCTCTGCTTGAACATCCGGGCGAAATGAAACGGAGAGAGCTGCGCCTCGGCCGCCAGTTCGTCCAGGCCGATATCTTCCGAAAGCCGGGCGTGCATGAGTTCGATGCATCGGCGTTTCGCCCAAGGGGAGAGGCCGCCCTTGACCGGGGCGAGGGATCCCCCGCCCAGCCGGCACAGGTGAGATATGATCTCGTAGCCCGCGGCGCGCGCCAGCAAGCGTGACGGCACGCCCTCGACCTCGCAAATTGACCAAAGGCACCGGATGGCCGAACGGATTTCCGGTGAGTTGAAGGACCCTCTGAAGACGTCCGGCCGATCGAGTACCGTCCGGTCGACATTCGCTTCGTCGAAGGCGCATTGCCATTGGGACAAAGGCAAAGCCAGACAGCGGACCTGATGGCTGGAATCGACCATTATCGTGTTGGCGAAGTTCGGTGTGGCGAGGAAGAAGCCGCATTTGTCGCTTCTGACGTCGAAGGCCCCCGAACCCATGTCACCACTGACGCGCGTTCCGCCATTCAGATACTGATGCAGCACCAGATCCGGCACCGCGGGGTCCGACATATCGCCGGCCGGTTGCGCCGCCTCGATCAGGTTGAGGATACCGCCGGCGGACTTTCTTGCCCGGACATAGGATGCCAGATGCCCTTCCTTGTACCATTGGGCAAACGAAGAATAGGTAGGGTCCGTCATCCTTTGTCCGCCTTTTCTGTCAGGGTGGTGTTGAAGGCTCAAATGCATGTGCCCCGCGTTCTTGGGGACCAAGCTACGCGCTTCCCGTATATTCGTAAAATACCGACTTTTTGGCAGTCTATTCGTAAATGATATAGCAGGCATCGCGGCATCCACTGCCGCCGAGGCCGCCGTTCCGGGCTGCCGCCAACAATGCGCAAGTTCGGTCCTTACGCAGCAGAACCGGCAACGCCCGGAAATCCGATGCCCGCTAACCTGTACCCGATTATCCGGACTCGCTGCATGCCGCAGAACGAGGACGTCCGACAAGGAGAAAGGATCACCAATGTCCACCAATGATCTGACCCGTATGACACTGACGCGGCGCACGGCCCTGTACTCCGCCGGCGCTTTCGCGGCTGCGAGTGCGTTCTCCCTTCCCGGTTTTGCTCAAGAACAAATCAAAGGAGATTTTGTAATGGCAGACATCACCACCCCCGACGGCAATCGCATCTTCTACAAGGACTGGGGGCCCAAGGACGCCCAGCCCATTGTCTTCCACCATGGCTGGCCGCTCAGCTCGGACGAGTGGGATGCACAGATGCTGTTCTTCCTGTCGAAAGGATACCGCGTCGTCGCCCATGACCGGCGCGGGCACGGTCGGTCCGAGCAGGTCGACAGCGGGCATGACATCGACCACTACGCCGCCGATGCCTTTGCCGTGGCCGAGGCGCTCGACCTGCGCAACGCGGTGCATGTCGGTCATTCCACAGGCGGCGGCGAAGTGGCGCGCTACGTGGCGCAGCATGGCGAACCCGCGGGCCGGGTGGCCAAGGCGGTGCTCGTCGCCGCCATCCCGCCCCTGATGCTGCAGACCGACGCCAACCCCGAGGGCACCCCGATGGAGGTGTTCGACGATTTCCGCTCGGCCCTTGCCGGCAACCGCGCCCAGTTTTTCCGCGACGTGCCTGCCGGGCCGTTCTACGGGTTCAACCGCGAGGGTGCGACCGTGCAGGAGGGGGTCATCCAGAACTGGTGGCGCCAGGGCATGATGGGCAGCGCCAAGGCGCATTACGACGGGATCAAGGCCTTCTCGGAAACCGACCAGACCGAAGATCTGAAGGCGATCACCGTGCCCACCCTGGTTCTGCACGGCGAGGATGATCAGGTCGTCCCGATCGCGGCCTCGGCGGAGAAGGCGGTGAAACTGCTGCCCAACCCCACGCTGAAGACCTATCCGGGGCTCTCGCACGGGATGCTGACGGTCAACGCCGACGTGCTGAATGCCGATATCCTGGAGTTCATCGCTGGATGAGGCGGCGGGGCGTGGCTGTTGTCACGCCCCCGATCTCGGCCGTCCCGCCGACACGCTCCCGTCGCTCTTAGAGGACCAGATCCATGTCAAAACGCGATGCAATATTTCCCGCCAACCGTCACGCGCTGTACGAGGAACACGGCTATTCCGCGGCGGTTCGCAGCGGCGATCTCCTGTTCGTTTCCGGCCAGGTCGGCAGCCGCGAGGATGGCTCGCCCGAGCCCGGGTTCCGCAGCCAGGTCGAGCTTGCCTTCCGTAATCTTGAAGCCGTGCTCGCCGCCGCCGGTGCCGGTTTCGATGATATCATCGACGTCACCACCTTCCACACCGACCCCGAAAACCAGTTCCCGGATATCATGGAGGTGAAGAGCGGGGTTTTCCCTCAAGCTCCCTACCCGACATGGACGGCGGTCGGGGTCAACTGGCTCGCCGGTTTCGACTTCGAGATCAAGGTAATTGCGCGGCTGCCGGCATGACACCCAATCGGATCGCCACGCCCGGCGAACGGCCCGGAAAAGATAGAAAATATACAGACCTTCAAGGAGAGACCAAATGAACAAGCCTGACCTGCTGACGCCCGACAACTGCCAGATCATCTTCATCGACCACCAGCCGCAGATGGCGTTCGGCGTACAGTCGATCGACCGTCAGGTTCTGAAGAACAATGTCGTAGCCCTCGCCAAGGCGGCAAAGGTATTCGACATCCCGGCCACGATCACCACGGTCGAGACCGAGAGCTTCTCGGGTCACACATATCCGGAACTGCTATCGGTCTTTCCCGACCATCCGCTGCTCGAGCGGACCTCGATGAACTCATGGGACGATCAGAAGGTGCGCGACGCGCTGGAGAAGAACGGCCGGAAGAAGGTGATCGTCTCCGGCCTCTGGACGGAGGTCTGCAACAACAGTTTTGCCTTCAGCGCGATGGCCGAGGGCGGCTACGAGATCTTCATGGTGGCCGATGCCTCGGGCGGGACCTCGCAGGAGGCGCATGACTATTCCATGCAGCGCATGATCCAGGCCGGTGTCGTGCCGATGACATGGCAGCAGGTGATGCTGGAATGGCAGCGCGACTGGGCACATCGCGGGACCTATGACGCCGTGATGGACATCGTGCGCGAGCATTCGGGCGCCTATGGCATGGGCGTCGATTACGCCTACACCATGGTCCACAAGGCGCCCGAGCGGGTCGAGCACGCAGAGCGTCTTGCGCCCGTGGCGGCCGGATCGTCCGCCGCCGCCGAATAACGATCCCGATACGCCGGGTCCGGCGGCCGTCTCCTCCCCACGGCTGCCCCGCTCCCGCCCGGCGCAACTGGCGGGCCTGCGTGCCCCATGCGCGGGCCCGCCTCGTTTGAAAGCCCGGGAGAGGAAAGCCGCGAGGACGCGAGAGATGCACGAGACGAGACAGAACCACAGACGAGATGCGTGGCCGGTCACCCGCCGGTGGGTCACGACATCAGGTGCCGCGGCCGGTGCGTTCGGCCTCGCCGCGCCCGGCAGGGCGTGGTCGCAATCCAACGAGGAGGACAAGATGCCCGACACGATCATCAGGAACGCCCGCGTGACAACGCTGGACCCGGCCATGCCCGAGGCGGGCGCCGTCGCGATCCGCGACGGTCTCATCCTTGCGACGGGGCCGGAGGCGGAGATCATGCGCCTCGCCGGCCCGAAAACGGAGGTGATCGACGCGGGCGGCAGGCGCGTGATCCCCGGCCTCAACGACAGCCACACGCACCTGATCCGGGGCGGGCTCAACTACAACATGGAGCTTCGGTGGGAGAACGTGCCCTCGCTGGCCGACGCCCTTCGGATGCTGAAGGAACAGGCGGACCGCACCCCCGCGCCACAATGGGTGCGCGTCGTCGGCGGCTGGTCGGAGTTCCAGTTCGCGGAGCGGCGCATGCCGACGCTCGACGAGATCAACGCCGCGGCGCCCGACACGCCCGTGTTCATCCTGCATCTCTATGGCCGGGCGCTGATCAACCGCGCCGCGATCGAGGTGCTGGGCTTCGGGAAGGACACGCCGAACCCGCCGGGCGGCGAGATCCAGCGGGACGATCACGGGAACCCCACGGGCCTTCTCGTCGCCAAGCCCTCGGCGCTGATCCTCTATTCCACCCTCGCGATGGGGCCGAAGCTGCCGCTCGAGGATCAGGTCAACTCCACCCGCCACTACATGCGCGAGATGAACCGCCTCGGCATCACCAGCGTGATCGACGCCGGCGGCGGCGGGCAGAACTATCCGGATGATTACGCCGTCATCCAGCAGCTTGACGATGCGGACGAGCTGACCGTCCGGATTGCCTACAACCTCTTTGCGCAGACCGCCGGCGCGGAGCTTTCGGACTATGAGCGCTGGGTGGAAATGACCGAACCCGGTGCCGGCTCGGACATGCTGCGGATGAACGGGGCGGGCGAGAACCTAACCTGGTCGGCGGCGGATTTCGAGAACTTCCTCGAACCGCGCCCCGATCTGGCCCCCACCATGGAAAGCGAGCTTGAACCGGTCGTCGAGCTTCTGGCCGAGAGGAAATGGCCGTTCCGCATCCATGCGACCTACGACGAGTCGATCGACCGGTTCCTGACCGTCTTCGAGCGCGTGAACCAGCGCCAGCCCTTCGAGGCGCGGTTCATCATCGACCATGCCGAGACCGTCACGCCCCGCAATATCGAGCGCATCACGGCGCTTGGCGGGGGCATCGCCACGCAGCACCGGATGGCGTTTCAGGGCGAATACTTCGTCGACCGTTACGGCCCGGAGGCCGCGGAGGCGACGCCGCCGATCCGGCAGATGATCGACATGGGCGCGCCGGTCGGCGCCGGGACGGATGCGACCCGCGTTGCCTCCTACGACCCGTGGGTCGGGCTTTACTGGATGACCACCGGCAAGACGCTGGGCGGCATGCCTCTCTATGACGAGGAGAACCTGCTGACGCGGGAGGAGGCGCTGCGGCTCTGGACCCACGGCTCGGCCTGGTTCTCGGGCGAGGCGGATATGAAGGGCACACTGGCGCCCGGCATGTATGCCGATCTCGCCGTGCTCTCGGCGGATTACATCAGCGTGCCGGACGAGGAGATCCGGCAGATCAACGCGGTTCTGACCATGGTCGGTGGTCGGGTCGTTCATGGCGAGGGCGCGTTCTCCGATCTGGCCCCGCCGCTGCCGCCCGCCTCGCCGGGCTGGAGCCCGGTCGGCGCCGTCCCGAGCCCCGGCGCCCGTCAGGCGGCCATGGAGACCGGAACGCGCTATGCCAGCGCATGCGGCTGCGCCAGCGCCTGTTCCCTGCACGGCCACGATCACGGCATCGCATGGACGAACCCCATTCCGGTGAAGGATCTGAAGTCCTTCTGGGGCGCGCTCGGCTGTTCCTGCTTCGCGGTCTGACGGGAGGGGAGGATGGATTGGAAACCCTTTGCCATGTCGCTGGCGGCCGGGCTCGCCGTCGGGGGCCTCTACGCGCTTCTCGGCACCCGGTCGCCCGCGCCGCCGGTCATCGCGCTGCTGGGGCTGCTCGGCATGCTGGTCGGGGAGGCGGCGGTCTCCTGGCTCAAGAACCGGACGACGGCCGCGGACGCGGCGGCCGAGTGCCTGCACGCCAAGCGCTTCGCCGGCCCGCCGCGAGAGGAGCCGCGGGCATGAGGTGGCTTCTCGCGCTTCTGCTCGCCCTTGCCCAGCCGGGGATCGCGGAACCCCTCGTCTTCGAAGGCCGGATCGAGGCCTCGGAGCGGGCGGTCCTGTCGAGCCGCCTGAACGGCGTGGTGGCCGAGATCCTGTTCGAGGGTGGCGAGCGTGTCACTGCCGGGCAGCCCCTGATCCGCCTCGATCCGACCGATGCGACGATCGCGCTCGAGATTGCCGAAGCCCGGCTCGCCGCCGCGCAGGCGCGGTTCGACGGGGCCTCCCGCCGCGCTGCCCGTCAGGAGGAAATGCATGAGCGTGGGATCGCCGCCGATTCCACCCTGGGGCCCGCCCGCACCGATAGCGCGATGGCTGGGGCCGAGCTCGCGCTGGCCAAGGCCGAGCAGCGCCGGGCGGTGCTTGACGTGGAGCGCACGGTCATCCGGGCGCCGATCAGCGGTCTCGTCTCGCCCCCGTCAGTATCGGTCGGAGCCTTTCTCGAGGCGGAAGCCGCCCCGCCGCTCGCCACGATCGTCGCGTTCGACCCGGCGGTCGTCGCCTACCGCGCGCCCTATGACGCGCGGCTGAACTCTCTGGAAGCGACCGGGGCGAGAACGGTGGCCGACCTGCTGGATGGCATCCGGGTGCAACTGCGGCTGCCCGGCGACAGGGTCTATCCCGGAGAGGCAACGCCCCATGCCACGAGTGCCGAGGTGGATGCGGAGACGGGCACCGTGACGGTATGGGCGCGCTTTCCGAACCCCGATGCGCTTTTGCGCCCGGGCATGGGGGTCACGGTCCTTTCGGATATCCACCGGGCGGAGGCTGCGGAATGAGCCCGACCGCCGCCCTTTCGGTTGCGGCCTCCCCGGTATGCCGCAATCATCTTTCACCGGCCACTGAGCCCGAGATATACTGTCTGGCGACCCTACAGTCGGGCGCCACCCCAAAAACACTTCTAAAGGAGACCACGACATGAGCTGGAGCCCATGCCCCGACCCGACTCTCGGTGACGCCGCGAGCGTCGATGCCGTCGAAACCGTTATCGTGCCCCGCGCCGTCGATCTCGGCGAGATGACCGTGCGCCGCGCGCTGCCCTCGACCGCCCGCCAGATGGTCGGGCCGTTCATCTTCTTCGACCAGATGGGACCGGCGGAGTTCCTGACCGATCAGGGCATCGACGTGCGGCCGCATCCGCATATCAATCTCGCCACGGTGACCTACCTCCTCGAGGGCGAGATCCTGCACCGCGACAGCCTCGGAACCGAGCAGACGATCCAGCCCGGCGCCGTGAACTGGATGCGGGCGGGCCGCGGGATCGTCCATTCCGAGCGCACCGCACCCGAACAAAAACGCACCGGGCAGCGGCTTTTCGGTTTGCAGACATGGATGGCGCTGCCGGCCGCCGCCGAAGAGAGCGACGCCGCCTTCATCCACCATGGTGAAGCGGAGCTGCCGGTGATCGACGACACCGGTTTGACCCTTCGCCTGATCGCGGGAGAGCTGCACGGCGTGCGCTCACCGCTCGCGACGGCGTCGGAGACGCTCTATGCCGATATCGCGCTGGCGGCGGGCGGAACCTACCGGGTGGAGGCCACGCATGAGGAGCGCGCGCTCTACATCCTCTCAGGCCCCGTCGTGATCGACGGGACATCCCACGAGCCCGGCACCCTGCTGATCCTCGCCCCGCGCGCCGAGGCCGTGCTGCGGGCCGAGGGCGACGCCCGCCTCATGCTCTTCGGCGGCGAGCCGATGGAGGGACCGCGCTACATCTGGTGGAACTTCGTCTCATCGCGCCCCGAGCGCATCGAGCAGGCCAAGGAAGAATGGCGCCGCGGCCGTTTCGACACGGTGCCCGGCGACGAGGCGGATTTCATTCCGCTGCCGGACAACACCAATCCACCGCAAAGGGCGACCGGCGGGCGCGACACGAGCGCCGGGGCCCAGCCATGAGCCCCGTTCCCGGCCTGCACCACGTCACCGCCGTTTGTTCCGACCCGCAGGACAATCTGGATTTCTACACGCGCACCCTTGGCCAGAAGCTGGTGAAGAAGACGGTCAATTTCGACGATCCGGGCACATATCACCTCTATTACGGCGACCGCACAGGTACGCCGGGAACGATCATGACCTTCTTTCCCTTCGTCGGTGCCGGGCAGGGCCGGGCCGGGAACGGCATGGCCTCCGCGGTGGCTTATGCCACCGACACCGCGGGTTTCGACATCTGGACGGAGCGCCTCACACGCGACTCGACCGACTTCGAAGGGCCGGAGGAGCGGTTCGGCACACGGGTCATCACGCTGGCCGATCCCGACCGGTTGTCGGTGGAGATTGTCGAGACGGACGAGATGGCGCCCGGCGGCTTCCATTCGGTCACGCTCTGTCTTGCCGATACGGACCCGACTGCCCGGCTTCTGACCGCGGTCATGGGCTACGAGGAGGTTGAAGAGGAGGCCGGCCCCGGTCGGTCGCGCCTGCGTCTGCGGGCGCCGGGCGGGGACAGGGGCAGTGTCGTCGATCTTCTGCGCGAGGATACCGCCGCCATCGGGCAGCCGGGCGCGGGCACCATCCATCACGTCGCCTTCCGCGCACGCGACGCGGAGGAGCAGCTTGATTGGCAGGACCGTCTGCGCGCAGCCGGGATCGCCGTGACGCCGGTCATCGACCGTCAGTATTTCACGGCGATCTATTTCCGCGAACCGGGCGGCGTGCTTTTCGAGATCGCCACCGATCCGCCGGGCTTTGCCATAGACGAGCCTGAGGATGCGCTGGGCCGCAACCTGATGCTGCCCGATCGATACGAGCCGGACCGGGCGCGGATCGAGCGCATCCTTCCTCCGCTTTCGGAGCCAGCGTGACGCCGGGTCCGCATGGCGAGGGCCGCATCCACCGGCGTGGCGAGGCAGGGGCGGATACCGCACTTGTGCTGCTGCATGGCAGGGGAGGCAGCGCGGCGGACATACTCGACCTCGGCGCCGCATTAAAGCCGGCCGGCGCCGCGTTCTTCGCGCCCGAGGCGGCCGGGCGTTCCTGGTGGCCAACGAGCTTTCTCGCCCCCATCGACGCACTCGAGCCATGGCTGGGTTCGGCGCTCGCGGCCGTGGACCGGACCATCGAAGTTGCGCGCGAGGAGGGATTCGCCGAGGACCGGATCTGCCTGATCGGGTTCAGCCAGGGCGCCTGCCTTGCGCTCGAATACGCGGCCCGATCGGGGCGGCGTCTGTGGGCCGTCGGGGGGTTCGCGGGCGGTCTTGTCGGAACCGCCGATGCGCCGGGCGAACCCTCCGAGGCCCTTTATGGTCATATCCCGAAGCGCTTCGATTACGGGACCGCTCTCTCCGGACTGCCCATCTACCTTGGCTGCCATGCGCGCGACCCGCACATCCCGATGGCGCGGGTGCGGGAGAGCGAAACCGTCCTGTCGCATCTCGGAGCCGACTGCCGGGTTGCGACCCATCCGGGGGCCGGTCATTCGGTCACGGCAGAGGACATAACCACCATGCGCGGGTTGCTGTGAACCGCTGGACCGCCGTGATCGACGAGTCCGGTGTGGGCCGGGCCGAGGTTGTTCCCTCCCTGATCGAGGGCAGGTTGAATGCCAAGGGGGGCGCGTTTTTGAACGGCCCCGACCAGTATGGCGCGGCCACGGCAAGCCGGACTGCACCATTACAACGCCCCACCCGGCTGCCTCACTGTCTTCGGCAGGGGCAGGGAAGGCCGCAAGATCGGCACCTTCGCGGCAGCATCCGCGCCGCGTGACAGCCGGCAATCCGCTAACGTGACATTGACTTGATCCTCCGGGAGAGACTTATGACCCCCTTGCACCCCTATATCCTTTCGCTGGCCGCCGGTCTCGCCATCGGCGTGATCTATGGCCTCATTTCCGTCCGTTCGCCCGCGCCGCCGATCATCGCGCTGCTCGGGCTTCTGGGCATGCTTGCCGGCGAAGCCGGTGTTCAGTGGCTGAAGGGCCACGCAAACGTCGTGCAGTCGGCCCTGCACGCGAAGACCTTCGCGCATCCCGTCCGGGATGGCTCGGCCGGTACGCGCGGCGTTTCGGAGACTGGACATCGCCGTGGTTGAGCAGCGGCTGGAGGAGGACACCACCGAAAGCCCGCTGAGCTATCCGGTCTTCCGGGCGCTCTGGATCGCGACGATCGTGTCGAATGTCGGCACATGGATGCATGATGTGGGCGCGGGGTGGCTGATGACCTCGCTGTCGCCGAGCCCGCTTCTGGTGGCTTTGGTGCAGACCGCGACGACGCTGCCGATGTTCCTGCTGGCCTTGCCGGCCGGCGCGCTGGCCGACATCGTGGACCGGCGCAGGATGCTGCTGTCGGCGCAGGTGCTTGGCCTGTGCGCGGCGCTGACGCTGGCGATCCTGACGGCTTGGAGTCTCGTCTCTCCCGGTATCCTGCTGGCGACGACGTTCCTGCTCGGCATGGCGGCGGCGCTCAGCGCGCCGGTGTTCCAAGCGATCGTGCCGGAACTCGTGGGCCGGCGGGCGCTGCCGGACGCCATTGCGCTCAACAGTCTCGGGGTGAATATCTCGCGCGCGGTGGGCCCGGCGCTGGGGGGGGTCATCGTCGCGCTTGCGGGCATCCCGGCCGTCTTCGCGCTGAACGCGGTTTCGGTGCTGGGCGTGCTGGCGGTGCTGTTTTTCTGGAAGCGCCCCAAGACCGTTCATACCCTGCCGCCCGAGCATTTCTTCGGCGCCCTGAAGGCGGGTTACCGCTATACCCGTCATTCTCCCGGGATGCGCCTCGTGCTGATCCGGGCGGTGGGGTTCTTCCTGTTCGGCAGTGCCCTCTGGGCGATGCTGCCGCTCATCGCGCGGCGCGGGCTCGGCCTCGATGCCGCCGGATACGGGGTGCTCCTTGGCTGTCTGGGGGCCGGAGCGGTCGCCGGGGCGATCCTGCTCAAACGGGTGCGAACGCGCGTTCCCGCCAATCAATTGTCCGTTGCCGCGACACTGCTCTTTGCCCTCTCGACGCTGGCCCTTGCGCTGGCCACCCATGCGTGGGTCGCCGGCCCGGTCCTCTTCATGGCCGGGCTGGGCTGGATCGGCATGCTGACCTCGCTGAACGTCGCCGCGCACATGGCTTCGCCCGGCTGGGTCAAGGCGCGGGCGCTGGCGGTCTATCTGCTGACGTTTCAGGGGGCGATGACCTGTGGCAGCGTGCTGTGGGGCATGCTTGCCTCCGGCACCAGCGTCACCACGGCGCTGGTGGTTGCAGGCTTGGGGCAGGCCTGCGCTGCCGTCATTGCAATCCGCTGGCGGCTGCCCCGCGACTCGGCCGCCGATCTTGCCCCGTCGAACCATTGGGCGGAGCCGGTCGTTTCCGTGCAGCCGGACGACGACCGCGGCCCGGTCCTGATCGAGATCGAATACCGTGTCGAACCCGCGCGGCTTGCCGAGTTCGTCTCGGCCCTGCGCCGGTTCAAGTCTGTCCGGCAGCGCGACGGCGCGATCCGCTGGGATGTCTGGGAGGATGTGGCCGAACCGGGGCGGGTCGTCGAGACATTCGTCGTGGAGAGCTGGGTCGAGCATCAGCGCCAGCACGCGCGCGTGACCCGGGCCGATCAACTGGATCAGGAAACCCTTCACACGTTCCAGCTTGGCGGAAGGCCACCCGTCGTCCGGCATCTGCTGCGGCCATCATGACCCTTGGCGGCCCGTCGGTTGCCGATGCCTTCCACGCCTCATTCACTTCGGAAAGAACACGCCATGCCAACACTCTACTATGTCCCGGATGCTTGCTCGCTGGCGCCGCATATCGCGCTCGAATGGATCGGCGCCCCCTACGAGGCCGTCAAGGTGCAGTTCGGCTCGAAGGAGCTTCTGGCCGTGAATCCCGCCGGCGCGGTTCCCACCTTTCGTGAAGACGATGGCTGGCTGTTGACGCAGGCCGGCGCGATCCTCGATTACCTCGGCCAGAAACACCCGGAGGCCGGACTGTCCGGCGGCGACACACTCCGCGCGAAAGCCGAGGCGCATCGCTGGTCGGCCTTCCTTACCTCGGACCTGCACGCCTCGTTCTGGCCGGTCTTCGTGCCCTACCGCTATACGACCGACAAAAGCGATGCGGCCCGGCAGGCGGTGGTCGCGGCCGGGCACAAGCTGGCCGCGAAACAACTCGGCGTTCTGAACCGCCAGCTTGACGGGCGGGCCTATATTCTGGAAGGTGGCCGATCGGTGATCGACGCCTATGCCTTCCCGATGATCCGCTGGGGGGCGAAGCTCCTGCCGGGCGGGCTGCAGGACTTCCCGGCTGTGCAGGCGCTGCATGACCGGATCGCCGCCGATCCCGCCGTGCAGAAGGTCCTCGCCCGCGAGGCCGGGGCGTGAGTGATGTCGGAGGAATGACCAGATGACCAGCGGAATTCACCATGTCACCGGCATCACCGGCGACGTGCAGGCCAATGTCGATTTCTATGTCGGCTTCCTTGGTCTCAAGCTGGTCAAGCGGACGGCGGGCTATGCGGATGCCGAGCAGTTGCACCTTGTCTATGGCGACGGGCTTGGCAGCCCCGGCTCGCTTCTGACCTTTCTGGTCTGGGAAGCCAGCGGCCGCGGGCGCACCGGCATCGGCCAGGTTCTGGAGGTGGCGCTTGCGGTTTCCCCGGAATCCATCTCCGGCTGGCTGACCAGGGCGCTTGCGGCCGGCGTCCCGTTCGAGGGGCCATCGCGCGAATTCGAAGAGCCGGTTCTTCGGTTCAGGGATCCCGACGGGCTGATCGTGAAACTGGTTGGTGTCGACCTGCCGGCCGCCGCGCCGCTTCCGGGCGGGATCACCCGCTTGCGGGGCGTCACCGTCCTGACCGACAAGGCCGCGCAAACCGCGGATTTACTGACGCGGTTCGGCTACCGTGACGGCGAGCGCGCGGGCCAGACGCACCGCATGACGTCCGATACCGACGTGGTCGATGTTCGAGACGCATCGGGTTTCGTCCCCTCTGTTGCCGGGGCGGGCGTGCCCGATCACGTGGCCTTCCGGGCCGGGAATGCGGACGAGGTCCGGGCCCTGCGGCAGTCGCTTCGCGACCACGGACCGACCGAGGTTCATGACAGGAAATACTTCCTGTCCCTCTATGTCCGCGATCCGGCCGGCATCCTTCTGGAATACGCCACCGACAGGCCCGGCATGACCATCGACGAGGCGCCGGAGGCGCTTGGCCGGACGCTGTTCTTCCCGCCGCAGGAGGCAGGCCGCGCCCAGGATCTCGAGGCCATGCTGCCGCAATTTTCCCTGCCGGGCGAAGAGCGGTTCCCTGTCCGCAAGCTCCCCTTCGTGCACCGCTTCAACCGGCCGGAGCAGCCGGACGGCACGACCCTGGCCGTGCTGCACGGCACCGGCGGAAACGAGGCCGATCTCATGCCGCTTGGGCGCCGCGTCGCCCCGCGTGCGACGCTTCTGGGGGCGCGAGGCCGGGCCACCGAGGAAGGCACCAATCGCTGGTTTAGACGCTTCGACTTCAACACGTTCGATCAGGCCGATATCCGCAGCGAAGCCGCGGCATTCGCGGCATTCATAGAGGGCGCGGTGGTCGGCTACGGGATAGATACGGCGGGGCTTACCTTCCTCGGCTATTCCAACGGCGCGAACTTCCTCGCGGCGGTGATGCAGCTCTACCCTTCTGCCGTGCGCCGTGCCGTTCTGCTCCGCAGTGTGCAGCCTCTCGAGTCGCCACCGGCCGCGGACCTGTCCGGAACGCAGGTTCTGATGCTCGACGGTCGGGACGATGTTTACGCGCGCCATGCGCCCGCCCTTGCCGATGATCTGAGGGCACAGGGGGCGAATGTCGAAACCCGAACGGTACGGGGTGGCCACGAGCTGACCGGTGCGGACGTCACGGAGGCGGCCGACTGGCTCGAGCAGGCCAAGCCGGACCCATGACCCGTCAGGGGGATCAGGCCGGTTGCGGGACCGACAAACCGGCGCCGTCCCCCGGGCGCGCTCTCCGTATCGCGCAAGCCGCCCGATCTGCGTTGCGCCGGATGCATAGCCGCCCTGAGAACCGGCAAGGCCGCGGCGAAAGATGGCTCAAGTGCGGAACAAACGTCCCGGTTACGGACATTCCCATGGTACGGGTTTCGAGGCACAGGGCCAAACCGGGCGTTTCATTCCGGTTTTGCCACCGTTCCGGGATGCCCGGCCTTCCTTTCCAGGCGTTCTTGCGTTTGCGCCGACCGATGGACATCTCTGCCTCCATAGCCGTCACCAAGGAGTATTCCGCCATGACCAATGTCCTTCACTCCATCCTTCTGGCCGGGCTCATCGTTGCGTCCGTCCCCGCGGCACAGGCCGAGGACGCCGCTTTGACCGTCGGCATGTCCGGCGGCTATTTCCCCTTCACCTTCGTGCGTCAGGACGTGCTGCAAGGGTTCGAGGTCGATGTCATGAACGCGGTGGGCGAGGTGGCCGATCTCGACATCCAGTTCGAGACCATGTCCTTTTCCGGGCTGATCGGTGCGCTGGATGCGGGCCGTATCGACACCATCGCCAACCAGATCACCATCACGCCGGAGCGCGAGGCGAAATTCGCCTTCACCGAACCCTACGTGATAGACGGCGCCCAGGTGGTGACGCGCGAGGGCAACGACACCATCACCGGCGTCGAGGACCTGCGCGGCAAGATCGTTGCCGTGAACCTCGGGTCGAACTTTGAGCAGTTGCTGCGCGATCTACCCTTTGCCGACGAGGTCGAAATCCGGACCTACAAAAGCAATATCGAGCAGGACACCGCCCTTGGCCGCGTCGATGCCTTCGTGATGGACCGGGTTTCCTCGGCGCAGGTGATCAGTCAAAGCCCGCTGCCGCTGCAACTGGCCGGCGAGCCTTTCTCGGAAATCCGCAACGCCCTGCCGTTCCGGGATGACGAAGAGGGTCGCGCGCTGCGTGACAAGGTTGATGCCGCGCTGGTCACCCTGCGCGAGAATGGCACCCTGACCGAAATCTCGGAGAAATGGTTCGGATCGGACATCACCTCGCTTGCGGCGGAATAGACCGTGCAGGGGCTCGACATCGGGTACATGCTCGGGCTGGTGCCGGTCATCCTGGGCTACGTGCCGCTGACGCTGGCCATGGCGTCGGCGGCCATGGTCTGTGCGCTGGTGCTGGCGGCCCTGCTGGCGGTCGAACGGGTGGCGCGTGTGCCGGTGCTGGACCGGCTGGTGATGCTTTTCATCAGCTTCTTCCGGGGCACGCCGCTGCTGGTGCAGCTCTTCCTGTTCTATTACGGGCTGCCACAGGTGCTGCCTGTCCTGACCCGGATCGACGGGGTGACGGCGGCAATTCTGGGCCTGACGCTGCATTTCGCGGCCTACATGGCTGAATCGATCCGCGCCGCCATCGTCGGTGTCGACCGCAGCCAGTGGGAGGCGGCCCAGTCCATCGGCATGACCCAGCGGCAGTTGATGCAGCGCATTGTCCTGCCGCAGGCCGCTCGCGTGGCGGCGCCGACGCTGGTCAATTACTTCATCGACATGCTCAAGGGCACCTCGCTGGCCTTCACCCTCGGCGTGACCGAGATGATGGGCGCCGCCCAGAAGGAAGCCGCCGGAAGCTTCCTCTATTTCGAGGCCTTCCTCGTGGTGGCGGTGATCTACTGGGTCATGGTCGAGGCGCTGAACCAGGGTCAGAAAGCCCTGGAAACCCAGCTTAACAAGGCGTACGCCCGATGAGTTCGACGACCGGAGTGACAGTCAGGGGGCTGACCAAGACATACGGCGGAACGCCGGTGTTGGACGGGATCGACCTCGATGTTTCGCCGGGCGAACGGGTGGTCATCATCGGGCCCTCGGGCACGGGCAAGTCGACCCTGCTGCGTTGCCTCAACTACCTTGACCGGCCCGATGCGGGGCAGATCACCATTGGCGACCTGACCGTGGATGCCGCCCAAGCGCGCAAGTCCGATATCCTCGGCCTGCGGCGGCGCACCGGGTTCGTGTTCCAGAACTACGCGCTTTTTGCCAACAAGACCGCGCTGGAAAATATCATGGAGGCGCTGGTGACCGTGCAGCGCCTGCCAAGGGCCGAGGCCGCCGACCGCGCACGGGCCGTGCTTGCCGAAACCGGCCTCGCCGAGAAGGCCGACAGCTATCCGGCGGCGCTTTCCGGCGGGCAGCAGCAACGGGTCGGCATCGGCCGCGCCATGGCACTGGGAGCCGGGGTGTTGCTGTTTGACGAACCCACCTCGGCGCTGGACCCGGAGTGGGTGGGCGAGGTGCTCGACCTGATGCGCCGGGTGGCGGAGCAGAAACAGACACTCCTGATCGTGACCCACGAGATGCAGTTTGCCCGCGAGATCGCCGACCGCGTCCTGTTCATGCACAGCGGCAGCATCGTCGAGCAGGGCACGCCGGCGCAGATTTTCGACGCCCCGCAGGATGAGCGGCTCCGGCGGTTTCTGGCCCGGACAGGCGGGTGACCCCGGTGGACGCCCTGTCAAGCCGGGGGCTGGTGTTGAAGGCGGCTCCCTGAGTGGAACGCGGCCGTCAGGATGGGGGCAACACGTCCTGCCATTCGGGGTTGCGACCGATCATCGCCTTTGCGAACGGGCAAAGCGGGAGGATGAATACCTTGTCCTGCCGCGCATCCTCGACCGCCTGTCGCACCATCCTCAGTCCGACCTTGCGGCCCCGCAAGGCGTCCGGAACGTCGGTGTGGTCGATGATGATCCGGCTTTCACCGACGCGGCTGTAGGTCATCTCGGCCTCGACACCGTCGATGGCAAGCCAATAGCGCCCCTTGGATGGGCCATCTTCGCGCTCGACCGTGCCGTCCGTGGCCGGGGCCGCGCCCGTCGCCGCAGTACCCGGTGCGGCCGTCGGCGTGCGAACCTGGCGCGGGCGGCCATGGTCACATTCCAGAAGGTCGCGGTCCCATCCGCCGAGATCGGCCGCGGCCTCGTAGGTCGAGACGAGGAACGCCATCAGGGCCTCTTCGGGATCCGCCGCGGTCTGCACGGCCTCGTAGGGCAGCATGAACTCCGACAGGCCCTCATGCCAGAAGGCCGCATCGGGCCGCACAGGCGCGTTTCGGTAACCGGACGGCGACGGATAGGCGTAGGCATAGAAGGCGGGGTAATCGATGCCGTTGCCGGGCCAGAATCCGGCGGAGGACACTTCACGGTCATAGGCTTCCTGCGCCACATCGTTCGGCAGGGAGGGTATCCCGGCAGGATGCAGCGGGGCGCGACGCCCCGAAAAGCGGGACACGGCAAGATCCAGCGCACCCCAGAACAGGTGAACGGGGCTGGATTTGCCAAGGAAGGACGTCCGGAACCGATAGAAAACCCGGTCGATCGCCACCAGCGCCTGATGGTAGCGCTCCACCGCGTCCCGGTCATAGGGCCGGTCGCGATGGTCCTCGCTGAACGGAACGGGGTCGGGCACCTCGTTCGGGGTGTCGTTGAAGCTGGGCGTGCCCCCGAGTTCGGTGATCAAGGCCACGAAGTCCTCGCGAAACGCCGCGACAGTGGTCGGCCCGAGATCGAAGGAGGCCCTGTGGCCGTGGCCGCAGGTTCCCACGACCTTGTGCTCTCGGAAGTCGAACAGGATCTCGATGCCCGGACCGTCCGGGATGGGCGAGGATGCCAGGCCCGTTGGTGTGACATAGAACGTCGCATTCCAGGAGTGGTTGAGCCACGGCGTATGTGCGAGCCGGTATTTGCCGACAATCTGCAGGTACAGATGCAGCGCGGAACAGGTCTCGCGCCATCCAAGATAGTCGAGTCGCGGCCATTCGGTAATCATTGCTTCGTTTCCTTTCACTGTGTGGCCCCGGGGGACCCGGGGCATTCGATCATGGGTCGCAAGACGGGGTTCCGGTGGAACTGTCGGTGGCGCGCGGTCGAACTCGATCACGGCCTTCCGTCCTGCCCGAGCCAGATCAGAATTGCGGGTCCAGCTCATCCAGTGCCGCGCAGACACCCGCGCCGAACTCCGGATGGACCTGCTCGAACAGTCCGATCTGCCGCTCGGCGATTTCGGCCGGAACGTCGCGCATCGCTTCGGCGATGTTGTCGAAGAGCCGGGCCTTCTGCTCCGGGTCGAAGAGCAGGAACAGCGCGCGCGGCTGGGTGAAATCATCGATGCTATCGCGATGGTCGAACCGGCCGGCCGGACCCTGCAGGTCGAGCAGAGGCTCTGCAAACGACGCATCCTGCCGCGGGCCGTCGAAGCTGTTCGGCTCGTAATAGGCATCCGGATTGGTTGCGTTCTCGAAAAAGCGCATCGCGCCGTCCTTGTGATAATGATGCACCGGGCAGTGTGGCCGGTTGACCGGCAGCGCTTCGTAATGGGTGCCAAGCCGATAGCGATGGGCATCTGCATAGGAAAATATCCGGCCTTGCAGCATCCTGTCCGGCGAATGGCCGATGCCGCGCACGACGTTCGAGGGGCTGAAGGCAAGCTGTTCGATCTCGGCAAAGTAATTGTCCGGGTTGCGGTTGAGCTCGAGCACGCCGATCTCGATCGGTGGAAAATCCGCGTGGGGCCAGACCTTCGTCAGGTCGAACGGGTTGAACGGGAACGCCTCTGCCTGGGTCTGCGTCATGATCTGCACCTGCACGGTCCATTGGGGAAACTCCCCAGCCTCGATCGCGCCGAAGAGAGCCTCCTGATAGCCTTCGCGGGTGCGCCCCACGACCTCGCGCGCTTCGGCGTTGGTGTAGTGGCGGTGACCTTGTCGCGTCTTGAAGTGGAACTTGACCCAGACCCGTGTGCCGTCGCTTGTCCAGAGGCTGTAGGCATGGCTGCCATAGCCGTTCATGTGAACCGGGCTGACGGGCAGGCCGCGGTCGGAGAAGAGCATCGTGACCTGATGGAGGCTCTCGGGAGAGAGAGACCAGAAATCCCACATCGCGGTGGCCGATCGCAGGTTGGTGCGCGGGTGGCGCTTTTGCGTGTGTATGAAATCCGGGAACTTGAGCGGATCGCGGACGAAGAAGACTGGGGTGTTGTTGCCGACCAGATCCCAGTTGCCCTCCTCCGTGTAGAACTTGAGCGCGAAGCCGCGCACGTCGCGCTCATGATCCGCGGCGCCCATTTCGCCGGCCACGGTCGAGAACCGCGCGATCATCGGCGTCTCGGCACCGGGCTGGAGCGCGGCCGCACAGGTCAGGTGCGATATGTCGCCGGTGATCCGCAACACGCCATGCGCGCCCCACCCCTTGGCATGGACAACGCGCTCGGGAATTCGCTCGCGGTTCTGATGGGCCAGCTTCTCGATCAGTTGCCAGTCCTGCATCAGGACCGGGCCCCGCGCACCGGCGGTGAGGCTGTTCTGGTTGTCCGCAACGGGCGCGCCGGCGGTGGTTGTCAGGCGGGGCAGAGTTTTTCTGGTGGTCATGGTCAATCCTGTTCGGTCCGGCGAAACCGTTCGCCAGCTTGTTGGGCGCGTCGCCTTCCGGAACCTGCTGCGCCGGTGATGCTCTTGTTGTGATGTTCACGCGAGGCACGCGCGATCAGGGCGGGTGGTATCTCCGGGGCGCAATGTTTCATTTGTCAGCGACACGCGCGATCGCGTCAGGTCATGATCCGTCTGACCCGAGCCAGGCCGCAGGATCAGCATAGCCGGCCCCGGCAAAGATGCGTCGCAGACCTTGCTGTAATGGCACCATTCTTGCGGATGGGTTCCCCGACATCTGCAACCTGCGCCTGCAAAATCGGCCGCCGTTATCGGGAATGCCCTAACGGCCGTGACAACATGCCTTGATGCCGGCTTCGATGACCACGACATGCTTTTCGAGGTCGGCCAGCGTGGTCGACACCCCCCGATTGATCATGCTCATGTAAAGCGGTCCGACGAGGTAATCGAGCGCGAGTTCCCTGTCGAGATCGGCGTCAAGTTCGTTCCGGGCGATGGCACGGTCCAGCATCTGATGTCCGAACTGCCGCCGCACCGATACGATGCGATCCAGCAATGGCGACAATTCGCTTGATCGCAGGCGCTCGGCCACCATGTCCGCGATGACCCGGCGCGCCAGCGGATGTCGCAGGACCCTGATCGTGGCGCGTAGGTATGACCGGATATCTTCCTGAAAGGTCTCCTGCTCCGAAAAGCCCGCCCACATGACCTCGACATTTCGTATCGCGTCGAACGCAAACTCGAGCTTCGAGGGCCAACGCCGGTAGATCGCGGCTTTGCCGGCGCCCGCCCGCGTCGCGACGTGTTCCAGGCTTATCCTCGTATAGCCGGTCTCGGCCCATTCCTCGAATAGCGCCCTGAAAAGCGTGGTTGTCAGTTCCGGGCGGATTATCGCCGCTCCGCTCGGTTTCCGCTTTAGTTTTTTATGGTCGATACTCTTGCGTTCCATCCGAAAACCCCTCAATATGAATGGAACGGTAGCGTTTCGACCGGCCCTTGAAAAGGTCCCGAAGCGGCGGCCGCTTTAATGAGCCACTATGCCTCACACTGGCGACGGAGCCTGTCGGTTGGAGATACAGAGGCGGACGAGTCCAGGCGGCGTTTTCGCCAGTTTGCCCGATACGTGACTTACCTGATTTATCCGATCGCCCCAGACCACCGCAGCAGGGAAGGAAGGCCGGAAAGCCCTGATCGAGAGATGACGGAGCACAGGAACATGAGCATGCCCACATATGCGTCTTCCTCCGAAACCAACTTCGAGGGCCGGCAGACGGTGCGCGATCTCCCGCTTCACATGCCCTTTGCGGGGATTTCAACACCGGAGGCGGGGCGTTGACCGCGTCAGCCTATTCGGCGTCCGCCCGGTGGTACCGGGAGGGCCACTGCGGCTATCACCTCCGCACGATGAAGTCCGCAGGCGAGATCCTCGATATGCTCGAGATAGAGCGACCGGGCGGGAACATGTCTCGTTCCGGACTGCCGGATCTCGTGCTCGTGCAGGACATGCACGGCGGCAGCCGCGTCAGCGGCAACCTGGGCGGGCGGCGTTTCGACGTAACGAGTAAGAAAGGCGCGTTTTATCTCGGTGCGCCGAACTTCGCCCTTACGGCCAATGTCGATATCGGCCATCAGATGCGCGTCGTGGCCTTTCCCGTGGCGCAGTGGCAGAAGATCCTGGATGAAGCTGTCGACGGCCAGTTTTCCTTCGAGCTTGCCCATGTCTATGACGGAATGATCGACTCGCCTGCCATCAGGTCGGTGTTGCGCAGGATGTGGGGCATATGGGCCGACGAGGGTGCGCCTTCGCGCATGTTGATGCGCGCGGCGGGTTGCGAGATCCTGGCCGAACTCTCCCGCCTGGGCGGGGCACCGTTCGCGCCGGCCAGAGGCGGCCTTGCGCCTTGGGCCGAGCGCCGTGCGCTTGACCTGATGCACGCGCGGCTGGACGAGGATATCAGCCTTGATGAACTGGCAGCCGAGGCGCAGCTCTCGTCGTTCCATTTCTCCCGCATGTTCAAGCAGAACTTCGGCGTGCCGCCACGGGTCTACCTGACGCGGTTGAGGCTGGAGAAGGCCTGCGAGCTTCTTGAACACACGGATCTCTCGGTCACGGAGATCGCCCTGGAGGTGGGTTACTCGTCGAACCCGGTGCTCGCCCGGATGTTTTCCAAGCACATGGGCATGAGCCCGTCCGAGTATCGCAAATCCGTTCGGGAACCGCTGCGCCGCTACACGTTGCGGTGACGCTCGAAGTGGCAATGCGCGGCCTCAGCCGGCGGCGGACCAGATCATCAGCAGCCCGAAGCACACGAAGATGACGCCGGTCAGCATCTGTCCGGCCCTTGCATGGTCGGGCTTGCGCAGCAGGCGGACGACATGCCGGGCGCCGATCGCGTAGCCGCCCAGGATAACGAGTTTGACGACCACGAAGGTTGCCACCAGAAGGGCAAGGATATGCGGCCCGCTGTCTGCCGGGATGAATTGCGGGAAAAGCGCGGCGAAGAAGAGAACGGCCTTCGGATTGCTGATGCCGACACCGAAGGAGTGAAGCCACAGAACCATCCCGCTTTGCGCGGGCGGCGCTGCGCCAGTCGTCGAGCCGACAGGCATCCGTGCCGGGCGAAGGAAAGTCCAGCCGAGCCACATGATGTAGAGAGCCCCCGCAAGTCGGAGGCCGAGAAAGGCCGCGGGGTAGGTTTCGAGCAGGGTGTTCAGCCCCAGAACCGACAGCGTGGCCAGCATAGCGATGGCGAGCAGGTCGCCGCTCAGGGCGCCAAGGGCACGGCGCCACCCGTGGGCGACGGCGTTGTTCACGATGAACATGAGGACGGGCCGGGCGTGGCCGACTGGACCGCGCTCACGATCAGGAAGGTAAGATAGGGAGGGAAATCCATGAGTCACCTGAAGCTGGGATCGACCCGCGTCGGAGGTATTCGCCAGCACACACGGGGGATGCCGCGACTGCGGTCGGGCCGGCGCGGCAGAAGGGATGGCGCGGGTCGATCCGCTTGCGGACCCGGCCGCGCCATCCCCGCCCGGGTCAGGCGTTTTCCGGCACCGGCGTGTTGAGCAACTGCTGCTCCCACAGATAGGCGATGGCGCTGCCGCCGAGATGATCCCTGAGGGCGTCGTTCAGGGCGGTCGCCGTCTCGGCTCGCGCCCAGTCGCGCTGCCATTCCGACGCCAGCGCCAGCCAGGTCATCATGTTGATGCCGCCCGCGATCATGCGCTGGATGGCGACCTCGTGCGCCTCGACCGACGTGCCGCCTGAGGCGTCCGTGATCACGGTCACGTCCCAGCCTTCACCGGCGGCCTGCAGCGCCGGCATCGCCACGCAGATCTCCGTCCAGAGGCCCGCGATGATCAGTTGCTTGCGCCCCGTTGCCTTGACCGCGTCCACCACCTTGGGATCCTCCCATGTGTTGATCGTCGTGCGGTCGATCACCTCCTGGTCGGGGAAGACTTCGGTGACATGCGGAAAGATGTTGCCGCCACGGTCGGCGATCACGCTGGTCAGGATCGTGGGCACGCCGAACACCTTGGCGGCCTTGGCCAGCGCGGTCGTGTTGTTCACCACCATGTGCGGGTCGTGGCTGTTCAGGTTCGCGAGCTGATAGGGTTGATGGTCGATCAGAACGAGGACCGAGTCCTCGGGACGAAGAAGCGAGTCGAGGCCGTTACGGAAGGTCATGATGTCATCCTTTCACTGGTTGGAGAGCGGTGCTCTGGTGACAGAAGGTAGCCAGTGAAGGCCGCCCCCGCGTCGCGGAACCTGCCGCGACGTTGCCATTCCTGCTGTCATGTCGGCTTTGGCATCCGTGACGCCAGTCCGCACACGCTGGCGACACGTGGCGCCGGTCGAGAGGGCGCGCCGGATTTCCCGCGGTTGCGGTGACCAACCCCGTCTTCCTGCCAAGGCAGGGCCACCAGCCACTACGCCCCCCGACAATGGCAAAGCCTCATGGCGCTGATTTCGCAACCTGCCGGAATGGACCGCAAGCGCGGTTCAAACCAAGCAAGTTCCGCACCGCGTGCAACTGACGCCTTTGCTAGGCTTGCGCAGCAGAGTTCGGCTTCAATGAAATCTGAGGGAGCAAATCATGGCTATAATGCCGACTTCGTGCGCAGCCTCGGGGCCGATGTGGTGATCGATTATCGCACCGAAGATTACGTGGAGATCGTCAACCGCGAGACCGGCGGCGCTGGCGTGGACGTCATCCTCGACACGATCGGCGACGACACGCTCGAACGCAGCCCGCACGTGCTGGCGCAGGTCGGCCGGATCGTCTCGATCGTCGACATTGCCCAGCCGCAGAACCTGATCGAGGCCTGGGGCCGCAACGCCAGTTATCACTTGGTCTTCACGCGTCAGAACCGCGGGAAGCTCGACGAGCTTGATCAGCTCATGCCCGGCCGCCGAATACCCCGGCAGAGAGAAACCGAAGGAAAATTTTCATGGTTATAGAAATCGCGAACTTCCAACTGGCGCCCGGAAAGACCGAGGCATTCTTCAATGCGATGGACCAGGCAACCGTGCTGCTGCGCGCTGCGGAGGGTTACCTCGGTCACACTGTCGGCATTGGCGTCGAGTCGCCGGAAACCGCCACCCTGATCGTCGTCTGGCGCAGCTACGCCGATCATGTAGAACTGTTCGAGCCGAGCGAGCCGCATGAACAGTTTATCGGCATGCTGGATGGCCTCTACGAAGGGGAGATCAGCGTCGTTCATGTCGAGGCCGAATCCCCGCAACGGCCTTTATCGCTGTTGATGTCTCAGAATGACGCCTAGGTTCGGGGCAAGATCGGCACTGTTGCCGCAACTTGCGCCCCGCGCTGGTCGTGACCATTTGCTAGAATGCTCGGGCATCGTGGATGGGATTATGGATCAGCCGAAGCTTCATGTTGCGCTGCCCGGCCGCGAATTGGCGGTTCGTTTGGACTGTCAGGTCTTTCGCATATGATCTGTCAAACCTCTCAATATATGGATTGGAACAATGCCCAAAGGGTCGGACCTGTTTGTTGCAGCACTGGAAAACGAGGGGGTAGACCGGGTCTTCGGCGTTCCCGGCGAGGAAAACCTCGACATCGTGGAATCGTTGCGCACCTCCAATATCGAGTTGATCCTGACACGGCATGAGCAGGCAGCCGCCTTCATGGCGGCAACGCATGGGCGGCTGACCGGCAGGCCCGGCGTCTGCCTCGCCACGCTGGGCCCCGGTGCCCTTAACCTGTCGACCGGCGCGGCCTATGCCCATCTGGGCGCCATGCCGATGATCCTCATCACCGGGCAGAAGCCGGTGATGAGCGCCAAGCAGGCGCGGTTCCAGATCGTCGATATCGTCGCCTCGATGAAGCCGCTGACCAAGATGACGCGCCAGATCCTGAGCGCGGCCGCCATCCCCGCGACGGTGCGTGACGCGTTCCGCGTCGCGGCCGAGGAAAGGCCGGGGCCCGTGCATCTCGAACTGCCGGAAGACGTGGCGGCAGCCGAGGCCGATAACGCCGCCGTCATTCCGCGCCATTCGCAGCACCGTCCGGTCGCCGGCGCCGCCGCGCTCGACAGCGCGGCCGAGATGATCCTTGCCGCCCAAAGGCCCCTCGTCATGATCGGCGCGGCCGGCAACCGGCCCGCGCTGATCGAGCCGCTCTCCGGCTTCATCGCCCGTACCCGGCTGCCCTTCTTCAACACGCAGATGGGCAAGGGTGCGGTCACCGGCGGCTCCAACCTCTACGTGGGCACCGCCGCGCTGTCCGAGGGGGACTATGTCCACGAAGCCATAGAACGGGCCGACCTGATCGTCGCCATCGGTCATGACACGATCGAAAAGCCGCCCTTCCTGATGAAGAGCGAGGGCGGGCCAAAGGTCGTCCATATCGGCTATGAGTCCGCGACGGTCGAACAGGTCTACCATCCGGATATCGAGGTGATCGGCGATATCGGCGCGACTGTCGACGGTCTCGGCGACCGGCTCGAGGGCAAAGTGCCGCCCGACGAGGGGATCGCCGAGTTGCGTCAGAGGATCCTGGCCCGGCTCAATGACCGCGCCGAGGAAGACCGCTTTCCGGTGACGCCTCAACGAATTGTCCACGATGTCCGCCAGGTCATGCCGGAAGACGGCATCGTCTGCCTCGACAACGGCATGTACAAGATCTGGTTCGCCCGCAATTACCGCACCCATGTGGCCAACACGCTGCTGCTCGACAATGCGCTCGCGACGATGGGCGCGGGGCTTCCCTCGGCGATCATGGCGGCCATGCTGCATCCCGACCGCCGGGTGATGGCCGTCTGTGGCGATGGCGGGTTCATGATGAACTCGCAGGAGATGGAAACGGCCGTGCGGCTGGGGCTGAACCTTGTCGTCGTGATCCTCAACGACAGTGCCTACGGGATGATCCGGTGGAAACAGTCGGTCGACGGCTTTCCCGATTTCGGGATGAGTTTCGGCAACCCCGATTTCGTGCGCTACGCCGAGGCCTATGGCGCAAAAGGCTCCCGCGTAGGCGCGATCGAAGAGCTGGCGCCGACGCTCGAGGCCGCCTTTGCCGGCGGCGGTGTCCATCTGGTCGATGTCCCGATCGACTATTCGGAGAATACCCGCGTGCTGGTCGACGAATTGCGCAACCGCACGCCAGATGTGGAATGTTCATGATCCGCGTTCGCCAGTGCAGAGGGTGGACCATTAATAGGCTAGGAGACCGAGAATGTTGACCGTCGTGCAAGCGTTCGACCGCGCGCAGATCGCGGAGATCGAAACAGACGATGCCGCCGCGCTGGAGCGCAAGCTGCAAGCCGCCGACCGCGTTTTCCGGGATCGCGATGGCTGGCTCAAGCCTCATCAGCGGATCGCGGTTCTGCACAGGCTGGCGGGGCTGATGGAGGGCCGGCGCGACCACCTCGCCCTGCAGATCGCCCGCGAGGGCGGCAAGCCCCTGCCCGATGCCATGGTCGAGACCAACCGTGCCATCGACGGCGTTCGCAACGCCGCCGACGAGCTGCGCAACTTCGCGGGCCGGGAGATCCCGATGGGGTTGTCGGCGACGGCGGAGGATCGCTGGGCCTTCACCACCAAAGAGCCCATCGGCATCGTCGCGGCGATCTCCGCCTTCAACCACCCGCTGAACCTGATCGTCCACCAGGTTGCGCCGGCCATCGCGACGGGCTGCCCGGTGATCGTGAAACCGGCAAGCGCGACGCCGTTGTCCTGCCTCGACTTCGTGGCACTGGTCCACGAGGCCGGCCTGCCCGAGCCGTGGTGCCAGACCTTCATCGCCGAAACCAACACGCTCGCCGAGAAACTGGCGACCGACAGCCGGGTCGCCTTCCTGAGCTTCATCGGCTCGGCCGGGGTCGGTTGGTCGTTGCACGGCAAGCTTGCGCCGGGCACGCGGTCGGCGCTGGAACATGGCGGCGCCGCCCCGGCGATCATCGACCGCAGCGCGGATCTCGACAAGATCATCGAACCGGTCGTGAAGGGCGGCTACTATCATGCCGGCCAGGTCTGCGTGTCGACACAGCGCATCTACGTTCACGACGCCATCGCCGACGAGTTCACGCAACGGCTTGTCGCCCGCGTCGACAAGCTGCGCACCGCCGATCCGACCCTGAAGGATACCGAGGTCGGGCCGCTGATCCAGCCGCGCGAGGCCGACAGGGTCGCGGAATGGATCGCGGAGGCGGTATCGGGCGGGGCGAGCCTTGCCACGGGCGGCGAACGCCTGTCCGAAACCACCCTGAGGCCGGCGGTGCTGCTCGATCCGCCTTCCGATGCGAAAGTGTCGATGCTGGAGGTGTTCGGCCCTGTCGTGACGGTCAGCCGCTACAACGACCTCGACAACGCCATTGGCCACGCCAACGCCCTGCCGACGGCGTTTCAGGCCAGCATCTTCGCGCAGGACATCGACATTGCCATGCGCGCGGCCAACCGTCTTGATGCCTCGGCGGTCATGATCAACGACCCGACGGCTTTCCGAACCGATTGGATGCCCTTCGCCGGTCGCAGGCAATCGGGATACGGCACCGGCGGTATCCCTTACACCATGCGCGACATGACGCAGGAAAAGATGATCCTGATGCGGAAGAGCTGAGGACAGATTGCCCCACACCATGGCCGCCCGAGGCGGCATGTACAAACCCGAACGAGGAACACCATGACCCCCACGCCCGTCACATCCATGAAGTCTGTCGCACTCACCCGTTACCTGCCGATCGACGATCCGCAGGCGTTGTTCGACGTGGAGCTTCCGCGGCCGGTGGCGGAAGGTCGCGACCTGCTGGTCGAGGTGCGCGCCGTCGCTGTAAACCCGGTCGACACCAAGGTTCGCGCGCCCAAGGACAAGGTCGAGGAGAGCCCGCGCGTCATAGGCTACGACGCTGCCGGCATCGTCGCGGAGGTGGGGCCCGACGTGACACTCTTCCGCCCCGGTGACGAGGTCTATTACGCCGGCGACATAACCCGCCCCGGCACCAACCAGCAGTTTCACCTGGTCGACGAGCGCATCGTCGGGCGCAAGCCCCGCACGCTCGGCTTTGCAGAGGCCGCCGCCCTGCCGTTGACATCCATCACCGCCTACGAGGCGATGTACGACCGCCTTGGCATCGACCGCGACGGGGGCTCGGCGGGAGAAACCATCCTGATGTTCGGTGGGGCCGGCGGGGTCGGTTCCATCGCCATCCAGCTGGCGAAACGCAGCGGCCTGACCGTGATTGCCACCGCATCGCGGACCGAGACGATCGAGTGGGCCCTGTCGCTCGGTGCCGACCACACGGTCAACCATCGGGGAGATGTGGTTGCAGAGGTCCGCGCGCTCGGGTTTCCCCATGTCGACCATATCGCGATCTTCAACGATATGCGCCACTGGGACGCGGCGGTCGAGCTGATCCGACCGCAAGGCGGGCTCGTGGCAATAAACGAGGTCGACCACCTGTTGCCGATGGACGTGATGATGACCAAGGCCGCTGCGCTGCACTGGGAATTCATGTTTGCCCGGGCGATGCACCAGACCCCGGACATGATCGAGCAGCACAACCTGCTGAACTTCGTCGCGGACGAGATCGACGCGGGCCAGCTGCGGACCACCCTCGCCGAGGTACTCTCACCCATCGACGCGGCCACCCTGCGCGAGGCGCACCGGCGGATCGAGACAGGCACCACCCGCGGCAAGATCGTCATCGAGGGCTTCCCGAAATGATACACAGCAGCAACATGGCACAACGCGGTTCCGTCGGGGCGGAGCCGTCGACACCATCACGTTAGCTCCCGTTCTCTCAGGGAGGGCACAAGCTGGTGCATTCGCGAGCAAGAGAATCGATCAGCGACCGGACCGAGGGAAGAAGGCCGCGGCGGGTTGGGAAAACGGCGTGGACGATACCTGCGGTGGGACGCCAATCTGGCAGTATGTGCTCCAGTCGACCGGATCTGATACATCCCAGACAAGCATCCTCGGCAGTTGACGGCGCCCACCCCCGCGACGGCGGCTTCACGCAGAACCGACATGTCATCAGTGATCAAGCGCCTGATAGGCCCCCCGGTCAATCGGGGCACGCTTTGCTGCTTTCCTGCGCGCCCCGATCCACACATTAGCGCCGAACGGCCAGATGATGCGGCCGCAGGAAGGGTGCGAGCAGCAACATCCCAAAGCTGACAGCCGCAAGCATCCACAGGCTCGGCTGGAAGCTTCCACTCCAGTCCCGTAGGATGCCCACCGCGACCGGTCCGGCAGCACCGACGAGGTAGCTGACCAGCAGCACGAAAGCGTTCCACGAGGCCACTTCGGCGACGGTCCGGGCGTTGTCGAGCGGGAGCGTCATCGACAGCGTGAAGCTTCCTCCCGCACCGAAGGCGATCAGGGAGACGATCACCAACGGCAGGAAACCCGGTGCGATGGCCATCCAGAGAACCCCCATCGCACCAATCCCGGCCGCCAGGGCGAGGAAAGGTCGGCGGTCCTCATTGCGACTGAGAGCACCGAAAAGCGGGGTGGCCACCAGAAATGCGAAAGTGAAGCAGGCGAGGATCAAACCCGCCGAAGCCGCCGTGTGACCCATCTCGACATAGAGCGGCGCAAGCCACGAGATAAAGCTATAGAACACCACGTTGTTGAAGGCGAAGTAGGCGGCGATCAGCCAGGCCGTACGGTTGCCGAGCGGCAGGGGATGTTGCGGCCCCGTCTCCCGTCTGCGGGTGGCGAAATCGCGGGAGGCCACATAGGCCCAGGCAGCGACACCCAAGAGCGGCGGAATGGTCCAGAGCCCTGCCGGCAGGCGCCAGGTGCCGAAGACCTGCGCCAGAAATCCGGTGCTTCCTGCCGCAAAGGTGCTGCCCATGGACAGGGCCATTGCATAAAGCCCCATCAGCAGCGCCACCTGCCGGGGAAATCCGGCCTTGACGAAACCGGGCACCAGTGCCCCCGCAATGGCGATACCGGCGCCAACCCCTGCCGTGGTGGCAAACAAGACCAAAGTCGATCCGGCGTAAGCACGGGCCAGCGTCGCCGCTGCCAGCACGAACAGCGCGACCACAATGACGCGGTCCCGTCCGAACCGCTGGGCGAGCCAGGGTGTCGGCAAGGCCAGGAGGCCCATCAGAAGGGTCGGAATGGCGGTAAGCAGCGATGCCTGTGTGTGGGCCAGTCCGAAGTCGTCGATGATGTCCGTCAAGAGCGGCCCGATGGACACGATTCCGGGCCTCAGGGCCTGTGCGACGAGGATGAGACAAATCACCGCGATGCCGAACGGCACAGGCGGCTGACCATCGTTCGACGGAGGATCCGCGCGCCACGGAGGCGTGGCTCGTGAGATCAGGGGCGGTACGGTAAAAGGCGGATCACTTCGCCTGTCGTTGATCAGAGGCAGTTGCATCATATAATCCAATCATGTCTTTCAAGAATGATCCGGCCCTCCCCAAGCCCGTCAAAACTGCTGGCTGGTCGGTCGCAGAACGATCGCGTTGATGTCGACTTCGTCCGGCTGGCCGACCGCGAAAGCGATGGCCCGGGCGACGCTGACCGCCGGGATCGCGCGCTCGTAAAAGTCGAGCACGGTTTCTGTGGCGGTGCCCGACGTACCGAACTTGAGCTCACTTTCCACGGCGCCCGGCTCGATCGAGGTGACGCGGATATGCTCGCCGACTTCCTGACGAAGCCCCTCGGAGATCGCGCTGACCGCGAACTTCGTGCCCGAATAGACGGTTCCGCCGGGCGCGAAGACCTTGATGCCGGCCACTGAGCTCAGGTTGATGATGTGGCCGCTTTGCTGGTCAAGGAACCGCGGCAGAACGGCAGCGATGCCATAAAGGACACCCTTCACGTTCACGTCGATCATCTGGTCCCATTCATCGGTATTCACCTCGCTCATGGGGCGGATCGGCATGAGGCCTGCGTTGTTGACAAGGACGTCGATCCGGCCGAAATCGGCGACGACACCTGCCACAACCGCTTCGACCTGGGCCTTGTCGGTCACGTCGAGGGCGTAGGCCTTGGCGGTGCCGCCCGCGGCTTCGATCTCGGAAACGACGCTGTTCAGCTTGTCCGTGCGTCGCGCAGCGACCGCGACCTTTGCGCCCTTGCTCGCCAGCAGACGTGCGGTTTCGGCCCCGAGGCCGCTGCTGCCGCCGGTGATGAGGACGCTCTTGTTTTCGATGTTGTTGTTCATGTCAGTGTTCCAGTCTTGTGAATGCGCGGGACCAGCTGTCCGGTTCTGCGCGGTTGCGGTGATCTGGCGGAGGCGATTCCCCGCCCCCGCCGTCGTGGTGGAAAGACCGGCGCGCTGGCCGACCGTGGTTATTCGGCGGCCTCCGTCACGGGGCGGTAGGTCGGGTAGTCGGTGAACCCGGTCTCCGCGCCGCCGTAGAGCGTTGAGGGATCGAGGGGGTTCAGCTCCCAGCCATTGGCGATGCGTTGTGGCAGGTCTGGGTTGGCGATGAAGGCGCGGCCAAAGGCAACGAGATCGGCAAGGCCGCTCTCAAGCAGTTTCACGCCCCGTTCCAGCGTGTACTTGCCCGCGTAGATCACGCGACCCGAATAGGACTCGCGCACTGCCTTGCGGAAGCTGACCGGCAGATCGGGCGCCCCGTCCCAGTCGGCTTCGGCGATCGACACATAGGCGACGCCCGCCTGTTCCAGGACCTTGACGGCCTCGACATAGGTTCTGTGCGGATCGGACTCGACAAGGCCGATGTAGATGCGGTCCTGATCCGTGCTTTCGAACAGGGGGGTGAACCTGACACCGACCCGGTCGGCCCCCACGGCATCAGACACCGCCGCGACAATTTCGCGGAGAAATCTCAATCGGTTGTGGAGCGAGCCGCCGTATTCGTCGGTGCGCGTGTTCGAATGTTCGGAAATGAACTGGTTGATAAGATAGCCGTTGGCGGAATGCAGCTCGACCCCGTCGAAACCGGCGGCAATCGCGTTGCGGGCCGCCTGGGCGTACATGGCCACAAGTTCGTGGATTTCGGCCACGCTCAGTGCCCGGGGAGTCGGCGGGGCGACCAGTTCACCTTCGCCGGGCGCGGTTTCGATGAATGCTTTCACCTTCTCGGGCGCGATCGCGGACGGGGCGACCGGTTTATCGCCGTTCGGCTGCAGTGCGTTGTGCGAAACGCGGCCGACGTGCCAGAGCTGTGCAAAGATGACTCCGCCCTCCGCGTGCACAGCGTCGGTCAACTGGCGCCAACCTTCGATCTGGGCCATTGAGTAGATGCCCGGCGTCCAGGAATATCCCTGTCCACGGGGCTCGATCTGGGTGCCTTCGGTCACGATAAAACCGGCACCAGCACGCTGGCGATAATACTCGGCCATCAGCGCCGTCGCGATGTCACCGGGCTGGGCGGCCCGTTGCCGGGTCAGCGGGGGCAGAACAATGCGGTTGCGAAGGGTGTGACGGCCAAGCGTCAAGGGGGTGAAGTAGGGGTCGGTATTTGTCATTGGAGTGTTTCCTATCGGGCTGTCGGACGCACGGCACAGCGCAGCCCGAGGCCCGCTCAGCGGCGTGCGATGCCTTTGATTTCTGGCAATTGAGGGATGCTCGTGGAGGCGGCCCGATGAAGGGGCCGCCCCCCGCTGGCTCCTACTTGTGGATCAAGACGGTTTTCGGGTTGGTGAAGAGCTCGCGGCCTTCGCGGCCCTGCTCGGTACCCAGCCCCGACTGCTTGACCCCGCCAAACGGAATGTCGACACCCTGGGTGTGGATTTCATTGACCCAGACCATGCCGGCTTCGACCCGGTTGGCAACCTCGACAGCGGCCTTCGTGTCACGCCCCCAGACCGAAGCGCCCAGACCCCAAATCGAGTCGTTGGCTCGTGCGACGACCTCGTCCACGTCGTCGTAGACCAGGATCGGCACGATGGGACCGAACTGCTCTTCCTGCACGATCTTGCTGTCTTCCGCCGGGTTGTCCACCACGGTGATCGGGAAAAAGTAACCCGACTCGCTCTCGTCGATTTCGCCACCCAGAACGATTTTCTGATTATTGGCCTTGATGTCGTCGAGGAAGGTTTTCAGCTTCTCGAACTGCATCTTGTTCTGGACCGGGCCAACACCAACTTCAGCGTCGAGACCATTGCCGACTTTCACGGTATTGGCGTAGTCCACAAAGGCCTTCACGAACTCCTTGTGAATCGAGCGATGGACGTAGAGCCGCTTGATACCGACACACCATTGCCCTTGGTGACCAAACGCACCCCAGAAAAGTTGCGGGATGATTGATCTGTAATCGGCGTCCGGCAACACGATTGCCGGGTCGTTCCCGCCAAGCTCGAGTGTTACGCGCTTGACGGTACCGGCCGCGGCACGCAGGACGTGCTTGCCGGTCTCGGTAGAGCCGGTGAAGCTGATCTTGGCGATATCCGGATGATTGGTCAGTTGCGGCCCGAGAGCGTCGCCACCCGTCACCACCGACAGAACGCCTTTGGGGAGCACGCTTTGGGCAATTTCGCCATAGCGCAGGGCCGTCAGCGGCGTGAACGGTGTCGGCTTGAGGACGAAGGTGTTCCCGGTGATCAGCGCAGGAGCGATTTTCCACAGCGAAAGCAGGACCGGGAAGTTCCACGGCGTGATACCTCCGACCACACCAAGCGGAACATGGTGCAGCTCGACGGTATGAGTTGCCGTTTCCTCGACGATCTCGACGGGGATGCGGCGTTCCGCGATCTGACGGATATAGGAAATTGACTGGTCGACTTCTGGCGTGGCCATCGTAGCCAGCGGCTTGCCCTGCTCCAGGGTCAGCAGGTAGGCGAGTTCGTCGCGCTTTTCTTCCAGCGCGTCGGCGAACCTCTTGAGGTAGACCTCACGTTCGCCATAGCCGAGAGCCGACCAGCTTTCGAAGGCGGTCTTTGCCGCGGTGATTGCCTCGTCAAGCTGTTCCGCGGTGGCCGACGGAGCCTGCGCGAAGACTTCGCCTGTGGCGGGATTGATGACGTCAAACGTCTCGTCGGCCTCTACCAGTTTGCCCCCAATCGAGAGGCGGTACGGGTCCTGAAAGAAGCTTCCATCTTCTGACGGAGCCTTTATTTTGGTACTTACGTTCACGATACTTCTCCTCGTGGTATTGTGGGAAGGCCAGGGGCTGTTCCATCCGGTGGATCTTCCCGTTGACGAGAGGCCGCACCTCGCGTCCCCTCTCACCCGAGCCGTTACCGTTGGCGGTGGGCGGCTCGGTTTCTTTTCACTCCGCATGGGCCCCGGTGGTCCTCAGTCCGGTCCGGGTGCACAAGCTTAGTGAAAATTCGCATTCTCAAGCGTTGCGTGCTGCCGGGGCGGTAGACGCAGGCGGCCCAGATCGCCCTGCATTTTTGTGATCCATGGAAGCATTTTCGGCTCCTCTACTTGTGGCGACAGAAGCGTTCATGCGGGCGGCTCTGTCATGGTCGTAACTTGCGTGGCGGTCGGTTAACCGTAAAAAACTGACCGGTCGTCTATAACTGGGCCAGCGAAAGTTTACTTTCAAGATGCCCGGTTTGTTTTTTGCTATTTTCCTGACAGGAGGAGATCTGTGGCAATCATGGCCGCGTCAAACGGCGCTGGTTTGCGTTCGATCTTTGCCATTACGCTTGCACCGAGCCACAGTTGATAAAGGGTTTCAGCGATGTCGAAGGGGTTGCGGCTGCTTTCGATCGAACCGTCCCTGAAGCCATCCTTCACAGTCTGACACAGGCGACCGACAATTTTCGATGTACCCTTGCGAAGTTCAAGGCGCATGTCTTCGGATATGTCCGACACTTCGGCCCCGAGCTTCACGGCCAGACATTTTCCTTTCGGATCATCGGTTTCCTGGTTCTTTCTCCAGAAGCGCCAGTACGTCAACAGCCGCTCCCGGGCCGACAGGTCACTCGACAACATCGTGTCTAGCTCGGCAAGGTAGTTGTCGAAATACTGCTCCAGCAGAGCCTGCCCAAAGGACTCTTTTGACTCAAAATAGTAATAGAACGACCCCTTGGGCACGCCGGCCGCGGCAACAATTTCGCTCAGGCCCACACCGGAAAAGCCCCGCGCCGCCACGAGAGCCCTTGCGCTGTCCAGAATGTGCGCTTTCACGTCCTTGGGTTTGTCCGTGGTTCTCAAACGGCTCATTGCTTGCTCCAAATAGACGACTGGTCGCATATATATAAATCAAGTCGGCTGTCAAGCAACCTCCCCCTGAGACCCAGTTTCGGCCAGCCATTGACCCGACGAAATCGCCAGATTGGCACCCGGCGCGGGCCGGCCGGCTGCGCGGCATTCCCAAGATTTAAGCGCCCGTCCCCTGATCTTGCGTAGATAAACCGAGAGGCGACCCCTGCGCTGCCAAACCTTGGGAGAATCGAAGCTCGGGTTTTCACTGCCACATCTCCGATACGGCCGCCGGCACGTTAACACGCTTGCCGATTGTCGCGATATCCCGCCGCGCCCCGCTTGGTATACCGTAACCAGGATTGAAAGACGGGCACGGCAAGCGCGCACGTTTTTCCAATCCGCGTTTCCGGCACAGGTGCGAAAATTCCACGCAGCCTGCAAACCAGCAAGATCGGCGTCTGCGCAGCAATTCTCGCATCGCAGGCTTCGACGGCGCTCGCTAGATTTCAGGGGCCCGATCAGTTCGTGCAACCAGATGGCGAAGGAGCAACTCGGAAAGGACCAGCAATGACCCCAGGCAACCGATCATTTCCCCTCGGCAACACCCGGCGCATTCGGCTCGTCTATGCGAGCGCCGCGGCTGTGACGCTGACCGAGCCTCTGCCGCAACGTGCGCCGCATTCGTACTCCTCCGGCTTTGGGGCATCAGTCCGCACGAAGCATTTTTTTTCGCCGCATCCGTCACCGGCGGGAGCACAAGGCTTCGAAATCCTGAGCGCGCATGAATCACTTTCTGACCGTCCATTTCTTGAGGACACAAACGGAGAATGGAAATGAAGGTTTTTATCATCGGTATGGCGGGCGGCGTCGGTCGCCGCCTCGCACGCGCGTTGGCCGACCGGAAGGATGAGGCCACCGGTCTCGTGCGCCGACCGGAGCAGATCGAGGCAATGGCCGGGCAGGGTGTGTCCGCCGGCCTGGGGGATATCCTTGCGATGTCGGTCGAGGCGTTGGCCGAGGAGATGCGCGGGTCCGATGCCGTCGTGTTCACCGCGGGTGCCGGCGGCAGCGGCCGAGAGGCCACGACCGCGATCGACGGCGACGGTCCGGGCAAACTGGCGCAGGCGGCGGCGCTGGCGGGCATCCGGCGGTTCCTGCTGGTGTCAGTCTTTCCAGAAGCCTGGCGCGAGCGGCACATGAACGACGATTTCGAACATTACATTCAGGAGAAGAAACGGGCCGAAATCGCACTTGTGGCCTCGGATCTCGACTGGGTCATCCTGCGCCCCTCGGCCTTGAGCGATGAGCCCGGCACGGGACAGGTCGACTTGGGACTGGTCAAGGTCCATCGCGAAATCACCCGGGATGACGTAGCTGCAACCCTCGTGGAACTGCTGCACGCGCCCGAGATCGGCCGTGTCATTCTGGAAGTAACAGGTGGCGCGGTGCCTATTGAGAGGGCGGTCTCGGCGATGAAACCTCGCGTTTCCTGAGGCTCCGGGCGGAAGGATGAGTACGGCGCCCCGCGATACCGTCAATCACGATTTCGGGGCTGCTGACCGCGGCGAAGCCGAAGCTCTGCCGCGATCAAAAGCGGTCATCAGGCCGTTTCGCGCTCTGCAAGCGCCGCGACGAGGCGCGCCGCTGCCTCGGCCGAAGAGGCCGGGTTCTGCCCGGTGATCAGCAAACCGTCCTGCACCACGAACGAGGCCCAGTCAGGGCCATTCACGAACGCGCCACCCTTGGCTTTCAGCGTATCCTCGACCAGATAGGGAACAACCTCGGTCAGGCCCACACCGGCCTCTTCCGAATTGGTGAAGCCCGTGACGTCGCGGCCTTCGACCAACGGTCGACCGTCACTACCCTTGACGTCGCGCAGCACGCCGGGCGCGTGACAGACCAGCGCAAAGGGTTTTCCCGCCGCGTGGAAGGCCTCGATCAGCGCCACCGAATCCGCGTCTTCGGTCAGATCCCAGAGCGGGCCATGGCCGCCGGGATAGAACACGGTGTCATAGTCGCCTTCATTCACGTCGGCGAGCTTCAGCGTCGCGGCAAGCGCCGCGTTGGCTTCGGCATCTGCCTCGAAGCGCCGCGTGTGCTCCGTCTGGAAATCCGGCGAATTGCTGACCGGATCCAGCGGCGGCTGCCCGCCCTTGGGAGACGCCAGCGTGATTTCGGCGCCCGCATCCTTGAAGGTATAATAAGGCGCGGCAAGCTCCTCGAGCCAGAAACCGGTCTTGCGGCCGGTGTCGCCGAGTTCGTCATGCGACGTCAGTACCATCAGAACTTTCATGTCTCGTTTCCTTGTATAAGTCGTATGCTTCGGTTGCGGGGAGTATCCCCGGTTTAGACCCGCATCGCGGGCCAGAGGTCGGGCGCAGTCTTGCCCTTCCGCATCTTCCAGTAGACCAGTCGTATATACAGCCCACACAAATCGTCTCGTCCATGCCGCGCCAGGCTGTTGTTCAGCCCAGCGTCTTTCGTGTCTCTTTCATCACCGCTATCAGCGGCGCGTCATCCTGCGTAATTTTTGCCAGAAGGCTCGCGCCAAGCCAGGATTGATACAGGCTCGTCGCAATGTCGTGCGACTGGCCGGTGATCCCGACCGACCCGTCCTTGGTTCCGACGTCAATCATCTCCGCGATCCGTCCCGTGATCTGCCTTGTTCCATCCAGCAGGACCCGGCGCATCGGTTCGGACAGATCCGACACCTCCGCCGCCAGCTTTACGACAAGACATTTGCTTTGAGGATCATCCGCCGTCTGCGAGACCAGCCAGCGCGTCCAGTACGCCCGAAGCTTCTCGGCACCCGTCAGGTCGTCTCGGGAAATAATCTCGTCCATCCCGGCAAGGTAGGCATCGAAATACCTTTCCAGCAGCGCCTTGCCAAAGTCCTCTTTTGACCCGAAATAATGATAGAAAGACCCCTTCGGTACATCCGACGCCTTTAGTATCTCATTCAGCCCGACGCCCGAAAAACCCTTGCCGTTCATGATGGCCTGGGCCGTTGCAAGGATGTGTTCCCTGACGCCTGTGTTATGTCGATCCTCTTTCATGAACGCGGATATAGGGTGGATTAGACCAGTCGTCTAGAGCTGGAGGAAAAGTTTCTTACTTTTGAAAGTGGAAGCCTTCCGGTGGATGCGCGCGCGCGTGACTTGCCGGATTAACCACAGCTATCGGAGGGGCTGCCGAGCCGGAATAGCCAGAACCATAGGAAGAAGCCGCAAGCTTGGCACCATGACAGCAATGGCTGCGCCGCAATCGCGTCCAAAGCCGGCTAGCTTTGAAGCTGACAAATTGAAATTAACAGCCCCTTGCCACCAGCCCGAGTCTTACTCGGCGCCCGAATCCCAAGGGGGCAGCACAGTCAAGAACTGCGAAATGATCGGACCACATATTGCCATCATCATCGGATCGACACGCGCCTCTCGTTTCGCGGACAAACCCGCAGCGTGGCTCAAGGAGAAAACGCAAGCGCGCGACGACATGACGTTTGATGTTCTGGATCTGCGCGACCTGGACTTGCCGTTTTTTGACGAGGCGGCCTCGAACCTTTGGATGCCTTCACAGGACCCCCGCGCGGTTGCGTGGCAGGAAAAACTGGCCAAGTTCGACGGGTTCATTTTTCTGACATCGGAATACAATCACTCGATCACCGGCGCGCTGAAAAATGCGCTGGATCAGGCGTACAATGAGTGGGTCCGCAAGCCGATGGCGGCAATGGGTTACGGCGGCGTTGGCGCTGCGCGCGCGATCGAGCATCTGCGCGGCATCGCCATCGAGCTTCAGATGGTCCCCCTGCGCAATGCGGTCCATCTGGGTGGCGGCGAATTCATGAAAGTTTCGCCTATGGGGCAGGATCTGCCGATGTCAGAGGTGGATGCGGTTCTCGGACCCTCACTGGAAAACATGCTGGATGAGCTCGCCTGGTGGGCCAATGCGACGATGACCGCGCGGTCGCAAACGTAGACCGCCATACGAACTGCGCCCTCACAGGAGACTGGCGAATGTATCTATCTCGCGGCACGCTTCTAGCGGTAAATCTGGGCATCACCTGTCCGTTCTGGGCCAGCGCCTTTGTCAAAGCTGCCAATTTTGAGGGCACCATAGCCGAGGTTTCAGCAATCGGGCTGCCCGTGCCCGTCTTCATCGCAGCAATGACCATTTTGGCACAGGCGGGCGGATCGATCAGCCTGGTCACTGGAGTGCTTGCGCCCCTCGGGGCTGCGGTCTTGGTGATCTTTTCCTTGGCAGCATCGTTTCTGGTGCACCCGTTCTGGACCATGCCACAAGACGCTTTTCTCCCGAACTTCGCAGCCTTTACGGCAAACATGGGCCTGATCGGCGGGCTTGTCGCCGCGGCGATCCTCACCAAAATTCACATGGATAGATAATCATGTCTCTCCTAAAATCTCCTACTCCGAGTCCGAGAACAAAGGCCGCTTTTTGGCCGGCCAACTGATCACCGACGCCCTTGCCAAGGGTCAGCGCATGGCTTCACACTGGTGATCGGAGCCGGTGCCGCCTTCATGGCCGGCCCAACTCGTGGCCCTTGGCCGTTGCGCGGATCGGTCTCTCGGATCCGCGCCAGGCCGCTTTCAGCCCGGCGCAGTTTGGTGTCCTATGCCTGCCATACCATCGTGCGGCTTCACGTGGCGGCCAGAGCAGACCAGATCATCAGGGCCCCGAAGGCCAGAAAGATGATGCCGGTCAACATGCGTCCGCGCCGCGCGTGTTCCGGCTTGCGAAGCAGTCGGACGAAGTGTCGGGCTCCGATTGCATAGCCACCGAGAATGATGAATTTGACGACGACAAAGGTCGAGACCAGAAGGGCGAGAATCGCCGGCCCGCTATCTACGGGGAGGAACTGCGGAAACAACGCGGCGAAGAACAGAACGGCCTTTGGATTGCTGATGCCCACACCGAAAGAGTGAAGCCAAAGCCTCCACCCGCCACGCCCGCCGGTTGCCCCGTCTGCCGGGCGAGCCGGTTGCGGCGGGGCGGATCGCAGAAAGGTCCAACCGAGCCAAACGATATAAAGTGCGCCAGCGAGGCGCAGGGTGAGGAAGGCTGTGGGATAGGTTTGGAGCAAGGTGCCCAACCCGATGATGGAAAGAGTGGCCAGCAGCGCGATGGCGAGCAGATCGCCGCTTAGCGCTCCCAAGGCCCGTTGCCAGCCATAGGAAACGGCGTTGTTTACGATGAACAAGGTGGAGGGTCCGGGCGTTGCCGTCTGAACCGCGCTGACGAATACGAATGTTAGGTAGGCTGAGAATTCCATGCGAAGGGCCGCCGCTAATCAAGCGCCCCGCTCGAGTGGTCGATCAGAACGAGGACCGAGTCCTCCGGACGAAGAAGGGAGTCGAGGCCGTTACGGAACTGCATGTTTTCTTCCTTCACAGTCAACAAAGAGGAGAATCTGGGTCCGTTGAACCTAGCGAAGGTTTCTGGATCTTGCGGCTCTGAAACTGCTGCGTTGGTGCCGGATTTGCTGTTTTGGCCGCGCCGGAACGGGGTTCTGCCCGGTGACCGGCCAACCGTCCTCGGGAGTGCGCAAAACTTGGGGGTCAGGCTACGGCTTTGGGGTATGCGTCAGCTTACGGCGATTATCCGCACATTCAGGGCAATTCCTCTACTCTAGAACCATCATCATAGGCAAATACCCCCAAGTTTTTTCCCACTCCCCTCCTATGAAATCACGCGCGCCACGTAGGCGGTGATGCGCCGCACACAAGCCGCAAGCCATTGATCGTGTTATGACGTTCGGCCAGATGCGCGCTTCAGCGCAGAGTTCTTTCGCAGATGCCCGGCCGCATAATCCACGAAGGCGCGGACCTTCGCGGCTGTTCTGCGGCTGTCGGGCCGAACGAAGTGGATCGGAAGCGCTTCGGCTTCATCCGCATCGAGCACGGTTTGCAGCGCGCCGGTTTCGAGATCCGGGCCGATCTGATAGGACAGGACGCGGCATATGCCCCAGCCTTTGCGCGCCAGATCGATGGCGGCCGCGATGCTGCTGACGTTGAGGCGCGACTTGATAGAGACGTGGTCGCCGCCGGGTCCGAAACGCCACTCGCGGGAGATGCCCCCCGTACCGGTCGTGATGATGCGGTGATTTGCGAGGTCATCCGGGGTCTGCGGGATGCCGTGTGCGGCGAAATAGCCCGGTGAGCCACAGATGACGCGCCTCACCTGCCCGACACGGACCGCGACCAGCCCCGAAGGTGGCAGCGCACCTATGCGCACCGCAAGGTCGTGGCCTTCCTCGACCAGGTTCACGATGCGGTCGACCATCAGGATATCGACGCTGACCTCGGGGTGCCGGTCCAGGAAGCTTGTGACAAGAGGGGCCACGTATATCCGGCCGAACTCTTGCGGGCAGGTTATGCGCAACTGGCCCATGGGGTTCCGTACGGCGCCGGAAACATCGTCCTCGACGGCCTGCAACTGGTTCAGAATTTCACGCACTTCTTCCAGGTAGGTGCGTCCGACATCTGTCAGCCGGACTTGCCGGGTTGTCCGGGTGAGCAGCGAAGCGCCGAGACTGGTTTCCAGCGCGTTGACGGCGCGCGTGGCGCTTGGCGCGCTTGTTCCGGCATTTCGGGCGCCCCCGGCAAAACTCTCGGCCTCCGCCACCGCGACGAATATCTTCATGGCCTGCAGTTTATCCAATCAACGCCCCATTGTTGCAAAATATGAAATAATTAACTTCAGCGTAAAGGCATTATTCCAAAGTTCAAGCCCTCTTAACTACACGCACACCAGGAAGCCGGCACGTACCGGCCGGGCCTGGCCCAAAGCCACGAACGCCTCCAGAGAAGGAATTTTTAAATGCCAGATGCCATCTCCAACGCGCCGGTCAAGTTGTTCCGGACCCCCAAATCCGGGCATTCTCACCGCGTAGAGCTCATGCTTGCCTTGCTCGGGATACCTTACGAGCCAGTCGATCTCGACATGGCGAATGGCGCGCACAAGGCGCCGGACTATCTGAAGCTAAGTCCGCTGGGACAGGTGCCCGCGATCGATGACAATGGCACGACGCTCAGTGACTCGAACGCGATACTGACCTATCTGGCGGCACGTTACGGCGACGAGGCCACGTGGACCGGCACCAGCCCGGCGGAAAAGGCCGAGGTGCAGCGCTGGCTTTCCATCGCGGCCGGAGAAATCGCGTCCGGCCCCTGTGCGGCACGGCTGGTCACGGTCTTTGGCGTCGAGATCGACCACGAGACAGCCAAGGCGAAGGCGCACGCCCTCTTCAAGGTGATGGACGCGCATCTCGAGGGGCGCGACTGGCTGGCAGCCAATCGGCCCACTCTCGCCGATATCGCCGGGTATAGCTATATCGCTCACGCGCCGGAGGGCGGTGTATCGCTCTCGCCCTACCCGAACATCAGGGCCTGGATTGCGCGGATTGAGGCATTGCCGGGTTTCGTGGGAATGCCGAGGTCGCCTGAACTGGCCTGACGTCAACCAGCTTTATCAACCGCAACAAACACTGGCTCGACCGCGTCGAGCCGGAAAGGGCTGTCATGGAACAGGATAGCGGCCCGTTTCACCCGGGCGAGATCGAAGCGCAACGTCGTGCGGATGTCCTGAAGGATGCCGCCGCGACGGGGAGCTTCATCCGGGGCCACATGCCGGACCAGCATCGCGATTTCTTCACCCGGCTGCCCTTCCTTGTGGTCGCCGCAGGCGATGCGGAGGGCCGTCCATGGGTTTCCATCCTTGAAGGTCCGGAGGGGTTTGTCACCTCTCCGGACGCGCATGAGCTGCGGGTTGCGTCTTCGTTGCCGCCGGAGGATCCGCTGGCCGCGGCCCTGCGGACGGGCCGCGAGATCGGGATCCTCGGGATCGAGCTTGCCACCCGGCGCCGCAACAGGCTGAACGGCACCGTGCGGGAGGCGGGCGACGGGTTTGCGATCGAGGTCCGGCAAAGCTTTGGCAACTGCCCGCAGTATATCCGGGAACGGAACTGGCGATGGGGCGGGGGGACATCCGCCGGCCCGGCGACCGTGTCGGACAGGCTGAACGCCGAGCAGCAGCGCAGGATCATGACGGCGGACACGTTCTTCATCGGCTCCGGCCAGTCGTCCGGTCAGGGCAGAGCGACGGACGGGTTCGACGCCTCGCATCGCGGCGGCGAACCCGGCTTTGTCCGCATCGCCGAGGATGGGTGGCTGAATATCCCGGATTACGCGGGCAACAAGTATTTCAATACCATCGGCAACCTGCTGCGCAATCCGAAGGTCGGGCTGCTTTTCGTCGATTTCAGAACTGGCGGGATGCTGCATCTGACGGGGCGGGCCACGATCGAATGGGATGTGACGAACGCTCACGATCCCCTCGCTCAGCGCATGATCGTCGTGGAGGTCGACAAGGTTGTCGACCGTCCGGCCGCGCTTTCGCTGCGGTGGGAGGAAAACGAGACGGGCCGGGTGCGCCTGAAGGTAGTCGACAAGGTTCGACAGAGCGGCGGGATCATGTCCGTCGAACTCGCCGATGCCGATGGCGGTGACCTCGCCCCGTTCCGCGCAGGCGAGCACCTGCCGATCAGTCTGACCATTCCGGGGCAGGCGGGCAGGGTGCGCCGCAACTATTCGCTGTCCGGGCCGCCCGGCGCCGGCACATACCGCCTTGCAATCAAACGGGAGGGCCGCGGTGTCGCGTCGAGCTTTTTGCATGACGTGGTCGGGGTCGGCGATACGATCGAAGCGGGGCGCCCTTCGGGTGACTTTGTCCTGCCCGAGGGCGACGGCCCGGTCGTTCTGGTGAGTGCGGGCGTCGGGATCACGCCCGTGCTTTCGATGCTGCATGCACTCGTGGCCGAACAGCCGGCGCGCCCGGTCTGGTTCGTCCATGCCGCGCGCAACAGTGGTGAACATGCCTTTGCCGAAGAGGTCGAGAGACTGGTGGGCAACGCGTCTCAGGCGCGTCTGCGTGTTTTTTATACGGCGCCGCTCGGGGAAAACGTGGCAAGCCGGCCGGTCGTGGCAAGGGGGCGGCTGACGGCTGCCGACCTTCTTGATCTGGAGGCGGGCCCGGAGGCGCAATACATGCTCTGCGGACCGGCAGGCTTCCTGTCCGACCTGCAATCCGGGCTCGTAGCATCGGGCGTTCCCGCCGGCAACGTGCATTACGAGACTTTCGGACCCACCGGCTGATCGTCGAGAGGGATGGTCGGCACGCGTCGCGAGGCGCCCGAGGCAGGCATTCGCCCCGCCGCCGGCGGGACGCATGCCCGGGCACGCACCGGATGTCGGTTGCCTATTCGTCCGGGTTTGCCTTGATGTGGTATTCGCCGCTCTTCCGGAAGCTGCGGACGGTGGCGAAGGTGTCTTCCATGAACTGGACATAGGACAGTTTGCCGTTTTCCCCGCGCGCCAAAACTGCGAATGGCGAGGTCACGGTCTTGCCCAACGTGTTCGACGTATAGGTGAAGGTGCCGAAAATCGCGGCGCCGTCCTTGTTTTCGAAACTGTCCTGAACCTGGAAGTCATCGACAGTCCAGTATCGGTTCACGTCGATAAAGGTCTGAACAAGACCTTCGGTGCCTTTCGTCGTGCCGGCCCATGGCAGGATCTGCTTCAGCTCCGGGTTCTCGTAATTCAGCGAGACATATGTGAAATCGTCGGTTGTGTACTGCTTGACGAAGCTTAGGTCCGACGGGTTCGACAGGATGGTCTGCAGGACCGCCAAGGGCGATGCTTCCGATGCGGGCTCGACCGTGGAAAGATCCTGTGCAATTGCGGCGCCGGAAAGCGCGGTCAAGGCAATTGCGGCAGCGGCATTGCGAAGGGTGCGTGCGTTTGCAGGCATGACATACTCCTTTTTTCGTAGTCACCGAGGACTGACCTAGCAAAATGCCATGAGGCGTACGGCGTAAAAGCTGCTGTGATGGTTCCATTCTTGCGCTCTTTGCAAAATCCAGAAAGCCGCGGCCCCCGATGGCTGAGAATGGCGGTGCAAGTCTGGGCCGGTTTGTTTTCCTCCAGAAGGGCGAGCACGGGTGCAGACGGCTCAAGCCCTTCGAGATGCGTCTGCCTCGGGCACGAGGCCGCGCGGCATTAGGTCCATACCGCGCTGATTGGGCCGGCAACATCCGGCTCTCCGCAGATGTGAATGACGAAAACCGCAAAATCGGCACCGTGGCAGCAAGCGCGGCACCGAACGTCCGTCGCAGGCTTGCTCATCGAATTTCAGAAACCGAAGTTTCCAATCCGCCGCCGACCCCAGACCTCGGTCAGGCGCCTGCCTTTTCGCTGCGCCGTAAGCGACATCGCAGTAGAATCTGCACTTTCATGGCAAGTCCGGCGCCGCGCTGCTCAGGCGTCTTCTCTAGCTTCAGGCATTAGGGGCGGGCCTTACCTTCCAAACACCGCCTTCTGGAGGAAATCGATGAATTTCGAGAAGATCATGCATTCCAACCTCGAGCGTAACTGCGAGATCGTTGGCCAGGTGCGGTCACCCCGGCTGCCAGCCGCGACGGCGCAGACACCGCCTTCCGATGAATGGAATCCAAGCCGCTTTTTCTGCGAATCTCTGACAGGGTTCGCGCAATGAAACAGGCACGCGCCGCCGTGATTGAGCAAAGGGATGGCCCCTTTGTCATGCACGATGTTGCTCTGGAGGCGCCCCGACCAGACGAAGTGCTCATCCGAATGGTCGCAACAGGAATCTGCGCGACCGATGCTCATGTCCGGGGACAACTGATGCCGGTACCGCTGCCGGCGATCCTGGGGCACGAGGGTGCGGGCGTCGTGGAACAGGTCGGATCGAGCGTCACCCACCTGAAGCCCGGGGACCGCGTCGTGCTTTCCTACCATTCTTGTGGACAGTGCAAGCCATGCCACACCGCTCACGCGGCCTATTGCGAGAAAGTGTGGGAAGCAAACTTCGCGGGTGCGAGGCTGGATGGCTCCATCGGCGTAACGCGGCAGGGCCCGGAAAAGATACACGCCCACTTCTTCGGACAGTCTTCATTCGCCACCTATGCCCTCGCGCACCAGCGAAACACGGTCAAGGTAACGGCAGACGTTCCGCTGGAGATTCTGGGGCCGCTCGGCTGTGGCTTTCAAACCGGTGCCGGTGCGGTCCTGAAGGCGATGAAGGTTCCGGCCGGAGCCTCCATTGCAGTGTTCGGGGTTGGTGCGGTTGGTCTCGCTGCAATCATGGCGGCGAGGGTGGCGGGCGCCGCAACCATTATTGCCGTCGACGTGAATCCTGAAAGGCTCGAACTTGCAAAGGAACTCGGAGCCACTCATGGCGTCAACGCGGGCGGCGTGACGGATGTCGCCGCGATGATCCGACAAATCGAACAACGGGGCGTGGAGTTTGTGCTCGACACAAGTGGGCGCTCGGCCAACCTGGATGCCGGGATCGCGGCGCTCGCCCCAATGGGACATTTTGGCTTCGTCGCATTCGGCGAGCATTCGGGCGCAGTCGTGGACGCGTCGCGATTGTCGGTCGGGCAGACGCTTCAGGGCATCATTCAAGGCGACGCCGTGTCCGCGCTGATGATCCCTGAACTCATCGATCTCTATCGCAGCGGCCGTTTCCCGTTCGATCGTCTGATCACTTTCTACGACTTCGCCGACATCAACGAAGCATTCGAAGACGTCGCCGCCGGGCGCGCGATCAAGGCCGTTCTCAGATTCGAACTTTCGGCAGCATAGTCGATCGAAACCCTCAACCAACCGAGAAAGGTAAAACCTATGTGCGACAACCATCAAAAGCCTATCACAGCGTCAGACAAGCCGGAGTTTTTCGGCATTGACCGATACGGGTTTCCCGAAGCGGGCGAGCATCCACTCGATCCTGCTGAATACTACCCGCCCTACTTCTGGAGCGAGCGCTTTCAGAAGCTGGGGTACCACGTAGAGGAGCTTCGCGGCGGGTTCTACTGGGTCACCAGTGGGGGGTATGACGCCGGGTTCGTGGTGACCGATGACGGCGTGATCGCGATCGATGCGCCGCCTACGCTGGGTGAGAACATGCTGGCAGCAATCGAGGATGTCACGGACAAGCCGGTGACCCACGTCATCTACAGCCACTGGCACACCGACCATATCGGTGCCGCCTCAATATACGGGCCGGAAGTCGAGATCGTCGCGCACGAGATCACCAAGGAACTGCTGGAGCGCTTCCCGGATCCGGGCCGGCCGCTGCCGACGATCACCTTTGCGGAAGACTATACGCTGACGGTCGGCGGCGTGACCCTGGAGCTGTCCTATAAAGGCGAGAACCACTGCCCCGGCAACATCTTCATCTACGCCCCAAAGCAAAAGGTACTGACCTGCATCGACATCATCAGCCCCGGCAGCGCCACCTTCATGCACTGCGACGCCTCCCAGAACATCACCGCCTGGTACGAGGCCCAGCACCAGATCATGGAGTACGACTTCGACTACCTCATTGCCGGGCATCACATGAAGTACGGCACGCCGGCGCTGGTCAAAGAGGCGATCGAGTATTTCGCAGACGTACTCGAAGGTGCGCAGGAGGCCGTAGATATCTATTCCCGATCCGACCGGCTGATGGACATCCTGCTGAAACCGGGCCTCGACCGCTTCTGGGTCGGGTCGGAGAACTGGATCAACTCGATGGCCAATTACGCGACCAAGCACGTGCTGGAGAAGAAGACCAGCAATGGCAAGATCTGGTCCGAGCGTCTGGCTGGCGTGACCACCCAGACCAAGTATCACGCCTACACGGTTCTGGAGTCGATCCGCCTCGAGAGGCCGCGCCCAACTTACCGGCTGCGCGGCGAGAACCCGCCGCCGTTCCATGCCTAGCCTCAAGCCCGCTCCTCTCGCCACGATTATACGGCGGGAGGGGCAACGCCCCCGGGTGCGGCAGCTGCGCCGCTTCGTTTCGGGGCGATCCCCGCCCCCAGTACGAGGCGATCGGCCGGCGGGCGCCCATGACCGGGGACACCTGGTCAGCCTGCAACGATCGCCGGTTCAACAACACCGGATTCTCGAAACCGCCTCCCATCCTGATCCGACACCGTTCGGATCTGTCGAGACTTTCTCATCCTCTGCGACAGAAACCCCTCATACGAAGGCCATGATCCATGCTTCAAAGATCAATCGACCGTGTCACCAGGATTCCCGCCCTCGGTCCGGGATTTGATGGCGACCACCACAGAGCCGCGTTGGTGGTTGCACCTGGCGATCTACCCGCGACTGATCCATTCTTCCTTATGGCCGATGACAACGTCACTCGACAGGGAGGATTCGGAGGACCGCACCCCCACGCCGGCCTGGAAACTGTTACCTTCATGCTCAGCGGCTTCATGGAAGATACCGGTGGCAGGCTAGAGGAAGGCGACGTCGAGTGGATGACGGCGGGCAGCGGCATCGTCCATGCGGAAAACACGATGGTCTCCGCCGGGATGCGCCTGTTCCAGCTTTGGCTGATCCTTCCCGAAGCAGAGCGCAACATGCCGCCCAGGGTCCAGATACTGCGCCGCGACGCGATGCCGGTGCATACCGAACCCGGCGTCACGGCGACAGTCTATAGTGGGAAGCTAGGGCAGGCGGCCGCCCCGACGCAAAACGCCGTACCGGTGACTCTGGTCGATATCGAGATGCAGCCGGGTGCAACATTCGCGTTGCCGCTTTCCGCCTCGTACAATGCCTTCGCGGTTGTAATCGATGGCGAGGTTGACGCCGGTGCTGAAGATCATCACCTCGCCACGGGTTCGGTCGGGTGGACCAGCCCCGCACACGGAGACGAAGGCGTTCTGAAACTGACAGCCCACGAAAATGGTGCGAGATTGCTGGTGTATGCGGGGCAGCCTCAGAACATCGAGGTGGTGTCGCAGGGGCCCTTTATCGCCGGGTCACGCGAAGAACTCGCCGGCTACTATGCTACCTATCGCATGGGTGAGTTCCCGCACGCCGGCACGATGCGTGCTGTCGATCACGCTGGGAAACGGTCTGCCATCTAGTTGGCGGGTGAGTTGTCACGCTACCTCTTCTGCTGGCCTTGCGTGAGGCATTGCTTAGAGGCCTGCCATGATGGTCATCTGTTACACGCGCCTTCGCTTTCCGCCTGAGATCATCGCGCACGCGCTTTGGCTTTAAGTGCGTTTCAACCTTTCCCTCCGAGGGGTCTCCGAGCATTGCTCCCACAAGGGCCCGAACAATCGGGCCGGAAACAGCCATATGCCGTTTCGAAAACGAGCGCGGCGCATGCAGTGATTTCGCCCGCCGGTGGGTTGCAGCGGCTTGTCGCCTGTCAGTCCGCCGTCGAAAACCGCTCCTCGGTTCCAGCACGTCGCAGTCCTTCAAACGCAACCCGTTTTCGACGCCGGGAAGGTGGCTGCGAGCAACTGACGTGAAATGACACGTCACGTCCTTGGACCCCAAAGTTAATGCGAAAACACCCGAAAGACTTACACCCTCTTTCAGGGAATCCAGCAGCCGGAAGCCATCCTGTCGGTCTCTGTCGGTCAGCGCAATTCGCTGAGCGACCGTGAAGACAGCAAGACGGGCACAAGCTCCGCAATAGCGGTGCCGTTGTGCTCACAAGGGTTCGCTAAGGTGAACTCGAGATCACCGATTCTGCGCAACCGCCGAACAACCAGATGCCGTTTCGCGCTTACTCGCGCGCTATGAAGTGGGCCCTGCCGGACCGCGTCAAACCCGTTTTTGACCATGCCGCCACGCCTCTGAAAGGAAAATGACCATGATCTTTACGTCGGGAGCCATCGAGGCTGCGGCTGGCACGTACCGTCTCGCCATGGAGGCAGTTGAAGACAGGACGTCGATATCAGGACGCGCCGCTGCCGGCCCACTGCTCGGGCTTATCGTGAACCCTCTTGCCGGTGTCGGTGGCCGGGCCGGATTGAAGGGTTCGGACGGGAAGGAGATCGTGCAGGAAGCGTTGCGTCGCGGCAGTGTTCCCCTCGCACCGCGACGTGCCGCGTTAGCGTTGGAGCAGATCGCCAAGATGCTTCCCGGCCTGGACATAGCCACGGCAGGCGGCAGCATGGGTGCCGACATCGCAGAGGCGGCCGGCTTCGCCCCCCGCGTTCTACATTGGCCAGCGGAGGGGGACACCGCAGGTATCGACACACGCAAAACATCCGAGGCACTTGCCGCCGCGGGGGTGGATCTGATCCTGTTTGTCGGCGGCGATGGAACCGCGCGGGATGTTCTGATCGCCAAGGGCAAGCGCATTCCGATGTTGGGTGTCCCGGCGGGCGTGAAGATGCATTCGGCTGTTTTCGGAACCAGCCCCCAGGCCGCCGGCCAACTTGCTGCGCGGTATCTGGCAGGTGATCCGGCCGCGATAATTCGTGACGCCGAAATCATGGACCTCGACGAGGACGCCATTCGTCAGGATCGCGTCTCGGCAAAACTGTACGGTTTTTCCCGGAGTCCCTTCGAGCAACGCCTGTCGCAGAACGCCAAGTCGGGCGCCCGCCCCGGTGAAGATGCGATACTGGATGCGATCGCGCGCAGGATCGCCCGCACGATGCGTCCGGATTGCCTTTACCTTCTGGGCCCGGGAACGAGCACGCGGCGAGTGTCCAGAGCGCTGGACCTGCCTGCGACCCTTCTCGGGGTCGATGCGGTGATGAACGGCCAGCTTGTAGGCAAGGACCTCGACGAGGCGGGTATCCTCGGTCTGATGGCGGGTCACGACTGCTTTATCGTGGTCGGCGTTCTCGGCGGGCAAGGGAGCCTGTTCGGGCGCGGCAACCAGCAGATCAGCGCAGAGGTGATCGGCCGCGCCGGCCGTTCCAACATCATCGTTATCGCCGCATTGGAGAAACTCATCGCGCTGGAGGGGCAACCTCTGCGCGTCGATACGGGCGATCCTGCAATTGACACGATGCTTTCGGGTTACTTGCAGATTTCGACCGGCCTGGATCAGGACACGATCTATCGCGTGCAGTCCTGATCCCTTTCTGGAAACCCAACCACAGGAACCTTAAACATGAACGCAATCAAGCCACATCCCTATATGGCCAACTCCGTGCCGGAGCTTCAGCAGCAGATGCTGGAGTCCATCGGTGTCGAGACGGTCGAAGATCTTTTCGTGCAGATCCCCAAGGATCATCGGGTGACGCGGCCGATCGACCTGCCCCCACGGCTGAGCGAGTACGAGCTGCGCCGCCACATGGTCGGTATGCTGTCGAAGAACCACACCACCGAGACCAACCTGAACTTTATCGGCGCCGGATGCTGGCAGCACCACGTGCCTGCCGCCGTGGACGAGGTCGTGCGCCGCAACGAATGGCTGACCTCGATCTTCGGCGAACCCAGTTCCGACCACGGCCGCAACCAGGCCTGGTTCGAGTTCTGCAGCCAGCTTGGTGAGCTTCTGGACATGGACCTTGTCGGCCTGCCCGTCCGAAGCTGGGGCATGGCAGCCGGGCTGGCTCTGCGAATGGCCGCGCGCCAGACTTCGCGGCACGAGGTGACCATCGTTCGCGCCGTCGATCCCGAACGGCTTTCGGTGATCCGCAACTATTGCGAACCGCCCGAGATGGAGAACCACATCGCCGTCCGCTTGGTCGAGTTTGACCCGTCGAGCGGCAAGATCAAGCTGGATGACCTGCGCGAGGTCGTGGGTGAACACACGGCCGCGATCTACTTCGAAGTCCCCTCGTATTTTGGTGTCATAGAAGATCAGGCACAGGAAATCGCGGAGATCGCACGTGCGGCCGGTGCCATGGTGGTCGTCGGTGTCGATCCGATCTCGCTGGGCGTACTCGAGGCGCCGATCAACTACGGCGCCGACATAGTCGTCGGCACCATTCAGACGCTTGGCGTTCACATGCATGCCGGCGGCGGCACGGGCGGCTTCATCGCCTCACGCGACGAGGAGCGATTTGCGTCCGAATATCCGACGCTGTTCATCAGTATCGCGGAAACGATCGAACCGGGGGAATACGGCTTCGGACTCGGGCTGTTTCACCAGTCGTCGTATGGCCTCCGCGACAAGGGCAACGACTGGACGGGGCATTCCGTCTACATGTGGGCCATCGCGGGTGCCGCATACATGGCCATGATGGGACCGCGCGGCTTCGAAGAGGTCGGGACGCAGATCTTGCAGCGTGCGCATTATGCGGCCCAGCGCATCTCCGAGATCAAGGGGCTGAAGATCAGCTTTCCGAACGGGTTCTTCAAGGAGTTCGTCGTCAATTTCGACGGAACCTCCCGCAGCGTGGCCCAGATCAACGACGCGCTCCGCAAGGAGGGCATCTTTGGCGGCAAGGACCTTTCCGCCGAATTCCCCGAACTCGGCCAAAGCGCGCTCTACAGCGTAACCGAAATTCACACCCACGACGATATCGAGCGCCTTTGCAGCGCCCTCAAGAAGGTAATCAGCAAATGAACCAGCATATCAAAACTTTGCAGAGCTCCGGTAATCAGCATTCGAACCAGCAACTCAAGGAAATCCACGCCCCCGTCTGGAACGAACCGGTCGTCTTGGAAATGGGCTATCCCGGCCGTCGCGGCCTGGTTCTGGCCGACGTCGAACCGCAGATCAGCGCGCTTGTTCCCGAAACCGACGCATTGGTTCCCGAATCCATGCGTCGCGCAACCCCGCCCGCCCTGCCCGAGATGACGGAACCGGAGGTGCTCTATCATTATCTCCGCCTGTCGCAGCAGACGCTGGGCATGATGAGCATGAGCATCTTCGGAACCTGCACGATGAAGTACAACGCGCAGATCAACGAGGCGATGGCATGGCGTCCGGAGGTCACCGAGCTTCACCCGCTACAACATGAGGACACGCTGCAGGGGGCGTTGGAAATCGTGCACCGCATGGATCTCATTCTGCGCGAATTGTCCGGTATGGACCAGTTTGTGTTCCAGGCCGGCGGGGGCGCGGATGCCGCCTATACCAGTGCCGCTGTCATCCGGGCGTATCACGCCTCGCGCGGTGACCTGGAGCAGCGCAACGAGATCATCACGACGATCCAGACCCACCCCAGCAGCGCGGCGACCGCGGCCGCAGCCGGTTTCAAGGTCATCACGCTGATGCTGGACGAAAACGGGTACCCGTCGCTGGACGCGCTCAAGGCGGCGGTGTCCGATCGCACCGCCGCGCTGATGGTGAACAACCCCGACGACATGGGCGTCTACAATCCCGAAATGAAGGAATGGGTGCGTATCGTCCACGAGGCTGGCGGCCTGTGTTTCTACGACAGCGCCAATTTCAACGGGGTCATGTCCAAGCTGCGTGCACGGGAGATGGGGTTTGATGCCTGCATGTTCATGCTTCACAAGACCTTCGGTGCCCCGAAAAGCGGCGTCGGCGGCCCTGCCTGCGGCGCCTATGGCTGCACCGAAGAGCTTGCCCGCTTCCTGCCGAAACCGATCGTCGTCAAGCAGGGAGACTATTATCACCTTGACTATGACCGGCCCGAAAGCCTCGGCAAGCTGCGCGAGTTCTGGGGCAACTTCCCGGTCATCGTAAAGGCCTATGCCTGGACGAGAGCCATGGGAGCGGAAGGGATTTCGCAGGCTGCGGACATATCGGTGCTTGCGAACAACTACATGGAAAAGGGCCTTCTTGCGATTCGCGGGATCACGCGTTCGCATCCCGACGCAAAGACCCCCCGGATCGACATGACCCGATACTCCCTTCAGCAAATGAAGGAAGAGACTGGCATCGATGTCCATGACGTGCAGAACCGGATGACCGATTTCGGCATCGACGCACTATGGACCAGCCACGAGCCGTGGCTGATCCCCGAGCCCTTCACCCCCGAAGCCGGCGAGATGTATGGCAAGGAAGCGCTCGACCGCTGGATCGCCGTGATGGCGCAGATCTCGGACGAGGCCTATTCCAACCCCGAGCATGTGAAAACCTCGCCGCACAATCAGGCTGTGCATCGCCTGAAGCCGGGCTACACCGACGATCCCGAGAGCCGGGCGATGACCTGGCGCGGGTTCAAGCGCAAGCACGCCTGACACGATCGCAACCGCGGAGGCGGCTCAGCACATCGCACAGAACGGTCAGCCGGGGGCCTCCCGGCTGACCGGCCATCCAAAGGTGGATGTTGAAGAAACCTCGTTTGCCGCCCCCTCGGATTGGGACTGGCCAAAGTTTCACCGATGCAATCCTCAAGCCCTGCCTTTCCGCTCTCGTTGACCGGGATGGGCGCAAGATTAGGACCTTCGCGACAGCATCTGCGCCGCGCAGCAAAAGGCCCGCCGCTAAAGTTCCGTTTCACATGGTCGGACATGATGAAGCGGACGACAGCCATGCGCCTAAGCGCATGCCGCTACGTCGCTTCTGTCAGTTGTGCGGAACGTAAACGATGCCAAATCGCGAAAGGAACTATGGATGACTACCCCCTACACCCGTGGACAAAGATGACGCGGCTGTTCTGCATCTCCGCCATGACCCAGCCGCCGAAGATGTCGCCGTCCGGGGTGTGTCTGCGGGCATCGCCTGCGTGCGTAGCGTCAGTTCCTTTCGGGGTCGTGCGTTAGCGACAGCAAAGCCCCATGGCGCTGATTTCGCAACCTGCCGGAATGGACCGCAAGCGCGGTTCAAACCAAGCAAGTTCCGCACCGCGTGCAACTGACGCCTTTGATAGGCTTGCGCAGCAGAGTTCGGCTTCAATGAAATCTGAGGGAGCAAATCATGCCCGATCGCAACCCCTTGATACCTCGTCGGAGGGCAGGGGCGGCTTTCCATCTGACCGGCGTGATGGAGCCCGGCCGAACCGCCTGCAAGTCGCGCCGCACGTCGCGCAAATCTGAAATTGGAGAAGAATAATGCAAGCTATCAGCCTCCCTCGGTTCGGCGGACCCGACGCTTTCTCGCTATCCGAATTCGAAACCCCCGTGGCCGGTGCCGGAGAGGTGCTGGTCCGTGTTCACGCAACCTCGATCAACCCGCTCGATTACCAGGTGCGCCGGGGCGACTATGCCGATCTGGTGCCGTTGCCCGCGATCACCGGCCACGATGTCTCCGGCGTTGTCGAGGCCGTCGGCTCCGGCGTGACGGCGTTCGAGCCGGGCGATGCGGTCTGGTACACACCGCAGATCTTCGGCGGCCCCGGCAGCTATGCCGAATACCACGTCGCGAGCGAGGCGATCGTCGGCCGCAAGCCGGAAGGTCTCACGCATCTGGAGGCCGCCAGCCTCAGCCTCGTGGGCGGTACGGTCTGGGAAGCGTTGTTCACGCGGGCGGGCCTGCGCCTTGGTGAATCGATCCTCGTCCACGGCGCGGCCGGCGGCGTGGGGCACGTGGCCGTGCAGGCGGCCAAGGCAACGGGCGCGTTCGTCTTCGCGACGGCCTCGGGCTACGATGCCGACTTCGTTCGCGGTCTCGGCGCCGATGTGGTCATCGATTATCGAACCGAAGATTACGTGGAGATCGTCAACCGCGAGACCGACGGCGCTGGCGTGGACGTCATCCTTGACACGATCGGCGGCGACACGCTCGAACGCAGCCCGCACGTGCTGGCCCAGCTCGGCCGAATCGTCTCGATCGTCGACATCGCCCAGCCGCAGAACCTGATCGAGGCTTGGGGCCGCAACGCCAGCTATCATTTGGTCTTCACGCGCCAGAACCGCGGGAAGCTCGACGAGCTTGCGACCCTCGTGGCCCGCGGACAGCTGAAGCCCCATGTCGGGAAGGTCTATCCCCTCGCCGGCATCCCCGACGCCCATGCCGATATGGAGCGCCCGCGCAACGGCATTCGGGGCAAGATCGGGATCGCCGTCGTCGACGAGAGTTCGTCTGGTCAAAAATGAATATTCGCCTGCGGAACGCGGGAGATAGGGAGTGTCACATTGAAAGCTGTTACCGTTTCCAAGACAGGCCCGGAAGCCCGCCTTGTTCTGGCTGAACATGAGGAACCCGAAGCGGGGCCCGACGAGGCAATCGTCGCAGTTCGCGCGATCTCGCTGAACAATGGCGAAGTTCGCGGTGCGCTCCTTGAAGGGGCCGACCGCGACCGACCCGGATGGGATCTGTCGGGCGTGGTCCAGACGGCCCCGGAAGGCTCCGGGTTCCGCCCGGGTGATCGCGTGGTGGGCCTGGTATGGAGCGGTGGCTGGGCAGAACGTGTCGCCGTGCCGACGCGCCGTCTGGCCACGATTCCCGACGACGTGAGCTTCGAAGCGGCCTCGACCCTTCCCGTTGCGGGTCTGACCGCGGCTGTTGCGCTGCAGAAGAGGGCAATCGGTCCGGGAAGCCGTGTTCTCGTCACGGCGGCCACGGGCGGTGTCGGCATTTACGCGCTCCAGCTCGCAGCGGCTGCGGGCGCCCATGTGACGGCCTTCGCCCGGGATGCCTCGAATGCGGATTTCCTGCGCAGCCTTGGCGCGCACGAGGTCGCGGTCGGCATCGAGGCCGGCGGGAGAGGTGGGCCCTACGACCTGATTCTGGAGGGTGTCGGCGGCGCGCTCCTCGGCGAAGCGCTGATGTGGCTGGCACCGCGCGGTGTCTGCGTTCTCTTTGGCGATGCGTCCCAGGACAGGCTCACAACCTTTGACGCCCGCCGCTTCCGCCTACAATCAGGCGGAGCGTTCGGCGGCACCGTTCTCTACGGATTCTTCCTCCCAGAGGAACTGACCCGCCCCGAGGGTGCGGCCGACGGGTCGGCCGTTCTGGCCGATCTGGCACGGCGGCTGTCCGATGGACGTCTCCGACCGGTGATCGGAAAAACCGCACCGTGGGCCGAGATCGATGAAACAGCGCGCGACCTTCTGGAACGAAAGTTCGCGGGCAAGGCCGTCATGACGGTCGGCGGATGAAGACGAGCCCCGGGATGTCCCTGCGCTTCGGTATGCGGGTCGTGTCGCGGGGCAGGCAATCACACGGGCTGGCAGATGTCTTTCGGGAACCCTGTCGCAACCGTAAACATATGGATGGAAACCATGCCCAAAGGCGCGGACCTGTTTGTTGCAGCACTGAAAAACGATGACCGCGCCCCGCCTGTCTCCCTGCAGATTTGCACAGGGCCTGCGCCGGCGGCGCAGTTGTCATCGCCGGGATATATTGTAAATCGAATCCGATCTTGCGTGGAGCATTCCCTTGACCGAAGTCGTCGCCAGATTCGTTGAAGGCAACATGATGCGGCATGTTTCGACAATGTCGCTGACATCCAGCGTCGGGCTGATGGCGATTTTCGCCGTCGACCTGATCGACGTGTTCTTCATCTCCATGCTCGGGCAGGACGCGCTCGCGGCCGCCGCGGGGTATGCCAGCGTGGTGATGTTCTTCGCCAGCGCGATCAATATCGGGCTGTCGGTCGCGGCCGGCACGCTGGTGGCCAATTCGCTGGGCGGCGGGGCCGATGTCCCGGCGCGCGAGCACGCCTTCAGCGCCAGCATGTTCGCCATCGCCTTCGGCATTCTCATCCCGCTGCTCACGCTGCCGAACCTCGATGTCATCCTGGCTCTTCTCGGCGCTTCAGACGATGTGGCGGAGCGGGCGGCGGATTACCTGTGGATCGTCCTGCCGGCCACCGTGTTTTCCGGGCTCAGCATGACCACGGTCGCGGTGTTGCGGGCCTATGGCGACGCGAGGCGCGCGATGTTCCCCTCGCTGACGGGGGCGCTGGTCAACGGCGTGCTGGACCCGATCTTCATCTTCTCGCTGGGAATGGGGCTGGAAGGGGCGGCCTGGGCCACGGTTGCGGCGCGACTGGCCACGATGACGATGGCGCTCTGGCCCACGATCCGCCTGTACAACGGCTTCGCGATCCCGCGCACGGGCTGTTTCCTCTACGATATCCGCGAAGGGATGCAGATCGCGTTTCCGGCCATCCTGGCCACCGTCGCCACCCCCGTGGGCACCGCCATCGTCACCCGCGAGATGGCCAAGTACGGCACGGATGCGGTGGCCGGCATGGCGGTCATCAACCGGATGATCCCGGTCGTGTTCGCCGTGGTCCTCGCCCTCTCGGGCGCGATCGGGCCGATCATGGGGCAGAATTTCGGGGCAGGGCGGAATGACAGGGTGCGCGAGGCCTTCTTCGACGGCGTCATCTTTGCAGGGGTCTATGTTGTGGTCGTCTCGCTTCTCCTGTTCCTGTTCCGCGGGCAGATCGCCGATTTCTTCGGCGCCGAGAACGAGACGCGGGACCTGATCCTGTTGTTCTGCTTCCCCCTGGCGCTGGCCAGTTTCTTCAACGCGGTGATCTTCGTGGCGAGCGCATCGTTCAACAACCTCGGGCACCCGAGCTATGCGACATGGGTGAACTGGGGGCGCCACACGCTGGGCACCCTGCCGCTGGTTCTGATTGGCGGGGCGTTCTACGGCGCGGCGGGCGTGCTGATCGGTCAGGCGGTCGGGGGGATCATCTTTGCCCTGATCGCCGGATGGCTGAGCCTGTGGATGATCACCGAGCAGGCGCACCCGCTGAAGCAGCTGACCTGCCGGTTCCAGCTGCAACGGCGCATGCACGAAATGTATCACAAGGTGGCCTGAGCCGGGGGCTAGGCGAGGAAGGCGCCGGGATCGTCCGCGTATTCCTGCTGGGCGCGCTCGTACTCGCCGGGGTTGCCGATATCGATCCAGCGGCAGGGCGCGGTGAACCCGGACACCTTCTCTCCTCTCTCGATGAGGCGCAGCACCAGCGACGGCGCGTCGAGGTGAACCCCGGGTTCGACGAGGGATTTCGCGAGGGGCGAATAGACGTATATGCCCATGCTGGCCGCGTAGGACATTTTCGGCTTTTCGTCATAACCGGTGATGTTGTCCGCTGCATCCAGCGACAGCACGCCGAGCTGGATCTGCACCTCGGTAGAGACCACGCCCACGGTCAGGCACGCGCCGGTGTCCAGATGGTGCTGCATCATCGCCTTGAAATCGATGTTGGAGAGCAGGTCGCCGTTCATCACGAAGAACGGCTCGGTCAGGCCGTCGATTCCGCCGATGGCGCCGGCCGTGCCGAGCGGTTCGTCCTCCATGTGATAGGTGATGTTCATCCGGTTGGAGATGGGGTTCTGCGCAAGGTAGGTCTGGATCAGGCTGCCGAGATAGCCGATGGCGATCACCACGTCGGTCACCCCGGCTTTCTCCAGCCGGCGCAGGATGATCTCCAGGATCGGCAACTCCCCGATCGGCAACAGGGGCTTCGGCAGAACCGATGTATAGGGGCGCATCCGGAGGCCCTTTCCCCCGGCAAGGATCACGGCTTTCATGCGGGCCTCCTCAAATCTGGTATCCGTCCACGGCGAGCGCATCGATATTCGCCTCGATCCATTCGGCGGTTCGGGCCAGCCCCTCGCTGAGCGCCACGGTCGGGCGCCAGCCCAGCAGCGCCTCGGCACGCGCGGTGGAGGCGATCAGCCGGTTAACCTCGCTTTTCTCGGGACGGGTGCGGTCGGACTCGTTGGCGATGATCCGGGGCGACTTGCCCAGAAGGGTGCAGATTTCCTGCACCAGGTCGCCGATGCCGATTTCCACGCCGGTGCCCAGCTGCACGACTTCGCCCACGGTTTCAGGCGCTTCGGCGATGCGCAGGGCGCCGGCCACGGTATCCTCGACGAAGAGCATGTCGCGGGTGGGGTGCAGCGAGCCCAGCCGCACCTCGTCGCCGCGCAGGGCCTGGCCGATGATGGTGGGAATGATGGCGCGCGCGGGCTGGCGGGGGCCGTAGGTGTTGAAGGGCCGGCAGATGGCGACGGGCGTGCCGAAGGACCGGTGATAGCTGAGGCCAAGCTGATCGGCGGCGATCTTGCTGGCGGAATAGGGGGACTGGCCCTGAAGCGGATGGTCCTCGTCGATGGGCGAGTATTGCGCGGTGCCATAGACCTCGCTGGTGGAGAACAGCACCACCTTCGAGGCGCCCGACGCGCGGGCGGCTTCGAGCACGTTGGTGGTGCCCATCACGTTGGTCTGCACCACGTCGACCGGGTGAACGTAGGAATAGGGAATGCCGATATGCGCGGCGAGGTGAAAGATGACGTCACAGCCGGCGGCGGCCGCCATCACGCCCGCGGGATCCTTGAGATCGCCCATGATGAACCGCATCCGTGCGCGCAGGCCTGCCTCCATGTCGCCCACCGTGCCGCCAAGCCCGCGCGAGGAATAGCGGGTGTAGACCACCACCTCCGCCCCCGCCCGCACCAGCGCCTCGGACAGGAAACTGCCGATGAACCCGGCGCCGCCCGTGACAAGCACCCGTTTGCCGTTCCAGAATTCTGTCATGTTTCCGCCTTTGCCCCCCGGTTGGCATATACTGCGTCCATGGCGCGCGTGAGCGCGGTGTCGAAATCGAAGCGCGGGTGCCAGCCGGTACGCGCCACCAGCCGGGCCGGATCGCCATAGCACACATAGCTGTCGTCGCCGCTTGCCCGGCTGTCCCATGTGGCCCCGGTCCGGGCGCCGATGGCATCGAGCAGGTCGCGGATGCGGGTGGGCCGGCCTGTCGCCACGTTCACGACGTCGCCCGCCCTGCCATGACACGCCAAGGCAATGAGCGCATCGGCGGCATCCTCCACATCCATGAAATCGCGCACCGCATCGACCGGGCCCACCTCGTAGCGGCCGCCATCCGCGCCAATCGCCTTTTCGATGAAGACCCGCGGGGCAAGATGGTCCGGCTGCCCCGCCCCCATCATGTTGAAAACAACACCCGTCTGGATGTCGTGACCCGCGGTTTCATGCGCCGCGCGCCCCATTTCCAGCGCGGCGAGCTTGGCGCGCCCGTACTCGGTCACCGGCTGCCGGGGGTCGTCCTCGCGTGTGGCGCGGTTGCGCGCGGCGCCCGTGCCGTAGATTGCCGCCGAACCGACGAGAACCAGACGGGGCGCGCACCGGGCATGGGTCAGCGCCTCGATCCAGCGTCGGGTGAGCGCGGGGTTGGCGGCGACATCGCCGCGCCCGGGCACCACGCCCGCAGCGTCGATGGCAAAGGCCGGCTGCACCTCGTCGAGGAACGCGGCGAAGGCGGCTGCGCCGTCGGGACCCAAGAGGTGGCGCGGGGCCGGGATGGCCATGAGGTTCCATGCCCCGGCCCGGGCCATGACGGCCTGCCCCAGAAACCCGGTCGCGCCCGTCACAAGCAGCTTGGCACTTTCGGTCTGGCTCACGGTTCGGGCCTCTCAAGCATGTCTTTACACTGCCTCGTGCCGATCAACGCCCGGCGACCGCAGCCTCCTGCGGCGGGCGTGCGACGTAGATCTGCGCATAGAAATGGCCAGTGGTCTCGTAGCCCGAGGTGTCGTGGCCCGCGGCGCGCGCGATATCGATCGCTCTCGCCTGTTCCGACGCGCTGTCGAAGCGCCGGTGCGGAAAGGGCGGAAGGCCGAGTGTTTCCACCCCGTAGCCGTGATCGCGCAGCAGGTCGAAGGCCGCCTTGCGTTCGTTGCCACGCACCGGCGAGGTCACGATCCACGGCCGCTTTCCCGCCGTCGCCTCCAACAGGCGTTCCAGCGCGGCGGGCATAAGGTGGGCCACGCTGCCGCATTCGATGATCAGGTCGGTGGAGGACAGGGCCGCGGCCAGGGGGGGCGAGGGGGCGGCATGTTCGAGGTCCTCGTCATAGGCATCGTCGAACAGGCCGATCGCGCGCCCGTAGGCCACTGCGTTGCCCGCCACATCTATGCCTGTGAAACGCGCACCGGGATAGCTTTCCGGCAGGCCTGAAAGCCAGTCAGCGTCGTGGCGCGCCATCTCCCCGGGGGTCAGTCCGTCAAGTGCCGTATCCTCGTAGCGCATGAGGAATGCCTCGGCCGAAACATCGTGCCTCACAAGGGCGCTGACGATGCCATAGCTGCTGGCGAAGTCGAGCACGTTCGGCGCCTCGAGCCCGCGCTTGCGCCGCAGTTCTTCCAGCAGGCTGCGAAAGACGGGCACCGCGTGGGCATGGTTGCTGTAGCCCAGTGATTTCAGCATCCGGTAATAGGCCCTGCAATCAGGCTGATTGTAGGTGTCATCGAACAGCGTGACGAAATTCGTTCGACGTTCCGAAAGGTTAAGCGGCATCAGACAAACCTGTTTGGAATATGTTCCGCCTGCGCGGGTTTGTTGAACTTGCACACTTTGGGAAGGGCGTTCAATTGTAAACGTGCTCGTGCCGGTCTGGGCCAATTGGTCGTCATGTTGCTTCCTCACGCTTCCGAGGTAGGCCTGCGGCCCCGGTCGTGCACATCGTTACAGCGGCTCGCCGCGTGCAAGGGGCGACAGTTTTTCGAGCACGTCACGCACATCCATGCGGCTGAACTTTAGGTTCAGGGCCACGTGGTGAACGCCAAACCCGTGGAGGGTGTTCAGCAGGCTTTCGAGATGCCGGACACCCATGCGGTAGCCCAGGTGAATTGGCTGGGGCGGTGCATCGGCCTCCCCGGCCAGGTCGAGATAGAGAGACTGCGCCACGGGCTTGACCGGCGCATCAGCCGCGCTCAGGCCGTGCCACTCGCCGACGACCCGCTGCTGTTGCGAGGGCGGCCTCGGATAGGTGATCCAGCCGTCCGTCTGCTCGGCCAGCCATTGCAGCGGCTGGCCGCTGTTGCCCGTCCCCAGCAGGGGAAGACGGCCGTGCAGGGGCTTGGGGATGAGATCGCCACCGTGCATGCGCCCGTATCGCTCGCTTTCGTAGGTCGGAAAGGACGTGCCGAGCAGTTCCTTCAGATAGAGCAACGCGTCGCGAAACAGCTCCGCGCGCTCGTTCCGGTTCCGCCCATAGGCCGGGTACTCGATGGGCCGGTCGCCCGAGGCGATGCCCAGAATGAGCCGCCCGCCGGAGAGATGATCGAGCGACGCGGCCTGTTTCGCGACATCGACCGGATGGTGCAAGGGCAGGATCACCGACCCCGTCGCCAGCGCGATCTCGCTGGTATGGGCGGCCACCGTCGCAAGCCAGACGAACGGGTCGTATATCTGCCCCAGATCGCCGAAGCCGGGGTCGTCGAGCGGCACATCGCGGGCCCAGAGTGCCGAAAAGCCAAGACGTTCCGCCTCCGCCGCCAATTCGATCTGGTCTTCCATGGCCGGCCTGGGGCCGTCGAAGGCCTCGATCGGAAAGAAGAGACCGAGCGTCGTGCGGTCGGTGCGGAACGTGCGATCGAAGCCGGGCCCGAACCGGGCCGCCGCCTCTCCCTGTCCGAATTGGGTTCTCTTCATGACACCTGTCTCCGTGGTCGGTTAACCGTCATCGCGACCGTCCCGAGGGTGTGCCGCACTATACCGATCTAACCGCAAAGCCTGTGCCATGCGTTGCGGGGGATGCGGTCCATTTGCCGATATTGCGCTTTCTCCCCCCGGCGCTGCCGCGTGCCCCCCGTTCTTCGATGGCATCAAGCCGTGGCGCTACCACGAACCTCGCCGAGGATCCGAATCCAGCTCCGCGTGCCGCGGTGGAACCGTTCGACGTCGTAATGCTCGTCCGGCGCGTGGATCGCATCGCTTTCAAGGATGAAGCCCAGCACCACGCAATCCAGCCCGAGCCCGTCATTGAGCGCACCGACAAGGGGAATGGCCCCGCCCGTGCCCTTCAGCACCGCAGGCTGGCCCCATTCCGCCTCGAGCCCCCGCGCGGCGGCGACAAGGAAGGGGTTCGTCTCGGACAGGTGAACGGCCGCGTTGCCCTCCGGCCCGTCGAATTCGACGCGGCAGCCTTCGGGCACACGATCCGACACGAATTTGCGGAAGCGCGTCCTGATCGTTTCGGGCGTCTGCCCGGCCACCAGCCGGAAGGTCAGCCGCGCGGTCGCCGAGCCGGGAAGCACGGAACGGCCGCCCGGCCCCTGATTGCCGCCCGTGATCCCGTTGAAATCTGCCGCGGGGCGGCCCCACATCGCCTCTAGCGCGGTATAGCCCTCTTCGATGACGCCCCCGGCAAGGCTGACCTCTCCCGAACCGTCAAGCTCGTCCGACAATTCACGCCAGCGTTTGCGCTGGCTTTCCGTCAGGTCGACCACACCATCGTAGAACCCGTCAATGGCCACCCTGCCCTTTTCGTCATGTAGCGAGGCCAGAATCGTGCTGAGAATCCGGATCGGATTGGCGGCGGCCGCCCCGTAATGGCCGGAATGCAGATCTGCGTTCGGCGCATGGATGGTCACGGTTTCATGCACCAGCCCCTTGAGCTGGGTGGTGATCGAGGGCCGGGTCGGGGACCACATGTCGCTGTCGCAGATGAACGCGACGTCGCAATCCAGCTCCTCGCCGTGCTGTTCGAGGAAGGCGCCAAGGCTGGGCGATCCCATCTCCTCTTCGCCTTCCAACATGATCACGATGTCCGCGGGAAAGGCGCCGTTGGCGGCTTTCCACGCCCGCAGCGCCTCTATGAAAGACCAAAGCTGGCTTTTACTGTCAGAGGCCCCGCGCCCGTAAAACCGGCGCAGGCCATCCTCTTCGATGATCTCGGGCGCGAAGGGGTCATGTGTCCACGCCTCGCGGGGGGCGACGGGCTGCACATCGTAGTGCCCGTAGAACAGCAATCGCTTGCCGCCCTCCGCCGCCCCCTCGGATCGCGCCAGCACCACCGGGTTGCAGGCCGTCTCCACCACGCGGGAGGAAAAGCCGATACCCGTCAGCGCATCGTCCAGCCACTTGGCGGCGCGGGCAATGCCCGGCTTGCCCGCGTCTTCGCCCGAAACGGACGGGATCGAAATCAGCTTCAGCAAATCCGCGACTGCGGTGTCGAGATTGGCATCGACCTCCTTCAGCGCCCGTTCGATTTCCGACACGTCAAACATCCTTTCCGCGTATCACTGAGGTCAGTGGCGCAAAGCGTCGCTGCGCCGCCCCGGTTTGTCGGCAAGCCACCCGGTCACTCCGCCGCGTTTCCGGCCGCACTGAGCTGCCGCAGCGCGGTCAGCATCTTCTCCAGATCCGCCCAGAGCTCGCCTTCGTCTTCCAGCCCGATCGAGATCCGCAGGATCACGTCAGGCTCCTGCCAGCGCGTTGCGCTCCGGTTGGCCCCGATCGACATCGGCGCGGCAAGGCTGCGCGTCCCGCCCCACGAGGCCCCGATGGCGAACAGGCTCAGGTGATCGAGCGCGGGCCACACATGCGGCGCGACACATTCGGGAAAGGTCAGGGAAAAGACACCGCTGCTGCCAAGGAAATCGCGCTTGAATATCTCGTGCCCCGCCATCGCCGGAAGGCCCGGAAAAAGCACCCTGCCGATCATCGGGTCGCCGGAAAGCCGCTCGGCAAACCGCTGGGCCACGGCACCGCTGTGCCGCAACCGCACCCCCAGCGTCTCGAACCCTCTCAGGACAAGAGAGGCATCGTCCGGCGAGGCCCCTATGCCCATACGGCCGATCATCTCCTTCATCGGCTGAACCAGAGCGGGGTCGGCAACGGAGATCGACCCCATCAGCACATCCGAATGGCCGGACACGTATTTCGTAAGCGCCTCGGTCACGATATCCGCCCCCAGCGCCAGCGGCTTCAGGTTCAGCGGGGTCGCCCACGTATTGTCCACCCCCAGCAATGCCCCGGCCTCGTGCGCCAGCGCCGCCGCCGCGGGAATATCCATCAACTCCATCGTCGTGGAGCCGGGGCTCTCACACCAGATCAGCCGGGTTTCGCTTCGGATGCGCGCCTTGAGATCGTCAAGGTCCGTCGGATCGAAGAATTCGAGCGTCACCCCCATCCGCACCAGATCCGACAGGGCGAAATCCCGCATTGGCGGATAAACCGTGTCGGCCAGCAGAAGGTGATCCCCCTTGTTCAGGCACGCCATCGCCGCCAGCGCATTGGCTGCCTGCCCCGAGGGCGTCAGGAACGTGCGCGCGGCCTGCTCGAGCTCGGTCAGCTTCTCCTCCAGCGTCCGCGTCGTCGGCGTGCCGTACAGACCGTAGGAATATCCCTTCTCGCCCCGCTCGCCCCTGTTTGCATAGGCCGCCGCGTCCTCGAAAAGGATTGTCGATGCGCGATGGATGCCGATGCCGACCGGATCAAATCCGTCCGTTGCCACGCGTGGGGTCAGGACACACCGTGTCAGATCGCTGGTACTCATTGATTACTTTCCTTCTCCAACGCTCGCACACCGTATGCGTTGACGTTATTGCCATAGTCCGTATTATTTCGTTCTGCTCTAGGTTGCCTTGAGGCCCTGAAACATGAATCTGCGTCAGATCGAGGTTTTCCGCGCCGTGGTCACCAGCGGAACGACCTCCCGTGCCGCCGAAGTGCTGAGGATTTCGCAGCCCTCGGTCAGCAAGACGATCCAGGATCTCGAACGGTCGATCGGTTTTCCCCTCTTCGACCGGGTCAAGGGCCGCCTGCGCCCGACCGCCGAGGGCCAGCTTTTCTTCCGCGAGGTCGAGCACGCCTTCGCCGGCCTCGCCCATCTTCGCGGCGCGGCCGCGCGGATTCGGGATTTCGGGTCCGGAGAGTTGCGTGTCGGGTCGCTGTCGGCGCTGTCGACCAATGTCATGCCACATGCGCTGTCCGCGCTGGTCTCGAAGAACCCGGGTATTGCGATCACATTTCAGGCACAGATGTCCTCCGTGGTCAGGGACCACGTCGCCTCCGGACAGTTCGATGTGGGCGTCGTCTCCGACGAGATCGACAAAACCGGTGTCGAAATCCGTCCTTTCGCCCGCTTCCGCGCATGGCTCGCGATGCCCGATGGCCATCCGCTCGAAGCGCGTGAAGTCATCCGGCCGGTCGACCTCGTCAATCACCCATTCATTGCCCTTTCGCCCGAGGACACCACCCGCCAGCAGGCTGAAACGGCCCTTGCCGCCGAAGACGTCAAGCTGAGCATCATTCTCGAAACGCCCTACGCCACGACGATCTGCGCGATGGTGGCGGCGGGCCTCGGCGTGGGGTTGGTCGACCCCCTGACCGCCAATCTGTTCCAAGGGCGCGGGCTTGTGCTGCGCCCCTTCGAGCCCGAAGTGCATTTCCGGACGCTCCTGATCCTGCCGCCGCACCGGCCCGCGTCGCGGATCGTCGAGGACTTTATCAGCGAGCTGTTCCAAAGCCTGGAAGATACCGGAACATCCGCCGAGGGGTTCTCCTGCTGACGCCATCGCTAAAGAACCTTTGACAGGAAGGCTTGGGTTCGCGTGCTCTTCGGCGCCTCGAGCATCTCCTTCGGCCGCCCCTCTTCCACGACGGTTCCATGATCCATGAAGACCAGGTGATCGCCGACCTCGCGGGCAAAGCCGATCTCGTGCGTGACCAGCATCATCGTCATCCCCGACGCCACGAGATTCTTGATCACGTCGAGCACCTCGCCCACCAGTTCCGGATCAAGCGCCGAGGTCGGCTCGTCGAAAAGCATCACTTCCGGCTCCATCGCCAGCGCCCGCGCGATTGCGACGCGCTGCTGCTGTCCGCCGGAAAGCTGGTTGGGATACCTGTCCGCCAGATCGGCCAGCCCGACCCGCGCAAGCAGGTCGCGACCGAGGCTTCTCGCCTTGGCCTTGGGCATCCGCTTCACATGCACGGGCCCTTCGATGACATTACCAAGCGCGGTCATGTGCGGAAACAGGTTGAACCGCTGGAACACCATCCCGGTCAGCCGGCGCTGCCGGTCGATTTCCCGCGGCGACAGCTCGTGAAGGCGCCCGTTCCGCTCGTCGTAGCCCTGCAGCGTGCCGCCGATCCTGATGCGTCCGGCCGAAATCTGCTCGATCTGGTTGATGCACCGCAACAGGGTCGACTTGCCCGAACCGGACGGGCCGATCGCAACACAGACTTCCCCCCTTGCGATGGTCAGGTCGATACCGCGCAATGCGTGGAAATCGCCGAAGAACTTGTGAATCCCCTCAAGCGACACGGCGGCGGCCCGGTCAGGTATGGCGTGTCCGGACATAGTCCTGTCCCTTTCCGAAATGTCGTTCCAGGTAGAACTGGCCGATCATCATCACCGAGGTGATGACCAGGTACCAGAATGCCGCGACCATCAGCATCGGGACGGGAAGATAGATCCGGTTCGCGATCGCGCTCGTGGCGAACATCAGGTCCAGCGTGAACGGCACCGCAAGGACAAGCGCGGTGCCCTTCAACATGCCGATCGTCTCGTTCCCCGTCGGCGGAATGATCGTCCGCAACGCCTGCGGCAGAAGGATACGCCACCATATGCGCCCTCTCGACATTCCGATGGCCTGTGCGGCTTCGGTCTGGCCCCGGTCGATGGCCCTGAAGCCCGCGCGAAAGATCTCCGCCAGATAGGCGCTTTCGCACAGCCCCAGGCCCAGGATCGCCGCCACGCCGGCCGTCACCACCCAGTCGGTCGGCACGCCGAGTATCTCGGGGCCGAACGGAACGGAGATCGACAGGCGCGGAAACAAGACCGCGAACAGGCCCCAGAACAGAAGCTGCGTGTAAAGCGGCGTGCCGCGGAAGAACCAGATCCACAGCCACGAGACCGTCCTCAGGATCGGGTTGTCGCTGTCACGCATCAGCACGAGCATGCCGGCACAGACGATCGCGACCAGCATGGAAATCACGGTCAGCGCCAGCGTCCAGCCCACGCCGGCGATAACCGTTGGCGCAAAGAGGTACTGCCAGAACACGTCCCAGTGAAAGTTCGGATTGACGATGACGCCGTGCAGCACCTGCATCACGACCACCGCCAACAGCACGACCGCAAGCCAGCGGCCGGGGTGGCGGCGCGGCACCACCTCGTTCAGCCGCACCTGTTGCCCCTCGTCGCGCGGTGCCTCTTCGCTTCCCGACACCATGGCTGTCGTAACGGAGGCCATATCAGTTCGACACTTCCGGGTTGATCACCGACTCGTCGACAAGGAAGTGCCCCACGCCCCAGAATTCGTAGATCTCGGCATAGACGCCTTCGTCGATCAGGTGGTTCAGCGTGTCCGCGATCAGCCGGGTCAGCTCCATATCGTCCTTGGCCACGGCGATACCGTTCAGGCCGCGCTTGCCCATCGGCTCGACGGGTTCGAGGTTTTCCAGCCTTCCCCCGGCCTGCTTCACGGCATAGGCCGCCGTGCCGCCTCCGGTCGCGGTTGCATCGGCGCCGCCCGCGGCCACCCGCGTGATCGCCTCGGTCTGAACCGAGAAGGGCAGCTTCCTGATCGCCGGCTTGCCCGCATCGAGACAGGCCTGATTGTCGAGGTCGAGGTGCTTTTCATAGTAGGTGCCCGACATGATGGCGACCTTGGCGCCGCAATAATCCGCCGGATCGAACCCGGTCGGGTTCCCGGCCCGGATCACCCAAAGGCCCTGCGTGTCCGAGTACGACACGAAATTCACCACCTTCATGCGCTCGTTCGTGATCGAAAAGGCATTCAGGCCGATATCGTATTTCGACCCGAGCGCGGGCAGGATCGAGGGGAAGGGCGCGGTGCGCGATTCGTACTCGAGCCCGAGGATCTTCGCGATCGCCCGCCCGACATCGATGTCGATCCCCTGCGGTGTCTGGCCGTCCTCGCCCGCCAGGAATTCCCACGGCGCATAGGCGTTGTCGGAACCGCCAACCAGAACGCCGCGCGTGGCGATCTTTTCCGGCACGCGGTCGGACAGTTCGGGCACGGCTTCCAGCCCGGACAGGTCGAAAGCCTGCGTAAACCCGGCCGCCGGTGCAAGCATTGCGGCCGCGACGACGGCGGCGGTGTATTTGAGTCGATTGGGGAAGAAAGGTTTCATGTGTTTATTCCCTTGTTGGACGCATCCGGGGCGTTCTGTTTTATTCATTCCGCGCAGACCGCGCGATGTGGTCAAACGATATGGCCGCACGGCCTATTCGTCCAATACTAGCTTTTGGCGGCTCTATTCCCCTGGCGCATACCCTCGTGCGGTCCGACCTGCCCCAACGCGAACGCGGCACAGCCGGAAAGGGCCATGCCGCGTCGCATCGGGGGAAAGTCCGCAGCGTCCGCCGGGCCAGAACCTCAAGTTCCGTCGCGCCCGCCCGCCGCCGAACGCCCGGTCAGCCGTCGCGCTCCCACAGAACCGGGAAGAGCGGATGCTCCATCGGCGCACCAGCGGGCAGCTCGTCCTCGAGCCCCGGAAAGGCCGGCGATGTCGTCCAGTTGCGCGGCGCATGCCGGATGTCATCCCCCAGAAACCTGACCGAAAGCACCCGGCGCCGGCGGTTTCCGACACCAGCCGCGGCATGAAGCGTCAGCATGTGAAAGAACACGGCGTCGCCCGGCTCAAGCGCCCAGCCCCGGATATCGAAAGCCGACCGGTCCGCCTCGATATCCGGCAGATCCCCAAGGCTGCCCTCGGGGAACCACTTCGCTTCGTGCGACATGAACGTGCGCGGCATCAGCCATGGCCCGGTATGCGTGCCGGCCACGAATTCAAGCGTCGACTCGCGGGACACCGGGTCCATCGGCGCCCACATGGAACAGTTCTGCATGCCGTCGATGTTGTAATAGGGCTGATCCTGATGCCACGGCGTCCGGGCACTTGTATTCGGCTCCTTGACCAGAAGGTGATCGTGATAAAGCCGCGTCGTCCGCGCCCCCATCAGCCGCCCGGCGACTTCGCCGATCCCCGTCTTGAAGATCAGGTCGTGATATTGCGGATTGTCCTGCCAGTTGCAGAAATCCTCCAGAAAATAGCCCGGATCGCCCGGCGCGCTCGCGACCTTGGCCCTCGGGCTCGGCGCCGCCACGTTGGCATCGATCCCCCGCCGGCCGGTCTCGACCTCTTCGGGTGTGAACAGACCGCGAATGCACACGACCCCGTCGCGCTGAAACTCGGCAATCTGTGCCTCTGTAACCTGCGGCCGGGCGACGGCGGTGTTCGGGTCCGCTCCTATGGCATGGGTGTCTGGCATTTCAGGAATCCTCTTCAATCCGTGACAGCCCGAGCGTAAGCCCTTTTGCCCATAGAGCCGATTACTATTTCCTGATATGATCATAGGCCATGCCTATACCATTCAGCTTTCGTCAATTAGAGTATTTCATCGCCGTCGCCGAGTATGGGAGCGTCACGGAAGCGGCCCAGCGGTGCCACGTGTCCCAGCCGTCAGTGTCCTCCGCAATTGCTGAACTCGAGCGGATCCTGGGGCGGAAACTGTTCCGCCGGAAGACCGGCCACGGTCTCGAAATCACCGCGGCGGGCCGGCAGCTTCTGATCGAGGCAAGAACCATTCTCTCCGCGGCAGGCGCAATCGGCGCGGAGCGGAGCCCCGCCGGAGAGATTGCCGTTGCCTGCTTTCGCGATCTCGGGGCCATTTACCTGCCGCGTCTTCTGACCGGATACGCCGCCACCCGCGAGGGGCTGAGCTTCCGGATACTCGAGGCCGACCTTGCCGATATCCGGGGTCTGATCCTCGACGGGCGGTGCGAACTCGGCCTGACCTACGACACCGGCCTCGAACGGGGTGACTTGAAAACCACCTGTATCGACAGGCTCTCGCCCCATGTCCTCATGCCGAAATCACATCGCCTGTCCGGTCGGTCTTCGGTGGCGCTGGACGACCTCAAGCAGGACCGCGTGATCCTCGAGAACTATCCGTCCACCATCTCCTTCTTCCTTCCTTTCCTCGCGAGGCTCGGGCTGAGCGACCGCGACTGCCAGATGGTGCCCAGTTTCGAAATGCAGCGCAGCCTCGTCGCGAACGGCTGGGGCGTCGGGTTCTCCTATGCCCGCCCGGCGCCGGATCTTGCCCATGATGGCGCGGAACTCGTGTGCAGGCCGCTACGGCCCGCTGAGCCCGGCTTGGACGTGGTGCTGGTCCATCTCGGCACGCAGACCCTGTCCCCAACGGCACAGGCTTTCCTGAAATTCGTGCAGGCCCGCTCAACGGGGTGAGACGCCCAAAGGTCAGGCGCTGGTGGTGCGCAAACTCTCCTCCGGGGCCACGCCGAGGAGCGTGCGGCCCGACCATACGCCTTCTTCAGGTTCTCCGCGCTGACCGGCGACACCGTCTCGGTCAGCATCGTTTGGATGCGCCCCTTTCCAAAGGTTCAGGGCTCCGAGCTGAGAATCTCACCCACTTTCAGCGCGCGCATCGGGCTGCCATCGACCTTGAGCTTGCCGGTCATCACCGCGGTGGCGGGGTTCTGGCTGCCGGCGACGATGTTGCGAAAGACCTGCGACGTGGCGGTCAGGGTCAGGTCGGCGGCGCGGTCGCTCTCGATGGCGCCGGTTTCGTCGACATAGAGCCGGCCGAGATCGGGCATGTCGAGCGCGACGGAGCCCCGGATGCGGCCACGGGCGCGGGCGCTGACGGCGGCGGCGAAGTCTTCGAGCGGGGTCATGGTCGGTATCTCCGGCTTGGGGTCGGAGATACCATGCCAGAGGGCGCGGGAAAGCAAAGTGTGACGGTGGGTCATTTCGGTTGCCCGGCGCCGCTCTCCTCGCATTATGGCACGAGGCCCCGGCTCGGCGGCCGGGGCGCGGACATGTGTAAGCCACCCGTCCCGGACTTGATCCGGGACCTCGTGCTCACCAAGAGCGCGCCCCGCGCCCGGTCCTCACCCGACCACGTTGAACTCCGGCCCGTAGGGATAACCGGTGATGTTCTCGTGCCCCTCCTCGGTAATCACCAGCACGTCATGTTCGCGATAGCCCCCGGCGCCGGGCCGGCCTTCCGGCAGGGTCAGCATCGGCTCCATCGAAATCACCATGCCGGGCTGCAGCACCGTGTCGATATCCTCGCGCAGCTCCAGCCCCGCCTCGCGCCCGTAGTAATGGCTGAGAATGCCAAAGGAATGGCCATAGCCGAAGGTCCGGTATTGCAGCAGGTCACGGCCCTCCAGAAAGGCGTTGATCTGGTGCGTCACCTCGGCACAGCTCACCCCCGGTTTCAACAGCGACATGCCGTATTCATGGGTGGCGACATTGGCTTCCCAGACCTTGCGCGAGGCGGCGTCGGGTTCGCCCAGAAACATCGTGCGTTCCAGCGCCACGTAATAGCCCGAGACCATCGGGAAGGCGTTGAGGCTGAGGATATCGCCGCGCTGAAGCTGCCTTGCCGTGACCGGGTTATGGGCGCCATCGGTGTTCAGCCCCGACTGGAACCAGACCCAAGTGTCGCGGTACTCGGCTTCCGGAAAGACGCGGGCAATCTCGAGTTCCATCGCGTCGCGACCGGCCATGGCCACGTCGATCTCGCGCACCCCTTCGCGGACGGCCTCGCGGATCGCATAGCCGCCCACATCCGCGATGGCGGTGCATTTGCGGATAAGGGCAATCTCGGCCTCCGATTTCATCATCCGCTGGCGCATCGCGGCCGGCGCGATATCCAGCATGGTCAGCGGCTTGAGGAAATCCTCCAGCTTGTCGCGCCCCGCCAGCGTCAGGTGGTCGCCCTCATAGCCGATCACGGCATTCTCGCCCGTCACCTCGCGCACCGCGCGCCAGAAATTGTCGCGCTGCCAGTCGGTATAGGTGATATTGTCGCCCACCGAGCGCCGCCAAGGCTGGCCCGCGTCGATGCCCGCCGAAATGGTGACACAGTCGGTCTCGGTCACGACACAGGCATAGGGCCGCCCGAAGGCGCAATAGAGAAACCCCGAGAAATACGCGACATTGTGCATCGAGGTCAGCACACAGGCGCCCGCGCCCATCTGCTCCATCGTGTCGCGCAGATCGGTGAGGCGGGCGGCATATTCTTCGGGCGCGAAAGGCAGCGGCGCCTTCTCGCCATTGTGAAAGCGGTAGAAGTCAGGACGTGCAGTCATTTTCAGACCCTCCTTGATCAGAAAGGTCCCGGCGTTCAGGACTGTGGGGAAGGGCCGTGAAAGGGCGACGCCATCGCCCGGGCCTGTGGCCGTTCTTGCCGATCCGGGGCGATCCGGTCAAGACTGTTTGAAAGCGAGAGGAGAGCAACGCGTGACCGATGCCTACACCCCGGGAAAGCGGAACCTGATCACCGATGTCGCGGGGCTGCGCGTGGGCCACGCGGCGGATGCACGGGTGAAGACCGGGGCGACGGTGCTGACGGGCGACAGGCCTTTCACCGCCGGGGTTCACGTGATGGGCGGCGCGCCCGGCACGCGGGAAACCGATTTGCTGGCGCCTGACAAGACGGTGCAGGAGGTCGATGCGCTGGTGCTCTCGGGGGGCTCGGCCTTCGGTCTCGACGCGGCCTCGGGCGTGGCGGATGCGCTGCGCCTGTCGGGGCGCGGTTTCGGCATAGGGCCCGTGCGCGTGCCGATCGTGCCGGGGGCGATCCTGTTCGACCTCGCCAACGGCGGCGACAAGGACTGGGCGGAGAACCCCTACAAGCGGCTGGGCGCCGAGGCGCTGGAGGCCGCCGCGCCCGACGTCGCGCTGGGCACCGAAGGCGCCGGAACCGGTGCCCTGACGGCCACGCTGAAAGGCGGGATCGGCTCGGCCTCGCTGGTGCTGCCCTCGGGCCATGTCGTCGGCGCGCTGGTGGCGGTGAACGCGCTGGGCTCGGCGCTCATGGGCGACGGCCCGCAGTTCTGGGCGGCGCCTTTCGAGATCGGCGATGAGTTCGGCGGCCTCGGCATGGCCCGAACCGCCCCGCCGCTGGCGCCTGCGATCAAAGGCCACGACCCGGCCAACACCACCATCGGTATCGTCGCCACCGACGCCACCCTCACACAGGCGCAATGCACCCGGATGGCCACCGCCGCGCATGACGGTCTGGCCCGCGCGCTGGTGCCGGCGCACACCCCGCTCGACGGCGACCTGATCTTTGCCGCCGCCACCGGGGAAAAGCCGCTCACCGATCCGCTGGCCGAGATGCTTTACCTCGGCCATGCCGCCGCCATCTGCACGGCCCGCGCCATTGCCCGCGGGATCTACGAGGCGCGGGCGGAACCGGGGGATCTCAAACCATGCTGGCGCGCCAGGTTCGGCTGACGGCTCTTTTGAGTATTTGGAGAAAGATGAAAGACGGGCTGCACTTTCACTTTTCCAGAAATACTCACTATCCCGCCCTCGCCAGAGGCGCCGCCGCCCGCGTTTCTCTTGCGACAGCGCCGGACTCGCTATATCTGCATTTGCATGACACGGATTTTCGACATGGATGACCGCGCGCGCCTGCCTTGGCGGTTTCACGGCGCGACGATGACGGTGCTGTCGCGCCTATGAGCGCGCGGCCATTCCTGTCACACCATACTTCCATCTGAAAAACCGGAGAGGACCCATGTCCCCCAAGACACTCTATGACAAGATCTGGGATGCCCATCTCGCCCACGAGGCCGAGGACGGCACATCCCTTCTCTATATCGACCGGCACCTCGTGCACGAAGTGACCAGCCCGCAGGCCTTCGAAGGGCTGCGCATGGCGGGCCGCACCGTGCGGGCACCCGAGAAAACCATCGCTGTCCCGGATCACAACGTGCCCACCACGCCCGACCGGGTGAATGGCATCGAGAACCCCGAAAGCCGCATCCAGGTCGAGGCGCTGGACAAGAACGCCAAGGATTTCGGCGTGCATTATTACCCCGTCAACGACATCCGGCAGGGCATCGTGCATATCGTCGGCCCCGAGCAGGGCTGGACCCTGCCGGGGATGACGGTGGTCTGTGGCGACAGCCATACCGCAACGCACGGCGCCTTCGGCGCGCTGGCGCATGGCATCGGCACGTCGGAGGTCGAGCATGTGCTGGCCACGCAGACGCTCATTCAGACCAAGTCGAAGAACATGAAGGTCGAGATCACCGGCCAGTTGCGCCCCGGCGTGACCGCCAAGGACATCACCCTGTCGGTGATCGGCCGCACCGGCACCGCCGGCGGCACCGGCTACGTCATCGAATATTGCGGCGAGGCGATCCGCTCGCTCTCGATGGAAGGTCGGATGACCGTCTGCAACATGGCCATCGAAGGCGGCGCCCGCGCCGGGCTGATCGCACCGGACGAGACCACCTTCGAATACATCAAGGGCCGCCCCCACACGCCGAAAGGCGCCCAATGGGAGGCCGCGCTGACATGGTGGAAGACGCTCTATTCCGATGACGACGCGCATTGGGACAAGGTGATCACCATCAAGGGCGAGGATATTGCCCCCGTCGTCACATGGGGCACCAGCCCCGAGGATGTGCTGCCGATCGACGGCGTCGTTCCCGCCCCCGAGGACTTCAAGGGCGGCAAGGTGGAGGCCGCGAAGCGCGCGCTGGATTACATGGGCCTGAAAGCCGGCACGCCGCTTTCGGAGATCGAGATCGACACGGTCTTCATCGGCTCCTGCACCAACGGCCGGATCGAGGACCTGCGCGCCGCCGCCGCCATCCTGAAGGGCAAGAAGATCAAGGAGGGCCTCCGCGCCATGGTCGTGCCCGGCTCGGGGCTTGTCCGTGCGCAGGCCGAGGAAGAAGGGCTGGCCGACATCTTCAAGGATGCGGGCTTCGAATGGCGGCTTGCGGGCTGTTCCATGTGCCTTGCCATGAACCCAGATCAGCTCTCGCCCGGCGAACGCTGTGCCGCCACCTCGAACCGCAACTTCGAGGGCCGGCAGGGCCGCGGCGGCCGCACCCACCTGATGAGCCCGGCCATGGCCGCGGCAGCAGCGGTGACCGGCAAGCTGACCGACGTGCGGCAGATGATGTGAACCCGGTGAAAGGATAGAGCTATGGAAAAATTCGAAAAACTCACCGGGGTTGCCGCCCCCATGCCGATGATCAATGTCGATACCGACATGATCATCCCCAAGCAGTTCCTGAAGACGATCAAGCGCTCGGGCCTCGGCGTGAACCTGTTCGACGAGATGCGCTATGACGATGACCGCAACGAGATCCCCGGTTTCGTGCTGAACAAGCCGCAATACCGCGAGGCCGAGATCCTTGTCGCGGGCGACAATTTCGGCTGCGGGTCGAGCCGCGAACATGCGCCGTGGGCGATCAAGGATTTCGGCATCCGCTGCGTCATCGCGCCCAGCTTTGCCGACATCTTCTACAACAACTGCTTCAAGAACGGCATCCTGCCCATCGCCCTGCCGCAGGAGCAGGTCGACGTGCTGATGAAGGATGCCGAGAAGGGCTCGAACGCGCGGATGATCGTCGATCTGGAGGCGCAGACGGTGACCACCTCGGATGGTGAAAGCTTTGCCTTCGAGGTCGACAGCTTCAAGAAGCACTGCCTTCTCGAAGGGCTCGACGATATCGGCCTGACGATGGAAAAGGCCGACGCCATCACCGCGTTCGAGAGCCGCGCGGCGGCCGAGCGGCCCTGGGTCTGAGGCGCCGGTCTGCCATAATTCCGCCACGATTCCGGCCTGCACGCCCTGCGTGCGGGCCGGTTTGGCGCCACAGCTTTTAAGCGAAAGTTAACGCACGCGTTTCAGGTTTAGTGGAGAACTTCGCCTGATCCACATTATCTTGTGTATATACACAAGAACGTCAAATTTCCGATTTTAAATTGATGCATTCCCGCACCACTTGCATCATCAATTAGACAGAAAATTCTTGTCTTCTAACGCGCAAGCTTGAGCCCGTGGTGGAAAAGGGGCAAAAATTGGACAAGAATGAGGCAGACCGCCAGAATGGGCGGGATCAAGTTGGGACAAAGGCGCGGCGTCGTACCGGGCCTGGCCAGTTTGAAGGGAAACGGGCAGTGGTTTCGCAGATTGTCAGTGCGCTTTTTCGCGCCTATTGCGTGGCGGTTCTCGTCGCGCTTCCGGCGCTGCTGCTGCCGACCGTCGCCTCGGATACCGCCCAGATCGTCGTCGTCATCGCGCTGCTGGCCTCCCTGCTGACCTTCATGGAATATTACGGCAAGTATCCCAGCATCGTCGAATTCCGTTTCGCCGCTCCCTTCAACCGCATCAAGTTCATCGCGCTGGCCGTGGCGATCATCGCCATCTCGCTGATCATGCGCGGCAAGACCGATCCCAACGGGCTGACCGAGGCGCTGGCCCTGACCGGCGACGCGCTGGGCCGGGTGATCGATTTCCCCTATTCCCCGGTGCGTCTGGTGATCCTGATGCTGCCGCCCGATGCCGGGCCGGGCCTCGTGCAGGATGTGCGCACCGCGGCGGGAATCTCCTACGCCGTGTCGCTGGTGATGATGCTGGTCTTCGTCACCTATGTCCGGATGCTGAACTGGCCCATGCGCAAGGGATCGTTCAACGTGTGGGTCAACCTGCCGCTCTTCGACCCGACGCGCGGCGGCGACGTGGTCGACCGGCTCAAGCGCGATGCCGGCGTTAACATTGTGTTAGGGGCTTTGCTGCCATTCATTATCCCGACGGCGATCAAGGCGACGTCGGATATCGTCGATCCGGTGTCGATCGCCAATCCGCAAACGCTGATCTGGACGATAACGGCATGGGCCTTCCTTCCTGCAAGCATGTTGATCCGGGGCATCGCCCTGTCGCGCGTGGCCGAGCTGATCGAGGCCAAGCGCCGCCGGGTCTACGGCAAGGATGGCGCGGAAGGGCTGCAGGAAGCCTGATCCTTCTGCTGGGCTGGCTCTGCGCCGGCGCGGCCGTGGCCGAAACTCTCCGCATCGGGACATTCCACACCGAACTCTCCCGCAAGGGGCCGGGGCTTCTGCTGCGCGACATCCTGAAGGGGGATCCGCAGGCCGAAGCGGTGGCCGAGGTGGTGGCACATGTGGCGCCCGACGTGCTGATCCTGCAGGGGGTGGATTACGATCATGGGCAGGCCACGCTTGGCGCCCTGCGCGACCTGATCGGCGCGGCCGGTGTCGACTATCCCCATATCTTCGCCCTGCAACCCAATAGCGGCATGGCCAGCGGGCATGACCTCGATGGCGACGGTCGGCTGGGCGAGCCGGAGGATGCGCAGGGCTACGGCTGGTTCGCGGGCGAGGGGGGGATGGCGGTGCTGTCGCGCTTCCCCGTCATGGCCGAGGATGTGCAGGATTTCAGCGCCATGCTCTGGGCCGACCTGCCGGGCGGGATCGCCGATGACGGGATGAACGTGGCGGTTCAGCGGTTGTCATCGGTCGGTCACTGGGTCGTGCCGGTGAAGGTGGGCGACAAGCGGGTGAACCTGCTGACCTTCCACGCCACGCCGCCGGTTTTCGACGGGCCCGAGGATCGGAACGGGCGGCGAAACCATGACGAAATCGCCTTCTGGCAGCGTTATCTCGACGGGGCGTTCGGCCACCTGCCGGAGGGCGCGTTCGTGCTGGCGGGGAATGCCAATCTCGACCCGGTGGATGGCGAAGGGCGGAAAGACGCGATTGCCGGTCTGCTCGACGATCCGCGGCTGCAGGACCCCGCCCCGCGCCGCGCGGGCGCGGCGGGGCAGGGCGCGGGGCAGACCGGCGACCCGGCCCTCGACACCGTCGCGTGGTCGGCGCCAACGCCGGGGCACCTGCGGGTCAGCTACGTGTTGCCCGCCGCCGGGCTGGAGGTGACCGGCGCCGGTGTGTTCTGGCCTGGCGAGGGCGACCCGCTGGCCGCCGCCGCCCGAACGGCCAGCCGTCACAGGGTGGTCTGGGTCGACCTGCGCATCGAGTGAGTGCGGCAGCGTTTGCGCGCCGGCTTGAGCCACGGCCCGGCGGCGCGGGCCAGCGCCTCCTCCGGCGGGGTGGGTGCGAAGCGGGGGCAGAGCGTGTCGAACCGGTCGCTTTCCAGCCAGTGGGGCGTGTCCCACAGGTAGCGCATTTCCAGCAGGGAGCGGCCCAGCGGCCAGACCGGCGAAGCCACCTGCACCGGCAGCCATGACATCCGGCGCAGGGCGATGTCGCGCCCCGTGATGTCGCTCAGCATCTCGGCCATGTCATCGCCCGAAAGGGTGTAACCCGCGAAGGTGACATCGGTGAAGGCGGGCAGGCTTTCCTTCTGCCCGGCAATCTCGGCCGCCGCGCGGGCGAGGTCGGGCAGATAGGCCCAGGCATGCGGGATATCGGGCCGCCCCGGATAGGTGAACCTGTCCTTCGGCAGCGAGGGCAGCATCATCCGGTCGAGCCAGTTGCCCGACGCCTCGGTATCGATGAAATCCCCGGCGCGCAGAACGACAGTCTGCACCCCGCTCTCGCGATAGCTCTGCTCCATCCCGGCGCGCAGCTGGCCGAGGGGGTTGGCGGCATCGTGCGGCGTCTCCTCGCTCCACGGCGCCGGGGTGTGTTCGCCGTAGACATAGACATTGCCGGGGATCAGCACCATCGCCCCCGACAGGCGGGCGGCGTCCTGTATCCGCGCGTGCAAGGTGGGCATCTGCGCTGCCCAGTCGGGATAGGCCGGATTCCACGCGGCGACGATCACGTCGGCGCCCCGGGCGGCATCGTTCAGGTCATCCTTGCGTCGGTCGAAGGCGCGCACCGACCAGCCGGCATTCCAGAAGGCGTCGGCGGCGTTGCGGCCGAACCGGCCCGATGCCCCGAGGATCAAAACGGATTTCTGCATTCTTCGGCTCCTGTGTGGTCGAGAAAGTGACGCGACGATACCTGTTCCTTTCAGAATGAGAATTGCCAAAATTTCGCGGTTTGGTATTCATCCGTGAATGGATAAATCGCTTGCCTCTCTCGACTGGACACTGGTGCGGGCCTTCCTCGCCGTGGCCGAAACCGGCTCGCTGTCCGGTGCGGCGCGGCGGCTGGGCGGCAGCCAGCCAACGCTGGGCCGCCAGATCCGGCAGCTGGAATCCGCGCTGGGTCAGGCGCTGTTTCACCGCCGGCCCAAGGGGCTGGCGCTGACCGAGAACGGCCGCGCCCTCTTGCCGGGGGCACAGAAGATGCAGGCCGCCCTGCACGAGATCGAGCTGACGGCGGCGGGGCAGGACACCGGCCTTGCCGGAACGGTGCGGATCACGGCGAGCGAGACGGTGTCGCACTCCATCCTGCCCCCGATCCTTGCGAAGCTGCGGCTGGAAGCGCCGGGAATCAGCATCGACCTCGTGCCCAGCGACAGTACCGAGAACCTGCTCTTCCGCGAGGCGGATATCGCGCTCCGCATGTACCGCCCGCGTCAGCTTGAACTGGTGGCGCGGCACCTCGGCGATATCCGCCTCGGCATCTACGCCTCTCGCGCCTATCTCGACCGGGCGGGCCGGCCCGAGACCGCGCGCGAGCTCTTCGATCATCCGATCATCGGCTACGACCGGAACGAGGAGATCATCCGCGAATTGCAGTCGCGCGGCTTTCCGGCCACGCGGGAGTGGTTCGCCTTCCGCTGTGACAATCACACGGTGAACTGGGAGCTCTTGCGCGCGGGCTGCGGCATCGGCTTCGGTCAGGCCGGCATGGCCGAGGCCGACCCGGAGGTCGAGGAAATCCCGATCGACGTGAACCTGCCGGTCCTGCCCGTCTGGCTGGCCACGCATCAGGCGCTCAGGCATAGTCCGAGGATCGCTATGGTGTGGGATGCGCTGGCCGAGGGGATGGCGCCACACCTGATGTGAGGAGGCGAGGATGGACAAACTCACCGGCGGCTGCCTGTGCGGCAAGGTGCGGATCGCGGCGGAGGGGGCGCCTGATCGCGTAGGGCTCTGCCATTGCCTCGACTGCCGCAAACACCACGGCGCGCTGTTCTTCGCCGCGGCGATATACCCGGCGGCGGCGGTGACGGTCGAGGGGGAGACGAAAGCCTACAAGGGCCGGCATTTCTGCCCCGAATGCGGCTCGTCCCTCTTCGCCCAAAGCGGCGACGAGACCGAGCTGCATCTCGGCGCCCTCGACGCGCCCGATCAGCTGCGCCCCACCTACGAGAACTGGTGCATCAGGCGCGAGGCATGGCTGCCCGAATTCCCGCTGGCGAAACACTACGACCGCGACCGCGAAGGCGCGGGGCGCGGCGAAGGATAGCCCCGCCTTTCTTGACCCTCCCCCGGCTTCGGGCTAGGCGATGGCGAGACATTCCCAGACAGAGGACCGCCCCCATGACCAACCCTTCGCTTCTCATCCTCCCCGGTGACGGGATCGGCCCCGAAGTGATGGCGGAAGTCGTCAAGATCATCGGCTGGTACGGCGACAAGCGGGACCTCAAGTTCGACGTCAGCGAAGACCTCGTCGGCGGCGCCGCCTATGACCAGCACGGCACGCCACTCGCCGATGTCACCATGGACCGTGCGCAGAAGGTCGATGCCGTCCTGCTGGGCGCCGTGGGCGGGCCGAAATACGACAATCTCGATTTCTCCGTGAAGCCCGAGCGCGGCCTCCTGCGCCTCCGCAAGGAGATGGACCTGTTCGCCAACCTGCGCCCGGCGCAATGTTTCGATGCGCTGGCCGACTTCTCCTCTCTCAAGAAAGACGTGGTCGCCGGGCTCGACATCATGATCGTCCGCGAACTCACCAGCGGCGTCTATTTCGGCGAGCCGCGCGGCATCTTCGAGGAAGGCAACGAGCGGGTCGGCATCAACACCCAGCGCTACACCGAGAGCGAGATCGACCGCGTCGCCCGCGCCGCCTTCGAGCTGGCCCGCCGCCGGAACAACAAGGTCTGCTCGATGGAGAAGGCCAACGTGATGGAGTCGGGCATCCTCTGGCGCGAAGTGGTGCAGAAGGTGCATGACGAGGATTACGCCGATGTCCAGCTCTCCCACATGTATGCCGATGCCGGCGCCATGCAGCTTTGCCGCTGGCCCAAGCAGTTCGACGTGATCGTCACAGACAACCTCTTCGGCGACCTGCTGTCGGACGCGGCGGCGATGCTGACCGGCTCGCTGGGTATGCTCCCCTCGGCCAGCCTCGGCGCGCCGATGGCCAATGGCCGGCCCAAGGCGCTGTATGAACCGGTCCACGGCTCGGCCCCCGATATCGCCGGTCAGGGCAAGGCCAACCCGATCGCCTGCATCCTCAGCTTCGCCATGGCGCTGCGCTATTCCTTCGACAAGGGCGACGAGGCAGCCCGCCTCGAAGGCGCGGTCGAGAAGGTGCTGGCCGACGGCCTGCGCACCGCCGACCTGCTGGGCGAAGAGGGCGTGACCCCGGTCTCGACCGCCGAGATGGGCGACGCCATCGTCGCCGCGCTCGACGCCAGCCTGTGATCGAAACCCGGCCCTATCGCCCCGGCGACGGGGCCGCGTTCGAGACACTTTACCACGGCTACCTCAAGCACTACCAACTCGGCCCCCCTGACGGGGCCGAGACCGCGCAACTGACGGGTCTGCTTGACCAAGGGCGGCACATGTCCTGTCTGATCGCCTATGACGGCGAGCGGCCCGTGGGCTTTGCCACATGGGCGCTGACCTTCCCCGCCGGGCGGGGCACGGCGCTGTTCATGAAGGAGCTGTTCGTCGATCCTCAGGCGCGCGGGCAGGGGGTGGGCCGACACCTGATGGCCGGGCTCGCAGGGATTGCCGAGGCGGAAGGCTGCGTGCGGTTCGACTGGCAGACCGATGGCGACAATGCCGGCGCGCAGGCCTTCTACGACGCGATCGGCGCGCCGCACTGCGACAAGCGAAGCTTCCGGGTGCCCGCCGAGGCGCTCGCCGCGTTCCGGGCCGGGCTCACCCGGCCTTCCGACCACCGGTCGTAGGCGCCGAGATCCAGTAGCCGGCCAGCCGGTCGGCAAGCTGGCCCTTCTTCTCTCCCAGCATCTGCGCGGCCAGCCCGAAGGCCCGCTCGCGGAGGGCGCCGCTTTCGGCGGCGGTCAGTTCCGCGGCACGCTTGCGGGCGTCTTTCGGCAGATCGTCCGAGGCCGCCTCCAGCGCGGCCTCCAGCACCACCATGTCGTGATCGCGGCCCAGCACGTCCGACAACTCGTCCAGCGTGTCGATCCGGGCATGCATCGGCTCCGGCCACGCCTCCCGCAGCAGGCGGCAGTGATACCAGTGATATTTCACCCGCTTGCGCCATTCATGCAAAAGCTCGGCATCCCCGGCGTCGCGCCCGGCCTTGCGCCAGCACTTGCGCGCCCGGCCATAGGTCTTCTTCAACCCGCCCGCGACCACCTCGTGCGTCGTTCCCTCCACGGGCCATGCGGCGGCACGCTTGCGCGCGTCCTCCAGCCGTGTCGCGGCCTCCTCGATGCATCGGGGCAGGTCATGGTCGTGCAGCATGGCATCGCGCCGCTCGGTGGCCCATGTGACCAGCGGCACAACGCTGTCATCGCCAGCCGTCGCGGCCATCTCCTCCAGCGTCTTGGTCAGAACCTGCGCATCGCGCAGCTCCGAGAACATCCGCCCGATATCGCGAAACTCCCTGTTCTCGGCCTTGTAAAGCTTGCCCAGCCCCGGCCGGACCAGCCGCAGCAACCCGCGCAGCTTCTTCATCCGCTTGCGCAGATCATGCACCCGCGGCTCAAGCTCGCCCTCGTCCGACAGCGAGTCGAGCGCCGCGCCGATCTGGTCGTCGGCGACACGCCGCAGATTCTCGGTCAGCGTCAGGTCGGGTTTGAAATGATATGTCATGTCACCGGTCATTACATATCAAGCCTTGCACCGATTTCCATGATTTCGCCACTTGCAAAACACCGGGCAGGCGTATAATCGCGTGGCTCAGCGTCGGAGTGTAGCTCAGCCTGGTAGAGCACTGTCTTCGGGAGGCAGGGGCCGGAGGTTCGAATCCTCTCACTCCGACCAATAAAATAAGGGCCCCGAGGGGCCCTTAGGTTTTTCAATATGTGTTTTTATCTGGGACGCGTCCCAGAAACCAGATGCCACCACGCTCTCACGGTGGCCTTTGTCCTCTTTCTTTAGGCGGCAGGCGTGCGTGACGCCGCGCGTGATGTCCCGCTGGGCACTTACGATTTACCCATTTTGTTGGCCACATTGACGGCCGATTTCACGTCGTCGCGGATGGTACGCTTAGTACGTCTCGAGCGTGTCCCTCGTTACGCCAGAAAAACTCGCGTACGTGCCGGACATAGGCCTCGACCCTGCTCAATCTCCTGTCGGTATATCGGGGCGAGGCACGACCCGGTGCGGCAAAGGCGTGTCGAGGCCGACATGGCCAAAGGCGCGCGCCTGCGCGTTGCCACAGACGAAGTCGGCGGCATACCGGTCGGCGACGGCGCGGGCGAGGACATTGGCCTCGGGCGTGTCGGTGGTGTCGACGACGCCCACAATGCAGCTTTCCTCACCGGGGGCGGTGGCGACTGTGCTGATAACCAGAACCTCGCGGTAGTCATAGCTTGGCCCGACCTCCCAGCGGTGAATGGTGGCAAAGGGCTGCATTTCGCCGTTCCGCCTCTGCCGCCGCCATTCAACGGTTTCCCGAACGGTATTGAAGGGCGAGAAGCTTTCCCACGGGCCGAGATCGGGCGTGCTGCCGTAATCCATCGAGATGCGCGCGTCGCCCTCGGTCAGCATCAGGTAAAGGCCCTGCGGCCCCGGACAGACAAGCTGGACACCCATTCCAGCCGCTTCGGGGGACTGGTCCCGTTCCACCATCCGGCAATCATTCTCCCAGTCGTAGCTTCGGTAGACACTGTCGATCTCCTGGGCATGGGCGACGGCGGGAAGGGCGAGGCTGATGGCGAGGAGAATGAATCGGCTCCGCGCCGAGATGACGCCAGACACGTCTATCAACGTTCCAACAGCAGGTTTCATATCAAATCCCCTTCTTCACTCAGCAAGATCGGAGCCGCAGGCAGCGGGCGGTCGCACCGCCCGAGCCAATGCCGGGGCCCGGCCAAAAGGTCAGTGACCGGCCCTGTTTCGTCGGGCCAAGCTCATTCCACCGTGATCACCTTGCGCGACAGAACCGTCTGGTTCGCCACGTCCAGAAAGCGCAGCTCGTACATGCCCGGCTCTTCCGGCAGGGTGATCCTGACCGGCGGCTCGCCCGAGATTTTGATCGATTCCAGCCAGGTAAAGATCGCCTGGTTGCCGCGGGCCAGGGTAATCCGCTGATCGGCGCTTTCGGTCTGCACCTCCCAGCCGACGTCGATTTCGGCGCCGGGCGCAGCCGTCTCCGGGGCGCTCAGGCTGGCACCGCTTTCCAAGGCGGCATCGGCAGCCAGTACCTCGATCCTGTGGCGCGCCATCGTGCGCCGGCCTTCCTCAAGCACATAGCGCAGCTCGTATAGGCCGGGCTCTTCGGGAACCCGCATCGTCTCGCGGCTCTGGTCCGTCACGCGAAAGTAGTCGCCGTGGCTTCCCTCCTCGGCCCCAACCGGCACGATGGTGATGAAATCCCGGCCATGCACCGCACCGGTCCACTCGAACGTGGCCTCGGTGCCCGCCCTGATTTCATCCGGCCCGCTCAGCGTCACCTCCGGTTCGGTGATCTCGATGGTCTGGCTCGCTATCGTGCGCCGCCCTTCCTCGAGCACGTAGCGCAGCTCGTAAAGCCCCGGCTCCGCCGGTGCCTGCAGCGTGTCGCGGCTCTTGTCCTTCACACGGAAATAATTGATGTAGCTGCCCTCTTCGGCCCCCATCGCAGCAATTGCGATGAAATCGCGACCATGCACCGCGCCGGTCCATTCCACCGGGAAGGTCCCGCCCGCCAGAGCCGTCTCCGGCCCGTTCAGCGTCACCTCCGGTTCGGTGATCTCGATGGTCTGGCTCGCCATCGTGCGCCGCCCTTCCTCGAGCACGTAGCGCAGCTCGTAAAGCCCCGGCTCCGCCGGTGCCTGCAACGACTCGCGGCTTTTGTCCTTCACACGGAAGTAATTGATGTAGCTGCCCTCTTCGGCCCCCATCGCAGCAATTGCGATGAAATCCCTTCCGACGACCGCGCCGGCCCATTCCACCGGGAAGGTCTCGCCCGCCAGTGCCGTTTCCGGCCCGCTTAGCGTCACCTCCGGTTCAGTGATCTCGATCGCGGCGGTGCCGAGCACCTCGGCGCCCTCATCCGTCATGTAGCGCAGCTCGTACATGCCGGTTTCGGCCGGGGCCCTCAGGTCGCCCTCTGTCGCGTCCTTCACGCGGATGTAATTGCCATATTCACCCGCCTCGGTTCCTGTGGGCACGATGGTCACGTAGTCCCTGTTATCGAGGGTCTTGTCCCAGCCCACCCGCACGAGCGAACCGGCGAGGGCCGTTTCGGGCCCGGTGACGACCACCTCGGGGCTTTCGGGTTCCGGCTCGGGCGTGGGTTCGGGCTCCGACACGGCGGTGGCGACGGCGCTGAAGGCCCGGCCCAGTTCCTCGGCATTGCCGGCCGCGATATACTGCCCGCCGGTATTTTCGGCCAGACAGGACAGCGCGCTTGCATCCGCGTCGCCAAGACCGAACCCCACAACATGCGCCGTGAACCCGACGCCCCCCGTCTCAAGCGCTTCGGCCAGCGCGCAAGGGTCACGGTCGCAGCTTTCCAGCCCGTCCGAGATAAGCACCACGGTGGCGGGCGTATCGATATAGGACATCTCGGTCGCGGCCTGTTCGACCGCGCTGGTCAGGGGCGTCTTGCCCGTAGGTGTGATGCCACCGATCCGGTCGAGTATCTCGGCGCGGGTGCCGTCCCCCGGTGCGACGATGGTTTCGATGTCGGTGCAATCTCCGCGGCGGCGGTGGCCATAGGCCATCAGCCCGACCTTGCGGTTTTCGGTCCATTGCCCCAGCAGGTTGTCCATCACGCCCTGAGCGATTTCGATCTTGGCGGTGCCCTCGATCTGGCCCCACATCGAGTTCGACCCGTCGAACACGATCATGACATTCTCATCCGCCGCAATGGCGGGGGCGGCGAAGGCCATCCCCCCGACAAGCGCGAGGGCAGTTCTGTGCAAGGCACTCTGTTTCATGTCCTGTTTCTCCCTGATCTTGGTGTGACCCTGTCCGCCCGTGGCGCGACCGTGGCGGTCATTCCGGGTGGTCGCCGTGCAGACGGTCGATGATGCGGCGCACGGTGGTGATATCCTCGAAGACACCGTGCAATTCCTCTTCGATTTCATCGGCGGGGGTGGTGAGCGTGCCCACCTGCAGAAAGTCCTCGTCACGCTTGAGAGCCATGAAAAAGGAGTCTTCGTGAAACCCGGCCTCGAGCCCCTCGGGCCCGTGCTCGCCGCTTTCGGCCTCGGCGATCTTCATGAAACTGTCGAGGAAACCCGGCACCAGGATGTTGCGCGCGGCCGCGGGGTTGGTGGAATATACCTCGAAATACCGCTCGAACGCGGCGTGACCCGTATCGACCTTCGGCATATCGCGCCCGGTGCCGCCCCCGAACATCTCGGCCAGCTTGTTGCCGGGGCCGTAATAATCGCGGGCGATCAGGATGCGGTCCGAGATCGGCTCGGGAACGCTGATGCGCATCAGCAGCCCCTTGAAATGTGTCTTCGAGGCGTTGTTGCCGCTGCGGCGCGAACTGGAAGACAGCTCGGCATGGACGATCTCGAAAGACGTATCGCGATAGGTCCCCTCCAAGCGGTCGCGAATCTTGATCTCGCTGGTCGGGCGGATCACCCCGAGCTTTTGCATCCGCTCCGTTTCGAACCCCCTCAAAGCCTCTTGGTCGTATGTCGTATCGCCAAGGAAGTCGCAGATGACGGGCATAACCGTTTCCGCCGCCGATCCGCGCCATTTCGCGGTCTGTCGCTTCCACAACAGGAACGCGGCGACACCGCCAAACGCAACCGGAAGGAAGAACCCGACAAGCAGGCCGCCTATCCCATCCGATCCCCCGCCGAAGACCGTGAACAAAAGCCCGAACGCCACGCCCACGGCCAGCGCGATGATGACCTGTCGTTTGGCCACCGACAAAATCGCCTTTCGCTTGTCATCCAGCTCTTTGAGGCGCGGCACAATCCGGTCAGAGAATACTTTGGAAAAGCCGGTCTCGATGGCGGCGTGCTCGGTAAATGTGGTCGTCATGTCACCTCTGTTCGTGGCGCACAGGCGCCCTTGTCGAAAATCAGAAAGGAGGGCCGAGACCATCGCGGGTCACGGAAATTCCCAGCCCTCGTGTTCGATGCGGAAAATGCGGATCGGGGCACCCGGCCGTGCCGTATCGGGGCGCAGCCGGAAGACGGCCCGCTTCGTCCTGCCCCAGTTGGTGAAGTCGACATTGATGGTGATCATCCCCCGAAGCATGGGCTGATCGGGATCAGGCGCGATGCGTGTCACCTCGCCCTGAAAATCCTGCGCGTCGTAAAGCAGGTCCGCCCCGCGCCCCGAAAGCTGAGGCGCCACCGACGCGAAGAAGTAGTTCTGGCGCGCGCCCGGCGAAAACGGGTTCGCCGCCACCGAGTTCGCGGTTTCGAACCTGCTGTAAAGGTCACGCACAAGCGCCTGCGCCTCGGCTATGGCTGGGTCCATCTCCGCCTGCGCGCCCGTCGTGTCCTCCCGCAGGTAATGCGCGGACACCCATCCGGTGGTCCGGCGGTCCCGGCTCTGCATCAGGCACCATCTGGGCGGCAGGGCCGCGAGCTGGCTTTCCGTCAGCTCGTAATATATCTGGCGGGGCAGGAACGGAATGCAGGTGGTCATCTGAAGCCCCGTGGCATCATGCGCGAAGGTGCCGATCACCAGATGCTCCGTCCCCGGCCCCGAGCGCGCATTCAGCGTGTCATTCGACGCAACACCCGTGACCTGCCATGCATCCGGCCCATGCCCGTCCATCTGCGACAAGGCGGCCGCCGGTGCCAGAAGCAGGCAAAGCGTGATCGTCAAACGCTTGGTCAATATCAGCAAGACACCCTCCCTTGGTGGTGCAATATGCCGCTCTCGCGCGGCGTCAGGCGGGCCGGGCGTCGCCACCTCGGGTCGCCTCTTCCCCGGCCGTTCCCAGCGCGCGGTCTTTCAGCTCGCGGAATTTTCCCGACATCTGCTCCAGCTTGGCTTCCCATTCCGGGTTGGGCGTCTGGCCTTCGATGGTGCGGAAATAGACCTGCATCATGCAGGCGATGGCGAAGGGCTCCAGCAGCGCCGCCTTGACGCTCCATGCAAACAGCAGCGCAAAGACAACGCCCCCGGCCGCCCACGCGCCGGGCATCATGTAGACGACAAGCGCCGCCGGGGCGAGCATCACGAGAAACACCAGCAGGCCCAAGCCGTAAACGATAAGCGCAAGCCAAGCCGCGTTCTTCAGCATGATCTTGTAGTTCTGCCCGTAAAGCACGAGGGCCTGCTTTGCGGACATCCACGAATTCTCGGAATTGGTGCGGATCGCATAGGCAAGGATCACCTCGTCCACGAAACCGACCGCGACGCGCATGAAGGCGGAAAAGATGCTCGAAATCTGTTGCACCCCCGGTATCGGCAGTATGCCCAGAATGCCCCGCACCAGCCCGGATATCGCCTTGATGACCCCCTTGATAAGCTGGTCGATGGCGAACAGAACGCTGGCCTGCGGAAAGCGCTCCTTGACCACGGCGGTCGCATGCGCGATCTGCCCGCGCCCCTCCGGCATCGGCTTGCCGTCGATCAGTTCGATCAAGACCGCGATATGACCGGCCTTGACGATGTAGAGGATGTATTCGCGCACCCAGTACATGATTGCGCCGAAGATACCGAAGCCCGCGAACCCGCCCCACATGGTGGTGCTGGCGCGAAAGTCCGCGTCTCCGAAACCGCCGACGCCGTATCCGATCCCGGCCCCTGCGCCGGTGACAAGGATGTAGCCAAGCGTGATCCCGAAATAGACGGCCATGCGCAGAAGAATGAAGGGGAACGTGCGTGCCATCATTCCCAATGCGCCGCCAAGGCTGAAATCCCACATATCTCTTTTCCCCTCGTCCGGCGTCCGGTTGGTATGCAAACAAGGCGCGCGCCGCCCGCCTGATTCTGAATTTGGGTAAAAGATCGCCCAACTTTCCCGCAGGCGCCCCGTTCATCCAGAGGGGGAAGCGAAATTATTTGTACGATAAAGGGTTTGCGCAAAGGTCCGGGGGCTGGTGAAGTCGGGCGGACAGGTAGGAGAGTGCATTATGCTGACACGAACAGCCAGACTGGTTGCCGCGTTGCTGCTGATGGGGGGGGCCGCTCTGGCCGGGCCGGAGGATGTCATCCTCGAAGTGACGGGCGACATCGCCGACGGCACGGCGAAGTTCGACCGCGAGGCGCTGCAGGCCCTGCCGCAGGTCACCCTCGAAACCTCCACCGTGGTCACCGACGGCACGCACAGCTTCACCGGGTTCCTGATGCGCGATCTGCTTGACCGGCTGGGGGCCGAGGGCGAACACGTCATCGCCACCGCGTTGAACGATTACGTCGTCGAAATCCCGATGTCGGATTTCAGCGAGTTCGACGTGATTGTGGCCTACAGCATGGACGGCAAGCCACTACGCCGCAACGACAAGGGCCCGCTCTGGATCGTCTATCCCCGCGACGCGCACGAGGCATTGCAGGACATCCGGTACGATTACCGCTGGGTCTGGCAGCTTTCCCGGCTCGAGGTGCAATGATCCGGTTTCGCAATCTGGCCTTCGGCCTGCTTCTGCCCCTTGTCGCCGTCCTTGTCTTCGCGGTGCTGCTGACCTTTTCCCTGATCCGCATGCTCGAGGTCGAGAATGCCATGCGGGTCGGGGCGGAAAAGAACATGCTCTGGGTCTTCCACCAGAGCGAGGTTGCCGCCCGCCGCCTGACCGAAACAGCGGCTCTCGTCGGGCTGGGCGAAGCCGATACCGAAGAGCTTTCCCTGCAATTCGATATCCTGAAAAGCCGTGTCGCCATATTGAATGACGGCCCGCAGCGCCGGTTTGTCGAGGAGATCGGTTATGATGACGAGCTTGACCGGATCGCCGCGGCGCTGGAGGCCATGACGCCGGTCGTTGCCGATTTCTCACCGGGCGAAGGGGCACGCCTGCGGGATGCGCTGAAGCCCGCGGCCGGGTTTTTCGGGCGCGCTGCGAACAAGGCGATGATCGCCGAGTGGAACGATCTGGGCGGGCGGCTCGAAACCTATCGCGCCCAGCTCCGCCAGATCATCCTCTTCCTGATCGGCATCATGGCGGCGGGCGGGATCCTCGCCGCCACGCTGATCGGCGCCCTGCGTCAGACCCACCAGCGCAACCTGATGCTGCGGCAGTCGAGGGATTTCTCGGCCCTTTTGATCTCGTCCAGCGGCGAAGGCATTCTCGCGGTCGACCGTGACGGGCGCTGCACCCTGTGGAACGACGCGATGGCGGGCCTGATCGGTAAATCGGCGGAACAGGCCACGGGCCGTCCCCTTGCCGAACTTGCGGGCTTCTTCGGCATCGCCCCGTTGCAGGTCGGCGTCGCCAGGGCGCTGGAAGGCGAGTCTTCCGAACTCGTCCAGCATCCCCTGTTCCACCAAGAGGCGACGGAGCCCCGCTACGTGGACCTGCGGTTTTTCCCGATGCGCAACGACGGCGAGGTGATCGGCGCGATCCTCTTCCTGCATGATGCCACCGACCGCCACGCTGCCCAGAAACGCGAAGCCCAGGACCGGGACAGGCTCGAGGAACTGGTGGCCGAACGCACCCGCGATCTCGACGACGCGCTGCAGCGCGAACGCTCCGCCGCCGATCTCTACCGCAACTTCGCCGCCATGGTCTCGCACCAGTTCCGCACTCCGCTTGCCGTGGCGGATTCCGCCCTGCAACGGCTGATCCGGCGCGGCCCCCGGGCAGAGCCCGACGAGGTCGTGGAACGGGCCAACCGCGCCCGCAACGCGATCGCCGGTCTGACACGGCTGGTGGAAAGCACGCTCGATGTCGCTCGTCTCGACGCCGGGCAGCTCGGCGCCCGGCGCGTGCGATGCGCCCTGGCCGATATCGTCCGCACGGTCTGCACCCGCCAGCGCGACGCCGACCCGGCGCGCACGATCCGTATCCTCGAGCCCCCCGAAGACTCCGATGCCGTGTTCTGCGACCCGGCCCATGCCGAACAGATGCTGGAAAACCTGCTGTCGAACGCGTTCAAATACGCCCCGGCCGGATCACCGGTTTCGATCTGCGTGCACGGCGACCGGCAGAACCTGTTCTGCGACGTTCACAACAAGGGTGACCCGATCCCCGAAGAGGAACGCGACCTGATCTTCAACCGCAATTACCGCGGCGCAAACAGCACCGGAAGCGCAGGCACCGGCCTCGGCCTGTTCATGGCCCGCACGCTGGCGCGGATGCAGGGCGGCGACCTGACCCTCCAGCCGACCGGTGACGGCGTGACCTTCCGCATGATACTGCCCCGTTTCGACCCGAGTAGCACATGACACGCCCGACAGATCCGCCCCTCATATTCGTGATCGAGGATGAAGACGCGCTGCGCCGCGACATCGTCGAGGAACTGCAGGAAGCCGGCTATCGCGCCAACGAGGCGGCCAACGGCGAGGCGGCGCTCCGGAGGCTCTCGGCCACCACGCCCGACCTCGTTCTCTGCGATATCTCGATGCCCGGTCTCGATGGCTACGGCGTGCTCGAATCCCTGCGCGAGATGCCGCCCGAACTGGCCACGACCCCCTTCGTCTTTCTCACCGCACTGTCCGAGCCGCAGAAGGTCATCGAGGGCAAGCTCCTCGGCGCCGACGATTACCTCGTCGAACCCGTCGATTACGACCTGATGCTGGCGACGATCGCGGCCCGCCTGCGTCAGGTCGAACGCATCCGCGAGCATCATGACGACGAACTGGCCGCACTGCGCCGAGCGCTGGCCGGTCTCTCGGGAAAGGGGGCAGAACAGGTGCTCGACCTCGTCGCATTGGGCGTCGTGCTTCTCGATGGGTCGGGGCAGCTGCTCTACGCCAACAGCGCGGCCTGCGACCTGGCCGCCGCCGGCGACTGTATCCGCATCCAGGGCGAAGGTGTGATCCCTCTCGATCAGGTATCGGGCCGCGCGTTTCGCCACGCCAGTTCCGAAACGCTCGAGGCGGCCAGGGCGGGGGAAGACAAGGTCGTCGGCATTCAGCTCCATCGCGTAACGGGCGAAGGCACGCTCACCTCGCTGGCCTGCGCCTTGCCCGCCCGCGAAGACGACCCGCCCGACGCGCCCGCCCTTGTCCTGTTCCTCGCCGCCCCGGAACGCCGCAGCCGCGCACCGGAAACGCTGTTGATGGATCTCTTCGGCCTGACCCCGACCGAGGCGCGCGTCGCCGGCGCACTGGCCAACGGTGCCCGCACGGTCGACGTCGCGGAGAAACTCGGCGTCTCGCAGACCACCGTCGCCTTCCACATGCGCAACCTCTTCCAGAAAACCGGCACCAACCGTCAGGCCGACCTTGTCGCGCTTATCCTCGCCGGGCCGATGATGATCAAGTACAACGGGTTCACGTAGCTATTGAAGGTCTGCTCCCGTTTCGGACATCCCGTAGATTTTTACTTTTTTCGGTGTTGGCTCAAGGAAACCGTCGAGCCGCAGGGCGGCGTGACCCCCGTAACTGGATGGCGCAGCCAGCGTCGTTTTCGGCGCTTAGTCACACCCTGCCCAACGCCTGATGAGATGTCTTCGGCAACGGCATTTCACCCCATATTCGGAAGGCAGGGGCCGGAGGTTCGAATCCTCGCACTCCAACCAATAAAATAAGGGCCCTTAGGGGCCCTTTGGTTTTTCAAGATGTGTTTTTATCTGGGACGCGTCCTAGAAACGAGACGCCACCATGGTCTCACGGTGGCATCTGTACCTTTTACATAGGCGGCAGGCGTGCGTGACGCTGCGCGTGATGTGCCCGCTGGGTTCTTAACACTTGCCCATTTTGTTGGCCACGTTGACCGCCGTTTTCACGTAGTCGGGATGGTGGTGCGCGTAATACTTCTCGAGCGTGTCCATCGTTACGCCGAAGAACCCGGATACGTGTCAGACATTCGCGCCGCCCTGCATGGCCCACGTAATCGCCGTGTGTCGCAATGTGTGAGGCGTGACCTCCGGCATCCCGGCGATCTCCCGGATGGTTTCCCAATCGTTCTTTATGCCTGCAACGCGATGTCCTTCGATCTCGACAACCCATTTCGCACCATTCTTTTGCCACCGCTCGAAATGTCGGAGCAGCCGATCCGGAATCGGAATGGTCGGCGCATTCTTCTTGGTCTGCTTTTGGGCATTCCCCTTGCGGTGAAGCTTTGCGGTTCGGAAATCCACATGGCCACCAAAAACGTGAGGAATGAAATGAGAGATCACTTAGCATGAGCCACTCACCGACGTCCGGTCTTCCTCGGACTTGCCAGAGCAGCGCGTTGAGGCTGTCTCCATTCTTGGCAAGATGGTGGTTGAAGCGATCCTGCACGGCTTTAGGGTCGATGCTGTGAAAGCCAGGGATAATAGTGTTCATGTTCAGAACCATCCGCAAACAGCTCACCGCAATAGGCGGCGATTTGAAAAGCTGGCGCGGTCAGACACCGCCCGGGCGGGAGAGCCGGACGGTGCGGGTTATCGCGCAAGATTACGCGATGACCCTGTCACGAGATGCGGGCGCGTCGGTAGCGTCCGCGTATTCAAGTGCATCCCGTAACTCGTCTGTGAGCATACAAACCTCTTCGACAACCGGATCGCCGGGGTCGATCGCTGCGAAACGTGCAGCTTCATCGCGCGAGAGATCATCCACGTTCTCAGCGACAGGATATCGAGGAGACGTTGGAGAGCGGTCTTTACGCCCCGACCCAGATGGTCATCTCGCTGGAGCGCATCTCTGATCGCGAACACCAGCGCAGCCCCTTTGGATCCCGCAAGGAGCGTGGCGGCATTTGAAAGCGCGTCTGCCCGCTCTTGGAACAGGCTCTTCAACGGGTTGAGATTTGGAGGCTGAACCGGCGTTGCGGAATCATGGAAATCGGGAAGGCGTATATACATTTTGAGCACCTCGTTCTGAGGACCTGCCGGGATTGGCATGTCAGCTGCGCTCTTCCCCTTGTGAGAACTTTCATCTCCTTTTCAGCGTCTCACCAAGAGGGCGCGGAAAAGGAGATGGCGAGCGATTGTAGGCGCGGTCGCGGCCGACGAAGATCGTGTCCACCGCCGTCTTCATGTTGTCGTAGATGCCCCGCGCGCAGGCTCCACCGAAGAAGGCAAAGGCCTTGTCGTGCGCATCAAACACCATCTCCTGCGTCTCGCGCGGGTAGGCCCGCACGAACAGCATCCGGCTGTGGCAGAGGCGAACATGCGCCACCTTCATCGTGGTCGTCGCGCCGTCGACCACTACGATCTCATGGCTCCAGTCGAACTGGTAAGCCTCTCCCGGATCGAAGCTCAGCGGCACAAAGGCGGCGGCAGATGCCTCCTCTTCCTCCTTGGACCACGTCGCCGCGTATCGCCGGACCGCATCATAGCCACCATCATATCCTCGAGCCCGGAGTTCCTCGAAAATGCGGATGCGGGTCAGTCGCTCGCGCTTGGGCTTCCGCGCATTCACCGCCAGCATCTCGTCGAGCAAGTCTTTCCAGGGTCCGATCTTCGGCAACGGCTGAATGGTCCGCTCGTAGGTGAGCTCCGTCGCACCGGACCGGATCACCTTGCGCACCGTGTTCCGCGATACTCGCAGCTCCCGGCAGATCTGCTTGATCGACTTCTTGTCCTGAAAATACGCCCGCCGGATCTTCGCTATCGTCTCCACGACCAACATCCCACACTGTGCTCCCCGATGACCTCGGGGGCATCATCCACATCAGTGTAAGGGGGTCATTTTTGGACGCCGATCACCCCTCTACGGGGTCAAAATTGCACGCCGGTTCACATCTTGGCCGACTGTCCCACGTTGCAGGATCGCATCAGGCCAGCAGATCCACCAGCGCCCGGACGAGTTCAGGGCCGAGGAAGGGCTTCTTTATCACCGGCATATCCCGGAATTCCGGCTCTTCGGTCTGCTTGCCGGTATAGCCGGTCAGGACGATGAAGGGGATTTTCCGTTCCCGCAGGGCGGCCGCGATCGGGGCCGAAGACTCTCCGTTGAGGTTCATGTCCAGCGTAGCCACGTCAGGCCGGTCGGTCTCCAGCATTGCCAGCCCGCGCGTCACGCTTTTGACCGGTTCGAACACCGTGGCTCCGGCCTCCTCGAGGAGCCCTTCGAGATCCATGGCCACAAGCATCTCATCTTCGACGATAAGGATCCGCTTTCCTGTCAGAAGCGGAGGTCTGTCATGAGCGGTGATGGCTGTTGTCCTTCTGAACCGGGAATGCGATCTCTGCTGTTAAACCCTCAGAGGCGAGGGAGAGTTCCGCCGTACCCTCAAGTTCATAGTCACAGGCCCGCTGAATGAGGCGGGTTCCGAAGCCTTTCGAGGCGCTGTCGGCGGGCACGGGCGGTCCGCCGCGTTCGCGCCACGTCAGTTGAATGTCTTCGCCCGCTTTCGTCTTCACGACGTCCCAAGACACGCTGAGCTTGCCTTTCGAGGTCGAGAGGGCGCCGTATTTCGACGCGTTGGTGGCCAGTTCGTGCAGCACGAGCGCAAGGCCGAGGCCCTGTTTCGGCGTCAGCCGCACACTCGGGCCATCGGTGACCTGATCGACCGCCCCGTCGCGGCCATAGGCGGAAAGCGTGGCCCGAACCAGCTCCGCCAGATCCGCCGATTGCCAGTTCGTCTCGAGCAGCTGGTCATGGGCGCGCGCAAGGGCATGAATGCGTCCGACGAACCGGTCCCGGTATTGCTCCACCGTCATGCCTGCCTCGCCGGGCTGCCGGGCGAGCGCCTGAACCACCGTCAGCGAGTTCTTGACCCGGTGGCTCAACTCGTGCGTCAGCATCCGGTGCTGTTCTTCCGCCTGCTTGCGGTCCGAGATGTCGCGGAACAGCACGCCGATCCGGTGCTCGTCCCCAGGACCGACCGGAAAGGCGAAGGCCTCGTAGAACCGGTGCAGGGGGGCGGCCGGCGCCTCGAACCGCTCCGCCTCGCGGCTCCGGGCAATCCGTCCGTAGATCTCGAACCAGTGCGGCTCCAGTTCGGGCACGAGATCCCGCACCGTGCGCCCCACAGGGTCCTCGAGACCTGTTTGCCGGGCAAAGGCTGCATTGACCTCGATGAAGCGGTAATCGACGGCCTCCTTGCCATCGAAGATCACTTCCAGAATCCCGAATCCTTCGTCGATCGAGTTGAACAGCGTCTGGTAACGCTGCTGGCTTTCGACCAGCCGCTGCTCCATCTCCCGGCGTGCGGTGATGTCGACAAAGGTCACCACGACGCCCTCGATACGGTCCTCCACCGTGCGGTAGGGCCTCAGCCGCATCATGAACCAGCGCCCGTCCTGGCTCTGTACCTCGCTCTCGACCGGCGAGAGATCGCGCAGCACGCGGCTCGCATCGTTCTCGACCCCGTCATAGCGGAGCCGGTTGGTGAAATGGGTGATGCTGCGGCCGGCATCCATCTCGGTGATGTTGAAGAGGTCGCCGATCGGCGGGGTGAACATCCGTATCCGGAGCCGGGAGTCCAGAAACAGGGTCCCGACCTCGGTCGCCGCCGTGAGGTTCTGAAGGTCGCTATGCGCGGTCGAGATGCTCTCCAGCTTGCTCTTCAATTCGGCATTCACCGTCTGGAGTTCCTCGTTCATCGACTGGAGTTCCTCCTTGGAGGTCTCCAGCTCCTCCGAGGTGGAGCGATACTCCTCGTTGATCGATTGCAACTCCTCGTTCGCCGCACGAAGATCCTCGATCGCCGTTTCGTGCTCCCCCCGGCTGGTGACGAGCGCCTCCCGCGCCGCCTTGAGCTCGCCGTGAAGCCGGCGGAGTTCCTCGCCGCGGATCTCGCCATCGGCGACGTCCTCGGGCTCCGGCTCGGCAGGGCCAAGGTCGAGGAAGAGCACAAGTGCCTGCGGGGCCGCGCCCTCGCGCACCGGCACCGGAGAGACCTGCATCGCGATCCTGCGCGTTTCGCCGTCGATCGAGGCCGGCGTGGCATGGGTCATGGTCGGCTGCCGCGCGTCGAGCGCCCGGTCCAGCGCCATCTTCAGGTCGATCCGCAACTCGGCCCGCACCACCTCGGCGAGCTTGGCAGACATGGTGCCGGCGGAATGCTGGATGAACCGCCCGGCATGGGGCGACAGGTGCACGACCTTCTGGCCCGCATCGACCAGAACGCTGGGCGGCGCCGTGCGCTCCAGCGCCTCGGCATGCTGCTCCAGCGGCGGGCGGGGCTGGCCGCGCTGCCGCTCCGTCCGGGGTTCGGCAGGCGGATGCGCATAGTCCGGTCCGCCGTGAGGCAAGGCGGGCATGTGCCGCCGCGTCTGGGGAATGGCGCGGTAGATGCGCGCCTCGCGGTCGACGGTCGAGAAGAACTCGCTCGTATCCGCCGTCTCCGCCGATCCGAGAAACAGCGTGCCGTTCGGCTCCAACCCGTAGTGGAACAGGTTGAGAAGCTGTTCCTGAAGGGCCCGCTCCATGTAGATCAGCAGGTTCCGGCAGGTGATCAGGTCAAGCCGCATGAAGGGCGGGTCCTTGAGCACGCTGTGCGATGCGAAAAGAACGATCTCCCGCAACTCCTTGCGCACGCGGTAATGCGTGCCTTCATCGACGAAGAACCGTGTCAGGCGCTCCTGCGACACGTCAGCCTCGATCGAGCGCGGATAGCGCCCCTCGCGCGCCGTTGCGAGCGCGCCCTCGTCGAGGTCGCTGGCGAAAACCTGGATCGGGACTTTCAAGTCCCGGCGCTCCGTCTCCTCGAGAAGCAGAATGCCGAGGCTGTAGGCTTCCTCGCCGGTGGCGCAGCCGACCGACCAGATACGCACCCCGTCATCCCCCGGATTCTCGACGAGATCGCCGATCACCTTCTCGGCCAGCGTCTCATAGGCATCCTCGTCGCGAAAGAACTGCGTCACCGAGATCAGCAGGTCGTCGAAAAGCTCCTGCGCTTCCTCGGGAGTGGTGCGGACCATCTCGGCATAGTCGGCCGCGCTCTGCAGGCGACACACCTGCATCCGCCGCAGGACGCGGCGCATGACGGTGGCCCGCTTGTAGCTCGAAAAGTCGTGCCCGGTGCGGGCCTGCAGGAAGCCCACGATCCGGCGCAGGTCGGCCGCCACGCCGTTCTCATCGAGCGAGCGCACCGCCTCCTTGCTCTTCGCGACCTCCGCGATCCGCTCGGCGAGGCGCGTGATCGGTGCAACGAAGCTGACGACGCCAGTGGCGATGGCATTCTGCGGCATCGCACCGAATTCGGCATCGGTTGGGTCCTGCGCGAAAACCACGCCGCCCGCCTCCTGGATGGCGCGGACGCCGTTCGAGCCGTCGGCGCCCGCCCCGCTGAGGATGACGGCCATACCGTCGCCCCGCGCTGTCGCGATCGAGCGGAAGAAGACATCCACCGGCGCCCGATGGCCGCGCTGCTCACGGAACTCGCGCGCATGGACATTGTCGCCTTCGATCACCAGTTCCCGGTCCGGCGGGATCACATATACGCAGTTGGGCCGTAGTTCCGGCGTGTCCGTCACCTGATGCACATCCATGTCGGTGCAGGCCGTCAGGATCTCGGCCAGCACGCTCGGATGCTCGGGCGCCAGATGAACGATCACCACATAGGCAAGGCCCAGATCCGCTGGCAATTGCCGGAACAGGCTGCGCAGCGCCTGCACGCCACCCGCGGAGGCGCCAATGGCGCAGACCGGGACATGGTCCCCTGCGGTCTGGTGGCGGCGCTGGCCGGCCATGATGGCGGTTCCTTTCAGGCTAGCGGCAGTCAATCACATCCCGCTCGGGATTAACATGGGTCGTTTTACGGGCGTGCACAGGGGTGATCCGCATTTCGGTGGCCGCGAATGGGGTGAAGGCCGGCTGCGCGCTGTCCTTAGAGGATCACGCCGGTTGCAAGCCGCGCCGATCCCGTCGGTCAGCCAAGCTCGCCTTCCGCAATGGGCTCGTCCTTTCCCGCCCTCAGATCAGTCCCCGCGCCGCAAGCTCCTTGCGGATGGCCACGCTGTCGGCGCCGCGTTCGGGCGGGGCGGCGGGCATCGGGATGGTATCGCCGAAGCGCGGCGCGGGGGCGGGTTGCAGTGTCCCGCCGGCCGTGGACCACGTCGCGCGGGCCTGCATATGCGGATCCTGCGCCGCCTCCTCCGGAGACAGGACCGGCGCGACACAGGCGTCGGACCCTTCGAACAGCGCGGCCCAGTGCGCCACGGGTTTCGCCGCGAAGATGGCGGCAAGGCGGGCGCATTGATCGGGCCAAGTGCTGCGGTCGTATTGCGCGGCAAAATGCGGGTCGTCCGACAGGCCCATGCGCGACAGGAACTCGGCATAGAATTTCGGTTCGAGGCATTGCACGCTGATCCACGCGCCGTCGGCACAGGCATAGGCCCGGCACCAATGCGCGCCATCCAGCAGGCTCTGCCCGCGCTCGGTCACCGTGTTGCCCGAGGGCGCCATCGACATCAAAAGCGCCATCATATGCGCCGAGCCGTCGACGATGGCGGCATCCACCACCGTGCCCCGCCCTGTGCGCCCGGCATTGAGGATTCCGGCCAGAATCCCCGCCACGAGGTAGAGCGCCCCGCCGCCAACGTCCCCCACCAGCGTCGGCGGGCTGACCGGCGCGGCGCCCGGCGTGCCCGCGTACCACAGCGCGCCGGAGGTGGCGATGTAGTTGAGGTCGTGCCCGGCGGTCATTGCGCGCGGCCCGGTCTGGCCCCAACCGGTCATCCGGCCATAGACAAGCTTCGGGTTGCTCTCGGCGAATGTGTCGGGGCCAAGCCCCAGCCGCTCCATCACGCCGGGCCGGAACCCCTCGATCAGCGCGTCGGCCGAACAGATCAGGGCCCTCGCGGTTTCAAGGTCGCCGGCATCCTTCAGGTCGAGCGTGATGGATCGCTTGCCCCGGTCCAGCAGCGACGCCCCGCTGCCCGTCGGATTGGCCGAGACCGGGCGGTGGATCACGATCACCTCGGCGCCCATATCGGCCAGCATCATGCCGGCAAAGGGGCCCGGGCCCAGCCCCTCGACCTCGACGATGCGAATGCCCTGTAGCATATGTGCCTCCCACTTTTGCGAGAGAGGGTAGCGGAGGGCTAGGCAAGGGGAAATGCCGTTTCAACCAATACCTCTCCCGGAACAAGGCCACGCCAAGGGCGTGGCGCCGGGCAACCCCCGTTGCGCGCCACGCAACATCTCGTGGCACCCCCCAACGAACGCCACATCAACCCGGCCGATCACCGCAAGAAACACCGACGTAATACCGACAAAATACCGACGTGATACCGACATGGCCTTCTCGAGCAAAATCAAGGCATTAACCCTGATTCGCGGGTCTCTCGCGCTGGCCCGTCCCGGACCCCGATCCGGGACCTCGCCCGAAACGTCCTCAGAACCGCCGGTGCAACCGCTTCCGCGTCACCACGAACCGCTTCTTCTGCCGCTCCCGCAGGAACACGAACAGCCCCGCCCCGAGGATCAGCGCGATGCCCGCCATCGCCATCGGGCCGGGCAACTCGCCCCAGATCAGCCAGCCCCACAGGATCGCCAGCGGCAGGCCCACATACTCGAACGGCGCAATCGTCGCCGCGTCGGCGATGCGGTAGGCGGCGCTCAGGCAATAGCCCACGATGGCCGAGTTGACCCCCAGCGCGAGGAACAGGTACATATCCTTCCCCTCCGGCCAGACCCACGCCCGCAGCAGGAAAACAAGGCTCCCGTTCTCCACCCCCGCCGCAAAACGCCCGTCCCCCGCCACCAGCCAGAACAGACCGCTGACGAGGATGAACCCCACCTGGATATAGATCGCCATCGCCGAGGCCTTGGAGCTGACCCCCAGCTTCCGCGTCAGCACCTGGTTGAGCGCATAGGCCAGCGCCGCGATGACCGGCAGCAGGTAGACCCAGAGCGACACGTCGCGCGAGGCATCGCTGGCCCATGGCCGGGTCATGATCACCACGCCCAGCAGCCCCACCACCACCGCCCCGATCCGCAAGGGGCCGACCTTCTCGCCCAGCAGCGGGATAGACAGCAGCGTGATCATCAGCGGCGCCACGAAGAACACCGCCGTCGCCTCGGCCAGCGGCAGCACGGCCAGCGCGGCGAAATAGGTCATGTTGGCGAATATGATCATCAGGCAGCGCAGGGCATGCAGATCCGGCGTCGCGGTGCGCAGCAGGCTCCAGCCGCCCTCGAGTTGCAGGATCACAAGGCTGAAGGCGATGCCGATGGCCGAACGACAGAACACCATCTGGTGCAGCGGGTAGCCGCCCGACAGGAATTTGATCAACACGTCATTGCCGGACAGCGCGACGATGGCGAGCAGGATGAACCCGATGCCCGCCGAGGGGTTCTGAAGCCGCGCGATCCCTGTCATGAGATGTCCTTTCCCCGATGGCCTAGCATGGCCGGGCAGGGGGCTCCATCCTCAATTGCGACATTCCGCCACACGGAAGCGCGCCGCGCCCTTGGCCCGGCTGCGGCGCTGCGCTACGCTCGTCCCGACAGCGCGACAGGAGGGAGCCGCCGCCATGAAGATGAGTGACGAGAAGCAGATCAACGCCGACCGCGAAACGGTCTGGAACGCGCTGACCAGCCCCGACGTGCTACAGGAATGCGTGCCCGGCGCGCAGGATGTCACCGGCTCGCCCGAGGAGGGGTTCGAGGCGACCGTCACCCAGAAGGTCGGCCCGGTGAAGGCCACGTTCAAAGGGACGGTGACGTTCTCCGAGATGGAAAAACCCGAAAAACTGACCCTGACCGGCGAAGGCAAGGGCGGCGCCGCGGGCTTCGCCAAGGGCAGCGCAGCGGTGACGCTCACCGAGAAAGACGGTGGCACGCTTCTGTCCTACGATGTCGAGGCGAAGGTGGGCGGCAAGCTCGCCCAGCTCGGCAGCCGCATCGTCGACGGTTTCGCCAAGAAGATGGCCGACCAGTTCTTCACCCGCCTCGAAGAGGTGATCGAGGGGCCGAAGGAGCAGGACGAAGAGGCAGAAGCCGAGAAGAAAGGCTGGCTCAAGCGGCTGATCACGTGACGGGGTGCGGGTAGCGGTGGGTTGGCGCCCACCCTACCTTCGTCGCGCCCCGCGCCGCTTACGGCCCTTCGATGATGTTCGCCACCATCTGCCCGATGGCGTTGCTGCCCTTGATCGACGGGTGGATCATGTCGAGCGCGTGGTAAGACCCATCGCCCTCGGGCACGAGGTCGGAGAGCGACAGGAAATGCACCCCGCTGTCGAGCGCCGCCAGTTTCTGAACCCGGCGCTCCAGCTCCGCCCCCTCGTCACGGCAATGCTCGATCAGTGACCCGCGTCCGGGGCTGCGCATGTAACCCACGTAAACCACCTGCGCGCCCGACCGGCGCAGGTCCGACAGGAAGCCGGGAATCCGCCCCTTGCGCCCGTCCTTCGAGATCAGCCGGTTCAGCTTGCCGTCGCAGACGACACAGCCACAGCCGAGCCACAGGTCATTGCCGCCGCCATTGACGACGATCCAGTCCCATTCGCCGGGCACGTATTGCTTGGTGATGTTCAGCCCCGCGCTGCCCGAGATGGGAAGCGGGTAGAAGAAGCGCGCGCCGATCACCGAACGGTCGACCACCGGTTCGCGCAGCGTCTGCTCGACGGCATCGGCCACGGCCCGGTCGGACATCCGGTGCGAGGCCAGCATCGAGTCGCCGACAAACAAGATCCGCGACGGGTGATCGGGGCTGACGGATTCACCGCAACCGGCGAGCAACAAGGCCGCGGCGGCCAGCTTGAACAAACGGGATATTTTCATGGCAGCAGACGTCCGAACTTAAGAACAGCCAAAGAAAAGACCGAGGGTCAAAAACCCCTCATCTTCGACCGTGACGCCCCCAAGAAGAGAACGTGGCAGCAAAGTGGTTGATTCTCAACAAAAATCGGACGCGCCTGTTCGCGCAGTGGAAACAGTTGCGGAGAATCGCCTCCATTCCCCGATTTTCGCACAGTTCGTACTGCCATCAGGGCCAATTGCACTTCCCGGCGCGAAAGCTAGGTTGGCCGGATACCAATCGCGAGAAGGTGGAAATATGGCCCCCATTGTCGACGTCAGAGACCTGCGCAAGACCTTCGAGGGCGGGTTCGAGGCGCTGAAAGGCGTCTCGCTCCAGATCGAGGAAGGCGAGATCCTGGCGCTGCTCGGGCCGAACGGTGCGGGCAAGACTACGCTGATCTCGGCGCTCTGCGGCATCACCACACCCACCAGCGGCAGTGCCAAGGTCGGCGGGCATGACATCCTGACCGACTACCGCGCTGCGCGGCAGATGATCGGGCTGGTCCCGCAGGAGATCGCGCTGGAGCCCTTCGAGAAGGTGATGAACTCGGTCCGCTTCTCGCGCGGGCTGTTCGGCAAGCCCCGCGACGATGCCTTCCTCGAAAAGACGCTGCGACAGCTGTCGCTCTGGGACAAGCGCAATTCCAAGGTGATGGAGCTCTCGGGCGGCATGAAGCGCCGCGTGCTGATCGCCAAGGCGCTCTGCCACGAGCCGCGCGTTCTGTTCCTCGACGAGCCCACCGCCGGGGTCGATGTCGAACTGCGCCGCGACATGTGGCAAGTGGTGGCCGGGCTGAAGAAAAGCGGCGTCACCATCATCCTGACCACCCATTACATCGAAGAGGCCGAGGCCATCGCCGACCGGGTCGCCGTGATCAACAAGGGCGAGATCCTTCTGGTCGAGCAGAAATCGGATCTGATGACGCGGATGGGCCGCAAGAGCCTCCGGATCGAACTGACCGAACCGCTCAGGGCTGTGCCCGAGGGCGTCGAGGAATACCACCTCGAGCTCGCCCCCGACGGCCGCGCGCTGACCTATACCTACGACACCAATGCCGAGCGCACGGGCATCACCCGGCTGCTGCAAACCCTGTCCGAGAAGGGCGTGGCGTTGAAAGACCTGCAAACCAAGCAATCAAGCCTCGAGGAAATCTTCGTGAGCCTCGTCAAGGAGGAGGACGCGGCATGAACCTCACGGCCGTTCGCGCAATCTACACGTTCGAAATGGCGCGCTTCTTCCGCACGCTGCTGCAAAGCTTCATCTCGCCGGTGATCTCGACCTCGCTCTACTTCGTCGTCTTCGGCGCCGCCATCGGCAGCCGCATCGAGCAGGTCGAGGGCGTCAGCTATGGCGCCTTCATCGTGCCGGGGCTGATCATGCTGACGGTGATGACACAGGGCATCTCCAACGCCTCCTTCGGCATCTACTTCCCGAAATTCATCGGCACGATCTTCGAACTGCTCTCGGCGCCGGTGAACTTCCTCGAGATCGTGCTGGGCTATGTCGGGGCGGCGGCGACCAAGGCGCTGTTCATCGGCGTCGTGATCCTCGGCACCTCGGCCTTTTTCGTCGATCTCGATATCCAGCATCCGCTGGCGATGCTGGCCTTCCTGCTGCTGACCTGCGTTTCCTTCGCGCTCTTCGGGTTCATCATCGGCATCTGGGCGGGCAATTTCGAACAGCTTCAGCTCATTCCGCTGCTGATCATCACGCCGCTCGTGTTCCTCGGCGGCTCGTTCTACTCGATCTCGATGCTGCCGCCGGTCTGGCAGACGATCACCATGTTCAACCCGGTGGTCTACCTGATCTCGGGCTTCCGCTGGTCGTTCTTCGGACAGGCCGACGTGGCGATCGGGTTCAGCCTCTTCGCCATCGGCCTGTTTACCGCGATCTGCCTCGGGATCATCTGGCTGATCTTCAAGACCGGCTGGCGTATCCGCTCGTGAGGGCCGTCGGAATTCGAGTATTTCTGGAAAGATGAAAGAGGGGGCAGCGCTCCACTCCGGCCGTGCCGCGGGGTAAGCCCGCCCGATAATGTGCCTCGCGTACAGGTTTTTTGCGCCTGCGTGTAAAACAGCGGGGCGCCGCGCCTTGTTATGCGGCGCCGCGCGATCTACATCGGGCGGATGAAGATTTCTTTGCCCCTTGTCGACCGCGGGCCGCTTGTCGCCGTGATCCGCCTGAATGGTGCCATCGGTACGGGCGGGCGCGCCCAGCTCAATGACGAGGCGATGGCGCCGATCATCGAAAAGGCCTTCAGGCGCGGCAAGCCCAAGGCGGTTGCGCTGGTGATCAATTCCCCCGGCGGCTCGCCCGTGCAATCCTCGCTGATCGCGGCGCGCATCCGCCGGCTGGCCGAGGAGAAGGGCATTCCCGTCCATGCCTTCGTCGAGGACGTGGCGGCCTCGGGCGGGTACTGGCTGGCAGCCTCGGCCGATGACATCTGGGTCGATGACAGCTCGATCGTGGGGTCGATCGGGGTGATCTCGGCCGGGTTCGGGGCGCATGTCCTTCTGGCCCGGCAAGGGGTGGAGCGCCGCGTCTACACCGCCGGCAAGTCGAAAAGCATGCTCGACCCGTTCCAGCCCGAGAAGGAAGAGGATGTCAAACGCCTCAAATCCCTGCTCGACCAGATGCACGAGACCTTCACCGCCTACGTCAAAACGCGCCGGGGCGACCGGCTCGCGGACCGGCAGGACTTGTTTACCGGCGAGTTCTGGCTGGGTGCCCGTGCGGTCGAGCTGGGCCTCGTCGACGGGGTGGCGCACGTGGTGCCCAAGCTCAAGGCGCTCTACGGCGACAAGGTGCGCTTTGCCCGCTATGGCCGCAAGCGCGGCCTGTTCCAGCGCTTCGGCGCCACCATGGCGCAGGATGCCATCGACACGATCGAGGAGCGGGCCGCCTTCGCCCGCTTCGGCCTCTGACGTGATCGTCAAGATCGTCATACTTTTCCTCGCATTCATGGTGGTCATGGCCATGTTCGGCAAGCTGAGGTTCCCCGGCCAGCAAAAGCTCGCCTCGGCGCGGTGCAAGAGTTGCGGCCGGTTCCGGCTTGGTAAGGGACCGTGCGACTGCCGGAAGGGCAAGCCGAAATGATGCCATGGGTCTACGCGGGGCTGGGACTGCTGATTCTCCTGCTCGCGGGGGATGCCCTCGTGAAAGGTGCTGTTAACCTCAGCCTGCGCGTGGGCATACCGGCGCTGATCGTCAGCCTGACCATCGTCGCCTTCGGCACCTCGGCACCGGAACTTCTCATCTCGGTCAACGCCGTGCTCGATAACAAGCCGGGCCTTGCGCTGGGCAACGTGGTCGGTTCAAACACCGCCAATATCCTGCTGGTGCTGGGGGTGCCGGCGCTGATCTCCGGCCTGCATACCAGCCAGTGCGACACCCGGAAAACCTACCTGTTCATGATCGGCGCCTCGGTGATCTTCATCGGCCTCGCCTTCCGCGGCACGTTCGACATGCTGGCGGGCGTGGTGCTTCTTGCGATGCTGGGCTACGTGCTGGCCGATGCCTTCCGCGACGCCCGCAATCACCGCCGGGCCTGCGCCGCTGCCGCGTTCAACCCCGATGACGAGGAAGAGGTCGAAGGCGCCGACCCCGACATGCCGTGGTGGCAGATCTTCGTCTTCCTCGTCTTGGGCCTTGCCGGCCTGCCGCTGGGCGCCGACCTTCTGGTCGACAACGCCTCGACCATCGCCCGGCGCTATGGCGTCAGCGACTCGGTCATCGGGCTGACGCTGGTGGCGCTCGGCACCTCGCTGCCGGAACTCGCCACCACGGTGATGGCCGCCCTGCGCCGACAGGCCGACGTGGCGCTGGGCAACGTGATCGGGTCGAACCTGTTCAACCTGCTGGCCATCATCGGCATCACCACGATGATCGGCGAAATCCCGGTCGATGCCGAATTCCTCCAGTTCGACCTGTGGGTGATGCTGGCGGCGTCGCTCCTGCTGGGGCCGTTCGTCTTCTTCAAGATGGATATCAACCGGATATGGGGCATCGCGCTGACGGCGCTCTATCTCCTCTACGTTTTCGTCGTACTCAACTAAAGGGGCGCGCATGACACGGGCACTGGTTACGGGGGCAGGCAAGCGGTTGGGCCGCGCGATGGCGCTGGAACTGGCAAAGCGCGGCCATGACGTGGCGGTGCACTACGCGACATCGGAGGACGCCGCCGCCGAGGTGGTGCGCGAGATCGAGGCGATGGGCCGCCGCGCCGTGGCGCTTCAGGCCGACCTGCTGGAGGAGGACGAGGTGCAGGCCCTTCTGCCGCGCGCGGCCGAGGCGCTGGGCGGGCCGATCCTGACGCTGGTCAACAACGCCTCGATCTTCGAATATGACAGGATCGACACCGCCACCCGCGAAAGCTGGGACAGGCACCTCGAAAGCAACCTGCGCGCGCCCTTCGTCCTGATCCAGGCTCTTGCGGCACAGGTGCCCGAGCCGGAGACCGACGAGAATGGCGAACCGGTCGCGAAAGGCCTTGCCGTCAACATGATCGACCAGCGCGTGCGCAAGCTGACGCCGGAATTCATGAGCTACACCATCGCCAAGTCCGCCCTCTGGACCCTGACCCGCACCGCCGCGCAAGGCTTGGCGCCCAAGGTCCGGGTCAACGGTATCGGGCCGGGCCCCACGATCGTCGGCCACCGGCAGAGCGACGACCACTTTCGCCGCCAGCGGCAGGCGACGGTTCTGAAACGCGGCGCCGATGCCACCGACATCACCGCCGCGCTGGGCTACCTCCTCGACGCGCGGGCCGTCACCGGCCAGCTGATCTGCGTCGATGGCGGCCAGCATCTGGGCTGGCAGACACCGGACATTCAGGGCGTCGAACCCTGAGGCTGCGACAAGTTGTACACCTGTCACGGACCTGTGAGGGAAGCGTTACAAAAAGTTTAATGTTTTCAGTATATTGGTGTATATACATATTTTTTCTTAACATTTTCAATGCGTTGAAAAACTGCCTAAAAATTAAGCAGGTTAAGGAACTCAGCCAAAAACAACGAAAATTCTGGTATGCCAAGAAGTTGTCCGCAAGTTTATCCACAGGAATCGTGGAAAGCTTTCCTCTTGATCTCACCCGGTTAAGATTGCAGCCCGGCCCTAGAATCATCAAGTTCCCCCAATGAGCGAGCAAACCCCAGAAACCGCGCCGCGCACCGGCCATTCCGTCATCCAGAGCTACCTGAAAACGCTCGACGCCTCGCCCGGTGTCTACCGGATGCTGGATGCACAGGCGCGCGTGCTCTACGTCGGCAAGGCCCGCAACCTGCGGGCCCGGGTGTCGAGCTATGCCCGGCCCACGGGCCACACGCCCCGCATCGCCCGGATGATCCGCGAAACCGCGTCGATGATGTTCCTCACCACCTCGACCGAGACCGAGGCGCTGCTGCTGGAACAGAACCTCATCAAGCAATTGAAGCCGCGCTACAACGTGCTCCTGCGCGACGACAAGAGCTTTCCCAACATCATGGTGACCAAGGCGCACCCCTACCCGATGATCAAGAAGCACCGGGGCGCCAAGAAGGAGAAGGGCGCCTATTACGGCCCCTTCGCCAGCGCCGGCGCGGTGAACCGCACGCTGGCGCAGTTGCAGAAGGTGTTCCAGCTTCGCAACTGCTCGGATTCCATGTTCGAAAGCCGCACGCGCCCCTGCCTGCAATACCAGATCAAGCGATGCACCGCGCCTTGCGTCGGCTACATCTCGGAAGAGGAGTACGGCGCGCAGGTACGCGATGCGGAACGGTATCTCTCCGGCCGCTCGACCGACGTGCAGGAGAAACTCAAGACCCAGATGATGGAGGCGTCCGAGCAGATGGAGTTCGAGCGCGCCGCCGCCCTGCGCGACCGGATCAAGGCCCTGACACAGGTGCAGACGGCACAGGGCATCAACCCGCGGACCGTGAACGAGGCCGACCTGCTGGCGCTGCATCTGGAAAACGGGCAGGCCTGCGTGCAGGTCTTCTTCATCCGCGCCGGGCAGAACTGGGGCAACAACGATTTCTACCCGCGCGTCGGCGCCGACGTGGAAGAGGCCGAGGTGCTCGAGGCCTTCCTCGGCCAGTTCTACGACAACAAGGAACCGCCGCGACAGGTGATCCTCTCCCACCCGATCGAGAACGAGGACCTGATGGCCGACGCGCTGGCGGGCAAGCGGGGCGGCAAGGTCGACATCCTCGTGCCACGGCGTGGCGAGAAGGCCGAGCTGGTCGACAGCGCGCTCCGCAACGCCCGCGAAAGCCTCGCCCGCAAGATGGCCGAGACGGCGACACAGGCCAAGCTGCTGAAAGGTCTGGCCGAGGCGTTCGATCTCGGGGAGCCGCCCAAGCGCATCGAGGTCTACGACAACAGCCATATCCAGGGCACCAATGCCGTGGGCGCGATGATCGTGGCCGGCCCCGACGGGCTGATGAAGAACCAGTACCGCAAGTTCAACATCAAGGGCGACGACCTGACCCCGGGCGACGATTTCGGCATGATGAAAGAGGTGCTGACCCGCCGCTTCAAGCGGCTGCTCAAGGAAGATCCCGACCGGGAAGAGGGGCACTGGCCCGACCTGCTGCTGATCGACGGCGGGGCAGGGCAGGTGAGCGCCGTGGCCCAGATCATGCGAGAGATGGGGATCCAGAATATCCCCATGGTCGGTGTCGCCAAGGGCATCGACCGCGATCACGGCAAGGAAGAATTCCACCGTGTCGGCAAGCGCCCCACCGCGCTGCGCCACAACGATCCGGTGCTGTATTTCGTCCAGCGCCTGCGCGACGAGGCGCACCGTTTCGCCATCGGCACCCACCGCGCGAAACGCGCCAAGGGCGTCTCCGCCTCACCGCTCGACGACATCCCCGGCGTCGGCGCCACCCGCAAGCGCGCGCTCCTGACCCATTTCGGCTCCGCCAAGGCCGTCAGCCGCGCGGCCCTGAGCGACCTCAAGGCGGTCGACGGCGTGTCGGAGGGGCTGGCGCAGAAGGTCTACGACTATTTCCACGAGAAGGGCTAGCGGGCCGGGGGTTTCGGCACCGCCCTCCAGTGCTTACCTCATGCCCAACTCTCCTCGCCTCGCCCGGCTGCCATCCCTGCGCCGCGAAGGGCGGACCACCGCGAAGCGGAGCACGGCAAGACAAGCGGCCGGCCGGGCACCCCCGCGCCACGCTTGACCTTTCCCGTGCCTCCGGAAAGGTCTAAGACTGGCGCCATGACATGGAATATTCCCAACGTCCTCACCACGCTCCGGCTGCTCGCAGCGCCGGCTGTCGCGGTGATGTTTCTCTATTTCACCCGGCCATGGGCCGACTGGTTCGCGCTGGTCCTCTTCGTGGGGGCGGCGGTGACCGATTATTTCGACGGCTACCTCGCCCGGATGTGGAAACAGACCACCAAGCTCGGCACAATGCTCGACCCCATCGCCGACAAGGCAATGGTGGTAATCGCGCTGATGGTGATCGTGGGCTATTCCAGCATGTCGCCCTGGCTCGTGCTGCCCGCCACGGTGATCCTCTTCCGCGAGGTGTTCGTCAGCGGGTTGCGCGAATTCCTCGGCGATACAGCCGGCACGCTCAAGGTCACGAAACTCGCCAAGTGGAAGACCACCGCCCAGATGATCGCCATCGCGGTGCTCTTTGCCCAGGGCGTGTTCGAGCACTATCTCTGGGCCAGCACGGCGGGCATGGATCAGAACCTCGTCGACTCCATCCTCCGCGGGGATGTGGAGGATCTGCACGGCCTGCAATGGAAGATGACCGGCATGGTCTGGTCGGGCCATGTGGGCCTCTGGCTCCTCTGGATCGCCGCGGCACTGACGCTCATCACCGGGTTCGACTATTTCCGCAAGGCGACCCCGTTTCTGAAGGACTGACGCGATGGACGTTCTCTATTTCGCATGGGTGCGCGAGCGCATCGGCCACCCCAAGGATCGCATCGACACGCCCCCCGCCACGGTGCGCGAACTCGTCGACGACCTGCGCGGGCGCGAGGAGCGCTACGCCGCGGCCTTTGCCGATCTCTCGGCGCTGCGCGTGGCGGTCGATCAGGAACTGTCGGATTTCGACGCGCCCCTCGACGGTGTGCGCGAAGTGGCGTTCTTCCCGCCGATGACCGGGGGCTGAGGCGCATGGCGATCCGCGTGCAGGCAGAGCCGTTCGATTTCGGGGCCGAGGCCGGCGCCTTCGCCGCACGGCAGGATGGCATGGGCGCCGTCGTCACCTTCACCGGGATCGTCCGTGACCTGCCGGATGGCGGCCTCCGCGCGATGGAGATCGAGCATTACCCGGGCATGACCGAAAAGGCGATCGAGTCAATCGCCCGCGAGGCCGCAGACCGCTGGCACACCGGCGACCTGCTGGTCATCCACCGCTACGGGCCGCTGGCGCCCGGCGACATGATCATGATGGTCGCCACCGCCGCCCCGCACCGGGCCGATGCGTTTCAGGCGGCGGAATTCCTGATGGATTTCCTGAAATCCCGTGCGCCTTTCTGGAAGAAGGAAGTGGCGCAGGACGGGGCCGACTGGGTCGCCGCCCGCGACGAGGATGAAGACGCGCTGGGCCGCTGGTAGGGCCCGCGCTCAGTCGCGATACTCGTCCGGATCGTCGGCCAGGGTCGAGCCGCCGATCGCCCAATACCCCTCGCCTTCGTCATCCCGTTTCCGGAACCCGGCGATGAACAGCACCACGCCGACGAACCCCAGCAGCCCGCCGCCGAAAAGCGCGGCATAGATATGGTTCTGATCGCCGCTTCCGGTGGCGAGATTCATCTCGTTCAGCGCAAACGCCACCCCGCCAAGGACAAAGCCCAGCGACAGCAGCAGAAGGGTGATCTTCCTGATCATATCGCATCCTCCTCCACTGGAGGTAGCGCAGTGTCGCGCGATTTCACCTTTCTGTCAAAGCCGGATCGGCCACTTACGGCGCGCCCCAGCCACCGCCGCCGGGGGTTTCCATGCCGAAAACACTGCCCGCCGGCAGGTCAATCTCGTCATTTCCACCCATCTCGCGCGGCTCCCCATCGGGCAGAACGGCCCAGTTGCGCCCCACCTTGCCGGGCTCGCCCCCATCGACGCCGAAAGGCGGAATCACCCGGTGATTCGATAGCGTGGTCACCGTCGCGGGCTCCAGAAACCGCAACAGCCGGATCACCCCGTGTCCGCCGCGCCACTTGCCCTCGCCCCCCGATCCGGGCCGGATCGAGAACTCCTCCAATCGCACCGGGAAACGCTTCTCCAATATTTCCGGGTCGGTCATCCGCGTGTTGGTCATATGCGTCTGCACCGCGTCGCACCCGTCGAACCCCGGCCCCGCGCCGGTACCCCCGGCAATGGTCTCGTAATTCTGGAACCGGTCATTGCCCCAGACGAAATTGTTCATCGTCGCCTGAGACCCGGCGATCACGTGCAGCGCCCCGTAAAGCGCGTTGCAGGTGGCCTGGCTGACCTCGGTATTCCCGGAAATCACCGCCGCCGGATAGACCGGGTTCAGCATCGACCCCTCCGGAATGACGATGTTCAAAGGCTTCAGACACCCCTCGTTCAGCGGGATCTCCGCCCCCACCATCGTCCGGAACACGTAAAGCACCACCGCCCGGCAGATCGACTTGGGCGCGTTGTAATTCCCATCGTGCTGCGGGCTGGTGCCGGTGAAGTCGATCGTGGCCTCCCGGGCCCCGGCATCCACCGTGACGCTCACCTCGATCACCGCACCATGATCCATCGGATAGGTGAACCGCCCGTCCTTCAGCCGGTCCACCACCCGCCGCACGCTTTCCTCGGCATTGTCCTGCACGTGGCCCATATAGGCGCGCACCACCTCCAGCCCGAAATTCTCGACCACCTTCAGCAGCGCCTGCCGCCCGGTCTCGTTGGCCGCGATCTGCGCCTTCAGGTCGGCCATGTTCTGCGAAACGTTGCGGCAAGGGTAGCGCCCTGACGCCAGCAGCGCCTCCGTCTGCTTCTCCAGCAGCGTGCCCCGATCGACCAGCTTCACGTTGTCGATCAGCACGCCTTCCTCGTCGATATGGCGGCTGTCGGGCGGCGCACTCCCCGGCGTGCGTCCGCCGATATCCGCATGATGCCCGCGCGAGCCCAGCCAGAACACCGGGCTGTCCTCCACGAAGACCGGCGTCACCACGGTCACGTCGGGCAGATGCGTGCCGCCATTGTAGGGCGAATTCAGCACATAGGCATCGCCCGGCGCCACGTCGGGGTTCAGCCGCATCACCGTCTTGATCGACTCCGACATCGAACCCAGATGCACCGGCACATGCGGCGCGTTGGCCACAAGGTCGCCCGCCTCGTCGAAGATCGCGCAGGAGAAATCCAGCCGCTCCTTGATGTTGACCGAGGCCGAGGTGTTCTCGAGCGTCGCGCCCATCTGGTCGGCCACCGACATGAAAAGGTTGTTGAACACCTCCAGCAGCACCGGGTCGGCTTCCGTTCCCGCTGCGCGGTCCCGCGCCTTGGCCTCCACCCGATCCAGCAGCAGGTTGCCCATCCGGTCCACCGACGCGGCCCAGCCGGGCTCGACCATGTTGGTGCCCGTGGCTTCGGTGATGATGGCCGGGCCGGTGATCCGGCTGTCGGGCGCCAGCCCGTCGCGCTCGTAGAGCGGCACCTTCTGTCGTTGCCCCTCGATATGCACCGCAACCTCTGCCACCGGCGCGCCCTTGCCCTCCGGCAAAGCGGCGCCGGGGCTCTGCCCCGTCCGGCCGACCGCCTCGACGCTCAGCATCTCGAACACGATCCCGCGCTCGGGCGAGGCGAAGCCGAACCGCTGCCGATGCGCTTCCTCGAAGCCGGTCCGCATCTCGTCCACCGACCCGAACGCCACCTCCAGCGCCTGGTGCGCGCCGTCATACCGCAGATGCGCCCGGCGCAGGGTGTCGATCTCGGTGATGCCCTGGCTTTCCACTTCGGTGCGCGCCTGCCCTGCGATCCGGTCCAGCGCTTCCTCCGCCGCCTCCACCTCCGCCAGCGGCGCATCCATCTGCACCTCCCGCATCGCCCGCACCTCGGCCAGCCCCATGCCATAGGCCGACAGAACCCCGGCATGCGGATGGATCAGCACCTTCCGCATCCCCAGTGCATCGGCCACCAGACAGGCATGCTGCCCGCCGGCGCCCCCGAAGCACTGCAACGTGTAGCGCGTCACGTCATGCCCGCGCTGTACGCTGATCTTCTTGATCGCGTTGGCCATGTTGTCCACGGCGATGCGCAGGAACCCCTCCGCCATCTCCTCGGGGCTGCGCGGCGCCTCCCCGGTCTCGGCGGCCACGGTCTCGGCCAACTCGGCAAACCTCTCCCGCACCACCCCGGCATCCAGCGGCTCGTTCCCCTCCGGCCCGAACACGGCCGGGAAATGCTCCGGGTTCAGCTTGCCCAGCATGACGTTGCAATCGGTCACGGTCAGCGGCCCGCCGCGCCGGTAACAGGCCGGCCCCGGATCGGCCCCGGCGCTTTCCGGCCCGACCTGAAACCGCCCGTCCTCGAATTTACAGATCGACCCGCCGCCGGCGGCCACGGTGTGAATATCCATCATCGGCGCCCGCATCCGCACGCCCGCCACTTCCGTCTCGAAGCTCCGCTCGTAATCCCCGGCATAGTGGCTCACATCGGTCGAGGTGCCCCCCATGTCGAACCCGATCAGCCGGTCATGCCCCGCCGCCTCGCCGGTCTTGACCATGCCGACGATCCCGCCCGCCGGGCCCGACAGGATCGCATCCTTGCCCTGGAACAGCCCCGCATCGGTCAGCCCGCCATTCGACTGCATGAACAACAGCGCCTCGCAGGCCCGCCCCACGTCCAGCGCATCCGACACCTGATCGACATAACGCCGCAGCAGCGGCGAGAGGTAGGCATCCACCACCGCCGTATCGCCACGCCCCACCAGCTTGGCCAGCCGGTTGACCTGATGGCTGGCGGTGATCTGGGTGAAGCCGATCTCGGCGGCGATATCGGCCACCCGGCGCTCGTGCTCGGGGTTGAGATAGGCATGCAGCCCGGCGATCGCCACGGCCCGGATGCCCCGGTCATACGCCCCCTGCAGCGTGATCCGCGCCTTGTCCTCGTCCAGCGGCGTCACCACCGCGCCATCGGCATCCAGCCGCTCGTCCAGCTCCGCCACCTCTTCATACAGCAGGTCCGGCCGCCGGATATGCAGGTCGAACAGCCGCGGCCGGGTCTGGTAACCGATCCGCAACAGGTCGCGGAACCCCTTGGTGATCAGCAGCAGAACCCGCTCGCCCTTCCGCTCCAGCAGGGCGTTGGTGGCCACGGTCGTGCCCATCTTCACCGCCCGGATCGACCCGTCGGCGAAATCCCCCGCCTCGCCCATCACCTCGCGAATGCCCTGAACGGCGGCATCGCGATAACGCTCGGGATTTTCCGACAACAGCTTGTGGGTATGGACAGCGCCGTCAGGGGCCAGCGCCACCACGTCGGTGAACGTGCCGCCCCGGTCGATCCAGAATTCCCATCGGGCCTCGCCCATATGCTCGTGCCTCCTCACCCCGCGTCAGGCAAGGTTTGGCCCGGTGCGGACAAATGTCAACGCCGGATGGCATTGAAATCCGTGCGGTTTTCAGCGCTAATGCGGACGAGTTTGGATAAGGACAACCGCCCATGGAGCTACGCCGGATCACGGATGATTACACGGTCTCGCCACAGATCGAGGTCGAGGATGTGCCAGAGCTTGCCGCGGCGGGGTTCCGGTCGATCATGTGCAACCGGCCGGATGGCGAGGAGCCGGGCCAGACCGGCTTCGGCCTCATCGCCGAGGCGGCCGAGAAACAGGGGCTCGAGGTGCGCTCCGTGCCGATCGTCTCGGGCATGATCACCCCCGAGGCGCTGGAGGAATTCCGCACCGCCCTCGCCGACATGCCCCGGCCGATGCTGGCCTATTGCCGCTCGGGCACGCGCTGCACCATGCTCTGGGCCATTGCCCAGCACGGCACGATGGACGATGCCGAGATCGAGCGCCGCGCGGCGGCGGCGGGCTACGACGTCTCCGGCGTGCTGCGCCAGCTCGGGGCGCAATGACCGGCTGGATCGCGCTGGGTCTGGCCCCCGAAGGGGTGCGCGCCTGCGCGATGCGGGGCGGCCGGCTGCTGGAACAGGTCGCCGCCGGCAGCGAAGCCGCCGCGCTCGAGGCGCTCTCCGAACCGGCCGACCGCATCATCCGCATCGGCGACGGCGCGCCCGCCGCCCTTCCCGCCGCGATCCTGCCGGCCACGGGCCCCGGCCTGCCCGGCTTCAGCCAGAAAACCCCGCCGGACGTGATCGGCGGGTGGGTCCGGCTCTGGCTCGCCGGCTTCCTCGCGGAACAACCCGGCTGGGACGGGGTGATCACCGCCACCGAAGGCGCCGTCAGCCACTGGATTCAGATCAGCGCGGGCGAAGCGGTCAGTTCGCAAAGCTTCCTGACGCCGCGCCTGATCGACGCGCTGGGCGGGGCGGAAACTCCCGACCCCGACGCTATGGCCGACAGCCTCAGCCGCCCCGAACGCCTCGCCGCCCATCTCCGCGCCGCCGAGGTCGCCGGCAACGCGGGTGCCCTCACCGGCCACCTGATCGGCGCCGAACTCGCCGCCGCCCGCGCCTACTGGCTGGGCCAGCAGGTCGCCGTCATCGCCCCGCCCCCGGCCCCCGTCGCCGCCGCGCTCGAGGCCCAAAGCGTCCCCTGCGAGACCCACAGCCCCGACGACCTCCTCGCCCCCGGCCTCGCCGCCCTGGGCAAGGCTCTGGGCCTCTAAACACCCCACGCTTCTTCTGGCCAAAAGTATCCCGGGGTCCGGGGCAGAGCCCCGAAAATTCACCTTACCCCGCAGGCGCCCCCGCCCGATGCCGGCACGGCCCGGCCACCGCCGCCACCCCAAGGATCACCCCCGACACCGTCGCGATCATCCCCGCCGCGCTCACCGCGTTCTGCGCGCCCAGCCACAGCGGCCCGTACCCCGCCAGCACGTAGCCCAGCACCGCCGACAAGGTGGCGAACCCCACCGACCAGCCGACCTGACGCTCCAGCCGGTTGGTCATCATCCTTGCCGCGGCGGGCGGACAGATGAACATGGCGATCACGATGATCGAGCCCACCGCGTCGAACGCCGCCACGGCCGCGATCGCCGCCACCACCACCAGCGACAGCCCGATCAGCCCGGTGGGCAGGCCCAGCGTCCTCGCGAATCCCTCGTCGAAGGTCGACAGCTTCAAGGGCCGCCACAACAGGAAGATGAAGCCGCAAACGAAGAGCAGCGTGAAGAACATCCGTGGCAGTTCCGGCGGCAGCCCCTTCAGCGCTTCGGGGTCCAGCAACGAGGCCCAGCCCATCCCGTCCAGCCAGATCAGGCTTTCGAGATTGCCGTAAAGCGCATGCTGCACATCCAGATGCACGCTCGACGTATCCGACTGTTCCAGCAGCAGCACCCCGCCCGCGAACATCGCGGTAAACACCACCCCCATCGCCGCCCCCGGCTCGATCCGGCCCACCCGGCGGATCACCTCGATCAGCAGCACCGTCACCAGCGCCGCCGCCCCCGCGCCCAGCAGCATCGGCCACGCCGACACTACCCCGGTCACCAGAAACGCCAGCACGATCCCCGGCAGCACCACGTGGCTGATCGCGTCGCCAATGAGCGCCTGCCGCCGCAGCAACAGGAAATTCCCCGGCAGCGCACAGGCGATTGCCGCGAATATGCCAATCAGCAGCGGCGGCAACGAAAGGGAAACGAACTCCATGCCGCTCATGTCGCCGCCCCCGGTTTCAACGAGCGGTCCAGCTCGGCAATCTGGTCGGGCGTCAACAGCGTCTCCAGCGGCGTCAGCCCGTCATAACGGGCCGCCGCCGCCTCGTGCCGCGGGTCGCCCCGCAGCAACTGCCAGCGCCGCTCGTCCAGCAGGGCGCGGGCGGCCTTGGCCCGGCCCGCCTCTGTCGCCACGCCATCGGCCCGGATCAGCCCCGCCCGTCGCATCAGCCGCAGGGTCAGCCCCTCGTAGATCGGCTGTTCCTGCGCCAGCGCCAGCAACCCCTGCCGCACATGCACCCTTGTCCGGAACCGCCGATGCCGCAGCACCGCGGCCAGCACCCCGCGCCCCGGCGCAAACAAAAGCGAGACCACGAAGAGGGCGAAGGCCACCAGAACGATGATCGGCCCGGTCGGCAGGTCCGGCGCCATAGCCGACAGCGCCGCGCCGATCCAGCCCGACGCGCCGCCGATCCCGCCCGCAATCAGCACCACGAGCCCCATCCGGTCACTCCAGAACCGTGCCGCGACGGCGGGAATGATCAGCAGCGCCACGATCAGGATCAGCCCGACGATCTTCAGCCCCACCACCGTGATCGCCAGCGCCAGCCCCATCATGGCAAGGTCGGTCCGCCGCACGTTCACGCCGGTCGAGGCCGCGAACTCGGAATCGAACGCCACCAGCGTCATCGGCCTGCGCAACAGCACCACCAGCGCCAGCACGAGGGCGCCACCGGCCGCGATGATCACCGCGTCGTTCCACAACATCCCGGCGGTCGAACCCAGCAGGAAACTCTCCAGCCCCGCCTGCCGCCCGGAACTCATGGTCTGGATTACCGTCAGCAGCACGATCCCCAGCCCGAAGAACACCGACAGAACCGCCCCGATCGCCGCGTCCTCGGCCAGCCGCGTGCGGGTCGACAGCCAGCTTACACACAGAAGGCCAATGGCGGCCGAGACGGCCGAGCCCAGCAGCAGGCCGGGCAGAAACCGCCCGTCGCCGCCCAGCAGAACCATCGCGATGAAGGCCAGCCCGACACCCGGCAGCGTCGCATGGCTGATCGCATCGCTCACCAGCGCCCGCTTGCCCACGTAAAGGAACGTGCCCGTCGCGCCGGCCGCGATCCCCAACAAGGCCGCGCCGATGGTCACCAGCGTGGCGTTATATCCGAGTTGCAGGGCGAGGGCTTCAAGGAGCATGGGTCATGTCCCCGCCCCGGGCCCGACCCGGGGCCTCCAGGCCAGCCACAAGGCCCCGGCTCGGGGGCCGGGGCGCTGATCGCGCCACATCAAAACCACCACGAAACCTACCCCGCCACCGACATCTGTGCCGTCGCCAGCCGCCCGCCATACGCCTCGTGCAGATGCGCCTCGGTAAACGCCTCCTCGACCGTCCCCTCGGCAATCCGCGTCGTGTTGATCAGGACCACCCGGTCGAAATACTCGGGCACAGTCGACAGGTCGTGATGCACCGCCACCACCGTCTTGCCCTGCGCCTTCAACTCCTTCAGCACCGCGATGATGGCCTTCTCCGTCGCCGCGTCCACCCCCGCAAACGGCTCGTCCAGTAGGTACAAATCCGCCCCCTGCGCCAGCGCCCGGGCAAGAAACACCCGCTGCTGCTGCCCGCCCGACAATTGCCCGATCTGCCGGTCGGCGAAATCGCTCATGCCCACCCGGTCGAGACAGGCCAGCGCCGTCTGCATCTGCCGAGTCGTTACGCGGCCCAGCAGCCCAAGCTGCCGGTACAGCCCCATCAGCACCACGTCGAGCACCCGCGTCGGGAAATCCCAGTCCACGCTCGCCCGTTGCGGCACATAGGCGATCCGCCCCCGCTGCTTCGCCAGCGGCTTGCCGTAACAACTCACCTGACCCGACAACGGCCGCACGATCCCCAGCGCGGCCTTCAACAGGGTCGATTTCCCCGCCCCGTTCGGCCCGATGATCGCCGTCATGGCCCCTGCTTCAAACGTCGCATCGACCGAGAATACCGCCGGCTTCTCGCCGTAAGAGACGGTCAGCCCCCGCACCGCCAGCGGGCTGTCCTCCAGCCCCTTGTCACGGGTCTGCTTCCGCCCGTCCTTCGCCGCAAGCGTCAGGTTCATCGCGTCAACTCCCTGCCGCCAGCTTGCCTGTCATCCCGCGTTCGGGCACATCGCCCCCCAACGCCCCGGCAATGGTGCTCACGTTGTGGTCGATCATCCCGACATAGGTGCCCTCGTAGCTGCCCGGCCGACCCATCGCGTCGGAAAACAGCTCGCCCCCGATCTTCACCTCGTGCCCCTGCGCCGCCGCCCCTTCGACCAGCGCGCGCATGTTCCGGTCGGACACCGAGCTTTCCACGAACACCGCCCCGATCTGCCGGCTCACCAGCATGTCGACCAGCGTCTTGATCCGGTCCAGCCCGGCCTCGGATTCGGTTGAAATACCCTGAATGCCGATCACCTCGTAGCCGTAACTCCGCCCGAAATAGCCGAAGGCATCATGCGCGGTCAGCAGCACGCGGGCGGGCTCGGGCACGGTGGCCAGCGTCTTGCGGGCATACTCCCCCAGCCGTCCGATCGCGGCGAGGTGCGCCTCGGCATTGGCGGCAAACGCCTCCGCATGCTCAGGCGCCGTCTCGCTCAGCGCCGCCTCCACCGCGCGCACCACATGCCCCCACAGGTCCGGCACCATCCAGACATGCGGATCGAACTTGTTCTCGTAATCCTCGTGCCCGATCAGCTCGTCTTCCGGCACCGCCTCGCCCACGGCGACGACATTGCCGCGCCCTGCCAGCTTGAGCAGAAGCTCTTCCATCTGCGCCTCGAGGTACAGCCCGTGCCACAGCACCAGATCGGCGCGCGTGAGCGCCACGATATCGGTGCGTGTCTGACGATAGGCATGCGGGTCGACACCGGGGCCCATCAGCCCCTTCACCTCGACCAGATCGCCGCCCACCTGCCGCGCCGCGTCGGCGATCATGCCGGTGGTCGCCACGACCGATATCCGGCTGCCGGCGGCGCGCAGCGGACCTGCCGCCAGCGCCGTACCGGCAAGCATCATGCCAAGGAACTGACGTCGCGGGGTGCGCATGCCTTAAAGTCCTTTCGATTGCATTTGATATGAATATGAGAGTCATTCGCAAGAAGTCAATGCAGTTGCAACTTAGTCGCATTTTTCCGGCAGTCCCCCGCCGGTACCATCTCCGCCTGCCGCCGCGGCCAGCTTGCCAAGGGCACACACCCGTGCCACGCTCGACACCATGAGCGAGACGCAGAACGCCCCATCCGACACCCGAACCGACCCCGCGCAGATGCACCTGCCGCAGGCGGTCGAGCCGCGTAACGCGGGCCTCCCGCTCGATCTCGGCTGGCTCCGCTCGGTGCAGGCCAACACCTCGGCCATCGAGCGTCGCGCGAAAACCCTGCCGGGGCGGCGCACCGTCAAGAAAGCACATCAGGCGGCGTGGCTCTGCCGCGCCATCTCCTGCATCGACCTGACCACGTTGTCGGGCGACGACACCGAAGGCCGCGTCCGCCGCCTCTGCGCCAAGGCCCGCCAGCCGGTCCGCCACGACCTGCTCGAGGCGCTGGGGATGGACGGCCTCACCGTCGGCGCTGTCTGTGTCTATCACGAGATGGTGGCCCCCGCCGTCGCGGCCCTTCAGGGCACGAACATCCCCGTCGCCGCCGTCTCTACCGGCTTTCCGGCGGGCCTGTCGCCCTTCCCCCTGCGCGTGGCGGAAATCGAGGCCAGCACCGCCGCCGGCGCCCGCGAGATCGACATCGTCATCTCCCGCCGCCACGTGCTGACCGGCGACTGGCAGGCGCTCTACGACGAAATGCGCGCCTTCCGCGAGGCCTGCGGCGAGGCGCATGTGAAGGCCATCCTCGCCACCGGCGAGCTGGGCTCGCTTCGCAACGTGGCCCGCGCCTCGCTCGTCTGCATGATGGCGGGGGCCGATTTCATCAAGACCTCCACCGGCAAGGAAAGCGTCAACGCCACCCTGCCGGTGACGCTGGTGATGCTGCGCGCGATCCGCGAATATCACGCCGCCACCGGCTGGCGCGTCGGCTACAAGCCGGCGGGCGGGATCTCGAAGGCCAAGGACGCGCTCGTCTACCTTTCCATGATCAAGGAAGAGCTCGGGGACCGCTGGCTCCGGCCTGACTTGTTCCGCTTCGGCGCCTCCTCGCTGCTGGGTGATATCGAGCGGCAGTTGGAGCATCACGTGACGGGCGACTATTCGGCGGGGTGGCGTCATGCCGTGGGCTGAGAGCATGGGGCATGCGTTGCGCCATTTGAGTATTTGGACCAAGAAGAAGCCATGAGTGTGCGCGAGATTTACGATACGATGGCGTATGGTGCGGCGCCGGAAAGTGCGGCCGACGCCTATGCCTGGCTGGTCGATCAGGGCGACCGGTTCGGCCATTTCATCGACGGGGCGTTCACCGACCCCGGCGAAGGGTTCGACTCGAAGAACCCCGCCACCGGCGAGGTGCTGGCGACGCTGACGCAGGCCAGCGCCGATGATGTCGAGGCGGCCGTCGCCGCCGCCCGCAAGGCGCAAGGCAAGTGGGAACGCCTCGGTGGCCCCGGCCGCGCCCGCTATCTCTACGCGCTGTCCCGCCTCCTGCAGAAACACGCCCGCCTCTTCGCCGTGCTCGAAACCCTCGACAACGGCAAACCCATCCGCGAGGCGCGCGATATCGACATCCCCCTCGCCCAGCGGCATTTCTACTTCCACGCCGGGCTCGCCCAGCTTCTGGAAAGCGAGATGCCGGGCCAGCAGGCGCTCGGCGTTTGCGGGCAGGTGATCCCGTGGAACTTCCCCCTGCTGATGCTGTCGTGGAAGATCGCCCCGGCGCTGGCGGCGGGCAATACCGTGGTGCTCAAGCCCGCCGAATGGACCTCTCTCACAGCCCTGCTTTTCGCCGATATCTGCCGGCAGGCGGGGCTGCCCAAGGGCGTGGTCAACATCGTCACCGGCGATGGCACCGTGGGCGAAATGATCGTCGCGCATGAGGGCATCGACAAGGTGGCTTTCACCGGCTCGACCGCCGTCGGTCGCCGCATCCGCGAGGTCACGGCGGGGCAGGGCAAGGCGCTGACGCTCGAACTGGGGGGCAAGTCGCCCTACGTGGTCTTCGACGATGCCGATCTCGACAGCGCCGTCGAGGGCCTCGTCGACGCCATCTGGTTCAACCAGGGCCAGGTCTGCTGCGCCGGCTCCCGCCTGCTGGTGCAGGAGGGCATCGCCGATCGGTTCCACGACAAGCTCCGCCACCGCATGGCCAACCTGCGCATGGGCAACCCGCTCGACAAATGCATCGACATCGGCGCCATGGTCGACCCGGTCCAGCGCGACCGCGTGGCGAAGATGGTCGACGCAAACGACAGCGGCCAGACCTACCGCGCCGACATCGAAACCCCGCCAGACGGCGCCTTCTACCCGCCGACGCTGATCACCGGTCTGTCTCCCGCCAACCCGCTGATGCAGGAGGAGATCTTCGGCCCCGTCCTCGTCGGCACCACCTTCCGCACGCCCGCCGAGGCGGTGCAACTCGCCAACAACACCCGCTACGGGCTGGCGGCCTCGGTCTGGTCGGAAAACCTGAACCTTGCGCTCGACATCGCGCCCAAGCTGGCGGCGGGCGTGGTCTGGGTCAACGGCACCAACATGTTCGACGCCGCCGCCCCCTTCGGCGGGGTGCGCGAAAGCGGCTTCGGCCGCGAAGGCGGGTGGGAGGGGCTGTCGGCCTATCTCAAGGCCAAGGGCACTCCGAAGAAACTCAAACCCATCGAACCCTTCCCCGGCAACGGCGAGGGCGCCGAGGGCATCGACCGCACCCCTAAACTCTATATCGGCGGCAAGCAGGCCCGGCCCGATAGCGGCTATTCCCGCGCCATCCACACCCGCACGGGCAAGCTGCTGGGACAGGTGCCGATCGCCAACCGCAAGGATATCCGCAACGCGGTGGAGGCGGCGCGCGGCGCCTCCGCATGGGCCTCCACCCCCGGCCATGCCCGCGCACAGATCCTTTATTACATGGCCGAGAACCTCTCGGCCCGCAGCACCGATTTCGCCGCCCGTATCGACGCCCAGACCGGCGCCCGCGACGGCAAGCGCGAGGTCGAGGCGGCCGTCACCCGTCTCTTCACCTACGCCGCATGGGCCGACAAGTTCGACGGGCAGGCCCACGGCGTGCCCCTGCGCGGCATGGCGCTGGCGATGCGCGAGCCGGTGGGCGTGATCGCCGCCATCTGCCCCGACGAGGCGCCACTCCTCGGGCTTGTCTCCCTGCTCGGGCCCGCGATGGCCATGGGCAACCGCGCGGTGCTTCTCGCGTCCGAGCCCTTCCCGCTCTCGGCGCTGGAATTCGTGCAGGTGCTGGAAACCTCCGACGTGCCGGGCGGGGTGGCGAACATCCTCACCGGCTCCCACACGGACCTCGCCCCGCACCTCGCAGGCCACGCCGATATCGACGCGCTCTGGTCCTTTTCCTCCTCCGACGTCTCGGGCGCGATCGAACACGCCAGCGCCGGCAACCTCAAGCGCACATGGGTCAATAACGGCCTTGCCCGCGACTGGTACGCCCCCGACGCCGAGGGCCGCGCCTTCCTCGATCAAGCCACCGAGGTTAAAACCGTCTGGGTGCCCTACGGCGAATAGGCCCCGCGCCGGTCCGCCTTTTCCGTCAGCCCGGTGATATACCGGCTGAACGCGTCATCCTCGCCCTCCAGCAGCACCGGCAGGGCGGCACGGAAATCGGGGCGGCGCAGCCATTCGATCATGTCATCCTCCCACGACAGCCAGCGCCGTTTCGCATCGCCCGCCAGATGCTCGGAATGCAGGATGATATAGGCCTTCTCGAAGAGCGACACGAGCATTTCGAACACGATCCGCCGCCGCTCCCTCTGTTCGTCGGTGAGCGTGGTCTTCGGCGCGCCGCGGCTCATCAGCAGCAGGTCGGCATTGTCCATCACCAGCCGCAGGAACCCGTCATATTCCTGCGTCAGGTTGCGGTGCAGCTCGTGCTCCTCATTGATCCGCCGGAGCCGCTCTTCGCGGACGATGACGAAAATCGCGATCGGAAAGCCGAGCACGGTGACGACATAGCTGAGCCCTTCGAGCCATTCTAGCAACATGGGGGCGATCCTTTGCCGGGCGGTGAAAGGCAGGATAGGGCAGGGTGGCGTGAGAGGGCAATCCATTGGTGTAAAGGCAATGCCCGCCCGGATAGCGCCGAAGGCACCCGGCACCGTCACCCGACAAAAAAAGCCCCCGCCAAAGGGCGGGGGGCACAGTTGAGTGCCTGCAATGTCAGGCCACAGGCACCGGCGGTGTTCTTCTGATTTCGGTGGGACTCTAGTTGGGCCGGTCGCCCATCTCCGCCCTGATCTGCTGGCGGAAGATGTCGATCGGCACCTTCTTCCCGTCGCGCTTGATGCACCAGTAGGTCCAGCCGTTGCAGCTGGGCGCGCCTTCCAGCGCCGCGCCCACCTGGTGGATCGAGCCCTTCACGTCGTCGCCCACAAGCGTGCCGTCTGCGCGAACCTTGGCCTTGTGGCGGTTGTTCATCGAGTGAAGCTCCTCGCCCGGGCGCAGCATCCCGCGTTCGATCAGCTGGCCGAAGGGAACCCGCGGCGCGGCGCGTTTCGAGGCCGAGACCTCCAGCGCCGCCCGGTCATAGCGCCGGGTGTTGGCGAGCCGCTTCTCGGCCACCTTGCGATAGCTCTCCTCGCGCTCGATACCGATGTAATCGCGGCCCAGCATCTTGGCCACGGCGCCGGTCGTGCCGGTGCCGAAGAACGGGTCGAGCACCACGTCGCCGGGGTTGGTCGCGCCCACCAGCACCCGGTGCAGCAGCCCCTCGGGCTTTTGCGTCGGGTGGGCCTTGTCGCCATTGTCATCCTTGAGCCGCTCATGCCCCGTGCAGAGCGGCAGAACCCAGTCCGACCGCATCTGGATGCCCTCGTTGAGCGATTTCAGCGCCTCGTAGTTGAAGGTGTATTTCGCACCCTCTTCCTTCGAGGCCCAGATCATCGTCTCATGCGCATTGGTGAACCGTTTGCCGCGGAAATTCGGCATCGGGTTGGCCTTGCGCCAGATCACGTCGTTGAGGATCCAGAAGCCGGAATCCTGCAGCGCCGCGCCGACCCGGAAGATGTTGTGATACGACCCGATCACCCAGATCGCCCCGTTGGGTTTCAGCAGCCGCCGCGCGGCCGCCAGCCATGCGCGGGTGAATTTGTCATAGACCTCGAAACTGGCGAACTGGTCCCATGCATCGTCGACCGCGTCCACCTGGCTGTTGTCCGGTCGATGCAGGTCGCCCCGCAACTGCAGGTTGTAGGGCGGGTCGGCAAAGATCAGGTCGACGCTGGCCTCCGGAAGGCTGTTCATCACCTCGATGCAATCGCCGGCAAGGATCGTGTTGAGCGGAAGCGCGGGCGCGCTCGCAACCTTGGTCATCTTCGTCATTTTCTGCCTCCTTCCCGGCGCTTCATGCGCTCTGAGTTGTTGGCTCCGAAGATGAGTCAAACCCGATTCGCCGTCAATTTCTTTTTTGAATCAGGAGGTTATTGATTTAACTTGATACAAGATATTGTGTACCGGTTTGAACGAACGCCTATGGTGTGGGGTCACACCGAGATTTTGAAGCGCCGCCATGTGGCTTTTCGAGCCATAGCCGACATTGGTCTCCCAGCCGTATCCCGGAAACTGTTGCGCCAAATCCCACATGATGCGATCGCGCCTGATTTTCGCCACAATCGACGCGGCAGCGATCGACACGCAGAGCCCGTCTCCCCGGATCACCGGGCGGGCCGGACTGGCACAGTTTTTCGGGATCATGTTGCCGTCGATCAGCGCCATGCAGGCCGGCCGGCTGAGCCCCGCCAGCGCCCGCTCCATCGCCAGATGCGCGGCCCGCAGGATGTTGATCTCGTCGATTTCCTCGACACTCGCATGGGCCACCGACACCTCGGCACAGGCCATGATCTCGTCATGCAGCTCGGCCCGGCGCTGGGGCGTCAGTTTCTTGGAATCGTCCAGCCCCTCGGGGATGCAATCGCGCTCCAGCACCACGGCACAGGCGGTCACCGGCCCGGCCAGCGGCCCGCGCCCCGCCTCGTCGACCCCGGCCACGCGCAGCGCGCCCTGTCCCAGCAGGTCAAGTTCCATGGTGTAATCCGGTCCGATCATGGGCTCAGAAAGCATGAAGCCGGGAGAAATGCAAAGGGGCCGGACGGGTCTGCGTCAGCCGGCCGCAAGACCGGAGACTGCGCGCAGCCCCGGCAAAGGAAAAGGGAGAGCCGAAGCCCTCCCTCCCAAAGGCTCACGCCTCGGCGTGAGTACTGGTTACCGTAATTACCAGTTGCGATGGCCGTGGTGACGGCGGCCATGGTGGGAATGGCCGTGGTGCCGGCGGTGCTGGCGATACTGGTGCCGGTGATAGCGCGGCTGGCGCACATAGCGGTTGTGGTTCCGGTGCGCGCGGTACGGGTTATAGCCGTGACGCGAGACATGATACTTGTCGTTGTCATTGGCTTCCGCGATCGCCATGCCGATGATCGCAAGCGCGGCGGCACCGGCGATGATCTTGGCGGTGTCGTTATCCGCGCGCGCCGGCGCGGATGACAGCACCGTCAGCGCCATGGCGGCGGCCATGATCGAGGTGATGAAACGTTTGAAGGGCATCGGGGCCTCCTTTCAGGCAGGGGTTACCGTTACGCCCGACTCCGCGAACAGGTGCGACGCCGGCCATAGCCCGAAGACTGCGCCCGAGTCCCGCTGACAGGCAATATCGCCACGCTGTTATCCGATAACACGTCCGGAAAAGCCCATTTCGGGCAGGCGGTTATTGAATAGCCGCAGGGTTCGGCGCATGTTGGCGCCATGAAACGCACCCTCATCATATGCCTGCTTGCCGCGGGTCTCGCGCTGTCTGCCGCCGCATCGGCTCAGGCGGCCTGTTCCGTCGAATACAAGGCCAAGCGCGACAACCCGCTCGAGCTTTTCTTCGAGGTCGCGGTCGTGCCCGGCCCGTGCAACCCCGCGACCGCCGAGGCGCAGCTTCGGCCAATCCTTGCCGGAAAGGGGCTGACCCTGCTGAAGATCGTGTCGGTGCGGGAAGAGTGACGGTAGTGAGATGACGTGATCTGACGATGGGGGCACGCCGGTGGTGACAGAAGAGACAGGTTTGGCCGCGGATGCGCGCCGCTCGGGCAGCCGGGTGGTGGTGGGCGGCGTCATCGCCATCGTGACGATCCTGTCGCTGACCGCCGTCTTCCTCTTCCTCACCCTGCCCGACGGCAACGCCTTCAACGCCCGCGTCGAGCGCATCTTCGTCGAGAACGACGCGCTGACGGCACAGGCCGAGATCAAGCTGCTGGAAATCCTCGCCCTCTCGGGCACCGCCTTTTCCGAAACGCTGACCAGCTACCGCATCGTCATCTTCGTGCTGCTGGTCTTTGCCACGGCGCTTTTGATCGCGGCGCTGGTGTTTCTCGTCATGCTGGTCGCGCTCAACCGGCGCATGGCCCAGATCGAACGCTCCGGCATTCAGGTCAGTTCGCTTCTGATCAGCCGCGACGAGAACACCGTTTATCTCAACAACATGGGTTTCAAGCTGACTGAGGCGGCGATGGAAACCCTCGCGGTGCTGGCCGAGGCGCGGATGGACGATGACGTGCTTTCCGGCGCCGAGATCGAATCGGTGATCTCGGGCCGGTCGAAGGAGGATTGCGAGGAAGCCGCCGGCGCCACCCGCATCAAGCGACTGCGCGACACGCTGGGCAACCAGATGATCTCGGAACTTCTGGTCAAGAACATCGCCCGCCGCGGCTATATGCTGGCCATCGACAAGGATGTGATCCGGGTGATCTGAGGCGCAGTCGCGCCGACACAGCCCCATTTTTCCGCCCTCAATAACCCGCCCAAGCTCGGGGCAAAGCCTCCCCCCCGCCGCATTTTGACGTCCTGCACCGTCCTCCGGGCATAATTGCAATGGAACCTGCGCTGCATCCTATGCGTTAAAAATGTCAGAAACCGTACAGCGGGCGCATAGAACAGGGGACAGACTGATGCAGCATTTGGCCGAGCGGATGGGCCTGAGAACCGACCCGACCATCTTTTTCGTCTCTGCAATTTGCACAGTCGTTTTCGTCCTCGCCCTCGTCATAGCGCCCGAACCCATCGGTGACGCCTTTGCCGCCGGGCGGGCATGGATCGTCTCCCATATCGGCTGGTTCTTCATCCTCGGCGTCAATGTCTGGCTGGGCTTTCTGATCTGGGCCGCCATGAGCCGCCACGGCCATCTCCGCCTCGGCCCGCGCGATTCCCGCCCCGAATATACAAACCTCTCGTGGTTCACGATGCTCTTTGCCGGGGGCATCGGCACCGTGCTGATGTTCTGGGGCGTGGCCGAACCGATAAGCCATTTCTCATCCCCGCCGCTTCCGGGGGTAGAGCCCTATTCGCAAGAGGCCGCGCAAGACGCGATCTCCATCGCCACCTATCACCTCGCGCTGCACACTTGGGCGATCTTCGCGCTGCCGGGCTTGGCCTTCGCCTATTTCATCAACCGCTACGACCTGCCGGTGCGCGTCAGCTCCGTCTTCTACCCCTTGCTGAAAGAGCGCATCTACGGCCCATGGGGCAAGGCGATCGACATCGTGGCCGTCCTCGGCACGCTCTTCGGCGTGGCCGTCTCGCTCGGCCTAGGCTCCTCGCAGATCGCCGCCGGCCTCACCGCCCTCTTCGGGCTGGAAGATACCGTTACCGTCAAGGTCGGCATCCTCGCCGTGCTCACCGCCGTCGCCGTGGTCTCGATCGTCGCCGGGCTCGACAAGGGCGTGAAGCTTCTGTCGAATATCAATATCGGTATGGCGGTCGGGCTCATGATCTCCGTGCTGGTCTGCGGCTCCACCCTCTTCCTGCTGCGCGGCATCGTCGAAACCTTCGGGCTTTATCTCGGAAACCTGCCGCGCCTTGCCTTCTGGAACGACATGCTGGCTGATGTCAGCCCCGACACCGAGGGCTGGGGCTGGCAGGGCAGCTGGACGGTATTCTACTGGGCCTGGACGGTGACCTGGTCGCCCTTCATCGGCCTTTTCGTCGCCCGCATCTCCCGCGGCCGCACGATCCGCGAGTTCGTCTTCGGCGTGCTCATGGCGCCTTCGATCTTCACCCTGATCTGGTTCGCCATCTTCGGCTGGCAGGCGATGGAGATCGACGGCATCGGCGCCGTCGCGCGCGACGCCCTCGGTGATCAGGCGGGCGCCATCAGCGATGCCGTGGCCGAGTCGGTGCCGCTTGCCATGTTCGCCTTCTTCGAGGCGCTGCCCTTCGCGGATATCGTTCAGGGGGTCGCCGTGCTGGTCGTGGCCATCTTCTTTGCCACCTCGTCGGATTCCGCCTCGCTGGTGGTCGACATGCTCTGCACCGGTTCCTCCAAACCCGGCCCCGTCCGCCAGCGCGTCTTCTGGGGCGTGTCCGAAGGGCTCGTGGCCGCCATGCTGCTGATCCTCGCGGGTGACGCCGGGCTGACCGCTCTGCAACAGGTCATCACGGTGGTCGGGCTGCCGATCTTCTGCCTCGTCTTCATGATGATCCCCTCGATCATCCTCGGCTTCCGAAACGAGGATATCGACCACATCAACATCGGCAAGCGCCCGGGCCTGTCCGAGTTCTAGCGGCCGGCCCGCCGCCCCGCCGCCCCGCGCGTCACAATTGGTCTAGAGCTGGCGACCCCGGCAGGATTCGAACCTGCAACCTGCCCCTTAGGAGGGGGCTGCTCTATCCAGTTGAGCCACGGGGCCGCGCGGGCCCTCTTTACCCGCATGATCCGCGCTTGTCATCGCCCCAATCCACCTTTTCGCGACGCTTGCCTGAAGAACGCCGTTCGCGGTAACATCCGGAAAACAACACATTGAGGACCCGAGCCCGTGAGCGCCAACGACAACCGCCCCCTGACCCTGCGCGACGTGTCCGAGGCGTCGGGCGTCTCGGAAATGACCGTCAGCCGGGTGCTCCGCAATCGCGGCGACGTCTCCGAGGCCACCCGCCAGCGCGTGCTCGAGGCCGCCAAGGATCTGGGCTATGTCCCCAACAAGATCGCCGGCGCGTTGGCCTCGCAGCGGGTCAACCTCGTCGCCGTGATCATCCCGTCGCTCTCGAACATGGTCTTCCCCGAGGTCATGACCGGCATCAGCGAGGCGCTCGAGGAAACCGGGCTTCAGCCCGTGGTCGGCGTCACCGGCTATTCCCCCGAGAAAGAGGAGAAGGTGCTCTACGAGATGCTCTCGTGGCGCCCCTCCGGCGTGATCATCGCCGGGCTGGAACATGCCGACGCCAGCCGCGCCATGCTGCGCGCCTCCAGCATTCCGGTGGTCGAGATCATGGATGTCGACGGCACGCCGGTCGATTCGGTCGTCGGCATCTCGCACCGCCGCGCTGGTCAGCAGATGGCGCAGGCGATCCTCAAGGACGGCTACGAGCATATCGCCTTTCTCGGCACCAAGATGGCGCAGGACCACCGCGCGCGTAAACGCTTCGAGGGCTTCACCGAGGCGCTCGCCAAGGCGGGGGTCGAGATCGAGGATCGCGAGTTCTACTCCGGCGGCTCGGCGCTGGTGAAGGGGCGCGAGATGACGAAAGAGGTGCTCGACCGCTCCCCCGACCTCGATTTCATCTATTATTCCAACGACCTGATCGGCGCGGGCGGGCTTTTGTACCTGCTCGAACAGGGGGTGAAGATCCCGGCCGATTTCGGGCTGGCGGGTTTCAACGGCCTGAACCTGCTCAAGGGCCTGCCGTGCGAGCTTGCCTCGATGGATGCCTGCCGCCACGAGATCGGCTTCAAGGCGGCCTCGATCATCGCCAAACGGGTCGAGGAGGGCAACGCGGGCCGGCCCGAGCGCGTGGTGCTGGAACCCCGGATCAGCTATGGCGACACGCTCCGCCGGAGATGACGCGTCTCGCGAAACTCTGGGTCAGGTTTTCGCATAGCACCCGGGGCGGCGGCCCCCGAAGATTTCCGCCGGATCAGCGGCCCGCCGCAGATGCGCCTTGGCCCGTTCCGTCCGGGGCCGTGACCAATATGCCCGACGCGAGGCACTCGAACGCCGCGACCGCCTTGGGAAGGGTCGCGGGCGCATCCTCGCTGGCCGCCACCCACAGCGCCGCGTTCAGCGCCACACCATTCAGCAGCCGCGCGAGCGCCTCGATGTCCACATTCCTGATTCGCCCCTGTGCCTCGAGGCCCTGAAGGGTTCCGATCGTGGCCTGAAGACACCTGTTCTGGCTGGGCCATCGCGACGGGTCGCCCAGCACCGCAGGCCCGTCGAGCAGAACGATCCGCTGGATTTCAGGATCCAGCGCCGTCTCGATATAAGCCGTGCCCTCCGCGACAAGTCCGGTCCATCCGCCCCCGGCCTTCTGACCGGCCTCCTGGGCGCGGGCGGCCATTGCGGTGTCGATCTCATCCACCACCGCCGCCAGAAGCCCGCGCTTGTCTCCGAAATTGTGGTAGAGCGCGCCTCTCGTCAGACCGGCCTCGGCGGTGAGTTCGTCCATCGACGCGCCGGCATAGCCCTTCTCCGCAAAAGCCTTGCGCCCCGCCGCGATCAGTTTCGCGCGGGTTTCCGCCATCTTTTCCGCTCGTGTCTTGCCAGCCATCCAACACCTTCCTTCACATACGCAACGTATGCCTATTGACATACGCCTCGTATGTTAATAATTCCGCATACGCAACGTATGTGAATACGCCCCGCATTTCCACATCACAAGAGGCCAACATGAAACTCAGCAACGAAGCAATATTCCCCGCCAACCGGCATGCGCTTTATGAAGAGCATGGCTATTCCGCAGCGATCAAGGCGGGCGAATTGCTGTTCATCTCGGGGCAGGTCGGCAGCCGCGAGGATGGCTCTCCTGAGCCGGACTTCAAGAAACAGGTCGCCCGTGCCTTTGACAACCTGCAGGCCGTCCTGAAGGCCGCCGGGTGTTCTTTTGACGACATCGTCGACGTCACCACCTTCCATACCGACCCCGAAAACCAGTTTGCCGATATCATGGAGGTGAAGGCCAAGATCTTCGATCAGGCCCCCTATCCGAACTGGACCGCGATCGGCGTCAACTGGCTTGCCGGCTTCGACTTCGAAATCAAGGTCATCGCACGCGTTCCCGCCCAAGCGTAACACGCGGCCGCCCCGCCCGCCGCGCGCCATGATCCGTTAACCATTTGCCCCTGTTTCCTTTGACCCGGACGCCCCTTTCCGGCGATATCACCGCGGGGGTGTTTGGGATTATCTGTGATGTTTCTGTTTGCGGGTATGCTCGGCATGCTGGCCGTGGGGGCGGCTGCATTCATCGGGCTGGATAGTGGGTTCGACCATGTGGAGCCGGAGGCGGATGACGCGCCCGAGGCCGAGGAAACGCAGGAGAGCGGCGAGACGATCGACCTCGCCGCCTTCCTGAATGGCGGCATGCCGGACGTGCCGGCGGAGGGCGCCGATTGCGCCGAAACCGGTGATGTCACCGGCGGCGGGATCGGCGACGACTGGACCATCTCCACCGGCGGCGAGGCGGGCGAGACCGTCACCGGCACGGATGGCAGCGATTTCCTGCTGGGCTATGCCGGCGACGACGTGATCACCGGCCAGGACGGCGACGATCAGGCCGAGGGGGGCGACGGCACCGATACCCTCCACGGCGATGGCGGCGATGACACGTTGCACGGGCAGGCGGGCGATGACCTTCTCCTCGGCGGCGCGGGCGCGGATGACCTCTACGGCCATGACGGCGACGACACGCTCGATGGCGGGGCAGGGGAGGACAGCCTTGTCGGTGGCACCGGGCAAGACGACCTCTCAGGCGGCGCGGGCGACGACGCGCTCCATGGCTACCACGGCGACGACACGCTCGACGGCGGGGCAGGGGAAGACACGCTCTTCGGCGGCTGGGGCGACGACACGGTCAATGGCCTCGGCCCCGACGGCGAGGATGACGGCGCGACCGACTACCTCAACGGCGGCGACGGCGACGACCGGATCACCGCCGGCGCCACCGACATCGTCACCGGCGGCGACGGCGCCGACACGATCTTCCTCGGCGGCGCGATCACCGAAGGCGCGGCCGAAATCATGGATTTCACCCCGGGCGAAGACAGCCTGCTGATCGAATACGACCCAGACAGCGGCGAGCCGGAGGTCGAGGTAACGCAGGACGCCGCCGAAACCGGCCTCTACCGCGTCACCCTCGACGGCGAGGAAGTGGCGCTGGTCCACAGCGCCGCCGGGCTCGGACCGGCCGATATCGCTCTCGTGCCGCCGGGCGCGGTGTGACGCACGCGCCACCGGGAATTCGGGCTTTTCTTTTCGCCCGACTCCCGGTATACGCGCCCATCTGCCGGGCCTCCCGGCATATCTCCACAGGACCTTGCTGGACGACATCCCGGCTCGCGCCCTCAACCCCTCGCTTCGAAAGGAGACCCCGATGTCGATCACTGTTGAAGACAAGCACCAGATTCTCAAGGACTTCGCGACCAAGGAAGGCGACACCGGTTCGCCCGAGGTGCAGGTTGCCATCCTGACCTCCCGCATCGCGACCCTGACCGAGCACTTCAAGATCCACAAGAAAGACAATCACGGCCGCCGCGGCCTGCTGAAACTGGTGGCCCAGCGCCGCAAGCTGCTGGACTACCTCAAGGGCAAGGACGAGGGCCGCTACCTCGACCTCATCAAACGCCTCGGCATCCGCCGCTAAGCCCGGCCGTCCACCGTTCGACCTTCAAGCGCCCGTCTCGAAAGAGGCGGGCGTTTTGCTGCCGACACCCCGCGCGCCAATCTTGCAGCCCCGATCCCCGCTCCATACATCCTTATCAGTCAAAGCGAGGACCAAGCCCATGCAGATTCAGGTGAACACAGACAATTTCATCCATGGCGACGACCGCCTGACCGAGGTGGCGGAACAGGCCGTCCAGACCGATCTCGGCCATATGGAAGACCGTCTCACACGGGTCGAGGTCCACCTGAAGGACCAGAACGCCGACAAGCACGGGCCCGACCATATCCGCTGCACCATCGAGGCCCGCCCGCGCGGTCTGGGCCCCATGGCCGCTCACCACGACGGGGCCGACATCCCGGCAGCGCTCAAGGGCGCGGCCAAGAAGCTCCGCTCGCGGCTGACAAGCGAGTTCGAAAAGCTCGATCCGCACCGCTAGGTTGATCGGTGCGGGCGTGGCCCGACCGCGCCCCGTGGGGCGCCGAAATTTTCGCCAATTTTATGCGAAATGTCCGAAAAAAGCCGGAATCCGGCGATAAAGCGAAATCCGCGCCCCCTCTGTCGCTTGGCAAGTGGGGCGCGAAGCTATAGATTACGTAGAAAAAACAAACAGATAATGTTTTGGTCCGCGCGTGGCGCGCGGTGAGGAGCAGTAAGATGGCAGGCGAACGGTTTCTGCTGTCCGGTGACCAGATTGCGACCTACGGGTCATGGAACACGAGCTATCCCGGCGGGCTGACCACGATCAAACTGCACCACGTGTCGACGCTCGGCGACGCCGACAGCCGCTATTTCCTCGTCCGCACCCAGGGTGACGGCGACATCGTGACCAACGGCCAGTTCTTCGCGGTCTACGAGGCGGTCGATGACGGTAACGGCAATCTCGTCCCCGGCCCGACCCCGATCATCCCGCCCACCTTCGCCACACCCGACGCCTTCAACAACACCGGTGCGGGCGACGATTACATCGTTTTCGGCATGTTCGGCGGGTCGAAGTTCGCGGTCGATCTCGACGGGTTCGACGGCGCCAACAACGCCACGTTCAAACAGGGCGAAGACGTGTTGCCCGGCGGCGATGGCGAGCTGGGCATGGATGCGATCCAGCAGGCCAACCCCGATGCCTCGGCCATCTGCTTTGGCCGCGGCACGCTCATCCGCACGCCCTCGGGCGACGTGCCGGTCGAAACGCTGACCGTGGGGGCACTTGTCTGCGTGCCCGGCGGCCCACCCCGGCCGATCCGCTGGATCGCCCGTCGGGTCATCCCGCTCGGTGCCGCCAACCGGCATCTCGCCCCGGTCCGCATCATGCGCGACGCCTTCGGGCCCGGCCGGCCGTCTGCCGACCTCCTCGTCTCGCCCAATCACCGGCTCATGCATCGTAGCCCGTGGGCGCAGCTTTGGTTCGAGTCCCCCTCGGTCCTGCTGCCCGCCAAGTTCATGGTCAACGGCCGCACCGTGCATCACGAGACCACCGCGCGCCGCGTCGAGTACTGGCACTTCCTTCTCGACAGCCATGATGTCGTCTGGTCCAACGGCGTGCTCACCGAAAGCCTGCACCCCGGTGACGTGGCCCTCACCGGCATGGCGGCGTCCACCCGCGCCGAACTGCTCGAAATCTTCCCGGAACTGGGCCACCACGGTACCCCCCGGCAGCAAACCTGCCTGCCCTCCCTGCGCCGCTACGAGGCCGACCTGCTGGTCCGCTCCGGCGACCTTCGGCTATCGGACGGCGATGGCTTGCAGGCCACAGGTTAACGCGTCTTTTGCGAAAAGGGGCGCCCGGCGCAACGCCCGCTCCGTTAACCCGGCCCGCGCCGATCGGCGCACCGACGCGATACCGACAAAATACCGACGTTATACCGACGTACCAAACCCCAGTGTTTGCGGGCATTAACCCTGATTCGCTGCCCCTCCCCGCGATCAAAGCTTTCATTCCTCCTTAAACTCCTCTATAGCGCCGCCATCTGAGACGTGATGCCCTTGGCCCCGGGCGCATGAAGAAGAGATGGGGTCGGCGGCAATGGGGCCGCCATTGAAACGGAGGACTTGGGATACGCCCAAGAGCGCCTCCAACCAGGAAAACGACAGATGTTCAACGAAGTGAAGAAGACGATGCAGTGGGGCGAAGAAACGCTCACACTGGAAACGGGCAAGGTCGCCCGTCAGGCAGATGGCTCGGTCATCGCCACCCTTGGTGAAACCTCGGTCATGGCCAACGTGACCTTCGCCAAGCAACCCAAAGAAGGGCAGGATTTCTTTCCCCTGACCGTTCATTATCAGGAAAAATACTACGCCGCGGGCAAGGTGCCCGGCGGCTTCTTCAAGCGCGAGGCGCGGCCGACCGAAAAGGAAACGCTCACCGCCCGCCTGATCGACCGGCCGATCCGGCCGCTGTTCGTGCCGGGCTTCAAGAACGAAGTCCTGGTCATGTGCACCGTGCTCTCCCACGACCTCGTCAACGACCCCGACATGGTGGCGATGATCGCCGCGTCGGCCGCGCTGACGATCTCCGGCGCCCCCTTCATGGGGCCGATCGCCGGCTGCCGCGTGGGTTATGAGGATGGCGAATACATCCTCAACCCCGATGTCGAGGACATGCACGATCTGCGCAACAAGCCCGACCAGCGGCTCGACCTTGTCGTGGCCGGCACCAAGGACGCGGTGATGATGGTCGAATCGGAAGCCTACGAGCTGACCGAAGAGGAAATGCTGGGCGCCGTGACCTTCGCGCACGAACAGATCCAGCCGGTGATCGACCTGATCATCGAACTCGCCGAAGACGCGGCGAAAGAGCCGTTCGACTTCCAACCGCCTGATTACACGGAGCTTTACGAGGCCGTAAAAGCCGCCGGTGAAGACCAGATGCGCAAGGCTTTTGCCATCACCGACAAGCAGGAGCGCGCCACCGCCGTGGCAGAGGCGCGCGAGGCGATCAAGGAAAAGCTGACCGAAGAGCAGCTTGAAGACGCCAACCTCGGCTCGGCCATGAAGAAGCTCGAAGCCGGCGTTCTGCGCGGTGACGTGGTCAAATCCGGCCGCCGGATCGACGGCCGCGCGCTCGACGAGGTGCGCCCGATCGTGTCCGAGACCGGCATCCTGCCGCGGACCCACGGCTCGGCGCTCTTCACCCGCGGCGAGACGCAAGGTCTGGTCGTGACCACGCTGGGCACCGGCGATGACGAACAGATCATCGACGCCCTGCACGGGAACTTCCGCTCGAACTTCCTGCTGCACTACAACTTCCCGCCCTACTCGGTCGGTGAAGCGGGTCGCGTGGGCCCTCCGGGCCGTCGTGAAATCGGTCACGGCAAACTGGCTTGGCGCGCGCTTCAGGCGGTGCTGCCGGCGCCGACCGACTTCCCCTACACCATCCGCGTCGTGTCGGAGATCACCGAATCGAACGGCTCCTCCTCGATGGCCTCCGTCTGTGGCGGTTCGCTGTCGATGATGGATGCGGGCGTGCCTCTCAAGGCCGCCGTGGCCGGTGTGGCCATGGGCCTCGTGCTGGAAGAGGACGGCTCCTACGGCATCCTGACCGACATCCTCGGCGACGAGGATCACCTCGGCGACATGGACTTCAAGGTTGCCGGCACCGAGAACGGCATCACCTCGCTGCAGATGGACATCAAGGTCGCGGGCATCACGCCCGAGATCATGAAGAACGCCCTGGCTCAGGCCAAGGAAGGCCGTCTGCACATCCTCGGAGAGATGTCCAAGGCCCTGTCGGAAGCGGGCGATTTCTCGATCCACGCCCCGCGTATCGAGACGATGCACATTCCCACCGACAAGATCCGCGAAGTGATCGGGTCGGGCGGCAAGGTCATCCGCGAGATCGTCGAGGTGTCGGGCGCCAAGGTCGACATCAACGACGAGGGCGTCATCAAGATCGCCTCGCCCAACGGCGAAGCCATCCAGAAAGCCTATGACATGATCCACTCGATCGTGGCAGAGCCGGAAGAAGGGCAGATCTACAAGGGCACGGTCGTCAAGATCGTCGATTTCGGCGCCTTCGTGAACTTCTTCGGCAAGCGCGATGGCCTCGTCCATGTCAGCCAGATCGAGAACCGCCGCCTGAACCATCCCTCGGATGTGCTCAAGGAAGGTCAGGAAGTCTGGGTCAAGCTGCTGGGCTTCGACGATCGCGGCAAGGTGCGCCTGTCGATGAAGGTCGTCGATCAGGAGACCGGCGAAGAAGCCAAGAAAGAGGAAAAGGCAGAGGACTGATCCTCTCGTCCGTTCCGAAAAACAAGGCCCCGGTGGAAAGCCGGGGCCTTTCTCATTCCCCGCCCCGGGCCCGACCCGGGGCCTCGGGCGGTTTACTCCCGCGCCGCTTCCAAAATCATGTCCGCCGCCTTCTCGGCGATCATGATGGTCGGCGAATTGGTGTTCCCGCTGGTGATCGTCGGCATGACCGAGGCATCGACCACGCGCAGCCCCGCCACTCCGCGCAGGCGCAATTCCGGATCAAGCGGCGCGTCGTCGCCCGCGCCCATATGCACCGTGCCCACCGGGTGAAAGATCGTCGTGCCGATATCGCCCGCCGCCTTGGCCAATTCCTCGTCCGACTGCGCCTCGATCCCCGGCCGGAACTCCTCGGGCGCGTAGCGGGCCATGGGTTCCTGTTCCATGATCTTCCGGGTCAGTCGAATCGAGGCGGCCGCCACCTGCCTGTCCCCCTCGGTCGACAGGTAACGGGGCGCGATCACCGGCGCGTCCCCCGCATCGGCCGACGCGATGGTGACCGTGCCGCGCGACTCGGGCCGCAGGTTGCAGACGCTCGCCGTTAACGCCGGGAAGTCATGCAGATCCCCCCCGAACGCATCCAGCGAGAGCGGCTGCACATGATACTCCAGATCGGGCGTCGCAAGGTCGGGCCGCGAGCGGGCAAAGGCGCCAAGCTGGCTGGGCGCCATGGACATCGGGCCGGACCGTTTCAGGGCATATTCCAGCGCGATCTTCGCTTTGCCCCACAGGGAACCCACCATGGTGTTCAACGTCTTCGCCCCGGTCAGCCGCCACGCGCAGCGTAGCTGCAGGTGATCCTGCAAATTACCGCCCACCGCCGATATGTCGCGTTTCACCTCGATCCCGTGCTCGCGCAGCAACTCCCCCGGCCCCAGCCCCGACAACTGCAGCAATTGCGGGCTGCCGATCGCCCCCGCCGACAGGATCACCTCGGCCCGGGCTTTCGCGACCTGCCTTTCATTGTTCTGCAAATACTCAACGCCCACCGCGCGCCCATCCTCGACGATGACCTTTTGCGTATGCGCCCCGGTCTCGACCTTCAGCCCCTTGCCGGTGCCCGCCCGCAGAAACGCCTTGGCGCTGGTCACCCGCCAGCCATTGCGCTGATTGACCTTGAAATAGCCGACGCCTTCGTTGTCGCCCCGGTTGAAATCATCCGTCGCCGGTAGCCCCGCCGCCACCGCCGCATCGCGCCAGTCGTCCAGCACGTCCCAGTGCAGGCGCATGTTCTCGACCCGCCATTCGCCGCCCGCGCCGTGATGCTCCGACGCGCCGTCAACGTAATCCTGCGAGCGTTTGAAATAGGGCAGCACGTCATCCCAGCCCCAGCCGGTATTGCCCATCTGCCGCCAGCCGTCATAATCGGCGGCCTGCCCGCGTATATAGAGCATGCCGTTGATCGCGCTGCACCCGCCCAGCACCTTGCCGCGCGGATAGAGCAGCGAGCGGCCGTTCAGCCCCGGCTCCTCCGCCGTGCGAAAACACCAGTCAGTGCGCGGGTTGCCGATGCAGTAGAGGTAGCCCACCGGGATATGCACCCAGTGGTAATTGTCGCGCCCGCCCGCCTCGAGCAGGAGAACGGTATGGCCCGCGCGGCTGAGCCGGTTGGCCAGAACGCAGCCGGCGCTGCCGGCGCCGACGATGATATAGTCGAATTCCATGGGCTGCAGATTGGTCAAACCGCGCCGCCTTGGCAAGCGGTGTCAGAGCGGCAGGGCGGTGGTGTTGGATACGGTCCGCAGGGTAAAACTCGACTGCATCTTCGCCACGCCGGGCAGGCGGGCGAGGTGCTGGCGGTGGATGCGGGCGAAATCCTCGGTGCTGTCGGCGACGACCTTCAGGATGTAATCCGCCGCGCCCGCCGTGTGGTAGCATTCCAGCACGTCCGGGATGCGCCCCACGGCCTTCTCGAAGGCCTCCAGCACGTCGTCGGCCTGCGTCGAAAGCGTGATCTCGACAAAGATCGTCGCCGACATGCCCAGCTTGCGCGCATCCAGCAGGGCCACGTAGCCGCGGATATACCCCTCGGCCTCCAGCCGCCCGACCCGTCGATGGCAGGCGCTGGCCGAGAGGTTCACCTCCTCAGCGAGGTCGGCGTTCGAGATACGCCCGCGCCGCTGCAACACGGAGAGCAGGCGACGGTCTGTTGCGTCGAGGGACATATGCGCAAGGCCTTTCGATTAACTTGCCGTTTATTCGAAGAAGCTTCACACTGCCGTCAAGAGAGCGGCAAAGATTCCAAGCCAATTGCGCGCGATCTGCGACATTCTGGCATGGATTCAGGAGGAGGATCTATCCATGAAAATCGGCTGCCCGGCAGAGATCAAGCCGCAGGAATTCCGCGTCGGCATGACGCCCAACGCCGCACAGGAGGCAGTAGCCCACGGTCACGAGGTGATCGTGCAGGCGGGCGCCGGCAAGGGCGCGGGCTTCGAGGACGCGGACTATATGGCCGCGGGCGCCCGCATCCTCGACACCGCCGAGGAGATCTTCGCCATCGCCGACATGATCGTAAAGGTGAAGGAGCCGCAGGCGGGTGAGCGCAAGATGCTGCGCGAAGGTCAGCTTCTGTTTACTTATCTTCACCTCGCCCCCGACCCGGCCCAGACAAGGGACCTGCTGGAAAGCGGCTGCACCGCCATTGCCTATGAGACCGTGACCGACGACCGGGGCGGCCTGCCCCTTCTGGCGCCGATGTCCGAGGTGGCGGGCCGGCTGGCCCCGCAGGTGGGCGCGTGGACGTTGCAGAAGGCCAATGGCGGGCGCGGTGTGCTGATGGGCGGCGTGCCCGGCGTGGGCCCGGCCGACGTGCTGGTGATCGGCGGCGGCGTCGTCGGCACCCATGCCGCGCGCATCGCGGCGGGCATGGGCGCGGATGTCACCGTGCTCGACCGTTCGCTGCCCCGGTTGCGCTATCTCGACGATGTCTTCGCGGGGGTCTTCAAGACCGGCTATTCCTCCGCCGGCCTTCTGGAAGAGCACCTGACCCGCGCCGACATGGTGATCGGCGCCGTGCTGATCCCCGGCGCCGAGGCGCCCAAGCTCGTCCGCCGCGACCAGTTCCCGACCATGAAGCCCGGCGCGGCGCTGGTCGACGTTGCCATCGATCAGGGCGGCTGTTTCGAGACCTCGAAACCCACCACCCATGCCGACCCGATCTATGATGTCGACGGCATCATGCATTACTGCGTGGCCAACATGCCCGGCGCCGTGGCGCGCACCTCGACCATCGCGCTGGGCAACGCCACCATGCCCTTCATGCTGGCGCTCGCCGACAAGGGCTGGCAACAGGCCTGCGCCGATGACCCGCATCTGCTGAACGGGCTCAACGTCCATGCCGGGCAGCTGACCTATTACGCGGTCGGCCGCGCGCTGGGCATCGACGTGATCTCGCCCCAGAAGATCGTCAAGGGCTGAGCGAGGCCGCCCCGCCCGTCGCCTTTCGCCGGCGGCGGGCCCTTACCCGCCCGTGCGCGGCCTCTCCGCGTTTTCTGCCCCGTGTCGCAATCCGTCCGCCCCATGCCGGTCCGCGTGCAGCAATCTTGAGCAACACCCGTCAGAACGTCCCGACAGATGCGGAACGGCTGGACCGAACGGTTTTTGTTGTTTAGCGTTTGACGGGGACAGGGATCCTTCCTGAGCAAAAAGCAAGAGCCAACAGGGGGCCATTGATGGGGAAGTTCATACTGCGCCGGGTCGGCGTCATGATCCTGACGGCGCTGTGCCTGACCTTCATCGTCTTTTTTCTCACCAACCTTTACCCCAACCTCGAGAAACTGGCGAAGACGCAGGGCAACTTCCGCATGTCCGATGAGGAAGTGGCGACTTTTCTCAACAATCGCGGGTACTTGCAGCCGATGGTCACCAAGTATGGCCAGTGGCTGGGGGTGCTGCCCGGCTACGTGATCGAAGGCACCGACGGCAAGGTCCGCGCCCGCTGCGCCGCCCCCGGCCAGCCGATCGAGGAGGCGCCCACGTTCTGCGGCGTGCTGCAGGGCAACTGGGGCTTTTCCACCACCATCAAGAAGGATGTGGGCGGCATCATCCTCGAAAAGCTGGGGCTGACCGGCATCCTGATGTTCTGGGTCATGCTGTTGATGGTGCCATCTGCGCTGATCCTGGGCGTGCTGGCCGGAATGCGCGAGGGCTCGCGGCTCGACCGGTCGTTATCCACCTTCTCGATCACCACGACGGCCACGCCCGAATATGTCTCGGGCGTCCTCTTCATCGCCATTTTCGCAAGCTCGGCCGTCGGCCTGAAATGGTTCAAGGGCACCGCCACCAGCGCGATGGACAATGTCACCTTCGAGAATTTCTTCCTGCCGGTGCTGACCATCGCCGCCTATGGCATGGGTTATATCGCGCGGATGACCCGCGCCTCGATGGCCGAGGTGATGACCTCGCAATATATCCGCACCGCGCGGCTCAAGGGCGTGAGCTTTCCCAATATCGTCATGAAACACGCGCTCAGGAACGCGCTGATCGCCCCCTTCACGGTCATCATGCTGCAGTTTCCGTGGCTGTTGAACGGGGTGGTGATCGTCGAGACGCTGTTCAACTACAAGGGCTTCGGCTGGACGCTGGTGCTGGCCGCCGGGAACAACGATATCGAGCTTCTGCTGGGGGTCTCGGTCATATCCGTCATCGTGGTTCTGGTGACACAGCTGATTTCGGATATCGGCTATGTCTACCTGAACCCGCGGATCAGCGTGAGCTAGGGAAGGGCCGCAAAGATGAACAAGGACGCACTCAGCTGGGGCGCGATCTTCGGCCAGATGATCATCCAGTTCGCGCCGGTGCTGATCCTGATGGCGATCACCTTCGCGGTGTCGATCTACTTCAAGCGCAGGCTGGGCCTGTACGGCAAGCTGTTCGACAGCACGGTGGGGATGATCGGCCTTGCGCTGGTGCTGTTCTGGATGTTCACGGCGTTCTTTGCCGGACTGTTCGACATGGTGGCCACGCACAACCCCCTCGACCAGTCGGCGATGATGAAAAAGGCACTTCCCGGCACGCCCTATACCAAGCTGATCGGCACGCCCGACCCGAATGCCGGGGCCTATTACCTGCTGGGCGGCGACAACCTCGGGCGTGACGTGTTCAGCCGGGTGATCGCCGGGTCGATCAAGGTGATCCTGATCGCGCCCTTCGCCACCATCTTCGCCTTCATGGTGGGCATCACGCTGGGCCTTCCGGCGGGCTATTACGGCGGGCGGTTCGACACGGTGCTGTCCTTCCTGTCGAACCTCGTTCTGGCCTTCCCGGTGATCCTGCTCTTCTACCTGCTGGTGACGCCCGAGATCGTGCAAACGGGCATTCCCGTCTACATGGCGGCGGTGCTGTTCATCTTCCCGCTGGTCTTCCTCGTGATCCTGTGGAACTCGCGCTACCACACCCAGCCGATGAAGCGGAACGTCTTCCTCGCGATCACGCTGGTGATCGGGATCTGGGTGTATCTGGGCATCGCGTGGGATGCCGACCCGCTGGGCGTGATCAGCTTTCCGCCCAACGTGCTGGTGGTGTTCGTGGCGGTGGTGTTCGTCAACTCGCCCACCGTGTTCCGGATCGTGCGGGGCCTCGTGCTGGATATCAAGACGCGCGATTACGTCGCCGCCGCCCAGACCCGGGGCGAGGGGCCGTGGTACATCATGCTGTGGGAAATCCTGCCCAACGCGCGGGGGCCGCTGCTGGTCGATTTCTGCCTGCGCATCGGCTATACCACCATCCTTCTGGGAACGCTGGGCTTCTTCGGCCTCGGGCTCGAATCGGAAAGCGCCGACTGGGGCAAGATGATCATCGACGGGCGCCGTCTGCTGTCGGCCAACATACTGCATATCGCCATTCCGCCCGCATTGGCGTTGCTGACGCTGGTGCTGGGGCTGAACTTCCTCGCCGATGGCCTGCGGGAAGAGAGTTTGAAGGACTAACCGCCCGCTTTGGGAAAAGGACAACGAGATGTCGCAGATGCCAGACCATGACGGCCCGATCCTCGAAATCGACAGCCTGTCGATCTCGTTCTTCACCCGGCTGCGGGAAATCCCCGCGGTGATGGACTTCTCGGTCGAGGTGCAGCCGGGCGAGGCGGTGGGCCTTGTCGGCGAAAGCGGCTGTGGCAAGTCGACCGTGGCGCTGGGCGTGATGCAGGACCTTGGCGTGAACGGCCGGATCGTGGGCGGGTCGATCAAGTTCAAGGGCCGCGACCTTGGCAAGATGTCGCCCGATGAATTGCGCGACATTCGCGGCAACGAGATCGCCATGATCTATCAGGAGCCGATGGCGAGCCTCAACCCGGCGATGAAGGTCGGCCAGCAGCTGATGGAAGTGCCGATGATCCACGAGAAGGTCTCGCAAAAGGAGGCCTATAGCCGCGCGCTGGAAGTGGTGAACGACGTGAAGCTGCCCGACCCCGAGCGGATTCTGAAAAGCTACCCGCACCAGCTCTCCGGCGGCCAGCAGCAGCGGATCGTCATCGCCATGGCGCTGATGGCCAATCCCAGCCTGCTGATCCTCGACGAGCCCACCACCGCGCTTGACGTCACGGTCGAGGCGGCGGTCGTATCCCTGGTCAAGGAACTGGGCCGCAAATACGGCACCTCGATGCTGTTCATCAGCCACAACCTCGGGCTGGTGCTGGAAACCTGCGACCGGATCTGCGTGATGTATTCCGGCGAGGCGGTCGAGACCGGCAGCATCGAGGACGTGTTCGACAAGATGCAGCACCCCTATACACAGGCGCTGTTCCGGTCGATCCCGCTGCCCGGCGCCGACAAGAACGCCCGCCCGCTGGTGGCCATCCCCGGCAACTTCCCCCTCCCGCATGAACGCCCGCCGGGCTGCAATTTCGGGCCCCGCTGCGACTATTTCGAGGAGGGGCGCTGCAACCGCGATATCGCCATTCCGATGGAACAGATCGACGGTGACGACCGGCATTTCACCCGCTGCCTGCGCTACAAGGAAATCGACTGGAACGCCCCCATTGCCGCCGCGAAACAGATCGAGGCGACCGAGAAGGGCGACGTCATCCTGAAGATGGACAACCTCAAGAAATACTACGAGGTGGCCGCCAACGCGCTCTTCGGCTCCAGCGGGGCGACCAAGGTGGTCAAGGCCAACGAGACGCTGACATTCGAAGCGCGGGAATCCGAAACGCTCGCCATCGTGGGTGAATCCGGCTGTGGCAAGTCGACCTTCGCCAAGGTGCTGATGGGGCTGGAAACGGCGACCGACGGTCAGATCCTGCTCGACAACAAGAATATCGAACACATTCCCATCCAGAGCCGCGACACCAAGACCGTGGCGGATATCCAGATGGTGTTCCAGAACCCGTTCGACACGCTGAATCCCTCTATGACCGTGGGCCGCCAGATCATGCGGGCGCTGGAAATCTTCGGGCACGGCAAATCCGATGCGGAGCGCCACACCGAAATGATGCGCCTCCTCGACCTCGTGAAGCTGCCGCGCGAGTTCGCCGACCGCATGCCCCGCCAGCTCTCCGGCGGGCAGAAACAGCGCGTCGGCATCGCCCGCGCCTTCGCCGGCGGCGCCCGGATCGTGGTGGCGGACGAACCGGTTTCGGCGCTCGACGTGTCGGTGCAGGCGGCGGTCACAGACCTTCTGATGGAAATCCAGCGCGAGAAGAAGACGACGCTGCTGTTTATCTCGCACGACCTGTCGATCGTGCGCTACCTGTCGGATCGGGTGATGGTCATGTATCTGGGCCACGTGGTCGAGCTGGGCACCACCGAACAGGTCTTCTCGCCCCCCTACCACCCCTATACCGAGGCGCTGCTCTCGGCCGTGCCGATCGCCGACACCCATGTCGAGAAACAGCATATCGTGCTCGAGGGCGACGTGCCCTCGGCGATGAACCCGCCGCCCGGCTGCCCGTTCCAGACGCGCTGTCGCTGGAAATCGCAGGTGCCCGGCAACCTGTGCGAAACCGAGGTGCCGCCGGTGCGCGTTTTGGCCGAGGGGCATCAGGTCAAATGCCACCTCGCCGACGATATCCTTGCGCGGATGGAACCCGTCATCAAGATCGCCGCCGAGTAAGCGGCATCCCTCCCGCCCCGGGATTCTTTCCTTGACGATTATTATGTGCAGACATAATAAGGGGGTAATCGGCTCACATCAGGGGAAGACCGCGCATGCTGCTACGGAACGCGACCATTGCCACGATGACCGGAGAGGGGGCCTATGGCCTCATCGAGAACGGCGCAATCTCCCATGATGACGGCAAGATCCGCTGGGTCGGGCCAGAGGCCGACCTGCCCTCCGACCTGTCCGAGCGAGGCGAGGATATGGAGGGCCGCCTGATCACCCCCGCGCTGATCGATTGTCACACCCATATCGTCTTCGGCGGCAACCGCGCCGGTGAATTCGAGATGCGCCTGAACGGGGCCAGCTACGAGGAGGTGGCGCGCGCCGGTGGCGGTATCGTCTCGACCGTTACCGCCACCCGCGACACGCCCGAGGGCGAGCTGCTGACCGATGCCCTGACCCGCGCCGATGCGTTGATCGCCGAGGGCGTGTCGGTCATCGAGATCAAGTCGGGCTACGGGCTGGATATCGACACCGAGATCAAGATGCTGCGCGTCGCCCGCCGGGTCGCCGCCTCTCGCGATGTGCGGGTAAAGATGTCCTTCCTCGGCGCCCATGCGGTGCCGGCCGAGTACAAGGGCCGCAACGCCGATTACATCGCCGAGGTCTGCCTGCCCGCACTGGAACAGGCCGTCGCCGAAGGTCTGGCCGATGCCGTCGACGGTTTCTGCGAGGGGATCGCCTTTTCCGTGGAAGAGATCGAGCCGGTCTTCGCCAAGGCGAAGGAACTCGGCCTGCCCGTGAAGCTCCACGCCGAGCAACTCAGCAATATCGGCGGCACGAAGCTGGCCGCGAAATACGGCGCCCTGTCCGCCGACCACGTGGAATATGCCGACGAGAGCGACGCACAGGCGCTGGCCGGGTCCGGCAGCGTGGCCGTCCTTTTGCCCGGCGCATTCTATACCCTGCACGAAAAACAGGTGCCGCCCGTGGACGCCTTCCGCAAGCACGGCGTGCCGATGGCGCTGGCGACCGATTGCAACCCCGGCTCCTCCCCTCTGGCCTCGCTGCTGCTGACGATGAACATGGGCTGCACGCTCTTCCGCATGACGCCCGAGGAGGCGCTGGCCGGCGTCACCCGCCACGCCGCACAAGCGCTCGGCCTCGACGATACCGGCGTGATCGCCCCCGGCAAACGCGCCGACCTCGCCGTGTGGGACGTGGCCCAACCGGCTGAACTGGCCTATCGCATCGGATTCAATCCGCTCAACCGGCGGATTTTTGGGGGTGAAGGATGAACGAGACTCTGTTCCCCGGCACGGTTACGTTGCCGACGCTCGAGACGATCTGGCGCGAGGGTCGGTCGGCGACGCTCGACCGCTCGGTCAAACCCGCCGTCGAGGCCGCCGCCGACCTCGTCCGCCGCGCGGCCGAGGGGCAGGACGCCGTCTATGGCGTGAACACCGGCTTCGGCAAGCTGGCCAGCGTCAAGATCCCGCATGAGCAGACCGAGGCGCTGCAGCGCAACCTTATCCTCAGCCATTGCTGCGGCGTGGGCGAGGCGCTGGACGAGGCGGCGACCCGGCTGATGATGGTGCTCAAGCTGATGTCGCTGGGCCGGGGCGCCTCGGGCGTGAAATGGCAGACGATCGAGCTGATCGAAGGGATGCTGGCCAAGGGTGTCACCCCGGTCGTGCCCGTTCAGGGCTCCGTCGGCGCCTCGGGCGACCTTGCCCCGCTGGCGCATATGGCCGCCGTGATGATCGGTGAGGGGGAAGCCACGCTCGAGGGCGATCGGATGCCCGGTGGCGAGGCTCTGTCAAAGGCAGGGCTCAATCCCATCGTTCTTGGCGCCAAGGAAGGGCTCGCGCTGATCAACGGCACGCAATTCTCCACCGCGCTGGCGCTAATCGGCCTTTGGCAGGCGTGGCGCAATGCCGAGGGCTGCATCGTCACCGCGTCGCTTTCGACCGATGCCATCATGGGCTCTACCGCCCCGCTGGTCGACGCCATCCACACCCTGCGCGGCCACAAGGGCCAGATCATGGTGGCCCGCGCGCAAAGCACCCTGATGGAGGGCAGCGAAATCCGTGAAAGCCACCGCGAGGGCGACAGCCGCGTGCAGGACCCGTATTGCATCCGCTGTCAGGCGCAGGTGAGCGGCGCGGCGATCGACCTGCTGCGCCGCGCGGGCGAGGTGCTGGAGATCGAGGCGAACGCGGTCACGGACAACCCGCTGGTGCTGGTCGAGGAAGGCCGCATCGTCTCGGGCGGCAATTTCCATGCCGAGCCGGTGGGCTTTGCCGCCGACCAGATCGCCATGGCCATCGCCGAGCTGGGCGCCATCGCCCAAAGGCGCGTGGCGTTGATGGTCGACCCGAACCTGAGCTTCGACCTGCCGCCCTTCCTCACGCCGGAACCGGGGCTGAATTCCGGCCTGATGATCGCAGAGGTCACGACCGCCGCGCTGATGAGCGAGAACAAGCACCTCGCCAACCCCTGCACGACCGACAGCACGCCGACCTCCGCCAACCAAGAGGATCACGTCAGCATGGCCGCCCATGCCGCCCGGCGGCTGTTGCGGATGAACGCCAACCTGAGCAACATCCTCGGGGTCGAGGCCATCTGCGCGGCGCAGGGCATCGACTTTCGCGCGCCACTGAAGACCAGCGAGCCGCTGCAACGCGCCATGGTCCGCCTGCGCGAAAGCGTGCCTGCGTTGAAGGAAGACCGCTACCTCGCCCCCGACCTGAACGCCGCCGCAGAGTTGATCCGCGATGGCGCCTTGGTCAGCGCGGCGGGTCTGGCCATCGAAATGGGTGACACATGATGGACCCGGTCGAGGTGACCCGTGGCGATGGGCCGGTCGTTCTGGGCATGCCCCACACCGGCACTTACGTGCCCGAGGATATCAAACGCTGCCTGAACGAGCGGGGGCGGGGGCTGACGGATACCGACTGGCATATCCATGACCTCTATGAGGGGCTATTGCCGGGTGCCACCGTGGTGCGCGCCACCTTCCACCGCTACGTGATCGACGCAAACCGCGATCCCTCGGGCGTCTCGCTCTACCCGGGGCAGAACACCACAGGTCTCGTCCCGCTCACCGATTTCGACGGGCAGGACATCTGGAACACCCCCCCGACAGAGGCGGATATCGCCGCCCGCAAACACGCTTTCCACGCGCCCTATCATGCGGCGCTGGAAGCGGAGTTGCAGCGTGTACAGGCGGCGCATGGCGTGGCGGTGCTGTATGACTGCCACTCCATACGCTCGCGTATCCCGTTCCTGTTCGAAGGCACCCTGCCGGATTTCAATATCGGCACCAACAACGGAACGACCTGCGATGCGACAATCGCCGATGCGGTGGCCGAGGTCTGTGAGAACGCCGAAGGCTTCACCTCCGTCACCAACGGCCGTTTCAAGGGCGGCTGGACCACCCGCCATCACGGCCGCCCCGACACCGGGCGCCACGCCATCCAGATGGAACTGGCCCAGTCCACCTACATGGAGGAGGCGCCGCCATGGGCTTATCGCCCGGATCGCGCCGAGCGCATCCGCCCGCACCTGAAAACCATACTAAGCCGTATTGACCAGCTTGCCCGCGAAGGAGAGCTTGCATGACCAACCCCCGCCACAACACCCGCGATATCTACCCCGACACCGGCACCGAGATCAGCGCGAAAAGCTGGATGACCGAGGCGCCGATGCGGATGCTGATGAACAACCTGCACCCCGACGTAGCCGAGAACCCGCATGAGCTGGTGGTCTATGGCGGCATTGGCCGCGCCGCGCGGACGTGGGAGGATTTCGACCGCATCGTCGGCACGCTCAAAGGGCTGGAAGAGGACGAGACACTGCTGGTGCAATCGGGCAAGCCGGTGGGCGTGTTCAAGACCCATGCGGATGCCCCGCGCGTGCTGATCGCCAACTCCAACCTCGTGCCGCACTGGGCCAACTGGGACCATTTCAGCGAACTCGATAAGAAGGGCCTGATGATGTACGGCCAGATGACGGCCGGTAGCTGGATCTATATCGGCACGCAGGGCATCGTACAGGGCACCTACGAGACCTTCGCCGAGGCCGGGCGGCAGCATTACGACGGCGACCTCAAGGGCCGCTGGATCCTGACCGGCGGGCTTGGCGGCATGGGCGGGGCGCAGCCGCTGGCGGCGGTCTTTGCCGGGGCCTGCTGCCTTGCCGTGGAATGCGATGAGACCCGCGCCGAGTTCCGCAAGCGGACGCGCTATGTCGACGAGATCACCCATTCGCTGGACGAGGCACTTGAGATGATCGACCGCTGGACCAAGGCGGGCGAGGCAAAGTCGATCGCGCTGATCGGCAACGCGGCGGACGTGTTCCCGGAGCTGGTCAAGCGTGGCGTGAAGCCCGATATCGTCACCGACCAGACCAGCGCGCATGACCCGGTGCATGGCTACCTGCCGCAGGGCTGGACCGTGGGCGAATGGCGCGCGAAGCAGGAAAGCGACCCCAAGGCGGTCGAGAAGGCCGCCCGTGCCTCGATGCGGGTGCATGTCGAGGCGATGGTCGATTTCTGGAACATGGGTGTGCCGACGCTGGATTACGGCAACAACATCCGACAGGTCGCGCTGGAGGAAGGGTTCGAGAACGCCTTCGCCTTCCCCGGCTTTGTGCCCGCCTATATCCGCCCGCTGTTCTGCAAGGGGGTCGGGCCGTTCCGCTGGTGTGCGCTGTCGGGCGACCCCGAGGATATCTACAAGACCGATGCCAAGATGAAGGAGCTGTTCCCCGAACATGCCGACCTGCATCGCTGGCTCGACATGGCGCAGGAGCGTATCGCCTTTCAGGGCCTGCCGGCGCGGATCTGCTGGATCGGACTTGGCGAGCGGCACAAGGCTGGGCTCGCCTTCAACGAGATGGTCCGCAACGGCGAGCTGAAGGCGCCGGTGGTGATCGGGCGCGACCACCTCGACAGCGGCTCGGTCGCGTCTCCCAACCGGGAAACCGAGGCGATGAAGGACGGCTCCGACGCGGTCAGCGACTGGCCGCTGCTCAACGCGCTGCTGAACACGGCGAGCGGGGCGACTTGGGTCAGCCTGCACCACGGCGGCGGCGTCGGCATGGGCTTTTCGCAGCATTCCGGCATGGTGATCTGTTGCGACGGGTCGGAAGATGCCGATCGCCGGCTTGAGCGCGTGCTGTGGAACGACCCCGCCACGGGCGTGATGCGCCATGCCGATGCGGGCTATGACATCGCCATCGACTGTGCGCGCGACCACGGGCTCAAACTGCCGGGCATCTTGAAGTGATCCCCGCCGCGGGGCAGGATGCGGTGCAGCGCATCCTGTGGAGGCGACATGAGCCTTGAGCGGTTCACGGACGCACAAGAGCGGGTCTGGCCCGTGCCGCTGGAGGAAATCCGGCGGGGGCGGAAGGACAGCCACTGGATGTGGTTCGTCTTTCCGCAGTTGAAGGGGCTGGGCCGTTCGGCCACGGCGCTGCACTACGGTATAGCTGACCGGCCCGAGGCGGAGGCCTATCTCGCCGACCCCGTCCTCGGGCCGCGACTTGTCGAGATATCCCGCGCGATGCTCTCTCACGCCGACACGGCGCCCGAGACCATCCTCGGGCCGGTCGATGCGCTGAAGCTGCGCTCTTCCGCAACGCTCTTCGAGGCGGTTGGCGGCGATCCGGTTTTCGCGCAAATGATCGAGGCGTTCTTTGATGGCCAACGCTGTGAAAAAACGCTTGATCTGCTGAGCTGACATCAGCCTTCCGACAGAAAACTCCCTAGAAAAGTTTTTTAATTCAAAGGCCTAAGCGTGCGCTGTATAAAGTGAACTGTGGGGTTCAGTTTTAAGTTGAAATCTAAACCAATTTGTTTAGATATGACAAAGTGAACCAATCAGTTCAGTTAGGAGAAACTCATGAAACCCCTTCTCGCACTCGTTGCCATTTCCCTCTTGCCACTCGCCACGCCCGTTCAGGCGCAAAGTGTCGATGTCGGCAGCTTGTTTCCCACGCTGACCTACCCGACCCCCGCGCCCAAACCCGTGACGCGGACGATCTCGGACCTGAACCGATAGCCCGCGCAGGGCGCGCCGCGGGCGGTGTATGCCCCCGCGGCACTTGCGGATTTGCTTGCGGGACCGGTGAGCCCCCGGCTAGGGTGGACGGGCGACTTCGCGGAGGATGCGCATGACGGCGATGGCCGCTGAAATCAAGAAAGGCCGGAAATTCGACCAGGTGCTCGACGGGGCGCGGGAAATCTTCCTGCGCGACGGCTTCGAGGGTGCCAGTGTCGACGAGATCGCCCGGGCCGCGGGCGTCTCGAAGGCGACGCTTTATAGCTATTTCCCCGACAAGCGCCTGCTGTTTTCCGAGGTCGCAAGGATCGAGTGCAACCGCCAGGCCGAAGAGGCGCTAGACGTGATCGGCACCGGCGCGCCGATCGAGGTGGTGCTGCACGAGGCCGCGAACCGGATCGTGCGGTTCTTCCTGTCCGATTTCGGCCGGCAGGTGTTTCGCATCTGCGTCTCGGAATCCTACCGATTTCCCGAGCTGGGGCGGCGGTTCTACGACTCCGGGCCGAAGCTGGTGCGCGAGCGGATGTCGAAGGTGCTGACGCCCTATGTCGAGCGTGGCGTGCTGAAGATCGACGACATGGACCTTGCCGCCAACCAGTTCGGCGAGCTGTGCAAATCCGACCTGTTCGTGCGCAGCCTGTGCGGTGTGTGTGGCGAGGTGACCGAGCCCGATATCGAGCGCGTGGTCAACGGCGCGGTCGAGATGTTCCTCGCCCGCTACCGCGCCTGAGGGGGGGGCGAGCGTCAGCCGCCCGCCTCGACGATCGCCTTGGCCAGGATCGGCACCGTTTCCTTGTTCAGCCCGGCGATGTTGATCCGCGAGTCGCCCACCATGTAGATGCCGTGATCCTTGCGCAGGGTCTCGACGATCTCGGGCGAGAGGCCGAGGCGCGAGAACATGCCGCGGTGCTGGGCGATGAAGCCGTAGCGGTCTGACCCGGTGAGGCGCTGCATTTCCGAGGCTAGCTGTTCGCGCAGGCCGAGCATGCCGTTGCGCACTTCTTCCAGTTCCGCCTGCCAGTCGGCGCGCAGGGCGTCATCGTTCAGAACCAGCGTTACCAGCCGGGCGCCGTGATCGGGCGGGAAGGAGTAGTTCTGGCGGTTGAGATAGGCGAGGTTGCCCTGTGCCGCCTTCTGTTTCGAGCCATCCTGAGAGACCGCCATCAGCAGGCCGGTGCGTTCACGGTAGATGCCGAAGTTCTTCGAGCAGCTTGCCGCGATCAGGGTTTCGGGGCAGGAAGACGCGACCTCGCGCGTGGCGAGCGCGTCGACATCCAGACCGTCGCCGAAGCCCTGATAGGCGATGTCGATCATCGGCAGGGCGCCCTTGGCGTTCATCAGCTCGATCACCGCCTTGAACTCGGTCAGGTTCAGGTTGGCGCCGGTGGGGTTGTGGCAGCAGCCGTGGAGGAGGACCACGTCGCCCGCTTCGACCTTCTCGAGGTCTTCCATCATCCCTGCGAAATCGACGGCGCAGGTGGCCTCGTCGAAATAGCGGTAGGGCACGGCCTCGATGCCGAGATGTTTCAATATACTCAGATGGTTGGGCCAAGTCGGGTCAGAGACGTGGACGCGCAGGTCGGGGTTGGCCATCTTCACCAGCTCAAAGGCCTGCCGCACGGCGCCGGTGCCGCCGGGGGTGGCCACGGCGGCGACGTTGTCGCGGGGCACCGCATCGCCCAGCACGAGGCCGATCATCGCGTCGGAAAAGGCCGGATCGCCGGCGAGGCCGGTATAGGCCTTGGTCGTCTCTTCCTCCCACCATTTCTTCTCGGCGGCCTTGATGGCGCGCATGATGGGGGTGACGCCCTCGGCGTTCTTGTAGACGCCGACGCCGAGGTCGATCTTCTGCTCGCGGGGGTCCTCGCGATACATCTGCATCAGCATGAGGATCTTGTCGGCGGGCTGTTCTTTCAGCTCTTCGAACATCTATTCGTCTCCGGTCGCGACGGGCACGGTGCCGAAGGCGCCCCATTCGGCCCAGGACCCGTCGTAAAGCGCGTGGTCGGTCTTGCCGATGCGTTCCAGCGCGAGGTTGATGATGGCGGCGGTGACGCCAGAGCCGCAGGTGGTGATGACGGGGCGGGAGAGATCGACGCCGGCTTTCTCCAGCACGGCGCGCAGGCCGTCGGGGTCTTTCATCGTGCCGTCATCGTTCATAAGCTCCCGATAATGCACGTTTTTCGAGTTTGGCACATGGCCGCTGCGCAGGCCCTCGCGAGGCTCGGGTTCCTCGCCGCGGAAGCGGGCGGGGGAGCGGGCGTCGAGGATCTCGTAATCGCCGAGCTTGGAGGCGGAGGAGACCTGCGTGACGTCCTTGATCATGTGGGCCTGACGGCGGACGGTCATGTGCCGGTCGCGGATGATGGGCTCCATATCCTCGGTCTCGCGGCCCTCGGCGATCCACTTGGGCAGGCCGCCGTCGAGCACGGCGATATCGGTCTGTCCCATTAGCCGGAACAGCCACCAGACACGGGCCGCGGAGAACAGGCCGTGGCTGTCGTAGACCACCACCTGATGCCCGTCACCGACGCCCATGGCGCGGAGGCGGGACATGAATTTTTCAACGGGCGGAGCCATGTGGGGCAGGTCGGAGCGCTGGTCGGAAATCTCGTCGATATCGAAGAAACGCGCGCCGGGAATGTGGGTTTCGGCATACTCGGCGCGGGCGTCGCGGCCGGTGCCGGGCAGGAACATCGTGCCGTCGAGAATGCGCAGGTCGGGGTCCTTGATATGGGCCGCGAGCCAGTCGGTGGAAACAAGGGTTTTCGGATCGTCCTGTGCCATGTCGCCCCTCGGGTTGGATGCTTTCGTGACTACAACCACGGGCCGCGAAGGGCAAGGTGGGGAGGCGCTGGCGGGGCTGTCGACAGGATTTTCCGCGCATCCGGGGCGAATCAGGGTTAACACGTTGATTTCACGAAAAACCCCGTGTCGGTATTGCGTCGGTATCACGTCGGTATTGCGTCGGTATTTTTTACCGATGACCGCGCGGCGGGCAGGGTTAACGCGCCGCGCGGTGGTTTATCCCTAATTTGGCGATCTTACGCCAACGTGTCGCCGGTTCCGGCAATGAGGCGGCGCAACATCGAGGCGAACTGGTCCACCTCCTGGTTTTCCAAGCGGTCTTCGAACAGGTAACCTGCCCGCTTGGAGAATGTCGCAAGCGCCTCGGACAGCTTTTCCCGCCCGGCGTCGGTGGCGACGACGAAGACCAGTCGCGCATCCCTCTGGTCGGTCTCGCGGTCGACGAGGCCGATCTTTTCCATCGGGGCCGCCATGCGGGTGATCGTGGAGGCGCTGACATGCATCCGCTTTGCCAGTTCCACCCGCGACAAACGGTTCGAGGCGGAGCGTTCAAGGTGCAGCAGCATCAGGAATTCATTCACGGAAATGCCGTGGACCGCCGAGAATTCACCGGAAAGGCCGGCCCGGAAATCATCGGCCAGTTGAAGAAGGCGCAGGGCGTTGGTGGTGTATGTGTCGGTCATGGCGTATTCCGTTGCTATATAATTGCATATGCAAGCGGATTGCAGCAAATACGCACGGATGTAAAGGGGCCGGGCATCCCGGTGATGCGAAATGATTTGCAATACGCGCAAATGCCTTTCATCCTTTTGGAAGGAGCGGCGTGGTCGCCGCCCCGGTTCCCGCGCCGTGCATATTGAACCCGTTTCGCGCACCGCGCCGAGAGGGAGGAGTTGATATGTGCCAGATGTTTGCCGGGCAGGACCCGGAACGATACCAGCTTGAAACCCGACGGATGCGGCTGAACGGCCAGAGCACCAGCATCAGGCTGGAGCAGTCCTTCTGGACGATTCTCGACGAGATCGCCGAGGGCGAGGGGCTGACGACGCCGGGCTTCGTGTCGAAGCTGCATGACGAGGTGCTGGAACTGCACGGGGAATCGAAGAATTTCACCGCGCTGTTGCGCTGTACCTGCCTTGTCTATCGCGAGATGCCGCCGAAGGCGGGCGAGGCGCGGATCGCTGCGGAATGAACGTCGCGTCAGTGTCGTAAACCTTTACTACCCGGCCATGTGCGAGGCTTGTTACCCTGACCCGACCAAGACACAGGTTTGGAGGACAGGCATGGCGAAGGTCATTCACAGCATGATCCGGGTGCTCGACGAGGCACGCTCGGTGGATTTTTATCGGCGGGCCTTCGGGCTCGAGATCGCGGATCGGCTGGATTTCGAGAATTTCACCCTCGTTTACATGAGCAACGGGGAAAGCCCGTTCGAGGTGGAGTTGACGGTCAACAAGGGCCGGACGGAGCCCTATGACCTTGGCGACGGCTATGGCCATCTGGCCGTGCTGGTGGAGGACCTCGCGGCGGAGCATGCCCGGTTCGAGGCGGAAGGTCTTGCCCCCCGGAAAATGGTGGAATTCGCGCCCGATGGCGAGGTGGTGGCGAAGTTCTTCTTCGTGGCCGACCCGGACGGCTACGAGATCGAGGTTCTGCAGAGGGGCGGGCGGTTCAAGTAAATCAACAAGACGACGTCGACGTAGGGAGGAGACGACAATGAAAGACAACAGCCAGCAACGCGGGCTGACGCGGCGCGAGGGTCGGCTGGCACCCCCCCGGCGATGTGCGGGGCGTTTCTTCCGGCCCGGCGCCCGAGGTTACGGGCGCCGGGTTTTTTTTATGGGTCAGGTGCCGTGGCGCTTGGCCACCTCGGTCAGGGGGATCTGGCCGAGGCAGGCGCCGGTGCCCGAGGGGGTTTCGCCCGCCTCGATGGCGGTGGCGTAGGCGACGGCGGGCGTCGCCTCGATCCGGGCGCGGAGGGCGGCGAGTTTGGGCCAGCGCGCCTTGTCGGCGAGGTCGTGGAAATCGAACCAGCGGGCCACGCCGATCAGCACGCCGTCGGCGAGCGTGGGGTGATCGGCGACGAGGTAGTCGGTGTCGCCGATCATCTCTTCCAGCCGGTCGTGGCGTTCGAGCACGCTCTCGCGCCCCCAGTCGTGGAGCGTGGCCCTCACCGCCGGGTCCGGGTCTTTCATCTCCATCGCCGCCCAGACCGGGGAGAAGGCGCCGGTGAAGCCGGTGTTGAGGAAGGCCATGAGCTGATGCATCCGGTCGGCCTGTGGCGAGAGGGGATCGAAGCTGATCCGGCGCTCGGTGTCGCGGGCCGAGAGCCAGAGGGCGATGGCCATGGTCTCGGTCAGCACCGCGCCGGTGTCGGTGATCAGCACCGGCGTTTCGACGCGGGGGTTGAGGCGCTTGTAGAACGGCTCGCGCATTTCGCCGAACATGTCGACGCGGCAGAGGCGATAGGGTTTGCCCAGCCATTCGAGGCAGGCGACAAGACCCATGGAGCTTCCCGAGGGGAAGCCGTAGAGTAGAACAGGTTCCATGATAGTGTTCTCCGTGAACGGGCTTGGTCACGCTGCGCAGCGAGGGCGGACCATAGCGATCTGGCGGAGCCCGTAAATTACGCACCTTTTGGTAACCGGGAGAGAGCGATGAAGACCTTGGTGTCCCGATGCCCGATCGAGGAAGTGATGCAGGTTCTGAGCGGGCGCTGGCCGACGCTGTTGATCTATTACCTGCAGGAAGGGACGAAGCGGTTCGGCGAGTTGCGGCGCGACAACCCGACGATTTCGCACAAGATGCTGACGCAGGAATTGCGGCGGCTGGAGCAGGCGGGGATCGTCCGGCGGACGGAACATGGCGGCTATCCGCTGCGGGTGGAGTATGACTTGACCGAGGAGGGGCGGCGGCTGGTGCCGCTGATCGACGCGCTGGGCGACTGGTGGGAGAGCGCGGGCGGGGGCGAAGCGGTTGCGCGGGAGAGCGCGGCGGAGTGACGGGTGGTGCGAGGCCCGGGTCGGGCCCGGGGCGGGTGTGTCACCAGACGTGATTTGACAAGTTGGTGAGCAAGCCTTTGCATTGGACCCCAATGGCGCCATGTGATGTGTCAAGGAATAGCAAGAAAGGGGAGCCGCCGGATGGGATACGAGAGGTCCAAGGAGGCCATTGCCAAGCTGACGCCGGAGCAGTTCCGGATCACCCAGAGGGCCGGGACGGAACGGCCGTTCACGGGCGAGTACAACGACAACAAGCAGCCGGGCATCTATGTGGATATCGTGTCGGGCGAGCCGCTTTTCGCCTCGTCGGACAAGTTCGAGTCGGGCTGTGGCTGGCCGAGTTTCACCAAGCCGATCGTGCCCGCCTATGTGACCGAGCACCGCGACGAGAGCCTTGGCATGGTGCGTACCGAGGTGCGCTCGAAACATGGCGACAGCCATCTGGGCCACGTCTTCAACGACGGGCCGCGCGACCGGGGCGGGCTGCGCTATTGCATCAACTCCGCCGCCCTGCGGTTCATCCATCGCGACGATATGGAGGCCGAAGGGTACGGCGAATACCTGAACCAAGTGGAGGACGTATAGATGTCTGATCAACGCGCTGTTCTGGCGGGCGGCTGTTTCTGGGGCATGCAGGACCTGATCCGCAAGCTTCCGGGGGTGAAGAGCACCCGCGTGGGCTATACCGGGGGCGATGTGCCCAATGCCACCTATCGCAATCACGGCACACATGCCGAGGGGATCGAGATCATCTATGATCCCGACAGGATCAGCTATCGGGAGTTGCTGGAGTTTTTCTTCCAGATTCACGATCCGACGACGGTGAACCGGCAGGGGAATGACGTGGGCATGTCCTATCGTTCGGCGATCTACTATGTCGACGCGATGCAGCAGCAGATCGCGCTGGATACCATCGCCGATATCGAGGCGAGCGGGATCTGGCCCGGCAAGGTGGTGACCGAGGTCGAGCCGGTGGGCGACTTCTGGGAGGCCGAGCCCGAGCATCAGGATTACCTCGAGCGGATTCCCAACGGCTATACCTGTCATTTCCCGCGCCCCGACTGGGTGCTGCCTAAGCGCGCGGCGGAGTAAGCTGGCGGTCGAGACGATCGGCTTTGGCGGCGGGTGTCATTGGTGCACCGAGGCCGTCTTTGCCGCGCTGAGAGGGGTCGGCCGGGTGGAGCAGGGCTTCATCCGGTCGGAGCCGCCTGACGATAACTGGTCGGAGGCGGTGCGGCTGGGTTTCGATCCGGCAGAGATTGCCCGCGATGTGCTGATCGAGGTGCATCTGCGGACCCATGCCAGCACGAGCAATCATTCGATGCGGGGGAAGTATCGCAGCGCCGTCTACGTCGGGGACGCGGCGCAGGGAAAGGCTGCGCGCGATGCGCTGGGGCGATTGCAGGCGGGGTTCGACCGGCCGCTGGTGACGCGGGTTCTGTCACTGGCCGAATTCCGGGCCTCGGAGGAGCGCTTTCAGAATTACCATGAAAAACGGGCGGGTGGGCCGTTTTGCACGCGGTATATCGACCCCAAGCTGCACATGTTGCAGGCAGCCTTCGCGCCGCATTTACGGTGATCCCGCTGAAGGCGAATTTCAGGTTGGCATGTGGCACATGGTCTTTATGCTAGCGGTCACATAGTTGGAAAACGCGTCTATTGGGAGGACATAACATGCAAAGACTTCTGGGACTTGGCCTGACCACCGCGCTCGGGCTGGTATTCGCCGGCGAAGCCGTGGCGACCGAATGGAACGTCTCGGTCTGGGGCAAGCGCCGCGCCTTTACCGAGCATGTCGAGAAGCTGGCCGAGCTTGTGGCCGAGAAGACCGATGGCGAGTTCACCATGAACGTGAGCTATGGCGGGCTGTCGAAAAACCGTGAGAACCTTGACGGGATTTCCATCGGCGCCTTCGAGATGGCGCAGTTCTGTGCCGGCTATCACCCTGACAAGAACCGGCTGATCACCGTGCTGGAGCTGCCGTTCCTGGGCGTCGAGAACCTCGACCAGGAAGTGGCGGTGAGCCATGCGGTCTATGACCATCCGGCGGTGCAGGACGAGATGGCGCAGTGGAACGCCAAGCTTCTGATGACCTCGCCCATGCCGCAGTACAACATCGTCGGCACCGGCGAGGTGCGGGATTCGCTCGAGGATTTCGAGGGTATGCGGGTGCGGGCCACCGGCGGGCTTGGCGAGGCGTTCAAGGCCGTGGGCGCGGTGCCGACCTCTGTGACCGCGACGGAGGCCTATCAGGCGATGGAATCGGGGGTTGTCGATACCGTGGCCTTTGCCCAGCACGCGCATTTGTCGTTTGGTACGATCAACCAGGCCGACTGGTGGACCGCGAACCTCAACCCCGGCACGGTGAACTGTCCGGTGGTGGTGAATATCGACGCCTACGAGGGCCTGTCGGATGAGCATCGCGAGGCGCTGGACAGCTCGGTGCCGGAGGCGATCGACCATTACCTTGCCAATTACGGCGAGCTTCTGAAGCGCTGGGACGAGGTGCTTGAAGAGAAGGGCGTCGAGAAGGTGACGATCTCGGAGGAGGAACTGGCCGCGTTCCGCGAGCAGGCCGCCGACCCGATCCGCGAGCAGTGGATCGAGGACATGGAATCGCAGGGCCTGCCGGGGCAGGAGCTGTATGACCTCGTGAGCTCGACGCTGGAAGACGCCAAGGCGTCGAACTGATAAATGACAACGGGCCGTCCGGATGATCCGGGCGGCCTCTACGATTCCGGATCAACCGGGACGGGGAGAGGGATATGGCCGGTGCTTCGACGGTGCTGGAAGATGGCAGCCTGCTCAGCCGGCTGGACAGGCACCTTGCAAAACTCGAACGGTTCTTTGCGCTGCTGAGCGGGATCGCGGTATTTTCGCTGATGTTCCTTGCCGCCTATTCGGTGGGCGGGCGGAAATTCTTTGGCTCGCCGATGGCGGGGTACGTGGACTGGATCGAGGTGATCATGCCGCTGATCGCCTTCATGGGCATCGCCTATGTGCAGCGCGATGGCGGGCATATCCGCATGGATATCGTGATCGGGCAGTTGAAGGGCCGGGTGCTTTGGGCGGCGGAGTTGCTGTCGGTGGTGCTGATTCTGCTGCTGATCGTCGGGCTGATCTGGGGCAGCTGGGCGCATTTCGACCGGAGTTTCGACATGTCGCGCCCGCTGTGGAGCCGGGACAGCACGATTGATATCGGGCTTCCGGTGTGGCCGTCGAAGATACTGGTGCCGGTCGCGTTCTCGGTGCTGTGCCTGCGGTTGCTGTTGCAGATATGGGCCTATGGGCGGGCGCTGGTGCTGGGGCTGGAAGAGCCGGTTTCGGTGCCGCTGATCCAGTCGGTGGCCGAACAGGCGGCGAGCGAGGCCGACCAGCTTGAGGGGCGGGACTGATGGATTCCATAGATATCGGCCTTTGGGTGACCGGCGGGATGCTGGTGATGGTGGTGCTGGGCATGCGCGTGGCCTTTGCCGCGGGCATGGCCGGGTTCGTCGGGCTGATCATCATCTTCTGGTCGAAGAAGGATTTCGGCGGCGAGGATTTCACATGGGCGCTGACGGTGGCGACGAAGACCGCCGGGCAGGTGCCGCATTCCAAGGTGTCGGCCCATTCGCTGAGCCTTATTCCGACGTTCATCCTGATCGGCTACCTCGCCTATTACGCGGGGCTGACGCGGGCGATGTTCGAGGCGGCGAAGCGGTGGATCGCGTGGCTGCCGGGGGGCTTGGCGGTGTCGACGGTGTTCGCCACGGCCGGGTTCGCGGCGGTGTCGGGCGCCTCGGTGGCGACCGCGGCGGTGTTCGCGCGGATCGCCATTCCGGAGATGCTGAAGGTGGGCTACAACAAGCCCTTCGCCGCCGGCGTGGTGGCCGCGGGCGGGACGCTGGCGAGCCTCATTCCGCCCTCGGCCATCCTCGTGATCTATGCGATCATCGTCGAGCAGGACGTGGGCAAGCTGCTCTTGGCCGGGTTCGTTCCGGGCGCGTTCTCGGCGCTGGTCTACGCCGCGCTGATCGTGGGGATCGCGGTGATCTTCAAGTCGGTCGGCCCGCCGGTGACGGGCTATACGTGGAAGGAGCGGTTCGTGTCGCTGCCGCCCGCGCTGCCCATCGTGGCGGTGGTCGTGATCATCATCTTCTTCGTCTACAACCCCTTCGGCGATGCGTGGGGCACGCCGACCGAGGGCGGGGCCGTGGGGGCGTTCATCGTCTTCCTGATGGCGCTTTACCGGGGAATGCGGTGGAAAGAGCTGAAATCGGCGCTGATCGAGACGGCGAAGCTGACGGTGATGATCTTCACCATCATCTGGGGCGTGCTGATCTATGTGCGGTTTCTGGGTTTTGCCGATTTGCCGGGGGCGTTTTCCGACTGGATCACCTCGCTCGAGATGTCGCCGATGCTGATCCTTGTCTGCATCCTGCTGGCCTATGCGGTGCTGGGAATGTTCATGGACGCGATCGGGATGCTGCTTCTGACGCTGCCGGTGGTCTATCCGGCGGTGATGGCGCTGAACGGGGGTGAGATGGTGTCGGCGGCCGACAGCGCCTTTGGCATGAACGGGACGATGTGCGCGATCTGGTTCGGGATACTGGTGGTGAAGATGGCGGAGTTCTGTCTGATCACGCCGCCGATCGGGCTGAACTGTTTCGTGGTGGCGGGCGTGCGGCCCGACTTGAGCGTGCAGGACGTGTTCAAGGGGGTGACGCCGTTCTTCATCGCCGATGCGATCACCATCGCGTTGCTGGTGACGTTCCCGTGGATCGTGCTGTGGCTGCCGAGTTTGGCCGGGTGATGGCGCGAGGCCCCGGATCAGGTCCGGGGCGGGGGGTGTTGTGCGGCTGCCGTCCCGGCCTCTGAGCCGGGACCTCTTCGTAGTGATCGAGGGGTGGGACCGGCTTTTGTGTGGTGCGAGGCCCCGGATCAGGTCCGGGGCGGGCCGGGTGATGGTGCGAGGCCCCGGATCAGGTCCGGGGCGGGTATTCTAGGCGGCGAGGTCGCCGGGGGAGGGGCGCGGGAAGCGGTCCAACGCGGTCATGACGATCTGGCGGGCGCGGGCGCCTTCCCAGTCGTCGCCGAGCAGGATGTCGGGCAGGTCGTCGTGGCGCAGGCGGAGGCGGCGCCAGTGGTGCAATGTCAGCACGCGGACCGCGCTGAGCGACAGGCTGTCCTGCGGCGGGGTGGCGGTGAGCACGTCCGCCACGGCATTGGTGAGCCGGGTGTAGTCCTGACGGAGGTCGGGGGCGGCGACGGCATCGGCGACCCATGCGGGCGCGGTGCCGGGGTCGAGCGGGGTGATCCAGTAATCCGGCGGCAGGCCGCTGGCCGGTCCGGCGAGAATGGCGGTGCGCGGCGCGAGGGGCGCGGCGGTTTTCGGCAGGGCCGCGGCGAAATCGGCGGCGGTGACGCTGGGCGGGGCGAGGATCATCTGCGCCGGCCCGGCGGGCGGCTGGCCGGTGGCATAGATGCGGTCGCGCACGGCCTGTGTTTCGCGCCAGCCCATGGCGGAAAGGCGGTAGGCGGCGTCGCGCCCCTTCTTCTCGGTCTGGATCCAGCCGTCGCGTTTCAGGCGGTGGAGGGCCACGCGCATGGTGGGCGCGGTCAGGCCGATGCGTTCGATCAGGGCGTTGAGATCGCGGCCCGAGATGCTGTCATGGCGGGCGATGCAGAAATCGCCTAGCACGGAGACGATCACCGACCACGCCTTGAGCGGGCCACACTCGGCGAGTTGTTGGATTTTTCGTTCCGTGTCAGGCGTTTGCATATACGAAGTATAGGCCGACGCCGGTGCGGCCTCAAGTGGCGTTCATGGTAAGCAGTTCATATTCCGCGACTTTTTCGTCGTCCTGATTGGTCAGGGTGACGTGCCAGCGCACCTCGCCGTAATCGGGGGTGCGGGGGGTCTTGGCCTTGACGATGAGGCGGACCTTGATGGCGTCGCCGGCTTCGACCGGTTTCATGAAGCGCAGATTGTCGAGGCCGGTATTGGCGAGCACCGGGCCTTCGTTCGGTTCGACAAAGAGGCCTGCGGCGAAGGAGATGAGCAGGTAGCCATGGGCCACGCGGCCGGGGAAGAACGGGTTCCGCTTGGCCGCCTCGTCATCCATGTGGGCATAGAAGGTGTCGCCGGTGAAATGGGCGAAGGTCTCGATATCGTCGAGCGTGACGGTGCGGGCGGGGGTGTGGAGCGTGTCGCCGATGTCCAGCTCGGTGAACTTGCGGGTGAAGGGGTGGGCCGGGCGTTCGGCCTCGCCCGCGCCGGGGATCCATTTGCCGGTGATGGCGGTGAGCATGTCGGGCGAGCCCTGAATGGCGGTGCGCTGCATGTAGTGTTTGACGCCGCGGATGCCGCCCAGTTCCTCGCCGCCCCCCGCACGCCCCGGGCCGCCATGGACCATATGCGGCATGGGCGCGCCGTGGCCGGTGCTTTCCTTCATCGACGTGCGGTCGTTGATGTAGAGGCGGCCGTGGAAGGCGGCGGTGCCGAGCGCGACCTCGCGCGCGGTGGCGGGGTCGTGGGTGATCAGCGAGGTGACGAGCGAGCCGCCGCCGCGATTGGCCATTTCGACCGCATGGCCGATGTCGCGGTAGCCCATGATGGTGGAGACGGGGCCGAACGCCTCGGTATCATGGACGCGCTGGGCGCGGTCGGGATCGGTGCAGTGGAAGATCATCGGCGGCAGGAAGGCCCCGGTCTGGGCGTCATCGCCGGTGATGGTGAAATCGTCGGGATCGCCTATGACGCGCTTGGCCTCGGTGCCGAGGAAATCGAGTTTTTCGAGCACGTCGCGTTTCTGGTCGGAGGAGACGAGCGCGCCCATGCGGGTGTCGTCGAGCCTTGGGTCGCCGATGGTGGTTTTGGAGAGCTTGGCCGACAGCGCTTCGATCACCGCGTCGACATGGGTTTCGGGGGCGAGGATGCGGCGGGTGGCGGTGCATTTCTGGCCCGCCTTGGTGGTGATCTCGCTGACCGCTTCCTTGATGAAGAGGTCGAACTCGGGCGTGCCGGGTTCGGCGTCGGGGCCGAGGATGGAGGCGTTGAGGCTGTCCTGTTCGGCCATGAAACGTGTGGCGTTCTGCACCAGCTTGGGATTGCTGCGCAGCTTGGTGGCGGTGGCGGCGGAGCCGGTGAAGCTGACCACGTCCTGACAGTCGAGGCGGTCGAGCATGTCGCCGATACCACCCGAGACCAGTTGCAGGGCGCCTTCGGGCAGGATGTCGGCCTCGAGCATCAGGCGCACGCAGGCCTCTGTGACATAGCAGGTGGCGGTGGCGGGTTTGACGATGGCGGGCATGCCGGCGAGGAGGGTGGGCGCCAGTTTTTCAAGCATTCCCCAGACGGGGAAGTTGAAGGCGTTGATGTGCACGGCGGTGCCGAGAAGCGGGGTGCAGATATGCTGGCCGAGGAAGCTGCCGGAGCGGGAGAGCTGTTCGAGATCGCCGTCGGGCAGGACGTGGCCATCGGGCATTTCGCGGCGGCCCTTGGAGGCGAAGACGAACATGGTGCCGATGCCGCCATCGATATCGAAGGCGTGGTCGCGCTTGGTGGCGCCGGTGTTGTAGGAGATGTCGTAGAGCGCCTGCTTGTGTTCGGTCAGGTGCTGGGCCAGCGCCTTGAGCATGCGGGCGCGGTCGTGGAAGGTGAGCTTGCGCAGGGCGGGGCCGCCCTTGGTGCGCGCGTGGTCGAGCATGGCTTGCGGGTCGAGGGCGGAGGTGCCGGCCCGCGCGATGACCTGACCGGTGATGGCGCTTTCGATGTCGCGGGCGGTGTCGTCGGGGGCGATCCACCGGCCTGCGGCGTAGCTTTGAACGTTCATGAGGGTCATCTGGGCGCTCCTTCCTTGGCGGTGCGGGGCGTCGGAATCGACGGTTGTTTATTTATTGACCAACCGGTCGGTTTATGCAAGATGCGATTTGGAGACACGCGGGGAGGCAGACGCATGAGCGAGACGATTCTGGTGGAGGATCACGGAGCTTGGGTGGAGATCACGCTCAACCGCCCGGGCCGGATGAACAGTTTCACCGAGGAGATGCACAAGGCGCTTCATGCCGCGCTGAGCAAGGCGCGGGATGACGGCAAGCGGGCGGTGTTGCTGACCGGGGCGGGCCGTGGCTTTTGCGCGGGTCAGGATCTGGGCGACCGTGACCCGTCGAAGATGGATGGCCCGCCGGACCTTGGCAAGACGGTGCGGGAGCTGTGGGCGCCGCTGGTGCGGCTGATCCGGTCGCTGGATTGCCCGGTGATCTGTGCCGTCAATGGCGTGGCGGCGGGGGCGGGGGCGAACCTGACGCTGGCCTGTGATTTCGTGCTGGCCGCCGAGAGTGCCAAGTTCATCCAGTCCTTTGCCAAGGTGGGGCTGATCCCCGATACCGGGGGGAGCTGGCACCTGCCGCATCTCATTGGCGAGGCGCGGGCCAAGGGGCTGGCCTTTACCGCCGAGCCGATCACCGCGCAGAAGGCCGAGGAGTGGGGGCTGATCTGGAAGGCGCTGCCGGATGATACGCTGATGGAGGAGGCGCGGGGCTATGCCAAGCGGTTTGCCGAGGGGCCGACGCTGGGCTTTGCCGAGACCAAGGCGTGTATCCAAGAGGCTGCCACAAACACGCTGGACGAGCATCTGGAGCGGGAGGCCGAGGCGATGAAACGCTGTGGCGAGAGTGCCGATTACGCCGAGGGGGTTTCGGCCTTTCTTGGCAAGCGCGCGCCGGTCTTCAAGGGGGAATGAGCATGACGCCGAAGGAACGTGCCGAGCGGTCGGCAGAGGCGATGTGGAAGGGTGACCGGGCGAGCCAGTGGTTCGGCATGGAAATTGTCGAGGTGGACGAGGGCCGCGCGGTGATGCGCATGACCGTGGCGCCGGAGCATTGCAACGGGCATGGCATGTGTCATGGCGGCGTGACCTTCACGCTGGCCGACAGCGCCTTTGCCTTTGCCTGTAACAGCCGCAACCAGTCGACCGTGGCCCAGCACAACGTGATCAGCTACCTCGCGCCGGGGATGCAGGGCGACGTGCTGACAGCGGAGGCAGAGGAGACCGACCTGTCGGGCCGCAGCGGCATCTATGACGTGACCGTGACCAATCAGGATGGCCGCAAGATCGCCGAGTTCCGGGGCTTTTCCCGGACGATCAGCGGCACCCTGTTCGAAGAATGACGTGAGGGAGGACGCGATGAAGGACCTGACGCCGGAGAAATCGAGCCTCGATCCGATCGAGGTGGCCTCGATCGACGAGATCCGCGGGTTGCAGCTTGACCGGCTGAAATGGTCGCTGCGCCATGCCTATGAGAATGTGCCGATGTATCGCGAGCGGTTCGATCAGGCGGGGGTGCATCCAGATGACCTCAACTCGTTGAGCGATCTGGCGAAGTTTCCGTTCACCAACAAGGCCGACCTGCGCGACAATTACCCGTTCGGCCTGTTTGCTGTGCCGCGCGAGCAGATCCTGCGGGTGCATGCCTCGTCGGGCACGACGGGCAAGCCCACGGTGGTGGGCTATACGCGCAACGACATCGACATGTGGGCCGATATGATGGCGCGGTCGATGCGGGCGAGCGGCACGCGGCCCGGTGATATCGTGCATGTGTCTTATGGGTACGGGTTGTTCACCGGCGGGCTTGGCGCGCATTACGGGGCCGAGCGGCTGGGCTGTACGGTGGTGCCGGTGTCGGGCGGGATGACCGAGCGGCAGGTGACGCTGATCGATGATTTCAAGCCCAAGACGATCATGGTGACGCCGTCCTACATGCTCAACATCCTCGAGCAGTTCCACAAGGCGGGGCTGGACCCGCGGGAGAGCTCGCTGGAGGTGGGGATTTTCGGCGCGGAGCCGTGGACCAACGCGATGCGATCCGAGGTGGAAGAGGCGTTCGACATGCATGCCGTCGACATCTACGGGCTTTCCGAGATCATGGGGCCGGGGGTGGCCAATGAATGCGTCGAGACCAAGGACGGGCTGCATATCTGGGAGGATCATTTCTTTCCCGAGATCATCAACCCCGAGACCGGCGAGGTGGTCGAGGATGGCGAGATGGGCGAGCTGGTGTTCACCACGCTGACCAAGGAAGGGTTGCCGATGATCCGCTACCGGACGCGTGACCTGACCCGGCTTATGCCCGGCACGGCGCGCAGCCTGCGGCGGATGGAGAAGATCACGGGGCGGTCGGATGACATGATCATCCTGCGCGGCGTCAATGTCTTTCCCACGCAGATCGAAGAGCAGGTGATGGCGACCGGCGGGCTGGCGCCGCATTTCCAGATCGAACTCTACAAGGCGGGCCGGATGGACGCGATGCGGGTCTTCGTGGAGGCCGATCCGAAGGCCGCAGACGAGGCCGGAAAGACCGCCGCCGCCCGGATGCTGACCAAGCATATCAAGGATGTGGTGGGCGTCTCGGCCGAGGTGGTAGTGGGCGCGCCGGGCGAGGTGGCCCGCTCGCAGGGTAAGGCGCAGCGCGTGGTCGACAACCGGGCGAAAGGGTAAGGCTTGGCCCGGACGATCGCCAAGGACCACGACGAGAAGCGGGCGCAGATCCTTGCCTCGGCCGCGAAGGTGTTCGCGACCGAGGGGTTCGACCGGGCGTCGATGACGCAATTGGCGCGGGAATGCGGGATCTCGAAGGCGAATATCTATCATTACTATGACGGCAAGGACGCGATTCTTTACGATATTCTGGAGACTTACCTGCGGGGGCTGCGGGATCGCGTCTGTGGAATCGACCTTGACGGGCTGGGGCCGGAGGCGCGGGTGCGTGCGGTGGTGCGGGAGGTGTTGCTGGCCTATCAGGGGTCGGATCACGAACACCGGGTGCAGGTGAATGGCGTTGCGCGATTGCCGACAGAGCAGCAGACCGTCTTGCGGGACTATCAGCGTGACATGGTGGTCTATGTGGGCGAGGTTCTGAAGGGCGTGGCGCCCGAGGCGCTGGGGCGGGACAATGCCAAGCTGCGGTCGGTGACGATGTCGGTGTTCGGGATGCTGAACTGGTATTTCATGTGGAACAGCGGGGCCGGGCCCGAGGCGCGGGAGGATTACGCGCGGGTGGTGGCGGACCTGACGCTGAACGGGGTGAAGGGCGTCTGAGGCGGGCTTGACGCCGGGGGGCATTGCTTCAAGGTAGAGGTCCCGGATCAGGGTCCGGGACGGGTCTATGCCTAGCTTGAGGAGAATGCCATGACGGACCGGCCGGAGGAGTTGCAGAGGTTTCTGGATGCCAGCCTCGACGCGTTCGAGGGGCGGGCGGATGATCGCCGGGCCAGGGAGTCGCTGGCGAAGATCCGGGCGGCTTTGAAGGCGTCGGGGGAGATGAAGCAGGCGGATGGCGGGCGGCTGCCGGTCTGTGCGCTGCTGGAGGATGTGGCCGCGCCGGAGGGGTTCGAGGAGCCGGATTTGCGCCGTGTTATCAAGGCGTTCGGGGATATCGAGCCGAGGCTGGAGTGGCGGTTGAGGGGTGGGGATATGTCGACCGCGAGCGAGAATATCAACGAAGGACACGCCAACGCGATGATCGTCGGGCCGGGCGGGATAGAGCGGCGGTCGGACGTGTGGCTGGGCGTGTCGCTGATGGCGCCGCATGTGCGCTATCCGGATCACAATCACCCGCCGGAAGAGACCTATCTTGTTCTGAGCGAAGGGGAATTCCGGCATGGCGACAGCGGCTGGTTTGCGCCCGGCGTGGGCGGGACGCTGTATAACGAGCCGGGGATTTCCCATGCGATGCGGACCGGTGACAAGCCGCTTTTCGCGATGTGGGCGTTGTGGGGCGGGGCGTAGGATGCCGGGAATTTTCGGGGTCGGTATCGCGTCGGTATAACGTCGGTATTTTGTCGGTGCGCGGTGGGGAGCGCGGTGGGGAGTGCGGTGGGTTGTCACCCACCCTACGGGGTGGTTTTTCGTGCAGGCGGTGCGGGTGGGGGCGATATCTTGAAAAGATATCGGGTCGAATTCTTTTGAAGAATTCGATTGGTGGCGTGGTGGGTTTCACCCACCCTACGGGGAGGTGAGGCCCAGCGTATTGAGCACGCGATCGGTTTCGGTTTCCCATGTCGCGCGGAGTTCGACGTTGGGGGTGTGGCGCAGGCCCATCGCCTTCAGCGCGTCGAATTTCTGCGATGTGGTGGTGCCGAAGGAGGCGGCGACGCGGGGCCACCAATAGTCGACGGAGGTTTGCAGGGTCGCCTTGTCCTGCGTCTCAAGGAGGCGGTCTACGCCTTCGCGGGCCAGCTCGGCGTGGTGCTCTTCCACCGGCAGGATGGTGCGGAAGGCTTCCGACAGCGGCTGGTAGGAGACGTGGATCATCTCGCCCAGATGCACCACCACGGCGCGGCCCATCAGGAGGTTCATCACCACCGCGTCGGACCAGCCTTCGATCGGGTAGTTCAGCACGGAAAGGCGCATGTCATGCTCGCCGCGGGTGGTGCCGATATCGGCGTCGCGTTCCAGGCGGGACGTCCACGGATGGTGGTTGGCATAGCGGGCGGTGTCGGCGCCGAATTCGCCCATGATCCGCAGCACGCGGTCGGCATTGTCGGTCTTTTCCAGCACGATCCGGGCGGCGGCGATGCGTTCCTTGATGCCGGGGCCCGCGTTGATCAGGTCGGCGAAACCCGCCGCACCGGCGAGCGAGCTGTCGACGAAGCTGGCCATCATCTTGAGCAGTTCGGCGCGGTAGCGCGGGGGCACGTTGGCCGGGCTGGTCAGCTTGCCGCCTTGGGCGAGGTAGTCGGTCAGGGGCATGTCCTCGGCCATTGCGGTGGCCTCCTCTACTGGTCGTAGTCGACGGTGACGCGGTCGGTGAGGGCGTAGGACTGGCAGGAGAGCACGTAGCCCTTCTCGACCTCGTAATCCTCAAGCGCGTGGTTGGTGAGCATTTCGACCTCGCCCTCGATCACCCGGCAGCGGCAGGTCGAGCAGACGCCCGCCTTGCAGGCGAAGGGCGCGTCGAGATCGTTCGCGAGGGCCGCTTCGAGGATGCTCTGATCCCTGTCGGCGGTGACGGTGCGGGTGGCGCCGTCGAGGGTGACGGCGACGGTGGTGGTGTCGGCCTTGGTGTCGGTCGATTTGGGCAGGTCGGCGCGCTTGAGGCGGCCGGGCTGGGCGGAGGCGAAAAGCTCGAACTTGATGTCGGCGTCGTCGAGCCCGGCCTTGCGCAGGGCCGAGGCGATTCCGAGCATCATCGGTTCCGGCCCGCAGATGAAGGCCGTGTCGATGGAGGCGGCGTCGATCCAGCCGGAAGAGAAGAGCTGGGCGCATTTCTCTTCCGTCACGAGGCCGGTGAAGAGGTCGATTTCCTGCGCGTCGGTTTCGAGGACGTGGATGACGTTGAACCGGCCGAGATAGATGTTCTTGAGGTCGTCGAGTTCCTCGCGGAACATGATCGTGTTGACGCCCTTGTTGGCGTAGACCAGCGTGAAGGTGGAGTGCGGCTCCTGCGCCAGCGTGGTCTTGATGATCGAGAGCACGGGCGTGATCCCCGAGCCGCCGGCGAAGCCGAGGTAATGGTTGCGGTTGGCGGGGTCGAGGCTCGTGAAGAAGCCGCCCATGGGCGGCATGGCTTGCAGCACCTCGCCCGGTTGCAGGTCTTCGTTGGCCCATGTGGAGAAGGCGCCGCCATCGACCCGTTTGATGCCGACCTGCAGCACGCCGTCTTCCTTGCCGGCGCAGATCGAGTAGGAGCGGCGGAGTTCCTCGCCGTCGAAGTCGCGGCGGAAGGTGAGGTACTGGCCTTGGGTGAAGTCGAAATGCTCGGCTGCGCCGTTTACTGGCTTGAGGGTGACCACCACCGCGTCGCGGATGGTCTTGCGGATATCGGTGACTTCGAGATCGTGGAACCGGGACATGGCGTTTCTCAGATGCACTTGAAATAGTCGAAGGGTTCAAGGCAGTCGCGGCAGCGCCACTGGGCCTTGCAGGGGGTGGAGCCGAACTGGCTGAGCCGTTCGAGGTTGTCGCTTTGGCAGCGGGGGCAGGCCTTGGGGCCGCCCGCCGGTTGCGGGGGGGCGATGCCATAGGCTTCGAGCTTTTGGCGGCCCTCGTCGGTCATCCAGTCTGTTGTCCATGCCGGGCTGAGCTGGCGTTTGAGGGTCAGCTTGTCGATGCCGTGGGCGCGGAGCGTGGTCTCGATCTCCATGTTGATGATCGAGGTGGCGGGGCAGCCGGAATAGGTGGGCGTGACGGTGACGGTGAGCGTGTCATCGTGCCATTCGACATCGCGGATTATCCCGAGATCGGTGAGCGAGATCGCCGGGATTTCCGGGTCGGGGATCTGGTGCAGCCAGTGCCAGACCTGATCGGTGCTTGGCCGGTCCATGACGGTTACCATGTGTTGCCCGGATAGGCGCGCTGGAGCCATTGCATCTGGGTCAGGATGTGGCCGAGATGTTCGGTATGCATCCGGCCGGTGCGGCCGCCGGAATGGGCGAAGCGGTCTTCGGGCAGGGTGAGGGTGGCCTTGGCCATGACGCGCTCGACGAAGGCGTCGTATTCGGCGCGCAGGCTGGCCGGGTCGGGGGCGATGCCGGCGGCGGCGATGGCGGCGTCAGTGTCATCGGAGAGGAAGAATTCGCCCACGTAGGGGTAGAGGTAGTCGAGGGCGGCCTGCATCCGTTGGTGGCTTTCCTCGGTGCCGTCGCCGAGGCCCACGACCGTGTCGGCGGAGCGTTCGACGTGGTAGGCGACCTCCTTGGCGGCCTTCTCGGCGATCTCGGCGATGCGGGGATCGGCGGATTGGGCGAGGCGGGGCATGAGGATCGACGACCATGCGTCGAAGAAGAATTGCCGCATCAGGGTCTGGCCGAAATCGCCGTTGGGCAACTCGACCAGCAGGACATTGCGGAAATCCCATGCATCGCGGAGGAAGGCGAGATCGTCGGTGGTCTTGCCCTCGCCCTGCACCTCGGCGGCGTAGCCCAGCCAGAGCTGGGTCTGGCCAATGAGGTCGAGCGCGGTGTTGGCGAGCGCGATATCCTCTTCCAGCGCAGGCGCGGTGCCGCACCATTCCGAGACGCGGTGGCCGAGGATCAGGGTGTTGTCGCCCATCCGCAGCAGGGATTGCAGGAGGGCGTTCCGGTCGACCGGCGCCATCACATATGCCCCACGTCGTCGGGGATGTCGTAGAAGGTGGGGTGGCGGTAGATCTTGCTTTCCGAGGGCTCGAAGAGCGGGCCCTTCTCGCCCGGCGCGGTGGCCGAGATGTGGCGGGATTCCACGACCCAGATCGAGACGCCCTCGTTCCGGCGGGTATAGACGTCGCGGGCGTTCTTGATGGCCATCTCGGCGTCGGGCGCGTGGAGCGAGCCCACGTGCCGGTGGTTCAGGCCGTGCTGGCCACGGATGAACACCTCCCACAGGGGCCATTCGTGGCGGGGGGATTTTTCCTTGCCCGCGCTGTCGGGCAGTTCGCCGGGTGTGACGGAACTCATGTGCGTGATCTCCTATTCCGCCGCGACTTTGCTGGCGGCCTTCTTGCGGGCGTGGGCGAGCAGGCCGTCGCGGACCCATTGGCCGTCATCCCAGGCTTTCTGGCGCGCGCTGAGGCGTTCGGCGTTGCAGGGGCCGTTGCCCTTGAGGACGTTGAAGAACTCGTCCCAGTCGGGCTGGGAGAAATCGTAATGGCCGCGCTCCTCGTTCCATTTGAGGTTCTCGTCGGGGACGGTGAGGCCGAGGAATTCGGCCTGCGGCACGGTCTGGTCGACGAATTTCTGGCGCAGTTCGTCATTGGTGTTCATCTTGATCTTCCACGCCATCGACTGGGCCGAGTGGACGCTTTCGGCGTCGGACGGCCCGAACATCATCAGCGAAGGGTACCAGAAGCGGTTGAGCGCATCCTGGGCCATGCGTTTCTGGGCCTCGGAGCCTTGGGCCATCTTCATCATGATGTCGTAGCCCTGCCGCTGGTGGAAGCTTTCCTCCTTGCAGATGCGGATCATGGCGCGGGAATAGGGGCCGTAGGAGGTGCGTTGCAGCGGCACCTGGTTCATGATGGCGGCGCCGTCGACCAGCCAGCCCACCGCGCCCATGTCGGCCCATGTGAGGGTGGGGTAGTTGAAGATCGAGGAGTATTTCATCCGCCCCGACAGAAGCTGTTCGGTCATGTCGTCGCGGGTGATGCCCAGCGTTTCGGCGGCGGCATAGAGGTAGAGGCCGTGGCCGGCCTCGTCCTGTACCTTGGCGAGCAGGATCATCTTGCGTTCCAGCGTGGGGGCGCGGGTGATCCAGTTGCCCTCGGGCAATTGGCCGACGATTTCGGAATGGGCGTGCTGGCCGATCTGGCGGATCAGGGTCTTGCGGTAGCCTTCGGGCATCCAGTCGCGCGGTTCGATCTTGATGTCGGCATCGACGCGATCCTGAAAGGCGCGTTCCTCCTCCGACATCTCTTCGCGGGGTGTGACGCCCTTGCCGGTGCTTTTGACCATCTGTGCATACATGAGTTCGGTCCTCCCGTTGGTCGCGCTGAATTAACCGACCGTATGGTCGAGGTAGGGCAATCGGTGATTCGCTTCAAGGGAAACGTTACGTTTTCCAGAAAGTCGGCGAATTTTTGTAACAATTCGAGCCGCGCCGCCTAGAGCCGCTTGGCCACTTCTTCGAGCATCACTTCGGTCGCGCCGCCACCGATCGCCTGAACGCGGGCGTCGCGGGTCATCCGTTCTATGGTGGCCTCGCGCATGTAGCCGAAGCCGCCGTGGAACTGGAGGCAATCATACATGACCTCGTTGACGAGTTCACCGCACAAGGCCTTGATCATGGACACCTCGCGGGTCACGTCCTCGCCATTCGCGTCGCGGGCGGCGGTGGCGTAGACGAATTGCCTTGCCGCCGTGACGCGGGCGGCGAGCATGGAGAGGCGCTGACGGATCGTCTGCTTATCCCAAAGGGGCGCGCCGAAGGCCTTGCGGGTCTTGACGTAGTCGAGGGTGAGATCGAGCGCGGCCTGCGCCTCGCCCATGGCCATGGCGCCCAGCACGATGCGCTCGTTCTGGAAGTTCTTCATGATGGCGTAGAAGCCGCGGCCCTCGTCGCCGAGGATATTCTCGGCGGGAATGCGGCAATTGTCGAAGGCCAGCTCGGCCGTGTCCGACGAGCGCCAGCCATGCTTGTCGAGCGCGCGGGAGACGGTGAAGCCGGGGGTGTCTTTCTCGACGAGGAACATGGTGACCGACTGGCTGGCGGGGCCTTGGGGATCGGTCTTGGCGGCGATGCAATAGAGGTTGGCATGCACGCCGTTGGTGATGAACATCTTGGCGCCGTTGAGGATGTAGCTGTCGCCGTCGCGCCGGGCGGTGGTGCGGATGCCTTTCACGTCGGAGCCGGCGTCGGGTTCGGTGACGCCGACGGCGGTGATGGTCTCGCCCGAAACGATGCCGGGCATATGCGCCGCCCGCTGCGCCTTGCTCCCTGCGTTGAAGAGGTGGACGGAGGCCATGTCGGTATGGACCAGCACGGTGATGGCGAAACCGGCATAGGTGGAGCGGCCCAGTTCCTCGGCCAGAACGGCGGTGGCGCGGGTGTCCATGGCAGAGCCGCCGAATTCCTCGGGGTAGCGGATGCCGAGGAAGCCGAGCGCGCCCATCTCGCGCAGCACGTCGCGGGGGACGGCGCCGTCAACCTCCCACTGGTCGGCGTGGGGTTGCACCTTCTCGGTCACGAAACGGCGCAACTGGTCGCGCAGCATCTCGTGCTCCTCCGTCAGGAACAGGTGGTGTGTCATGCGTCCTCCCTTGGGCCGTGCGGGGTCGGGGCACGGTCAGGGTATCTGAGCGCATGGGCCGGGGCGATGCAATGGGCGTGTCAGGCAGACTTGCGCATGTCGGGGATCGGCTGGGGCCGGACCGTCTTGTCTTCCTTCAGGGTGACGTAGAAGGTCGTGCCGACGCCCTCGGCGCTTTCGAAGTCGATCTCGCCGCCATGGGCCTGCATGATGTGGCGCGAGATGTTCATGCCCAGCCCGGTGCCGCCATGGCGGCGGATGTCCGAGGAGTTCACCTGGCTGAACTGTTCGAACACCTTGTCGGAGGCGTCTTTCGGGATGCCGACGCCGTAATCCTTGACCGCGAGGCTGATCTGGTCGTCATGGGCGCCGATGCTGATCTCGACCCGCCCGCCGGTCTCGGAGAACTTGGCGGCGTTCGAGAGCATGTTCACCAGCACCTGTTCGATACGGTGGCGGTCGGCCTTGACCCAGTATTCGCGCCGCGGCTGTTCCATGTGCAGGGTCACGTCGAACCGGGCGGCATAGGGCCGGGTGCGGTCGACGGTGGCCGCAGCCACGGCGCCGAGCTCGATCTGTTCGAGGTGCAGCTCGAGCTTGCCGGTTTCGGCGCGCTGCAGGTCGAGCAGGTCGTCGACGAGGTTGGCGAGGCTTTCGCTGTTGCCGGTGGCCATGTTGAAGAGGTGCTGCATCTTCGGCGGCACCGCGCCCAGCGCGCCGGAATTGATCAGTTGCAGCGAGCCCTTGATGGCGGTCAGCGGCGTGCGCAGCTCGTGGCTGACGGTGGCGAGGAATTCCTGCTTGGCGTGATAGGCGGCCTTGGTCTTTTCGTGCTCGGCCACCAGCGCGTTGATGTAGCGCAGGTTCTTGACGTAGCCGACGAGGAAGCTCCGGCTGCATTCGATGATGAAGGACAGCACGAAGAGCACGGTGAAGAATTGCAGCCAGAGCGGCGAGCTGAGCGGCGGGTTGGTGGCGACGAGATCGCGGATCGGGATGAAGAGCAGGGCCACGACATAGATCGACAGCCGCAGCACCACCACCGACAGGATCTGGTGGTTGTTGATGGCCGCGAAGACCGCCGCCGAGAACAGCATGAAAAGCGCCCAGAAATGCATCGTGTGCCCCTGCTGGGCGGCCAGCGAGATCGAGAAGGAGGCGATGACGGTGGCGCTGAACAGCGTGCCGATATAGATCATCAGCACGAAATGCCGGGCCTTGGCCCAGTCGCGGTCACGCCAGCGGAGGATCTGGTTGAACACATATCCATCAAAAGCTTCGCCGAGCCAGACCATGGCGTAGAAAAACAACGCAGTCGACGTATCGTAGTAATACGCGGCTAGCAAAATGGCGGCGCTGTAGATTATGATTCGCTGAAGGAACAACTGACGACCGATGACAGCGTAATCCCGCAAACGCCGTTTCAGGGAAACGATGTCTGTCGGTCCCGCAAGGGAGGATCGAATCGCTTCAAGTCCTGGAATCATGGTTTCCTAGCCAAATCAGTTGCAACCAAAGCGTTAACGGGCAATAATGGCACAACTTTGGCTGTATCTTGGGGAGTGTGGTTTCAGAAGGGTAATATCCGGGCTTCACGGCCTAATGTAGGCAAAAATAAGAAAATAACGCAGCTCTGAGGCAGTAATAAGGTGGGCTATCAATCTGTAACCAATTTGCAGGGACGCGCGAAACGCGTCTTCCCTGAACTGGAGCCGGCTGGCGGCCGGCAAATGGTCTGGCACAGCGATGCCGAACCGTCCCCCGTTTCGGAACAGGCGGGGCGGGCCAATTTTGCCAAGCCGCCGACGCTTCGGGCGACGACCCTTTCGGTCACCAACTTTCACCAGCATGGCGAGTTGTATGCCGAGTTCCTGAAGGCCCGGAAGCGGGTGTTCATCGACGGCAAGGGCTGGGACCTGCCCTCGACCGAGGGGATGGAGTTCGACCAGTACGACACGCCGCTGAGTCGCTGGATCGTGGTGCACGAGTTCGGCGAGGTGCTGGCCGGTATACGGCTGACGCCGACAACGGCGAAGTGCGGGATCTACAGCTACATGCTGCGCGATGCGCAGAGGGGGCTTCTGAAGGACATCCCCGCGACGGTGCTGCACTACCGCGCGCCGGTGTCGGACAAGATATGGGAGGCCGCGCGGCTTTTCGTGTCGGACGGGCAGCCGGCGAGCCGGCGGTCGCTGTTGCAGAAGACTCTGCTACTGTCGATGGCGCGCTCGGCGGTCGAGGTGGGGGCAACGCAGGTGATCGGCATCGTGCCGGCGGTGTTCCAGCGCTGGATGGCGCGGATCGGGATGAGCGCCCTGCCGATCGGCCCGCGGATGGAGATCGACGGGGATCGTACGCAGGCCGCGATGATGAACGTGCGTGCGCTGGTCGAGGGGCTGACGAACGAGGGGTAGGGGTCATCTGGCCCGACCGCAGGTTTTCGGCATCGTCCAGCGCGGGGCGCGTCTCGTTGCGCGTCTCGGCGCTTGGCGCCCCCGTCATTACATTGATTTGCGGCGATTGGCCCGGTGTCGAGGGCGTACGCCTGTAGCCTGTTCCCGGTCACGGCAAGACCAGTGATGGTGCCGTCAGCGTGGCATCAGCGATTTTTTACCTCCAAACAATCATGGTAAAGTTGGCTAGAGAGGACGTCCGAGGCGGGCACGGTAGGGATGTCAGATTGAATAAAGCACTCAAATTCCGAGAATCTCTCGAAAGTTCCATCGCGCAGGAAGAAAACGATTAAGTCGTCAAGCACGTACTTCTCATCTCCCATTATGGCCTTGTTTGAGTTCAAGAACTGCCTCAAAATAAAGGCCCTGTAATATGCGGCTCGTTGACGTTCCTTTCCTTCCAAGCTTGGCAACATTGATAGCGCCGCGAGCAAGATTCCCGTATCATTTACGTTTAGATCTTCGCCCTGGCCGGGCTTATTGAGGAAGGTGCGGATAAGATAGTAATATTGGTAGTTATCATTTATCGGAAGTTTTTCTTTGTAATCAATGCCTTCTCCCCACCCCCAGAGAAACGCTGCTCCGATCAGATCACATGACGATACGTTCGACAGCTCTTCCAAGGGCGTGTTCAGCAACTTCAAATGAGGTAAGCAATTTTCGTTTCTTGCCTGCGTATTGCTCGCTGTCGTCAACATCACCAGAAGCGTTATTATTGCGGTGCGTAAGCAATGGGAGTACGGAAGCATCATCACAACTTTCACGAGTATTTACCTCGGTTATGTGTAAGCTTGTTTCATTTGCGTTTTACTGATGTTCGCGAAAAACGTCGCCGCCGACCTTAAACCAATGGTCTCGGTTTTCCGAACATCTCGGTCTCTAAGAAGAGGCGTGAAACAGCTTAACTTGTGCCCCAAATATCCGCCACTCGGAAGCCGAGATAGACGGCTGGCGCCAGAATTCTCGCTAAGTCTCTGAAAACAGTGGTGAGCCGTGCAGGATTCGAACCTGCGACCCACTGATTAAAAGTCAGTTGCTCTACCAACTGAGCTAACGGCCCACTAGGCGGCCTATCTAGAAAGAGGCGGGGGGGCGGTCAACCCATAAATTGGGGAATTTCACGTGGCCGCTGGATTCGTTGCAGGCGGGCCGTTATATGCCGGCGCATGAGTACCGATCAGCATAGCGGACTGCCCTTCATGAAGATGCACGGGCTGGGGAACGACTTTGTCGTGCTCGACGGGCGTGCGCGGGAGGTTTCGGTGTCGGAGGCCCTCGCCGTGGCGCTGGGGAACCGGCGGACGGGGATCGGGTTTGACCAGCTTGCGTTGATTGAAATGGGCCGCGACGGGGCGGATGTGCATCTGACTTTCTGGAACGCCGATGGCTCGCTGTCGGCGGCTTGTGGCAACGCCACGCGGTGCATTGCGCGGTTCGTGATGGACGAGACGGGGCGGGAGAGGCTGCATCTGACGACGGCAAGGGGTGATTTATACGCCACCGATGCGGGCGGCGGGCTGACCTCGGTCAACATGGGCCAGCCGCAGCTTGAGTGGGACGAGGTGCCGCTGGCCGAGGAGATGGACACGCTGGAGTTGCCGATCGAGGGCGGGCCGACGGCCACCGGCATGGGCAACCCGCATTGCACCTTCTTTGTCGAGAATGCCGAGGCCGTGCCGCTGGAGCAGTTCGGGCCAAGGTATGAGCATCATCCGCTTTATCCGGAGCGCACCAATGTGCAGGTGGCGAGCGTTGTCGGGCCTGATCACCTGCGGATGCGGGTGTGGGAGCGGGGCGCGGGGCTGACGCTGGCGTCGGGGTCGTCGTCTTGTGCGGCGGCGGTGGCTGCGGCACGGCGGGGGCTGACGGGGCGCAAGGTGCGGGTCGATCTGGATGGCGGGACGCTGTGGATCGACTGGCGCGAGGATGGTGTCTGGATGACCGGGCCGACGACGCATGTCTGTGATGGCGTGATCACGCCCGGTTTCCTTGGGGGGGTGGCATGAGTGCGCCTGTGTTCTCGACGCTGGGCTGCCGGCTGAACGCCTATGAGACCGAGGCGATGAAGGAATTGGCGGGGTCGGTGGGCCTCGACAATGCCGTGGTGGTGAACACCTGCGCGGTGACGGCGGAGGCCGTGCGCAAGGCGCGGCAGGAGATTCGGCGGCTGCGGCGCGAGAACCCGGCCGCGCGGCTGATCGTGACGGGATGCGCGGCGCAGACCGAGCCGGAGACGTTCTCGGCGATGGAAGAGGTCGACGCGGTCATCGGCAATACCGAGAAGATGCAGCCCGAGACGTGGCGCGGGATGGCGGCCGATTTCATCGGGCAGACGGAGGCGGTGCAGGTCGACGATATCATGTCGGTGACGGAGACGGCCGGGCATCTGATCGACGGGTTCGGGACGCGCAGCCGGGCCTACGTGCAGGTGCAGAACGGGTGCGATCATCGCTGTACGTTTTGCATCATCCCCTATGGCCGGGGCAATTCGCGGTCGGTGCCGGCCGGTGTGGTGGTGGAGCAGATCAAGCGGCTGGTGGGCAAGGGGTTCAACGAGGTCGTGCTGACCGGGGTGGACCTGACCAGCTGGGGCGCGGATTTGCCGGCGGCGCCGAAGCTGGGCGATCTGGTGATGCGGATTTTGAAGCTGGTGCCGGATTTGCCGCGGCTGCGGATCTCCTCAATCGATTCGATCGAGGTGGATGAGAACCTGATGCAGGCGATTGCCACGGAGCGGCGGCTGATGCCGCATCTGCACCTGTCGTTGCAGCATGGCGACGACCTGATCCTGAAGCGGATGAAGCGGCGGCATCTGCGGGAGGATGCGATCCGGTTTGCCGAGGAGGCGATAAGGTTGCGGCCCGAGATGACCTTTGGTGCGGATATCATCGCGGGCTTTCCGACCGAGAGCGCGGCGGCGTTCGAGAATTCGCTGAGGCTGGTGGAGGAATGTCATCTGACGTGGCTGCATGTCTTCCCCTACAGCCCCCGGCCGGGCACGCCGGCGGCGAGGATGCCGCAGGTGAATGGCAAGGATATCAAGGCGCGGGCGGCACGGCTGCGGGCGGCGGGGGAGGCGCGTGTTTCGCAGCATCTCGAGGCGCAGCGGGGCCGGGCGCATAAGGTCTTGATGGAGAATGCGCGGATGGGCCGGACCGAGCAGTTCACCGAGGTGGTGTTCGGGGAAGACCGCGAGGAAGGGGCCATCGTGGACGCCACGGTGACGGGCGTGCAGGGGCATCAGCTGACGGCGGCGTAGGGTGGGTGCGAACCCACCGTTGCGTAGGGCATTGGCGCGGGTATGGTGGGTTGGCACCCACCCTACGGATCATGTCATGCATCCCAATCCCGCTTTTCGACAAACGCCCGAGGCGCGCAATATCGGTTTTGCACGGGAGCAGGGCTTTGGGCTGCTTTGCGTCGGGATAGAGGGGGCGCCGCTGGTGAGCCATATTCCGTTCCTGTTGTCGGAGGATGGCAAACGGGCGGAGTTTCACCTTGTGCGGTCGAACCCGATTGCCCGGCGGCTCGCCGCGCCCTTGCAGGCGCGTCTCGCGGTGCAGGGGCCGCATTCCTATGTGTCGCCCGACTGGTACGGGATCGAGGATCAGGTGCCGACGTGGAATTACATTGCCGTGCATCTGGTGGGGCAGGTGCGTTTGCAGCCGCAGGAATGCTTGCGCGATCTGCTGGACCGGCAATCCGCCATGTACGAGGAAAAGCTTCTGCCGAAGGCGCCGTGGACCTCGGCGAAGATGAGCGCGGGCGTGATGGAGAAGATGATGCGCCAGATCGTGCCCTGCGTGATGGAGGTGGCGGAGGTCGAGGCGACGTGGAAGCTGAGCCAGAACAAGCCCGACGCGGTGCGCCAGCGGGCGGCCGGTCAGGTGGGCGCGCAGGAGACGGGGCAGGAGACCGCCGCGCTGGCTGCCCATATGCGGAACCCGGACGGTTAGCGATGGACAGGGCGGCGGGGCGGCCCTAGCCTTTGCCGCGACAAACGAGGGAGCCCGCCAATGAAACTGATCAGCGCCAGTGCGTCGCCCTTTGCCCGCAAGGTGAGGGTGCTGCTGCACGAAACCGGCCAGACCGATGCCGTCGAGATCGTCGAGGTCATGACCACGGCCATCGACACCAACCCCGATCTCGCCGCCGCCAACCCGGCGGGCAAGCTGCCGGCGCTGGTGCGCGAGGCAGGGCCGACGATTTATGACAGCCGGGTGATCTGCCGGTATCTGGATGCGGAATTCGGGGCCGGGCTTTACCCCGAGAGCCGGCTGTTCGAGACGCTGACGCTGGAGGCGACGGCGGATGCGATGATGGAGGCCGCCCTGCTGATGGTCTATGAGCATCGGGTGCGGCCGCCGGAAAAGGTGTATGACGGCTGGATCGAGGCGCAATGGGCCAAGGTGGCGCGCTGTGTCGAGGCGGTAAACGGGCGGTGGATGAGCCACCTGAACGGGCCGCTGGACATGAGCCATGTCGCCATCGGCTGTGCGCTGGGCTATCTCGATTTCCGCCAGCCCGACCGGAACTGGCGCGAGGGGGCCGGGGCGCTGGATGACTGGTTCGCGGTGTTCAACGCGCGCGAGAGCATGAAGGCGACCGCGCCGGGGTGACCGGCGTTATGGCAGGGAGGGCGGCATGGGCCAAATCGATTTCTGGTACTCGATCGGCAGCACCTACACCTACCTGACCGTCTGGCGCATCGAAGAGGCCGCGCGCCGGGCCGGGGTGGCGCTGCGCTGGCGGCCCTTCAACGTGCGCACGGTCATGGTCGCGCAGGACAACATCCCCTTCCTGAACAAGCCGGTGAAGGCCGCGTATATGTGGCGTGATATCGGGCGGCGGGCGGACCGCCATGGCCTGACGCCGCGTCTGCCCGCGCCCTATCCGCTGGCGGGGCTGGAACTGGCCAACCGGGTGGCGGTGCTGGCCGAGGAGGAGGGCTGGGTCGCCGCCTATACGCGCGCCACCTATCGCCGGTGGTTCGAGGAAGGGCTGCCGGCGGGCGAGGAGCCGAACCTGAGCGCCAGCATTGCCGAGACCGGGCTCGACCCCGCGCGGGTGATCGACGAAGCGCAGGGCGAGGCCACGGGCGCCGTGCTGGAGGCGTTGACGGAGGAAGCGATGGCGCTGGGGGTCTTCGGCTCGCCGAGTTTCGTGACGGGCGGCGAGGTGTTCTGGGGCGATGACCGGCTGGAGGATGCGCTGGACTGGGCCCGGCGTGATGCCGCGCCCCGGTAAGGGCCCGGCGTGATGCCGCGCCCCGGTAAGGGCGCGGCAGGCCGATGTCAGGTCAGCCGGGCGCGCAGGCCCGGCAGACGCGAAAGCAGCACGAGATCGAAGAGCAGCACCGCGATCAGGGTGAGCCCCGCCAGCGGGAAGGCCAGCGACACGATGAGCCCCACCAGCACCGCCCCGCGCCAGAGCGGCAGGTCGGCGGGCAGGGGCGGCGGCGCGAGGCGCAGCTGGCCGCACGGGCGGCGTTTCCACCACATGACCACGCCGCTGAGGCAGAGGAAGACCACCGAGAGGCAGAAGGCGGTGTTGGCCAGCACGCTCCACAGGCCCAGCGTGCCCATGTGCAGGGCGATGCCCACCGCCATGGCCTTGCCGAACCACGAGTAATCGTCATAGCGCACATCGGCGAGGATCTTGCCGGTGTGGCGGTCGATATGGGTGGTGCGGTCGGAGGTGGGATCGGTGCTGTCGGTGCTCATGGAATCGCGGCTGAGGGTCCAGACGCCCGTCTCGCCCTGCGGCAGGTTCATCTGGTAGCGGCCGTCGAAGCCGATGGTCCGCGCGAAGGCGTCGACGCTGTCGACGGTGAGCGGCGCGGAGAGCCCCTCGGTGCCCGCGTCGCTGCCCGAGGCGGGCATGGGGGTCTGTTCCAGCGCCCAGGGCACTTCCTTGGGGCCGTGGTTCATGCTGGCATGGGTGCTGTCGGAGAGGGGGACGTCGACGCCCCATTTCCCGGCCGGGAACTGGTTCCAGGCCTGCATGATCTTCTCGCCCCAGACGCCGGACCACGAGAGGCCGGAAACGAGGAAGAACATCAGGAAGACCGAGATCCAGAGGCCCACCGCGCCATGCGCCGCCCGCCATCCGGCGCGGCCGCGGCCCAGCCGGGGCAGCAGCGCCCGCAGGAGGCCGGTGCCGCGCGGCCACCAGAGGTAGAGGCCGGTGGCGATCAGCACCATGCCGAGGGAGGCCGCGATCTCGATCATCCGGTCGCCGGTGACGCCGAGCATCAGGCTGCCGTGAAACTCGTCCATCCAGTCGTACCAGCCGCTGCGGCGGGGGAAGGTCTCGATCACTTCGGCGGTGTAGGGATCGAGGGCGACCATGGTGGCGGTGCCCTCCAGATCGACGCGGAAGATGGCGGCGAGGTCGGGGGCGCGGGGGGCGATGTATTGCACAAGCTCACCACCGGGAATGGCGGCCAGCGCCGCGTCGGCCTGAGCCGAGACGGCAAGGGGGGCCTCCTGCGGGGTGACGGGCAGGCGTTCGCCGTCGCGCCCGTCGATCCATGCGATCCAGAGCGTGGCCATGCCGGAGAGGGCCAGCATGATGAAGAAGGGGATGATGTAGAGCCCGGCGTAGAAGTGCCAGCGCCATGCGGCGCGATAGAAGGGGGTGGCCGCCACGGGGGCGGTTCGGTCACGCGCGGGCGTGCCGGTCAGGTCGGTCGAAACCATTGGAAAAGTCCTCTGAACTGAAAGGGAAATGTCGTCGGTTCAGAGGAGGCGCGGCGGGGCGCGGGGGGATTGCAGGAGGAAGGGCGGCGCCACGCGGGCGGCGAAGGCGCGGATCCCGGCCTCGGCCGGGTGGGCCGTGGCAAGGCGGAGCAGGGCGGTGGCCTGCGGGGCGGTTTCGGTGGCCAGAAGCTGCACCGACCAGTCGCAGCGCTCGTGCGTGCGCTCGACCGGGTCGCCGTTTTCATCCAGCGTGACGGTGATGGTTTCGCCGCCGGTACACAGGACGAGGGTCAGCCCGCCCTTCGTCCAAGCGGGCATGGTGCCGGGCGCGAGCCCGGCGTAGACGGCGAAAAGCAGGACAAGGGCCGCACCGGCAAGGCGCGAGGGCCGGAAGGGGCGGCGGGGGCCGGTCATCTGGCGGTTCCGTCAGGGCCCATCGCCGCGACCCGTCTCAGAAGCTGTAGCTGACGCCGAAATTGATGGCGTGGGTGGTCAGCTCGGTGCTGAGCCGGCCGGGAAGCTGGCCGGCCACCGCCGGGTCGGCGTCGAGCGTGATGTCGTTGTCGGACCAGGTGATCTGGTATTCGCCGAACAGCGCCCAGCGGTCGTTCAGGGCGTATTTCATGCCGGCGATCCCGCGCAGGGCGATGCCGGTCTGCTCGTAATCGTAGGTGCGGTTGGTCGCGCCGACCACCTGCGCATCGACATGCGGGATGGCAAGGCCGACACCGGCGCCGAGATACGGCGTGAAGTTCGAGCCCTTGAAGAAGCCGGGCCAGCGCTTCATCACGTTGGCGGTGATGATGTTGTGCCCGTCGGACAGCTCGAACCGGCCGAGGCCCGTCGCGGCGAGATCGGCGGCCGAGGCATAGGCCTTGGTATGCGTGCCCTCGACGCCGAACCCGATATTGTTGGTGTTCCACCACATGGCGCGGCCACCGTAATAGATCGGCGCGTCGAACGGCTTGCCGTCCCAGTTGAACTTGCGGTTGATGGGGGCGCCGCCGGGCAGCGTGCCGCTGCCGCGGCTGTCTGAGACGCCCTGCCAGCCGAGATAGAGGCTGAGCTCGATTTCGGCGGCGGCCGGGCTGGCAAGAAGGACAAGAGCGGCGAGGGCGGACTTGGCGTAACGCAACATGAGGGGGGACTCTTTTTCCGGTCTGCGGTTCGAACTCTGCTTACACGCCGCCGCCGCGGCCGACAAGCGCGACAGATGCGCACCCTTGTCAATTCGTGGCGAATGTGCACTGGACGCCTCGCCAAAGCGCCGCTAAACAGCGGATCGGAAACGTGCCCGGTGCTCTTGCGCCGTGGTCATGTCATTGAGATGATGAACTTGGCCGGTTCCGGCTTGAGAATGGAGTAAACCTCGTGTCCCACGAAGAAGATCACGCAGGCACTCGTAGGGATTTCCTCTACTATGCCACCGCAGGCGCAGGTATCGTCACCACGGGGGCCGTTGTCTGGCCGCTGGTGAACCAGATGAACCCCTCCGCCGATGTTCAGGCGCTGAGCTCGATCCGGGTTGATGTTTCTGGCGTCTCGGCCGGTACCCAGCTTACCGTGAAATGGCTGGGCAAGCCGGTCTTCATCCGCCGCCGCACCGAGGAAGAGATCGCCGAGGCCCGTGAGACCGACGTGTCCTCGCTGCCCGATCCGCTGGCGCGCAACGCCAACTTGCCGCCCGAGGCCCCGGCCACCGACGAGAACCGCTCTTTCGGCGAATCGGGCGAGTGGCTGGTGGAAATGGGTGTCTGTACCCATCTCGGCTGTGTGCCGCTGGGCAATGCCGGGGACTTCGGCGGCTGGTTCTGCCCCTGCCACGGGTCACACTACGACACGGCGGGCCGCATCCGCAGAGGCCCCGCGCCCGAGAACCTGCCGGTCCCGGTTGCGGAATTCGTCGACGAAAACACGATCCAACTCGGATAAGGAAGCGCGCTCATGTCCGGAATTCCGCACGATCCCTACGAACCGAAATCGGGCGCCGAGAAGTGGCTGCACTCGCGGCTTCCCATCGTCGGCCTGCTGTATGACACGCTGATGATCCCCACGCCCAAGAACCTCAACTGGATGTGGATCTGGGGCATCGTCCTGACCTTCTGCCTCGTGCTGCAGATCGTCACCGGCATCGTGCTGGTGATGCATTACACGCCGCATGTCGATCTGGCCTTCGCCTCGATCGAGCACATCATGCGCAACGTGAACGGCGGCTACATGATCCGCTACCTGCACATGAACGGCGCGTCGCTGTTCTTCTTCGCCGTCTACATCCACATCTTCCGCGGCCTCTATTACGGCTCGTACAAGGCCCCGCGCGAAGTCACGTGGATCGTCGGCATGCTGATCTACCTGCTGATGATGGCCACGGCCTTCATGGGCTACGTGCTGCCCTGGGGGCAGATGTCGTTCTGGGGCGCCACAGTGATCACCGGCCTGTTCGGCGCGATCCCGTTCATCGGCGAATCGATCCAGACATGGCTGCTGGGCGGGCCGGCGGTGGACAACGCCACGCTGAACCGTTTCTTCAGCCTGCACTACCTGCTGCCCTTCGTGATCGCCGCGCTGGTGCCGGTGCATATCTGGGCCTTCCACACCACGGGCAACAACAACCCCACCGGTGTCGACGTGCGCCGCACCTCCAAGGCGGATGCCGAGAAGGACACGGTGCCGTTCTGGCCGTACTTCGTGATCAAGGACCTGTTCGCGCTGGGCGTGATCATGGTGGTATTCTTCGCCATCGTGGGCTTCATGCCGAACTATCTCGGCCACCCCGACAACTATATCGAGGCCAACGCGCTGGTGACGCCCGCGCATATCGTGCCGGAATGGTACTTCCTGCCGTTCTACGCGATCCTGCGCGCCTTCACCTCGGACGTGTGGGTGGTGATGCTGGCAAGCTGGATCACCGGCGGCATCGTCAACGCCAAGTTCTTCGGCGTGCTGGCGATGTTCGGCGCGATCGCGGTGATGGCGCTGGTGCCGTGGCTCGACACTTCGTCGGTGCGCTCGGGCCGCTACCGGCCGATGTTCAAGTGGTGGTTCTGGCTGCTGGTGGTCGACTTCGTCGTGCTGATGTGGGCCGGGGCCATGCCGGCCGAGCCGCCCTATTCGACGATCTCGCTGATCGGATCGACCTACTGGTTCGCCTATTTCCTCGTGATCCTGCCGCTGCTTGGCGTGATCGAGAAGCCCGGCGTGCAGCCGGAGACGATCGAGGACGATTTCACGGCCCGTCACCGCAAAGCCGAAACGCCGGCCGAGTGAAGAAAGGACAAGGGACAATGTTGAAGAAGATTGCGATCTCCGCGGTTGCCGCCCTGGCCCTTTCGGGCACGGGGGCGCTGGCGGCCGAGGGCGAAAGCCACGTGCACGATGTGGACTTCTCGTTCGAGGGGCCGTTCGGTTCGTTCGACCAGACCCAGCTTCAGCGCGGGCTCAAGGTCTATACCGAGGTCTGCGCGTCGTGCCACGGCCTGCAATACGTGCCGTTCCGGACGCTGTCGGACGAGGGCGGGCCGCACCTGCCGGAGGACCAGATGCGGGCCTATACCGCGAATTTCGAGGTCTACGACCCGGAGCTCGACGATTTCCGCACCGCCAAGCCGACCGACTACTTTCCCCGGTCGAACCTCGAGAACGCGCCCGACCTGAGCCTGATGGCCAAGGCGCGGGCCGGGTTTCACGGGCCTTACGGCACCGGCATCAACCAGCTCTTCAAGGGGATGGGCGGGCCGGAGTATATCGTTTCCCTGCTGACCGGCTATACCGGCGAGACCAAGGAAGAGGCGGGCACCACGCTTTACGAGAACACCGCCTTCCCCGGCGGCTGGATCGCCATGGCGCCGCCGCTTTACGGCGAGGACGTGGAGTTCGATGACGGGCATTCCAACGAGCTGCACCACGAGGCAGAGGACGTGGCCGCCTTTCTGACCTGGACCGCCGAGCCCAAGATGATGGCGCGCAAGCAGGCCGGGCTGGCCGGGGTGATCTTCCTGACCGTGCTGACGGTGCTGCTGTACCTGACGAACAAGCGGCTTTGGGCGCCGATCAAGGGCAAGAAGACGGCCTGATCTTCACGGCTTGAGACTTGGGAAACCCCTGCCTGAACTGGCGGGGGTTTTTCTTTGTTCGGGTTTCAAGAGGGGGCCCTGCCCCCGCCGTTGAAATCCTTGGGGATTTCAACGACTCCCCCGGGATATTTCCGGCCAGAAGAAGCGCGGGCGGGGTTTTGTGTCAGGCGCCGCGGGGCATCGGGTTGCGGGCCTTGTTGTAGGGCTGCCAGTCGGTGATTTCGGGGTAGTATATCTGCCGCCATTGGCGGACGCGGGGGTTCATCACCCGGCGCCAGACCGGCGGGATCATCGCCGCCATGGTCATGACCGGGTAGCCATAGGGAAGCTGTGGCGCCTCGTCGATGCCGTAGGTCTGCAGAAGCGGGAAGCGGCGGTCGGGCTTGCAATGGTGGTCGGAATGGCGCTGGAGGTTGATCAGCAGCCAGTTCGACGCCTTGTGCGCCGCGTTCCAGCTATGCTGGGGTTTGACATGTTCGTAGCGGCCCTCGCCCAGATGTTTGCGGGTGAGGCCGTAATGTTCGACATAGTTGACGAGTTCAAGCTGCCAGACCGCGATGAACGCCTGCCACAGGAAGAGGAAGAGCCCCGCCCAGCCGCCGATTTCGATGGCGAGAAGCAGCATGAAGGCTTGCAGCGCCCAGTAGCGGAAGAAGGGGTTGGAAAGGTCGGTCCAGGGCAGGCCCTTGCGGGCGAGCATGGCCTTTTCGGCCTTGAAGGCGGATTTGAGCGAGCCCAGCAGGACGCGGGGGAAGAAGCGGTGGAAGCCCTCGTTATAGCGGGCGGTCACCGGGTCGCGCGGGGTGCCGACATGGCGGTGATGCACTTGCAGGTGTTCGGAGCGGAAATGCGAGTAGAGCACCATGGAGAGCAGCACGTCGCCAAGGAAGCGCTCGCCCCGGTCCTTCTGGTGCATGAGCTCGTGGGAATAGTTGATGCCCACCGTGCCGGTGATGACGCCCACGCCGAAGAACAGCACGATAGTCTCCAGCGCCGAGAGATGCGCGTCGCCGGGGCCGGTGACGTACCAGATCAGGCCGAAGAGCAGGGCGAATTGCACGGGGGGCCAGACGAGGGTGATGGCCTTGTACCATGTCAGGTCATCCTCGCCCGTGTCCGGGTCGGCATTGTCGAGGTTGAGGCCGAGGATGGCGTCGAGGATCGAGAAGAAATACCACGTCACGATGGGCAGGAGGATCACCGTCCAGCCCCCCATTGTGGCGCCGAGGATGGCGACGGGCACGAGCAGCAGCGACATCCAGAAGGGGATGGCGTTGCGCAGGTTGACGGCCTGTCTGGCAGGGATCATGGCGTGGTTCCTCAATTGTGCCCCGCGGCGAATTTAGCGGGCATTTTCGAAGCTTCCATGAGCCAAGTCAAAAACCTTTCGCATGACGGTGGGTAACGAGGCGGGACGGAAGTCTTTCGGCAGCAGAAACGTGCCGCGCGAGGGTCGGGTGTCGGCGGGGACGAGGGCCACGTCGATCTTCAGGCGCAGGTGGAAATGGGTGAAGGTGTGGCGGGCTTCCTCGGGCAGGCGGTGCCAGTCGGCGTTGAGCGGCGGGGCGGGGTTCGGATCCGCGTTCCAGTCGCTGCCGGGCCAGCCCAGCATCCCGCCCAGCAGGCCGCTGTCGGGGCGGCGTTCGAGGAGCCATGCGCCATCGGTGCGGCGGGCGACATAGGCGTAGCCGAGCCGGGTGGGTTTGGTCTTTTTCGGAGCCTTGACGGGGAGGTCGGCCTGTATGCCGGCGGCGCGGGCCGCGCAGGGCTCGCGCCATGGGCAGATGCCGCAGGCCGGCGAGCGGGGCGTGCAGATGGTGGCGCCGAGGTCCATGACGGCTTGGGCGTAGCAGCCGGGGCGTTGGGTGGGCGTCATTTCGGCGGCGACGGCCGTCAACTCGGGCTTGGCGGCGGGCAGGGGGGTGCGGATGTCGAAGAGGCGGGCCATGACACGCTCGACATTGCCGTCGACCACCACCTCGGGCGCGTCGAAGGCGATGGCGGAGATGGCGGCGGCGGTGTAGGGGCCGATGCCGGGCAGGGCGAGCAGCCCCTCGCGCGTGTCGGGGAAGCGGCCGCCGTGTTCATCCGCCACCACGCGGGCGCATTTCAGCAGGTTGCGGGCGCGGGCGTAGTAGCCGAGGCCCGCCCATTCGCCCATCACCGTGCCATCCTCGGCGCGGGCGAGGTCGGTGACGGTGGGCCAGAGCGTGGTAAAGCGGTCGAAATAGGCTTTGACCGCCGCGACGGTGGTTTGTTGCAGCATCACCTCGGACAGCCACACGCGATAGGGATCGGGCCGCACGCCCGCCGCCCGCGCCGCCGGGCCCACGCGCCACGGCAGGTCGCGGGCGTGCCGGTCGTACCAGTCGAGAATTTCGCGAACCTGCCCGTCACGCATCTGTTATGCCTCTCCCTCATCTCGGGGGCTGTCATCGCCCGCGACTTGGCCTAAACTAGGGCAGAACCGCCGGGAGGTCAGCCATGCCCGCCCACAAGGGCACAACATTCGGTTTCAAGCGTGGTGCCACGCTGCTGGGCCCGCAGATCCGCAAGGCGTCGGAGACGCGGGGCTTTGCCGTGAGCCGCGTGCTGACCCATTGGGCCGAGATCGTCGGTGAAGAGATTGCCGCGATAGCCCGGCCCGTCGAGGTCAGTTATGGCCGGCAGGGGTTTGGTGCAACCCTTTCGGTGCTGACCACCGGCGCGCAGGCTCCGATGCTGGAAATGCAGAAAGAGACCCTCCGCGAGCGGGTCAACGCGGCCTATGGCTATAATGCCATCGCGCGTGTGCGCATCACCCAGACCGCGCCCACCGGCTTTGCCGAGGGGCAGGTGGCGTTCGAGACGCGCCCGAAGAAAAAGCCCGTGGCCGAGCCCGACCCGGAGGCCGGGCGCCACGCGGCCGAGATCGCCGCGCCAGTCCATGACGAGGGGCTGAGACAGGCCCTTGAAGCCCTGGGCCGGAACGTTCTATCCAGACGCAAACCCTGACCTAAAGGAATTCCGCGATGAACCGCATGATCATCCCCGGGGCCGTGGCCCTTGCCCTTGTTGCCGGCCTGGCCTGGTGGCTGAATTCGACGCCCACCCCGGCGCAGAGCGAGCTGCCCTTTGCCGCCGTCAACGCGCAGGAGAGCGACGCCGGGGCCGAAGAGGGCGCCGAGGCTGAAGAAGGGGCCGAGGCGGCCGAGGAGGAAATCGACACCTCCAGCGTGGTCGAGATGTCGCTGGGCAACCCCGATGCCGATGTCACGATGATCGAGTATGCCTCCTTCACCTGTCCGCATTGCGCCAGTTTCCATCAGAACCAGTTCAAGAAGCTGAAGACGGATTACATCGATACCGACAAGATCCACTTCATCTATCGCGACGTCTATTTCGACCGCTTCGGCCTCTGGGCCGGGATGGTCGCGCGCTGTGGCGGGGAAGAGCGGTTCTTCGGCATTGCCGAGATGCTTTACGAGCAGCAGCGCGACTGGATCGGCAACGGGCAGGACCCGGTGGCCATCGCCGATCGCCTGCGCAAGATCGGCAAGATCGCGGGGCTGGAGGACGAGCAGCTCGAGGCCTGCCTAACCGACAATCAGAAGGCCAAGACGCTGGTCGCGTGGTACCAGGAGAATGCCGAGGAAGACGATGTCACCTCGACGCCGACGCTGGTGATCAATGGCGAGAAGCATTCGAACATGTCCTATGACGAGCTGAAAGAGGTGCTCGACGAGGCGCTCGGCGAATGAAGCAGGCACCGCTGGCCGGGCTGAAGGTCGTCGAACTGGCCCGGATTCTTGCCGGGCCATGGGCCGGGCAGACACTGGCCGATCTTGGCGCCGAGGTGATCAAGGTGGAAAGCCCCGCGGGCGACGATACCCGCGCGTGGGGCCCGCCCTTCATAGAGCGCGGCGAGGACCGGACGGCGGCCTATTTCCATTCCTGCAATCGCGGCAAGGCCAGTGTGGCGGTGGATTTCCGCACCGAGGAGGGGCAGGCGCGGGTGCGGGAGCTGGTGGCCGATGCCGATATCCTGATCGAGAATTTCAAGGTGGGCGGGCTGGCGAAATACGGGCTGGATTATGCCAGCCTGTCGGAGCTGAACCCGGGGCTGATCTATTGCTCGATCACCGGGTTCGGACAGGACGGGCCGTATGCGCACCGGGCCGGGTATGATTATATCATCCAGGGCATGTCGGGATTCATGTCGATCACCGGCGACCCCGAGGGCCAGCCGCAGCGCGCGGGCGTGGCAGTGACGGACCTGTTCACCGGGCTGTATTCTGTGGCCGGTATCCTTGCGGCGCTGCATCAGCGCGGGCGCACGGGGCGGGGGCAGCATCTCGATATGGCGCTGCTCGATTGTGCCGTGGCGGCAACGGCGAACCAGTCGATGAACTACCTTGCCACCGGCACGCCGCCGGGGCGGACGGGGAACTATCATCCCAACCTTGCGCCTTATCAGGTGTTCGACTGTGCCGATGGGTATATCATCATCGCCACGGGCAACGATGCGCAGTACCAGCGGCTGTGCCGGGTGCTGGGCTGCGACGATCTGGCCGAGGCGCCGGAATATTTCCGCAATGCCGACCGGGTGGCGAACCGCGAGGCGATGGTGGCGGCGCTGACGGCGCGGACGCTGACGTTTTCCAAGGCGGATCTGTTGGCGGCCTGTGAGGCCGATGGCATTCCCGCCGGGCCGATCAACGACCTGTCGGAGGTGTTCGACGACCCGCAGGTGAAGGCGCGCGGGATGCAGGTGGAGCTTGACGGCGTGCCGGGCGTGCGCGGGCCGTTCCGGTTTTCCGATGCGGATCTGGCGTTGGAGCGGGCCTCGCCGAAGCTGGGCGAGGATGGGTGAGACGTGGGGGGTGGGTTGCACCCACCCTACGCGGTGCAGGCCGATGACGTGCCGTAGGGTGGGTGACAACCCACCGTTGGGAAAAGAGCGGTGGGTTGCACCCACCCTACAGAATTTTCTCCAACGCCGCATCGAAGGCTGACCAATCGTCCAACTCAAGCCGCACTGGCAAGGTCAGCACCTTCTGACGGAAGGCATGCGGCAGGCGCACGGCGTCTTTCTCCGTCGTGACGAGCTGGGCGTTCAGCAGCTTCGCCTCGGCCTCCAGCCGGGTCATCAGGGCCTGTGTCAGCGGCTGGTGATCCTCCAGCGCCTCGGCGCGGGACAGTTCGGCGCCAAGCCCGCGGAGGGTGGCGAAGAATTTCTCGGGGTGGCCGATGCCGGCGAAGGCGAGGAAGCGGGTGCCGGACCAGTCCATGCCGGTTTGCAGGGGCGCGAGGTGGCCGGTCAGGGCGGGGATGTTCACCGCGCTGCCCCATGTTTCGCGGAACGTGGCTTGCGCCGCCTCCGGCCCGATGCTGAGCAAGAGGTCGGCGCGGGAAAGCCCGGCGGCTACCGGCTCCCGCAACGGCCCGGCGGGGATGCAGCGACCGTTGCCGAAGCCGCGGGCGGCATCGACCACCACCAGCGACAGGTCCTTTGCGACCGAGGGGTTCTGGAACCCGTCATCCATCACGATCACACCGGCGCCGGCCTCGGCCGCCGCCTGTGCCGCCGCCGCCCTGTCGCGGCCGATCCAGACCGGGGCGAAGGCGGCGATCAGCAGCGGCTCGTCGCCGACGTCGGCCGGGCCGTGGCGCTTCGGATCGACCTCCACCGGGCCGGTCAGGGTGCCGCCATAGCCGCGCGAGATGACCACGGGGTCGAGGCCCTGTTGCTGCAGTCGCTGCACCAGCGCGATCACCGTGGGGGTCTTGCCGGTGCCGCCGGCGTTGAGGTTGCCGACGCAGATCACCGGCACGCCAAGTTTCACGCCCTCGCCACTGGCCAGCCGCCGCGCCGTCGCCCGCGCATAGACCGCCCCCAAGGGCGACAGCAGCCGCGCGGCAAGGCCTGGCGCCTGCGGTGGCCTGTCCCAGAAGGCGGGCGCGCGCATCAGGCGACCGTGCGTTCGTCGAGGGCGAGGAGGATGGCGTCGACCAACTGGTCCATCACCGCCGCGCTCTGGGTGGCCACATCCCACGCGGCATGGGCCATCGCCGCCGACTGGTCGGGCGGTATGATGCGCTGGACCGCCTCGGCCAGCGTGTGGGCATCGCGCACGATCCGCGCCGCGCCGGCCTCGGCAAAGCGGGAATAGGCGGCGAGGTAGGTGCGGATATTCGGCCCGTAGAGGATGGCCGAGCCATGCGCCGCCGGCTCGTTCGGGTCGCTGCCATGGGCGCCGGCGATCAGCGAGGAACCCATGAAACAGATCGGCGAAATCCGGTACCACAGCCCCAGCTCGCCCTTGGTATCGGCGAGGATCACTTGTGTCGTCTCGTCCGGCAGGGCGCCGTCGGACCAGGTGATGTAGCGCAGACCGCTGGCTTTCAGGGCCTCGTGATAGGGGGCCGTATCCTCCGGATTGGCCGGCACGATCACCAGAAGCACCCGGTGCGACATGCCGATGACGGCCTCGTTCGCCTCGAGCACCGTGTCGATCTCGTCCACGTGCAGCCGCGCCGCCAGCCAGATCGGCCGCCCGCGCAACAGGCCGGTCAGTTCCTCGCGGTCGCTTTCGGTATAGGGCAGGGGTTTGGATTCCTCGCGCAGCGCGCCGGTCACCCGGATCGCCACGTCGCGCAGCCCGACGCGGCGGCGCAGGAAGGTCTCGGTGCCCGGCGTGCGCGCCATGATGAACGAGAACCGCCGCAGCGCGCCGCGGCTGGAATTGGGCAGCAGGCGCCAGCCCGGCTGGGTCAGCCGCGATTCGTCGGCATCGACGAGGTAGAGCGGAATCCCCGTTCGGTGCGCCGCGGCAAGGATTGCCGGTTTCAGATCGCCCGCCGTCCAGACGCAGATATCGGGGCGCCAGTGGTTGACGAAGGCCTGCGCCGCGCCGGAGCTGTCGGCCGGGGTCGGCAGCACGTAGACGCTTCCTGGCTCGTCCGGGAGGATATCGGGCGCGCCGGTCAGCAGGACATGGATGTCGGGCCGGGCATGGGCCAGCCGGTCCGCAAGGTGCAGCGCCACGTCGGAATGGGTGCGGGTGGTGGCATGGCACCAGACGACCTCGCCCTCGGGCCGCGCGGGCGGGGCGGTGCTGTCGGTTGACGGTTCGCGCCCTGCCACGGCGGGATCAGCCCAGTTCTTCGGTGGAGGAGGCGGGGGTTTCCTCGTCGCGGAGACGGTGGAGGTGGGCGATGTAGTAGCGCATATGGGCGTTGTCGACGGTGCGGTGCGCCTCGGATTTCCATGCCTGATAGGCGCTGTCGTAATCGGGGAAGATGCCGACGATATGCAGGTCGTCCACGTCCTTGAAGACGTTGCGGGAGGGGTCTTCCAGCTCACCGCCGAAAACGAGGTGCAGGCGTTGGGTCATTTCGTGTCCTTCCGCGGGGGTCAAATCGGGCGCAGGGTAGTGTTTTGCCGGGCAGGGTCAAGCGCGGCGCCTTGACGGGGGGCGGGAAAGGGGCGAGCAAGATGGCAGAGCCAAGCGGGACCCTGCATCTCATGACCAAGCCTTTCCTCGTGCTGCAACTGCGCCCCGAAGACGAAGCCGCCGACGACGAATTCGTGGCGATCCTGCGCAAGGGCGGGCTGGAGGCGGGGCAGGTGCGGCGCATCCGGCTGGATCAGGAGGACCTGCCGGGCGGGTTGCGGCTGGATGACGTGGCTGGCGTGATCGTGGGCGGCGGGCCCGGCTGTGTCAGCGATGCGCCGGAGGAGAAAACGGAGGTCGAGGCAAGGATCGAGCGGCAGGTCCTGTCGCTCATGCCCGAGGTCACCGGGCGCGATTTTCCCTTTCTCGGCTGCTGTTACGGGATCGGCATCCTTGGCAAGCATCTGGCGGGCGATGTCAGCAAGCGGGCGTTTGGCGAGGCGGTGGGCAGCTCGGCCTGCGAGGTGACGGCGGAGGGGAAGGACGACCCGCTGCTCAATGGCGTGCCCACCGCGTTCGATGCCTTCGTGGGCCACAAGGAGGCGTTGCAGGCGCTGCCGCAGGGCTGCGTGCATCTGGTCAGGTCCGAGGCCTGCCCGTTTCAGATGGTGCGGCACGGCCAGCACGTCTATGCCACGCAGTTCCACCCCGAGGCCGATGCGGACGGGTTCGAGACCCGCATCCGCATCTACCGCAACAAGGGGTACTTCCCGCCAGAGACGGCGGATGACCTGATCGCCATGTGCCGCGCGGCGGAGGTGTTCGCGCCGGAGATGATCCTGCGGAATTTCGTGAAACGGTACGGCTGAAGGGGGCTTACGCCTCTTCCACCGCCTCGATCATGTCGACGCGCGTGGCGTGGCGGCCGCCCTCGAACTCGGCCCCGAGGAACGCGTCGACGATATCCAGCGCCAGCCCCTCGCCCACCACCCGCGCGCCCAGCGACAGAATGTTGGCGTCATTGTGCTGGCGGATCATCCGGGCCGAGAACGTGTCGGAACAGACGCCGCAGCGGATGCCCTTGATCTTGTTCGCGGCCATCATAATGCCCTGCCCGGTGCCGCAGAGGATGATGCCGAGCGCGCACTCGCCCGAGGCGACCTTTTCCGCCGCTGCCTGCCCGTGCTTGGGGTAATGGGTGCTTTCCGGCGTCATCGGGCCGATATCGACCGCTTCCCATCCGGCGGCGGTGATATGGGCGGCGATGGCCTTGCGAAGGTCGATGGCGGCGTGGTCGCTGGAAAGGACGATGCGTTTGCTGGCTGTCATGGGAGGGCCCGATCTGGTGTTGCGTGAACTGGGATTAGGGAACCGCCTAGCAAACGCGGCGGGGTTGCGGAAGGCCCAAAGGGTGGTGGCGAGGGCGGTATCTTGCCGCGCTTGGGCCGGGGCTCTTGCGGCCTTTCGCGAATCGTAACATATGAAGTTACATGAAGCGCGACAGCCGCCTTTCCTCCGTCCTTCACGCGCTCTTGCACATGGCAGAGCGGGCCGAACCGATGACCTCGGAACAGCTTTCGCGCTGTCTGGGAACCAACCCGGTGGTCGTGCGCCGGACCATGGGGTTCCTGCGCCGGGCCGGCATCGTGGCGTCGGACCGGGGGCAGGCCGGGGGCTGGCGGATCGCGGCGGACCTGTCGGCGATCACGCTGCGCGATCTGCATGTGGCTCTGGAAGAGCCGGCGCTTTTCGCCATCGGCCATCGCAACGAGGCGCCCGAATGCCTTGTCGAGCAGTCGGTGAACGCCGCGCTGGACGAGACATTCGCCGAGGCGGAGGCGCTGCTTCTGCGGCGGATGGGGGATATCAAGCTGGCCGATCTGGCGGATGACTTCGCAAGGCGTTTTGCCGTTCGGCGGCAACAGGTGGAGGGCGGAAAAAATGACGCATGACGTGATCGTGGTGGGCGGCGGTTATGCCGGTATGGCGGCGGCCCTGCAATTGGTGCGCGCCCGCCGGACGGTGGCCGTCATCGACGCCGGGATGCGGCGGAACCGGTTTGCCAGTCATGCGCACGGCTTCCTGTCTCAGGACGGCGTGCCGCCGGAGCGGATCGCCGCGCAGTCGCGGGCGCAGGTGGAACGCTACCCGAGCCTGACATGGATCGAGGGCGAGGCGATAGCGCTGGACGGGGCGCGGGAGGCGTTCGAGATCGGCATGAAGGATGGCACAAGCGTAACGGGGCGCCGGGTGCTTTTTGCCACCGGGGTGCGGGATGCGTTGCCCGGCATCGACGGGATCGAGGCGCGCTGGGGCCGGTCGGTCTTTCATTGTCCCTATTGCCACGGCTTTGAACTGGATCAGGGCCACATCGGGGTGATCGGCAGCGGGCCGATGTCGGTGCATCAGGCGGAATTGCTGACGGAATGGGGCAGCGTCACCTTCCTGCCCAACGGCGCGGTCGCGCTTGACGCCGACACACGCGAGGCCCTGACGGGTCGCGGGGTCACGGTCGAAGATGCGGATGTCGGGAAGATCGAGGGCAACGCCGAGATATGCCTTGCCGATGGTCGCCGCCTTGCCTTTGACGGCCTGTTCGTCTCCCCCACCGTTTCGCCCGCCAGCCTCTTGCCGGCGCGGGCGGGCTGCGCGCTGGAGGACACGCCGATGGGCGCGATCCTTCGCACCGATGCAGCCAAGCAGACCACGGTGCCCGGCATCTATGCCTGTGGCGACGTGGCCTCCATGCCGCATTCAGTGTCGCTGGCGGTGGGCGACGGCGCGATGGCGGGGGCGCAGGTGCATCGCTCGCTCGTCTGGCCCGACGCGTGAGCGGGATGGCAGTGCAACAGGAGCCGGGCTATGCCTGCCGCCGGAAGAGGACGAGGCCGTGCTGTACGAAGCGGGGTTCGGGAGGGTCGAGCTGTTCTTCGCGGCACTGACCTTCAAGGGGTGGGCGGCCGTCAGGCCGTGAGCGCCTCTGTTCATGAGCACCAAAGGAAAAGGCCGCGGGCGATGCCGCGGCCTTTCCGGTCTGTGATTGTGAGGCGGGCTCAGTTCGCGCCGTTCAGCGCGGTCAGGCCCTTGAGGATGTCGATGGCATAGGCCAGCTGGTAATCCTCGTCGCGGAGCTGGGCGGCTTCCTCGGCGCGCTCCTGCTCTTCCTCGATCTGGCGGATCTCGTCTTCCGACAGGCTGTCATTGTCGAGCCGGCCGCGCAGGTCGGCCTCGGAGCGCGAGCGGGCGGCGGCGGATTCTTCCGCCTCGTCCTCTTCCTCGCTGGCCGGGGTGGTGCGGGGCTGGGCCACGACGATATCGGGCGAGACGCCAAGCGCCTGGATCGAGCGGCCGGAGGGCGTGTAGTAGCGCGCGGTGGTCAGGCGCATCGCGCCGTCGCCCCGCAGCGGCATGACCGTCTGGACCGAGCCCTTGCCGAAGCTCTTGGTGCCCACCACGATGGCGCGGCGGTGATCCTTGAGCGCGCCTGCGACGATTTCCGACGCGCTGGCAGACCCGCCGTTGATCAGCACCACCATCGGCAGGCCGTTGGCCAGATCGCCCTCGGTCGCGTTGAAACGCTCGCCATCCTCGGGGTTGCGGCCCCGGGTGCTGACGATCTCGCCCTTGTCGAGGAAGGCGTCGGCCACCTTGATCGCCTGCGTCAGCAGGCCGCCGGGGTTGTTGCGCAGGTCGAGCACGATGCCGGTGACGTTGTCCATGCCGCCGGCTTCCTCGATCTGTTCGTTCAACCCGCTTTCGAGGTTCCTGAAGGTCTGGTCGTTGAAGGTGGTCACGCGCAGGACGACCGAGTTCCGCTCGGTCCGGGCGCGCACGGCGGTCAGCTTGATCGTGTCGCGGATGATCGAGACGTCGAAGGGTTCGGCCTCGCCCTCGCGCACGAGGGTGATCACGATTTCCGAACCGACCGGCCCGCGCATCATGTCGACCGCCTCGTCAAGGGTCAGGCCCAGCACGCTTTCGCCGTCGACATGGGTGATGAAGTCGCCCGCCTCGACGCCGGCGCTGTCGGCCGGGGTGCCGTCGATCGGCGAGACGACCTTCACGAAGCCCTCTTCCTGCGTCACCTCGATGCCGAGCCCGCCGAATTCACCGCGCGTCTGCACGCGCATGTCGGCGGCGTCGTTGGGCGAGAGGTAGCTGGAATGCGGATCGAGCGAGGTCAGCATGCCGTTAATGGCGGCCTCGATCAGCTCGCCCTCGTCGACCTCTTCGACATATTGCGAGCGGATGCGCTCGAAGATGTCGCCGAACAGGTCGAGCTGTTCGTAAACATTCGTCGTCTTGGCGGCTTCCTGCGCCAGAAGCGGCGCGGCGACCTGGGTTGTCACGACCACGCTGGCCAGCGTTCCGGCCACTGCAGCCATCAGGAGTTTCTTCATCGGTTCGTCATCCTCTGTCTGTCTTGAACCACGCCTCTGGATCGACCGGCGTGTTGTCCTGCCTGACCTCTACGTAAAGCGTTTCCGTCTGTCCGGCGCCGTTCCCCTCTCGGGTCAGAAGGTCGTCGGCGCCGGTATCCGGCCCGCCCATCAGGCCGACCGGGCTGCCGCCGGGCAGCACTTCACCTGTCTTCCCATAGACCACATCGAGCCCTGCAATCACAAGTAAAATGCCCGCCTGAGGCTCGAGAATGATCACATTGCCGTAATCCAGAAGTGAGCCGCGATAGCGCACCGTGGCCGGCGCCGGGGTGGTCACCAGCGCGCGCGGCCGGGTGGCCATGACGATGCCCGGGCGGGTGATGCCGGCGGCGTCGGCCTCTCCGGCGCGGCGCAGGATCGTGCCCTTCACCGGCAGCGGCAACTCGCCCTTGCGGTCGGAAATCCCGGGCAGGCTTCCCGGCGCCTCGTTCACCGCGATCTGGCTGAGGCCGCTGGCGAAACCTTCGAGCGTTTCGGTCGAGGCCACCAGAAGGGCGGTCTGCACAGGGTCCTCGGTAAAGCGTCTTGGCAGGTCGGTGCGGTCGGCAATCGCCTGGCTGAGGGCGGCGCGGGCGGTCTGGGCGCCCTCGAGCCCCTGTTGCAGCTTGTCGGCGGCGCTTTCCTGCAGCGCGCGGAGCACGCTCACCTCCTGAAGATCGGTGCGCAGGCTGCGGGCGCGTTCGTTGAGCGCGGGGGCCACCTCGGCCAGGATCATGCCCGAACGGGCGGTGCCCACGGGGCCCGAGGGGTGGACAAGCTGCACCGGGGTGGGCGAGGCGCCGATGCCCTGAAGCACGCCCAGCAATTGCGCAATCTCGCCCTCGCGGGCCTGCAGGTCGCGCGACAGCACCTCCTCGCGGATGGCGGCGCGGCGCAGGCCCTCGCGCATGGCTTCCAGCCCGTCCTCGTAGGCGCGGATCGCCTCGGTCAGGGCGCGCACGCGGTTGCGGGCGCCATCGGCCTCGTCCAGCAGCGCACCGGCCTCGGCCAGCCGCGTGGCGGCGGCGCGGGCAGCCTCGGCGGGCTGGGCCGCCTCCTGCGCGGTGGCCGCGCCGGCAAGGCACAGGGCTATGAGCGCGGCCGCCAGCCTCATGACATAAGGCTTTCCCCGGTCATCTCTGTGGGCTTCTCCAGCCCCATCAATGCCAGCACCGTCGGCGCCAAGTCGGCCAGCCGCCCGGAGCGCAATGTCGCCCCCTCCGGCCCGCCTGTCAGGATGACGGGCACCGGGTTCAGCGTGTGGGCGGTGTGGGGCTTGCCGGTCTTGGGGTCGATCATGGTTTCGCAATTGCCGTGGTCCGCTGTCACGATCATCGCGCCGCCGGCCTTGTCAAGCGCTTCCAGCACCCGGCCCAGCCCCTGATCGACCGCCTCGCAGGCGGCGATGGCGGCGGAAAGGTCGCCGGTATGGCCCACCATGTCGGGGTTGGCGTAGTTCACCACGATCAGGTCGAAGCCTTTCTCGATGGCGCCAACGAAATGATCGGTCACCTCGGCCGCCGACATTTCCGGCTGCAAATCATAGGTGGCGACCTTGGGCGAGGGGGCCATGTAGCGCTCTTCCCCGTCCTCCGGGCTTTCTTTGCCACCGTTCAGGAAGAAGGTGACATGGGGGTATTTTTCGGTCTCGGCGGCGTGGAACTGGCTCTTGCCCTGTTTCGCCACCCATTCGCCGAGCGTGTTGGCGGGGCGCTCGTCGGGGAAGATGCAATCCATGTAGTTGGAGTGGCGGCGGGAATACTCGGTAAAGCCGCTGACGATGGCGAAATCGGGCCGCGTGCCGGTGTCGAAGCTGTCGAACTCGGGGTCGGCGAAGGCGGCGAGGATCTCGCGCGCCCGGTCGGCCCGGAAGTTGAGGCAGAGGAGGCCGTCGCCATCGGCCATGCCGGCGTAATCGCCCAGCACGCGCGGCTTGATGAACTCGTCCGTCCGGCCCTTGTCATAGGCGTCGGCGATGCCATCCGCCGCCGTTGGGGCGGTGTAGCCACGGCCCAGCGCCAGCGCCTCGTAGGCCAGTTGCACCCGCTCCCACCGGTTGTCGCGGTCCATGGCGTAGTAGCGGCCCGAGACGGTGGCTATATAGGCGCCTTCGGGCAGCGAGCGGCGCAGCGCCTCGAGATAGGATTTGGCCGAGACCGGCGCCACGTCGCGCCCGTCGGTGAAGGCGTGGATGGCGACCGGGATGCCGTGCCCCGTCAGCGCGTTGGCGGCGGCGATCATATGGGTGATATGCGAATGCACGCCGCCATCGGACAGAACGCCGAGGATATGCGCGGTGCCGCCCGAGGCTTTCATCTTCTCGACGAAGCGCAGCACGCCGGGCAGGGTCGCGAAGGCGCCGGTCTCGATCGCCTGATCGATGCGGCGTAGGTCCATTTCCACGACCCGGCCGGCGCCGATATTCATGTGACCCACTTCCGAATTGCCCATCTGCCCCTCGGGCAGGCCCACGTCGGGCCCGTGGGTGATCAGCGTGGAGTGCGGGCAGGTCGCCATCAGCCGGTCGAAATGCGGTGTCTCGGCCAGAACCGGGGCGTTGGCCTCGGTCCGGTCCGACAGCCCCCAGCCATCGAGAATGCACAGCACAACGGGTTTGGGTACGCTCATGGTCACTCCTGCCTGCCTGCGCGCCTTCTATCGCGGACGCAGGTCGGGGGAAACCGGTTTGCGATAACAGGCGGGGATATGCCGCGGATTCGCGGCCCGCGGCTCATTCCCGGTGATAGGGCGCCCCGGCAAGGATCGAGGCGGCGCGGTAAAGCTGTTCGGCCAGCATCACGCGGGCCAGCATATGCGGCCAGACCATCTTGCCGAAAGACAGCCTGAAATCGGCCCGGTCGCGCAGGCCCGGGGCAATCCCGTCCGCCCCGCCGATGACAAAGGCCGCATCGCCGCGCCCCTCGTCGCGCCAGCGGCCCAGCAGGTCGGCGAAATCCGGCGATGAAAGGAGTTTGCCGCGCTCGTCCAGCGCCACGGTGACGGCGCCCTTGGGGATCGCGCGGCCCAGCAGATCGGCCTCGGCGCTCATGCCGCCGCCCTTGCGGTCTTCGACCTCGGCCATGGCAGCGGGGCCAAGCCCCAGCGCCCGTCCGGTCCGGTCGAACCGTGTCAGGTAATCATCGAGCAAATCGCGCTCGGGGCCGGAACGCAGCCGGCCCACGGCACAGATATGAACGCGCATTCAGCTTGGTGTCGCGGCGGCCTGTTGGCTCGGCAGCCACATTTTTTCCAGCTGGTAGAACTCGCGCACTTCCGGGCGGAAGACATGGACGATCACGTCGCCCGTGTCGATCAGCACCCAGTCTCCGGTCTCCTTACCCTCGATCTTGCAGGACACGCCAAGCTCGGTCTTCAGGCACTCGGCCAGTTTCTCCGAGATCGACGAGACCTGACGGCTCGACCGGCCGGAGCAGATCACCATGTAATCGCCGATCGCGGTTTTCCCGCGCAGGTCGATTTGCACGATTTCTTCGGCCTTGTCGTCGTCAAGTGAGGTCAGGATACGCTCAAGCTGCGTTTCGCTCGTTGCGTTCATCGCGGGCATGCCTTGCGCCGCAGGGTCAGCGGCCATTGCCGCGTCAGCCGTAAAAGACAGGACATTGTCCTCCTTCATTGCACACCGCCAAAGCCCCGGTGCCGGGCATGATGTAAAGGTAGCAAGCGCAGGGTGACATTTCAATGAATGGCGGCGGTGTAAAACGGGCGTGGCGCAATTGTGCCACCCGCTGCTCAATCCCTGACGCTCGGGGCGGTGGGCATCTCCGATCCGGGCGGCTCGGGGTCGTTGCCCAGAAGGCGGACCTCGCGCTGAGGGAAGGGGATGGAGATACCGTTTTCCTTGAACGCGTCCCAGAGTGCCAGATAGACATTGCCCCGGATATTGGTCAGCCCGCCGGTCGGGTCGGAAATCCAGAAGCGCAGGATATAGTCGACCGAGCTGTCGCCGAATCCCACGATATGGCAGACCGGTTTCTTGAAGCTCAGCACCCGTTCCACCGTTTGCGAGGCCTCGATGGCGATGCGGCGCACCTCGTGCGGGTCGTCGCCATAGGCGGTGCCAAAATAGATATCGAGCCGCACGAAATCGTTGGAATGCGACCAGTTTACCACTTGGCCCGTGATCAGGTCCTCGTTCGGAATGAGGTATTCCTTGCCGTCCCGCGTGGTGATCGAGACGTAGCGGGCGCCGAGGCTGTTGATCCAGCCGAAGGTTTCGCCAAGCGAGATCACGTCGCCCGGCTTGATCGACCGGTCAAGCAGCAGGATCACGCCGGAGACGAGGTTCGACACCACCTTTTGCAAGCCGAAGCCGAGGCCCACACCGATGGCGCCCGACAGCACGGCCAGCCCGGTGAGGTCCACTCCCACCGCCTTGAGCCCGATGAAGAACGCCGCGCCGTAAAGGACCACCTGCAGAAGCTTGATCGCCAGCACCTGCATCGACGGCGAGATTTCCTTGTTGCTGCGGATGCGCGCCGAGGTGGTGCCCGAGATGAACCGCGCCCCGTACATCAGCAGGATGATCACCGCGATGCCCTGAAGGATCACCCAGAGCGACAGGCGCATCTCGCCGATCTCGATCGCCGCGCTTTCCAGAAGCGATTGCGCCTCGTCGGTCAGGTTGAGGATGCTCAGCGTCACCCATGTCCAGCCCACGTAGCGCACCGCCGAGCGCACCACGCCGTTGGCGATCAGCCGGGTGACGATGGCGATCACCAGCCATGCCAGCGCCAGCTGGGCCACGATGAACAACAGGTAGGACCGGCTTGGCCATGTCACCTCTCGCATGATCCAGACGGCGGGCCAGCTGAGCAGCACGAAGAAGATCAGCCGCAGCCGCCGGTGAATCAGCACGAGGAAGCGCATCCGCCATTTCGGCCAGCCCTCGCGCGTGCGCATCCAGTCATGCAGGCGCGGTCCGAAGAGGCGAGACAGGACATGCGCCACCACCAGCAGCCCGATGATGATCCCCACCTGATAGGCGTTCCACGGCCTGAGCAGGTTCAGCGCGAAGACCTGAACCTGATCCCAGACACCGAGGGCGATCTGTTGCGCATCCTCGAGGGTGTTGATTTCCTCTTCCATGGTCAAAGAGTTACACGCGGCGGCGGACCCGGCAAGTCTGCTCTGGACATGGGGCCCATCTGGCGTAGGCTCGGCATCCGCGGCAACCGGAGAACATGATGACCACCCTTCTCGTGACCCATGACGATTGCACCCGCCACCTGACGCCCGCCGGCCACCCCGAGCGCGTCGCCCGGCTGGAACACCTGATGGCGGCGCTGGAGGGCAAGGCCCTGACCCGGATCGAGGCGCCGGAGGCCAGCGACGACGATCTCTGCCTTGTTCATCCGCAGGCCTATGTCGACCGCATCCGCGCGGCCGAGCCCAAGGGCGGGATCGTCGCGCTGGACGCCGATACGCATATGTCGCAGGGCTCCTTTGCGGCGGCGCTGCGGGCGGTGGGCGGTGCGCTGACGGCGGTCGACATGGTGATGGCGGGCGAGGCGGCCAATGCCTTCGTCGCCACGCGCCCGCCGGGCCACCATGCCGAGACCGAAACGCCGATGGGTTTCTGCCTCTTCGGCAATGCCGCCATCGCCGCCAAGCACGCGCTTGACCGGCACGGGCTGTCGCGGGTCGCGGTGGTCGATTTCGACGTGCACCACGGCAACGGCACGCAGGATCTGCTCTGGTCCGAGGCGCGCGCGCTGTTCGTCTCGTCGCACCAGATGCCGCTCTGGCCCGGGACCGGCGCGGCGGAGGAGCGCGGCGCGCATGACAATATCATCAACGTGCCCCTGCCCCCCGAGACGGCCGGCGACGGGTTCCGCAAGGCCTACGAGGCGCAGGTCTTCCCGGCGCTGGAGGAATTCAAGCCGGAGTTGATCATCATCTCGGCCGGGTTCGACGCGCACAAGGCCGATCCGCTGGCCAACCTGATGCTGGTCGAGGAGGATTTTGCGTGGGTGACGCGCAAGCTGTGCGAGATTGCCGCCCGTCATGGCGAGGGGCGGGTCGTGTCCTGTCTCGAGGGCGGCTACGATCTTGGCGGGCTGTCGCGTGGTGCCGCGGCGCATGTCGACGAGCTGATCCGCGCGGGGGGCTGAGCCGCTAGCCCGTGGCGTAGCGCTTGCGCGCGGCGCTCTCGCCCCTCAGCCATTCGGCGACCACGTCGCTTTCGGCATGCGGTTTCGCGTTCTTCCGCCGCAGCAGGTAATAGCCCGCTTCCGTGCGCACATGCATGTCGCCCAGCGGCTTGACCAGCGTTCCGGCCTGCAAATGCCGGTCGACCAGATGCCCCCAGCCCAAAGCGATGCCCAGCCCGTCGATCGCCGCCTGAATGGCCAGCGGATAGGTGTTCACGAAGGTCGACAGCCGCACGCTGGCCGGGTCAACCCCCTGATGGCCCAGCCATGTCTTCCAGTTCAGCCATTCGGTGTGGTTGTTCGTCACCTCGATCAGCGATTGCGCCGGCAGATGCTCCACCGCTTCCACCCGTGGGTCGCACAGAAGGTAGCCGGGCGCGCAGACCGGAAAGACCGTCTCGCCGAACAGCTTTTCGGCGGTATAGCCGGGCCAGTCGCCATCGCCGCGCAGGATCGTCAGGTCGAAATGCTCGGCCAAGCATTCGCTGTCGATATCCGACGACACGAGGCTGATGGTGATGTTGGCGTTCGACTGGTGGAACTTGTGCAGCCGCGGCATCAGCCACAGGGACGAGACCGAGTTGGTCGCGGCCATCCGCACCGTGCTGCGCTGGCGCTCGCTGAGCATGTTTTCCGAGGCGCGTTCCAGCGTCTTGAGCGCCGGCACGATCCCGTTCAGAAGCTTGCGCCCGTGATCGGTGAGGCGGACCGAACGATGCCCCCGTACGAAGAGCGCGCAGTTGAAGTGATGCTCGAGCAGGCGGATCTTGCGACTGACCGCCGTTTCGCTGACGTGAAGCTCTTTCGCGGCCGCGGCAAAGCTCTCCAGCTCCGCCGCCGCCTCGAAGGTCAGCAGGTAGTCGAGCCGTGGCAGGGCCGCCCTGTTTTTCAGCATCTTTGTCTTTCCTCCCCGATGGGGCAGCTGAGGAATGCAGTTGCAGCAAAACTACAGGGCCGGGCGCCCATTTGCCAAACTTTTTTGGGGGCCAACCACAACCATATTAGAATCAGAGGTCGCCCGGCTGTCTGCGATACTGCCCCTGCTGGAAGGCGCGAGACGGGCAAGCTGGGCGCACGAAACGCAAGGAAGCATTGGGATTGGGCTGATGGGAACACTCGCAGATCACCGCAACGTCATGACCTTCGACCGCACCGGATTCGTCAAGATGCCGATGCCCGGCCTTCCCGACGAAGACGTCTGGTGGAAGAACGTCTCCTACGATGAGACCGCGGGGCAGGGCAGCTACCTGATGATCATGGCGCCCGGCACCCGCTGCAACCCGCACCGCCACAACGGACCGGAGGAATTCTACATCGTGGAGGGTGATCTCGAGGATTGCGATGGCCATATGTACCGGGCGGGCGATTTCGTCTCGCTCTCGGGCGGGTCGGCGCATTACTCGGTCTCGCATTCGGGATGCCGTCTGGTGGTGACCCATCGCGGCACGATCGACGATCTGGATCAGGACGAACTGGAGGAGACCTGATGACCGTAACCCCGGTTTTCGAAACCCCGTACGAGCGGGCGGGCGTGATCACCCCCGGCCTGCCGATATTGCCCCACGGCACGGAACGGCACCCGGTGCCCGGCGGCGGTTCCCGCGCCGTGCCGGTCTATCGCGGCGACGAGATTTCGGTGCTCGACCGCGAGGGGTTGCAGGCGGGGGAGCTTGTGTTCTTCAAGCCCGACGGCGTGTCCGACGCCGCCATGTTGGGCGCCAGCAGTCATGGCCGCCCCGAAGGGCTGATCTCGGTGCTGGCCAATGGCTCGCGCTCTGGTGCGAAGGTGGCCAAGGCGCTTGACAAAGCCGGCTTCGACCTTGGCAAGGGGCAGGCGATCCGCGTCTTCACCGACGGCTCGCACGCGGGCGACATGGCCACCTTCCATGCCGAATGCGACGGGCTGCTGATCGTGGCCGCCCCCGGCGGGCCGATGGCGCCGGAAACGCAGACCCCGCCGACCGAACTGATCCTCTATATCCGCCGCGCCAACCCCGGCGAGGGCAAGGGCGGCATGGCCCCGCCCGACCCGCTGGCCGACCCGATCCACGACATCAATATCCAGCCCGGCAACGCCAAAAGCTACGAGGTGAAGAAGGGCGAATATATCCAGGTGCTCGACGTGCAGGGGCGGGAATGTTCGGACTTTCAGGCCTTTGCCCTGCGCGACCTCGACAAGGGGCTCGAGCGCGAGATCGACCCGACCACCACCCGCACCCTGATGGGGCTGGTCTATCCCACCCCCGGCATCTTCTCGAAATACTGGAATGTCGATCAGCAGCCGCTGGTCGAGATCGTGCAGGACACCTGCGGCCGGCATGACACGTTCGGCCTTGCCTGCACGGCGCGGTATTACGAGGAGTTGGGCTATCCCGGCCATGTCAACTGTTCCGACAACATCAACGCGGACCTTGCGCAGTACAATGTCCGCCCGCGCGCCGGCTGGCCCGCGATCAACTTTTTCTTCAACACCATGCTCGACGAGACCAACGCCATCGGCATGGATGACCCGTGGTCGCGCCCCGGCGATTACGTGCTTTTGAAGGCGCTGACCGATCTGGTCTGCGTCTCGACGGCCTGCCCCTGCGACGTGGATCAGGCCAACGGGTGGAACCCCACCGACATTCAGGTGCGCACCTATGGCGCATCGGAAACTTTCAGCCGCTCCGTCGGCTACCGGAAATCTGCGGAGTCAGAATTGGAACAGACCAAGGAAACCGGCTTTCACGCCTGCTTTGCCCGCCACACGCGCGATTTCGTCGAATATAACGGCTACTGGCTGCCCAACAGCTTTACCAATCACGGGCCGGTCGCCGAATACTGGGCCTGCCGCGAGAAGGCGGCGATCATGGATCTCTCGCCGCTGCGCAAATACGAGGTCACGGGGCCGGACGCCGAAGAGTTGATGCAGTATTGCGTGACCCGCAACGTCAAGAAGCTGGCGGTGGGGCAGCTTGTCTATACCGCGATCTGTTACGAGCATGGCGGGATGATCGATGACGGCACGCTGTTCCGGCTGGGCGAGTATAATTTCCGCTGGGTCGGCGGGAATGACACCTCGGGCCTGTGGCTGCGCGAACAGGCGCAGAAGCTGGGGCTGAACGCGAGGGTGCGCAGTTCGACGGACCAGTTGCATAACGTGGCGGTGCAGGGGCCGAAATCGCGCGATATCCTCAAGGACATCCTCTGGACCGCGCCCGACAAGCCGACGGTGGAGGAGCTGGGCATGTTCCGCTTCACCCCCGCCCGGCTGCATGATTTCGACGGCACGTCGATCGTGTTGGGCCGGGCGGGCTATTCGGGCGAGCTGGGCTACGAGATCTTCTGTCACCCCAAGGATGCCGAGGAGGTGTTCGACACGATCTGGAACGCGGGCGAGCCGCATGGGCTGACGCCGCTGGGGCTGGCCGCGCTCGACATGGTGCGGATCGAGGCGGGGCTGATCTTTGCCGGCTCCGAATTCGACGACCAGACCGACCCGTTCGAGGCGGGCATCGGCTTTACCGTGCCGCTCAAGTCGAAGAATGACGATTTCATCGGCCGCGCCGCGCTGGAGGAGCGCAAGGCGCATCCGCAGCGCAAGATGGTCGGGCTGGAGGTCGAGGCCGGGCTGGTGCCCTCGCCCGGCGATTGCCTGCGGATCGGCAAGGCGCAGGTGGGCGAGGTGACGAGCGCGCTCAAGTCGCCCATCCTCGGCAAGGTGATCGCGCTGGCGCGGGTCGACGTGACCCATGCCGAGCCGGGCACCGAGATCGAGGTCGGCCAGCTCGACGGCCAGCAGAAGCGGCTGAAAGCCATGGTCGTGCCCTACCCGCATTTCGACCCGACCAAGGAGCGGGTAAAAGGCAACTACGCCTGACGCGCCGCTCACCGGCCCTTGCGGGCCGTCTCGCAAGGGCCGGGGGTCGCCCCCGAACCTCGGCGCCTGCCGAACGCGCAGGATGCCTCCGGCGGGAGTATTTTCGGAACGGTGAAACACCGGGCCCGCGCTTCATCTTTCCGGAAATACTCCGGGGGAGCGTTGAAATCTTCTGATTTCAACGTGGGGGGCTGGCCCCCCTTTGCGCCAGCCTGTCAGGTTTCGCCCTCGAGCGTGAGGGGCACCGGCGCGGTGCGCAGATCGTCCACCCTGAGCGGGCCGGTGGGTTTCGCCAGCCGGTTGCGCACCACCCAGTGCAGCCGCTCCTCGGCCCGGGTGATGGCGACATAGGCCAGCCTTTTCCACAGCGGCTGCCCGGCCTCGCTCCGCCCCATGCGGGCGGCGGCGTAGATATCCGGCGCGAAGACCTGCACGTCGGGCCACTGCGAGCCTTGCGCCTTGTGAATGGTCACTGCCGCGCCATGCAGAAAGGTCGCGCCCATGTTGGCGGCGAAGGGGATGAACGGCTCTTCCTCGTCCGGCTTCTCGATCTTGACGATCGAGGCGGCGCTGACCTGTGGGTCTTCGGCGCCGATCACGTGCAGACGCGAAAAGCCGGGCTTGCGACCGGGGCCGAGATAGATCACCTGCGCCCCCTTGATCAGCCCGCGCGCCTCTAGGTCCAGCCGCTTCTTGCGGTGCTTGAGAGGCAATTCGATCCCGTCGCAGATCAGCGGCTCGCCCTCCAGCAATTCCGTCTCCGGCGCGCCATGCACCCCGCGGAAGGCGTTGATCAGGCGGATGCGCGTGGCGTTGCGCCAGACCAGCACGGGCGAGCGCGCCATCAGGTCGACCTCGACCCTTTGCGCCCATTTCACCCGTTCGTCGCGCTGCGCGGTCTCTTCCACCAGCCGCTCGAAACTCTCGAAACCCACCTCCGGGTCGCCCAGCGCGTGGGCGAGGTCGAGGATCGGGTTGTCGGCATCCTGCCGGTGGATGCGGTGCAGCTCCAGCTTCGAGGGCGCGGCAAGGCTGTCGAACACCATACCGCCGCCTTCGCCCTTGACGGGTGGCAACTGCGCCGGGTCGCCGAAGAGCAGCAGCGTCGGAAAGATCTCCTGCAAATCCTCGAACTGCTTGGCGTCCAGCATCGAGGCCTCGTCGACGAAGCCGATATCCAGCGGCTCTTCCCGCCGTTTCCAGCCGGTGATGAAATCCGACCCGCGCAGGCCCGCCGCGGCCAATGCGCCGGGGATCGACTTGTTGGTCTGGAAAAAGGCCAGCGCCCGGTCGAGCGCCTGTTCGGTCAGCCCCTCGATCTCGGGCTTCTCTCCGTTGCCGGCCAGCCATTCGGCGATCTTCTCGTATTCCGGGTGATAGACGGGCGTGTAGAGGATGCGGTGAATGGTCGTGGCCGGCACGCCGCGCATCCGCAGCACGCTGGCGGCTTTGTTGGTGGGCGCAAGGATGGCCAGCGTGCGCCGGTCGCGCCGCCGCCGCCCCTCGTAATCGCCCGAGACGACCTCGACGCCCGCCTCCTCCAGCGCGCGGTAGAGCGCGGCCAGCAACAGCGTCTTGCCCGAGCCGGCCTTGCCGATCACGGCCATGACCCGCTCCTTGCCCTCGCGCGGCGGTGTCAGCAGCCCCTCGTCGAGATCCACGCCCGCGCCTTGCAGCATGGCGGTGATACGGTCATGGGCCTCGGCCTGGTCGTCGGAATATGTCAGTGCGGTCGCGGTCATGGCGCGACCCTAACGGCGCGCCCGGGGCCATGCCAGCGAAAGCGACAGGCCGGCCGCCGCCCTGCGCCCGTCACACGAAGATCAGCCCGCGGCTCAGCGCGCGGGCCACGGCGTGGACCGTGTTGATCGCCCCCAGCTTGAACCGCGCGCTTTCGATATAATCCCGCAGCGTGTGTTCCGAGATCGACAGCGTCTCGGCCACCTGTGCCCGCGCGTATCCCAGCGCCAGCAGGGTCAGCGCATCGACCTCCCGCGGGCTGAGCGTCAGGGTCTTGCCCGCCTTCGCGCGCTCCGGCCCGAGCTCCAGCGCCTTGCGATTGAACTCATACGCGATCAGGATCAGGTCGCGGCAATGCGTCCGGGTGAAGGTCCGCCATGTCTCGTCGTCGCAGTCATGGTTGGCGGTGAACAGCGCGAACTGTCCGTTCGGCCCCCGCAGCGGCACCGAGAAGCCCTGGCTGCCCAGCCCGTGTTCCCGCGCCTTGGCGGCGAAGGCGCGCACCGCCTTGCCGGACCAGTCGAGCCGCTTCCAGTCGACCGGCTGAAACCGCTGGTAACAGCCAAGCACGACCGGGTCGATGCGCAGGCAATCCTGTTCGAGATAGTGGCGCATCCAGCCGGGCGGATAGGTGCCTACGGCGTATTGCTGGCCATGGGCGCTCAGCCACTGATAGGCGAGGTGGTCGATCCGGAAATGATCGCGGAACGCGATGATGACATCCTGAAGCGCGTCGGGGTCAGACGCCTTCTCCAAGCAGTTCAGCAACCCTTCCAACCTTGCTATCGGCGGCGGCGCGTTCATGTCCGGCCTGTCCTTCCGCAGTCGATGCGATCTCGATCGTTGCCAACAGACAGGTTTCGTCAAGCTGCTCCGCCAAGGCCGGAAGACCGTTCTCGCGGGCGAATGTCCTTAGGTCGGCAAGTACGTCGAGAATCCATTCGGTTTCCATGCCGAGCCTCCAAGGTGAGCCTTAAAGAACGATTAACCATAGCCTAGCATGAGACGGCTTTTCGCCATACACACCGCTTCGCCCTCCCCCGAAATAGCGGGGTGTCCGCTTCCAAGTCCTTGATTCCGAGAAAAACGGTGCCTTCAAAACGCAAGACGCCCGCGAAACGGCGAACCGATTCGCGGGCGTCTGCCTCTGCGGGATGGGGGCCGCTTACTTGCCCGCTTCCAGCACATCCTCGACCGTGCGCAGCCCGGTCTTCGGCGCCTGCACCAGCACGGCCATGTTGCCGGGTTTATGCTCGTTGCGCTTCATCTTCATATGCGCATGGGGGATTTCATCCCACGGGAACACTTCCGACATGCACGGATCGAGCCGCCGTTCGATCATCAGGCGGTTCGCGGCCGCGGCCTGTTTGAGGTGGGCGAAGTGGCTGCCCTGCAGGCGCTTCTGGTGCATCCACATGTAGCGCACGTCGAACGTGGTGTTGAAGCCGCTGGTGCCGGCGCAGATCACCACCATGCCGCCCTTCTTCACCACCAGCGTCGAGACCGGAAAGGTCGCCTCGCCGGGGTGTTCGAACACCATGTCGACATTCACGCCCTTGCCGGTGATGTCCCAGATCGCCTTGCCGAACTTGCGCGCTTCCTTGAGCCAGTCGAAATATTCCGGGCTGTTGACGACGGGAAGCTGACCCCAGCAGTTGAAATCCTTCCGGTTGATGACGCCCTTGGCGCCCATCGACATCACGAAATCGCGCTTGTCCTCGTCGGAAATCACCCCGATCGCGTTGGCCCCGGCCGTGTTGGCAAGCTGGATCGCGTAGGAGCCAAGGCCCCCCGACGCGCCCCAGACCAGCAGGTTCTGGCCGGGCTTCAGCTCATGCGGGTGATGGCCGAACAGCATCCGATAGGCGGTGGCCAGCGTCAGCGTGTAACAGGCGCTTTCCTCCCATGTCAGGTGCTTGGGCCTCGGCATGAGCTGTTGCGCCTGCACCTTGGTGAACTGCGCGAAAGAGCCGTCGCCGGTCTCGTAGCCCCAGATCCGCTGGGTGGGCGAGAGCATCGGGTCGCCGCCGTTGCAATCCTCGTCATTGCCGTCATCCTGGTTGCAGTGGATCACGACCTCATCGCCCACCTTCCAGGTCTTCACCTTGTCGCCCACCTTCCAGACGATGCCGGAGGCGTCGGACCCGGCGATATGGAAATCCTGCCCATGCACGTCGAACGGGCTGATCGGCTGGCCGAGGCCGGCCCAGACGCCATTATAGTTGACGCCCGCCGCCATCACCAGAACCAGCACCTCGTGGCTGTCGATCTCCCACGTGTCGACCACCTCGATCTGAAACGACTTGTCAGGCTCGCCGTGCCGGTCGCGCCGGATGGCCCAAGCGTACATCTGCTTGGGCACGTAACCCAGCGGCGGCATTTCTCCCACCTCGTAAAGGTCCTTCTCGGGCGCGTCATAGGGCGCGATGCCGGTTTCGGTGTCCAGAGCCATCCTCAGCCTCCTTGAGTCAAAGTTCGCCGCAACGCAGAATCACGGCCTTTGAGGGTGGGATATAATCCTCTGCGCAACAATGCAATGCCTAGAGAGCGATTCTGGTAATTTTATAACCTCGCAGTTGCAGAAAATTGCCGGTCAGTCGCTGCGCTCGCAAAGAAGATGCGCGATGGACCGCGCGTAATAGGCCACCACCGGGCGGTCCGCCTCGTTGACGGTTATGCCCGCCTCGCTCTCCACCAGCATCCCGCGCTTGCGCAGGTTGCGCAGCCCCACCTCCACCGCGTAGGCCGGATCGTCGCGCGGCAGGTGGACATGCGCCCGCGGCAGTTGCGCGGCCATCCCGCCCACCTGCCGCTCCAACTCGGCCCGCGTCACCGGCCCCTCCGCCGCCAGCAGCACATGTGCCACCGCGGGCACCGGCAGCACCGGCACCTCCTCGCCGATCCGGGTCATCAGGCGGCGGCCGAGATCGGCGACCGTGGCGCCCGGCGTCTCGGCCTCGAACGCCTCCAGCGACAGCGGCGCGCCAAAGCTGGCGGCGGCATAGCCATGCCGGTGATACCGCCCCGTCAGCCGAAGCCAGAACTGCCGGGCGATGAACCTCGCCACCACGCTGATCTTGGCCCGGAACCGCCGGTCTCCCCTTTGACCGGCGCCGACCAGCACCCGGTCCTCGAATACCCGATCGTAATTCACCGCCACCGGCACGAAGACCACGTCGCGCCCGCCGCTTTCATGCCCCTCGACGATATATTTCAACAGCCCCAGTCGCGGCGGCGCCAGCGCCCCGTCAAGCGACAGGCCCCCTTCGGGAAAGATCGCCTGTGTGACGCCACCCGCCGTCGCCATGCCCACGTACCGCGCCAGCACCCGGCGATAGAGCTCGTTGCGCGGCCTCCGGCGAATGAAATAGGCGCCCATCGCCTTGATCAACCGGCTCAGCGGCCAGACCCGCGCCCATTCCCCCACCGCGTAGGTCAGCGCGGTACGCTCGGCGGCCAGCCACGTCACCAGCACGTAATCCATGTTGGAGCGGTGATTCATCACGAAGACGACCGTCGCCTCGCGGTCGACATGGCGGAATTCCTCCTCGTCGTAATGGCCCAGCCGCACACGGTAGAGCGACTGGCTCAGCCAACGCGCCGCCTTGATGGCAAAGCCGAAATAGGCGGTGGCGGAAAAGCTGGGCACGATCTCGCGCGCATAGCGCTTGGCCTGTTCGAAGGCCACGTTCTCGGGGATGCCCTCCGCCTTGGCATGATCGGCCACCGCCTGCGCCACCTCGGGGTCATAGATCAGCCGCTGGATCATGTCATAGCGCCGGGCCAGCTTGAACGGCTCGATCGGCCGCGCCAGCCGCTCGTTGAGCCGCGACACCACCCGCTCCATCCGCCGCCGGAAGAACCAGCGCACCGAGGGAAACAGGAAATGCGACGCGAAGGTGACCGCGGCGAACAGCACGATCAGGACAAACAGCCAGAGGGGCAGCTCGACGGTCGAAGTCATGCCTGATCCTTGCACTTCACTTGCCGACAAGCTTTATCAGGGACATGCCGAATGGGCCAGCCACCGTGACACCGATCCTCACACCCGGTTTCGACCGGGCCGAGCGGGGACATGCCGCGCGGCTGTTCTGGCAGGCGTTCCGCGACAAGCTGGCGCCGGTGTTGGCGCCCGAGGATAAGGCGCTCCGCTTCCTCTCCGCCGCTCTGCACCCCGACTTCGCCATTTCCGCCCGCGATCCCGACGGGCGGCTGCTGGGGCTGGCGGGGCTCAAGACGGCGCGGGGCGGGCTGGTCGGCGGCGGCTGGCGCGATCTGGCCCGCGTCTATGGCTGGCCCGGCGCGCTCTGGCGGGGCGGGGCTTTGTCGTTTCTCGAACGGCAGGTCCGGCCGGATACGCTGTTGATGGATGGCATTTTCGTCGCCGAAGATGCGCGGGGCAGGGGCGTTGGCTCGGCCCTGCTCGACGCGGTCAAGGCCCGTGCGGCGGAAGACGGCAAATCCACCGTCCGGCTCGACGTGATCGACAGCAACGCCCGCGCCCGCGCGCTCTACGAACGGCACGGCTTCATCGCGGGCGAGGTCACCCATATCGGCCCGCTGCACCATCTCTTCGGTTTCCGCAGCAGCACCGAGATGCACTGCGCCATCCCGGCGCCGACCCCCGATTGCCGCAACGCAGCGAATTGACACGCTCATAATATTCCCGTTATCAAGTGCCGAACGTAACAAAATTGCGCATCCCGATTCACGAGGCCGCCCCATGTCGCAGACGCAGCAAGACGCCAAGACCGCCCCGGAGAAAGACCGCCCCTGGCTGATCCGCACCTATGCGGGCCATTCCACGGCGCAGGCCTCGAACGCGCTTTACCGCTCGAACCTCGCGCGGGGGCAGACGGGCCTTTCGGTGGCTTTCGACCTGCCCACCCAGACCGGTTATGACAGCGATCACGTGCTTGCGCGCGGCGAGGTCGGCAAGGTCGGCGTGCCCGTCTGCCACCTCGGCGACATGCGCACGCTCTTTGACCAGATCCCGCTCGAGGAAATGAACACCTCGATGACGATCAACGCCACCGCGCCGTGGCTCCTGTCGCTCTATATCGCCGTGGCCGAGGAGCAGGGGGCCGATACCTCCAAGCTCACGGGCACGGTGCAGAACGACCTGATCAAGGAATACCTCTCGCGCGGCACCTATATCTGCCCGCCCAAGCCCTCGCTGAAGATGATCGGCGACGTGGCCGAGTATTGCTACAAGGCGGTGCCCAAGTGGAACCCGATGAACGTCTGCTCCTACCATCTGCAGGAGGCCGGCGCGACGCCCGAACAGGAACTGGCCTACGCGCTGGGCACCGCCATTGCCGTGCTGGACGAGTTGAAGCCGCGCGTGCCGGAGGAAGATTTCCCCGTGCTGGCGGGGCGCATCTCCTTCTTCGTCAACGCGGGCATCCGCTTCGTCACCGAGATGTGCAAGATGCGCGCCTTCGTCGATCTCTGGGACGAGATCCTCGAAACCCGCTACGGCGTCGACAACCCCAAATACCGCCGCTTCCGCTACGGCGTGCAGGTCAACTCATTGGGCCTCACCGAACAGCAGCCGGAAAACAACGTCTACCGCATCCTGATCGAGATGCTGGCGGTGACGCTCTCAAAAAAGGCCCGCGCCCGCGCCGTGCAATTGCCCGCCTGGAACGAGGCGCTGGGCCTGCCCCGCCCGTGGGATCAGCAATGGTCGATGCGGATGCAACAGATCCTCGCCTACGAGACTGACCTCTTGGAATTCGACGACCTCTTCGATCACAACCCGGCCGTCGACGCCAAGGTCGAGGCGCTGAAGGACGGCGCCCGCCACGAGCTGGCCAATCTCGACAGCATGGGCGGTGCGATCAACTCCATCGAATACATGAAGTCGCGCCTCGTCGACAGCAACGCCGAACGGCTCAACCGGATCGAGCGGAACGAGACCGTCGTCGTCGGCGTCAACAAGTGGACCGAGGGCGAACCCTCGCCACTGCAATCGGAGGATGGCGGCATTCTCGTGGTCGATCCGGGCGTCGAGGCCGACCAGATCGACCGCCTGAACCAATGGCGCGCGGAGCGTGACGACGAAGCGGTGACCGCCGCCCTATCCGCCCTGCGCGAGGCGGCGGCGATGGGGCAGAACATCATGCCGGCCTCGATCAACGCGGCCCGGGCCGGTGTGACCACCGGCGAATGGGCCCAGCAAATGCGCGAAGTGCACGGCGAGTATCGCGGGCCCACCGGCGTCTCCGGCAGCCCCTCGAACAAGACCGAAGGTCTGGACGAGCTGCGCGACGCCGTCGACGCGGTTTCCGACCGGCTCGGCCGCCGCCTCTCCTTCCTCGTCGGCAAGCCCGGCCTCGACGGTCATTCCAACGGGGCCGAACAGATCGCCTTCCGCGCCCGCGATTGCGGGATGGCCATCAACTACGACGGCATCCGCTTGACGCCCGGGGAGATCGTGACCGCCGCGCAGGAGCAGCAGGCCCACGTCGTCGGCCTCTCGATCCTGTCCGGCTCGCATATTCCGCTTGTCGAAGACCTGATGACCCGGATGAAAGAGGCGGGACTTGGCGATATTCCCGTCATCGTCGGCGGCATCATCCCCGAGGAAGATGCGCGGCGTTTGCGGGAGATGGGCGTCGCGCGGGTCTATACGCCCAAGGATTTCGAGCTCAACACCATCATGATGGATATCGTCACCCTCGCCGACCCGCAGGCGGTGGCGGCGGAATAACCCGCCGCCGGCCCGCTCGTCTTACTGGGTGACTGTCTCGCCCTCGGACGAGCCGTCTTGGCTTTGGTTCGTGCCCTGCTGCTGCAGCGGCTTGCGCTTCTGCTGCTTCTGGCGCAGCTCCGCGATCCGCGTGTTGATCTTCTCGCCCAGTTCCTGGTTGCCCTGCGCGGCGCGCCCGATGGCAAGATACTCGCCGGGCGTGATGCCCTTGGTTCTGGTCACGGCGGCCTTTGCGGCCTGGTCCGCCTCGGCGGCCAGCTCCTGACGCTCGTCATCGGTCTCGGCGGCCTGGATCTGCGGCAGGTACTCTGCCCGGATCCGCTCCAGCGCGATCATCGCGTTGACGAAGCTGGCGATCTGGCCCTGCGTCACGTCCTCGGCGGCGATCTCCGGAATGTCGGGCTGCATCGTGTCGGTGGCCTGGCTCTGCGCCTGGTCCTGGGCGTCGTCCTGCGCCTGATCCTGCGCCAGCGCCGGCCCGCTCAGGCCGATCCCCGCTGCGGCGATCACCATCGTCAGCGTCGATGCGAATTTCATGGGTGTCTCCCTTTTCTGCCTCGTGGGTCAGGGCCTCTCCCCGCACCCGGTGAACGGCAGATGGCCATTTCCCGGCCCTTTCGCAAACCCCCTCGGCGGAAAAATGCCTCTGGCCAAGCCTATCCGGCCCGGTATTCTTCGTTTACAACAGCAGCAACACCACACCGTGAAGGCCCGACCCGATGACCCAGACCGTCACCATCCGCCCGCTCGAACCCGCCGACAAGCCGCAATGGGCGGCGCTGTGGAAGGCCTATCTCGAATTCTACGAAACCTCCGTCGCGCAGGAGGTCTACGACACCACCTTCGACCGGCTCTGCTCCTCCGACCAGCCCGATCAGAACGCGCTCCTCGCGCTGGTCGACGGCAAGCCCGTGGGGCTCGTCCACTACATCTACCACCCCCATAACTGGCGGATCGAGAAGGTCTGCTACCTGCAGGATCTCTACGCCGACCCGGAGGTGCGTGGCACCGGAATCGGCCGCAAGCTGATCGAGGCGGTCTATGACGCCGCCGACGAAGCCGGCTGCCCCTCGGTCTACTGGCTGACGCAGGATTTCAACACCACCGCCCGCCAGCTCTACGACCGCATCGGCACGCTCACCCCCTTCATCAAGTACAACCGCAAATAGGGACCGGGCCATGTCCATCCATATCGGCGCCTCCGCGGGCGATATCGCCGAATGCGTCCTGATGCCGGGCGACCCGCTGCGCGCCAAGTGGGCGGCGGAAACCTTCCTGTCGGAGCTCCGGCAGGTCAACGCCACGCGCGGCATGCTGGGTTTCACCGGCACGTGGCAGGGCCACCCCGTCACCATCCAAGGCTCCGGCATGGGCATGCCGAGCCTGTCGATCTACGCCAACGAGCTGATCCGCGATTTCGGGGCGAAACGGCTGATCCGCATCGGCTCCTGCGGGGCGATGCAGGCGCATGTGGCGCTCAACGACGTCATCATCGCCATGACCGCCAGCAGCACCACGACCCCCTCCTCGACCATGCTGCGCGAGGTGAACTTCGCGCCCTCGGCCGATTTCACCCTCCTGCGCGCCGCCGTCGACGCGGCCGGGGCGAAGGGCACGAAAACCCATGTCGGCAGCCTCTACTCCTCCGACACGTTCTATGACGAGCGCCCCGACCTGACCGAGCAGATGACCCGCCACGGCATCCTCGCCGTCGAGATGGAAGCGGCCGAGCTCTACACCGTCGCCGCCCGCCACGGCGCCGCCGCGCTGGCCGTCTGCACCGTCTCCGACCACCTCCAGACGGGCGAGGCGCTCCCGCCCGAAGCGCGCGAGAAAAGCTTCGCCGACATGGTCGAGATCGCCCTCACGGCCGCCTTCCCGCGCTGACCCCGGCTTTCATCTTTCCAAAAATACTCAAATCGTCGCACCTGCCACCGGTGCATCGCCCGAGGCCCTTGCCCCTCCCTTAACCTTGCGCTTATCTGCGGCAACTCCAAGGGAAGACGGCACATGTCCAAACCGCTCGACATCATCGTTATCGGCGCCGGCATCTGCGGCCTGAGCGCCGCGATCTGGCTGCGCCGGGCCGGTCACAGCGTCACGCTGATCGACAAGGATCACCCCGGCGCCGGCGCCTCCTACGGCAATGCGGGGCTGCTGGCGCAATGGGCCATCGTGCCGATGAACACGCCCGATCTTCGCAAAAGCGCCTTCAAGTATCTCACCAGCGCCGACTCGCCGCTGTTTTTCCAGCGCAACGCCTGGCCGTCTCTCGTACCGTGGCTGTGGCAGTTCCTGCGCAACGCCACCCCCGCGCGCAACGCCGACATGACCGAGGGGCTGACCCATATCCTCACCGACAGCGTCGCCCAGCACCGCGCGCTCACCCGTGGCACCCGGGCCGAGGACTGGATCGCCGACAGCGCGCTTACCTATGCCTATGCCAACCGCGCCGCCTTCGAGGCCGACGCGCCAAGCTGGGAGACCAAGCGCCGCGCCGGCTTTACGCCCGAGATCATCGAAGGCCCCGCCGTGCAGGAGGCCGAGCCGATCCTCGGCCCCGAAACAGGGTTCCTCGCGGTGCTGAAGGATCACGGCCATATCATCAACCCCGGCGCCTACATGGAGGCGCTGGCCAAGGTTCTGGAAGACGAGGGCGGCACCTACCGCCGGGCCGAGGCGCAGGATATCGAACTGACGGGCGGCAAGGTCACCGCCGTGCTGACCAGTGAGGGCCGCATGCCCTGTGACCGCGCCGTTCTGGCCGCCGGGATCTGGTCCAAACCCCTCATGCGCAAGCTGGGCCTTCGGATACCGCTGGTGGCCGAGCGCGGCTATCACCTGCATTTCAAGGGCCCCTCGCAGATGCCGAAGAACCCGATGATGATGACGCAGGGCAAGTTCGCGGTGAACCCGATGGCCTCGGGCCTGCGCTGTGCCGGGACGGTCGAGCTGGGCGATACCACGCGCGGGCCGTCCAGCGGGCCGCGCGACCTGATTGCCCGCAACGTAAAACGGCTCTTCCCGGCGCTGGAATACGAGGGCGTCGAGGAATGGATGGGCTTCCGCCCCTCCACCCCCGACAGCCTGCCCCTGATCGGCGAGATCAAGGGCACCGGCGTGCATGCCGCCTTCGGGCATCAGCATGTGGGCCTCACCGCCGGACCCAAGACCGGCCGCATCGTGGCCGCCCTGATCGACGGCCAGCCGCCCAATATCGACCTTTCGGCTTACGACGCCAACCGGTTCTAGGCCGGGCCGGGCGCTACCGCCCGGCCATGAGCTGCACCATCGTCCCCTGCGAGATGAACCCGGTCACCGGCAGGTTGCGCGAGCGCTGGAACTGCCGGATCGCCCGGCGCGTCTGGCGGGTGAAATTGCCGTCGGCCGCGCCGGGATTTGTGCCGAGGCTGGCCAGCCGCCGCTCGATCAGCACGCGGGCGATCAGGGTCGAGGTGAATTGCCGCTCCTGCGCGCGGGCCGCCTCGATCTCGGCGGCGTTCTCCCGCCGGTCGGTCAGCTCGTTCAGCCGCGCCCGAGCCGCACCGGCGAAGGTGCCGTCGGGATAGGTGTTCAGGAACGCGCTGTAGCTTTCGGCATTGTCGGCATTGCGCGCCGCATCCCACGCCTCGCGCTCCTCGCGTTCGGATTCTTCGCGCTTCACGGCTTCGATCTCGTCCAGCCGCCCCTGCGCCTCGTCGGCATAGACCCCGTCGGGATAACGGTCGAGATAGGCGCGCAGCCCCTCTTCGCCGCCCGCCTCGCCGGTCTCCTGCCAATAGGCCCGGTCGCGGCGTTCCTCTTCCTCGCGGCGCTGGCGGGCTTCCTCTTCCTGCCGCCGCGCCTCGGCCTGCGCCTGGTCTCGCAGCCGCAAAAGCTGGTTGCCGGTCAGGTAGCCGGTCTCGCCGAACCCGTTCTCGGCCTGCCAATCGCCGATGGCGGCCCGGCTGCCGGGGCCGAAGATCCCGTCGATCCCCTTGGGGTCGAACCCGATCAGGGCAAGGTTGCGCTGGATCTCGCGCCGGTCCTCCCGCGACAGGCCCAGCCCCTCCTCGATCGACTTTGCCTCGCGCTCGGGCTCGTCGGTCAGATAGGCGATCCGCTCCTCGGCCTCGGCCACATGGGCACCCTCGGGAAACTCGCCCAGATAGGTGCGATAGGCCGCGATCGTGTCGAAGGTCTGCACTGCCTGCCAGAACCCGGCCTCCACCGCCTCTTCCGAGGGCGGCATCGTGGCGGGGCCCATCAGCCCGGCATCGCGGGCAAGGTTGCCGTCCACCCGCACGCCATCCGGCGCGGTCTCGGCCAGCTCGGCGAACGACACCCCCTCCAGCAGCACCGACCCGGCCAGCATGTCGGCCAGCGCCGGCGACGGGCCGGTGATATAAGTCAGCCCCTCCGCCATCCGAAAGGCGCGCGGCCGCGGACGAAGGCCCGGCGCCAACCCCTCGGGGGACATGCCCGGCGCCACCATGATGACGGTCGGCACGCCCTGCTCCTCGGCGATGGAGCTCAGCGCGTTGAGCGATATACCCATCGCCCCGGCCATCACCCGCTTCATGTCCTCGGCATTGTTCGACAGGATCCAGCTATCCTGCCCGTCGGTGGCAAACGGGCCCATGGCCACGATCACCAGCCGGTCGACCCCGCCCTCGGCCAGCGCGGTTTCGACATTCACGGCCGCCAGCCGCATCGAGCGGATATCGCGGTCGGGCGGCTCCACCACCCGGAACCCGGCCTGCGTCAGCGCATCGCGGAAATCCCCGGCCCCGGCGCCATCGTCATCGCGAAAGGCGCTGGCCTGTCCCCGATCCCCGAAAAGAAGCGCAAGATCCTCGGCCTGCACGGCAGGCGCAACAAGGCAAAGGGCCGTCACCAGCCCGGACCACAGTCGAAACATGCGACGACACCTCCCTGTCGTGGCTCACTCGTAGCTGCGCTGATCCTCTATGACTTTGCCGTCGTTTGGAAGGCTGCCCTTGGCCACGATCTCGATCCGCCCCTTCAGCTTGAGCGTATCGGCCACCGCCCCGGCATAGGCCTCCGGCTCCCCGCCATCGGCCTCGATCTGCACGGTCATGATGTCCATCTCGCCCTCGCGGCTGGCGATCACTCGGGCGCGCGAAATCCCGTCATGGCGCGACACCAGCGCCGCCACCTGCTCGGGGCGGACGAACATGCCCTTGATCTTGGTCGTCTGATCGGCCCGGCCCATCCAGCCCTTGATCCGAATATTCGTGCGTCCACAGGGGCTTGCACCCTCCATGATCGCCGAAAGGTCGCCCGTGGCAAAGCGGATCAGCGGATAGTCGGGGTTCAGCGTGGTCACCACCACCTCGCCCACCTCGCCGGGGGCCACCGGCGTGCCGGTGCCGGGCCGCACGATCTCGACGATCACGCCCTCGTCGACGATCAGCCCCTCCGCCGCCTCGCTTTCATAGGCGATATTGCCCAGATCGGCGGTGGCATAACATTGCAGACAGGTGATCCCCCGTTCGGCATATTCCTGCCGGAGCGAGGGGAACAGCGCACCGCCCCCGACCGCCGCTTTCGTGATCCCGAGGCTCAGACCCATCTCATCGGCCTTGTCCAGAATCACCTTCAGATAGTCCGGCGTTCCGGCATAGGCGGTGACGCCGATATCATGCGCCGCCCGCGCCTGAAGCTCGGTCTGCCCGGTTCCGGCGGGCAGCACGGCGGCGCCCACGGCCCGCGCGCCGCTCTCGAAGATCATCCCCGCCGGGGTCAGGTGATAGCCGAAACAATTCTGCACGATATCGCCCTTGCCCACGCCGCAGGCATGCAGGAACCGCCCCACGCGCCACCAGTCATGGCCAATCCCGCCCGGTTCATAGATGGGCCCCGGCGATTGAAAGATATGCGCAAACCCCTCCGGCGCCAACGTCGTCAGCCCGCCGAAGGGCGGCTGGCCCCCCTGCGCCTTGCCAAGGTCGCTCTTGCGCAGAACCGGCAGCACCGACAGTGCCTCGACACTGGTGATGCTGCCCGCATCCACCGGCGCCAGCGCGTCGCCATAGCCGGGCAGGGCCTGCGCGCGGGCGATCTGCTCGGGCAGGGCGCGGGCGATATCCGCGGCGCGGTCCTCTGCCGACCGGGTTTCAAGCTCATCGAAATAGCGGGTCATGACGGCATCCTCTGGGTTGCGCCTCGGGGCGCGACAGCGTGACGGGGGAAACAGGGCAGGGTGGCGACCAAAAAGATCCGCGTGCCACGCCTGCGGAACTGGTAAACCTTCAGCTCAGCCACCGCTTGCGGCGGCGGTAACTGCGCACGTCGCGGAAACTCTTGCGGCCTTCTTCGGACATGCCGAGATAGAACTCCTTCACATCCGGGTTCTCGCGCAGGCTCTTGGCGGGCCCGTCCATCACAACGCGGCCGTTCTCCAGAATATAGCCGTAATGCGCGAAGCGCAGCGCCACGTTGGTGTTCTGCTCGGCCAGCAGGAAGGTATAGCCCTGATCCTCGTTGAGCGATTTGACGATGCCGAAGATCTGCTCCACCAGCTGCGGGGCAAGGCCCATGCTGGGCTCGTCCAGCAGGATCGTCTCGGGCCGGCTCATCAGCGCGCGGCCGATCGCCACCATCTGCTGCTCCCCGCCCGAGGTATAGCCCGCCTGACTGCGGCGACGCTCCTTCAGGCGCGGGAAATAGGTATAGACCAGCTCCAGATCCTTCTCGATCTCGCCACGGGAGGAGCCGCGCGTATAGGCGCCGGTCAAAAGGTTCTCCTCGACCGTCAGGTGCTCGAAGCAGTGCCGCCCCTCCATCACCTGAATGACGCCCTTCTTCACGAGATCCGACGGCACAAGGTCCTGCACCCGCTCGCCGCGATACTTGATGCTGCCCTTGGTCACCTCGCCCCGCTCGGATTTGAGCAGGTTGGAAATGGCCTTGAGCGTCGTGGTCTTGCCCGCGCCGTTGCCGCCCAGAAGGGCGGTGATCCCGCCCTTGGGCACCGACAGGCTGACCCCTTTCAGCACGAGGATCACGTGGTTGTAGATCACCTCGATATTGTTGACCTCGAGAAGGGTCTCTTCGGTCTGGCCGTCCTCGGACATGGCGCGTCTCCTTCGGGTCGGGGCGGTAATGCCCCTGTCTTTTGCGGTTCAGGTAAAGGTCCAAACGAATCCCCCCGGCCGCCGCGCCTGCCGCGGCCGGGGAAAAGTAGCTTACTCGCAGCCCGGCTCGATGCCGTTCTCTTCAGCGAAGGCCATCGAGTCTTCCTCGATCAGCGCCTTCAGCACCTCCTGATCCGACTGGTAATAGTCGGTGATCAGGGTGAACTCGCCGGCTTCCGCGTCCCATTGCGACACGGCGCCATAGCCGTTGCCGCCGTGGTTGGAACAGGTCACCTTGAATTCCGGCCCGAAGTTGGGAAGGCCAAGCTCGGCCATCTTCTCTTCGGTCATCTCGAGGTTTTCCATGCCGTCGCGCATCTGCTCGGGCGTGATCGCGGACGTGCCGTGCATCTCCTGCGCGGTCTTGATCGCCTCGGCGGCCAGCATCGCGGCATACATGCCGCGGTTATAGAGCACGGTGCCGATGTTATCGCCCGCGCCGGCCGCGTTGCCGGTATCGACCACATGCGTCTGGATGTCGTCATAGACCGGGTAGTCGCTGCCGAGGTTGTGGAAGGTCAGCGCCTTGTAGCCATCGGCACGGTCGCCCGCCGGTTTCACGTCGTTCTCCGACCCCGACCACCAGATACCGATGAAGTTCTCCATCGGATAGCGGATGTTCACGGCTTCCTGGATCGCGACCTGGTTCATCACGCCCCAGCCCCACATGATCACGTAGTCGGGCTTCTCACGGCGGATCTGAAGCCATTGCGACTTCTGCTCCTGACCGGGGTGATCGACCGGCAGCAGGGTCAGCTCGTAGCCGTGCTTCTTGGCCAGCTCTTCCAGCGTGCGGATCGGTTCCTTGCCATAGGCCGAGTTGTGATAGACGAGCGCGATCTTCTTGCCGCTGAGGTCGCCGTCATTCTCGTTCAGGATATGGGTCACGGCATGGCTCGCCCCGTCCCAGTAGTTGGCGGGATAGTTGAACACCCAGCGGAACACTTCGCCGTTCTTCGCCGAGGTCCGGCCATAGCCCATCGTGTGCAGCGGGATGTTATCCGCCGTGGCCTTGGGGATGAGCTGATAGGTGATGCCCGTCGACAGCGGCTGGAACACCAGCGCGTCGCCGCCCTTGTTGGCCTCGTAGCATTCCACACCCTTCTCGGTGTTGTAGCCGGTCTCGCATTCGACGAGGTTGACCATCTCGCCGCCGATGCCGCCGTCACGCTGGTTCAGCAGGGTGAAATAGTCCTGGTAGCCGTCCGAGAACGGGATGCCGTTCGCGGCATAGGGCCCCGTCCGGTAGCTTGTATCGACGATCTTGAGCTCGGCCAGCGCCGGCCCCGCCGTCAGGGTGGCAGCGGCCAGCACCGCCATCAGTTTCTGTTTCATCGGTTCATTTCCTCCCTTGGTTTCTCCGATGGTCTTGCAGGGCGGGGCGCACCCCACCGCAGCTCTCACCCCGCCCTAATGCGGGAAGGGCCAAAGTCTCAGTTTCTCCTTCGCCACGCGCCACAACTGCGCCAGCCCGTGCGGCTCGGCGATCAGGAACAGCACGATCAGCGCGCCGACGATGATGAACTCGAAATGCGCGGCAAGGTCCGTGGGCCAGCCCATCGTGCCCACCAGCACGTTCTTGAGCAGCACCGGCAGCAGCACGAGGAACGCGGCCCCGGCAAAACTGCCGAAGATCGAGCCGAGCCCGCCGATGATCACCATGAACAGCACGAGGAACGACTTGTTGATCCCGTAGACCTCGCCCACCTCGACCGCGCCGAGATAGACCGCGAAGAACAGCGCCCCGGCGATGCCCACGAAGAAGCCCGAGATGGCGAAAGCCGACAGTTTCGCCCGCAGCGGGTTCACCCCGATGATCTCGGCGGCAATGTCCATGTCCCGGATCGCCATCCATTTCCGCCCGGCCATGCCACGGGTCAGGTTCCTTGCAAGGATCGCGGCCAGCACGGTGAAGACGAGGCAGAACAGGTAGGTCGCCCACGGCGCCGTCTCCGCCCCGGTGATCGGGATGCCGAACAGGGTCCGCTCCGGCGCGCTGATCTGGCCCGAGGCCGAGTAGTTGTAGAACCACGGCACCCGGTTGAACAGCCACACGAGGAAGAACTGCGCCGCCAGCGTCGCCACGGCAAGGTAGAACCCCTTGATCCGCAAGGAGGGCAGGCCGAACAGCACGCAGACCCCGGCGGTAATGCCGCCCGCGATGATCACGTGAAAGAAGATGTTGATCTCGGGAAAGCTGGTCATCAGCTTGTAGACGGAATAGGCCCCCACCGCCATGAACCCCCCGGTGCCAAGGCTGACCTGCCCGCAGAAACCCACGAGGATGTTCAGCCCGATCGCCGCGATGGCATAGATCAGGAAGGGCAGGAAGATCGCGTTCACCCAGTAGTCGTTGACCAGAAACGGCACCACGGCAAAGGCCACCAGCAGAACCGCGTAATACCGGTACCGGTCGAACTTGATCGGAAAGGTCTGCGCGTCGTCCTGGTAGGACGTTTTGAAGTCGCCTGCTTCACGATAGAACATTTCAGACACTCTCCCCGAAAATTTCGTCGCGCTTCACGGCGCGGTTGGGGGCCTTTGCATAGCCCGTTTCTTCCGAATGCCGCACCAGCCACAGGTAGGCCAGCATGCCAACCCCGCCCCCGGCGGCGGCCAGCAGTGCGGCAATGACCATCTGGCCGTCGGCCTCGGCCGTCAGCGCGAGATAGCCGAAGGCCCAGAAGCCCGACCACGCCACGACATTGGCAATGGCGATCACCTGTTTCATGCCGGCTCTCCCCCCTCGAACTCGGCCGCGTCGCCGGGCCAGTCCTCGCCCTGCGGCCCGACAAGGCAGAACCGGTGGCCGGTCGGCGCTTCCATCACGATCCAGTTCTCAAGCCGGGCGACCTCCGTCGCGCCCAGCCCCTTCAGCCGCGCGCACTCGGCTTCCTTGTCGTCGGTCTCGATATCGAGATGCACACGCGGTTCGTGATCGACGGCCTGAAGCAGCACCTTGGGGTGGCCCGTATGCCCGTCGAACGCCACATACTTGCCCTCTTCGTCCGGCTCGGCCTTCTTGCCCAGCATCGCCGACCAGAAGGCCGTGGCCTCCGTCAGGTCGTCGGTCTTGCAGTCGATGCAGACCACGCTGATGCGCGATTTGTGGGTCATGCCGCCTCGCGCCCCCTCATGATCAGTCTTCCTTCGTTGCGATCAGCGCGGCGATGCTGATCAGCGCGGTCATCCCGCTCAGGAACAAACCACCGAGTATTGCGCCGTAGCGAACGGGATGCATGCTCTGATATGCGAACCTGTCGTGCCGCAGCATGAAGTTGTGAAACGTCACGTCCACGAGCAGAGTGAATATCCACCCCAGCGCGAGCAGCGAACCGATCAGCAACGCCCAGAGCACGCACCTGCCCCAAGTCACCCCTACACCCGTTCAATAATCTTCTCCCCAAACAGGCCCTGCGGCCGGAAGACGAGGAACAGAAGCGCCAGCACATAGGCGAACCAGATCTCCGTCGCTCCGCCGAGGTAGGGCGCGCCGATGGCGAACTCGAACAGCTTCTCGCCCACGCCGATCACCAGCCCGCCGACAATGGCGCCGGGGATCGAGGTGAACCCGCCCAGCATCAGCACCGGCAGCGCCTTGAGCGCGATCAGCGACAGCGAGAATTGCACGCCCGACTTGGTGCCCCACACGATCCCCGCGACCAGCGCCACGAACCCCGCCAGAGACCAGACCATCACCCAGATGAAGTTGAGGCTGATGCCCACCGACAGCGCCGCCTGGTGGTCGTCGGCCACGGCCCGCATGGCGCGGCCCTGCTTGGTGTATTGTGCAAAGATCACCAGCGCGATCACCAGAAGCGCGGCCACGCCCGTCGCCACGATGTCGAGATTGTCGATGAAGAAACCATAGCCGAACATCTCGTAGGTGACCTCGTCGATCATCAGGTTGATACCCTGCGGCAGGCCCACGTCGAGCGTCTTGATATCGGCACCCCACATGATGTCGCCGAACCCTTCGAGGAAATAGGCAAGCCCGATGGTGGCCATGAAGAGGATGATCGGCTCCTGGTTCACGAGGTGGTTGAAGATCAGCTTGTTCACCGCCCAGGCCAGCGCGATCATCACCAGCATGGTCAGCAATATCGCCGCCAGCGCCGGCACGTGCCAGCCGAAGTGATGCACCTCCGTGCCGAAGATGGCGTTGATCAGGTGGGCAAAGGGCACCTGCCCCTCCATGACCCCCACCAGCGTCAGCGCGGCGAAGAGGGCAAGCACGCCCTGAGCGTAGTTGAAGATGCCGCTGGCCTTGAAGATCAGCACGAAGCCCAGCGCCACCAGCGCGTACAACACCCCGGCCATCAGCCCGTTCAGGAAGACCTCGATTCCCCATATCAGCTGCTCAGGCATTTGCGCTCTCCCCAATCCTGCCGCCGGTGGCGCGCACCGACGCGATACCGACAAAATACCGACGTGATACCGACGTTGCGAAATCAGTCATGAGCCACCCCCAGATAGGCGTCGATCACGTCCTGATTGTTGCGCACCTCGTCGGGGGTGCCGTCGCCGATCTTCTTGCCGTAATCCATCACCACGACCCTGTCCGACAGGTCCATGACCACGCCCATGTCATGCTCGATCAGAACGATGGTGGTGCCGAATTCATCATTCACATCAAGGACAAAGCGGCTCATGTCCTCTTTCTCCTCGACGTTCATGCCCGCCATGGGCTCGTCCAGCAAAAGGATCGACGGCTCGGCGGCCAGCGCGCGGGCCAGCTCGACCCGTTTTTTCAGGCCGTAGGGCAGGCGCCCCACCGGCGTTTTCCGGATCGACTGGATTTCGAGGAAATCGATGATCTTCTCCACGGCCTCCCGGTTCTCGACCTCTTCGCGCTCGGCCTTGCCCTTCCAGATCGCCTGCGCCAGAAGGCCCGACTTCATCTGCCGGATACGGCCCGTCATCACGTTGTCGAGCACGGTCATCCCCTCGAACAGCGCGATGTTCTGGAAGGTACGCGCGATGCCTTGCCGCGCGATCTGGTAGGGCTTCATCGGCGGCCGCTTCTGGCCATTGTAGAACACCTCGCCCTCCTGCGGGTTGTAGAAGCCGCTGATCACGTTCAGCATGCTCGACTTGCCCGCGCCGTTCGGCCCGATGATCGCCCGGATCTCGCCCTCGCGGATGTCGAAGCTGATATCCTTGATCGCCACCACGCCGCCGAAGCGCAGCGTGATGTTCTTCATCTCCATCACCACCCCGCCGATCTTGCGGCCGTCCTCGGTGGTAAATCCCTCGGTCGCGTCAAGCATGCTGGTATTCCTCGATAAACCGGGCCGGCAGGGCGCGCTGTGCGGGTTGCGCTCGGTCCATGCATCGGCGGTTAGCTGTTTTGCGTTCAAAGTCCTCGCACCACGCGGGCGGAGCGGCCGGTTGCGTCCGCGCTTCGGATTCGCCCCCGCGGTAACCTTTCGTTAACCTCATTCCGCCGCCACCTTCTCGGGCGCGTCGACCGGCACGACCTTGGCGTCGATGATCTTGAGCGTCGCGCTGATATAGCCCTTGCGGCCATCCTCATAGGTCACTTCCGTCCGCGTGCTGATCTCCTCCGACCCGTCATACAGCGCCGTCAGCAAGTCCTCGAACTTCTCGCCGATCACACCCCGCCGCACCTTGCGCGTCCGGGTCATCTCGCCATCATCGGCGTCCAGCTCCTTGTGCAGCACAAGGAAGCGATGCACTTGGCAATGCGCCAGCATCGGGTCTTCCGACAGGCTGCGATTGACCTCCTCCACATGCTCGCGGATCGTCTCCAGCACGCGGGGATGCCCGGCCAGTTCCTGATAGGAGCCATAGCCGATATTGTTTCGCTCGGCCCAGTTGCCCACCGCCGTCAGGTCGATATTGATGAAGGCCGCGCATTCCGTCCGTTCATTGCCAAAGACCACGGCCTCGAGGATATTGGGGAAGAATTTCAGTTTGTTTTCAACGTACTTGGGCGCGAACATCTTGCCGTCGGCCATCTTGCCCACATCCTTGGCGCGGTCGATGATCCGCAGATGCCCGGTGCCTTCCTCGAAGAACCCGGCATCGCCCGTGGCCACCCAGCCCTCGGCATCCTTGGTCGAGGCGGTGCTGTCGGCGTTCTTGTAGTATTCCTCGAACACGCCGGGGCTGCGATAGAACACCTCGCCATTCTCGGCGATACGGATCTCCACGCCGGGCGCAGGCACGCCCACGGTATCCGACCGCACCTCGCCATCGGGCTGCACGGTGATGAAGACCGAAGCTTCGGTCTGGCCGTAAAGCTGCTTCAGGTTGATCCCCAGCGAGCGGTAGAAATCGAAGATCTCCGGCCCGATCGCCTCGCCCGCCGTGTATCCCACGCGCACCCGGCCAAAACCCATCGTATCCTTCAGCGGGCCATAGACGCACAGGTCGCCCAGCCAGTATTTGAACCGGTCCCAGCCGCTCACCTTCTTGCCGTCAAGGATCGCCGGGCCCACGCGGCGGGCATGTTCCATGAAATACCGGAACATCCGCTGTTTCATCCGGCTGGCATCCTCCATCCGGATCATCACGTTGGTCAGCTGCGTCTCGAACACCCGCGGCGGGGCGAAGTAATAGGTCGGCCCGATCTCGCGCAGGTCGGTCTGCATCGTGTCGGCGCTTTCCGGGCAGTTCACGCAGAACGCGCACCAATAGGCCTGCCCGATCGAGAAGATGTAATCGCCCACCCATGCCATCGGCAGATAGGCCAGAACCTCGTCTTCCTTGCGCAGGTGGTCGAACTCGGCCGAGGATTTCGACGCCTCGATGATGTTGCGGTTCGACAGGACCACGCCCTTGGGCTTGCCCGTCGTGCCCGAGGTATAAAGCATCACGCAGGTGCTGGCATAATCCAGCTTCTCGCGCCGCGCCTTCAGCTCTTCGAAGAACGTGTCCCGCGCGGCACGGCCCTCGTCCTGAACCTTGGAATACTGGTGCAGCTTGCTGTGATCGTATTTCCGAAGGCCCCGCGGATCGACATAGATCATGTGCTCGAACTGCTGAAGCTTGTCCTGAATGTCGATGATCTTGTCGACCTGCTCCTGGTCCTCGACGATGGCAAACCGCGCGCCGCAATGGTCCATCACATAGGCCATCTCGTCCGCCGCCGCGTCCTGATAGACCGGCACGGGGATGGCGCCCACCGACTGCGCGGCGACCATCGACCAGTAGAAATGCGGCCGGTTGCGCCCGGCAATGGCGATGAAGTCGCCCTCGTCCACCCCGAGGGTCAGCAGGCCAAGCGCCAGCGCCTCGATCTCCTTCTCGGTCTCGGCCCATGTCCAGCTTTGCCAGATGCCGAATTCCTTTTCCCGATAGGCGGGGCGATGTGCGAACTGGCTTGCGTTTCGCTGCAATAGCGCCGGAATGGACCGAAGCCCATCCGCCGCCTGTGACGACTTACCCAAGATTTCTCCTCCCTTTGTCCGCAATGCGAACAGACCGCCTTTGGGGGCGATTCATTCCCCAATAAAGCGTGGGTCCGAGCGTTGCCGTCAACTTTTTCCTGAAGATTTCTCAAACCTTACGAATTGTAACAAGCCGCGCGGCAAGGCTTGACACCGCCCGGCCCCGGCCGGACTCTGCCTTTTCCCGGCAATCGCACCATGGAGGAGGCGCGCATGGCACGGCCCAGGCTGGACTTCTGGTTCGAGTTCGCCTCGACCTATTCCTATCTCAGCGCCATGCGCCTGCCGGGGCTGGCGCAGGCGGCGGGGGTCGACGTGGTGTGGCGGCCTTTCCTGCTGGGCCCGATTTTCAACAGCCAGGGCTGGAAGACCTCGCCGTTCAATATCTATCAGGTGAAGGGCAATTACATGTGGCGCGACATGGCGCGCCGGGCCGAAAGATTCGGGCTGGATTTTCACAAGCCCGATCCCTTTCCGCAGAACGGCCTTCTGGCCGCCCGCGTGGCGCAGGCCGCGCCGGAGGGGGCGGCGAAAGTCGCGTTCTGCCAGAACGTCTATCTCATGGAGTTCGCCGAGGCGCAGGACATTTCCGACCCCGAGGTGATTGCCGCCTGCATTAGCCTGGCAAAGCTGCCCGAGGGCCTCATCGACACGGCGCAATCCGACGAGACCAAGCACGCCCTGCGAGTGGCCACCGAGGAAGCGGGCCGGCTCGGAATTTTCGGCGCGCCGAGTTTCGTGGTCGGAGACGAACTCTTCTGGGGAGATGACCGGCTGGAAGAGGCGCTTGAATGGGCGGCCCGAGATGGCTGACACGCCGCAGACCGACATGATGACCATGGCCGGGCTGAACCTGATTCAGCAGGCCCTGACGATTTATGACCGCGATTTGCAACTGGTCACCTGCAACCAGCGCTTCCGCGACATGTTCAACCTGCCCGAGGCGCTGTGCACCCCCGGCGCGTCATTCGAGGACACGATCCACCACCTCGTCACGCGCGGCGAATACGGTCCGGTCGAGGATATCGAAGCCGCCGTGCAGGCACGGGTCGAGACCGCAATGGCCTTCAAGCCGCATTACATGGAACGCACCCGTTCGAACGGGCGCATGATCTCGGTCGAGGGTTCGCCGCTCCCGCAGGGGGGATGGGTTGCCGTCTATACCGACATCACCCGCGTCAAGCAGCAGGAGGCGCTGCTCCGCGCCCGGTCGGAGGAGCTGTCGGGCCAGCTTCTGGGTTATTCCGAGGAACTGGCGGCCACCAACCGCCGGCTGCAGGCCACCATCACCGCGCTGGAAGAGGCGCAGCGCCAGCTGACCGAATCCGAGGCGCGCACCCGACTCACGACCGAGATGATGCCCGCCCATATCGCCCATGTCGGCGGCGACCGGCGTTACACCTATTCCAACCGCCGGCTCAGCGCCGTGCTGCCCGGTTCCAAATCCGACATCATCGGCCTGCCCATCGACGAGGCGCTCGATAGGGCGGCCTATGGCATGATTCGCGAACGGCTCGACGCGGCCTTCGCGGGCGAGGCTTCGGTGTTCGAGTTCACCCACGAGCCCAGCTCGCGCCGTATCCGCACGGCCTTCACGCCCGATGAAACGCAGGGCGGCGTCTATCTTCTGTCGATGGACGTCACCGAAGAGGCCCAGACCCGTGCCGCCCTGCAACAGACGCGGCGGCGCGAGATGGCGGCGCAACTGACCAGTGGCATGGCGCATGATTTCTCGAACCTGCTGACCATCATCCTCGGGATGCAGTCCAAGCTGCAACGGATGGACCTGCCGGAAGAGGCCAGCGGCCTGATCGCCGCCACGATCTCGGCGGCGCGACGGGGCGGCGGGCTGCTCAACCGGATCGCCGACATGACCGGCCCGCGCGAACACATCGCCCGGCCCACCAACCTGCCGGCCTTCCTGTCCGATCTGGAAACGCTGGCGCTGTCGACCCTGCCGGAGGGGGTGCACCTGTCGATCAACAACCTGACCGACGCCCCGGCCTACAGCCTCGATACGGGGATGCTGCAGGATTCCCTGCTCAACCTCGTGATCAACGCGCGCGATGCCTGCGGCGCCACGGGCCGGATCACGCTCACCGCCCGTAGCGTGCGCGAGACATGGCTCGAATTCACCGTCGAGGATACCGGCCCCGGCTTTTCCGAACAGGCGCTGCAACACGCCCTTGCGCCGTTCTTCACGACGAAAGGCGGCGAAGGCTCGGGGCTTGGCCTTGCCATGGTCTATGACATGACCAAGCTGGCGGGTGGCCGGGTGCACCTGTCGAACACCGAGAGTGGCGGGCGCGTTGCCATTCGCTTGCCCCTGCGCGTGGCCAAGGGAGGCGAGGCGCCCGGGCTGGTGCTTCTGGTCGAGGACAGCCCCGATCTGCGCGACACGATCCGCGAGATGCTGCGCGAGGCCGGCCACATGGTGATCGAGGCGTCGAGCGCGGGCGAGGCCCTGTCGCTGCTGGCGGAACTGCCGGAGATCTCGGCCCTTCTGTCTGATATCTCGCTCGAGGGCGACCAGACCGGGCTCGACCTTCTCGACGCGCTGCCCGACGGGCATTGCCCGGCCTACCTGATGACCTCGCTGCCGCCCGACGATCCGCTGCACCGCGCCGCGCGCCAGCGCGCGCCGGTCCTTCGCAAACCCTTCGCCGCCGCCGAGCTTGCGGCGCTTCTGGCCACGGGGGCCGCCGCATGAGCGCTCCGCTGGTTACCATTCTCGACGACGAGCCCGCGATCCGGTCGATGCTGTCGGATGCGCTGGAGGAGGCGGGGTTCCGCACCATGGCCTTTTCCCGCGCGACCGAGTTCGAGGCGGCGATCCGGCAGACCAAGCCGGATGTCTGCCTTGTCGACCTGTCGCTGCCTGACCGCGACGGGCTGACGCTGGTGCACCGGCTGGCGCTGGAGCAGGGGGCGACGGTCATCATCATTTCCGGCCGGGCGCAGGTGCAGGACCGGGTGACGGGGCTGGAACTGGGGGCCGACGATTACATCATCAAGCCCTTCGACCCGGCCGAGGTGGTGGCCCGCATCCGCGCCCGCCTGCGCCGCGACACACCGACGCCGCAAACCGGGGATACCGCCCGCTTCCACGGCTGGACCGCCCATTTCGACCGCTACGCGCTGGAGGACGAGACCGGCGCCGAAACCCCGTTCTCCCACGCCGAGGGCGAGGTGCTGCGGCTGTTCCTCGAACGGCCCAAGCGGCTGATTTCCCGGCAGGCTATGCAGGAGGCGCTCGGCGGCGCGGCGGGCGACAGTTTCGACCGGGCGATGGACGTGCGCATCTCGCGCCTGCGCACGAAGCTGCGCGAAGACCCCAAGAACCCGCGCCTGATCAAGACGATCTATGGCGCCGGGTACATCTTCCTCGGCGATGTCGACTGGGGCTGAGCCTCAGCCGATCATCTGCCGGACATAGGGCAGCATACCCGCCGCCGCGATTCCGACGCCGATCCCCAGCGCCACGCGCACCGGCGCCTCGCCGATCCTCGGGCTGAGCCCGCCCAATACGCCGCAGATGGCGCCGAAATAGACAAGTCCGATGATGTCCAACGTTATCCCCTCCCGGTGTCTTGCGGGCGCCATCATACCGGGCGAGGGGCGTTTGCAAAGCAAAGTGACCGTCAGCAGATACGCCCCACGGCCCCCGCCATGACCTTCAGCCCGGTCACGAGATCGGCCTCGTCGGTGTCTTCCTCGAACGCATGGCTGATTCCGCCGATGGAGGGCATGAACAGCATCGCCGCCGGCATCAGCTTTGCCACGTTCGTAGCATCGTGCAGCGCGCCCGACGGTATGTCGCGCCAGCGCCCCGGCGCCTCCGCCTCGGCGCTCTCCTGCAACGCCTTCCGCAGGGGCGGGGCCATGTCCACCGGCTCCAGCCCCAGCATCGGCCCGAAGTCCAGACCAAGGCTGAATTCCTGCGCCACCTCCTCGGCCGTTGCGCGGATGGTCTCTTCCATGCGGACCAGCCGGTCGCCCTCGCCATCCCGCCACTGCATCGAGAACACGCATTCCCCCGGCACGATGGAATGCGCGTCCGGGTGCAGCCGGACATAGCCGATGGTCCACACGGTCTGGGGCGTCACCACGTTGCGGAACCGGTCGTTGATGCGCTGGTTGAAGGCCGAAAGCCCCTGAAACGCGTCGCGGCGCAGGTGCATCGGCGTCGTGCCGGCGTGGTTCTGCTGTCCCGTCAGGGTGATGCGCATGTCGCGGATGCCGACGATGCCACTCACCACGCCCACCGCCTCGCCCGCCTGTTCCAGCCACGGACCCTGCTCGATATGCATTTCCAGAAAGCCGGTGAAGCGCGCCGGGTCGATGAAATCGCCGGCCAGGTGCGCCATCGACGCGCGCGCCTTGGCCAGTGTCACGCCCTCGCGGTCGGTCAGTGCGTCGGCCTCCTCCAGCGACAGCGCGCCGGACCAGACCGTGCTGCCGGTGGTCACGCCGAACCGGCCCTCCTCATCCTGAAACGACACGCAGGACACCGGCGGCCCGCCCGCCTCCTTCGCGGCGCGGGCAATCTCCAGCCCGGCCATCGCGCCCAGAGCGCCATCGAGCCAGCCGCCCTCGGGTTGGCTGTCGGTATGGCTTCCGACAAGCAGGCTTTGCCCCTCGGCAATCCCGAAGACCGACCCCATAGGATCGACCCGCGCCTCGAGGCCCGCCGCTTCGATCTTGCCGATCAGCCATTCCCGCGCCGCCACGTCCGCCTCGGAATAGGCCGGCCGAACCACGCCCTTGCCCACGCCCGCGGCGCCAAACTGCCGCAACTCGTGCAGCTCCGACAGGATCCGTTCGGGATCAACATCGATCATCGCGCACACCTTCTGCTTTCACTGTTCCACAAATACTCATGGACCAGCGATTGCAGCAAGCGGGGCGGCGTCGGTTCGCGTTACTCCGCTGCCACCTGCTCGGGATCGACCGCTTCGACCTTCACCGCCGAGTATTTGAACTCGGGGATCTTGCCGTAGGGGTCGAGCGCCGGGTTGGTCAGGATGTTCGCCGCCGCCTCCACATAGGCGAAAGGCAGGAACACCATGTCGGGCGCGATGGCGCGGTCGGCGCGGGCCATGACCTCGATGCTGCCCCGCTTGGTGGTCAGGCGGATCATGCCGCCCGGCTCCACCCCCAGCTTGCGCAGGGTCGAGGGGTGCAGCGAGCAGTTGGCCTCGGGCTCCACCGCGTCCAGAACCGAGGCGCGGCGGGTCATCGAGCCGGTGTGCCAGTGTTCCAGCTGCCGCCCGGTGGTCAGGACCATCGGATACTCCGCGTCAGGCACATCGTCCGGCGGGATAACGCTTGCGGGCGTGAAGCGCGCGCGGCCCTCGCTGCGCGGGAAGCCGTCGCCGAAGACGATGGGCTGGCCGGGATCCTCGGGCGAAAGCGACGGGTAGGTCACCGCGTTCTCGGTTTCCAGCCTGTCCCAGGTGATGTTGTCGAAGGACTTCATGTTCCGCTTCATCTCGGCGAACACGTCCGCCGGGCTGTCATAGCGCCAGTCCAGCCCGATGCGCCGGGCCAGCTCGACGGTGATGGCCCAATCCTCGCGCGCCTCGCCCGGAGGCGACACGGCGGGGCGGCCCATCTGGACCTGCCGGTTGGTGTTGGTGACGGTGCCCGACTTCTCGTAGAAGGCCGAGGCGGGCAGGATCACGTCGGCATAGTTCGCGGTTTCGGTGAGGAAGATGTCCTGCACCACGAGGTGTTCCAGCTTGGCCAGCGCATCGCGGGCATGTTCGACATCGGGGTCCGACATGGCCGGATTCTCGCCGAGGATATACATGCCACGGGTGTTGCCGGCATGGACGTCATCCATGATCTCGGTGACGGTCAGGCCCTTCTCGCTTGAGAAATCGCCCGACTCCCAGACCTCGGTGAACGCCTTGCGCACGCCGTCATCGGTGACTGGCTGGTAGTCGGGCAGGAACATCGGGATCAAGCCGGCATCCGAGGCGCCTTGCACGTTGTTCTGGCCGCGCAGCGGGTGCAGCCCCGTGCCGGGCCGGCCCACATGGCCGCACATCAGCGCCAGCGAAATCAGGCAGCGCGAGTTGTCGGTGCCGTGGATATGCTGGGAAATGCCCATGCCCCAGAAGATCATGCCCCGCTTGGCGGTGGCGAAGTCGCGGGCGACCTCGCGCAATGTCTCGGCGGGAATGCCGCAGAGCGCTTCCATCTTCTCGGGCGGGAACTGGGCGAGGTGGTCCTTCTCGGCTTCCCAGTTCTCGGTGAAGGCCTCGATATACTGCTGGTCGTAAAGCTTTTCCTCGACGATCACGTGCATGATCGCATTCAGCATCGACACGTCGGCGCCCGGCTTGAACTGCAGCATATGAGTGGCGAAGCGGCGCAGGCCCACGCCGCGCGGATCCATCACGATCAGCTTGCCGCCACGCTTGGTGAACTGCTTGAAATAGGTCGCGGCGACGGGGTGGTTCTCGACCGGGTTGGCGCCGATGACGATGGCCACGTCGGCATTCTCGATCTCGTTGAACGTCGCGGTCACGGCGCCGGAACCGACATTCTCCATCAGCGCGGCGACCGAGGAGGCATGGCACAGACGGGTGCAATGGTCGACATTGTTATGGCCAAAGCCCTGCCGGATCAGCTTCTGGAAGAGATAGGCCTCTTCGTTGGTACACTTGGCGCTGCCGAAGCCCGCGACGGACTTGCCGCCATGCGCGTCCTTGAGCGTCTTGAGCCCGCCCGCGGCAAAGCTCATCGCTTCGTCCCAATCGGCCTCGCGGAAGAATTCCTGCCAGTTCGACGGATCGACGTTCAGCCCTTTCTCGGGCGCGTCGTCGCGGCGGATCAGCGGCTTGGTCAGGCGGTGCGGGTGATGGATATAGTCAAAGCCGAACCGGCCCTTGACGCACAGCCGCCCCTCGTTTGCCGGGCCGTTGATGCCGTCGACAAATTTCACCTTGCCGTCCTTGACCTTCAGGCTGACCTGACAGCCCACGCCGCAGAACGGGCAGACGCTTTGGACCTCGTCGTCGTAATCGGCGCTGTCGCCCACCTGCGCGTCGTCCAGCACGGTGGCCTCCATCAGCGCGCCGGTCGGGCAGGCCTGCACGCATTCGCCGCAAGCCACGCAGGTCGATTCGCCCATCGGGTCATCGAAATCGAAGACGGGGTACGCATCGTGCCCGCGACCGGCCATGCCGATCACGTCATTCACCTGAACCTCGCGGCAGGCGCGGACGCACAGGTTGCACTGGATGCAGGCATCGAGGTTGACGCGCATCGCCACGTGGCTGTCATCCAGAAGCGGCACGCGATCCTTCTCGAGCTTCGGAAAGCGGCTTTCGGTCACACCCTGAAGCTTCGCCATGTCCCACAGGTGGCTCGACTTGTCATGCGCCTCGTTCTGTTCGGGCTGGTCGGCCAGCAGCATCTCGACCACCAGCTTGCGGGCGTTTTCCGCCCGGGCCGAGTTGGTGGTGACGTTCATGCCGTCCTTGGCTTCGCGGATGCAGGAGGCGATAAGCGTGCGCTCGCCCTCGACCTCGACCATGCAGGCGCGGCAGTTGCCGTCGGGGCGATAGCCCGGCGCCGGCTTGTGGCACAGGTGCGGAATCACCAGCCCGCGGCCATGGGCCGCTTCCCAGATCGTCTGGCCGGCCTCGGCTTCGACTTCCTTGCCATCCAGCGTGATCTTGATCGTGTCGGACATGGGGCGCCTCCTTTGTCGCGCATGTTAGACCATGTGTGCGCGATTTCGAGTCCGACAATCCCGACACCTCGCAATGGATTTGCGCCACGGCGGCCTCATCATGTTTCCGATGGGACACACCGGCGGTCGGCGCGCCGGGTGACGAGGTTGCAACACGAGTCATTGGTGAACGGTGAAACACACGGCCTGCTTTCATCTTTCCCGAAATACTCCCGCCGGAGGCGTCCCCGACCTCGCAACCCGCGCTGAAGCCGGTTTTTTTCTCCAACGGCGCTTCACCCTCCCGGATCGGGGCGCTAGGGTGCGCCGCGACGTATTTTGGGGAGAGCCGGGTGGCGGAAATCATTCTGGTTCGGCACGGGCAGGCGAACAGCCATGCCACCGATGACGAGAGCTATGACAGGCTGTCCGATCTCGGGCGGGAGCAGGCCCGGTGGCTGGGCGCGCATCTGCGCGAGACCAACCCGCATTTCGATGCCGTCATCACGGGCACCCTGTCGCGCCAGACCGAAACCGCGCTGGAGATGGGCTATGACATCACCAAGCAGGACGCGCGGCTCGACGAGTTGAGTTATTTCGCCATGGCCACGGCGATGGAAGCCCAGCACGGCATTCCCTCTCCACGAGATCCCACTGAATTTGCCATCCACCTGCCGCAGGTCATCACCCACTGGACCGAGGGCCGCCTGACCACGGTGCCCGAGACCTATCCGCAGTTTTCCGAGCGGGTGACGGCGGTGGTAGACGAGCTGTGCGGCGGCAACGGGCGCATCCTGATCGTGACCTCCGGCGGGGTGATCGGGATGGCGATGCGCCACGCGCTGGGGCTGGAGAACAGCGGGATGGCCAAGATGATGCTGCAGATCATGAACAGTTCGTTGCACCGGCTGCATTACGTGCACGACATGCTGATGGTGGGCACGTTCAATGCCACCCCGCATCTGGACGCGCCAGACCGGGCCCATGCCCGCACCTTTGTCTGAGGAAACAGAATGACGCATCTATGGGTCCGCGCCGAGCAGCGGGAGAACGAGGAACGTGTGGGGATCACGCCGGCCGGCGCGGCGGAGCTGATCGCGCAAGGCATGCGGGTGACGGTCGAGGACAGCGCGACGCGTATCCTGCCGATCGACGGGTACAGGGAGGCGGGCTGCGAGGTGGCGCCGGAGAATAGCTGGCCCGACGCGCCGCGTGATGCGATCATCTTCGGGCTCAAGGAACTGCCTGATGACGGCACGCCGCTGCCGCATCGGCACATCATGTTCGGCCATGCCTTCAAGGGCCAGTTTGCCGGTCGCCGCCTGCTGGAGCGGTTCAAGGCGGGGGGCGGGATGCTCTATGATCTCGAATACCTCGTGGATGAGAGCGGCCGGCGCGTGGCGGCTTTCGGCTACTGGGCGGGCTATGCCGGGGCGGCGGTGTCGCTCAAGGCGTGGGCGGCGCAGAAACAGGGCGGTATCTGCCCGCCTGTGAGCACGTGGCGCGACAAGGGTGCCCTTCTGTCCGACCTGACCGCCGATCTCGACAGCGCGGGCGCGACGCGGCCCACCGCCATCGTGATCGGTGCAATGGGGCGGGTCGGCACCGGTGCCGCGGACCTGTGCGAAGCGATGGGGATCAGCTCCACCCGGTGGGACATGGACGAGACCGCCTCCGGCGGACCGTTCCCCGAGATCCTCGAGCATGACCTGTTCTTCAACTGTATCCTCGCCCGCCCCGGCACGCCCGTCTTCGTGCCGTCATCGGCCCTGACGGCCGACCGCACGCTTTCCCTCGTGGGCGATATCGCCTGCGATCCAGACAGCGATTACAACCCGCTGCCGGTCTATGACGAGGCAACAACATGGGCCGCGCCCGCCGTGCGGGCCCATGACGATCCGCCGCTGGACATCATGGCGATCGACAACCTGCCGTCGCTTCTGCCGCTGGAATCGTCGGAAGACTTTGCCGAACAGCTCTTGCCCTCGCTCAAGGCATTGGACAAGTTGCGCGAAAATGTCTGGGGCCGGGCCGAGGCCACGTTCCGGACCCATCTGAAGGAGGTCTGAGACATGACGATACATTGGTGCGGCACCGGTCTTTCCGCCATCCCCGGCCTGCGGCGGCTGATCGAGAGCGGGCAGCCTGTCAGGGTCTGGAACCGGACCGTCGACAAGGCGCGGGACGCGGTGGGCGACCTGACCGACAATATCGCCGCCTTCGACTTCGATCAGCTCTCCTCCGAAACCGAGGAAGGCGATCTGGTCGTCTCGATGCTTCCGGGTGACTGGCACGTGCCGATTGCCGAGATGTGCATCAACCACGGGGCGCATTTCGTCTCTTCCTCCTACATCGCGCCGGAGATGCGCGAGCTGCACGCCAAGGCGCTTGTGCGCGGGGTGTGCTGTGTCAACGAGGTCGGGCTCGATCCGGGGATCGACCACCTGATGGCGCATCACCTTGTCACCGATTACCGCGGGTCGGACGAGTTTTCGCCCGAGAATGACCTGTCCTTCACCTCCTATTGCGGCGGAATCCCGAAACACGCCAACGCGTTCCGCTACAAGTTCAGTTGGTCGCCGCTCGGCGTTCTGAAGGCGCTGTGCTCGCCCTCCCGGTCGATCCGGAACTTTACCGAATTGCAGGTGGCCCGCCCGTGGGATGCGATTTCCAGCTATGACGCGCCACTGCCCACGCCGGAAACCTTCGAGGTTTATCCGAACCGCGACAGCGTGCCCTTCATCGAGGATTACCGGTTCGACCCGTCGTGGCGGGTGAAGGAGTTCGTGCGCGGCACGCTGCGCCTCAACGGCTGGACGGAGGCGTGGAAGGATATCTTCGCCGAGGTCGAGACGCTCGAGGGCGCGGCCGGCGACGAAAGGCTGCGCGAGATGTCCGAGCAGTTCTGGAACGAGCACGCCTATGACGAGGGCGAGCCCGACCGCGTGGTGCTCTGCGTCTCGCTCAAGGCCGAGCGCGAGGGCGTGCCTGTCTGGCACAAGACCTTCGTGATGGATGCCTGGGGCGACGAGCGCGGCACGGCGATGGCGCGGCTGGTGTCGATCCCGGTGTCGCTGGCGATCGAGGCGGTGCTGAACCGCGAGATCCCCGCCGGCGTGTCGCCCGCACCGCATGATCCGCGACTTGTGCTGCGATTCCTTGGCGAGGTTGATCGGCTGGCGCAGCATCTGCAGGTGGTCAACCACCTCTAACACCGGTCAGGCGCTGAAGCTGGCCTCGGAATAGAGCAGTGTCATGTGCGGGTTGATGGCGCGTTCGCCGTGATGGGGCGGGCCTTTTAGAAGGGTACAGACGGCATTGTGCAGGGCTGCGAGGTCCTCATGCCCGAGCCGGGGCATGTCATCGGTTCCGCCTTCGGTCTGGCCATGCGCGCCGAGGATCTCGATATCCTCCGGCAGGCTGTCGAGCAGCGATTCAAGCGTTGCCCGGTAGGCCGGGAGGGAGGCGCCGGGCGTCTGGGCGTAAAGCGCCCCGCGATAGAGGAAATCGGCGGCGTAGAGCCGGTTCCGGGCGGGCTCCCATAGGGAAACGGAGTCCGGCGAATGGCCCGGGGTGTGCAGCACGTGAAGGTGGCGCAGGCCCACTTGCAGAACCTCGCCGATCCCGGCCCAATGATCGACGGAGAAGTTTGGCGGCGAAAGGTTCTCGTAATGGCCGAGATACGCCTCTTCCGTGGGCGTCAGTGTGTCATCCGGCGCCATCGTCCGCAGCATGGGCAAGTCGGTCACGATGACCGGGCCGACCTCGTACACGCCGCCGAGATGGTCGAAATGCATATGCGAGGGGAAAGCGCGGGTCGAAGCGGCGGTATGGCGCGCCACCAGCGACCCGATGGGCCTCCGGCCCGAGCCGGTGTCGAATAGCAGGCTTTTGCCCCCATCGGTGATCAGGTAGCTCCAGTTCTTCTGGTGGTAGGCCGGCTCTCCGATGGCGAGGGTGTCGCCATCGACCGGGCCCACCGCGAACCAGCCATCCTCCCACGCCAGCCCTTGGGCCAGAGTAACGCTCTCTATCGGCTGTTCGAGGTCGTCCATGCCGCTCACCCGGCATCCGCCACGAAACCGGCCGATTCGATCCCGGCCACGGCAAAGCCCTCGTCATATTCCCCGGCCTCGCCCGCCACCCCGACGGCGCCGAGCACCTTTCCACCCGAGTCGCGAATGAAAACGCCGCCCTTGCTGGCTGTCAGCGGCAGGCCGGAGCGGGCCAAAGCCACCTCGCGCACACCGTGAAACCAGTTCGGCGTTTCGTCGGCCCATTCCATCACGGTCTTGGTGGGTTTGCCGTAGAGGATGCAGGTGCGCGCCTTGGCCTCGGCGATATGGGCCAGCAGGGGCGCCGCATCCGGTTCTCTCAGCATGGCCAGCGGATGGCCGCCGGCATCGACGACGCAGACCGCGATCCGGCGCTCCGGGCCGGACCGGGTGCCGGACAGCGCGGTTTCGATGATTCGCAGGGCGGCGGGCAGGGAAAGGTCTGGCATGGGCTCGGCTTGCTTGGGGCTGTTCCCCAGAGCCTAGCACGGCCCGATCACGATAAAGAGGCGTTTTCTGCGAGGTCAGCCGCGGCGCACGAGGTCGTCTTCGTCATCGACAACCGAGATGCCCAGCTCGTCGAGCCCGTTCTCGAGATGATCCGACAAGTGCGGAGAGCCGAGGAGGTAATCGGCAGTCGGTGTCGTGGCCTCGTTCATCGCCGTGGCCTTCGCTTCCTCCAGCTCCTCGGCGCCGAAGCTGCCCCGACCGATCCACATCACGGCGACAAGGCTGGCCTGCTCCTCCTCGGTCAGGCGGTCGATGAAGGCGCGAAGCTCGGCCTCGGCGCGGCCAAGTTCGCGGGCCATAAGGATCACCTGGGCGATCTTGTAGCTGCTGATATCAAGCATGGGTCCACTCCCGTTCATACGTATGGCGAGGATCATTGCCTGTCAGCTTAGCGGGAGTCCTTGATTTCACGCAAACAGGCGGTAGTAGGCCCAGTTCGGCAGGAACCGCGACAGCCGGAATACCCAGCTGAAGGCGGCGGGAAAGTGCCGGTCGAAGGCGGATTTGTCGCGCATCAGGGTCATGACCTCGCCCGCGGCCTGTTCGGGGCTCATCAGGAAGGGCATGCGAAAGTCGTTCTTGTCGGTGAGCCGGGTCTTGATGAAGCCGGGGTTGGCAAGCTGCACCCGCACGCCCGTGCGCCACAGATCGGCGCGCATCGACTGGGCAAGCGCCATGACCCCGGCCTTGGACGGGGCATAGCCCACCGCCCCGGGCAGGCCGCGAAAGCCGGACAGCGAACCGGTGAGAACGACATGGCCATGGTCGCGTTCGACCATGCCGGGCACGACGTGCCCCAGCACGCGGAACGCGCCGGTGAAGTTGATGTCGGCCATCTTCACGCCATGCTCGACATTCCAGTCAGTGGCAGGCATGGGCCAATAGACGCCGGCGAGATAGACCAACCCGTCGACCTCTCCCACCTCCTGCGCGGCCTTTCGAACGCTTTCATCGTCGCTGACATCGATCGTTACCACCCGCGCGCGGCCGGGCAGGGCCGCCGCCACCTCCTCCAGCCGGTCCCGGTTCCGTGCGGAGAGGATAAGCGACGCCCCCTCGATGCTGAGCTTGTGAGCGAGCGCTTCGCCCAGCCCTTCGCTGGCGCCGACCAGCCAGTATGTTTTCCCCGAAAAATCAGTCAAATCGTATCCACCCTTCGCATTGTTGCCACCAGTTCAGCCACCTTGATCCCGAATTTGCGGAACTGGCTGCGGTTCACGATCGCCCCGTTCGGTGCAAGGTACATCCAATCGGTCACACGTAGCACGTGGCCCCCGGCTTCGCGCGGGAGGCGGATCGTGTAGTTGAGGTTCACGCTTGGTCCCTGTTGTTGCCCGCGACCATGACCGACCAGATCGTCGGCCTCGGCCCTGATGCGGCCGTCATTGCCCAGTTGCAGCCGCCATTCGCGTGTCTGGGTGGTGCCGCTGTCGTACAGGAAATATTCTTTCATCACGCCCCGGTTGCCCTCCCAGCTTGCCTCGAAGTCGCCCACGAACCGGGAGGCCACACGGCCAAGCGGGCCATAGATCACGCCCTCGCACCTGATCGGCCCGCTGAGATGCGTGCGCAGGTCAAAGGCCGGATTCTTACCAGCGTAATCGGCCGGGCGCTGGGCCGCAAAGCCCGCCGTCCGGTTGACGAAGATAAGGGCCGCCAACGCCACGACGACCCCGAGAAGGAAACATGTGAAGGGTGTCATGCCGTGACACTCCTTTCTTCGAAATTCGCCGTTGCCAACAGCCCGATCGCCAGCAGTTTCAGGCCGCAGGGAACCGCGCCGTAGAGGAGGCTGAGAAGCCAGAGCGCCTCGGCGCCGTTGGGCCCCCCGGCCGTGAACCCGCCCGCCTCAAGCAGGGGCAGCAGTGTGACTGCCGCGAAGGCCAGCGTGAATTTCGAGACGAATGACCACAGGCCGAACGCCTCGCTTGCGCCCGGTGATATCTCGGCCATGCGCCGGGCGAAGAGGGCGGGCAAGAGAGTCATGTCGGCCCCCAACGCCGCGCCGGAGGCAAGGCAGATCAGTCCGAAGGCCCATCCGTCGCCCGCGCCCAGCCAGATGGCGCTTCCGAACGAGAGGATCGACAGAACCATGCCGATCAGCAAGACGCGCCGTGCGCCCGCCGCCTCGGCCAGCTTGGCCCAGAAGGGCGCGGCCAGTGCGGCGGAGAGGAAGAAGAGCAACAGGAACGGGCCTTCCCAGCCCGGCGCCTGAAGACGGCTTTCCACGAAGAACAGGAAAAGGGTCGAACTGACGGCGACCGGGGCGGCATTGAACAACGCCACCAGCAAAAGCCTGCGGGCCACCGGGTCGCGCAGGACGGTGAAAAAGCCGTTTTCGCCGCTGTCGATCCGCGCACCGCGCCATTCCCGGTGCATGGCCCGGATCGCCACCGTGGCCAGCACGGCGAAGGCCAGCGCGAACCCGCCATATCCGCCGATCAGCACCGGGGCGACCGAGGCCGCGCATATCCCCAGAAGCGCGCCGGTTTCCCGCCAGCGGGCGAGTTGTAGATGACCCTGGCCGGTCAAATGCCCGGCGGATGACACCCCTTCGGCGTAAAAACAGATGGTCAGATAGCTGAAACTGGAGAAAACCAGCGTCAGCATGAGGGCGAACCACGCGAGCGGTGCGAAAAGAGGTTCGATCGCGAAGAGGCCCAGCATCGCGGACGCCATGATGATGACGGCGACGCCGACTGAAACCGCCCGCCTGTCCTGAAGCCGCGCCGCGAGCCGGCCTAGCAACGGGTCCTGCACCACGTCGATCAGCCTCAGCGCGAAGAGCACCGTTCCCAGCGCGGCGAGCGAAACGCCGTACTCGTCCACATAAAATTTGGGCGCGTGAATATAGAGCGGCAGCCCGGCTGCGGCCAGCATGGCGGCAAAGAGACCGAACGCGGGCAGGCGCGGCGCGGCAGTCACCGGCTGACCTCTTGGCTTGGCGGTTCGGGGCGAGTGCGGAACTGCGCGCCCTTCCACCACAGCTTCAACGCCTGCCAGTGAATGAGCGCCAGCACCCGGCGAGAGCCGAAGGGCCGCCGAAGGCAGGCGCGGATCAGACCTCGGTTGCTCAGGCGCTGCCGTTTTCCGACCAGCGTGGCCGTAACGCCCCCATTGCCGCCGGTGAAATCGATCCAGATGCCGATATGGTCGGGGCGCAGGTCGAAGCGGAACTCGTAGGCGCCCTCGACCCGCTGGAAGGGCGACACGTGCAGAACCTTTCGGGCGGTCAGCCGATCTTGGGCGCCGATCGGGGCAAGGTCGTCGCGATGGCAGAGATAGGAATGCCGGTCGCCATAGGTATTCGTGACCTCGGCGATTACCACCGGAACGGTGCCGTCGCTGTCACGGCAAATCCAGAAGGCGACCGGATTGAAGACATGGCCAAGGATGCGGGGCTGTGCGAGAAGCTCGATGCGCGCGGGGGTGCCCAGCCCATGCGTGTCGAGGACCTCGCGCACCCATGCCGCACCGCGCCCGTGTTTGGGCGGTCCGCCATGATCGCTGTCCCAGACCGATGCCAGCCCGGGCCAGTTGCGCCCGAACAGCCGGGGCGCGTCGGGCTCGGCCTCGGCATCGAGCAAAACGTAGTCGATCCCGTAGCGGAAGGCGTTCTCGACCGCGCCCTTGCGCCCGTGCCACGTGTGGCCGGCGATATGGTCGATCCTGCTCATTCCGCCGCCATGGGAACCGTGCTTTTCGCCACGATCGCGTCGGCCACCTCCAGCCCCGAGGCCAGCCCGTCCTCGTGAAAGCCGTCGCGCATCCACGCGCCGCAATACCACGTATTGCGCATCCCGTTCATCGCCCGCAGCTTTGCCTGAGCCTCGAAGGCGGCAAGGTCATAGACGGGGTGGCGCAGGGTCACCTGATCGTAGATCAACTCCTCCCGGATCGGGCGGTTGGAGTTCAGCGTCACGAAATGCGGGTCATCCTCCGGGATCGGTTGAAGCCGGTTCATCCAGTAGGTGATGTCGATCTGCCCGTCGCGTTTGGCGGGGCTCTCGGAATAGTTCCAGGACGACCAGACCGGGCGGCGGCGTGGCATCACGCTGGCATCGGCGTGCAGCACCACGTCGTTCGGCTGGTAGCGCACGGCGCCGAGTGCCGCCCTTTCCTCGGGGCTGGGGTCGCTCAGCAGGGAGAGGCTGTCGTCGGAATGGGTGGCGAAGACGATATCGTCGAAATGCTCCCATTCGCCGCTTCCGGTCTTGACGCAAACGCCTGTCGCGTCGCGACGCACACCCCTTGCCGGGCAGGAGAGGCGCAGCTCCGCCCCCCGCCGCAGCAACGCCGCGCCAACGCGGTCGACATACTGCATCGAGCCGCCCTCGACCGTGTACCACTGATGCTGCCCGTCATAGGTCAGAAGGCCGTGATTCTTCAGGAACCGCACCATGGCCTTTGCCGGAAAGGCGCCCACCTGCTGCGTCGGGGTCGACCAGATCGCCCCGGTCAGGGGAAGCAGGTAATACTCGCGGAACCAGCGGCCGGTGCCGACGTGACGCAGAAACTCGTTGATCGAGAGGTCGGGACAGGCGCCCACCGTCTCCAGAGCCCGGGCATTGAAGCGGAAGATATCGCGCAGGAGCGACAGGAACCATGGGTTCAGCGCATTCCGCTTCTGCGCAAAGAACGCCGCCGCCCCGGCAAGACCGTATTCCACCGCGCCGCCGCGCACGGAGGCGCCGAAGCTCATGTCGCTTTTCGTGACGGGTACATCGAGATCGTCGAAAAGCCGGGTCAGGTTCGGGTAATTGGTATGGTTGAAGACGATGAACCCGGTATCCACAGGCTGATCGCCATGTCGTCCGGCAAAGACCGTGCGGGCGTGGCCGCCCAGCCGCGGCTCTGCTTCGAAGATCGTCACGTCCTGCGTCTTCGACAGTTCATAGGCCGCGCCCATGCCTGAAATTCCTGCTCCGACCACGGCAACTCGTCTGCGCGTCATCGCGCCACTCTCAAACGGCATCCGTTCCCCAACACCTTGCTTCGTTGTTCTTGGGGGTACTACGCGGGGCAACACCAATCGGATGAAAACGGAGAAATATTTCTTCGCGGTGATCCAACGCGCCGGGATGTCCGTAGATTGACCATGTACAGTGATTCCGCGCCACTGAGAGAACCGATGGTCTCGCCCGCCGTGATCCGGCGTGCTATTCCCCGGTTACGCCAGAGTACGGTAGTGGAACCGGTGAAAGTGAAGGAAGACGAAGAGCATCCAGGGCTTGAGTGGTCCGCATGCATCCTGCGCATCCGCGAGGCGCGTGACAGGACCGCGTTTGCCGCGCTCTTCCGTCACTTCGCCCCGAGGGTGAAGGCGTTCCTCATGCGTTCGGGCGCGGATGCCGCGATGGCGGAAGAGTGCACGCAGGAGGTGATGGCGGCCGTCTGGCAGAAGGCGCACCTGTTCGACCCGACCCGCGCCAGCGCGGCGACCTGGATTTTCACCATCGCGCGGAATCGCAAGATCGACGCGCTGCGCAAGGTGAGGCGGCCCGAACCGGAAGACCTTCCGTGGGGCCCGGAAGAGGAGCCGGACCAGGAGGACATTCTGGCCCTGCAACAGGAGAGCGAGAGGCTGGAAGAGGCGGTTGCCGCGCTTCCGGCGAAACAGAGGGACCTGATCGAGAAGGCGTATTTCGGTGACCTGAGCCACCGTGAGATCGCCGAGGAAACCGGGCTTCCGCTCGGCACGATCAAATCGAGGATACGGCTGGCGCTGGACCGTCTGCGCCATGCGATGAAGTAGATGACGATGACACAGGACACGATCAAACATCACCTGACCGACGCGCTGCTGATGGCTTATTCGGCAGGCACGCTGCCCGAGGCGTTCAGCCTTGCCGTGGCGGCGCACATCTCCATGTGTGACGAATGCCGCGCCCGTCTCGGGGCGTTCGATACCGTCGGCGGCATGCTGATGGAAAGCTGTGACGAGGCCGTGATGGCGACAGGCAGCCTTGATGCGACGCTGGCGATGATCGACCTTTCCGACGCGCGGCCTGCGGAGCGTAAAGCGCCTTCGCCCGCGGGGGTGCTGCCCGCGCCGCTGCGCGCCTATGTCGGCGGCGATCTCGACGCGGTGCGCTGGCGCCCTGTGGGCATGGGGGTGAAACAGGCGATCCTGCCGACCAAGGGCGACGCGACCGCGCGGCTGCTTTACATCCCCGCTGGTGCGGCCGTGCCGGATCATGGCCACAGGGGTACCGAGTTGACGCTGGTGCTTCAGGGGGCTTTCGAGGACAAGGTCGACCATTTCGGCCCCGGCGATATCGAGGTGGCGGGTGAAGAACTCGAACACACGCCGATCGCCGATATCGGCGAGGATTGCATCTGCCTTGCCGCCACGGACGCGCCCCTTCGGTTCAACAGCTGGCTGCCGCGGATTGCGCAGCCCTTCCTGCGGATCTGAGGCGCCGGGTTACCGGCCCTTCAGCCTTTTGAGCACCTCCTGCGACGGGTTGCCGTCCGGGTTCATGCCTGCCGAGCGCTGGAAGGCGGCGATGGCCGTGCGGGTGTTCGACCCGATGAGCCCGTCGATCTTCTCGAGCGGAAAGCCGTCGCGCTTGAGCAGGCGTTGCAATTCCATCTTCTCGTTGAAAGACAGCGGCTCGTATCCGCGCGGCCACGGCCCCTGGATCGGCGGACCACCCTTCAGGCGATCCGACAGGTGGCCAACGCCGAGCGCGTAGGCATCGGAGTTGTTGTAGCGCTTGATAACCGAGAAATTCTTGAAGACGAGGAACGCCGCGCCGTTGCGGCCGGCGGGCATCAGCAGCGAGGCACTGCCATAGTCGCGCACCGGCTGGCCATCCATCCCCACCACGCCAAGCTGCGCCCATTGCGACGGCATCCGCTGCCCGCCCGTATTTCCGAGGCCTCGGGGTACCCGCACCTCGACCCCCCAAGGCTGCCCCGTGATCCACCCGAAGCGGCGGAGGTAGGCGGCGGTCGAGGCCAGCGCATCGCCGGGATCGCGTGACCAGACATCGCGCCTGCCGTCGCCGTCGAAATCAACGGCGTAGGCCATGTAGGACGTGGGAATGAACTGCGTATGACCCATCGCCCCGGCCCAGGACCCCTTGAAGTCGCGCAGGGTCACGTCGCCCGATTGGACGATCTTCAGCGCGGTGACCAGTTGCTTCTCGAAAAAGCTCCCGCGGCGTCCGTCGAAGGCGAGCGTGGCCAGCGCATCGACCATCGGGTAGCTGCCCATCCGGGTGCCATAGCGGCTTTCAAGTCCCCAGACCGCCGCGACGACTTCCTTGTCGACGCCATAGTGCTGTTCGATCCGCTGCAGGGTGCTGTTGTGGCGGCGTATGGCCTGTTGCCCTTCCTCTACCTTGGGCGGGGCCGCGGCATTGTCGAGGTAATCCCAGATGTTGCTCTTGAACTCGGTCTGGTTGCGGTCCTTGGCAATCACGTCTGGCGTGTAGCGTGCATTCTGAAATGCCGCGTCGAAGACGCGCGGGCTTATGCCCTGTGCGAGTGCCCGGCCACGAAACCCGCCGACCCACCTGTCAAAGGCGGCGTTCGATGTCGATACGGGCTCAACATCATCTGTTTCCAGATCGTTCGGGCGGGCCAGCGGTCGCACGCTTTTGGCCAGCCCGGCGTAAATGGTGGCCTGCGTATCGGCGACCGCCGTGACCTCGGCGCCGCCGGGCCGCGCCTTGGGGCGCAAGGATGTATCGACGGGGGACGCCAAGGCCGTCCCGACCGTTGCGAACACTGCCATGAAGGCCGATATTACCGTGCTGCTCATGCCTGACCCTTTTGCTGGGTGCTTTGCCATATCGTAACGCGAAGTCGGTTTCTGCGAAAGCGTGCATTCCGTGGGGGGTGATCCTGCCCCCTATCCGGCCGCTCGCTCGTGCGCCTGACTGCTCATTTCGGCCAGATAGGCGCGCAACATGGGCACCCTGCGGGGTCGGAAAGAGGCGCCGGTAAGCGACAATTCGCGCATCCGGTCCAGCCGGAAGGCGCGGAAGTCGTCGCGCAGGTGGCACCATGCCAGCAAACAGTGCGAGGCCTGCATGTAGATCACCGACAGGGGATCCACTTCGCGCTGTGTTTCGCGCCCCTCGACATCGGTGTAATCGAAGCGGATGGTGCGCTCGTCCCAAGTGGCCTGCCGCAGGAGGCTCACGTCGATGCCGGGCTCGGGCAGGGGGGTAAAGCGCTGCGCCGTCAGGACGGCGTGTTTCAGACGATGCGCCTGGCTGGCCGGCAGGCGCGCGCCGAGCTTGGCCAGCGCCGACCGGGCGGCGGCCGCAAGCACCGGGTCGCCCACCTGATCGACCTCGCGCAGGCCCAGCACCAGCGCTTCCAACTCGTCGGTATCGAAACTGAGCGGGGGGAGCGCGGCATCCTCGATCAGCGTGTAGCCAAAGCCAGAGGCACCGTCGATGACGGCGCCGAGGCCGCGCAGCGTTTCGATGTCGCGGTAGATCGTCCGCGGCGTCACGTCCAGCATCGCGGCCAGCCGCGCCGCCGTGGCGGGCGGTGGCATGCTTCGCAGCGCTTGCATCAGCTGGAACAATCTGTCGGTTCGGCTCATTGAACCATTATTGCCGGTACTCCTGACAAGTAGTGTCATGAAGTGTTGTTAACGTCCAGTCTACCCTGTCTTATCGCGAGCACGCCATGCTGACCCTGCTATCCTTTCCCGGAGACGACCGGCACCCGAGCTTCAGCCCTTTCTGCCTGAAGGCCATGTGCCTACTCGACATGTCGGGACAGGATTGGGAGCCGAGCTTCACCACGGACCCGTCCAAGATGCCGTATGGTCGCCTGCCGGTGCTCAAGACGGCGGAGGCGCTGATCCCCGATAGCGGTCGTATCCAGGTCTGGCTGGATGAGCGTGGCGCCGGGTTCGACGATTCTCTGACAGCGGGTGAGAGGGCACATAGCCACGCGCTGGTGCGTATGGTGGAGGACGGGCTGCGCTATGGTCTCGTGCATGACCGCTGGCTGCGGGACGAATGCTGGGAGGTGTTGCGCGACCAGTTCTTCGGCGCGCTTCCGCTGCCGTTGCGGGGCACGATTGCCGGAACCGCTCGCAAGCGCATCCGCCGCATGCTCGAGATGCAGGGCACGGGCCGGTTTTCCGAAGCCGACCGGCTGGAGCGCATGGCGCGGGACCTTGACGCGATCCGGGAGACGCTCGGCAACACGGAGTACCTTTTCGGTCCGGCACCGAGTTCCGCCGATGCGGCGGTCGTGCCGGTGCTCGACATGATCCGAACGCTGCCCTGCGAGACGGAACTGAAGGCGCTTGTCCGCGACGATGACCGGATTGCCGCCTATCTCGACCGCGCCTCGGCCGTGCTCTATCCGTCATGAGCCTCGACGGCATGTCAGACGCGGTGCGCGATGTCATCTATCGCTACCCGCCCGAGGCGCGGGACGGTGTACTGGCGTTGCGTCGGCTGATCTTCGACGTGGCGCGAGGCCTGCCCGAAATTGGCCCGCTCGACGAGACGCTCAAATGGGGTCAACCTGCCTATCTGCCCCGCACGCCGCGAACCGGATCAACGCTGCGGGCCGGGCTGCACAAGGACGCGCAGTTCGCGCTCTTCGCCCATTGTCAGACCACCATCATCTCGAGCTATGCGAGGGCGTTTCCGGGGTGGGACAGGCTCGACGGGAACCGGGCCGTGCTGTTCGACGCGCCCGGTCAGATAGAGCCCGAGAGGCTGTCGTATCTTGTCCGGCATGCGTTGACCTATCATCTGCGAAACCCGAATGGCCCGAAGAGAATTTCGACCGGCACGGCCCTTGAAAGGCAGGGCTGACAGGCGCATCTGTTCAAACGGAACGCCCTACACCCGGGCGCCAATACGCAAGGGAGCACGGGTATGGACATTGTCCTCGTTCTGGCCGGGCTGGCAGCTCTGCTGGTCGGCGGAGACATGCTGGTGCGTGGCGCCGTGGCGCTGGCGCGGGGCTTCGGTGTATCGCCGCTTCTGATCGGCCTGACCATCGTCGGCTTCGGCACCTCGGCCCCGGAACTGGTCACCAGCCTGCAAGCGGCCTTTGCTGACTCGCCGGGCATCGCCTTTGGCAACATCGTCGGCAGCAACAGTGGCAACATCCTTCTCATCCTTGGCATTGGCGCCCTGATCGCTCCGATCAGCGTGGCGCCCGAGGTTCTGCGGCGCGACGGCAGCGTTCTGGCGCTGGCGACGCTCGCCTGTGTCGGTGTCGTCATGGCCGGCGGAGTCGGGCGGCCGGTCGGGGCCGCGTTCGTTGCGGTCCTGCTGGCCTACCTGCTGGCAACGGTTCTTGTCGAACGCCGCCGCCACACCGCCGCCGCCGCCATGTACGAGCACGAGGCTGACGTGCTGCCCGCGCCGCGTGGTGCCACATGGCGGGCGGCCCTGATCCTTCTGGTCGGTCTCGGCGCCACGCTGCTGGGCGCCCGGTTCCTCGTCGAGGGCGCCATCTCTCTCGCGGAGCGTTTCGGTATGCCGGAAGAGGTGATCGGCCTGACCATCGTCGCTATCGGCACCTCTATGCCCGAACTGGTGACCTCCGTCATCGCGGCGCGCAAGGGACAGGGCGATGTCGCCTTCGGCAATGTCGTCGGCAGCAATATATTCAACATTCTCGGTATCCTGGGCATCACAGCCGTGGTGTCGCCCCTTGCCGTGCCCGCCAGTATCGCCGGTTTCGACATCTGGGTCATGCTGGCCGCGACCGTGGTCTTCCTGGTCTTTGCCCGCACCGGCTGGCGCGTCGGTCGCCGCGAAGGCGCCGCACTGGTTGTGGCCTACATCGCCTATATCGGCTGGTTGCTTCTGACGGTCTAACGCCGGCTGCGCTTGACCTTCCGCTTGACCTTGGCGTCTTTCTTCGCGGCACGCGCCGGCTTGCGCTTCACCGGCTTGCCGCGCGATTTCCCGCGCCTGGCGCCCTGGCCCTGCTGCACGGCCTTGCCGTCTATGCTGATCAGGTCGAGCGCGATGCCGCCCGTTACCGGTGCGGCCTCCGAAAGCCGCACGGTGACCCGCTGGCCAAGCCCTATGGTCAGACCCGTGTCGGCGCCCATCAGCGTGCCGGCATCGCGGTCGAAATGGAAGAATTCCCGCCCCAGCGCGCGCACGGGGATCAGCCCGTCGGCACCGGTCTCGTCCAGCCGGACGAAGGCGCCGAACCGGGCCACGCCGCTGACGCGTCCGGTGAATTCTTCGCCTACGCGTTCCGACAGGTAGGCGGCGAGGTAGCGGTCGTTCGTGTCCCGCTCGGCGGTCATCGAGCGGCGCTCGGTCTCGCTGATATGTTCGGCGGTGCTTTGCAGCCGCTCCTCATCCGCCCGGCTCAGCCCGTCCTCGCCCCAGCCATGGGCCGAGATCAGCCCCCTGTGCACGACGAGGTCGGCATAGCGGCGGATCGGCGAGGTGAAATGCGCATAGGCCTGAAGCGCCAGCCCGAAATGGCCGAAATTCGACGGTGCGTAATAGGCCTGGGTCATGGCCCGCAGCGTCGACATGTTGATCACGTCCGAATGGTCGGTCCCCTCGGCGGCATGCAGAAGCTGGTTCAGGTGCGAGGTGCGCAGCACCTGTCCCTTGGCCAGCACCAGCCCGGCGGCCTCGGCCACCTCGCGCAGGGTATCGAGCTTCTCGGGCGGCGGCTCTTCGTGCACGCGGAAGAGCAGGGGGGATTTCTTCGCGATCAGCGTCTCGGCGGCGGCCACGTTGGCCAGCACCATGAACTCCTCGATCAGCTTGTGGGCATCCAGACGGTCGGCGAAATTGACCGAGAGCACCTTGCCCTCGTCACTCAGCACGACCTTGCGCTCGGGCAGGTCGAGGTCGAGCGGCTGGCGCGTGTTGCGCGCGGTTTGCAGGGCAGCATGGGCGGCGTAGAGCGGCTTGATCACCTCGTCCATCAGCGGGCCGCACTTGTCGGTAGGCTCCCCGTCCATCGCCTGCTGCACCTCCTGATAGCTCAGCGAGGCGGCGGACCGCATCAGGCCGCGCACGAACCGGTGGCCGATCTTCTGCCCATGGGTGTCGATCTGCATCCGCACGGCGATACAGGCTCGAGGCACGCCCTCGTGCAGGCTGCACAGGTCGCCCGACAGCCGGTCGGGCAGCATCGGCACCACGCGGTCGGGGAAATAGCTGGAATTGCCCCGTTTGCGCGCCTCGGCATCGAGCGCGGAACCGGGGGTCACGTAATGCGCGACATCGGCAATCGCGACCCACAGAACATGCCCGCCCTCGTTCTTGGGGTCGTCATCGGCATGGGCCCAGACCGCGTCGTCATGGTCACGTGCATCCGAGGGGTCGATGGTGACAAGCGGCAGGTCGCGCAGATCCTCGCGGCCCGAGAGGCCGGCGGGCTTCATGCTGTCGGCCTCGGTGATCACCTCGTCGGGGAATTCGTCGGGAATGCCGTGCTGGTGAATGGCGATGAGCGAGACGGCCTTGGGCGCGGACGGGTCGCCCAGCCGTTCGACGATGCGCGCCTTGGGCAGGCCCATCCGGCCCTTGGGCCCGGCCTGCTCCGCCTCGACCAGTTCGCCATCCTTGGCACCGCCCGCGGCATCGGCCGCTACCGTCCATTCCTTGCCGTCGCCCTTGTCGATTGGCACGATGCGCCCGCCCTCGGCGCCCTTGCGGAACACGCCGAGGATCTTGCGCGGATTGGTCCCGATCCGGCGGATCAGCCGGGCGTCGTAATGGTGATCCTCGCCCTTCACTTCCTGCAGGCGGGCAAGGATGCGGTCGCCCTCGCCAAGCGCCGGGTCCGAGGCGCGGGTGATCAGAAGGACGACGGGTTCGACCCCCTCGCCATGCCATTCCAGCGGTTTGGCCAGCAACTCGCCATCGCTGGTCTGGCCCGACACCTGAAGCACGCTCACTGGCGGCAGCTTGTCGGGGTCGCGGTAGGTTTTCTTGCGCTTCTCCAGGTGCCCCTCGTCCTCGAGTTCCCGGAGCACACGTTTCAGGTCGATCCGCGCAGCGCCCTTGATCCCGAAGGCCTTGGCGATATCGCGTTTCGAGGTAAGGGTCGGGTTTTCGGAAATCCACTTAAGGATTTCGTCCTTCGAGGGCATCTGGCTCATGGGTGTGAGGTAGCACGGTTGGGGTGAAGCGTCATCCGGGAAAACGCGGGCCTTGCGTGAGGGTTCCTGCCCGACCCCCGGTTCACCCCTGACGGAGCATCCGGAAGGCGGCCGACGCGCCCCAGCCCGCAGCAATCGCGATGGCCAGCGACATCAGCCCGTAAATCATCGGCTGGTTCTGCGACATGTTGTAGAGCCAGCGCTCAAGGCCGACCTTGCGCACGTCGATCGTCGTTTCGTAGACGGAAACGACCCGTCCTTCACGGGTCAGAAAGATGCGGGTGGAATATTCGCCCTCCGTCAGGTTCGCCGGCATGTCGATCGCGGTCCTGAACAGCGTCTGCTGGTCGACCGCTACCGAATCCTCGACGATCTTGTAGAGGCCCGACCGCTCGCGGATACGCACCACGGCATCGGCGAAATTCTGTGCACCGCGAATATGCATCGCCGCCCCGACCGAGCGGATCGCCCGCTCGATGGACACCCGGTGCCGCAGGTCCTCGACATCGGTGAGCACTTCGTCGAAGGGCCCGCTGGTGGCGACGGCGTAGAAGCTCGGCGCACTGTCCACCAGCACGCTGTCGGTATTCACCCAGATGCCGAACCGCCGTTCCTTGCGCCTGACCAGAACCGGCTTCGATGGCCCGGAGACGGCGACCACCACCTGAAGCGGCGGGCCGGTCGGGATCGGCACTTCCCGCTTTACCGCTCCGAAGACAAGGATATGCGAGCCGTCGAAATTGGCGGTGATCGCCACTTCGTCCTGGCTGAGGCCGAGTACGACCTCTTCAGCCCGGGCGGGCAGGGCGATCAGGAAAAGGATGACCAGAAGCCGCGCCATCGCTCAGTGACCCCCGATCGCGCCGATGGAGTAAAGCTCGCTCGGTTGCAAGAGAAGGTCGAGGGCCAGCTTGACGCAGACGGCGAGCACCATGAGGGCGAGAAGGATACGCAGTTGCTCGGCCTTCATCTTGGTGCCGATACTGGTGCCGATCTGCGCGCCGATCACGCCGCCTACCAGCAGCAGAACCGCCAGCGCCACGTCGACCGTGTAGTTGGTGGTCGCGTGCAGCATGGTGGTGAAGGCGGTAACGAAGATGATCTGGAAGAGCGAAGTGCCGACGACCACCTTGGTGGGCATCCCGAGGATGTAGATCATCGCGGGCACCATGATGAACCCGCCGCCGACGCCCATGATCGCCGCCAGGATACCGACAAGGATGCCCACGATCACCGGGGGAATGACGCTGATGTAAAGGCCAGAGGTGCGGAACCGCATCTTGAAGGGAAGGCCCTGCACCCACGTATGTTTCCGACGGGTCGGAGCGCCGCCGCCACGCCGCGATTTGCGAATCGCGCGCAGGCTTTCGAAGAACATCATCCCGCCGATCACGCCGAGGAAGACGACATAGCAAAGCCGCACCAGCAGGTCGACCTGACCCAGCGAGCGCAGGTAGTTGAAGACCACGACACCCAGCGCCGCCCCGATCAGGCCGCCGATCAGAAGGACCGTTCCCATTCGAAGATCGACCGTCTTCCGCCGCAGATGCGCCAACACGCCCGAGAAGGAGGAGGCCACGATCTGGTTCGCCTCGGTCGCGACGGCGACGGCGGGGGGAATCCCGATGAAGAACAGAAGCGGCGTCATCAGGAAGCCGCCGCCGACGCCGAACATACCCGACAGGACACCGACAAGCCCGCCCAGCCCCAGCAGAAGGAAGGCGTTGACGGATACCTCGGCGATCGGAAGGTATATCAGCATGAAGCCCCTTAGCCCCATGTCCCAGTTCAATGCAAGCGGGCACGCCACCGCAAGTGGTTCTGGTCGGATCACATGTTGTGAACTGGATTTACAGTTGCGTGAAGAGTTTCCCGTGGCGAGGCGGAACGAGTGCGCAGGTTACATGCCCCTCACGGACGTCAGGGAATAGAAATCGGTCGGCATCAAGAGAAGGTCGAGCGCCAGTTTGGAGCAGACACCGACCACCAAAAACGCCAGCCGATCAGCCAGCCGAGGCCCAGCAGCAGGAACATGTTGACCGCGACACCGGCGATGGAAAGGTAGATGTGCATGACCTCCCCTTAGGCCCATGACAGGCGAACCCGCAAGGTTGCAGTGCCACGGAGCGGACCGGGCCGCGGCCTACCGCTCCTTTACATATGGCTGCCCGCCGGCCCGTGGCGGGATCGCCCGGCCGACGAAACCGGCAAGGATGATGACTGTCAGGATATAGGGCAGCGCATCCATCAGCTGGACCGGGATGATCAGCCCGCCCAACTCTATATTCTGGTAACGCAGGGCCACTGCCTGAAGCAGACCGAAGAGCAGCGTGGCCGACAATGCGTACCACGGCCGCCATTTGGCAAAGATCAGCGCCGCGAGCGCGATGTATCCCCGCCCGGCCGTCATGTCCTTGACGAACCCGGCCTGCAACGCGGTCGCGAGGTATGCGCCGGCAATGCCGCAGAGCACGCCGCAGATCATCACGGCCGCATAGCGCATTCCCACCACTGAAATGCCGGCGGTGTCGACCGCTGCCGGATTCTCGCCAACCGCGCGAAGCCGCAGGCCGAAGCGGGTGCGGAAAAGCACCCACCATGTGGCCGGCACGCAGAACAGCGCGAGGTAGACAAGGATCGTATGTCCCGAAATCAGTTCGGCGTAGACCGGCCCGAGCACCGGCACCCCCCTCAGGGTCTCGGCCAGCGGCAGGGTGATCGGCTCGAACCGCGCCGCGCCGATCAGCGAGGGGGTGCGCCCGCCTTCCGCAAACCAGTCCTGCGCGATCAGCACCGTCATGCCCGCCGCAAGGAAGTTGATCGCCACCCCCGAGATCAGCTGATTCCCGCGGAAGGTGATCGAAGCCAGCCCGTGCAGCCCCGACAGCAGCATCGACGAGCCGATCCCGGCCAGCAGGCCCAGCCACACCGACCCGCTGGCATAGGCCACCGCCGCCGAGAAGAAGGCGGCGATCAGCATCTTGCCTTCGAGACCGATATCGAAGATGCCCGCCCGTTCGCTGAAAAGCCCGGCAAGGCAGGCCAGCAAAAGCGGCGTGGCCAGCCGGACCGTGCTGTCGAGCACCTGCAGGACGGTCATGAAATCCATCGGGCTACCTCTCTGCCGTGGCCAGCTTGAAGGCGGCGAAGGTGAAAAAGCTGCCCAGCCCCGCCTCGATCCAACGTCGCCCGCCGGCATAGGCCGCGCGTACCGGGCGCGAGGACAGCACCAGTGCCCATGCCGCGTGCATCGCGAAGGAGATGGCGAATGCGCCAGCCACGAAGGCCGCGATGACCGGCAACGGTGCACCGTTCGCCGCACCGATTGCGGCGATGGCCAGCCAGAAGGCGATGGCCTTGGGGTTCGTCACCTGCAACAGGTAGCCTTTGACAAACAGGGCGTGGGCCGACTGCGCGACGGCCGCCTCCACGCTCACCTTCGGCGGGTTCAACGCCTTGCGAAACGCCCCCCATGCCAGCCAGAGCAGGTAGGCCGCGCCAATCAGGCGCAACAGGTTCATCGCCCAAGCCGCCTGTGACAGCAGCAGCCCGATACCGATCATCGTCAGCAGGTTGATCGTCATGCTGCCCGTGGCGATCCCGCAACAGGTGATCAGCGCGGGCCCGCGCCCCTGTACCGTGGAAATCCCCAACAGCATCGCCACGGCCGGGCCGGGCGAGGCCGCACCGACCGCCAGAATGGCATAGGCGGCGAGGAAACCGGGCAGGTAGGGGACAAGATCGATCATGTCCGCCTCGCCTTGCGCAGCGCCATGAATATCCGCTCCAGCGGCATGCGCACCATGTTGTCGAGCGCGCCGGTGAACAGGATCACCAGAGCCTGGATCACGATGATCAACTCGCGCGGAATGGACGTCCACAGCGCCAGCTCCGCCCCGCCCTGGTAGAGGAAGCCGAACAGGATCGCGGCAAGGAACACGCCCAGCGGGTGATTGCGCCCCATCAGCGCCACGGCGATGCCGATGAACCCCGCGCCCTCGGTCGCGTTCAGGATCAGGCGCTCGGCCTCGCCCATCACGTTGTTGATCGCCATGCAGCCGGACAGTGCGCCGGATATGAGCATGGCGATGATCACGATCTTCACCGGCGGAATCCCGGCATAGCGCGATGCGCTTTCCGAATGTCCCAGCGCACGAATTTCGAAGCCGAGCCGCGTGCGCCAGATGAGAAGCCAGACCAGTGCGCAGGCCGTCACCGCCACCAGCAGGCTGATATTCGCGGGGGCCGACTTCGAGAACGCGATGCCGAAGGGCGCCAGCAGGTCGTGCAGCGTCGGCAGGTGCGCACCTTCGAGAAATCTGGCCGTCGCCGGGTCCATCGACCCGGCCGGGCGCAGGATGTTGACCAGCATGTAGTTCAGCACCGCCGCGGCGATGAAGTTGAACATGATGGTGGTGATCACGATATGGCTGCCGCGCTTCGCCTGAAGCCAGGCCGGGATCAGCGCCCACAAGGCCCCGAACACCGCACCGCCGACGATGGCGGCTGGCAGGGCCAGCGCCCAGTGCGGCCACGGGATCGCCAGGCAGACCAGTGCCACGCCCAAGCCCCCGATCATCGCCTGCCCTTCGGACCCGATGTTGAAGAGCCCCGCATGGCTTGCCACGGCGAAGGCCAGTCCGGTGAACAGGAAGTTCGTGGCGTAATAGAGCGTGTAGCCCCAGCCGTATGTCGATCCGAGGGCGCCGGTCACCATCAGCTTGACGGCCGCAATCGGGTCTTCGCCGATAAAAAGGATCACCAGCGCCGAAATCAGCGCGGCGAGAAGGATCGAGATGAGAGGCACCAGCACCGCATCGGCCCAGGCCGGCATCCTATCCATGATGCTTCTCCTCCTCGGTCTCGGCGGCCTGCGCAAACTGCGCCTCCTCGACCGCCCTGAACGGGTCTTCGGGTGTGCCCTCGATGCCGGCCATCAGCAGGCCAAGCTCGGTTTCGTCGGTGTCGTCCGGGCGCCGCTCGCCCATGATCCGGCCGTCGAACATCACAGCAATCCGATCCGACAGGGCCATGATCTCGTCAAGCTCGACGCTGACCAGCAGGATTGCCTTGCCCTCGTCCCGCAGGCGGATGATCTGGCTGTGAATGAACTCGATCGCGCCGATATCCACGCCCCGTGTCGGCTGACCGATCAACAGGACATCCGGGTTGCGCTCGATCTCGCGGGCCAGCACGATTTTCTGCTGGTTGCCGCCGCTGAAATTCCTGGCCGACAGCTTCTCGTCGGGCGGGCGCACGTCGAAACGGCCCATCTTGTCTTTTGCTTCGGTCATGATGCCGGCGTTGTTCAACAGCACCCCGCCTCCCGTTGTCGGGTCCCGGTGATAGCCGAAGATCATGTTCTCCCACGCGGTGTAGTCCATGATCAGGCCCTCGCGCTGCCGGTCCTCGGGCACATGGCCGATGCCCGCGGCCCGCCGTTCGCGACCGTTGGCGCCGCTTCCGCTGAGCCTGAGCGGCTGGCCGTTTACCCGCACCTCGCCCCGCGCCTCGCGAATGCCGCCCAACACCTCCAGCAGTTCCGACTGGCCGTTCCCCGCCACACCGGCGAGCCCCACGATCTCGCCCGCCCGGACGGTCAGGTCGATGCCGCGCAGCCGTTCCACGCCCTGGCTGTCGGTCACCTTCAGCCCCTCGACCTCCAGCACCGGTTTGCCGGGTTTCGCGGGGGATTTCTCGACCCGGAGCAAGACCTTGCGGCCCACCATCAGCTCGGCCAGTTGCTCGGGGCTGCTTTCGGCGGTCTTCACCGTCTCCACCATCTCGCCCCGCCGCATGACGCTGACCGTATCGGTGATCTCCATGATCTCGCGCAGTTTGTGAGTGATCAGGATAATCGTCTTCCCCTCTTCCTTCAGCCGCGCGAGAATCCGGAAAAGCTGGTCCGCCTCGGCGGGGGTCAGCACCCCTGTCGGCTCGTCGAGGATCAGGATATCGGCCTGCCGGTAGAGCGCCTTGAGGATCTCGACCCGCTGCTGCATGCCGACGCCGATATCCTCGATCAGCGCGTCGGGCTTGACGTGAAGCTCGTATTCCTCGGCGAGGTCCTGCAAGGACCGGCGCGCCTTGGCGAGGCTGGGTTTCAGAAGCCGGCCATCCTCGGCCCCGAGGATCACGTTTTCCAGAACGGTGAAATTCTCGACCAGCTTGAAATGCTGAAACACCATGCCGATGCCCGCGGCGATGGCGGCCTGGCTGTCGGAGATGCGCGTTTCCCGGCCCTTGATGAAGATCTTGCCGGTGTCGGCCTTGTAAAAGCCGTAGAGGATCGACATCAGGGTCGATTTACCTGCCCCGTTCTCGCCGATGATCCCGTGGATCGTGCCGGCAGCAACGGTGATCGAAATATCCTTGTTCGCCTGAACCGGGCCGAAGGCCTTGGAAATGCCCTTCAGTTCAATGGCCGGGGCGGCAGATGCCTGCCGCCCCGTATCGTGTTCGCCGGTCATCCGCGGTTATTCGACCGGACAGGTATTGTCGGACATGTAGTCATGCACCTCGAGCTCGCCGCTGGCGATCTTCTCAGCGGCCTCGTCAACGGTGGTCTTCATCTCGTCGGTCACAAGGCTTTCGTTATGCTCGTCCATGGCATAGCTGACGCCGTCGTTCGAGATGCCCATGACCTGAACGCCGGTTTCCATGTCCGGTCCCGCCTGCATTGCCTCGTACACGGCGTTGTCGACCCGCTTGACCATCGAGGTCAGGACCGAGCCGGGATGCAGATGGTTCTGGTTGCTGTCGACGCCGATGCCGAGCACGCCTTCGTCGGCTGCGGTCTGCAGCACGCCGGTGCCGGTGCCGCCGGCCGCGTGATAGATCACGTCGGCGCCCTGGCTGATCTGGGCCTTGGTCAGCTCTGACCCCTTCACCGGATCGTTCCACGCTGCCGGGGTCGTGCCGGTCATGTTCTGGATTACGGTTGCATCCGGGTTCACAGCCTTGACGCCCTGCACATAGCCGCAGGCGAACTTGCGGATCAGCGGAATGTCCATTCCGCCGATGAAGCCGACGGTGCCGCTTTCGCTGGCCTGCGCGGCCATCATGCCGACAAGGTAGCTGCCCTGGTGCTCGTTGAAGACGACCGAGCGCACGTTGGGTTCCTCGACAACCATGTCGATGATGGCGAACTTGGTGTCGGGGTAATCGCCCGCGACCTCGCCCAGCGATTCGCCGAAGGCGAAGCCGACCATGACGATCGGGTTGTTGCCGGCCTCGGCAAAACGGCGCAGGGCCTGTTCGCGCTGGGCTTCCGACTGCAACTCGACCTCGTTGTAGCTGCTGCCGGTTTCCTCGGCCCAGCGTTGGGCGCCGTTATGGGCGCTTTCGTTGAACGACTTGTCGAACTTGCCGCCCAGATCGAAGATCAGTGCCGGGTCGGCCAGCGCTGCACCCGCGCCGAGGGCCAGAGTGGCCGCCGCGCCAAGGAAGTGCTTCATCATCGTCATTGTGTTTCTCCCTGAACATGACCGCGCGCGCCGGACCTGACTGGCCTCTTCCTGCGCGGTGCCGATGTAACGGGGGCAAGTAAGCCCGCACTTGCCGCTCCGGGTCAATAGAAGATGCGGCCTGCCGCCGCGTCAAACCCCCGCCGGCCTTGACAATGGCGTAGCCTTGGCGCGCCCCGCCGTTCATCTTTCTTCAAATACTCCCGCCGGAGGCGTCCCACGCCCTCCGAGCACGGTATGGTCGACGCTCAGGTGAGGGATTTCTCCATCAAGAGCGCATCTGCCCGCCCCTCTGCCGCTTGATAATATCCCTTGCGCCGGCCCGTCTCGGCATAGCCGGCCGCCCGGTAGAGCGCGATTGCGGCTGTATTGCCCGCGGAAACCTCGAGGAACACCCGCATCGCCCCACGCGCCGCGGCATCGGCCTCGAAGGCTGACAGGGTTTCTCGCCCCAGCCCCTGACGCCGATGCGCCGGGTCGGAGGCGATGGTCAGCAACTCGGCCTCATCCGCCACGGCCCGGCCAAGCGCAAAGGCGCGCCGGTCGCCCACGGCGAACACGTGCGGGCTGTCGATGAGGTCGGCAAATTCCTGCGCTGACCACGCCCGCCCCTGCCCGGCGAAGGCAAGCGCATGGCAGGCCGCCATCTCTTCAGGCGTCATCGTCAAGGATTGCCGGCGGTGCCTCGCGCGGCGGGGCCGCGTCGGCCGGGCGGATGTATAGCGGGGCAGGGGCGGGAGCCGGCAAATCGGCCGAGGCGGCGACGCGGGCGATGGCAAGTGCCAGTTGCCCCGCCTCGGGCGGATAGGCGAGGGGAGGGCCGAGGCGCTCGGCCTCCGCCACGGGCACGAGGCGCGGCTCTGCCCCATCCGGCCGGAGGTAGACCTGATCCCGCGGGGCCGGGACAGCCGGTAGGGAGCGCCCGCCGCCTGCAAGGCTGATCGCGTCGAAAGTGGAAACGCCGATCGCCGGAATGTCCAGCGCAAGCGCTAAGCCGCGCGCTGCCGAAACCGCGATCCGAATGCCCGTGAAGTTGCCCGGACCGACCCCCGTGCCGATCCGGCACAGATCGCGCCAGTTTGCGCCACCTTCGGCCAACACCTCTTCCAGCAGCGGCATCAGCCGCTCGGCCTGTCCGCGCCCCATCTCTTCGGCACGGGCACACAAGACCCGATCGCCTGACAGCAAAGCGGCCGCGCAATGCGCGGCCGATGTATCGAACCCGAGAACGAGGGCGTCAGATCCCAACGGGGCGCACCTCGGTCACCTCGGGGATGTAATGGCGCAGCAGGTTCTCGATACCCATCTTCAGCGTGATGGTCGATGAGGGGCAGCCCGCGCAGGCGCCCTGCATGTGCAGGTAAACCACGCCGCGCTCAAAACCGTGAAAGGTAATGTCGCCCCCATCCTGTGCCACGGCGGGGCGCACGCGGGTATCGAGCAGTTCCTTGATCTGGCCCACGATCTCGGAATCTTCCCCGTGGTGCTCGGCATGTCCCGACGAGGCTTCGGCCTCGCCCGACATGACGGGTTTGCCCGACTGGAAATGCTCCATGATCGCGCCGAGGATGGCAGGCTTCATGTGATCCCACTCGGTTTCGTCCGCCTTGGTGACGGTGACGAAGTCATTGCCGAAAAACACGCCCGTCACGCCCTGCACCTTGAACAGGCGCTCGGCCAGCGGCGACTTGCCTGCCGTCTCGGACGTGGGGAAGTCGGCTGTTCCGGCTTCCAGGACCGTCTGGCCGGGCAGGAATTTCAGCGTCGCGGGATTCGGGGTGGATTCGGTCTGAATGAACATGGGTCGCACCTTTCCATAGATGCATCGGATATGCGCCCCATGGCTTCGCCTGTCAAGGTTTGGAACGATTCTAAATCGGATGAAGGCGCGGCCGGATGACCTAATCGACGGGCCGGATCAGCTTGCGTTCGAGCACCCGTAGCACGGTTTTCAGGTCGCTTCCCCGCTTAAGGATCTGCCCATCCATGCCGATTACCGCATATTGGCCCTGCCGCCCCCGGAGCTGGGGGCGTTTCTCGATCCGGTAAAGCGGATTTTCCGCAGTGCGGCGGAATACCGAGAACACGGCCACGTCGCGCAGACAGGAAATGCCGTAGTCCCGCCATTCGCCGGCGGCGACCATGCGGCCGTACAGGGATAGGATGATGCCGAGTTCCGATCTCTGGAACGCCACCTGCGCGGTACCGGGTTGCGCGGGAAACGGTGTGGATTGGAATGTCATGCGGCCAGAGTTGCCCCAAGTGGCGCGTAAATCAAGAAAAATACGCTCTCCGACCCTTGGAAGCCTCAGTAATCCTTCTCGTAAAAGATCCCGAGGCCAGTGTCGCCGTCGGTGCTGGCGCTGCCTTTGACCGTGACTGACGAACTGAGGTCGAGGTTCAGGTTGATCTGGTTGTTGCCGTCGCTGTCGGCGGCGAATTCGGAATAGATGTTCTCGGAAAGATAGGTGCCCGCGCTGAACTGGGTGGCGCCGGAATCCGTGGTGGTGACGTCGAAATCGCTGAGCCCCAGCGCACCTCGAAGGCGCCCTGTCAGCCCGCCCGAGCCGCGCCCGGAAAGGGTGGCGACGGCGCTCACGAGCTGGGCCGCCTGGAAGGCCGACATGCTGGTAAAGCTGCGCCCGAAGAGGAGTTGGGCGAGGATTTCCTCCTGGGGCAGGTCGGGGGAGGAGGTGAAGGTGATGTCGGGGTCGCTGGCGAGACCTTCGAGGACGATGTCGATGGTCAGCTCGTCGGTTTCGGTGCGCGCGACGAAGCGCAGGTAGGGATCGAGCGCGCCGCGCAGGTCGATCAGCCCCTCGGTCAGGTCGAGCCGCTTGGTCAGGATGTCCATCCTGCCTCGGATCAGTTCGAACGTGCCGCTGGCGTTGACGTCCGCGGTGGTGCCGCCGAGGCGGATGGCGCCGCCCAGTTCGGCATCGAGGCCGCGGCCGCGGACAAAGACCTGGTTTGGTGCGTTGATGATGAGGTCGATGGGAAAGGCCGCGGCGGGGCCGCTGTCAGCGCCTGTCTCGATCAACCCGGCGCGCTGGCGGGTGCGGCGGACGGCGGCGGGTTCGTTGACATGGCGCAGGTCGGGAATGGTGCCCGGAGCGGAGCTTCCGCCGGAAGGGACCTGAATTTCGGTCCGGCCCAGCATGATGGCGCCGCCGATACGGGCGCCGCCGGTGAGCGGGCCGGTGACGGTGACGCGGCCATCGACGATGGTTTCGAAGAGCGAAGGGTCAATCACGCGAAGGCGGTTGATCCGGGCTTCGAGCGACGCGTTGTACGGGGCGGAGAGCGTGATCGGACCGGTGATGCGGAAATTGCCTCCGGTGCCGGTATTGCCGGTGATGTCGGCATTGGCCTGCCCGCCGGAGAGGTTCACCGTGCCTGTGAGCCCCTCGATGGCTGTGGCGATGCCGGGAATCGAGACGCGGGCGTTGTTGATGGAGGCCTGACCGGAGAGGGCGGAGAGACCGGGTGCCCCGTCGATGCGGAGGTCGAAGCGGGCAGGGCCCTGGATCGAGCGAGGCTGGATGAAGCTGTTGGCCAGTGCCAGCGGCGCGCTGCCGTTGACGGCGAGCGAGACGGTCTGGCCGAGGTCGTTGATCTGCCCGGTGATGCGGGCGCCGACGCCGCCGGGCCCGTCGAAGTTCAGGTTCACGTCGAGGTCTTCGCCGCGGCTGTCGAGGATGGTGACGCGCCCATCGAGCGTGGCCGGGCCGTTGATGCCGGGAGCGAGCAGGCCGAGATCGGCGAGACGGGCCGAGATGGTGATCGGCTCGCCCGGTGCCGCGCTGGAGGCCGAGGCGGAGAGACGGGCGGCGGTGAGTTCGAGGGTTTCGACGAAGGGGGTGCTGTCGCCATAGGCGAGGTTGGTGTCGAGAGTGATGTCGGAGCCGAGGATGCGGTCGACCTGGGCGATGCCGGAGCGGAAGCCGGTGGCGTCGAGCGAGATTTCGGCATCGACGCTGCGACCATTGATCTCGCCGGTGCCTGCGACGTCGAGGTCGATGGTGCCCGCCAGCGGCCGCCCGGCGAGGTCCGCGAGGCGGGAGAGATCGGCGGCGTCGAGCGAGAGCTGGCCGCTGACGGGAAGGTCGGGATCGCCGGTGCCGATGGTGCCCTTGGTATCGAGGCTGGCGTCGAGCGCGTCGAGGGACAGGCGGGAGACGGTGACCTGCCCGTCCGCGGCGCGCCATGTGAGGGCCGTGTCGATATCGGCAGGACCGGACAGGGTGGGCTCGACACGGCCGAGGTCGTCGAGCCGGGCCTTGAGGGCGAGGGCGGCGGTCTCGGAGGTCAGTTGCGCCTCGGCCTCGGCGGTGAGGGCGTCGCTGTCGATCATCAGCCGGTCGATGGCGGTGCCCTCGTCGGTGCGGGAGGTCTCGATCTCGACGCGGGCGTTGCCGCGCAGGATGGGGTCGAGCCGGTCAATGCCCGTCACGAGGTTCTGCGAGGTGGCTGCGAGGTCGATTTCGAAGCTGTCGCCGAGGAGGTTCTCGATCTGCGCGATGATGGAATCGACGCCGTCGGGCAGGCTCTCGGGCGCTTCCGCCTCTTCGGATTTGCGGATGGTGCCGGTGCCTGTGATGTCGAGGTCGATGGCGCCGTCGAGCGGGCGGTCGGCAAGGGCGGCAAGGCGAGAGAGGTCGGCGGCCTGAAGGTTAAGGCGGCCGTTGAAGGGCAGGGTTCTGGCCTGCGTGTTGAGCGAGCCTTCGGCGGTGAGGGTGGCGTCGACGGCCTCGAACCGCAGGCGGTCGACGGTGACCTGCCCGTCGGCTTGCCAGCCCAAGGCGGTGTCGATCGTGGCAGGGCCGGAGATGCGGGGCTCGACGAGGGAGATATCCTGCAGCGTGCCGTTGAGGGTAAGCGCGCCGCTTTCGGCGTTGAGCCGGGCCTCGGCGGTTGCGTCGACGGCGGCGTTGTCGATTTCCAGCCGGTCGATGAAGGTGCCTTCCTCGGTGCGGCGGGCGTCGATCTCCAGCGTGCTGCGACCGGTGAGCAGCGGGTCGAGCCGGTCGGTGCCTGTCTCGAGATCCTGCGTGGCGGCTTCCATCTCAATGTCGAAGGCGCCGCCGAGGAGGTTGCCCTCGCCCAACACCGTGAGGTTGGCGGAGCCTGCGAGGTCGCGCCGGGCGATGCCGGCGAAACGGCGGAGATCGTCGGCCTGCAATGTCGCGCGGCCGGAGGTCGGGAAGCCGTCGGCCAGCCCGTCGATCGTGCCCTGCGCGGTGAGGACGGCGTCGCCGCTGGCCACTTCGAGGGTCTCGATCTGTGTCGGACGGTCGGGCTGGTAGGTGAGGCGGAGCTTGCCACTGGGCGCACCGCCGATAGCGCGGGCGAGCGCCTCGTCGCGGTGAGTGACGCCCCGGGTGCTGAAGGTAAGGTCGGCAGTGAGGCTTTCCTCATCGCCGCGGGTTATGGTGCCGGCGCCCTCGATATTGGCGCCGTCAATCTCGAGCCCGTCCCGGGTGAGCCCGTCGACGGAAATGTCGGCGTTCCACGAGTCGCCTTCGGCTGCGTTGTAACTCGCGGTGATGCGCCCCGCCTCGATGGTGGTAATCGGCTCGGAGATGGGCAGGCGCAGGCGACCCGCGCCGCCGACGCGGCCGTCGAGATTGAACTCCCGCGGCCAGCCGTCTGCGTCGAGCGCAAGGTCCCCCGTGAGCTCCATGCCGCCGGCCTCAAGCGCAAGGGTGTCGAGGGTGAGACTGCCGTCGGCATAGGTTTCTCCCTCGACGCGGAGGGAAGCGTTTTCGCCGAAGAACGGGTGCAGATCGGGTGTAAAGAGCTGACGGAGGTCGCCGGAGAGGTCGGTGGAGAAGGCGTAGCCCGTTTCCTCGCTGTCGGCATCGAGCGCGGCGATGCTGATCGCGCCGCCAAAGCGGCGGGTGCCGTCGGAGGAGAGCGAGATCTGGGCTTGGAAATCCGACAGCGGTGCCTCGCCCTGTACCTGGAGGCGCATGGCGGGTTCGCCGGGGATGTTGAGGGCCTTGGAGACCATGCCGCCCTCACCCTCGTCGAAGTCCAGGTCGATGGCGAGCACGCGGGTTTCGTTGTCGAAGGCAGCGTCGAGGGTGATCTGATCGGGCCGGTCGGTGCGTTCGATGGCAAGCTGCGCCTCGCCGGTGCCGTCGGCAAGCTGCACGGTGGCCTCGACCGACATGGTCGCGGGCTCGCCCAAGATCGGCGCGCCGAGGCGGACCTCGTCGGCGCGGAGGTCATCGATCGAGACGGAGACGGGCAGTTCGGGCAGGGAGAAGGCCGTGGCCTCGGCATCATCGGGAGAGACCTGTTCGCCGCCCTCAGGAAGACGGGCGATGTCGATGACGGCGGCGGAAAGCTCGGTCACGTCGACCTCGCCGCGCAAAAGCGCCGAGCGGGACCAGTCGAGCGTGGCGTCTTCCATCGTCAGCCAGACCCCGTCTTCGTCGGAAATGGTCATCCGTTCCAGCGTGGCGGTTGATGACAGCGCGCCACGGAAGCCGGTGATGGTGACAGAGCGGCCGGCGCCGGAGAGCGCATCTTCGATCCAGCCTTCGAGATAGGTCTTGTCGGCCTCGTTCTCCTCCTGCGCGGCGGCGGGCAGGGCGGTGAGGGTGACGAGCGCGAGGAGGCGGAGGAGACGCATCAGAATGCCTGTCCTATCCCGATATAGAGTTCGATGTCTTCGCCCGCGTCGCTGCCGAGGGGCGTGGCGATATCGACGCGGATCGGGCCGAGGCCGGTGTCGTAGCGGACGCCGAAGCCGGCGCCGTAATGGGTGTTGCCGTCGTCCCACCAGCTGTCGGCGCCGACGAACCCCGCGTCGGCGAAACCGACGACGGACCACTTGTCCTTGACGCGGGCGCGGAGTTCGGCCGAAAGCGCCGCGAAGGAGCGGCCGCCGATGCGCAGGCCGGGGCCCAGATCGACCGCGAGCGACCTGTAGGATTGGCCGCGCACGGTGCCCGCGCCGCCGGAGTAGAACAGCATGTCGGGCGGCACCTCGCCGATGGCCGCACCGCTGACCGAGCCGAGCTGGGCGCGGGTGGCGAATGTGAGGCCGTCGCTCTTGCCGAAGGTCAGGTAGTTGCGGGCGTCGAAATACAAGCGCGCGCCGAGGCTGTCATTGTCGAGCCCGACGAAGGGGGTCAGTTCGAGGTTGGCGTAGACGCCCTTCTTGGCGTTCAGTTCTTCGTCGCGGGTGTCGTATTCGAGGCTGGCGGGGACGAGGAAATGCTCGAGCGTGCGGGAGCCGAGATCGTCGTTGATGTCGGTGAACTGGTAGGCGATGCCGATCTCGCCCGTCAGCTCATCGGAGAAGCGGTGGAGGAAGCCGCCGCCGATACGGACGCTGCGCTCACGGAAGTCCGGCTCGTCCAGCTCCTGCGCGCGGGCGCTGAGGTAGAAGTCGGTATCCGGGTTGAAGGTGGCGGGGCGTTCGAAGCGGGTGGAGAAGACGTAATCCATCCCGCCGGAATCGCCGCCGATCCCGCTGACCTCGCCCTCGATCCGGAGGCGTTCGGCGCCGCCCAACAGGTTGCGGTGCAGCCAGAAGCTCGAGACCGTGAGCCCTTCGAGCGAGGAGATTTCGGCGCCGAAGCCGAACCGGCGCGGCTTGGCGTCGGCCAGCGTGGCGTTGATGTCGAGCGTGTTTCCGGGGCCGATAGTTTCGGCGTCTTCGAGGACGACGGAGGAGAAGGCGCCGGTGCGGCGGAGCCGCTCGCTCGCTTTTCGGACGTCTTCGGGGGAGTAGACTTCGCCCGTGGGCAGGCCGGCGATGGCGCGGATGCGCTCGGGGCGGACGGCTCCCTGCCGCGCGATGACGAGGTTGCCGAAGGTGAGACGGGGGCCGGGGGCGACAGTGACCTCGGCCGAGAGCCGGGCGCCGGCGTGGTTGGCGGTGATGCGCTGATCGGCAATGGCAACCTTGGCGTGGCCGCGTTCGCGCCACGCGTCACCGGCGATATTTATCGATTCGCCGATGACGGCGGAATAGGCCGGGGCCCCGGCCCGGAAGCTCTCTGGCAACTCGGTTTCCGGGGCCAGCGGGGCAATGCGGGTGGTGGAGAACCTGAAGAGCGGACCGGGTTGCACCTGGATGACGATCTGGCGGACCGCTCGGGGCGTGGCGAGCGGCGAGATATCGGACACTTCGCGCCCGTCGACCTTGACGCTGACCACGCCGCCGTAGCGCCCGACCTCGTAGAGGGCCCCAACCATGCGGGCATAATCGGCGCGGGCGGCGGCGAGGAGATCCTGTGCCGTGACGTCTTCTTCATCGACGGTCTGGACGCTAAGCGAGGCATCGCGCAAATGGCCGTCGAGGCCCTGCGCATCGGCGGGAAGCTGGATGTAGACCTCGGCCGCCGCGGCGAAGCGGGCCGCGCCGAGAAACGTCAGTAAAAGAAAGCAGCGTGCAATCTGTCGGGTCGAACGCAAGGGTGAAACTCCACTGTCGCTTTCAATATATCGCAAGTTCTGTCGGGATCGACCACACAATGGGGTTGACGGCGACAAATACGCCATCGGTTCAGCCACAGAAGGCATTACGCCGGGGAAGCGGTTTCGCTTTGTACGGCAGGCGCTTTCCGGTCGGCGCGGATGAAGAACAGGTAATAAAACACCGGGGCCGCGATGAGTGTCAGGATCGAGGCGAAGGCGAGCCCGCCCATGATTGTGACAGCCATCGACTGGAAGAACGCATCCCATATCAGCGGGATCATGCCGAGGATGGTCGTGGCAGCCGCGAGAACCACCGGGCGAAGGCGCGAAACCGAGGCCGCGACGATCGAATCTTTAAGCGGTTGCGCCGGTTTGTCGCGGCGCTCGATGTCGATCTGATCGACGAGAACAATGCCGTTCTTGATCAGCATCCCCGACAGCGACAACAGCCCGAGGAGCGCGGTGAAGGTGAAAGGCATGCCGGTGCCGAGCAGCGCGAGGCTGACGCCGTTGACGGACATCGGCACGAGCAGCCAGATGATCAGCGGCTGGCGGACGGCGTTGAAGAGCAGCACCGAGATGGTGACCATGATGATCAGGCTGAGGGGAAGCTGCCGGCCGAGGCTTTCCTGCGCCTGGGTGGAGCTTTCAAGCTCGCCGCCCCATTCCATCCGATAGCCGGGAGGGAGCTCCATCTCCTCGATGGATTGGGTGACCTCGGCCTGCACCTGCGCGGCGGTCAGGCCCGGCGCGATATCGGCGCCGACGGTGATGGTCAGCACACGGTCGCGGCGTTTGAGCAGGGTGTTCTGCGGGTCGAAGCGCAGGCCATTGGTCATCTGCTCGAAGGGCACGAAGGCCTGGGCGCTTTCGGAGTAGATGACGAAATCGGTCAGGGCGAGGTCGGCCTCGGGATCGGCGCGAAGGATGATGGGAATCTGGCGTTCGCCCTCGCGGTAGACGCCGGCCTGAATGCCGTCGGTCGCAAAGCGAAGGATGCTGGTGACGTCGTCGCGGTTGATGCCGGCCTCCTGTGCGCGGTCGTTGGCGTAGACCGGGCGGAGCACCAGTTCCTGCTCGCGCCAGTCGATACGCGGGGCGACGATGTTGTCGGAGGCTGCTCGAAACCGCTCGGCCGCGCGGTCGGCGAGGTCGCGCAGGACCGCGGGGTCGGAGCCGGAGAAGCGCGCCTCGATCGGGTTGCCGCCGCCGGGGCCGAAGGCGAGGCGCTTGGCACGGAATTCGCCCTCGGGGAGGGTTTCGGCGGTGAATTCCTCCATCCGGTTGATCAGGAAGGCGATCGTGTCGATCGTTTCGGTCCGGACGATGATATGTCCATAGGAGGGGTTTGGGTCTTCCGCCTGATAGGTGAGCATGAAGCGGATCGCGCCCTGACCGGCATAGGAAGTGGTGGAGACGACCTCGTCCTGCTGCATCAGCCAGTCTTCCATCACGCGCAGGTCTTCGGATGTTTCGTCGATGGAAGCGCCTTGTTCGAGCTTGTAGTGGACGAAAAAGAGCGGCGTGTTGCTGTCGGGGAAGAACTGTTGCTTGATCTGGCCGAAGAGCATGAAGCAGACCACGGTGACGGCAACGAGCCCGGGGATGACCAGCCACCAGAGGCGCAGGCAGGCGCGCAGGAGGCCCGCATAGGCGCGGAAGATCGCGCCGTCATAGCTGCCGCCCTCTTCGCCGCTGCCGCGCTTGAAGAAGTAATGCCCGAGCAGCGGCGTGACGGTCAGGGCCAGCACCCATGACAGCAGCAGAGAGATGCCGATCACCGCGAAGAGCGAGAACAGGAATTCGCCCGTCGCGTCCGGGCTGAGGCCGATGCCGGCGAAGGCCATGATGCCGATGACCGTGGCGCCGAGGAGGGGGATCTGGGTCTGGCCCGCGGCCTCTTCCGCGGCGTCGTGGGAGGATTTGCCGCGCAGCATGGTCATCTGCATCCCCTCCGCCACCACGATGGCGTTATCGACCAGCATGCCCATGGCAATGATCAGCGCGCCGAGCGAGATACGCTCCATCTCGATCGAGAAGAGCCCCATGAAGAAAAGCGTGCCGACCACGGTGAGCAGGAGCGTCACGCCCACCACGACGGCGGCGCGCCACCCCATGAAGAGCGCCAGCACGATCACCACGATAGAGACCGACATGGCGAGGTTGGTGAGGAAGTCGTTGGAGGCTTCCTCGACCACCTCGTGCTGTTGGTAGATCGGGTGGATCGCGATGCCGAGCGGCAGGCGGGGTCCGAGCTCGTCGAGCTTGGCATCGGCGCGTTTGCCCACGTCCACGATGTTCTCGGAGCTGATGCCCGCGATGCCGAGGGTGAAGGCCTCCTGCCCGTTGTGGCGGATCAGGATGTCGGGGTCTTCCTCGCGGTCCCGGTAGACGTTCGAAAAGTCGAAGAGGTTCAGTACCTCGCCCCCCACGCCCACGGTGAGGCCGGCGATTTCCGAGACTGTATCGCTGCCCTCCGGGCCTTGTATCAGGATGCGACCGGTTTCGGTTTCCAGCGTGCCGCCCTCGGTGACGCTGTCGGCGTTGGCGATGGCCTGCTGGATGGCACCGGGGGGCACGTTCTGGTTGGTGGTCTGGACAAGGTCGGGTTCGACATAGACCACCTCCTGCGGAACGCCGGAGACGTCGACATCGGCGACGCCGTCTACGGTGAGGAGTTCACGGCGGAGAAAGCGCGAGAGCTCGTAGATCTCGCGGTCGGAATAGCCCGGGGCGGTAATGGCGTAGTAGATGCCGAAGACGTCGCCAAAGCTGTCGTTGACGAAGGGCGTTGAGGTGCCGGAGGGCAGGCGGGCGTCACTGACGCGGGTGCGCAGCTTGGTCCAGATCTCGGGCAGTTCGTCGCCGCCGTAGGTGTCCTTCATGTCGACGGTGATGCGCGATTCGCCGGGGCGGTTGACTGAGCGTATCTCGTCGACCTCGGCCATTTTCTGGATCTCGGATTCCAGCGGTTCGGAAACTTCGCGCGCCACCTGCATGGCGCTGGCGCCGGGGTACTGGGTGACGACTACGGCCGTCTTGATGGTGAAGGAGGGGTCTTCTAGGCGCCCCACGGTAGCGAAGCCCCAGATGCCGCCGAGAAGGCAGGTGAGGACGAGGATCCAGACGTAGATCGGCCGGGCGATGGAGAAGGTGGCGATGTTCATGGTCGCCGGCTCATTCCGGGAAGGTGCCGAAACGGGCGACGCGGTCGCCGTCTTTCAGGCCGGCGGCGCCGGAGGCGACGATTTCCTGCCCTTCCTCGATCCCGCCGAGGACGCGGACGCGGCCCGTATTGGTCGGCTCGACGGTGACGGGGGTACGGGCAACGGTGCCGGCGGCGGCGGCGTCATCGTCGGGTGTGAAAAGCATGACGTAGGGTTGACCGTCATTGCTCATGACCACGGCGCTCTTGGGAATGGTGATAGCGGCGCCGGGCTTGCGCAGCGTGGCGGTCACCTCGACCGAAGAGCCGGGCAGGACGATCAGGTCATCGGGCGGGGGCATGGCAAGCGTGATGCGGAAGGTCTGCCCAATATCGGAGGTTTCGGCGTTGAATTCACGCACGGTGAGGTCAAAGCGCTCGTCTGAGGCGGGGAAGGTGGCAAAAAGCTCGATATCCGGATCGCGGCCGGCCTGTTGGAAGAGTACTTCCGGCACGTCGATCTCGACGCGCAACTCTGACAGGTCATGCAGGCGGACGACGGGGGTGCCCGCCGAGACAGAGGCGAAATTGGCCACCATGCGGCGAGCGACTAGCCCGTCGAAGGGCGCCTCTAGCGTGGCCTCCTCGAGCGAGCGTTCGGCGTTGCGGACGGCGATGCCGGCGAGGTTGGCCTGAGTCTCGGCATCTTCGACGGAGACCTGGCTGACGGCGTTGCCTTCCAGCTTGCGGAGGCGTTCGAGGGTGCGGTCGGCCTGTTGTTTCTCGACGCGGGCCTGCTCAAGGGAAAGTTCGAATGGTTCGAGGTCGAGCTGCGCGATCAGGTCGCCCTCGGTGATCGGATTACCCTCGACTACCGGCAGCCGGACCACCTGACCGCCGACCTGAAAGGCGAGGTCGACGGTTTCCTTCGCGGCGACATGGCCAAAGAACTTGCGGGTGACGGAGGCATCCCCGGCCTCGACCGGGATCAGCTTGGCGAGCGGCAGGCGGTCGCTCTGCTGGGCGTAGGTGGCGACCGGCAGGGCCGCGGCGAGAAGAAGCGCTGTCAGGATTCTTCGCATGCGTGTCCCCCGAAACCCGGTGGTTCTTGTTCGCGTCCTTGACCTGGCACGGCGCAGGCCCGCGCCGCCCCCTCGGGTCATTTGTACGTTAGGTAACCTTCAGTTGAAAGACTGACCTTGCGACAGAGATGGGGCGGGAGAGAGGCCCGACAAGTCGCAGATCGCGTCAAGCACCGCCTGCTGACCTTCGCGGTGGCGCAGGGCGGTGAAGAGAACGGGGCGAGGGCCGCGCATTCTGGCGGCGTCGCTTGCCATCACGTCGAGCGAGGCGCCCACGTGCGGGGCGAGGTCGGTCTTGTTGATCACCAGCAGGTCGGAACGCGTGATGGCGGGGCCGCCCTTGCGGGGGATTTCCTCGCCCGCCGCGACGTCGATGACATAGATGGTGAGGTCGGCCAGTTCCGGGCTGAAGGTGGCCGAAAGGTTGTCGCCGCCGGATTCTATGAGGACGATTTCGAGGTCGGGGTGGCGTTGCTGCATCTCGTCGACCGCGGCGAGGTTGATCGAGGCATCCTCGCGGATCGCCGTATGGGGGCAGCCGCCGGTTTCGACGCCAAGCACCCGGTCGGAAGGCAGGATCTGCATCCGCATCAGCGCTTCGGCGTCTTCCTGGGTGTAGATGTCGTTGGTGATGACGCCGATGGACCACTGGTCTTTCATCAACTCGGCGAGGCGGGCGGTCAGCGTGGTCTTGCCGGCGCCGACGGGGCCGCCGATGCCGATGCGGAGGGGGCCTTTCATGCGTGTCATGACTGGAAGAGCCTTGGTTGCAGGGTTTCGTGGGTCATCGCGGCGATGTCGGAGAGGAAGATGTTGCTGCAAAGGTCCGAGGAGCCGGCATTGGCGGTCTCGGCGACGAGGCGCTGGCAGATCGGGGCGAGGCGGGAGAGGGTGCGCTGGGCGTCTGTCTGGCCAAGTGGCATGAGACGCTGGGCGGCGGAGGTGAGGTTGGAGGCGAAGCCCTGCAGGTAGAGCATGGTGGTGATGTCGGGATCGAGCGAGAGGAGCCCGGCGGCGCCGCCAACGGCGACGGGGAGAAGCAGGTCGGGCAGGTCGATGGACCAGACCGGGCCGGTGACGCGGGCGAAGGCTGTGCCCTGGCGCTCGGCCTCGCGCAGGCGCTCGGCGGAGGGGGCGAGGGCGCGGGCGGTGGCGTTGATGTCGTCGAGGGCGTCCGGGCCGGGGGCGGCGTGGGCGAGGCGGAGGAGGATGGCGTCGTTGCGGCCGGACCCGTCTGTCAGCAGGTCGGCGAGCCAGTCTTCGAGGGATAGCGCATCGTGGACCCAGCCCGCGCAAATGGCGCTTTCGAGCCCGTGGGAAAAGGCGAAACTGCCCAGCGGATAGGCGGGCGAGAGCCATTGCATGAGTGTGAGAAGGCGGGGGTCAGTCTGCATCGACCGTCTCGTCAGGATCGTGTTCGGCCTCGTGTTCCTGGTGACGGTCGGGGCTGTGGCTATGGCCGTGATCGTGGGCATGGGTGCGGCCGTGGCCATAGGCGCCACCTTCGGGGGTGAAGGGGTGGCGGGCTTCCTCGACCGTGGCGCCGAGCAGGTCGAGCATGCGGCGAATGACGGGGTCACGCTGGATCAGCAGGCGGTCGGGCTCGATCTGGCAGGGGGTGTGTCGATTGCCGATATGCCAGGCGAGACGGGAGAGGCTATTGCCGGTGACGACGAGCACATCTTCCTCGGCCGCGCGGATCACCACCCGGGAGCCGTCATCTAGTTCCAGCGCGTCGCCGTCTTCCAGCGAGGTGGTCTTTTCGAGGTCGATCACGAAGGGGCGGCCGGTGTCGGTGGAGAGGCGTTTGCGGCGCAGGAAGCGGGTGTCGTAATCGAGCGTGACGATCTCGGCCACGCCGCGCCAATCCCCGGCACGGCGGACGGTCTGGGCGAGGGGCAGGTCGTTCATGTGGTTGCCTTTCCGGCGGTGAGGGAGCGTGGCTTGGTCGGCATTGACGGGCTCGGTTTTCAGAACAGGAAGTAGCGCTGGGCCATGGGCAGGGTCTCGGCGGGCTCGCAGGTGAGGAGTTCGCCATCTGCGCGGACTGCGTAGGTTTCGGGGTTCACGTTGATGTGCGGGGTGGCGTCGTTGAGGATCAGGTCTTTCTTGCCGATGTTGCGGGTATTGCGGACGGCGAGCGTGTCCTTGGCGAGGCCGAGGGCGGCACCGATGCCTTCGGATTGCGCGGCTTCGGAGACGAAGGTGACAGCCGAGCGTTCGACCGAGCGGCCATAGGCGCCGAACATGGGCCGGGAATAGACCGGCTGGGGCGTGGGGATCGAGGCGTTGGGGTCGCCCATCTGGGCCATCGCGATAGTGCCGCCGATCAGGACCATCTCGGGTTTCACGCCGAAGAAGGCGGGGTTCCAGAGGACGAGGTCGGCGCGCTTGCCGGGCTCGATGCTGCCGATCTCGTGCGAGAGGCCGTGGGCGATGGCGGGGTTGATGGTGTATTTGGCGACGTAGCGGCGGACGCGGAAATTGTCGTTGTCGCCGGTCTCGTCGGACAGGCGGCCGCGCTGCTTCTTCATCTTGTCGGCGGTCTGCCATGTGCGGATGATGACTTCGCCCACCCGTCCCATGGCCTGACTGTCGGACGCGATGATCGAGAACGCGCCCATGTCGTGCAGGATGTCCTCGGCGGCGATGGTCTCGCGCCGGATGCGGCTTTCGGCGAAGGCCACGTCCTCGGGGATGGACTTGTCGAGGTGGTGGCAGACCATGAGCATGTCGAGATGCTCTTCCAGCGTATTGACGGTGAAGGGGCGCGTGGGATTGGTTGAGGAAGGCAGCACGTGCTCTTCGCCGCAGATGCGGATGATGTCGGGGGCGTGGCCGCCGCCCGCGCCCTCGGTGTGGAAGGCGTGGATGGTGCGGCCCTTCATGGCCTTGACGGTGTTCTCGACGAAGCCGGATTCGTTGAGCGTGTCGGTGTGGATCATCACCTGCACGTCGAGCGCGTCGGCGACGGAGAGACAGCAGTCGATGGCGCCGCGGGTGGTGCCCCAATCCTCGTGCAGCTTGAGGGCGCAGGCGCCGGCGTTGACCTGTTCTTCCAGCGCGGCGGGGAGGGAGGCGTTGCCCTTGCCGGCGAAGGCGAGGTTCATCGGGAAGGCGTCGGCGGCCTGCAGCATCCGGCCGATATGCCACGGCCCCGGCGTGCAGGTGGTGGCGAGCGTACCGTGGGCCGGGCCGGTGCCGCCGCCGAGCATGGTGGTGAGGCCCGAGTGCAGGGCATCCTCGGTCTGCTGGGGGCAGATGAAGTGAATATGACTGTCGAAGCCGCCGGCGGTGAGAATGCGCCCCTCGCCGGCGATGGCCTCCGTGCCGGGGCCGACGATGATGTCGACGCCGGGCTGAGTGTCGGGGTTGCCGGCCTTGCCGATGGCGGCGATCCGGCCATCCCTGAGGCCCACGTCGGCCTTGATGATACCGGTGTGGTCGACGATCAGGGCGTTGGTGATGACGGTGTCGACCGCGCCCTCGGCGCGGGTGGCCTGTGACTGGCCCATGCCGTCGCGGATGACCTTGCCGCCGCCGAACTTGACCTCTTCGCCATAGGCCAGCGTATTGTTGCCGGTACCGCCGGTGCTGGCCGCGCCGGCGTGTTCGGCGATCAGGTCACGCTCGACCTCGATGATAAGGTCGGTGTCGGCCAGCCGCAGCCTGTCGCCCACGGTGGGGCCGAACATGGCGGCGTAGGAGGCGCGGGAGATGGTGGCGGGCATGGGGCGCTAGTTCCTTTTCGGGCCGCGCCGTGTCAGGCGGGTGACATTGGATTTGGTGGTGCGCCGGATCGGCTTGAGCGCGTGGCCCAGGGTTTTCTGGCTGTCCTGCCCTTTCATGGTGCCCAGCATCAGGCGGGTGCCGGCCTCTGCGAAGGCTTTCTGCTTCTCGGTGACCATGCGGGCATTCTCGGAGGGGAGGACCGACCAGAGGCCGGCCATGCCCATCATCCGCATCCAGATGACCGCGCCGGCCTCCATAGCCATCAGGGTGGCCTGAGTCTGGAGTTGGAGCAGGGCGAAGGGGTTGGGGATCATGCCGGGTTTCATAGCTGCCCCATTACGGACTGGTTGAAGCCGAAGATGCGGCGGGTGCCGGAGACCGGGATCAGGCTGACCTCGCGGCGCTGGCCGGGCTCGAACCGGACGGCGGTTCCGGCGGCGATGTCGAGGCGCAGGCCGCGGGCGGCATCGCGGTCGAAATCGAGGGCGGAATTGGCCTCGGCGAAGTGGTAGTGGCTGCCGACCTGAACAGGCCGATCGCCGGTATTGGCGACCATCAGGGTGATGGGTTTGGCGTCGGCGTTCAGCGTCAGCGTGCCTTCGGCGGGAAACAGCTCTCCGGGGATCATGGCGGCGCCTTTCAGCGGATCGGGTTGTGGACGGTGACGAGCTTGGTGCCGTCAGGGAAGGTGGCCTCGACCTGGACCTCGTGAATCATCTCGGGGATGCCCTCCATGCATTGCTCGCGGGTGATGACCTTTGCGCCCGCTTCCATCATGTCGGCGACGGAGCGGCCGTCGCGGGCGCCTTCGACGACGGTGTCGGTGATCAATGCAATGGCCTCGGGGTGGTTCAGCTTGACGCCGCGCGCCAGCCGCTTGCGGGCGATCTCGGCGGCCATGGCGACCAGCAGCTTGTCTTTCTCCCGGGGGGTGAGGTTCATCGGGTCATAGTCTCCATGACGTGGGGAGGGCACCGCCACTGAGCCGGTCGAGCGCGGGCAGGAGGTGGGTGCGGAGCGCATGGCCGTCAGGGGCGACGAGGCGTAGCGTGAGCATGTCGGGGGCAAGCAGTGAGGCGCCGCCGGTTTCGGGCAGAAGCGCGCGGAGCGGGTCGAGATGGGCCTCGGCGTCGGGGGCGACGTAGAGGAGAGATACCATCGCCGCCGCGCCTTTGCCCGAGGAGGAGCGGGCAAGGTGGGCGGCGAGATCGCCGGTGAGGGAGACACCGTCGAGATACAGCGGGAGGCCGGCGCGGGTGATGCGGATACGGTCGCGGAAGCTGGCATCGGTGAGGGTTTCGCCCATGGCGGCGCGGCCGAAAAGGACCGGTTCGGTCATCAGGAGGCGGGCGGTCGGGGCGAGGTCGATTTCGAGCCGGCGGTCGAGGGCGCAGCCGTTGTAGAGGATGAGTTCCTGCGGGAGCCAGTGGAGGGTGGCGTTGTCGCCCACGGTCAGGCGGCTGCGCATGTGGCCGGTTTCGCCAGGGCTGGCGCGGTAGGCGCGTTCGGCGGCCTGGGTTGTGAGCGTGGCGTGGGTGCCGGCGCCGATATGGGCGGTGATATGGAAACGGTCGCCCCCGGTGACGCCGCCGGCGGTGTTGATCAGGATGGCCTGAAACCCGTGCTCGGGCCGGGGGAAGAGGGCCTTGAAGGCACCCGACTGCCGAAGGGTATCAAGCACGCTGCGCCCCGCGACCGGCTTGGTCGAGAGGGCGATCTCGCCCCGGGCCCGAGGGAGGACGGGCGGCAGAACATGGGCCGAATGCAGCGTGATGGCGGGTTCTCCTCCCGGTATTGGCGTGGTGCAGTCTGCATGGGATCACGGGGCGCATAAGGCGGCAAGCTTCGGGGGATGCACGCGGGGCGGCGTGGGTGTAGTTGCGCAAATGATGGGCGGCGCGCCTGATTTCAAGGCAGTGGCCGCATAGGGCTGGGGGCGTTCTCTTCCGGGGCGTTTTGCGCTAGCACACGGGGGCGTTTCAAAACAGGGAAAGAGGCCATGACAGAGTTGCAGTTTGCCGGAAACCTTTCGCGCCTGGGGACGGAATCGGCCTTCACGGTGCTGGCCAAGGCCGGGAAGATGGCGGCGGAGGGGCGCGATATCATCAACCTCGGGATCGGACAGCCGGATTTCCGGACGCCCGAGCATATCGTCGATGCGGGGATCAAGGCGCTGCGCGACGGGCATCACGGGTATACGCCGGCCAATGGCCTGCCGGAGCTGCGGGAGGCGGTCGCGGCGGATTTGCACCGGCGGCACGGGGTGGAGGTGAACCCCGATCATGTGGTCGTGGTGCCCGGCGGCAAGCCCACGATGTTCTTTGCCGTGCTGATGTTCGGCGAGCCGGGGGCGGAGATCATGTATCCGAACCCGGGCTTTCCGATTTACGAGAGCGTGATCAAGTATTCCGGGGCGACGCCGGTGCCGATCGAGCTGAAGGAGGAGAACGGGTTCGCCTTTTCCGCCGAGGCGGTGCTGGGGCAGATCACGGCGAAGACACGGCTGATCATCATCAACAGCCCGGCGAACCCCACGGGCGGCGTGACGCCGAAGGAGGAGATCGACAAGCTGGTGGCGGGGCTGGCGGATCATCCGAAGGTGGCGGTGCTGTCGGACGAGATCTATTCCAACATGCTCTATGGCGGGCGGGACCATGTGAGCCTGTTGCAGTATCCGGAGATCCGCGACCGGCTGATCATGCTGGACGGGTGGTCGAAGACCTACGCGATGACGGGCTGGCGGCTGGGCTATGCCGTGTGGCCCGAGGCGGCGGTGGATCACGTGACGCGGCTGTGCATCAACGACCACTCCTGCGTGAACGCGGCGACGCAACATGCCGGCATCGCCGCGCTGAACGGGCCACAGGACGAGGTGCGCGAAATGGTGGCGGAATTCGACGCGCGGCGGCAGGTGATCGTCGAGGCGCTGAACGGGTTGCCGGGGGTGCGCTGTGCCGATGCGGCGGGGGCGTTCTATGCCTTTCCGAACATCGAGGGGACGGGGCTGAGTAGCCGCGAGGCGCAGGACCGATTCCTGGAGGAGGCCGGGGTGGCAGCGATTGCGGGCACGTCCTTCGGCAAGTTCGGGGAGGGGTACTTGCGCTTCTCCTATGCCAACAGCACGGAGAATATTCGCGAGGCGATCCGGCGGATCGGGGAGTTGCTGTAGGCTCTGGGGTCAACGGCCTAGCATCTGGTGCAACGCGATCTGCCCCGGCTATAGCTGAGCGCGTGGCAGGACGCCTTGATACTGGTGATGCATCAGGCGCTGGCCGGGGTCCAATCGGCATAATCGCGGTTTGTCAGGGCCTTGTGCAGGGCGGCGTGAAGGTCTTCGGAGAGGGTTTCGGGGCGGGCCGCGAGGTCGGCGAGCCGGCTGTGGACGTCGAGCGCGAACAGGGTGTCGTGACCGAGGGCGGTGGCGAGGCGCTGGACAGCGGCGACGGCCGGAGCGAGGTCGATATCCGTGAGGATGAGCGCGTGGGCGAGGCAGGTGTTGCCGCGCCAGCGCTGGGCGGTGCCGACGATCTTGCGGCCCGCAACGGCCAGGTTGTAGTCGCCATCGCAGAAGCTGCCTTCGACGGGTTGAGTGCTGGAGATGATGCCGAGGGTTGCGAAGGCTTCCGCGAGGGGGGCGGTGATTTCGGCATAGCTGCCGCGGATGTCGCGGCCATTCGGCGGGGCAACGGCGAAGGCCAGCGCCACGTTCAGAACGCCGGGGCCCTGGGGCGTGATGCCGCCGCCGGTCTTACGGGGCGTCACGGGCCAGCCTTCTGCGGCGGAGGCGCGGGCGGCTTGCAGGAAGCGCTCGGTGCGGGTGTAGCGCTGGGGCAGGACGAGGCAGGGAGAGGTGACCGACCAGAGGAAGGCGGAACGTGGCGCCGCGCCGGAGGCCACGGCGGAGAGCATGGCCATCTCGGCAGCGAGGCCTTCATCGGCTGTGTCGAAGAGGATCGGGGCGGGCGGCAGGGTCTATGTCCTTGAGGTGACCGGCGGGGCGCCAGTTAAGGCGGGGGCCGGTCTGAGGTCAAGGCAGGGTCATTTCACGTGCGGGCCGAAGGGGGTGCTGTTGAGGACTTCGGCGCCGTCCGGGCCGAGGAGGACGGTGTTCGAGACGAAGTAGTTGCCGCGGCCGGTTTCGGTGAACCATGACATGAGGTGGAACGTCATGCCCACTTTCATCTCGAGGTCGGAGTCGTGGCGCAGGCCGGTAACACGGGGGCCGCCTGTCCACGACGGCGGGAAGCCGATGCCGACGAGATAGCCGCAATGGTGGCGGCGGTAGTTCGGGAGGCCGGCCGCGTCGACCACGGATTGCCAGCCGTTGTAGACATCGCGGGCGGTGACGCCGGGTTTGAGGGCATCGAGCGTGGCGTGAAAGGCGCGGATGCTGAGCTCGGCCATTTCGGCGTCTTCCTCGGAGATGTAGCCGATATGGACGAGGCGGCCCATCGGCGCGTTGTAGCGGGCGACGCAGCCCGCCACTTCCAGAAAGACGGTCTGGTGGTGTTTCCCGTCGCCCCAGCTTGTGTGCTCCTCGGCCATGCGGGCGGCGGGGCGAAGGAAGGGCCCGAAGCCCGGCGGCGTACCGCCGGCGCGGGTCATGGCGGCGAGGCAGTTCGCGGCGACGTCTGTTTCGTGTGCGCCATCATGGATGGCCTCGATGGCGGCCTGCGTGCCCGCGTCGGCGGCGTTCGCTGCGGCGCGCATGAAAATGATCTCCTCGGGCGATTTGACCAAACGCATGAGGTCGAGCATGCCCGTGATGTCCTGCCATTCCTTTGCGTCGATCTGCTCGGTTAGTTGGTGGCCCATGCCGTAGGCGAGTCCCGAGGACCAGCTTTCGAGACCAAGGGACTTGCCCGCGCATTGGCCGTTGAGATGTTTCACCGCCACGTCGGCGGCGGTTTCAGAATCGGTATGGCCGATGAACGTGGCGTTGCGGACCTGGTTGCGGATGACAACCTGTTCCATCTGGCGGGTGATCAGGATGAGGTCTCCCTCGGCCGGGACGATGAGAAGGTGGGGGGCGAAGTAGCCCCAGTGGTCAAGCCCGATGAGGTAGAAGATGTTCTCGGGAGAGCTGAAGAGGGCCATGTCGAGGCCGCGCCGGGCCATTTCGGTGCGGGCCGCGGCGACACGGCGGAGGAGTTCGGTATCGGTGAAGGGGTTGGAGTGCATGGCGGGCTCCTCACAAAGCTGTATACATGTTGGAGCATATCGGGGATTTCAGCATTCAGTTTGTGCGGAACCGACGGGCGATGTATACTTATGCGACAGTTTCCGGGAGCAACTTGCCAAATGAACACCGCTGATCCGATGACCGAGGCCGCGAGGGCGGCGATCCTTGACGAGGTGCGCTTCGACGAGGGGCGCAATGCGCGCGCGAAAATCGGGTTCGTGCTGATCCCCAATGAACAGACGATTGAGGAGGATATGCTGCGGTACATGCCGCCGGGCGTGGGCGCGTATTTCAGCCGGGCGCCGATGCCGCGGGATATCACCTCTGACAGCCTGTCGCAGCTGAAACAGTCTCTGGCCGCGGCGGCGGGGCGGATCCTGCCGGATGACGGGTTGGACGTGGTCACGCTGGGCTGTACCTCGGGCACCGTGGCGGTGGGCGAGGCGGCGGCATGTGCGGAGTTGGAGAAGGGCGCCAAGGGGGCGGTGGCCTCGACGCTGGCGGGAGCGGTGCGTAAGGCGCTGGCGGTGATGGGTGCACAAAAGATCGTGCTGGGCTCCCCTTACGTGCCGGAGCTGAACGACCGGATGGTGCGGTACCTCGAGGAGGCCGGTTTCGAAGTGCTGCGCGCGCACGGGATGGGGTTGAGCTACGACACCGAGATGATGCGGGTCTCGCCCGAGTACCTGATGGATTATGCCCGCGCGATCGATCATCCGGAGGCGGATACGGTGGTGCTGAGCTGTGGAGCGCTGCGGAGTATGGGCGTCATCGACCGGATCGAGCAGGCACTGGGCAAGACGGCGATCTGTTCCAACCAGGCGATGCTGTGGGATGTGCTTCGGCTGGCCGGGGTTCAGGACCGGCTGGAGGGGCTGGGCCGGCTGCTGCGGGAGCATTGAGGGACGCGGCGGAACTCACCGGCGCGGCCGCGATATTCCGGGCGCTGCGCGAGCGCATCTGTATGCTGGATCTGCCCTTCGGCGCGATGCTTCGCGAGGTGGAGCTGGCCCGCGAATTCGGGGTGAGCCGGACGCCGGTGCGTCAGGCGCTGCACCAGCTGGCGGCGTTCGGGCTGGTGGAAACGCGCAACGGGGTGGGCACGCTGGTCACGGCGGGCGACCCGGCGACGCTGGCCGATATCTACCAGTTGCGGATCAGGCTGGCCGGGATGATCGGCGAGTTCGCGAGCGGCCCCTGCCCGCCGGAGGCGGCAGAGGAGATGCGGGCGTTGCAGGCGCAGGCCGAGGCGCTGCCGGCCCCGCCGGGGGCGCGGGCGTTCTGGCAGGTCAACGAGGCGCGGCACGAGATCGTCAACGCGCTGATTTCGAATCGCGAACTGCGGGGGTTGCACGATCTCTATTACTTCAAGGTCGCGCCCTTCTGGTTCGCGCTTTACGCCGAGGCGCCTGAGCGGGAATTCACACTCTTGCTGCGGGAGATTCGCGAGATGGTGTTCTGGCTGGAGCAGGGCGACATGAAGGCAGTCGCCAACATGCAGGAAAACAACACGGCGATGGCTGCCAGACGGGTTTCCGCGGCGTTTGAACAGGGCGGAAATGAGCCGGAAGTCGCCGAAAAAATGGTAAGGAAATCTGAAGTAAGTAAAAAGTGAAGTAAGTCATGTTGACCGTAATCGAGGAGTTTTCTACGGCTCCATCCAGGTGACAGGCAACATGGACAGGCAAGAAATGCCTTCGACATATAAAATCGTCCTCGGAATCATCGGGGCAGAAGAGCAGACAGTCGGCAATAGCGTGATGGCGCAGGTTCTGACCGATTACGGGTTCGAGGTCGAGAATATCGGCTGCTGCGACAACCGGGCCGCGCTGGTCAGGGCTGCGATCGAGACGGGGGCGGACGCGATCCTCGTCTCCTGTGCCGACGGGCTCGCGGAGGCGGAATGCAAATGCCTGCGAGAGACCTGCGCGGCCAGCGGGGTGAGCGACGTGCTGCTGTATCTGGGCGGCCGGTATCTGGCCGCGAAGGGCAGATGGGACGAGACCGAGGCGCTGTTCCTTGCCAAGGGGTTCGACAGGGTGTTTCCGCCACGCGCGAACATCACCCGCATCGCCGCGAAGCTGCGCGACGATATCGACATGCGGCGGCCCGGTGCGCATCTCTACGGGGCGGGCGCCTTTGGCGTGGCACCGGCAGTGGCCGCCTACGACTAACCGGGGGCGAGCGTGGCGCCGAAGAAATCCCGCATGAACTGCGGGCCCTCCGCCTTGATGAAATCGCGGAATTGCCGGGCGGCGGCGCCGAGCGCTGTGTTTTTCGGGTAGAGCACGAACCAGTCGCGCAGCTCCGGCATGCCTTCGGCCTCGAGAATGGTCAGCTTGCCGGCTTCGTATTCCAGCGCGATGGTGTGGGCCGAGATGAAGGCGAGGCCCATATTGGCCATCACCGCCTGCTTGATATTGGCGTTGCTGTCCATCTCCTGCGATCGCGGGAGGGACAGCCCGACGCTCTGGAAATAATGCTCGTGGACCATGCGGGTGCCGGAACCGGGCTCGCGCACGAGGAAGCTGTGCGCGGCAAGGTCGGTGCGGCGTAGGTGCCGAAACCGGGCGAGCGGGTGGTCGGGATGGCTGATCAGCACGTAGGGGTGGCGGGCGAACTGGTGTGCCGTCACCTCGATCCGGCGCGGCGGGCGCCCCATCAGGGCAAGGTCGATCTGGCCGGTTTCAAGCGCCTCGATCACGCCGCGACGGTTGGCGATGGTAATCTGCAGGTCGATCCGCGGATGGTGTTTCTGAAACGCCTGAAAAAGCTGCGGGCCGAAGTTGCGGGCGGTCGAGACCATGGCGACGCGAACCCGGTTGTCGAGCTCGCCCTGCATGGATTTCACCATCTCGACCGCATCGGTCAGGGTGGTGGTCATCTGGCGGGCATAAGGCACGAGGGCGTTGGCAATTTCGGTCGGCTGAATCGAGCGGCCGTCTTTTTCAAACAGGACGGCGCCCAGCTCCTCGCCCAGTTTGCTCATCTGCATCGAGACGGCCGGGGCAGAGAGTGACAGGGTGTCGGCCGCGGCGGCAAAGCTGCGGTTTTCCACGGCGGCGAGGAAGATCTCGAGCTGGCGGAGGGTGATCCTTGAGCCGTCTTTCGACATGGCGGGCGAGCCTTTCAGTTACGCTGAAATGATTAGCGGGATCGCCCGGTAGGATCAAAAAAACTTATCGGTCAGAGCTGGTGCTTGTTGGCGTCATCGGGGCTTGCCCGTGAGGGTGCCGATGCTAGCATCGGCCCCATGTGCAACCTGCATTCCAACATGACCACGCAACAGGCGATGCGCCAGTTGTTCGATGTCGACGCCGGATTCGACAGGCTGGGCAATTTCCAGCCGCTGCCGGCGATCTTCCCGCGCTATAGTGCGCCGGTCGTGCGGGTCGGGGAGGGCGGGCAGCGGGAGCTGGTCTCGATGCACTGGGGGTTCCTGATGCCGCAGGTGTCGAAGAAGACCGGCAAGCCAATCATGCCCAAGGCGGTGAACAATGCTCGCGACGACAAGGTGCGGCATTCCGGCTTCTGGCGGGCGAGTTTCGAGGAGCGGCGGTGCCTGATCCCGGCCACGTCCTTTTGCGAGGCGAAAGGGCGGAACCCGGCGACTTACTATTGGTTCGGGATGGCGAGCAAGGAAAGGGAGGCGCGGCCGCCCTTTGCCTTTGCCGGGATGTGGCGCGGGTTTCGCGGAGAGTATCGCGGCGAGATGGTGGATATCGAAACGCACACGATGGTGACTTCTACGCCGAATGAACTGGTGAGGCCGGTGCATCCGGACAGGATGCCGGTGATCCTCGAGCCAGAGGATTACGAGACATGGCTGACCGGCACGCCCGAGGAGGCGGCCAAGCTGATGCGGCCCTACCCGGCCGGTAAGATGCGGATCGTGCAGAAGGGGGAGGGCGTCAAGGAAGACCCCGTAGGATGATCGGCGCAGGCTCTTGCCAACGGTCATGCGTCTGATATTATGTCTGCACATATTATCAGAGGGGACCCCACGATATGCCGACAATCTGGTCGAAACAGGCCCTGACCGCCGAGGGCTGGCAGCGGGACGTGGCGGTGGAGCTTGACGGCGCGGGGCGCATCGCCAGCGTCAGGGCGGGCCAGCCGGAAAGCGGCGAACGGGTGGAAATATTGCTGCCGGCGCCGGTGAACGCGCACAGCCACGCCTTTCAGCGGGCGATGGCGGGGCTGACCGAACGGCGCGGCCCGAGCGGGAGTGACAGTTTCTGGACGTGGCGGCAGCTGATGTTTGGGTTCCTAGACCAGTTGACCCCCGACCATATCGAGGCAATCGCGGCTTTCGTGCAGATGGAGATGCTGGAGGCGGGCTATGCCACGAACGTGGAGTTCCATTACCTGCATCACCAGCCGGGCGGGGCGCCCTATGACAACCTCGCCGAGACCAGTACAAGGATCGCCGCGGCGGCGGCGGAAACGGGCATCGGCCTGACGCTGTTGCCGGTGCATTACCAGTATGGCGGTTGTGACCAGCGGGAGCTGGGGCCGGGGCAGATCCGGTTCGGGAACGATCCGGAGCGGTTTGCGCGGCTGCACGAAGGCGCCGGGGAGGCACTGAAGGGGTTGCCCGGCGATACCGTGCTGGGCGTGGCGCCGCATAGTTTGCGGGCGGTGGGCAAGGATGACCTTGCCGCGACGGGGGCCTTGGCCGGTGAGGGGCCGGTGCACATGCACCTGGCCGAGCAGGTGGCCGAGGTCGAGGAGGTCGAGGCGGCGTGGGGCAAGAGGCCGGTGGAGTGGCTGCTGGATCAGGGCGACGTGGACGGGCGGTGGTGCATGATCCATTGCACGCAGATGCAGCCGCACGAGACCGAGGGTTTGGCCACGACCGGGGCCGTGGCGGGGCTTTGCCCGATCACCGAGAGCAGCCTGGGCGACGGGATTTTCGACGGCGTGCGGTGGTTCGATGCCGGTGGAAAAATTGCCATCGGGTCGGACAGCAACATTCGCATTTCGCTGACCGAAGAGTTGCGCACGTTGGAATATTCCCAGCGGCTGCGCGACCGGTCGCGGGCGGCGCTGGCCTCGGCTGGCCAGTCGACGGGGCGGCGGATCTTCGAGGCAATGGTCGCCGGTGGTGCTCAGGCAGCGGGCCGGGGAGAAGGTGGGATCGCCGAGGGACGTTGGGGCGACCTGCTGGCGCTGGATGGCCGTGCCGTTGACTTGCAGGGGCGCGAGGGGGATGCGGTGCTCGACGCCTATATCTTCGCGGGCGATGACCGGATGGTGTCGCGCGTGTGGGCGGCCGGGCGACCCGTGGTCGAGGGCGGGCGACATGTGAAGCACACCGAGATTCGCGACCGGTATGCGGCAACGATGGCCAGCCTGAGCGCGGCGCTGTGACGGTCGGTGAATTCAAGAACTGGCAGGCGGTGCAGGAGGAAGTGCGCCGCCGCATCCATGCCCGGATCTGGGCGCCGGGCGAGATGATCCCGAACGAGCAGGACCTCGCGGAGGAGTTCGGCTGTGCACGGGCGACGGTGAACCGGGCCCTTCGGAACCTGTCGGAGGCCGGGCTGCTGGAGCGGCGCCGCAAGGCGGGGACAAGGGTGGCGCTGCACCCGGTCAGGAAGGCGACGCTGAACATCCCGATGATCCGGAAGGAGCTCGAGGACCGGGGGCAGAGCTATGGCTACGAACGGCTTCTATACCGGAGAGGGACACCGTCCGAGGCGCTGTTGCGGCAGATGAAGGCGCGGGAGAGCGACCATTTCGTCAGGGTGAAATCGGTGCAGACGGCGGATGGCGCGCCGTTTGTGTTCGAGGATCGCTGGATCAACCTGACGACCGTTGCCGCCGCGGCAGATGAGGGGTTCGCGGAGATGAGCGCCAATGAATGGTTGCTGACCCATGCGCCCTACACCGAAGGCGATATCGCCTTTTTCGCCGAGAACGCGAGCGAGGAGGTGTCTGGTATCCTGGGCTGCCCGCCCGGCGCCGCGATATTCGTGATCGACCGGGTGACGTGGGACAACGACCGCTCGATCACCTCCGTCAGGCAGTATTTCCGGCCCGGCTATCGGATGCAGACCAGCATCTGAACCGGCGCTTCAGACGTTTTCCTCGGCCTTGGGAGTGGCTTTCGTGGCCCACGTGCTGTCTTCCGGCGGTAATGGCGGCTCGACGGCGACGCGGCGGCGGTGGATGGCGACCTTGGCGATGAACATGGCCGACACGGGGGCGGTCACGAAAAGGAAGGCCATGATCAGCAACTCGTGCAACGAGCCCTGGCCCCAGACGAAGGCGTAGACCATCGAGGCCGCGAGCGTGCTGCCGACGCCCAGCGTGCCGGCCTTGGTAGGGGCATGCAGGCGTGACATCGGCGCATCGAGCTTGAGCAGACCGTAGGAGCCCACAAGGATGAAGAGAGCGCCGATCACGATCAGCGCGCTTACAAGGATTTCGAGCGCTTCCGTCATTCGATCACGTCCCGGCGCAGGATGAAGCGCGCATAGGCGACGGTGGAGACGAAGCCCAGCATGGCGATAAGCAAGGCGGCTTCAAAGTAGACCTGGGTCCGGTTGAGGATGCCATAAAGCACGATGAGCGCCACGGCGTTGACCGAGATGGTGTCGAGCGCCAGCACGCGGTCGCCCGAGCCGGGGCCGATCAGCAGGCGCCAGAGGGCGAGAACCTGCGATAGGCCGACCGCGGCGAAGGCGAAGTAGAGGGCGTAGGTGATCATTCGAAAATCTCCTTCAGGCGGCGTTCGTAGCGGTGCTTGATGTCGTCGCGGACGGCGTCCGGGTCGGGCGCGTCGAGAGCGTGGACCAGCAGGGAATGCCCTTCGTCGGACAGGTCGGCCGAGACGGTACCGGGTGTCAGGGTGATGGTGCCTGCGAGGATGGCGATGGCCTCGGGCGTGCGCAGGTCGAGCGGGATGCAGACCCAGTTGGGCTTCATGTTGGCGTTGCTCTTGAACAGCACGATCAGGGCGACCTCTACGTTGGCGATGACGATGTCCCATACGACGATCAGAATATAGGAGATCATCCGGTACGGCCGCCGCATGAGGGGGCGCTGGGGCCAGTAGGCCGCCGTCAGGATCGGGATCAGGATGCCGAGGATCAGGCCGAAGGCAACCGCGCCGCTGCTGGGCGTGTTGACGAGCAGGCACCAGACGAGGGTCAGCAACAGGGTCAGGAGCGGGTGCGGGAAGATGCGTCGGGTCAGGCGGCTTGCCATGTCAGTGCGCCTCCTCTTCTGCCTGCGTCTCGTCTTGCTCGGTCGCGGTGCCGAGCCCGGAGTCGGTCTCGTGGCTGTCGTCGGCGTGGCCCTTGTAGGTGATCTCCTTGCCCGGCGTTTCCAGCACGGTCGAAATGTAAGGTGCGGGCGAGAAAAGCTGCTCGGCGGTGGCCGCGAGATGGCGTTGCAGCGGACCGGCAAAAACCGTCACGGCGACCAGCGTGGCGAGAAGGCCGCCGATGGCGACCATCGGCAGGGCGGGCAGGGGCGCCAGCGCGCCCTCGTCCTCTGGCGGGGGACCTTGGTCAAAAGCCGCTTCCGAGGCATGGGCGCGCCAGAAGATCGTGCTGCCCGCGCGAGCGAAGCCGATGACGGCGATAAGGCTCATCCCGAGGATGACCGCCCAGACCCACGCCATGCGCGCGTCCGCCATCGCCGCGTCGAGGATGAGCAGCTTGCCGATGAAGCCCGACAACGGTGGCAGGCCCGCCATTGCAATGGCCGCGGCGAAGAACATCCCGGCCACAAGCGCTCCGCCCGCGATGGGCGGGGCGAGGTCGAAGGTCAGCAGGTTGCCCTCGCGCCGGTCGCGGACCACATCGACCAGCAGGAAGAGCGCCGCCGTCGCCAGCGTGGAGTGAATGGCGTAGAAGAGCGCCGCGGCGATGCCCTGTGGTGTGAAGACCGAGACGGCCGCCATCAGCATTCCCATCGAGCCGATCACCGCGAAGGCCACCAGCCTGTCGAGCCGGCGCGCGCCCAGCACGCCCAGCATCCCGAGGATCAGGGTCAACAGTGCGGCCGGCAGCAGCCAGGTGTCGAACAACCCCTGCGTCGCTTCCAGGTCGGGTGGGAAGATAAGCGTGTAGAAACGGATGATGGCATAGGCGCCGACCTTGGTCATGATCGCGAAGAGCGCAGCCACGGGGGCGGGGGCGGCAGCATAGGCCGAGGGCAGCCAGAAATGCAGCGGCAGGATCGCGGCCTTCACCGCGAAGACCATCAGCAGCATGACCGAGGCCGCGCGAATGCCGGACGTATGCTCGGCCGGGGCGGCGGCGATGCGTTGGGCAAGGTCGGCCATGTTGAGCGTGCCGGTCTCGGCGTAGATCGTGCCAAGCGCGAAGAGGAAGAGGGTCGAGCCCAGCAGGTTGAAGACCACGTATTGCACGCCCACGCGGAAGCGCTCGGGCCCGCCGGAGTGGATCATCAGGCCGTAGGAGGCGATGAGCAGCACCTCGAAGAAGACGAAGAGGTTGAAGGCGTCGCCGGTCAGGAAGGCGCCGATGATGCCCATGAGCTGAAACTGGAAAAGCGCGTAGAAATGCCGGCCGCGCGTATCCCAATTCGAGCCGATGGCGTAGAGCTGCACGAAGATCGCCAGAAGGGATGTGAGGAAGACGAACAGCGTCGACAGCCGGTCGGCCACCAAAACGATGCCGAAGGGCGCGGCCCAATTGCCGAGCTGGTAGAGGAGGATCGTGCCGTCCCACGTGGCGATGACGAGCCCGGTGGCGATGGCCAGAAGCGCCACGGTGCCGGCCAGCGAAAAGACCCGCTGCAACGTCACGTGGTGGCGGACGACAAGCACGATGAAGGCCGCCATCATGGCGGGCAGGACGACGGGTAGGACGGTCCAGTGGCTCATGATTGCGCCCCCTCGTCACCAGTTTCGGGTTGGTCGTCGATATGGTCGTCCTCGGAACTGAGATAGGCGCCGAGCGCCACCATCACCACGACCGCCGTCATCCCGAAGGAGATCACGATCGCCGTCAGCACCAACGCCTGGGGCAGCGGGTCTGTATAGGCGGTAGCCGCGTCGTTCAGCACCGGTGGCTGGTGGACCGCCAGGCGCCCGGAGGCGAAGAGGAAGACGTTCACCGCGTAGGACAGGATGGCGGTGCCGACGATCACCGGGAAGGTGCGCTGGCGCAGCACGAGGTAGACCCCCGCTGCGGTGAGAACGCCGACGGCGCTTGCAAGCAGAAGCTCCATCTCAGCCCTCCTTTCCGGTGGTTTTCGGTGCGTCGTCGCGCGACGGGTCGATATCCATGGCGTAATCGCTGACCTCGGTATCGCTACGGCGGGCGAGGCGCGAGAAGCTTTCCAGCGACAGCATCACCGCGCCCACCACGCAGAGGAACACGCCGAGGTCGAAGCCCATGGCGGTGGCCAGCTCGAATTCCTCGAAGGGAGGAATGCGGAAATAGCCGAAGGAGGAGGTCAGGAACTCTGTCCCGAAGAACCACGCGCCGATGCCGGTAAGGCCCGCCACCAGCACGCCCGTGCCGATGATGCCATGGAAGGGATAGCGCTGACGGGCGGAGGCCCAGGAATAGCCGGAGGCCATGTATTGCATCACCACCGCGATGGCCACGACGAGCCCGGCGATGAACCCGCCGCCCGGTTCGTTGTGACCGCGCAGGAAGATATAGACGCCCACCAGCAGAACCACCGGCATCATCACGCGGGTAACGACGACCATCATCATCGGGTGCGCGTCGCCAGCCACGTCCTCGGTCGGGCGGTTGAGCAGGCGGGCCCGGACCGGCCCCGAGAGCAGCGCCTCGGTGATGGCATAGATGATCAGCGCGGCGATGCCGAGCACGATGATCTCGCCGAACGTGTCGAAGCCGCGGAAGTCGACGAGGATCACGTTGACCACGTTGGTGCCGCCGCCGCCCTTGTAGGAGTTCTCGAGGTGGTAGGCGGAGATCGACGGCTCGACGAAGTCGCGCAGCATCATGGCGTAGATCAGCGCCGCCGCCCCGACACCCGCGCCGACCGAGATAACCCCGTCGCGCAGCCGCCGCCCGGCGGTGCTTTCGACCGGCGTGTAACGGGGCAGGAAGTTGAGCGCCAGCAGGAGCAGGATGATGGTGACGACCTCGACCGAGAGCTGGGTCAGCGCAAGATCGGGCGCGCTGAGATAGGCGAAGGACATGGATACCACGAGGCCCACCACGCCCATCAGGATCAGCGCGAGGAAGCGGTTGCGGTGGTAACGCAGCAGCACGGCGGTGGCGGTGACCAGCAGGATCCAGGCTGTCATCGGCACCGGCTCGATCGGAAGCGAGGCGCGGCTAGGCAGGGAGACCCCGCCGGAAAACCACGCGTGGGCGGTGATGGCGAATACGGTGACGGTGAAGATCGCGGCGTAGCGGGTGAGCGAGCCGTCATGCAGGCGGCCGGTGACGGACTGAGCGATGGCGACCAGCATGGCGATGATCGCGTCGAAGATGGCCTTGGCGAATGGTGGGCCGGCGGCGGCCCATGCGCGGGAGAGCGGCTTGAACATCAGCAGCAGGATGATGCCGCCGGCCACCGCGATGACAGACATCCACAGCGCCGGGGTGACGCCGTGCCAGATTTTTAGGTGGGCGTCGGGCAGCTCGGCCGTACCGCCAAGGACCGCCGCCGTGACCGTCTTGACCAGCGGTTCGGCAAGGAAAGGTGCGACGCCGATGGCGACGACGAGGATCACCAGCAGGGCGGGCGGCCCCCACATGCCGAAGCCGGGGTCATGCGGGTGGCCCGGGTAGCTCTCGCGCTCGGGCCCGAGGAAGGTGTGAACGATGAAGCGGAAGCAGTAGGCCGCCGAGAAAAGTGCACCAATCGTGGCCAGCACCGGCACCAGCATCGGGTAGCCGAGGAGGGTGGTGTGGGTTGTTTCCTCGAGCATCATTTCCTTGGACAGGAAGCCGTTGAGGAAGGGGATACCTGCCATCGAGAGCGAGGCGATGGTGGCGATCACGAAGGTGACCGGCATCAGCCGGCGCAGGCCGCCGAGGATGGTGATGTCGCGGGTGCCGGCCTCGTGGTCGATGATGCCGGCGGACATGAAGAGCGCCGCCTTGAACGTGGCGTGGTTGAGGATGTGGAACACCGCCGCCATCGCGCCGAAGGGCGTTCCGGTGCCAAGCAGCATGGTGATCAGGCCTAGGTGCGATACCGTCGAGAAGGCCAATAGTGCCTTCAGGTCGTTCTTGAAGAGCGCCACGATGGCGCCGATCACCATGGTCACCAGCCCCGCCCCGGTGACGAGGATGAACCACGCATCGGTGCCCGACAGGACCGGCCAGAGCCGCGCCATCAGGAAGATGCCGGCCTTTACCATGGTGGCCGAGTGCAGGTAGGCCGAGACGGGCGTCGGCGCCGCCATGGCGTGTGGCAGCCAGAAGTGGAAGGGGAACTGCGCCGACTTGGTGAAACAGCCCAGCAGGATCAGGATAAGCGCGGGCATGTAATAGGGCGAAGCCTGAATCTCGTCGCGGTGTTGCAGGATGACGGTCAGGTCGTAGCTGCCGGCGATATCGCCGAGCAGCATCATGCCCCCGATCATCGCCAGCCCGCCCGCGCCGGTCACCGCCAATGCCATGCGCGCGCCCTGCCGCCCTTCGGGGAGGTGTTTCCAGTAGCCGATCAGCAGGAAGGAGGAGAGCGAGGTCAGCTCCCAGAAGATGAGCAACATCAGGATGTTGTCGCACAGAACGATCCCCACCATCGCGCCCTGAAAGAGCAGAAGGTAGGTATAGAACTCGCCCATGTTGTCTTCACGCGAGAGGTAGAAGCGGGCATAGGTGATGATCAGCAGGCCGATCCCGAGGATCAGCCCCGCAAAGAACATGCCCAGCCCATCGATGAACAGGTTGAAGTTGAGCCCCAGCGACGGCATCCAGTCAAGCCGCGCCGTTACCGTCTCGCCCGCCATCACCGCGGGCAGGTGGGCCATCAGCCCGAGAAAGGCGGTGAGCGTCACGAGGAAGGTGACCAAGCCGCATGCCTGACGCCCGGCGCGGATCATCAGCCCGGGCAGAAGGGCGCCCAGAAATGGCAATGCGACAATCAGAAATAACGACATCTTCACCTGTCCCAATAGGTCTGACCGACAATATACGGGTCATTCCGTGATGAAAGCCCCCCAATCGTAAGATTGGTCCCGGACTCCGGTTTTCCAGAGGTTCCCGCCGGGATCAACCCGAATCCGGAGGCGGGCGCCGGCCGGGGCGGCCCGAGCCGGTCGTCGAAACGCCCGTGTTCCCGACGTCAGTTGGCGGTGTAGGTGACCATCCCGCCACAGATTGTCGCGGCGATCTGCGTCTGGTCGAGCTGATCGAGCGGCTGGGTTTCGATATCGCGGTCGAGGATGACGACATCGGCCAGCTTGCCCTTGGCGAGCGAGCCTTTCTTCTTGTCGGTGCCCTCGGCCCGGGCGCCGCCAATGGTGTAGCCTGCCAGAGCCTCGTTGAGGGTGAAGCGGTGGTTCGGCACGTCGTCCGTCCACGCCTCGCGCGTGGTGGCGGCGTGCAGGCCCCGGATGATGGAAATGTCGGAGACCGGCCAGTCGGAGGCCAGCGCGATGGGGGCGCCGGCCTTGGCGAGGCGCTGCCATGCGAAGGCGTCTTCCCAGCGGTCGCGGCCGATATTGCTCAGCGTGGGTTCCAGCGGCAGGCCGCAGGTGCCCGGCGCGTGGGGCGGCTGGATCGAGGCGGTGATGCCCATGGCTCCGATCCGCTCGAAATCTTCGGGTGCCACCACTTCAAGATGTTCGATCCGGTGCCGCGGGCCGGTATCGCCATTGGCCTTGCGGGCAGCGGCGTAGCCGTCGAGCACGCGCTGGGTGGCGGCGTCGCCGATCGAGTGCACGGCGATCTGCAGGCCCATCGCGTCGACCCGCGTGGCAAGGTCGGCGAAACGGTCGGCGTCGAACCGGCCATGCGATCGATAGCCGGGCTGGCCGGGATAGTCGTTCTTCATGAAGGCGGTGCGGCTGTCGATCACGCCGTCCATGAAGAACTTGACGAAACCGGAGGCGAGCCAGTCGTCGTTCCACGTCTCGTGCATATACTTGGCGGTCTCGAGGTCGGCCACCTCCATCTCGGGCACGAAGTGGAAGGGCACGCGGACCCGCACCTGAAGCTCGCGCCGGGCGCGCAGTTCGCTGAGAAGCTCGAGCAGGTAGGTGTTGCCGTCCATGTTGACGATCGAGGTGATGCCGTGGCGGGCGGCGTGGTCGAGGCCGCGCTTGAGGTGCTTGAGGTCTTCCTCGCGCTCTTCCTCGGTGGGCCACGGGTCGGGGTCGCGCCCGGTGGTCAGGCCGAGGCTGACCCGTTCCTGACCGGCAAGGCGGAGCACCGCGCCATAGGCCTCTGGCTCCAGCAGGGCGCCGTTCGCGAGCCCATCGGTGCCCATCACCACCTCGTGCCCGGGCGACGTTTCGAGACCGTTGATCAACCCTGCCTGTTCCAGCGCCATGGTGTTGGCCCAGACGGTGTGGTGATCATGGGCCATCATCGCCAATGGGCGGTCGCGCAACATGCCATCGAGGACTTCCCGCGGCGCGGCATCGGCAAAGACGGCGTAATCGGGCGCCTGTGCCATGACGACCGGCAGGTCGGGATGCTCGGCGGCGTAGGCGCGGACCAGCTTGCGGATGTCGGCCGGATCGCTGGCGCCGTCGAGCTGGAGGTTCTGAAGCTCGCATCCGCCGATGAAGAGGTGCATGTGGCTTTCGATGAAGCCGGGCAGGACTGTGCCGCCCTTGGCCTCGATCCAGCGCGTGTCGGGGCCGGCCAGCGCCTCGACATCCGCTGCGTCGCCGATGGCGTCGATATAGCCGCTGTTGATGGCGATGGCTTCGGCGCGGGGCCGGTCGCCCTCCATCGTCAGGATCCTGCCGCCGGTGATGATGAGATCGGCTGTCATGGTGTCCCTCCTCCCTTGGGGTGTGGTCAAGCGCCGAGCGCCTCGCGGATGGCGTCGAAGGCGCGCATGGTATTGCGGGTGTAGTCTGCGATCAGGTAGTCCGGCCAGCTTGAAACCAGCGCGATCACGAGGTCGCTTTCCGGGTCGACATAGATGAACTGGCCAAAGACGCCGCGGGCGCAGATATCGCCGCGGTCGGCATCGCGGATCCACCAGAAGCGGCGGTAGGCGCCGTTGGGGAAGGTGTCCGTCCAGGGTGCGCCAAAGACAGAGGGGTCGCCCTCGCGCATCTGGTCGATCCATGCTTGCGGGACAAGTTGCCGGTCGCCGGCGCGACCGCCGTCAAGGGCAAGCTGGCCGATGCGGGCATAATCCCGCAGCGTGGCGTTGAACCCGCCATCGGCCAGGGCCGTTGCGTCTTCGTCGACGGTGAAATTGGCGTCGCGGCTGGCGCCGATATGCTGCCAGATGCGGGTGCTGAGAAGGTTCGCGAGGTCGCTGCCAGTCACCCGTTCCATCACCCAGGCGACCATGTCGGTCTCGATCGAGCGGTAGTCGAAATCGCCGCCATGGGGGCGAATCTTCGGCAGGGAGAGGATGACCTCGCGGATCGTCGGGCGCCCCTCGGCCGGGTCGGCAGGGCGCCAGCCGGAGGCGATGTCGATCCGGGTCATATCGCTGCCCGGGGTGTTGTAATCCTCGGTGAAGCGGACGCCCGAGCGCATGTCGAGCACCTGGTCGAGCGTGGCGTCGGCATAGCCGCAGTCCTTCAACTCGGGGATGATATCGGCCAGCGGAGCGTCGAGGTCGAGCAGGCCATCGGCCCAGAGCGCCCCGGCGACCAGCGCGGTGACGGACTTCGCCACCGATTGCGACAGGTGCAGGCTGTGGGGGGCCATGTCGTTGAAATAGCGTTCATAGACGGCTTGGCCGCGATGCATGACGAGGATGCCGTCGGCATAGACCGTTTGCAGGAAATGCGAGAGGGCGGGCGTGTCTCCGTTCTCGGTGCGGACGGGGATGGCATCGAGATCGGCCGGGGCGCTGCGTAGGTCGCCTTCCAGCCCGAAACCGCGAAAGACATCAGCCGTGGGGAACAGGCGGTGCATGTTCTGAAAGCTCCACCGGTTGTAGGGCGGCAGGTCCCAGTTCGTCAGCGAGGGGCGCTTGTCGCGGGGCGGGGGGAAGCCCTGCATGATGCCTTGGGCACGCGCCGTTTCTGGCACGCCTGCGGGTGCGGAGGGCGTGTGTCGGGCCGTCATGATCTTTCCTCGAAATGTCTTGAAAAAAGGGCGCGCGGATGAGACCGCGCGCCCCGTAGGACGGTGCTACTGTTTCAGGCGCGTCCAAACCTTGTTGTAGAGATCGACCACTTCCTGCGGGCAGGGCTGCACGAAATCGGGCGCCGGGGCGTCTTCCGGCATGACGATTTCGGGCGCGCTCAGCATCTCTTCATCCATGAATTCCTCGGACCCGGTGATGCCGTTGGCATAGCGGGCGAAGTTCGAGGTCATCGCCGCGTTCTCGGGATCCATCATGAAGTTGATGAAGAGCTTGGCGTTTTCCATGTTCGGCGCGTCGGCCAGAACCGCCACGTTGTCCATCCAGCCGGTGAAGCCTTCTTTGGGATAGGCGTATTGCAGCGTCGGGCGCTGGGCGCGGGCGCGCATGGCGGCACCGTTCCAGTTCTGCGACAGGTCGACATCGCCCGAGGTCAGCTTCTCGATGGTCGAGTAGTCCATCGTACGCCAGTGCTGCTTGGCCTCGAGCAGAAGCTCGAGCACTTCACGCATCTCCTCCTCGTTGCCGTTGCAGCGGCCATAGCCGAGATAGCGCAGGCCGGCATTGATGACGTCGTTCATGTCGTTGAGCATGTTGATCCGGCCCTTGAGTTCCTCGGGCGGGTCGAACATCAGGGCAAGCGTGTTGATGTCGCCGTCATAGACCGCCGTATCGACGGTAAAGGCCGTGGTGCCCCATTGGTACGGGATCGAATAGTTGCGGCCCTCGTCCCACCAGACATCGACCCATTTCGGATCGACGTTCTCGAAATTCTCCATCTCGTTGGGCTTCACCTCGGCCAGCAGGCCCTCGCCGATCATGACCTTGATCATATAGTCGCCCGGAACGACCACGTCGTAGCCGGTATTGCCGGCCTGAACCTTGGCAAGCATGGTCTCGTTCGAGTCGTAGCTGTCGAGGTTGACGGTGACGTCATGCTCTTTCTCGAACTTCTCGATCATCTCCGGGTTGGTGTAGTTGCCCCAGTTGTAGATGTTCAACTCGCCCTCGGCGTGGGCCGCGCCGCCGGCAAGAGCCAGCGCCGTGGCGGCCGAAATGGCCTTCATCGTTGTTTTCATTGGTTGATACCTCCTGTTGGTCTGGTTTTTGGTTACTTCTTCATTTTCCCCTGAACGAGGAACAGCACGAGCACGAGCAGGACCGACACACCGACAAGGATGGTCGATACCGCGTTGATCTCGGGCGTGATGCCACGGCGCAGGGCGCCGAGGATATAGATGGGCAGCGTCGTCTCACCCGGGCCGGCCACCATCAGCGTGATGATAACATCGTCGAGCGAGACCACGAAGGCCAGCATCGCCCCGGCCAGGATGCCGGGCATCAGAAGCGGCAGGGTGATGTGGCGGAAGGTTTGCCATGGCGTTGCGTAAAGGTCGGCGCCGGCCTGTTCGAGCGTGAGCGTCATATCTTCGAGCCGGGCGCGGATGGGCATGTACGCAAAGGGTATGCAGAAAGCTGTATGCGCCGCCATCAGGTAGCCGACGCCGGTGACGCCGGTGAGTTGCTTGACCAGCGAGAACAGTGACAGGGTCGAGATGGCGGTGACGATTTCGGGGATCATCAGTGGCTGGTTTATGATCCCGTAGGCCAGCCCCTGCCCGCGGAAGGCCGCGGTGCGGGTCGTGGCCAGCGCCGCCATCGTGGCCGCGATGGTCGAGAAAAACGTGGCCACCAGCGCCACCTTCACCGACATCCAAGCCGCGTTGCGGATGCCGTCATTTTCGATCGCGGCTTCGTACCAGCGCAAGGAAAACTCGGTCCATTTCACCACGGACCGGTTGTCGTTGAACGAGAAAATGACCAGCACGACAAGCGGCAGGTAGAGCGCGAAGATACAGGCCCAGCCGGCCGCCTTGAAGCCCGGCATGGCCTTGAGGTCGCGCGACCGAATGCGCCGGCGGGTTGCGCGGGCGGTGGCGCCCGCGGCGAGGGGAGGGGTGTCAGCCATGGGCACGCGCTCCCTTGCTTACCGAACGGGCATAGATCAGCAGGGCGATCACCACCAGCGCCATCAGGATCAGCGCCGCCGCCGAGCCGAAGGGCCAGTTGCGGGACGAGCCGAACTGTATGGCGATCATGTTGCCGATCATCAGCTTCTTGCCGCCGCCCAGCAACGCCGGCGTGATATAGGCGCCGAGGCCGGGTATGAAGACGAGGATGCAGCCGGCAATGATGCCCGGCTTGGCGATCGGCGCGATGATGTGGCGCAGCACCCGAAAGCGGTTGGCGTATAGGTCATAGCCCGCCTCGACCAGCCGAAAGTCGAGCTTTTCGAGGCTGGCGTAGAGCGGCAGCACCATGAACGGCAGGTAGGTGTAGATCAGCCCGATGAAGACCGCCGTGTCGGTATAAAGGATCGAGAGCGGCCGATCGATGACACCCACGCCCATGAGCGAAAGGTTGATCAGCCCCTCGTCGCGCAGGATCAGCAACATCGCGTAGGTGCGGATCAGCAGGTTGGTCCAGAAGGGCAGGGTGATCAGGAAGAGCCAGAAATTCCGCTGTTCCCGCGGCTTGGTAGCGATGAAATAGGCGGTGGGAAAGCCGATCAGCAGCGCGCCGATGGTGGCGCCGAAGGCCAGCCCGATCGAGCGCATGTAGATGGTGAGGTAGGAATCGTTGAACTGAAGCGTACCGTCGAAGATGTCGCGCTCGAACAGGAACTGGACATAGGCATCGGGGGTGAACTCCCAGATCACGCCGCCATAGGTGCCGGGCGTCAGGAAGGAATAAAGCGCCGTGATGCCCAGCGGCATGATGCTGATGGTCAGGATGATGAGGAGCGCCGGCGCCAGAAGAAAGCGGCGGGTCTGGCGGCGGCGTCGGCGCGATTCCTGTTCGGCGAGGGTCAGGCTGGTGTCGCTCATGCCAGCACCCGCGCGCCGCCCGGTGCGATGACGACGCCGACCTGCGCCCCCGGCGACAGGTCGATTCCGTCGGTCGAGCCGCCATGCCGGACAACCAGTTCCTCGCCTGAACCGAGCCTGAGGTGGAGGTTGTGGGCCGAGCCCATGTAGACGAGGTTTTCAAGCTGCCCGGTGAGCGCTGGCGCCTCCCCGCCCTGGGCCACGCGGATGCTTTCGGGGCGGAGTGCAACCGCGCAGTGGCCCTGCGTGTCGGCGCCGGTGGAGCGGGCGAGCATGGTGGTGCCGTCCTTGAGGCGCACGCGCGTCTGGTCACCCTCGGTGCCTTCCACCTCTGCCTCGAGGATGTTGATGTCGCCGATGAAGTCGGCCACGAAGCGGTGCGTGGGCTTGTCGTAGATTTCCTTGGGCGTGCCGATCTGGAGGATCTGGCCGTCGCGCATCACGGCGATGCGGTCGGACATGGTCAGCGCTTCTTCCTGGTCGTGGGTGACGAAGATGAAGGTGATCCCGGTCTCGGCCTGAAGGCTTTTCAGCTCGATCTGCATGTTCTTGCGCAGCTTGAGGTCGAGCGCGGCCAGCGGTTCGTCGAGCAAGAGTACCTTGGGTGCCGGGGCGAGAGCCCGCGCCAGCGCGACTCGCTGCTGCTGCCCGCCTGAAAGCTGATCGGTACGGCGGTTTGCCATGGCCTCGAGCTGGACGAGCGAGAGCATCTCCCTGACGCGGCTGTCGATCTCGCCCGATGGCTTGCCCAGCATCTTGAGCCCGAAGCCAATGTTTTCCGACACGGTCATGTGAGGGAATAGGGCGTAGTTCTGGAAGACGGTATTCACCGGTCGCACATGCGGAGGCAGCGCCGTGATATCCTCCCCGTCAAGCTCGATCGTGCCACTGGTGGGCAGCTCGAAGCCCGCGATCAGCCGCAAAAGCGTCGTCTTGCCACAGCCCGAGGGGCCCAGCAGCGTAAAGAACTCGTTCTCGCGGATCTCGATCTCGACGTTGTCGAGCGCGGTGACCGCCGACTCGCCCTGGCCGAAGGTTTTCGTCAGGTCCCGGGCCGTGATCATGCTGCGCCGGGTGGTGGTATCTTCGGGGGCCTTTGCGATTTCGCTGGTCATACCCTGTCCCTGTTTTTGTCGCCGCGATATTGTTTGTGGTATTCTTTTATCGAATCGCGATACTGTTATGATAATAACATGACTGGTCCCACGGCAACATCAACTTTCGCACCTGCGGCATCGCTGGAGAAACGCATCGCGGATGTGTGGGACAGCCTGTCCTCGGCCGAGCGTCGGGCGGCGTCGTGCATGAAGGCACGCGGTAGCCTGCTGTTGCTCGACACCGGTGCCGCGCTGGCGCAGGAGGCGGGCGTCAGCCAGATGACCGTGAGCCGGCTGCTCAAGAAGATGGGATTTCAGGGGGTCACTGCGCTCAAGCGGGCGCTGCGCGAGGACGAGGCGCTGGACGCGATCGACCTGAAGGACCGCAACGAGCATCTGCTCGACGGGACGATCGGCGAGTTTCTCAAGCGCGAGGCCGAGGCCGTGCTGGCGCTGGCGGAGCTGGTGGCCTCTGACCGCTGGCGGGAGGCGGTCGAGGCGATCCACGACGCCGACGACGTGGTGGTCGCAGGGTTCCAGATGCTGCGCGGTCATGTCGAGGATTTCGCCCGGCGGCTGTCCACCTATCGCCACAACGTGCGCTATGCCGCCACGCATGACGGTTGCTTGGCGGAGTTGATCCCGCCGAAAGGCCGGGCGCGGCGGCGTGTGTTGATCCTCGTCGATATCGTGCCCTACGGGCGCGAGGCCGAAACGGTGGCGGCGCTGGCGCGGAAATCGGGCTTCGAGGTGGTAATCCTCACCGACGAGCTCAATGAATGGGCGAAGGCGCATACCGAGCTGGTGCTGACGGCGCGCATTTCGACCGATCTGACGATCGAATCCACCGGGCCGCTGGCGACGCTCCTGTCGCTCTTGGCGCAAGCCGTGGCCGAGCATGACCCGGTGGCCACGGCGGCACGACTGGATCACTGGGCGCAGATCGCGGGCGAGCTCAGGTATTATTCGCGCAAGACCCCGCGCCGTCGCCGCCCCCTCTGGAAGGCGGGCTATTCCGGGCCGAAGGGCTAGCCCCGGCCCGGCGGTGTCGAACACTGCCGTCAGGCAGAGAAATCCATCTGTTCCAGCGCGCTCAGCGCATCGGCGAAGGCGTCGATGATAAGATCGATCTCGTCCCGCTCGATGATCATGGGCGGGCAGAAGGCCATGGCGTCCATCATCGCACGGGAAATCACGCCGCGCTCGAACAGCAGCTTGTTCATTGCCGCACCCAGCTTGCCCGGCTTGAGCTCTGCGCCCGCCTCCGGGTGCACCAGTTCGACCGCCGCGATGAGACCTATGCCACGCACCTCACCCACCATCGGGTGACGGGCGAACTGGGCCAGCTTGTCGCGGAAATAGGCGCCGTTCTCGGCGGCCTTGGTCACGAGATCGCGTTCCTCGATGATCTTGATGTTTTCAAGCGCGACCGCGGCCCCGACGGGGTGGCCCGCGCCGGTATAGCCGTGGCCCAGAACGCCGATGCGGCCGCTTTCCTCGGCGATGGGCTCGTAGAACCGATCGTTCAGCAGGATGGCCGAGAAGGGCACGTAGCTGGACGTGATCTGCTTTGACATGACGATGGCGTCGGGCTTGATGCCGTAGGTTTCACAGCCGAACATCTTGCCCGTCCGGCCGAAGCCGTTGATGACTTCGTCGGCGATCAGGAGGATGTCGTATTTTGCCAGAACCGCCTGGATTTTCTCCCAGTAAGTCGCCGGAGGTACCACTACGCCGCCCGCGCCCATCACCGGCTCGCCGATGAAGGCGGCGACGGTGTCGGGGCCCTCGGCCTGAATCATTGCGTCGAGGTCTTCGGCACAGCGTGTGGCGAACTCTTCCTCGCTTTCCCCATCGCGGCCCTCTTTCCAGTAATGCGGGCAGGTGGTGTGCAGCACGCCGGGCAGGGGCAGGTCGAAGGAGCGGTGGTTGTTGGGCAGACCGGTCAGGCTGGCCGAGGCGATGGTGACGCCGTGATAGCCGCGGTTGCGCGAGATAATCTTCTTCTTCTCGGGCTTGCCGAGCGCGTTGGAACGGTACCAGATCATCTTCATGACCGTGTCGTTCGCCTCGGACCCGGAGTTGGTATAGAACACCTTGGACATCGGCACCGGCGCGATGGAGACCAGTTTCTCGGCAAGGTCGATCGCCGCCGGGTGCGCGCGGTGGGCGAAGTTGTGGTAGTAGGGCAGCTTCTTCATCTGCTCGGTCGCCGCGTTGACGAGGCGGTCTTCGCCGAAGCCCACCGCGACACTCCACAGGCCCGCCATTGCTTCGACATAGCGCTTGCCGTGGTTGTCGAAGACAAACACCCCTTCACCATGCTCGATGATCTGCGGGCCGTTCTCGGCATGGGCCATGGCATCGGTGTAGGAGTGGAAGTGATAAGCGATGTCGCGCGCTTCGGGGGAATTGGGAGCAAGTGTCATGAGACAATCCGTTTTGAATGGCCGCAGTTCGGGGGTTCGTGGGAACACTGGCAGAAGTGGCACAGAAAGCAAATCGGAAATTTGATCAAAAAGCTCCACGGCTATGCGTTCCGACCGTGTTCCTCGTTCATTGAGTGACGGCTGTAGCCAAGCAAAAGAGAATATGTTAGCGCTACCATATTCGTGAGAACAGCAACAGGAGCCTTTGCCATGACTGCCAAGCTTGCCATCAACGGGTTCGGCCGGATCGGCCGCTGTGTCCTGCGGGCGTGGGTCGAGTCGGGGCGGGACGATATCGAGATCGTCGCGATCAACGACCTCGCCCCGATCGAAACCAGCGCCCATCTTCTGAAATACGACAGCGTGCATGGTCGCCTTGCCGAGGACGTGTCGGTAGAAGGCGGCGACCTGATCGTCGGCGGGCGGCGGATTCGCGTCACTGCCGAACGGTCGCCCGAGGATCTGCCGTGGTCCGATGTCGACGTGGCGCTGGAATGTACCGGGGTCTTCACCGCGCGCGACAAGGCGGCGCGGCATTTGCAGAACGGGTCGTGCCGAGTGCTGGTCTCGGCGCCGGCGGAAGGGGCGGACAAGACCATTGTTTACGGGGTCAATCACCAGAGCCTGACAGCCGGTGACACGGTGATTTCAAATGCCTCCTGCACGACGAACTGCCTGGCCCCGGTGGCCAAGGTGCTGGACGACGCCTTTGGGATCGAGACGGGCTACATGACCACGGTTCACAGCTATACCGGCGACCAGCCCACGCTGGATGCGGCGCACAAGGATCTGTACCGGGCAAGGGGGGCGGCATTGTCGATGATCCCGACCTCGACAGGGGCGGCAAGGGCCGTGGGGTTGGTGCTGCCGCATCTGGCCGGGCGGCTGGACGGGGCGGCGATCCGGGTGCCGACGCCGAATGTCTCGGTGGTCGATCTGACCTTTATGCCAAGGCGTTCCGCGACGGAGGACGAGGTGAACGAGGCGATCCGCAAGGCGGCCGGGGCCGGGCCTTTGCAGGGCATCCTCGCGGTCAACGATGCGCCGCTTGTGTCGAGCGATTTCAACCACGATTCCCACTCTTCGGTCTTCTGTCCGGGCCAGACGCGGGTGACCGAGGGCGGCATGGTGCGGGTGCTGTCGTGGTATGACAATGAATGGGGATTCTCCAACCGGATGCTCGATACCGGGGCTTGGATCGGGCGGCGGTTGGGGCTGCCGGTGGGGGAGCAGCGGCTGGCGGGTTAGCGCGGGCCGCAGGGGTGTGAAGGCGGGCCGTTTCGGCCCGGATTTCCACGTCGGTATCACGTCGGTATTTTGTCGGTATTGCGTCGGTGCATTCTCGGTGCGGTCCGGGAGAGGTAGACGCCCGCGCCGCCTAGAGGCGGCGCGGGCGCGTTTTAGCCGGGCGTTTGCATCGCCCCGCGTTCAGGGCGGCGGACCCGGGCGCGAAGGCCCGAGGGCCGCCCGCCGCATGTCAGTAGCCGGACGGATAGACCGGGAAGCCCGCCATCTGCCACGCGGTGATGCCGCCCCGATACCAGTAGACATTGGTATAGCCCGCCGCCACGACCCGCAGGGTGGCGTTGTAGCTGAGCCAGCATTGCGGATCGGAGCAGTAGAGGATGATCGGGTAATCGGCGATCTGGCCGGTCACCTGCCCGAGGAATTGCCCCGTCTGCTGCTGAATCCGGTCCTGATAGGAGCCGGGCGACGACATTTCCGGGATCATGTAGGCGCCGGGCAGGGCGTATTCGCCGCCCAGCACGTCGATGATGATCATCTCGAGCCCGCTGGCCATGGCGTTGGCCAGCCCCTCGGTCGAGACGACCGAGGCGCCGGGCACCATGGTGGGGGTGGGTGCGTGCATGCCGCCATTGCGCAGGTTGCCCGAGGGCGGCACGCCGTAGTCGCGGCTTTCGAAGGAGAGGATCTGGGGATCGACCGTGATCGCCTGTGCCTGAGCCTGACCCTGTTGGCCACCCTGATCCGTTTCCGGCTGCGCCTCGGGTTGGGTGTCCGGCTGGGTGTCCGGCATGGCGGTTTCGGTGCTGTCCCCGGTGCCGGAGCCGGTGATCGCGAAGTCGGGATCGAAGCTGCCATCCTCGGGCGCGGTGTCCGCCGTCGTGCCGGTGGTGCCGGTGTCGCCGGTGGTGGTGCCGCTGTCGGTGGCGGTTTCGGTTCCCTGTCCGAAACTGCCGCCGAAACCGTCATCTGTGGCCGGTTCCGTGGCGGCTTGCGCCCCGGTCTCCGAGCCGGTGTCCGGCTCGGGTTGCTTTGCGTCGGACGTTGCTTCGACGGCGGGCTGGCCGTCGTCGAAGCTGCCGCCGAAGCCGTCGTCGGCGAGCGCCGGGACGCTGAGGAGCACCGCCAGCGCCGCGCCGGTCGCGGTGCGTGCAATCAAGGTCATTGGTTCTCTCCTTCCCGCGGATCAGCCGCGCACGTGGCCTGCGATCCAGTCGAAGTAGTTCGACACGCGGGTATAGACCGAGTAGAGGTTTTCATGGCCGCAGGGCTCGGACGAGCCGAGGGGTTTGCGGCCCCAGCTGACGATGCCGACCTGAAGCCAGTCGCCGTCATCCTCCTTGATCATGAGCGGGCCGCCGCTGTCGCCGTTGCAGGAGGTGCGCTTGCCGCTGGGCACGCCGGCGCAGATCATGTTGTTGGTCAGCGCGTCGCCCCAGTTGCTGAGGATGATGGAATAGGCCTCTTCGAGGCTGTCCATCGGGATGCGGTTCTCGGTTCCGATGGCAAGGAGGAAGGCGCCGAGATCACGCTGTGACACCTCGGCCATGCCCTTGTTGCAGGTGGCGTTGGAGACGATGTCGATATCGGTTTCCATCAGGTCGACGGGGAACTTGGCCTCTTCCATCATGCCCCAGCCGATCACGACCGCCGGGCCCTCGGGCAGGTCGGTCGAGCCGGTCTGGACCGGAATGGCGGCGACCGGACCGGAGCTGTCGGCGATCGGTTCGGCAAGCTGGATCAGACCGATATCGGCGTCGCCGGTGCGGGGATCGTAGTTTTCGTGGATGATCACCTGTGCCACGGCGCGCAGGTCGCCCTCGCCAAGATCGACGGCGCCGGATTTCACGGCCACCTCGCCCGGCTGCACGGCGCGGCCCTCGTCATCGGCGATGCAGTGGGCGGCGGTGAGCACCCATTGGCGGGCGATGATCGAGCCGCCGCAGAATTGCGAGCCGTAGAGCCCCTCGGTGGTGCCGTCGAGCCGTTCGGTCAGGTGAAGCGACACCTGGTGCGGCCATGCGCCATCCTGTGCGGCGCGGCCGCCATAAATACGCGAGGCGGTCTCGCCCGGCACGTTGTCGGCGCGTTCGCGTTCGCCGATGACGTAGTTGGCGACCGAGGTGCCCGTGCCCTGAGCCGGCACGGCGACCTTGGAAAAGCTTGAATCCTGCGCCATCGCGGGCGGCGCAATCATGCAGAACACGGACAGGGCCGTGGCACTTGAAGTCATAAATTTCATGGTCTTCTCCCGTTAATAGTCCTGTTTCTTCCCCTGGTAATTCTGTGGTTCGACGGCTCGGCCCGCGCGAAGGAAGGCTTCGCGGCGCGGCAGAACCTGCCATGTCCATGCCTCGACCCAGATGCCGGCGGAGCCGAGCCCGCCGAAGGCACCGCGCGTGTCACTGCGCTGAGCGAGGTCTTCGAGAAAGGCGCGCGGGTCGGCTGCGGCGCCCCGAGTGGGGCCGTCAACGCAGGTTTCGACCAATCCTTCGAGATTGAGCGCCTCGGTGTTGTCGCGGGCCTCGGTGACGACGACGAAGAGCCGCTCTGTGCCGGCGGAATAGCCGCCCGGGCAATCGGAGCAGATGGTCATGGCCGGGCCGAGGGGCAAGGCGTTGGCGTTGCCGGTGATCCGTTCGTGTTCGGCATGGACGCAGAACTGGGCGTCGACATGTACGCGGTTGACATCGAATGTGCCGCCGGTGGCGCCCTGTGCGCTGAAGGCGAGCCCGTCGCATTGCTTGAGCCGGGCGCCGTGATCGAGGGGGATTGGCGCGTTGCGGCTGGCGGAACGGTAGGCGGCGCGGCATTCGCGGCGGGGGGAGGTGCCGCTGCCGGGTTCGGCGAGGGCGTCGATCGGGGCGGGCTGGAGCAGGGTTTCGACATCGACCGGGCTGGGATTGAGGAGAGAGCCGGAGGCGGAGAGGTTTTCCAGCATCCGGGCGAGGGTCTCGGCGCGGGCGATGCGGGTGAGGATGGCGGGGAGGTCGGGGCCGTCACCGGGGCGCCAGGTGAGGCCGGCGGGGCTGTCGCCGGCTTGAGCGGGCAGGCCGAACCAGAGGGCGCCGTCGGTGTGGAGCACGTCGATATCGGCCTCGGTCGCGGTCAGGGTGACGGCGGGGCCGGTGCCCTGTGCCGTTTCGGCGATGGCGTCGGTGAGGGCGGTGACGAGGGGGTGGTCGTCGGGCAGGGCCGCGCCGGTGGTGAGGTCGCGGGGGCGGGCCAGCGTGATGGTGAGGTCGACCGGGTGGGCGATGACCTGTGCGAAGCGGGCTTCGGGCGGGAGGGTTCCGGCGATGTCGCAGAGCGTGTCGGCGCGCGGGGTGCAGTCGGCGGAGACCGGGCGAAGGAAGGCTTCGGCGGCGTCGGGGTCTTCGACCTGCGCGAAGCCGATCAGCGCGTCGGGCGCATCCGCCGCGTCGGCCACGAGGCCCAGCAGCGTGCCTTCGGCCAGACCGTGGACCATGCCGGCGGCGATGCTGTCATCGGTGACGGCGAAGCGGCGGATGCCCGCCGTGTCGCGCCCGCCGAAGATGGCGGCGTCGATCAGGTCGCCCTCCCACAGGGGCGTCTGGAGCTTGGCGACGCCGGGCACGTGGGCGGCGTTCATGTCGGAGAGCACCGCCTGAAAGAGCTGGCGGAAGGAAAGCGCGGCGTCGTCCTGAAGCCGGGCGGCGAGGGTGGCGGTGAAGAAGCCATACCAGTCGTCGCCGCCCTCGGCCTCGGCGAAATTGATCTCGCGGGCGAGTTCGGTCGACTGCGCGGCGTAGAAGGCGAGCAGGCCGCCCGGCGGTTCGGGGCCGGTGGCGGGGTCGGTGGCGTCCTCGGTCTGGTGGGCGGGGGTGACGGAGACGCCGAGCGCGGCGGGGTCGACGAAGCGCGCCACGGTGCCGGGGGTGGCGGCGCGGGTGCCGGAGCCGGAGTGGCAGCTGTCGAGCACGAACCAGACATCGGCGCCGGTCATGCGGATGGCATGGAGCGCCGCGCCGATCTCGTCATCGGTGATGGCGTTGGGGATGGCCCCGGCGCCGGGTTCGGCGCGGGCGGTATCGGCGGGCAGGAACACCTCGTCGAGCCCGTCGGCCTCGTCGCCGTTGCGGTCGGGCTGGCGGGTGCCGTGGCCGCTGAGGTGGATGTAGATGAAATCGCCGTCCTGCGCCGTGACGGCGAGACCGGCGAAGGCGTCGAGGATGGCGGCGCGGGTGGGGCGCGGGGCGCCCTCGATGCCGTCGGCGAGCACGGTGATGTCATCGATGCCGCGAGACCGGAGGGTGGTATTCAGCAGGCGGACGTCGTTGGCGGGACCCTTGAGGTCGGCCACGCCGGCGGCATCGTCGTAATCGGAGACGCCGATCAGCAGGGCGCGAGTTTCCGCCGCCCCGGCGTGGGGCACGGCAAGGAAAATGCCACAGATCAAAAACACCAACAGGCCGCGCATCATGCAGGCCGTCCTCCCCGGAGAGTCGCGATGCGTACGAATTAACCGAGGGGAAGCTTACGCCGGGTTATGTAATTTCTCATAGAAAAAAATACCCCGACCCGCGCGGAACGCGGGCCGGGAGTGCTGCCATTTACTCAAATCTGCGTGAAACGCCGGTGATCAGCGGTTCTGCAGGAGCTGTGCGATGCGCGACCGGAAGATTTCGGAATCACGCACGACCGCCGCCCAGCCGGTGGGATCGGTGCGGCGGGCCTCGCGCAGGCTGTCGATCGTCGCCTCGAAGGTGGAGGCCAGATCGCCGAAGTCGGCGAAGCCCAGCGAACCGGCCGATCCGGCGATACGGTGGTAGACCGAGCGGATCTCGGCCATGCCGGTGTCGATCGGGGCTTCCTCCTGTTCGACCTTGCGGCGGGCCTCGACGATCTCGCGATCGCGCTCGGCCAGAACCTTCAGGAAGAGATCGCGCGTCTTGGCCAGCCTCTGGGCCATGATCTGATCGAGATCTTCCATCTGTGCCTGTGACATGTCTGCTCCCGTTTATGCTCTTGCGGTTTGAAGGATCGATTTGGACTGGTTCTTGTGCGGCAGGGGGAACTGCGCCAGCGACCGGGCTTTTTCCAGCATGCTTGCCGGGTCGCCCAGTTGCAGCAGCGCCGGGCGCACGACCGGGCCGCAGGTGACCACGGGGCGCATCACGTCGGGCTCGTCGAGCTGGTCGTAGAACTGTTCGAGCGAGATGTTGATCAGCGCTTCCAGTTCGCCCGGGTCGATGGCCGCGAGGCGGGGCAGAAGAGCGACGAAATCGCCCGAGCCCGCATAGGCGAACATGTGGTGCATGGTCTGCAGCTCGCCATGGGCGGTCTCGGCCACGTCGCCCAGCATGTCCATGAAGGCGGTGCGGGTCATCAGGCCGAAGAGCTTCTCGGCGTTGCGGATATGAATGCACATGGCGGCGTGGTTCATCATCCGCAGGCGGCCGACGGTCTCGAGGTAGTTCTTGACCGCGACGTAATGCATGACGCCGTCGACATCGTTGAGCGCGACGGGTTCGTCGAAATCGCGCATGCCCTGCTCGATGGCGTCGTGGTCGCGCAGCATCGCCTTCATCGATTCGAAGCGGCGGCTTTCGCGGACGATGCGCTCGACCGCGCTGAGGCGGCCGCGCAGCTGGTTGATGTCGAGCGGCTTGGACAGGTAGTCGATGGCCCCGGCCTGAAAGGCGCCGTCGACGCTGTCGCGGTCGCCCATCGAGGTGATCATCACCACCGGCGCGCGCTTGCCGCTTTCGGTGGAGCGGATGTTGCGGACCAGCTCGATGCCGTTCATGCCGGGCATCTCGATGTCGCAGAGGAAACAGTCGAACGGCTGCGGTGCTGCCTGAATGAATTTCAGTGCCTCCGGCCCGGACGTTGCGTAGGTGACGTCGGGATAGCCCAGCCTGTCCATGTAGGACTCGAGGATCTCGCGGAATACGGGATCATCGTCTACGGCAAGAATTCTCATCATGGCGGTTCCATTTCGTAAGCAGGGGCAATCCCTTAACTACTTAAAAATTTGTCGCTCATATTGAGGGCGCAATTTGGGCCATTTCGTGGCGTACACCGCCAGGGTTGCGCAAACCGGCAAATATTCGCCTGTCAGGCGCGCCGTTCCCTGACCGGGGGCTCATCCGTAACCAGATCACTGACCAGACGGATAAGTTTTTGCCATTCCAGTGGCTTGGACAGGACAGAGACATTTTCGGGCAGGGTGCCCTGCAGATCGCCGACATTGCCGGACATCAGCAGCGCCGGGGTCCGACGGTTGGGGCCGGTGCCCTGCCGGATGGTGCGGACGGCGGTGGCGCCGTCCATGCCCAGCAGGTTCTGGTCGAACATCATCAGGTCGTAGCGTTCCTGACCGGCGGCGCCGACGGCCACGTCGCCGCTGTCGACCGCGCGCAGGCCGGTGATGCCCATGAGGCTCAGCATCTCGGTGATGACGCCGCGCGATATCTCGTCATCCTCGGCCAGCAGGATGCGGGCGTCGCCCATGGCGAGCTGGAGGATTTCCTCGGGGCGGTCGGTGTCGGCGGTGGTTTCGGCGGCATCGACGGAATCGACCCGTTCGAGGGGCAGTTCGATACGGAACACGGCGCCGTCGCCGGGGGCGCTCTGGATCGAGATGGAGCCGCCCATCAGGCGCACCAGCTCGGCGCAGATGGCAAGGCCGAGGCCCGAGCCCTCGCCGCTGCGGCCGTCATCGACCTGCCGGAAGCGTTCGAAGAGGTGGGGCTGATCGGCCAGCGGGATGCCGGGGCCCTCGTCGCAGACATTGAAGGTTATTTCGCCGTCGGAGGTGGTGCCGACGCAGACGCAGACCTCGCCCTCGGACGAGAACTTGACCGCGTTGCCGGTGAGGTTGATCAGAACCTGCCGGATGCGGCCGCGGTCGCCCATGACGCGGCGGGGCACGGAAGGGTCGACGCGGGTGACAAGGCGCAGGCCCTTGTTCTCGGCCTGATCGATCAGCGTGTCGCGGACTTCGTCGACGAGGGCGGAGACAGCGAAGGGTTCGGGATGCAGCGTGAGCAGCCCGGCCTCGATGCGCGACAGGTCGAGCGTGTGGTTGACCAGCTCGTGCAGGATCTCGCAATTCTTGCGGATGCGATTGGCGAGGCTGGCGTGCTCTTCGGAGAGGTCGGACCAGAGCAGAACCTGCGTGGTGCCGGATATGCCGTTGAGAAGGTTGCGGATTTCGTGGGTGGTATGGGCCAGCGCCTCGGATTTGCGGCGGTCGCGTTCCTCGGCCTGAACGCGCTCGGACTGGATCTTGGTGATGTCGCTGACGACGCCGAGGCTGCGGACCGGGAAGCCGGTTTCGTCATGCACGATGCGGCCGCGCAGGCGCAGCCACATCCACGTGCCGTCCGCCTGCCGGAAGCGGCAGGTGACATCGAGATCGGCGCCGGAATAGTGGCGGAGCATCGCCCGGTGCAGCCAGCGCCGTTCGGACGGATGGGCGTGTTGCAGGAGCCAGTCGAAGTCGAACTGGCCGTCGCTTCCCGGGGTGCCGCCGAGTATCGGGGCGAAATTCTCGGAAAACTCGCAATGGCCGGTGTTGAGCTCGAGATCCCAGAAGGGGAGGGCGCCGTAGTCGAGCACCATGCGGAGCTGGTCGCGGCTGCGCTGGAGCTCGGCCTCGGTCTGCTTGTGGCGGGTGATGTCCTGCTGGATGGAGATGAAGTTGGTCAGCTTTCCGGTGGCGTCGAAGACCGGATTGACCAGCATGTTCAGCCAGTAGGGATCGCCGGCTTTGTTGTAGTTCAGGATTTCGACATCGACGGATTCGTGACCGGCGAGTTTCTTGCTGATCAGGCGTACGGTGGCCGGATCGGTTTCGGGCCCTTGCAGCAATTCGCCGGGTTTCTGGCCGATATATGCCTCGGCCCCGTAGCCGGTCAGCCGCTCGAAGGCCGCGTTGGCCCAGAGGATACGGCCGGTGTGATCCGTGGCGAGCGCGACATCGGTGGTGTGGGTGGCGATCAGGGCGGCAGAACTGGCGAGGCCTGCCCCTGACAGCGCGTCCCGCGCCATGGCGCCTGCGTCGGTGCCGGTCTGCTCGCCCTTCAGCCTGCTGTCCACCGTCTTATGCCTTGTGCCGCCAGTGGCGGTAAATCTTCTTGACGTAATGTCGTTGAACATACTCGATACCACTTTTCTCACTAATATCAATCCTGATCGCGGCGGCCGGGGCTGTCAGGCGAAATCGTCGGCCGTTTTGATGCGCCCCTTTCGTACAAAGCGCCCGGGGAGGCGCAGCAAGGTGTCTTCCTTTTTTCCGGTTTCCATATCGCGGCGGCGGCGTTCGACGCTGAGCAAGGCGCGCTCGAGCAGGCGGAGAGGTTCGTCGGCGAAGAACATCGAGGGCGTGATCGGGTTGCCGACGATCAGGCCCGGGGTCCAGCCGCCCGCGTTGCGGTGGCTGGCCTGTATCTGCTCGACCAGACGGTGGGTCAGCATCAGCGGCGTTTCCGAGGGCCGCGCCGAAAGCGCCGCCACCACCTGATGATCGGTCATCGAGGTGCAGATCACCAGCCGCCCGTCGAAGACCCGCGACAGCGCGCTGACGATGGCGGGCAGAATGCCCTCGGGCTCGCTGTGGGAGGCGGCCATGTCGCGGGCGGCAAGGTGGTCGACGGCCAGCAGGGTGGTCTTGCGGACCTGCCCGGGGTCGAGGCTGTGGAGGAAGTTGAGGAAGACCTCGCTGCTGCGGTAGGCCTGACCGGTGAGGCCGGGCAGGGCCGGCAGGGTCTGGCGCCGGGGGGCCGGCAGGCAGGCCGATTTCGCGCGCATCTGGGGTTCCGCCACGCTGAGCCGGGCGATCAGTTCGGAGGGGACGAAGGGTTTCGCGAGGAAGTCGGTGGCGCCGGCGCAGAAGGCATCCACGATGGTCGCCTCGTCGTCGCTCTTGGTGACCACGATCATCGGGGTCTCGTCATAACCGCGCAGGGCGCGCGCCTTTTCCGTGAATTCGATGCCGGTCATGTCGGGCAGGTTGACGTCGATCAGCAGGCAGTCGAACTTGCGCAGCCCCTCGGTCAGCATGGTGAGCCCCTGCGCGCCGGTATCGGCGAAATCGACCCGGTACCCGCCCTTGGTTGCAAGGGTGGCCGCGATCATGTCCTGCATGATCAGATCGTCTTCGATACTCAGTACACGTAACACCGGCGCCCTCGCTCATTACCCTTTGGTTGTTTTTTGACGAAAACTGGATCGAAATTTCGGTCAGCGTGTGGCAGATTTGAGTATTCTGTTTGTCCATTCTGGCCGAATTGCGGCAGGAAGCTGGCGCCTCGTCCTCCGGCGCGGTTTTCCGCCGGGGGTCGGCAGTCACTGTGTCCTTAATGCACAATCAGGAAGTGTTAACTTCATCTTAATAAACCTCGTTTGCGTGTGAGCGGCTTACGGCACATGGTCGAGACCAGAATGTTTTATATGTGCAACATTTTCGGTCCCGAAACGCAGCGGGCGCCGGGTGTCACTGGAAGTCAGGGGCGGAGCATGCCAAGGAGCCGCGTTACCGAGCTCACCGGTGATGCCCTGATATGTAACCTTTCGGAGTTTGCCGCGTGACGTCCGGCCCAACTGTGATCGAGCGAGTCTCCGGACTCTTGCTGTTGTCGGGGCTTGCCTATGCCGGCAACGCGGCGACGCTGACGCTGTTCAGCCCGATTTCCTTTGTCTTCGGTTCGGTTTTCGCGCTGATTGCCGTGCGGCTGTTCGGGCTGGCGGGCGGTTGCGTCGTGGCCCTGATGGGGTCGTGTTACACGGTCTATGCGTGGGGCCACCCCTATGCGCTCATCATTTTCACGGCAGAGGCGGCGGCGGTTTACGTCCTGTCGCGCCGGGTGTCCAACCTTGCCATGGCGGACGCGCTTTTCTGGATGTTCGCGGGATGCCCGCTGGCGCTGGTCTTCTACGGGGGCGCGATGGGGATGGAGAGCGTGTCGGCCGGGCTGATCGCGCTGAAGCAGGCGACGAACGGGGTGTTCAACGCGTTGGTGGCGGGGCTTCTGCTGATTGCGCTGCGGCGCTGGCTGCCGCCGGCGTTCCGGGCAGGCACGCGGGCCTCGTTCCATTCGCTGGTGTTCTACGTGCTGGTGCTGGTGGCAAGCGTCTCGGCCGCCGGGATGACCGTGCTGGAAAGCCGGCGGGAATACCGGCAGGCGCTGGAACACGTCGATGCGCTGCTGACGCTCTTGTCGAGCTGGACCCAAGAGGAACTCGCGGACGGGCGACCCCTTTCGGAGATCGAGGCGGCCTATGAGCGCGATATCGGTCTGTTCATGGCCAACATGGCCCATGACCAGCCGCGCCGGCCGGAGATCGGTCTGGCCATGACGGAGCCGGGCGGTGTCAGTGAGGTTCTGATCGGATCGGTCAGCAGCCCGACGCGGGCGGGCGAGATCACGCGGCTTGATGAACATCTGCTGCTTTGGGAGCCGGCCGGCGACATGCCGGCGATGACGCGCTCGCGCGAGAGCCGGTACCTGCTTCGGGCGCCGCTTGAGGGTGACCTTGCGGGCCGCGAACTTCTGATTGAGGTGTCGGCAGACTCGGTGGTGGCACAGATGGAGGCCGCCGGGCGCTGGAACATGTTGATGCTGGCCATCGCCATCGGGCTGGCCATGATCGTGTCGAAGGTGCTGAGCGCATGGCTGGGCGCGCCGATCGGGCGGCTGGCCCGGCTGAGCGACGGGCTGACAGGATCGATCACGTCCGGGCAGGATTCGGGCGTCGTCTTCCCCACAAGCAATATCGCCGAATACGAGACGCTGTCCACGTCGCTGCGCGACATGTCGGCAAAGCTGGGCGAGAGTTTCCGGTCGCAGAAGGCGGTGCAGAAAACGCTGGAGGAGCGGGTGCAGGACCGGACCCGCGCGCTGGACCGGATGTCGCAGGTGGCGCGGCAGACGACCAACTCGGTGCTGATCATGGACACGGATGCGCGGATCGAGTGGGTCAACGAGGCGTTCACCGATATGACCGGCTATACGCTGGATGGCGTGGTCGGCAAGATGCCGGACCGGGTGCTCCTCGGCGGGCAGTCGGACGAGGACGTGATCCGCGACATGCGTGACGCGCTGGGCCGGATCGAGGGGTTCGACGTCGAGATCGTGATCTACGACATAAGGCAGCGGCCGTTCTGGGCCGAGGTGTGCTGTAACCCGATGTGGGATTCCGGGGGGCAGCATGCCGGGTTCATCGCGATCATGAACGACATCACCCAGCGGCGGAAGACCTCTCAGATGCTGCAGGAGTCGCTGGAGCGGGTGCAATTGGCGACGGAAGTGGCGCAGATCGGAATCTGGGCCTATGACCCGATATCCGGCAAGGTTGAGTGGAGCGACGGAAACTTTCGGCTGTACGGCCTGTCGCCGAGATCATTCGACGAGACGATCAGTGCGTGGCCGGACCTGCTCAATCCCGACGACCGGGAGAGGGTGGCGAAAGAAGTCGAGGCGGCGCTGGCCAGTGACGCGACGCCCTTCGAGTCGGAGTTCAGGATCTACAACCCGGAGAAGGGCGCGCGGGTGCTCCGCTCGGTCGCGCGGGTGCTGCGCGACGATCAGGGCCGCGCGGTCAGGATGACCGGGGTGAACCTCGACGTGACGGAGGACCGGCGCGCGGCGGAGGCGCTGGGCAACGCGGCGAAGCGCAACGCCGCCGTGCTGGACAACGTGGCCGACAGCATCATCACGCTGGACCGCAAGGGCGCGATCCAGTCGTTCAACCGCGCCTCGGAGACGATGTTCGGCTATCCGGCCGAGGACGTGATCGGGCGGGACGTCAAGACGCTGTTTCCGTCGGAGGCCGGCGGGCCCGAGGGCGGGTTCATGGCCGAGTACCTGTCGGAGCGGGGGGCCGATCTGCTGGGGCAGGTGCGTGAGATGGAGGCGCTGCGCCGCAATGGCGAGGCCTTTCCGGTGGCGCTGGCGGTGTCGGAGGTGGAGACCCGGGGCGAGACGGTGTTCATCGCCATCATACGGGACATCACCGAAAGCCGGCGGGTGGCAAGGATGCAGGCGGAATTCATTGCCACAGTCAGCCACGAGCTGCGCACGCCGCTGACGTCGATCAAGGGGACGCTGTCGCTGATCCGGGGCGGGGTGCTGGGGACGCTGGACGAGAAGGGCGAGAAGATCGTCGGCGCGGCGATGGCGAACAGCGACCGGCTGTCGGGGCTGATCGACGAGATTCTCGATCTCGAGCGGCTGACGGCGGGCAAGCTGACGCTGGATATCGCGCCCTGCCGGCTGGACGTGCTGGTGCGGCAGTCGGTCGAGGTGAACCACGGTTATGCCGACCGGTTCGGGGTGCAACTGGCGGTCGAGGGAAAGTTGCCGGAGGTGGAGGTGGCGGTCGACCAGTTTCGCGCCGGGCAGATCCTGAGCAACTACATCTCGAACGCGGTCAAGTTCTCGGACGAGGGCCAGACGGTGACCGTTTCGGCCGAGAAGAGACGGGGTGCGGTGCGGGTCGTCGTGACCGACCGCGGACAGGGGATTCCCGAGAAGTTTCACGGGGCGATCTTCAAGAAATTTTCGCAGACCGATGCCTCGGACACCCGCAAGAGCGGGGGGTCCGGGCTTGGTCTTGCCATTTCGAAGGAACTGGCGAACCAGATGGGTGGAAGAGTGGGCTTCGTCTCGCACGAGGGCGAAGGTGCAAGGTTTTGGGTTGAATTTCCGCTATGCGAAACGGGAATTGACGTAACGGGAGCTTTTGAACATGCCTGATACGCAAATGTGTACCATACTGGACATCGCCGAAAGACAAAGCAGAGGTAAAAACATGAGCGAGTTGGAAAGGGTCTTGTTCGTCGACGACGACCCGGCCATCCGCGATCTGATAGATGTGGCCCTGTCGACCGTTGGCGGGCTTTCGGCGCGCGGTTTCGAGTCGGGCGAGGAGGCGGTGTCGGCGGCGCAGGCGTTCGGGCCGCAGCTTTTGCTGCTGGACGTGATGATGCCCGACATGGACGGGCCGATGACGATGGCGGCGCTGAAATCGCTGGAGGGGCTGGAGGATGCGCCGGCGGTCTTCCTCACGGCGAAGGTGCATGGCAAGGAGGTGGAGCGGCTTCTGGGTCTTGGCGCGGTGAGGGTGCTGCCGAAACCGTTCGATCCGATGACGCTGGCCGACGATCTTCGGATGATCTGGTCGGAGACGGAGAGCGGCAGGGCGGAGTGAGTCTTTCTTGCGACGGTCTTTACGCGAGGGTAGCCGACGGGTCGACGGTGTTGCACGCCGCATGCTATCAGGGGGCGGACGCGCGGCCGGATAATGTCGCAAATCTGATTTAAAACCAAGAGCATCCTTAAAGATGCCGTATTTCTGTGGTGCACCAGCCCCCGTAGTTTCCGGAGAATTCCGAATGGACATGACCCATTCGCGCGCAGTAAAAGATCAGGCATTCGTCACGCGGCTTCTTGCCGATCTCGTGCGGGCGACGCCGGATGATCTGGATGCGCTTCTGGAACAGGGGATCGAACGGGTCGGCGCGATTGCCGGGGCGGACCGGTGCTATATCTTCCGCCTGAACGACGACCTCGAGATGTCGAACACGCATGAATGGGTGGCCGAGGGCACAGCCCCGGCAATCGACCAGAACCAGAACATGCCGCTGTCGCTGGTCGATCCGTGGATGCCCGACCTGATCGAAGGGCGGCATATTCACCTTCCGGATGTCGGGAGCTGGCAGGCCGAGGGCGGCTTGCCCGAAGTCCTGAGAAGCCAGGATATCAAGGCGATTCTGGTGGTGCCGTTCATGCATGACGGCGAGCTTGGCGGGTTCATCGGCTTCGACAACACGCGGATCGCGACGCCCTTTTCGGAGCCCACGATCGACCTGCTGAAGGCGGTGGCCGATATCATCTGGGTCACGATCCGGCGGATCGAGTCGGAGCAGGCCCGCGAGCGGGCCGAGGAGGCGTTGCGCCTGACCACGAACCGGTTCAAGGCGCTGTTCCGCACCCTGCCCGAGCTGTTTTTCGAGCTGGATGCCGAGCGGCGCTATACCGGGATTTCCGCCGGGCCCTCGGACATGATGATCGTGCCGATGGAACGGCGCGCCGGCAAGCGGCCGGCGGATGTGCTGCCGGGGTATATCGCGAAGATCCTCGATACCTGCATGGACGAGGCCGAGAGCGCGGGGGTTTCCAAACCCCGCCGGTTCGACCGCTTCGCCGATGGCGTTACCCAGGTTCACGAGGCGACGGTCGCCGCCAGCGGACGGCCGGGCGACGCGGATTTCCGATTCGTCGCCGTGATCCGCGACGTGACGCAGGATGCCCATGCGCGCAACCGGCTGGAACGGCTGAGCAAGGTGGCCGAGTTGATGACGAATCTCGTCGTCATCACCGACCGCGACGGTAACGTCTTGTGGGCCAACCGCGCCTTCGTCGAGAAATCGGGCTACGCGGTCGACGAGATCACGGGCCGGTCGCTGCTGGATTTCACCCGCAGCGCGAGAACCGATCCCGAGACCTCGCGGCAGATCGGCGAGGCGATCGAGGCGGGCCGGACGTTCCGGGGCGAGATCCTCAACGAAACCCGCGACGGCGAAGAATACTGGGTCGATCTGAACATCAGCGCCGAGATCGACGAGCAGGGCGCCGACGGCATCCTTGTCCACGTGGCGACGGAGATCACCGCGATGAAGACCGCGGAGCAGGATGCCGAGCGGTCGCGCGGCCTGTTGGAGAACGCGCTCTCGGCGCTGCCCGATGCCTTTGCCTATTACGACCGCGACGACCGGCTGGTGATCTGCAACGACAAGTATCGCGAGTTTTATCCGCGGACGGCCGAGGCGATGATACCGGGCGTTGGCTACGAGGAGCTGCTGCGCTACGGGGCCGAACGCGGCGAGTATTCCGATGCCATCGGGCGGGAAGAAGAGTGGGTCGTCGAACGGCTGGCGCGGCGCGGCACGCCCAAGGAATACATCGAGGAAAACCTCAGCAGCGGCCGTTGCATCCGCATCATCGAAGAACCGACGCCGGATGGCGGGCGGGTCGGCATGCGGATCGACATCACCGAGCTCAAACGCGCCGAGGAACGCCTTGCCGAGATCATCGAGGGCGCGCAGGTGGGCACGTGGGAATGGCGCCGCGGCGTGGACCAGGTGATCACCAATGACCGTTATGCCGCGATCCTCGGACATGGCAGCGAGGAGATTTCCGGCTCGTCGGTGATGTCGCATTTCGAGCTGGTCGCCCCGGATCAGCGCGCCGACGTGCTGCACCATTTCGAGATGCTTCTGAACGGTCAGCGCAACCAGGTCCGGCGCGAGTTCCGGATGCAGCATGCCGGGGGCCGGTATGTCTGGGTCGAGATGCGCGGGCGGATCACCTCGCGCGACGCGGAGGGGCGCACATTGCGGATTTCCGGTGTGCTGATCGACATTTCGGCGCGCAAGGAATCCGAAGAGGCGCTGCGGCGGTCGAACGAGGACCTGACCCGCGCGCTTCAGGAGCGCGACACCGCCGAACGGCGATTCTATGACGTGGCGGCGATCTCCAGCGACTGGTTCTTCGAGCTGGACGCCGATTTGACCCACAGCTTCCTGTCGGACACGTTCCAGACGATCACCGGACAGGATCCGGCGGAACTGGACGGGCGCGACCTTTCGGCGCTTCTGCCCGGCGGCAAGCCGACGGAGGCGGACGCGGCGGCGTGGGACGCCGTGCGAAAGGCGCTGGACCGGAGAGAGGCGTTTTCCAACCATATCCTGTCGTCGCGCAAGACCGATGGCACGCAGATCTGGATACGGCTTTCGGCGGCACCGTTTCATGACGTGATCACCGGCGCGTTCGCCGGCTATCGCGGGGTCGGTTCGGACGTGACGGAGCTTTACAACGAGCGGCTCAAGGCGCTGGCGGCGAGCGATGCGAAGAGCATGTTCCTTGCCAATATGAGCCACGAAATCCGGACGCCGCTGAACGGGGTTCTGGGGATTGCCGACCTGCTGGCGCCGACGCTGGAAACCGAGCGGCAGCACAAGATGATCGACACGATCCGCAACTCGGGCGAGCTGCTGCTGCGGATCCTGAACAACATTTTGGACATGTCGAAGATCGAGGCGGGCGAGCTGGAGATCGTCTCGGCGCCGTTCAGCCCGCTGGCGATGGTCGAGGAAGTGGCCGAGATCTATTCCACGCTGGCCGAGAGCAAGGGCGTGGGGTTCCGCCTGCTGGTCAGCCCCGGCGCGGGCGAGGGCCGCAGGGGCGACGAGCACCGGCTGAAGCAGGTGCTGCACAACCTGCTGAACAACGCGATGAAATTCACCTCCGATGGCGAGGTAACGCTGAAGCTGTCGGCGCGGAAGAACAAGCCGCTGGTCTTCGAGGTCACGGATTCCGGGATCGGCATGACCGAGGAGCAGCTTGGCAATATCTTCCAGGCGTTCCGGCAGGCCGGGGCGGATATCTCGGCGCGGTATGGCGGCACGGGCCTTGGCCTTGCCGTGGTGCGCGACATGACCCGGCTTATGGGGGGCGAGATCGGCGTGACCAGCACGCCGGGCGAAGGCACGACCTTCCGCGTGGTGCTGCCGCTGCCCGAGGCGTCGCTGCCGGTGGCCGCCGTTCCGGGCGAAGAGGCCGCGCCGGAAGAACGGCCGCTGCGCGACACCTTCCCGGGCCGCCGGGCGCTGGTGGCCGATGACAGTGCGACCAACCGGCTGGTGATCAGCACGATGCTGGGCAACACCGGGATCGAGATCGAAGAGGCGAGGGACGGGCGCGAGGCGGTCGAGATGTGGCAGGCCGCGCAGGAGGCCTGTGGCGGGGCGCCTTATGACGTGCTGATGATCGATATCTCGATGCCCGAGCTGGACGGTCTGGCCTGTCTCGAGGAAATCCGCCGGCGCGAGCGCGAGGCCGGGCTTCCCCCGGCGCCGGCCGTGGCCGCGACCGCCAACGCCATGCCGCAGCAGATCGCCGATTACATCGTCGGCGGCTTCGACAGCTACCTGTCGAAACCGTTCCGGCAGCGGGAGCTGCTTCAGCTTCTCGGTGCCTTCATTCCGGCGGAGGAGTCATGAACGACATGTCCAAACCCGCAAGGCCGGGCGAGAGCGCGGCGAAGGTCCTTCTTGCCGATGACGACGAGATCGCGCGCAGCATTATTTCGGATGTCCTCGACGCCGTCATCCCGGTCGAGCTGACCGCCGTCTCGGACGGAAGGGAGGCGCTTGTCATGGCGCTGTCGCAGCGCTTCGACCTGTTGATTTTCGATCGCAACATGGACCCGATCAAGGGCGACCGCATCATCCGGTGCCTGCGCACCGGCGCGAGCCCGAACCGCGAGTCGCCGATGATCCTGACCACGGCGGAGCTGGATCACGTCAGGGAAGGCAGCTTGCATCTGGCCGAGGCCAGCCTGTACATGCCCAAGCCGATCGACGCGTCGGGCCTGATCAAATGGGTCAGCCGGAGTCTCGCATTGCAGTGACCCCGGATCTTTTTATCAGGTAGCACCACCAGAAGGCCGCCAAAACTTGATCGATCTTGCGCACGCGCCCACGCTTATCGTCGTGATCAATGCCGCATTGATGATCTTCTGCATCCTGTTCTTGGGAGGCAGAACGTTCTTCAACGGCAAGCCGTTCATGATGCTGACCTGCGCGGCGATGTTCTGGTGGCTGGTCAGCGCGGGGATGGAGATTCGCGCGACGACGCTGGAGGGCAAGCTGTTCTGGGCGATCGCGGCGTGGCCGGCCATCGCGACGGTGCCGGTGACGTGGTTCTTCTTCCTTTACAATTATGCCTTCCTCGTGCGCAGCGACCGCGACCCGAGGGTCAAGGCGCTGATCCTGAGCGTCTTGGTCGGGGTCATGGCGGCGACCGTGACCAACCCGTGGCACGAGGCGTTCTACGGGCCGGGCACGGCGCTTCAGACCGTGAATGGCCGGCTTGCGGCGACATTCGATCACGGGCCGGTGTTCTATGTCTGCGCAATGGTGCTTTACGTGTTCCTTGCGGCGGCGGTGGGCATTCTGGCCTATGCCTCGGTGCAGGCCAAGCGGATGTACCGGTCGTTCTTCCGGGCGCTACTGATCGTGACGGTGGTGCCGGTGGCGGGGAACCTCGGCTACCTGCTGTATGACATCACCATATTCGGCTTCGACCCGACGCCGTTCCTGTTCTCGGCCGTGGTGACGCTCTTCGTCTGGCTGCTGATCGTCAGCCGGGTGCTGAACCTCGACAGTATCGGCAAGGAGGTGCTGTTCCTGTCGAACTCCGACGGGATCGTCGTACTGGACACCGATGGCGTGGTCTGGGGCGCGAACAAGCCTGCACGGCAATTGCTTGGCCGTGACCTGACGCGCGACGGCGCGTCGCTGCGCGGGGTGGAGCCGATCTGGGGCTATGTACAGGAGAACCTGTCGCGCGAGGGCACGCCGGAGCCGCGGATCATACGGCTTCAGGATCGCGCCTTCGACACGCGGCTGGTGCCGATCTTTCGCCCGCTGCATATCGGGCGGGTGACGATGGGCTGGGTGCTGAGCCTGCGCGACACGACCGAGCTGCTTGACCTGTCGCGGCGGCTGGAGGCCGAGCGCGACCGGCTGCAATCGCTGATGGAAAACAGCGCGATCGGCATCTTCCTCGTCGATGAAAGCGGCAGCATCGTCTATGCCAACCCCGAGGCCGAGAGGATCACCGGCCGGCCGGAGGCGGACATCACCGCGCGGAATTTCCGCGATGAAGAGTGGCAGGTCACCACGGTCGAGGGGGCGCCTCTGGCACGCGAGGACCTGCCGGCGGCGGTGGTGCTGCGTACGGGCGAGAAAGTCGTGGACATGCGCTTTGCGCTGGTGCGCCCCGATGGCGAGCGCCGGGTGATCTCGGTCAATGCCGTGCCGGTGATGGGGCCGGAGGGGCGGCAGGTGGTCTGCAGCGTCAGCGACGTGACCGCGCAGGAGGCGGCGGCCGATTTCCTGCGGCAGGCGCGCGACCGTGCCGAGGCCGCGAACGCCGCCAAGACGCAGTTCCTGTCGAACATGAGCCACGAAATCCGCACGCCGCTGAACGGGGTGCTGGGGATGGCCGAATTGCTGGGGCATACAGACCTGAACGACGAGCAGCGCCGCCACCTGTCGGTTCTGCGGGAGTCGGGCGAGGGGCTGGTCGGCATTCTGGATGACATGCTGGACATGGCGAAGCTGGAAGGCGAGGCGGTGGCGCTGGCGCGGGAGGCGTTCACGCCCAACGATCTGGCCGGGCGGCTGGACGCGCAGTTCGCCGAGAAGGCCGAGCACAAGGGCCTCGACTTCGAGCTTTATATCTCGGCGGGCGGCGACACCGTTCTGACCGGCGATCCGAAGCGGATCTTGCAGATCGGCCAGCATCTGATCGGGAATTCGATCAAGTTTACCGAAAAGGGCCGGGTGACAGTGACGATGACGCTCGGCCGCGACGATGTGCTGGAGCTGTGTGTCGAGGATACGGGCGCGGGGATGACCGAGGACGAGCTGAGCCGGGTGTTCCAGCCCTTCACGCAGGCCGACGAGAGCCGGACGCGGCGGCATGGCGGCACCGGGGTCGGGCTGGCCGTCGTGGCGCGGCTGGTCGAGCTGATGGACGGGCGGATCGAGACCGTGTCGGCCCCCGGCAAGGGCACGACGATCACCGTGAGGCTGCCGTTTCCGCAGGGCTGAGGCCGGCGGAAATCAGGGGCTGCGCTCGCGCAGGCCGGCCACGGCGCGGGCGAGTGCCGGGCCGATGGTGGTGCGGAAATGCTCTGTCGTCACGTCCTCGTAGGTGGAGCCGCTGAAGAACACCACGGGGCTTCCGAACTCGTGCGAGCGGAAGGGGACGGCGATACTGTTGATCGTGCGGGAATAGTGCCGGTCGCGCGGGACGCGGACGAAGCCCGTGCCCTGCAGCTCGTGGACGGCCTCCTGCCGCAGGTGGTGCATGGCGTCGGGGCGCGCGGTGCCGTCTTCTGTCAGGATGGCTGAGAGGTTGTCGAATTCGGTGTCGGTGACGGCGGAGAGGTAGGCCTTGCCGGTCGACGAGGTGAGCATCGGCAGGCGGTAGCCCACCTCCAGCCAGATCGAGGCGGAGCCGACGGGGCGCCATGTCTTCGTGAGCAGCATGCGTCCGTTGTCATGGATGGCGATGCCGATGAGGGTGCCGGTGTCGTTGGCGAGTTTCTGCATCTCCGGCCCGGCGGTTTCGACGAAGGAGAAGGAGGCCGCCGCGATGTTGCCGAGGGCGAGGGCGGCGGGGCCGAGGCGGTACTTGTCGTGCTTGCGCCCGTGGGTGAGGTAACCCAATGCACAAAGCGTGAAGGTCAGGCGCGAGACGGTGGGCCGGGGGATGCCGGTGCGTTCGGAGATTTCCTGATTGCCGAGGCCCGCATCGGTGGGGCGGAAGGCGCGCAGGATGCCGAGGCCGCGGGCGAGGGTGGTGGAGAAACGGCGGTCTGAATTGTCGGTCATCCGGGGGCCTCCGGCGGGTTGGCGAGCGCGTCGGCGAAGGTCTCGATCAGGCTGGACTTGAGGATCTTGCCGGTCGCGGCGGCGGGCAGGCTGTGGGCCACGACGATGCGGGCAGGGCGTTTGTAGGGGGCGAGGCGCTCTGTGGCGAAGGCCATCAAGTCGGCCTCGGTGACCGTGCTGTTATCGCGGATGGCGACGAAGGCGAGCACCTCCTCGTTGCCCTCGACCGGGCGGCCGACGACGCCGGCCATGACAACGTCGGGGTGGTCGGTGAGGGTGGCCTCGATCTCGGGCGGGTAGACGTTGAAGCCGGAGCGGAGGATCAGTTCCTTGCTGCGGCCGGAGATGTGCAGGCGGCCCTCGGCGTCGAAGCGGCCGAGGTCGCCGGTGCGGAACCAGCCGTCTTCGGTGAAGGCTTGCGCGGTGAGGTCGGGGGCGCGGAAATAGCCCTTGGCGATTTGCGGGCCGCCGGCAAGGATTTCGCCGATACCGTCTTCGGGCGTGGCGCCGGGGGCAGTCATGTCGATGCGGATCGTGCAATCGAGCATCGGGCGGCCGACGCTGATGTCGGGGTCGCCCGGTGCGTTGCTGGTGGCGCAAATCCCGGCGGCGGTTTCGGTCAGGCCATAGCCGTTCTGCATGGCGGCGCCGTAGAAGGCCTCGGCCTTGCGTTTCCATGCCGGGTCGAGCGGGGCGCCGCCGGAAGAGACGTATTTGAGGCGGTTGCCGGGGCGGGGGAGATTGTTCGTTTCGGCATGGTGGAAGAGATGCGCGTGCATCTGGGGCACGGCGGGGAGGATGGTGACATCCTTTTGCACCGCGTCGTAGAGGCGTTCGGCCGAGAAGCGGGTTTCGAGGCGGCAGGTGCATTGGCGGGAGGCCACGGCCATGAGGACGACAGCGCCGAAGATATGGCTGGTGGGCAGGGCGAGATAGACCACGTCATCGGCTGTCATGTCGCGCTGATGGGCGGCGGCGTTGCCGGCGGCGATCATGTTGGCGTGGGTCATCATCGCCGCCTTGGGCGTGCCGGTGGTGCCGGAGGTGTAGAGCAGCATGGCGGTCTGCTGCGCGGGGTCGTCATGGGGCTCGTCGGGCTGCGCGTCGGGGCGGGTGAGAAGGGCGGCGCGGCCGAAGCCGCCGGTGATGTCGCGCGCGCCGAGGGTGGCGGCGTGAGCGGCGGCGTCGGTGGAGGCGGCGGTGGTGAGCACGGTGACGCGCGGCTCGCAATGGGTTGCAATGCGGTCGATCTCGGGTGCGGAGAGGCGGGCGTTGGCGAGAACGGCGGTGGCGTCGATCAGGCTTGCGGCGAAGAGGAAGGCCACGGCCTCGACGGAGTTCTCGAAGATCAGCAGGATGCGGTCACCGGGGCCGGCGCCCGCGTCGTGCAGGTGATCGGCGGCCTCGGCCGCGTGTTCCGCGAGGTCGGCCCATGTGACGTGGCGCGTGCCGTTCTCGATAAGGGCGAGCGCATCGGGCCGGCCGCGGGCGGCAGCGAGGAGGAGATCATGCACCCGGTTCGTCATCGCGTTATCCGGCCGAGAGGTGGATGAAGCGGTCTAGGTGGTGGTCGGTGTCGCCGAAGAGGTGATCGGCCATGATCAGGCGGCGGGCATGGTGGGAGAGTTCGTATTCCTCGGTCATGCCGATGCCGCCATGCATCTGGATGGCTTCCTCGGCGACCAGCGCGGCGACGCGGCCGATCAGGTTCTTGGTGGCGCTGACATGGCGCTCGCGGGTGTCGCGGGGGGTATGGAGATGGCCGGCGAGGTTGATGACGGCCGAGCGGGCCTGTTCGATCTCTGTCAGCATGTCGGCGAGGCGGTGTTGCAGCGCCTGGAAGGTGCCGATGGGGCGGCCGAATTGCTGGCGTTCCTGCAGGTAGGCGAGGGTGAGGTCTTTGGCGGTCTCCATGGCGCCGAGGGTTTCGGCGGAGAGGGCGAGGATAGCGTGCGCGGTGGCTGTTTCGAGGAGGGCGTGGCCTTGGCCCGGTTGCCCAAGGCGGATGGCGGCGGGGGTGTCGGTGAAGGTGATTTGCGCGGCCGCTGTGCCATCGACGTTGGTGAGGGGCGTGATGGCGAGGCCGGGGGCGTCGGTGGGCACGAGGTAGAGCGAGTTGCCATTGGGGTCGTGCCGGTCGCCGGTTTCACGGGCGGAAACGATGAGGTGTGTCGCCTGCGCGCCGTAGAGGACGCCGGTCTTGGTGCCGTTGAGCGTAGGCGTGGCCGAGAGGGAGACGTCGCTGAGGTCGTAGCGGGCGTCGGGTTCGGTATGGGCGAGGGTGACGATGGCCTCGCCGGAGATGATCTGCTCCGCCAGATCGGCATGATCGGTGAGCAAGGGTGCGGCGAGGGCGGCGGGGAGGAAGGGTTCCAGTGTGCCCGCGCGGCCGAGGGTTTCGAAGACAAGCGCGAGGTCGGGGCCCTTGCCGCCGAAGCCGCCCGCCTCTTCGGGGAAGAGGGCGGCGAGGGTGCCGAGATCGGCGAGACCCTTGAATAGGTCTTTGTCGTAGGGGGCGCCGCTGTCCAGCGTCTTGCGGCGGCGTTCGTGGTCGAGAGTGTCGGCGAGGTACCGCGAGAGGCTGTCCTGCAACATGCGGCGTTCGTCTGAGAGGGTGAAATCCATCATCAGCCCCCCAAGACCGATTTGGCGATGATCGTGCGTTGAATTTCGTTCGAGCCGCCGAAGATCGAGAGTTTGCGCATGTTGAAATAGCCGGGCGCGGCGCCGGGGGCCTGTTCGTGACCCAGCGGTTCGGCATTGTCGCCGCCATCGAGGAAATCGGGCTGATGCGGCAGGGCATGGGGGCCGAGCGCGCGGCGCAGGAGGGAAGTGAGTTCCTGCCGGATGACCGTGCCCTTGAGTTTGAGCATGGAGCTTTCCGGGCCCGGCGCGCGGCCGGCTTCGGCGGCGGCGAGGATGCGGAGGTTGGTGGTGGCCATGGCCATCAGGTCGATCTCGACCTGCGCGAGGCGGGCGGCGAAAAAGGGGTTTTGCGCGAGGGGCCTGCCGCCCGAGGTGACTTCGGAGGCGACGCGCTTGACGGTGGTCAGCGCGGCGTTGGAGAAGCCGACGCCCGCGATATTGGTGCGTTCGTGGGTGAGGAGGTATTTGGCGTAGGTCCAGCCCTTGTTTTCCTCGCCGACGAGGTTTTCGGCCGGTACGCGTACGTCATCGAAGAAGACCTCGTTCACCTCTGCCTGACCGTCGATCAGGGTGATGGGGCGGAGGGTGACGCCGGGGGCATCCATGTTGATCAGCAGGAAGGAGATGCCCTCCTGCTTCTTGGCGTCGGGATCGGTGCGCACGAGGCAGAAGATCTTGTTGGCGTGCTGGCCAAGGGTCGTCCATGTCTTCTGGCCATTGACGATGTAGTGGTCGCCGTCGCGCACCGCGCGGGTCTTGAGCGAGGCGAGGTCGGAGCCGGCACCGGGTTCGGAATATCCCTGACACCACCAGTCTTCGCCGCTGAGGATGCGGGGGAGGTAGTGGGCCTGTTGTTCCTTGGTGCCAAAGGCCATCAGCACCGGGGCCAGCATGGTGATGCCGAAGGGTACGGTGCGGGGGGCATGGGCGAGGCAGGCTTCTTCCTCGAAGATGTGCTTTTGCACCGGGCTCCACCCTGCGCCGCCATGCTCGACGGGCCAGCCCGGGGCGAGCCAGCCCTTGTCGTTCAGGATGGCGTGCCAGCGCTGGTAGTCGTCCTTGCCAAGGCGTTTGTTCAGGCGGACCTTTTCCGACAGGTCATGCGGCAGGGCGGCCGCGAGAAAATCGCGCACCTCCTGCCGGAAATCCTGTTCAGCCTGGGTGAAGGCAAGGTCCATCGGATCAGTAGATCTCGAACAGGCCAGCGGCGCCCATGCCGCCGCCGATGCACATGGTCACGACGCCGAGCTTGGCGCCGCGGCGCTTGCCCTCGACCAGCAGGTGGCCGGTCATCCGCGCGCCGGTCATCCCGAACGGGTGACCGATGGAGATGGAACCACCGTTGACGTTGCAAATCGACGGGTCGATGCCGAGCCGGTCGCGGCAGTAGAGGGCCTGGCTGGCGAAGGCCTCGTTCAGTTCCCACAGGTCAATGTCCTCGACGGTGAGGCCGTGGCGTTCGAGCAGGCGGGGCACGGCGAAGACCGGGCCGATGCCCATCTCGTCGGGCTCGCAGCCGGCGGTGACGAAGCCCTTGAGCGCGCCCATGGGCTCCAGCCCCTGCTTCTCGGCCAGCTCTGCATCCATCACTACCAGCGCGGAAGCGCCATCGGACAGTTGCGAGGCGTTGCCGGCGGTGACGAAATTGCCCTCGCCCTGCACCGGCTGCAGCTTGGCCAGCCCCTCCAGCGTGGTGTTGGGGCGGTTGCAGTCGTCCATGCCGAAAGTGACTTCCTTGCGGGTGACCTCGCCGGTTTCCTTGTCCTTGAAGGCCTGCGTCACGGTGATCGGCACGATCTCGTCATCCAGCCGCCCGGCCTCCTGCGCGGCGGCGGTGCGTTTCTGGCTTTCCAGCGCCAGTTCATCCTGCGCCTCGCGGCTGATGTTGTAGCGCTTGGCGACGATGTCGGCGGTCTGGATCATCGAGAGGTAGAGGTCGGGCTTGTGCTCTTCGATCCATTTCTCGCGGGCCTGCGGCGGGCGGGAGGGGGGCATCTGGCTGATGCTCTCGACGCCGCCGGCGATGGCGGCGGGGGCGCCGTTCTGGGTGATGGCGTTGGTGGCCATTGCCACGGCCTGCAGGCCGGAGGAGCAGAAGCGGTTGACCGTGGCCGCCGCGACGGTAACGGGGAGGCCTGCGCGGATCACCGACTGGCGGGCGATGTTGGCGCCTGTCCAGCCCTCGGGGTAGCCGCAGCCGATGAAGGCGTCCTCGATCAGCGCGGGGTCGAGTTTCGCGCGCTTCACGGCGTGTTCGATGGCGTGGCCGGCCATGGTGGCGCCGTGGGTTTCGTTGAAGGCGCCGCGATAGGACTTGGCAAGCCCGGTGCGGGCGGTCGATACGATAACGGCCTGTTTCATGTCTGTGTTCTCCTTCTCAGCCGTTCAGGCTGGCAAAATTCTTGTCTTCGTCGACGAGCTGTTTCAGCAGGGGGGCGGGCTGCCAGAGGTAATCGTCTTCCTGCTTCAGCACGCTGATATCGTTGAGGATCTTGGGCAGGCCGACCGTGTCGGCGTAATGCATCGGGCCGCCGCGCCAGCGCGGGAAGCCGTAGCCGTTGAGCAGGACGACATCGACATCCGAGGGGCGCTGGGCAATGCCGTCGCCTACGACGCGCGAGGCTTCGTTGACCATGGCGGCCATGTAGCGATCGACGATCTCCTGATCCGAGATCTTGCGGGGCGTGATGCCCTTTTCGGCGCGTTCGGCGGCGACGATCTCTTCGACTTCGGGGTTGGGCTGGGGTTTTTCGCCCTCGGCGTAGATGTAAAAGCCCTTGCCTGTTTTGCGGCCGAAATTCCCCTCTTCGCAGAGCTTGTCGGCGAAGGCGGCGTAGGTTTCGCGCGGGTCGCGTGTCTCGGCGAGGCGCTTGCGGTTGGCCCAGCCGATATCGAGCCCGGCGAGGTCGCTGACGGCGAAGGGCCCCATGGCGAGGCCGAAATTTGTCAGCGCGCGGTCGACCTCGAAGGGGCTGGCGCCGGCCAGCACGGTAGCGAACATGGCCTTCTGGTAATGCGACAGGATGCGGTTGCCGATGAACCCGTCGCAGACACCGGCGCGCACGGCGATCTTCTTCATCCGCTTGCCGAGGGCGAAGCCGGTTGCGGTGACTTCGGGGGCGGTCTTGTGGGCCACGACCACCTCGAGCAGTTTCATGACATGGGCGGGTGAGAAGAAGTGGAGGCCCAGCACGTCACCGGGGCGGTTGGTGGCCGCCGCGATCTCGTTGATATCGAGATAGGAGGTGTTGGTGGCCAGCACCGCGCCGGGCTTGCAGACGGCGTCAAGCTGGCCGAAGACCTCGCGCTTGACCTCCATGCTTTCGAAAACGGCCTCGATCACGAGGTCGCGGTCGGCGAAATCGGCATAGGCGGTGGTGGTGCGGAAGGTGCCCGAGAGGATGGCGTCGTGCTTGTCCTGCGAGAGCTTGCCGCGTTTCACGGCGCCGGCGAGGTTCTTCTCGACCGTGGCGCGGGCCTTGGCGGCGGCGTCGTCATCGCGCTCGGCGAGGGTCACGTCGATACCGGCCAGCAGGGCGGAGGTGGCGATGCCTGCGCCCATCGTGCCGCCGCCGACCACGCCGATCTTGTCGGTGGGACGTGGATCGACGCCGTCGATCTCCTTGACCTTGGCGACGGAGCGTTCGGCGAAGAAGGCGTGGATGAGGGCGGCGCGCTGGTCGGAATTGAGGAGGTCGGTGAAGAGGTCGCGTTCGTTTTTCAGGCCTTCGGCGAAGGGCAGGGTGGTGGCCCCTTCGACCGCGTCGAGCGCCGTGACCGGGGCGATGGTGCCGCGGGCGGATTTCTTGACCTTGGCGCGGAGGGCGTCGAAATCGACAGCGTCAGTGTCCTTCGCCGGGTTGTCGGAGGTGCGGCGGGGGCCGGCGCCTTGGGCCAGCAGGTCTTTCGCATAGGCGAGGCCGGCGGCGCGGGGGTCGTCCCCCTCGTCGATGCGGTCGATCAGACCGAGGTCGTGGGCTTCGCTGGCGGAAATCATGCCGGCGGAGGTGATCATTTCGGCGGCCTTGGCGACGGGGATCAGGCGGGGCAGGCGCTGGGTGCCGCCGGCGCCGGGGAGGATGCCGAGATTGACCTCCGGCAGGCCCATCTTGGCCGAGGCGAGCGCCACGCGGTAGTGCCCGCCCATCGCCACCTCGAGCCCGCCGCCTAGCGCGGTGCCGTGGATGGCGACGATGACGGGTTTAGTCGAGGCCTCGATCTGGTTGACGAGGTCGGGCAGGCCGGGCTCCTGCGGGGGCTTGCCGAATTCCTTGATATCGGCGCCCGCGATGAAGGTGCGGCCGGCGCAGCAGATCAGGATGGCCTCGACCTCCGTGTCGGCCTCGGCCTCTTTCACCTTTTCCTGAAGCCCCAGCCGCACGGCGTGCGAGGCCGCGTTGACCGGCGGGTTGCTGACTTCGACGATGGCGATATTCGCCTCGCGCGTGATGGTTACGGGGGTGTCCACCGTTCTTCTCCCATTCGAATCCTGTTGACGGGGTCTTAGCGTACCCGTCAGAGAATTTCAAAATACGAAAATGAATTTTACATAGTGGAAATTTTCCTCGCGCCTTCTGTCCGGCGATGGTGACAGCGAGAAAGACGTTTTCAAGTCTCGCGCCGCGCTGTCATAGTGACAGGCGAAACATGGCCATCAGCGCGGGAGGCTGGAGGATGTCGGAGAAACACGAGGCCGGAATGGCCGTGCGGCGCCGGGTGCTGGGCGAGGCGCATGTGGACCGGGCCGAGGCGGCGAAGACACCGCTGGATGCGCCGTTTCAGGAGATGATCACCGAGGGGGCTTGGGGCACGGTGTGGGCCAGCGACGCGATCAGCCTGCGCGAGCGGTCGATGCTGACGCTGGCGCTTTTAGCGGCGACGGGGAATTTCGAGGAAATTCCGATGCATATACGCGCAACCGCCCGCACCGGGGCGAGCCCGCGCGACGTGGCGGAGGCGTTTCAGCACGTGGCGGTCTATGCCGGGGTGCCGAAGGCGAACCATGCGTTGAAGATCGCCAAGAGCGTGTTTGCCGAGATGGAGGCGGAGGAGAGCCAATGAGCAAGCCAGCCGAGTATTACCAGCGCGACCGGGAGTGGCATCCGCCGGCGCTGGCGCAGGGTTACAAGACCTCCGTCGCCCGGTCGCCGCGCTATTCGCTGATCAGCCTTGAACAGACGGCGAGCGAGATCACCGGGCCGGTCTTTGGTCACGAAGATATCGTCCCGGGCGACAACGACCTGCTGACCAATTACGCGCAGCCCGGCGAAAGCCCGATCGGCGAGCGGATCATCTTGCATGGGCGGGTGCTGGACGAGAATGCGCGGCCGGTGCCGAATACGCTGGTCGAGATATGGCAGGCCAATGCGGGCGGGCGGTATCGGCACAAGAAGGACATGTATCTGGCGCCGGTAGACCCGAATTTCGGAGGCTGCGGGCGGACCTTGACGGATGGGGATGGGTATTACTGCTTCCGCACGGTGAAGCCGGGGGCATATCCTTGGCGGAACTGGGTGAATAACTGGCGGCCGGCGCATATTCATATCTCGGTATTCGGGGCGTCGTTTTCGCAGCGGCTGATCACGCAGATGTATTTCGAGGGTGACCCGCTGATCGCGAAATGTCCGATCGTGCAGACCATTCCAGACCCCGCGGCGGTAGAGCAGCTGATCGCGCCGCTCGATCTGAACGCGTCGGTTCCGCTCGATGCGCTGGCCTACAAGTTCGACATCGTGCTGCGCGGGCGGCGGTCGACGCTGTTCGAGAACCGGCCGGAGGGGAACTGATGCCGCAAAGGATTGATTATCTTAAGGAAACCGCCTCGCAGACGGCGGGCCCGTTTGTGCATATCGGGCTGTCGCCCGGCGCGGCGGGGTTCGATATCTACGAGCGTGAGCTTGGTTGGGACATTGCCGGGCCGACTGCCGGGGGGGAGCGGATCCGGGTTGAGGGGGTGGTGGTGGATGGGACCGGCAGCCCGGTGAAGGATGTGCTGCTGGAGGCGTGGCAGGCCAATGCGCAAGGGGTTTATGCGCATCCCGAGCATGACCGCGAGGTGGAGGAGGGGTTTCGCGGCTGGGGGCGGGTGATCACGGATTTCGACACGGGCGAGTGGGGGTTCGATACGGTGAAGCCGGGGCCGGTGATGGGCCGGAACGGGCGGGTGATGGCGCCGCATATCAACTTGTGGATCGTGGCGCGGGGCATAAATGTCGGTTTGAATACAAGGCTTTATTTCTCGGATGAGGCGGAGGCCAATGCCACGGACCCGGTTATGGGGCTGATCGAATGGGAGGTGCGGCGGCAGACCCTCGTGGCCGAGCGGGCGGAGCGGGACGGCAAGGTCGTCTACCGTTTCGATATCCGGTTGCAGGGCGAGGGGGAGACCGTTTTCTTCGATATTTGAGGGGGAGGGGGTGGTGGGTTGGCACCCACCCTACGGGGATTGGACATGCCCCTTGGGTCGCCAATTTTCAACGTCGGTATAACGTCGGTATTTTGTCGGTATCGCGTCGGTGCCTTGTCAGTGCTGCGTGGGGGCGGCGCTGGGTAGATCGTGGATATTTGGGATCGTCGCGCGCCGGAGGTGATCCGGGGGATTGAGTATTTTTGGAAAGATGAAAGGGCGGGGCTCAGGCTGAAGGGGCGGCGGCCTTGAGGGCGGCGCGGAAGGTGTCGCGGTCGCCGATATGGTTGGCGAGGATGAGGATGAGGCGGGCGTTGAGAGCGGCGCTTTGGTCGTCGGTGAGCCCTTCATGGGCGGCGAGGAGGTCGGCGTAGAGGTCGTCGGGGGCGTCGATATTGGGGGTGAGGGTGAGGGTCATGGCTGGCCTCCCTTGGCGCGGGTGAGGGCGGATTGGATCTCGGTTTCGCTGGCGTCGGCCCAGCGGGCGGCGATGTGCTGGTCGGGGCGGATGAGGTAGAGGGCGCTGTCGGCCTTCCCGAGGTAGCGGGTGCGCAGGGCGTCGGTGATGTCCGGAATGGAGAGCGGCGTGGTGCCTTGGATGCCGGGGGCGTCGCGGCCTATGGCGAGGAGGGTGAAGGTGTTGCCAAAGTCGTCGAGCAGGTAGCCGTTGCCGAGTGGTGCGTCGGGGCAGGGCGCGCCGGGGCGGGTGCGGGTCGGGCCGGTGGGCAGGGCGTCGGGGGTGCTGAGTGGCGAGCCGTCATGGGCGCAGGGCACCGAGAGGCGGCCGGAATTGACCAGCGGCCGGGCGAAGGCGTGGTGTTCGGAGAGGTCGAGCACGGCGTCGCGGAAGAGGCGGCTGGTGGTGGATTTGGGCGTGATGAAATCGGTGGAGCGGGAGGAGTTGAGGATGTTCTCGTCGGCTGCCTCGACGCGCTCGGTATCGTAGCTGTCGAGCAGGCTGTCGGGCGCCTCGCCCGCCAGCACGAGGCGGAGTTTCCAGCAGAGGTTGTCGGTATCCTGAATGCCGGAATTGGCGCCGCGGGCGCCGAAGGGCGAGACCTGATGCGCGGCGTCGCCGGCGAAGAGGACGCGGCCGTGGCGGAAGCGTTCCATGCGGCGGCACTGGAAGGTGTAGATGGAGACCCATTCGAGGTCGAAGTTTACGTCTGGCCCCAGCATTTGGCGGACGCGGGCGCGGACGCGCTCGGGCTCTTTCTCCTTCTCGCGGTCGATATCCCAGCCGAGTTGCAGGTCGATCCGCCAGACGCCGTCGGGCTGTTTGTGGAGCAGCGCCGACTGGCCGGGATTGAAGGGCGGGTCGAACCAGAACCAGCGCTCGGTGGGGAAATCGGCCTGCATGGTGACATCGGCGATGAGGAAGTTGTCCTCGAACACGCGGCCGGTGAAGCCGAGGCCGAGCCTGTCGCGTGTGGGGGAGCCGGCGCCGTCGCAGGCGATGAGGTACTCGGCTTCCAGCGCGTAGGGGCCGTCGGGGGTGTCGACGGTGAGGGCGACGTGATCGGGATTTGCGGCGACGTCGGAGACGCGGTTGCCGCCGCGCAGGTCGATGGGGGCACCCTCTGCCTGCAATGTGCGGAGGCGGGAGACCATGTCGTTTTCGAGGTGGTATTGCTGGAGGTTGATGAAGGCCGGACGGCGGTGGCCGTCCTCGGGCAGCAGGTTGAATTCATAGACCTTGCGGTCGCCGAAGAAGACCTTGCCGAGGTTCCAGCGCACGCCGCGATCAGTCACCGGGGCGCCGCAGCCGAGGCGGTCGGCGATCTCGAGGGTGCGCTTGGCAAAGCAGATGGCGCGGGAGCCGTGGGAGAGTTTGTCGTTCTCGTCGAGCACCAGGACAGGCACGCCCTGCTGGCCCAGATCGAGCGCGGCGGCGAGGCCGACGGGGCCGGCGCCGACGATGATGACGGGATGGCGGACGGGTTTGGCGGCGTCCTGATCGGGGTGCCGGGTGTAGGGGTAGAGCGGGGTGTCGAAGATGCGGGTCATGGGCAGGCTTTCGGGGCGTGGCGGTGTGACATGGGCTCAGTTCCCGGCGGCGAACAGGATCGGGCGCACGACGATACTGGCGAAGAGAAGTGCCGTGACGAGAAGGAGGCGCCGGCGTTCGGCCTTGTCCGCGGCCGAAATGGCGAAGTTGCCGAAGCTGTGGAGGGAATGGCCCATCCACGTGAAATAGCCGCCGCCGGTCTGGTTGAGCCGGTCCATCGAGCGGCGGGTCAGGCGGAGGAGCATCCGCGCCATCAGGCCCACCCAGAGCAGGAATAGCAGGGTCATGACGGCGAGGGAGATCGCGTTGAGCAGGGTCATGGGCGGCGCTTTCGGGCGAAGGCGCGCCGGGCCGGGGTGCGGAGGGCGGTGTGGCCCGGCGGCCACGGGAGGGCCCGGTGCCGGGCGGAAGGAAGGATTTTCGGAACTTCCCTCGATGGTGTCGGGTTGACCCTCCACGAAACAGACATCTGGGGAGAGACATGACCGCTGCCGCCAACATGAACCAGCCGGAGACTTCCGCGCCCGTGGCCGCTCTGGGCCACGTGGCCCTTGCCGGTATCGGCGTTCTGGCCTCGCTCGTGGTGATCGTGGTGCCGGTCGTGGACATCAGCCCGCAGCCCCAGCCTGTCAATCTTGCGATGACGGCGGTGGCGGGGGCCGGCCTGTTGCTGATCGGGCTGGGCGTGGCGCTGCGCGGCTTCGATCCGCGCCATCGGGGCGCCGGTATCGGGGCCGGTATTCTGGCGGTCGCGCTGGCCGTGTCGTTCCTGATCGCGCCGCTGGCCGGGATGATCGTTCTGACGCTCGGGACCTGTGCGGGTTTCGCGGCGGCGGCCGGGGTCTACCTGTTCGGGCCGGTCGAGGAGACCGAAGAGCCGGCCGAACTGCCGGAGGCGCCGCGGCGCAAGGCCGAGGTGATCCGCCATCCGGCGTGGCACCGGCCGATGCCCGCCAACCTGCCCGGCGCCGTCGCGCTGAAGCAGGAAGTGTGCAAGCCTCACGCGCGGTTGATGCTGTGAGGCCTGCGCGGCGGGGCTGACCGGGTTCGCCATCGTCAGCCCTGCAACTGTTCCCACATCTCCACGTCACGTTCTGCCGTCCAGATGCGGGGGGTGTCGATTCCGCGGGCCTCGTCATAGGCGCGGGCGACGTTGAAGGGCAGGCAGTGCTCGTAGATGGCGTAGTCGGAGAATTTCGGGTCGCAGGCGTCGCGCACCGCATCCCAGGCTTCCTTGAGCGTGCCGCCACGGGCGGCGACGCGGGCCGCCGGGCGGTAGGTGCTTTCCACGAAATCGCGGGTGTTCTCGATGGCGGCGTTGACCATTTCGCGGCCCATCAGCGCGTCGCCCCGGCCGGGCGCGATGGCGTCGACATCGAACCATTTGATTTCATCGAGCGTGTCGCCCCAGTCGGCGAAATGCCCGTCGCCGCAATAGCAGGCGGAGTGGTATTCGACGATATCGCCGGTGAACATGACGTTTTCGTCCGGCACATGGATGACGATATCGCCCGCCGTGTGCGCGCGGCCCAGATGCATGAGGTCGACGCGGCGGTTGCCGAGATAGACGGTCATCGTGTCGGAGAAGGTGGTGGTGGGCCATGTGAGGCCGGGGATGGACTCGTGGCCTTCGAAGAGGCGGGGGAATCGTTGGAATTCGCTGTCCCAGTCTTCCTGTCCGCGTTCGGCGACCATGGCGCGGGCGGTGTCGGACATGATGATCTGCGGCGCGTCATAGGCCGAGGCGCCGAGGACGCGGACGGCGTGATAATGGGTCATGACAAGGTGGGTGATCGGCTTGTCGGTGACTTCGCGGACCTTTTCGATGACCTTGCCCGCGAGACGCGGCGTGGCCTGTGCCTCGACAATCATGACGCTGTCATCGCCGATGATGACGCCGGAATTGGGGTCGCCCTCGGCGGTGAAGGCCCAGAGGCCCTTTCCGACCTCGGTGAAGCTGATGGTTTTCTCGGTGAGGTCACCTTGGGAGGCGAAGGCCTTGGACATGGGTGGCTCCTTTCTGAGGTGGACAGGGGCGGGGGGCTGTGCTTGGGTTCGGCCCATGACGCAAAGCCGGTTGCCCTATGTTCTGACGTTTCTGATCACCGTGGCAACGGCGGTCATCCTGTTGGGGCTGGGCCGCGCGGCGGTGTGTCCCTGCGGGTATGTCGACCTTTGGGGCACCATCGGTACCGAGGAGGCGAACCAGCAGGTTCTGGACTGGTACGCGCCGAGCCATCTTTTGCACGGGCTGTTGTTCTATGCGGCGCTGTGGTTGGTGGCGCGGCGGATGCCGGTGGGCTGGAAGCTGGTGATCGCGACGGTGGTCGAATGTGCGTGGGAGATCGTGGAGAATACCGATGCGATGATCCAGCGGTACAGGGATTCGACGGTGTCGTCCGATTACATGGGCGACAGCGTGCTCAACTCGGTCTCGGATATCGCGGCGATGTGGGTTGGGTTTGCGCTGGCGCGGGTCGTGCCGGTCTGGGTGAGCGTTGTCGTGGTGGTGGGCTTCGAGGTGCTGACCGCGATCGTGATCCGCGACGGGCTGGCGCTGAACGTGCTGATGCTGCACTGGCCGCTGGAGGCGGTCAAGGAGTGGCAGGCCGCTGGCTGAGGTCATGGCGCGACCGTCTGGTCGATGGTGCCGAAGAGCGGGCGGCCCTGATCGTCTTCCATCCAGATCCTGACGCGGTCGCCGGGGTGCAGGAACGGGGTCTCGGCCTCGCCTGACCGGAGGGTTTCCACCATGCGCTGTTCGGCGATGCAGGAATAGCCGCGTCCGCCTTCGCTGACGGGTTTGCCGGGGCCGCCACCTTCGTCGCGGTTCGAGACGGTGCCGGAGCCTATGATGGTACCGGGGGCAAGGTGGCGGGTCTTCGCGGCGTGGGCGATGAGGGTGGGGAAGTCGAATGTCATATCGACGCCGGCATCGGCGCGGCCGAAGAGCTGGCCGTTCAGTTCCACATGCATGGTGCCGTGGAGTTTGTTCCCGTCCCAGCCCGGCAGGGCGTCGGGGGTGATGGCCAGTGGCGAGAAGGCGCAGGCGGGTTTGGACTGGACGAAGCCGAAGCCCTTGGAGAGCTCGTCGGGGATGAGCGCGCGGAGCGAGATGTCGTTGCAGAGCAGCACGAGGCGGATGGCCGCGCGGGCCTGATCCGGCGTGGCGCCCATGGGGACGGGGCCGGTGATGACGGCCACCTCGGCCTCGAAGTCGATGCCCCATGACGGGTCGCCCGGGATCGGTGCGGTGGGGGCGAGGAAGCTGTCGGAGCCGCCCTGATACATGAGCGGGTCATGCCAGAAGCGCTCGGGCATTTCGGCTCCGCGGGCGCGGCGGACGAGATCGACATGGTTCACGTAGGCGGACCCGTCGAGGAATTGGTAGGCGCGGGGCAGGGGCGAGAGGCAGGTTGCCTCGTCAAAGGGCCTCTCCGCCCCTTTCGGGGACGGCTCGGCGCCATCGAGGAGGGATTGCAGCGTGGCACCTTCGGGGAGGCGGCAGGTTCGGGCGTCGTCGGAGACGAGCGCGAGCTGGCCGTCGGGCGTGCCGTTGTCGATTGTCGCGTATTTCATGGCGCGGCCTTCAGCGGGATCGTCATGCCGTCATGGGCGATGTGGAGCGTGCCGGAGAAATGCGGTTCGGCCTCGGCGCGCCATGTGTCTTCGGTGACGCCCGGTTCACCCGAGGGGATGAGGTGGTTGAGGGCGAGCTGTGCGACGCCGGCGCGTTCGGCGAGTTTGGCGGCATCATGGGCGGCGGTGTGGCTGCGCAGGATGTGCTCGAGCAGGCGGTCGTCGGCGTAGCCCATGCGGTTCACGATGTCGCTGATGGTGTCGGTGAGCATGGCCTCGTGAACGAGGAGGTCCGCGTCGCGGGCGAAATCGACCATGGCGGGGATCGGGGCGGTGTCGCCCGAGAGGACGGCGCTGCCTTTGCTGCCGTCGAAGCGGAGGGCGTAGCTTTCGGTGACCGGCGGGTGGTGGTTGGGGAGCGCGGTGATGTTCAGGCTGCCGAGCGTCAGGTCGAAATGATCGTCGAGCAGGTGGATGGGGAAGAGGCTATCGAAATCGGGGCGGCCTTCATCCTCGGTGCGCGTGTCGATGTCATAGGCCATCGAGGCGCGGAAGCCCTCCCAATAGGCGGGCAGGCCGGAGGGGGCGTAGATCGGCAACTCGCGCTTGAGCCCGGCGGTCCATGCCGTGTGGAGGAGCGGGCCCAGTTCGAGATAATGGTCGGAATGCAGGTGGGTGATGAGCACCGCGTCGATCTCGGTCAGCGCGACGCCCGCGCGGCAGACGCCCGCCGTAGCCCCCAACCCGGCATCGACCAGCACGGTCTGCCCATCCATACGCACCAGTATGGAGGTCGGCATGGCCGAGCCGGGGCTGATCGCCGGCCCGCCCTTGCTGCCGAGGATCGTGACGCTTTCCATCAGGGCGCTGTCCGGGGCTTTCATCTTTCCAGAAATACTCAATTGCACATCATTTGCGGCCCGGCGTGCCGTCGAATTTCTTCTCGAGGCTGTCCCAGCAGTCGATGTAGTCGTCCTGCAGGGGCGCCTCGTTGGCGGCGAAGCTTGTGAGGTGCTGCGGGAAGCGGGTTTCGAACATGAAGGACATGGTGTTGTCGAGCTTGTCGGGGCCGAGATTGGCGTTCGAGGCTTTCTCGAATGCGTCGCGGTCGGGGCCGTGGGGCAGCATCATGTTGTGGAGCGACATGCCGCCGGGAACGAAGCCCTGCGGCTTGGCGTCGTACTGGCCATAGATGTTGCCCATCAGCTCGGACATGATGTTCTTGTGGTACCATGGCGGGCGGAAGGTATCCTCGGCCACCATCCAGCGCTCGCGGAAGAGGACGAAGTCGATATTCGCGGTGCCGGGCACGCCGGAGGGGGCGGTGAGCACGGTGAAGATCGACGGGTCGGGGTGGTCGAAGAGGATGGCGCCGACCGGCGAGTAGGTGCGCAGGTCGTACTTGTAAGGCGCGTAGTTGCCGTGCCATGCGACCACGTCGAGCGGGCTTTGCGGGATTTGCGTTTCGTGGAACTGGCCGCACCACTTGATGGTGAGGGTAGAGGGGGTTTCACGGTCCTCGAAGGCCGCGACGGGCGCCTTGAAGTCGCGCGGGTTGGCGAGGCCGTTGGCACCGATGGGCCCGCGGGCGGGGAGTTCGAATTTCTGGCCGTAGTTTTCGCAGACGAAGCCGCGGCAGGGGCCTTCGAGTACCTCGACCCGGTAGACGAGGCCGCGGGGGAGGATGGCGATTTCCTTGGGCTCGAGGTCGATGATGCCAAGCTCGGTGCAGAAGCGCAGGCGGCCTTCCTGTGGCACGACGAGCAGTTCGCTGTCGGCGGAGTAGAAATAGGCATCTTCCATCGAGGCGGTGACGAGGTAGATGTGGCTGGCCATGCCGATCTGGGTGTTCACGTCTCCGGCCGTGGTCATGGTGCGCATGCCGGTGAGCCATGTGAGGCTTTCGTCGGAATGGGGCACCGGGTTCCAGCGGTACTGGCCCAGCGAGATCACGTCGGGGTCGATATCGGGGGCGGATTTCCAGTGCGGCAGGTCGATCTTGGTGTAGCGCGCGGAGTGCTTGACCGAGGGCCTGATCCGGTAGGTCCATGTGCGTTCGGGCGGGTTGGCGGTGAAGGCGGTGCCGGAGAGCTGTTCGCCGTAGAGGCCGTAATTGCATTTCTGCGGCGAGTTCATGCCCTGGGGCAGGGCGCCGGGCAGGGCCTCGGTCTCGAAATCATTGGCGAAACCGGGCATGTAGCCTTCATGCGTGCCCACGGGGGTGGCGGCCTGTGTCAGGCCATGCGTCTTGGTCTGGCGGTTCATGGCAGCGGTCCTCCTTGCCCTCAGGAGCTAACAGTTGAATTTGTAACTAACAAGGCTACATGGCTCTCCATGATGCGCGATACACGTGATGATAGTTTCGACCTGTCCGATTTCCTGCCCTACCTGCTGAACCAGGCGGCGGAGGCGTCGGGGCAGGAGTTCCAGACCATTTACAAGGGCCGTTACGGGATGTTGCGGACGGAATGGCGGGTGCTGTTTCACCTTGGCAATTACGGCCGGATGACCGCCAAGGAGATCGGCGAGCGGGCGGTCATTCACAAGACGAAGGTGAGCCGGGCGGTGCAGAAGCTGGCGGCGCGGCGGTTCATCACGCGGGAGCGGCACGCGGCGGATCGGCGGTTCGAGTATCTCGACCTGACCACGGCGGGGCGGGCGGCCTATCGCGACCTGCACGAGGTGGCAAGGCAGTACGATGCGCGGCTGACCTCGGGCTTCTCGGCGGAGGAGACGGTGCTGTTGCGGGACATGCTGAAGCGGCTGGCCGGGGGGCAATAGGCGCGGGGCTTTACTTTCCGCCGAAAAATTCGTTCTGCTGGCGCCATGAACGAACATCTCAAAGGTCTGATCATCACCACGCTGGGCGTGCTCTTCGTGGTGCCGGATTCGCTCTACGTGCGGCTGATCGATGCCGAGCCGATGGTCACGGCCTTCTGGCGCGGGATGAGTGCGGGGGGGATCATCCTTCTGGGGTTGCTGGCGGTGCAGGGCACCAAGGGGTTCGGGCAGGTGCTGCGCTCGGGCTGGCCGGGGGTGATCTACATGGTGCTGATCGGGTATACGGCGCCGGGCTTCGTGCTGGCGGTGACGCATACCAGCGTGGCGAACGTGGTGTTCATATTCGCCTCGATGCCGATCTTCTCGGCGATTTTCGCGCGGGTGTTCCTTGGCGAGCCGATCAGCCGGCGGGTGGTGATGACCATGCTGGCGGTGATGGGGGGGCTTGCGATCATCGCCTATGGCTCGGGCGAGAACGCGGTGGCGCATTGGTCGGGCGATTTGTATGCGCTGTCGGTCTGTATCGCTTATTCCGGGGCGCTGACGGCGGTGCGGGGGCTGAAGGATATCTCGATGATCCCGGCGATTCCGCTGGCCTATATCGGGGCGGCGCTATTGATTTGGCCGTTTATCGAGCCGGGACCGCCGGTAGCGGCGCAGTGGCATCTGTTCCTTGGGCACGGGGCGTTCATCGCGGTGGCGACCTGTTTCCTGACGCTGGGGCCAAGGTATATCAGCTCGCCAGAGGTGTCGCTGCTGATCCTGCTGGAATCGGTGCTGGCGCCGCTCTTGGTGTGGGCCATCGTAGGTGAAGACCCGGGGCGCTGGGCGATGATCGGGGGCGCGGTGGTGATCGGGGCGCTTCTTGTGTCGAACTTCGTGGCGCTGAGGCGGCGGCGGGTGGTCTGACGGTGGGGCCGGCGTTCATTTCCTACGAGGAGGGCGAGCGGTATCTGGACTGGCTGGCACTGGCCGGTGCGCTGGAGGCGGGGCATCACCTGCCGCGGGCGGCAGCCGGGGTGAGTTACCTGACAAGGGGCGAGGATACGGCGATCACGCTGTCGGCGTGGATCGACGGGCTGGGGCTGGCGGTGAAGTCGGCGCATGTGTTTCCCGGCGCGCCGGCCCATGGAGCGCCCAACATCAATGGCGGGGTCTATTTCTACGACGACCGGACCGGGGCGCTGAAGGCGGTGCTGGATTTCCATTTGGTGACCAAGTGGAAGACGGCGGCGGACAGCTTGCTGGGGGCGCTGAAGCTGGCACGGGCGGAGAGCCGGCGAGTGCTGATCGTGGGCGCGGGCGTGGTGGCCCGGTCGATGATGGAGGCCTATGCGGCGGGGTTTCCGGGGTGTGAGTTTCGCGTCTGGAACCGGTCGGTTGAAGGGGCGGAGCGGTTGGCGGCCCGGTATCCGGGCGTGGAGGTTGTGAGCGATCTGGAGGCGGGCGTGCGCTGGGCCGATATCGTGAGCTGCGCGACGCTGGCGAAAGCGCCGCTGATCAAGGGCGAATGGTTGCGGCCGGGGCAGCATCTGGACCTGATCGGGGCGTTCCTGCCGGATATGCGGGAGGCCGATGACGCGGCGCTGCGGCGGGCGCGGATCTTCGTCGATATCCGGGGCGACACGATGGAGAATATCGGCGAGATCGCCGATCCGCTGGCGCGCGGGGTGATTGCGGAGGCGGATGTGCTGGCGGATTTCTATGACCTGCCCACGGGCGTGTTCCGGCGCGAGAGCGACGAGGAGATCACGCTGTTCAAGAATGGCGGGGGCGGGCATCTGGATTTGATGGCCTGCGACTACATCCTCGGGGCGTGCGCGGGCGGGGGCGGGGCGGTGTCCTGACACGGAGACCGGGGCGCCGGATCAGCCCTTGTCCTTGGTGATGATGCTGATTTTGCCGTTGCGTTCGAGATAGGCCTCGTCAACCTGGGAGATATCGCGCAGACCCTTCAGGCGGAGATGTTCGTCGATGTCGTGCTCGCCCAGCCTGGCGCTGCGGACCGCAGACCATTTGATCTCGCCATTCTCGACCAGCAGTATCGGGCGCCCCTTGACCAGCCGCGAGATCAGACTGGAACGGGGGGCGAGGGCGGTCATGCCGGAATAGAGCACGACCAGCAGCGCCGTGGCGACCAGTGTCGGCAAAAGCGGAGCGCTGCCGGTGAGGGCGCGGCTGAGGCTGGAGCCGAGGACGACGGTGATGACGATGTCGAGCGCCGACAGGTCGGAAAACGACCGGCGCGGGGCCATCCGGTAGAGCAGTACGGCATAGGCGAAGATGATGACGGCCCGGAGGCTCATCTGCCACCACGCGATGTGCGGGGTGTCCTGCCCGATAAGGAAGTGAAAGGTCTCCATCGTCGCCCCTTGTTGCTTGCCGGTTGCGCCCTGTGTGAAGTCTACGTCAAGACGGGGAGGGGCGGGGGCGTAAAGTGGCCGGGGCCGGTCAGAAATCGACCTCGACGCCGGGGAGGTTGAGCGCCTTGATCAGGTCGCGGAGTTCCTGTCTTGCGGCGACGTTTGAGATATTGAGCTGTTTCACCCCGATATCCTTGAGGTCGAGCAGGGTGAGGCCGCGCGGGAAGAGCTCGCGGAAGATGACACGCTCGTTGAAGCCGGGCGCGGTGCGGAAGCCGATGCGCTTGGCGAGGTTGTCGAGGGCGGCGCCCATCTTTTCCTTGTTCACCATCTGTTGCGCGCCGAGGCGGTTGCGGACGACGATCCAGTCGATGGGCTTGAGCCCGGCCTGCGCGCGCAGTTGGCGGGCGTTCCAGACCATCTCGGAATAGACCGAGGGGCCGAGGATCTTCATGCCGTCGGCATCGACATGGGCGAGCAGGTCGAAATCGATGAAGCTGTCGTTCAGTGGCGTGATCAGCGTGTCGGCGAGCGAGTGGGCGACCTGGCTGAGCCGTGTGTGCGAGCCGGGGCAGTCGATCAGGATGAAATCGCTGTCGGGCTCCAGTTCGGCAACGGCGGCGGAAAGGCGACGGTCATAGATGTTCTCGCCCGGCTGGAGGGCGGACTGGTCGACCTCGGGGAGGTCGCGATAGGCCGGTGAGGGCAGGTTCAGCCCCGATTTCTCGAGGAAGCGGTTGCGGTTGCGGATATAGGTGCCAAGCGATTTCTGGCGCAGGTCGAGGTCGAGCGTGCTGACCTTGTGGCCCAGCCGGGCCAGCGCGGTGGCCACGTGCATCGACACGGTCGACTTGCCCGCACCGCCCTTTTCGTTCCCCACGACGATGATATGCGCCATGTTCCCTTAACCCTCGTTCTGCGCTTGTTTTTCGCGCGTTTGGCGCACCCTACCGTTGGCGATGGCGATTTGAAAGAGAGCTTCGCGCAGTTGTCGCGCGGGGCTGGCGCCGTTGCATCAGGTGGGGGCGGAATCGAAAACGCCGCCCCGGAGGAGCGGCGTTTCGCTGTGCTGGCTGCAAGCTTCGATCAGAAGCCGAGACCTGCGTATTTGTTCTTGAACTTCGACACGCGGCCGCCCGCGTCGGTCAGGCGGTGGCCGCCGCCCGTCCATGCCGGGTGAACGGTGGGGTCGATGTCGAGCGACAGGCTGTCGCCTTCGGCGCCGTAGGTCGAGCGCATGGTCAGGACGGTGCCGTCGGTCATCTTGACTTCGATGTAGTGGTAATCGGGGTGGATGTCTTTTTTCATGTCGCCGATCCTTGCACGGGTTTCTTGCCGTCGTCCTTGGGCTTGTAGTTCGAATCCTCTGCGATCCGGGCCGATTTGCCCCGGCGTGCGCGGAGGTAGTACAGCTTGGCGCGGCGCACGCGGCCGCGGCGGATCACGGTGATGTTGTCGATGTTGGTCGAGTAGAGCGGGAAGATCCGTTCCACGCCTTCACCGAAGGAAATCTTGCGGATGGTGAAGCTTCCGGCGATGCCGTCGCCGTTCTTGCGGCTGATGCAGACGCCTTCGAAGTTCTGCACCCGGGTGCGGGTGCCTTCGGTAACCTTGAAGCCGACGCGGACGGTGTCGCCGGCCTTGAAGTCGGGAATATCCTTCCCGAGTTCGGCGATCTGTTCCGCCTCGATCTGAGCGATAATGTCCATCGCTGCATTCTCCTAAATGTGCTTGCGGTTTGGCCCGCAAAGGTGTCTCGCGTCCTCAGAGCTCTTGGTCTTCGTCCGGGTCCGCCGTGCCGGTATGAGCCGGGGGCGCCCGCCAGAGGTCAGGTCGTCTTGTCTTGTTCTGTGGCCCGGTAAGGGCCGTTCCGGAACAGCGAAAATGGCGCGGGGACGGTCCCATCAGAAGAAAAACGGGAATCACGCGCGCCGACGCTGGTTCGGAATGGGCGCGGTAAATCAGGTTCGGCCCGGTTTTTCAAGGGAAATCGGCCGGTGGGGCGTCAGGCGACCTCGACCACGCCCATCATGCCGGAGGCCTGATGTTCGAGGATGTGGCAATGCAGCATCCATGTGCCGGGGTTGTCGGCGACGAGCGCGATCTCGGTTGTTTCGTCGGGCATCAGGAGGGCGGTGTCGCGGATGGTGGCGATGTTGCCGGCGCGGGGGTCGGTGAAGTGGAAGCTGTGGCCGTGCAGGTGGATGGGATGGGGCCAGCGGGTGCGGTTTTCCAGCGTGATGCGGTGGGTTTTGCCGAGGGCGAGTTTCAGGAGTGGTTCGGTTTCGTGGAGGTGGGTGGGGACGGTGCCGTTGATGGACCAGAAGCGGCCGGCTTCGACCAGTTCCTGCATGGAGAGCATGCGGCCCTCCATCATCGCCTCGCTCATGCCGCCCATGGCGCCGCCATCGAAGGTGAGTTTGTGCGTCTCGGCATTGGCGAGGTCGGGTTGGGCGACCGGGTTGGGGGGCAGGGCCTCGGGTGGATCTAGGGCGGCGTCGCGGAGGGGGCTCTCGTCGGAGACCTCCCATGTCATCACTTCGAAGGCGCGGTCGGGGCCGTAGGCGTCGTCGATGACCTGTGCCGTTGTTCCGGGGGCGGTATCGACATCGAGGATCAGGTCGGCGCGCTGGCCGGCGCCGAGCCAGACGCCGCTGTCGCCGAGTTTTTGGGGCGTGACCGGGTGGCCGTCAAGCGCGATGAGCCACGGGTCGAAGGGGGCGAAGTTGAGGTGGAAATGCTGGGCGTTGGAGGTGTTGCAGATGCGCAGGCGGAGGCGCTCGCCCGAGCGGAGGGCGGTGGTGGTCAGGTAGGTGCCGTTGACGGTGAGGACATTGCCGGTGCGGCCGCCATGGCTTTGATCGTGGCGGTTGCCGAAAGGGGCGATCTGGGCCTGCTGATCGAGGCGCCAGTCGTCGAGGGCCCATGTGATCTCGCGGTCGGCCTGAAGGCGGGCGGCGATTTCGGGGGGCTCTTCGACGATCAGGAGGCCATGGAGGCCGCGGCCCACCTGTTCGGAGCTGTTGACATGGGGGTGATACCAGAAGGTGCCGGCATCATGGAGGGGGAGTTCGTAGTCGAAGCTGGCGCCGGGGGCGATGGGGTCTTGGCTGAGGTAGGGCATGCCGTCTTGGGAGACGGGCACGCGGAGGCCGTGCCAGTGGACGGTGGTGGGCTCGGGCAGGTCGTTCTGCACCGTGATGTTGAGGGTGTCGCCTTGGCGTGCGCGGATCACGGGGCCGGGGGCGGTACCGTTGTAGAGCCATGCCTTGGTGGCCGGGCCGTCGGGGACGACGAGGGGCGCCTCGCCCGGTGCGGCGGTGAGGGTGAGGGGGTTGGCCGTGGCGAGACGGGGCAGGGTGGGGAGGAGGCCCGCGGCGAGGGCGCCTTTGAGAACGGTGCGTCTGTGCATGGTGGTCCCCTCCGCCGGTTTGGCGATGAAGATAGGACGGAAGAGGGGCGGTGGCGAGGGGTCAGTCGCTTTTGTCGCGGTAGGCTTGCCAGAGGTCGGGGCGGCGGGCGCGGGTGAGGGCCTCGGCCTGTTGCTGGCGCCATTCGGCGATCTTGGCGTGGTTGCCGGAGAGGAGCACCTCGGGGATGGCGCGCCCGTTCCACTCGGCGGGGCGGGTGTATTGCGGGTGTTCGAGAAGGCCGGAGGTGAAGCTTTCCTCTTCCGTCGAGGCGGCGTTGCCGAGCACGCCGGGGAGGAGGCGCACGGTGGCGTCGATCATCGCCTGCGCCGCGATCTCGCCGCCGGTGAGGACGAAATCGCCGAGGGACACTTCGGTGATGCCGTAATGTTCGATCACGCGCTCGTCGAGCCCTTCGAAGCGGCCGCAGATCATGGTCAGGCCCGGCCCTTCGGAAAGGTGCTGGGCCATGGCCTGATCGAAGCGGCGGCCGCGGGGGCTGAGATAGAGAAGCGGGCGCGTGGGCGGCGCGCCGGCGGTGGCGGCCTCGATGGCGCGGGACATGACGTCGGCGCGCATGACCATGCCGGCGCCGCCGCCGGCGGGGGTGTCGTCGACATTGCGGTGGCGGCCCTCGCCGAATTCGCGCAGGGCGGTGGTTTCCAGCGCCCAGAGCCGGTCTTTCAGCGCGCGGCCGGTCAGGCTTTCGCCGAGCACGCCGGGGAAGGCCTCGGGGAAGAGGGTGATGATATGGGCGGTCCAGACCCCGGCGAGGCGGGGGTTGTGATCCATCAGTCCGCGCGGTTTGAGCGAGGCGGTGATGGATTTGCGGCCATGGGAACGGGGCTGGTCAGACATGGCCTGTCTTTTGGGGGTGTCGGGCCGGGGCGGTCAAGCGCATTCGTCTTGTCCGGCCCCGGCCCGCAAGGTCAGCCGAGCGCGATCACACCGAGCGCCACCAGCAGGAAGAGCACCAGCGCGACCACGATGAGAATCTTGGCGCCGGAAAGGGCGACACCGGACAGGCGGCCGAAGCCCAGCATGGCGGCGATGGCGGCGACGGCGAGGAGGATGAGGATCCATTCGAGCATTGGGACAGTCCTTTCAGTTGACCGCGGAATATGGCGGCGTCTGAGGGACAACGTCAGGTGATGCGTCTGGTTCCGGCAGTTTCGTACGGAATCAGCTTTTTGCATCGTCGGGGAAGATTCCGTCTGGAGGATCGGCGACGATCCGGCGGGCGGCGAGATCGACTGTGGGCACGGCCTCTCGCGTGAAGGGGAGAAGGACGGTGGCGGAGGCGCCGGGCAGGCGGATTTCCAGCAGGTCTGTGGCGCCGTGGTTCTGGACGGCCTTGACGGTGCCGAGCCGGGTGCCGCCGGTGTCGTGGACGTCGAGGCCGATCAGGTCGGCGTGGTAGAACTCGTCCTCCTCCGGCTCCGGCAGGCGGGTGCGGTCGATATAGAGGCGGGTGCCGCGCAGGGCGTCGGCCTGTTCCTTGGTGGCGACGCCGGAGAGGCGGGCGGTGAGCCCGTTCTTGGTCTGGCCCGTCAGGGTGATCTCGTAGCTCTGGCGGCCGTCCTCGGTTTCGAGGGCACCGTAGGCGGCGACATCCTCGGGCTCGGCGGTGAAGCTTTTCAGCCGGACCTCGCCCCTGACGCCGAAGGCGCCGGCGATGGCCCCGAGGCAGACACGGTCTTCCATCAGCGTACCTCCAGCGGGAGCGAGCCGCGGCGGTCTTCCCACCCGGCCTGTTCGAGTTCGGGGGTGTCGGAGAAGACCTCGGGCCAGCCGACACAAAGATAGGCTATGAGCGACCAGTCGTCGGGCAGGTCGAGGTCGCGGCGCAGGCGGGCGGGGTCGAGGATCGACACCCAGCCGACGCCCAAACCTCGAGCCCTCGCATAGAGCCAGAACTGGGTAATGGCGGCGACGACGGAATAGTGCCGCATCTCGGGCATGGTCAGCGCGCCGAGGCCCGCGCCCTTGCCGGTGGCGGTGTCGCAGAAGACGGCGAGTTGCACGGGGGCGTCCTGCATCCCCGTAAGCTTGAGGGTGCTGTAGAGCTTCGCCTTGTCGCCGGAATAGCCGTCGAGCGCCTGTGCGTTGGTGTCGCGGAAATTGTCGAGCGCTGTGGCGCGGGCGGTGTCGCTGTCGATGCGGACGAGGCGCCATGGCTCGGACAGCCCCACGGAAGGGGCGTAAAGGAAGGTGTCGAGGCACTGCGTCAGCAGCGCCTCGTCCACCGGATCGGTGCGGAAGCGGCGCACGTCGCGCCGCCACCGCATCAGGTCGATGAGGTCGGACTGGAAGTCTGATGTGAACCGCGACATTCCAGCGTCTGCCCGATTTACTCTTCGGTCGCCTCTTCGGAAGCGGCCTCTTCTGCAGGCGCCTCTTCCGCAGGAGCGTTGGCGGCCTCTTCGGCGGCCTTGGCCTTCTCGGCCTTCTGCTCGGCGCGGTCCTGAGCTTTCTGGCCCGGGGCACCCTTCTTGGGGTTGGAGCGCTCTTTCTTCTCGAGCACGCCGGCGTTCTCGAGGAAGCGGGCGATGCGGTCGGACGGCTGGGCGCCGTGATCCATCCAGTACTGGATGCGCTCGACATTCATCTTGACGCGGTCCTCGCTGTCTTTCGGCAGAAGCGGGTTGTAGGTGCCCAGCTTCTCGATGAAGCGGCCGTCACGCGGCATGCGGCTGTCGGCTGCCACGATGCTGTAGAAGGGGCGTTTCTTGCTGCCACCACGGGCGAGGCGGATTTTCATGGCCATTGCGATTTCTCCTTTTGAATGGCGTTGGTTTGGTGGGCTGTGCCCACCTTACGATTGGTGTTGCTGGTGATGTCGGATCACCTCGGCGATGATGAAGTTCAGGAACTTCTTGGCGAATTCCGGGTCGAGATCGGCCCGTTTCGCCAGGTCTTCGAGCCGTGCGATCTGGGCCTCTTCGCGGGCCGGATCGGACGGGGGAAGGTCATGTTCGGCCTTGAGCTTGCCCACGGCCTGGGTGTGTTTGAAGCGCTCGCCAAGGGTGTAGACGAGGATCGCGTCGAGCCGGTCGATGCTCTCGCGGTGTTCCTTCAGCAGCTCGGCGGCGCGGGTGGTTGCGTCAGTCAATGGGCATCCCCTTCGGTTTGAAGAGCGGGTCGCGGTAATGCTCGATTTCCAGTTCGATCCCGTCGCGGAGCTGGCCGGATTGAAGGCGCTCGGGGGATGGGTGGCGGTAGACGGTGTCATTGCCGTCGATCGTGGCGGCGTCGGGGTCGCGGACCGCGCCGAGGCGTTCGGCGAGGCGGATGGAATCGAGGTTCTTGGGGTCGATATAGCTGACCGCGCCGTCCCAGCCGAGATCGGCATAGAGGTATTTGCGGACCCGGTGGGTGGCCTCGAGCGCATAGCCTTTTCCGGCCTCTTCGGGCCAGATGATCCAGGCGAGTTCGCGTTCGGGCCATTTCGCGGGAAACCAGCCGCCGGCCATGCCGAGGGTGCGGTCGGTTGCCTTGTCGTGGATCATCCACATGCCGTAGCCGCGAATGTTCCAGTGGCCGATCTCGGCGGCGTAGAGCATCCAGCTTTCATACGGGTTGAGCGGCCCGCCCATGAAACGCGACCGGTAGGAGGCGAAGGTGGCCTTGAAGTCGGGGTAGTCCTGCGGTTCGGGCCCGCGGAGGGAGAGGCGGCGGGTTTCGAGCACGGGAATGGAGGTGGCGGACATGTCAGCGGCCCCCCGGTGCGGCATGGCGGTAAACGACGCAGCGGTCGGCCTCGGGCATGGCGGCTTCGGCGTCGGGGTCGCGGGTGGCGCCGAGGCGCTGGGCCAGCGCGGCGGAGCGGATGTTGTCGGCATCGACATAGCTGACCAGCCGGTCGAGGCCGAGGGGGCCGAAGGCGTGGTCGCGGGCGGCCTGTGCCGCCTCGAAGGCGATGCCCTTTCTTTCGGCGCCGGCGCTGACCAGCCAGCCGAGTTCGGGTTCCATGTCGCCCGGCTCGGCGCCGATCTGGACGATGCCGAGCACGGCGCCGGTGGTGCGGTCGGTGACCGTCCAGGCGCCGTGGCCGCGCAGCGACCACGTGCCGATGAGCTGCATGAAGAGTTCCCACGCGTCGGCGCGGGTTTTCGGGTGGCCGAAGAAGGTTCCGCGGGGTCCGTCGACCATGGCGGCGAAGGCGTCGAAATCCTCGATCCGGGGGGCGCGCAGGATTAGGCGTTCGGTTTCCAGAACCGGGATCAGGGCCTGCATCCGCGCGGCGAGATCGGCGGTGGCGCCGGTCGAGGGTGTTTCGTGGAAGGGGATCGGGTGGGTCATGCGCCCACCTGTTCGGCCGGGTGGCGCCAGAGCTGGCAGGGGGTTCCCAGCAGTTCGACATCACGCTCGTGCCAGCAGCCGAGGCGTTGGGCCAAGCGGACGGAGCGGGTGTTGTCGGGCGCGATGTAGGACATGATCGAGTTCATGCCGAGATGTTCGGCGGCGTGGCGTCGGGCGGCGCGGCAGGCCTGATAGGCATAACCGCGGCCCTCGAACCCGTCATAGATGTGCCAGCCCAGTTCGGGCTCGTGCCAGCCGTCATTGTAGATCACGCCGACGCGGCCCGCGGCCTCGCCCGTTTCCCGGTGTTCCAGCATCCACATGCCGTAGCCGCGCAGCGACCAGTGGCCGATGCCCGCCATGAAGGAGCGCCAGCTGTCGTAGCGCGCCTGCGGCCCGCCGACGAAGCGGGCGCGGTCGGAGGCGGCGAAGCGGGCGAAGGCTTCGAAATCCTCTTCGCGGTAGCCGCGGAGGATGAGGTCTTCGGTTTCGATCACGGGGACGGAGGGCGGCAGCGACATCAGGCGTAGGCCTCCGGGCTGCCGTCATTGTCGGTCTCGAGCCCGAGCGCTTCGGGGCCCGGGTGGCGATAGAGCATGTCCTCGCCCATGTTGGGGTTGTGGTAGGTGCGTTCGTACCGCGCGCCCATGCGCTCGGCCAGCGCGACCGAGCGGGTGTTGCCGGGCACGATGTTGGAGGTCAGCGTGGTGAGGCCGAGATCGGTATAGGCCCAGTCGCGGGCGCGGGTGGCGGCCTCGAAGGCGATGCCCTTGCCCTCGAAGCCGTCGAAGACCACCCAGCCGACCTCGGGCTCCGGCCAGCCCTCGGGCTCCCATATGCCGGAGATGCCGCAGGAGGCGCCGGTCTCTTTCATCTCGATGGTGAAATAGCCGAAGCCGCGCAGGGCCCAGTGGCCGATATTGGCGGCGAACCAGCGCCATGCGGTGGGGCGGTCTTTTTCCACCCCGAAGCCCCATGCGCGGGTCGGGTCGGTGAGGAAGGCGCAGAGCGGTTCGAAATCGGCCGGCTCCGGCGCGCGCAGGATGAGGCGGGGCGTTTCCAGCCGGGGGATGTTCAGTGAGAGCGTCATTGCGCGGCCCTCTCGGCGCGCGGGGCGCGGAGGATCAGGCGCACGGTCTCGATGCGCGGGATCAGTCCCGCGCCGTCGACCGCCGGGCCGGATATCCGGGCCGCGCCGTTCATTTCTTCTTGCCGAACCCGCTGAGACCCGGGGGCAGGGACTGGCCGCCGCCCATGCCGGGGAAGCCGCCGGGCATGCCGCGGCCCGAGCCCATCTGCTTGGCGGCCTGTTCGATGGCCTTGGGGTCCATGCCCTGCATGTCCTCGGGCGAGGGGCCGCCCTTGCCGAACATGCCCTTCATGGCCTGTTTGAGCATGCCGCCTTTGCCCATCTTGCCCATCTTCTTCATCATGTCGCCCATCTGCCGCTGCATCTTGAGCAGCTTGTTGAGCTCGGAGACTTCCATGCCGGCGCCCGCGGCGATGCGCTTCTTGCGGGAGGCCTGAAGGATCTTGGGGTTGGCGCGTTCCTTCTTGGTCATGGACTGGATGAGCGCGATCTGCTGGAGAAGCATCCGGTCGTCGATGCCGGCGCCTTCCATCTGTTTGGCCATCTTGCCCATGCCGGGCATCATGCCCATCATGCCTTCCATGCCGCCCATCTTCTGCATCTGTTCAAGCTGCATCTTCAGGTCGTTCATGTTGAACTGACCCTTCTGGAAGCGCTTCATCATGCGCTCGGCCTGTTCGGCCTCGATGGTCTGCTGGGCTTTTTCGACGAGGCTGACGATGTCGCCCATGCCGAGGATGCGGCCGGCGATGCGCTCGGGCTCGAAGGTTTCGATGGCGTCCATCTTCTCGCCGGTGCCGACGAAGCGGATGGGCTTGCCGGTGATGGCGCGCATCGAGAGCGCGGCGCCGCCGCGGCCGTCGCCATCCATCCGGGTGAGGACAACGCCGGAGACGCCGATCTTGTCGTCGAACTCGGTGGCGACGTTGACGGCATCCTGACCGGTCAGGCCGTCGACCACGAGCAGGGTTTCGCGGGGGTTGGCCACGTCGCGCACATCCGCCGCCTGCTGGATGAGCTCGGCGTCGATATGAAGGCGCCCGGCGGTGTCGAGCATGTAGACGTCGTAGCCGCCCAAGCTGGCCTGCGTCTTGGCGCGTTTGGCGATGGCGACCGGGTCTTCGCCCTTGACGATGGGCAGGGTGTCGACGCCGACCTGCTGGCCGAGGATCTGAAGCTGTTCCATGGCCGCCGGGCGGTTGACGTCGAGCGAGGCCATCAGCACGCGCTTGCCGTCCCGCTCTTTCAGGCGCTTGGCGAGCTTGGCGGTGGTGGTGGTCTTACCGGAGCCCTGCAGGCCGACCATCAGGATCGGGGCGGGGGCGTTGTCGATCTTGAGCGCGCCGGGGTCGCCTTCGCCGGTGAGCGTGTCGACCAGCGCGTCATGGACGATCTTGACGACCTGCTGGCCGGGGGTGACCGACTTGGTCACCGCCTGCCCGGTGGCCTGATCCTGCACCTTCTTGATGAAGTCGCGCGCGACGGGGAGGGAAACGTCGGCTTCCAGCAGCGCGACGCGGACTTCGCGCAGGGCGGTCTTGACGTCGTCTTCGGAGAGCGCGCCCTGTTTCGTTAGCCGGTCGAGGACGCCGGATAGGCGTTCTGATAGATTTTCAAACATGCCTGCGGCCTCCTTCGCCGGTTTCTGTCATGCCCCCCGAACATAGGAGAGGCGGTTCAAATCATAAACGCCCCCACGGGCGAAACTCGCTGGTGGGGGGCGATCCCGGGCAGGGCCCATGGGACCGGAAGCGATAGGGACTTCCGGAAATTTGGGGTCGGTTAAGCCGAAAGCGGCGGGGAGTCAAGGGAAGCCTGTCTGTGAGGGGCGCCGGGCGGGGTCAGGCGGGCTGCTTGGTGTCGCGGCTGGCGGCGAGCCAGTCGTTGATGGCGGCGACGAGGCGGGCGGCGCCGGTGCCGGACGAGAAGACCTCGGTGATGGGGTGGAGGGTTTCGCCCGTGCCGGTGCCGTCGTCGAGCACGAGGGTCGGGCGGAAGAGCCGCTGGCGGGTCTTGCCGGAGCTGCGGGTGCTTTCGGTGGTTGCGCGGACGAGTTCGGCCAGCGGCAGGGTCACCTCGCGATGGCTGAGCACGGTGCGGCGGCGGATCGTGGCGGTCCGGGCCACCGCGTCGAGGGTGATCTGGAGCCGTTCGACGAAGACGCAGATCGCCGCGAAGCCGAGACCGCCGCCCATCCCTCCGAAGGCGAGCCCCAGCCATTCGCCGGCGAAGACCAGCAGGACGCCGGGGGTGACGAAGGCCATGGTGAAGGCGAAAAGCGCGATGGCGAGCAGCAGCGGCACCTGTTCGGCGACCAGCAGGTCCGGCGTGTTCCGGTGTATTTTCATTGGCTCTCCCCAAAAGCCATTTGTACGCAAGATAGCGAAATTGCCGGGAAGGGCGCAAAAAAACCGCCGACCGCGTGAGGGCGGGCGGCGGTTTGCCTATGAAACCGGCCGGTCAGGCGGCGGTGCGCAGGTCGGCGACTTGGGCCAGGGCCTTGTCCATGCTGGCCTCGGCATCGACCGCCAGCCGGTCGGCGGCGATCACGGTCACGTCGGTGATGCCCATGAAGCCGAGGATGAACTTCAGGTAGGGCGTGGCGTGGTCGATCTCGGAGCCGGCCTGGGTACCGCCGGAGGCCAGCGCGACGATGACGCGCTTGCCGGTGAGCAGGCCTGCGGGGCCTTCCTCGGTATACTTGAAGGTCAGGCCGACGCGGGCCACGAGGTCGATCCAGGCCTTGAGGGAGGCCGGAACGCTGAAGTTGTAGACCGGAAGGCCGATGACGATGGTGTCGGCCTCCTTCAACTCGGCGACGAGCGCGTCGGACTGGGCGAGCACGGCCTGCTGGGCCGGGGTGCGGCTGTCGGCGGGGGTGAAGTTGGCGGTGATCCACTCTTCGGTGACATGGGGCAGGGGCGTGTCGGCGACGTCGCGGGTGATGACGCGGGCGTCGGGGTGGTTGGCGACGACGCGTGCCGAGAGGTCGCGGGTCACGGAGCCGTCATGGCGGGCGGAGGCGTCGATATGCAGGATGGTGTGGGTCATGGGGTGTCCTTGGACAGGTGGGTTGCGATTGGGATGAAGATTGGCTTGTGCTGATGTGAACGCAACGATAGAAAAGGCGCAGGCTATGTTGATATTCGCACAAGAGTTTTCCGGCTGTCTTGGCCGGGAGAGTTGGAGGGTGAAGCGATGCCCATGGACAACTGGGATGAGATCCGCACCGCGTATAACGTTGCCCGGATCGGGACGGTGAGCGGCGCGGCCGACGTGCTGGGCGTGCACCACGCCACCGTGATCCGCCATATTGATGCGCTGGAGGAGCGGCTGGGGGTGAAACTGTTCCAGCGGCACGCGCGGGGGTACACCCCTACCGAGGCGGGCGAGGACCTGCTGCGCGTGGCGCAGGCTACCGATGACCAGTTCAGCCAGTTGGCCGGGCGGATCAAGGGGCGTGGCAACGACGTGTCGGGCGAGCTGGTGGTGACCACGCTGGGGGGCTTGAGCCACCTGCTGGTGCCGGTGCTGGCGGATTTCCAGAAGGAGCATCCGGAGATCGTGGTGCGGTTCCTGACCGGCGAGCGGCTGTTCCGGCTGGAATATGGCGAGGCGCATGTGGCGGTGCGGGCCGGCAACCCGCCGGACCAGCCCGACAACGTGGTACAGCCCTTCCACAAGCAGCCGATCACGCTCTTCGCCAGCGAGGGCTATGCCGCGGCGCATGGCTTGCCAAAGGATGTGAGCGAGTATCACAAGCATCGCTTCGTCAGCGTCGACGATCCGAAATCGCGGGCGCCCTTTGCCAAGTGGCTGCGGGAGTCGGTGCCGGCGGAGTGCATCACCTTCCGCAGCGGTGACGTGCATGCCCAGCGGCGGGCGATCCACGAGGGGGCCGGGATCGGCTTCATGTCGCGGTTGCAGGCCGAAGAGATGGGCGGGCTGATCGAGGTGACGGCGCCGCGGGAGGAATGGGCGTCGCCGCTGTGGCTGGTGACGCATATGGACCTGCACCGGACGACCAAGGTGCAGGCCTTCCTGGCCTTCCTCAAGGACCGCGCGAAGGCCTGGGAGGACCTATGACGGAAGCCATGAAGGGGCATCTGGCGATGCTCTGCTTCTCGGCTCTGGTCGCCGGGTCCTTCGCGCTGGGCTCGATGGCGGCGAACCATATCGAGCCGATGGTGCTGAACGCGGTGCGGTTCATCGCGGCGGCGGTCATCCTCGGGGTGGCGGCGCATGTGGTGGCGGGCATTCCGCGCAAGGCTTTCGCGGCGCCGTGGCGCTACCTGCTGCTGGGCGGGTCGATGGGGCTTTACTTCGTGCTGATGTTCGAGGGGCTGAAGACCGCCGAGCCGGTCTCGGCGGCGGCGGTGTTCACGCTGACGCCGATCCTGTCGGGGGTGTTCGGCTATTTGCTGCTGCGGCAGGTGACAACGGGGCGGATGGCGCTGGCGCTGGCCGTGGGGGCGGTGGGCGCACTGTGGGTGATCTTCGATGCGAGCTGGCGGGATTTCACGGCCTTCGAGGTGGGGCGCGGCGAGATCGTCTATTTCTGGGGCTGCGTGGCGCACGCGGTCTATACGCCGATGGTGCGGCTTCTGAACCGGGGCGAGCGGCCGGTGGTCTTCTCTTTCGGGGCGATGCTGGGTGCGGCGCTTCTGTTGACGGCGGCGGCGTGGCGCGACCTTGTGGCGACGGACTGGGCCGCGCTGCCGCCGATCGTCTGGGTGACGATCGCCTATACGGCGGTGATGGCGACGGCGCTGACCTTCGTGCTGTTGCAATTCGCCAGCCTGCGCCTGCCGAGTGCGAAGGTGATGGCCTATACCTATCTCACGCCCACATGGGTGGCCTGCTGGCAGGCCGCGCTGGGCAAGGGGGTGCCGCCGGTCATGGTGCTGCTGGGGGTCGGTATGACGGTGGCGGCGCTGGTGCTTTTGCTGAAGGACGAACACCCGGGCTGAGGCGGGGGCATTTTCCGGGGCGGAAAATGGACCGGAATTTGGGAAATTCCGGTGCCTCCGGCGGGGATATTTTCGGCCAGAAGAAGCCGGGGGCTGAAAGCCTCGGGACGTGGCGCGGGGCTAGAGGAAACCGGCGCTGTCGAGTTCCTCCTCGACCACGGCGAAGTCGATCGGTGTTGCGGCCTCGCTGGGGTGGGGGGTGTCCTCGGTTTTCGGCAGGACCGGGCGGATCAGGCTGACCTCGGATTGGGCGAAGGCCTCGATCTGGGCGGTGAAGGCGTCGAAGACCTTGGGGCGGTGGCGGCGCTGGATGAGGCCCACGCGGGCGCCCGGCTGCATCGAGAAGGGGGCGAGGTGGAAGGCCGAGCCGTCGCCGCCGATGAGCACGCGGGCGGCCATGTAGCGGGCGAGCTGTTCCTCGATCGTGTGATCCTGGGGGTGGAAGATGGTGTAGCCGGCGCGGCGCATCAGGTCTTCGATCTTCTGCTCGTCATGGACCTGTTTTTCCTCCTGCTTGAGGGCGGAGCGGGAGATGTAGAGCTTTTCCGGGCCTTCCGGCTTGATATGCCGGGCGATGCGGGCGCGGATTTCGCGGCGGTAGATCTCGGTGCCCGCCACCCAGCCCAGCGGGCCGAAGCCGGGCGAGGGCAGGAGCAGGGTTTCGTAGCGGGTGGGATACTTGGCGAGGTGAACGGGCAGGCCCCCGGTCAGCATCGACAGAAAGCTGCCGTAGCGGCGGTCGAGGGCGACGGAGAAATCCATCCCGTCCTTGGGGATGATGACGATGCCGTCGAGCTCGTCCCGGTAGGGGCCCAGCGCCCAGAGGCGGATCAGGGTCTCGACGAGGAAATGGCCGAAATGGTGGCGCCCGATGCCGGTGAAGAGCCAGCGGCCGGGGATGATCTCGGCGAAGGGGGTCTCGTCGAGCTGCGGGATGCCGGAGAGACGGGCGCCGGAGAGCAAGGTGCGCGACATCTGCCGGAAGCTGCCATCGGCGCGGAAGACGCCGCAGGCGGCATCGGGGCCGGGTTCCATCGGCATGACGAGGGGCAGTTGCAGCCGCTCGACGATGGCGGGCGGCAGGCGGTCGGGGGAGAGGGGGACGTGGTTATCGGTCATCGGAAAGCTCGGAGGCGAGGAAGCGTTCGAAGGCGTCGAGGTTGACCGCCTCGAACTGGCCGAAGCTCTGCATCCAGATGGAAGCGTCGCGCAGGGCGTCGGGTTCCAGCTTGCACCACTTGACCCGGCCGCGCTGTTCCTGGGTGATGAGGCCGGCGCGGCTGAGGATGCCGAGATGTTTGGAAATGGCGGCGAGGGACATGTCGAAGGGCTCGGCCACGTCGGTGACGGCCATGTCATCCTCGAGCAGCATGGTGAGGATGGCGCGGCGCGTGGGGTCGGCAAGGGCCGAGAAGGCGGCATCGAGCGGGTGAGACATGGCACCTGTTAAGCCCGCTCGGGCGGGCGGCGTCAACGGGATTGATGCATGGCAACGGGCGGGGTGCGGTGGCGGGGCGGCGTATCTCAACCGATCGGTTGAATATGCGGAATCCGGCGTTTCGGGGGATGTCGGGGCGGCGAGGGGGAGTGGGGGATCGTTCGGTGTATTTGAAAACACATATATATCAAGGGGTTGGCGAAGGCTTTCTGCGCCGCCGCGTGTGCTTGACTCAATGCCCGCCCGCGCATAGCAAAGGCGCAACCGTTCCAGAGGGGCAGACCGTGACCGATCCCGATCAACGCGAGCGCATGGCGCAGCTTGAGGCCAGGATCGAAAGGTTCAAGTCGAAGGGCGACACGCCCGAGAAGTCCCACCAGAACGAAAGCTACAGCCAGGCACAGCTGGCGTGGCGGATGGTGATTGAACTCGTGACCGGTCTGGGGATCGGTTTCGGCATGGGGTACGGGCTGGACAGCCTTCTGGAGACCACTCCGGCGTTCCTCGTGGTGTTTACGATGCTGGGGTTCGTGGCGGGCATCAAGACGATGCTGCGGAGCGCAAAGGAGATCCAGCTTACGGAGGCCGATCAGGCCGCGGATGACGACACGCCCGGCGGGGCGGACGAGAAGAGGGTGAAAGATGGCGACTGAAGCAGCGAACGGTGCCGGACACGAAGAGGGCGGGCTGGTTTTCCACCCGATGGACCAGTTCATCGTCAAGCCGCTGTTCGGCGACGGCCCGGTGGGCATGTTCACCATCACCAACGTGACGCTGTGGATGGCGCTGACGATCCTTGCGATCATCGCGCTGCTGGTTCTGGCGACCTCGGGCCGGGCGACGGTTCCGGGCCGCACGCAGTCGGTTGCCGAGCTGGCCTATGGCTTCATCCGCAAGATGGTCGAGGATGTGGCGGGCAAGGACGCGCTGCCGTATTTCCCGTATATCATGACGCTGTTCATGTTCATCGTGGTGTCGAACTTCCTCGGTCTGATCCCGGCGGCCTTCACCACCACCGCGCATATCGCCGTCACGGCCATTCTGGCGATGGCCGTCTTCCTCACGGTCACGGCGATCGGCTTCATCAAGCACGGCGCCGGTTTCCTGCAGCTTTTCTGGATCAGCTCGGCGCCGCTGCCGCTGCGGCCGATCCTGGCGCTGATCGAGGTGATTTCCTACTTCGTGCGCCCGATCAGCCATTCCATCCGTCTTGCCGGCAACATGATGGCCGGCCACGCGGTGATCAAGGTTTTCGCGGCCTTCGCGCCGCTGATCCTGGGCTCGATCGGTCTTGGCCTCGTGGTCACGCCGATGTCGATCCTGGCGATCACCGCGATCTACGCGCTCGAGGTTCTTGTGGCCTTTATCCAGGCCTACGTGTTCACGATCCTGACCTGTGTGTATCTGCGCGATGCGCTGCATCCGCACCACTAAGGCTCAGTTCAACCCTATTTTGCCAATTCCAACGTAAGGAGACATGAAATGGAAGGCGACATCGCACAAATGGGTGCTTACATCGGTGCAGGCCTGGCTAGCGTCGGCATGGGCGGAGCCGCAATCGGTATCGGCCACGTGGTCGGCAACTTCCTTGCCGGGGCCCTGCGCAACCCGTCGGCCGCTGGTGGCCAGACCGCGACCATGTTCATCGGTATCGCGTTCTCGGAAGCCCTGGGGATCTTCTCGTTCCTCGTTGCGCTTCTGCTGATGTTTGCCGTCTAATCCCTGCGGAATCTGATCCTTACGGTCGGGTGGCGGCGCATCGGGCGCAGCCACCCGGTCTATTCGGAAAGTTCCCAAGGAGGACGTCATGGCAACCGGAACGCAAGAAACTGTAAGTGCCTGCGTCGACAGTAGTGGTGGCGCGATCGGCCTACCGCAGTTGTGCCCCGACTGGATGAGCAACCAGATCTTCTGGCTGGTCGTCACGCTGATCGTGATCTTCTTCATCCTGTCGCGCCTCGCATTGCCGCGCATCGCCGCGGTTCTGGCCGAGCGTCAGGGGACGATTACCAACGATCTGGCCGCGGCCGAGGACCTCAAGGCGAAAGCCACCGAGGCCGAGGACGCGTATAACAAGGCGCTGGCCGATGCACGGGCGGAAGCCCAGAACATCATCGCCGCCACCAAGGCCGACATCAAGGCCGAGCTGGACGACGCCACGGCCAAGGCCGATGCCGAGATTGCCGCCAAGGCGGCCGAGGGCGAAAAGAAGATCGGCGAGATCCGCGCCTCGGCGATGGAGAGCGTCCAGGAAGTGGCCGAGGCGACGGCGCAGGAACTGGTGGCCGCGATGGGCATCAAGGCCAGCGACAAGACCATTTCCGATGCCGTGCAATCGCGGGTGAAGGGGTAAGCGCCATGAAGAAGTTCATCGCAACATTCGCCGCGCTGACCGCCGGCAGCCCCGCACTGGCCGCAACCGGCCCGTTCTTCTCGCTGACCAACACCAATTTCGTGGTGCTGATCTCGTTCCTGCTGTTCATCGCCATCCTTGTCTATCTCAAGGTGCCGGGCCTTCTGGGCAAGCAGCTCGACAAGCGGGCCGAGGGCATCAAGTCGGAGCTGGACGAGGCGCGCGCCATCCGCGAGGAGGCGCAGACGCTGCTGGCCAGCTACGAGCGCAAGCAGAAAGAGGTGCAGGGGCAGGCCGATCGGATCGTGGCCCATGCCAAGCAGGAGGCCGCCGAGGCCGCCGAGAAGGCCAAGGCCGACCTGAAGGTCTCGATCGAGCGCCGGATCCGGGCCGCCGAGGACCAGATCGCCTCGGCCGAGGCGAGCGCGGTCAAGGAAGTGCGCGACCGGGCTGTGACCGTGGCCGTGGCCGTGGCCAAGGAAGTGGTGGCCAAGGAAATCACCGCGACGCAGGCCAACAAGCTGATCGATCAGTCGATCGCCGATGTCGAGGCGAAGCTGCACTAAGCCGCTTTTCCGGACGATTTCGAGACGGGCCGCCCCGGGCGGCCCGTTTTTTTTGCCGGGCCGGTCGTGTCGGCCAGAGATGGTTCACCCAAAATTAGGTATTTGCGCCAATGCTGCGGGGATTGAAGGCGGCGCGGTGTGCCCGCGTCATCAGCCGGTTCACTTTGTACAGGTGCTTGCAATGGGTTTGGACACTACCACAACAGATATCGAGGCCCTCGATATCGACCTCGCCCGGCCCGAGTTCTTCGCGGATATCGCCACCACCCTCGCGGGTGAGCTGGAAGACACGATCGGCCTTGTGGAGGCCTCGTCTTTCGTCGGCCAGGTCGGTGACGAGCTGGGCTCGACGATCAGCCGACGATATGCCGAGGCGATGAACGGGCTTCCCGAGGAGCCGGAGGCGCTGGCGGCGATCCTGTCGGACCTGAAGAGCCGGATCGGGGGCTGTTTCACGGTGGAATCGGTGAGCGAGACGGAAATCGTGCTGAACAACTCTGCCTGTCCCTTCGCGGACCGCGTGAAGGGGCGCCCGTCGCTCTGCATGATGACGACGAACGTGTTCGGCCGCGTCGTGTCGGATGCGCGGGGCTATGCGCGGGTCACTATCGAGAAGGCGATCGCGACCGGTCACCCGGGCTGCCGCGTTCGGGTGAACCTGCAGGACGATGACGCGGGAGATGGGTTTGAGTTCTTCAGATGAGTACGACCCCACGCTTGCCGGAATCACCACGGTCGTATCGGCCCTGAAGCAACCGGCGATGGTGGTCGACCAGACAGGTCACGTGCATTGCGCCAATGCCCGGGCCACGGCCCTGATCGGCAAGGCCGCGGGGGCGCCGTTGCAGGATGTTCTGCTGACGCAGGAATCGCATCTGCGCAAACGGCTCGCCCGGCTGGCACGGAGCAGTGCGCCAGCCTATCTCCGGCTCGAGTTCGCCGATGGCAAGCCCACCATTTTCCAGGGCTCGACGCTGCGCGGGCCGGACGGGCGCGTCACCGGGCTGATCCTGCTGGTGGCGGATAGTGCCAGCGCGCTGATCGGCAAGTTCCTCAACCTGAAATCGGATTCCCGCAAGTTTCGCCAACAGATCGATCACAGCCAGCGGCGCCAGCGCGCCTTGCGGCAGGAGGCGGCGCAGCTCAAGCGGCTGAGCGAGACGGACCCGCTGACCGGTTTGCTGAACGTGCGCGCGTTCGAGGAGAAGGTGCGCCACGCGCTGGTCGACCGTCCGGGGCGGCACGGGGCGCTCGTTTTTCTCGACCTGAACGAGTTCAAGCATGTCAACGACGTGCACGGCCACGAGGCGGGGGACAAGGTGCTCAAGCATGTGGCAAACGCGCTGAGCTTTCCGCCGCATAGCTGGGTGGCGACAGGGCGCATTGGCGGGGACGAGTTCGCCCTGTGGATGCCCGGCACCGAGGCCGAGGCGGTGCCCGAGGTTCTGGCGAGCCTGCAGGCGCGCGTGTCGGTGCCCTACGCGCTGATCGGGCGGGCGGGGCAGTTGACGGAGATTTGCATGACCGCCGCGGCGGGCGCCGCCTGTTGCCCCGAGGACGCCACCGGCTATGCCGCGCTGAAACGGATCGCCGACAGCCGGATGTATGCGAACAAGGCCGACAAGCGGCCCGCCCCCACGCGGCAGGCCGCAAAATGAAAGGGGGCCGTTGAACCGGCCCCTCAGTCATTCCTGCCACGTTGTTCGGAGTGTGCCGGTGCCTGTCTGTCAGGCCCTCGACACGAAGGATATCCGGGCGGCGTTTGCCGCGCGGAGGGAATTTCGGGTTGGCGACGCGATGTTGGGGACAGCGGTCCGGCGGCCGATGGCCGACGTATCTGCGGATTGTCCCCTTGCCGTCAGATGCACGGCCTGCTCCCCATCTTCGCGGCGCTGGCCGGGGCGGACCCGGCGCGCTTTTGCTGTCTTTCAAGGTATAGGCGAATCGCTGCGAATCGGTCAACAGAAAGCGATTCGTTTTTCGCGAATCATTCGGATTAAATGTCTTGCTGCGTGCCGCACGGGCGTGACAATAAAAAAACCCGGCGGCGCGCGGGGCGCCGCCGGGCAGGTATGGACCGGAACCGGGTGACCGGATCAGGCGTCGAGCCAGGTTTCCTCGAAGAACATCTCGCGGAACTGGTGGACGAAGTTGTTCTTGACCGCGTCCGTGTGGTGCTTGGTCTGGTTGCGCCAGAACGGCTGAACGATCACGCCGTCATCCTGCAGCAAGGTCTGCAGCTTGGCGGACAACTCGCGGCGCTCGTCGGCGTCGAAGACACCCAGCGCCTCTTCCAGCACCGTGTCGAACTCGGGGTTGGAGTGCGCCGATTCGTTCCACGCCTCGCCCGATTTGTAGGCCAGCGCCAGAACCTGAACCCCCAGCGGCCGCGGGCCCCAGTTGGTTGTCGAGAACGGGTATTTCGTCCAGTCGTTCCAGAAGGACGAGCCGGGGATCACCGTGCGCTTGATGTTGAACCCGGCCTCGCGCAGCATGGCGCCGATGGCGTCGGTGGTCACCGTGCGCCAGTCGCCGTCGATCGAGATCAGCTCGAGCTCGGTCTCGCCATGACCGGCGGCCTTGGCCATTTCGATGGCCGCGGCGGGATCGGGCGCCTTCTTGGGGATTTCGGCATATTCCGGGTGGAAGGGCGCGACATGGTGGTTTTCGGCCGGGATGCCGTCGCCGTTGATGCCGAGCTGCAGGGCGATGCTGTTGTCGACGGCCATCTGCACGGCGTTGCGGAGTTCCTTGCTGGTGTAGGGCTCGGTGTCCATCCGCATCCGGGCGACGATGGTGTTGGCGGTCGCCTTGGACTGTTTGACGAGGCCGAGGCTGTCGAGCGTATCGACGAAGTCGGCGGTGGTTTCGTCGTTGATGTCGATCTCGCCGCCGTCGAAGGCCGCCACGATGGCCGCGCCGTCGGTGCCGAAGTCGATGAACTTGACGCCGTCGAGATAGGCCTCGCCGCCCCACCACTTGCCGTTCTCGCGGCGCTTCACCTCGGCGCCGGTGCCGATTTCCATCGACACGAATTCGAACGGGCCGGTGCCGATGGGCGATTTCGACAGGTCGCTGTCGTCGCCATGGCTGCGGTGCACGATCAGCGCCGGATAGTCGGACATGCCGGCGATGAGCGAGATGTCGGGGCGCGGCAGGTGCAGCTTGACGGTGTAATCGTCGACGCGCTCGACCGCGCCTTCGGCCAGCTTGTTGGTTTCCGGGTCGATCAGCGGCGACATGCGCGAGGCCATCGAGTTGCCCTCGACCGTCTTGTCGCACCAGCGGGTGATGTTGTGGATCACGTCGTCGGCGTTGAAGGTGTCGCCGTTGTTCCACTCGACGCCCTGGCGGACGTTGAGCGTGTACATGGTGGCGTCATCCGACACTTCCCAGCTTTCCAGCAGCATCGGCTTGAAGCTGAAATCGACGTCCCAGCGGACCAGCGGTTCGCAGAATTGGCGCACGAGGTTGCCCGGCTCGGTCCAGGCGAACTTGCGCGGGTCCTGAATTTCCAGAACGCGGCTGGCGACGCGCAGGATGCCGCCCTTCTTGGGCTCTTCCTGGGCGTGGGCCGGTGTGGGCGCGGCCATGCCGATCAGGCCATAGGCCGCGGCCGAGCTGGCGCCGAAGGTGGTGGCCATCGCGAGGAATTCGCGGCGGTCCAGTTTGCCGGCCTTCACGTCATCCGCGAGCTGGCGGACGACGGGGCGAACGGCTTCCGTTCGGGTGTCCTCTTTCATTCTTGTTCTCCCTGTAGGTGGTACTCTGTGAGGTGTCTCTAGTTGCGTATCCCGGGTCAACCTTACCCCAGACATGATGATGATCCAGCGATTCTCGGCGCGTCGATGCCGCGATGACTGGCCGGGGGTCAGGTGAGAATGCGGGCGACATGGGCGCCGGCCTGTAATTTTTTCGACAGGATCATGCCTGTTTGCGACATCGAGGGAAGTTGTGACCCGGTTAATTGGACAGGGCTGTTCAATCGGCCAACGGCACGGCCCGGACGGCGGTGAAATCGCGGCCCGGGCCCGGCCCGTCGGCGGCCTTGGCGGGGGATTGGGCTTGAGGCCGGCGCGGCGCCCGGCTAATTCAGGCGGAGCAAGGAGGGCGCCATGAGCCTCAACACGTTCGGACATGTCTTTCGGGTCACCACTTGGGGCGAGAGCCACGGGCCCGCGCTTGGCGCGACGGTGGATGGCTGCCCGCCCGGCGTGCCGGTTGACGAGGCGTTCCTGCAGCAATGGCTCGACAAGCGCCGCCCGGGGCAGAGCAAGCACACGACCCAGCGGAAAGAGCCGGATGCGGTGAAGATCCTGTCGGGGGTGTTCGAGGGCAAGACCACGGGCACGCCGGTGCAGTTGATGATCGAGAACACCGACCAGCGGTCGAAGGATTACGGCGAAATCGCGCAGACCTTCCGGCCGGGCCATGCGGATATCACCTATCACCAGAAATACGGGCTGCGGGATTATCGCGGCGGCGGGCGGTCGTCGGCGAGGGAGACGGCGGCGCGGGTGGCCGCGGGCGGGCTGGCAAGGGCGGCCCTGAAGGCGCTGATGCCGGGGCTGGAGATCACCGGGTACATGACCCGGATGGGCGAGATGGAGATCGACCGGGAACGGTTCGACTGGGACGCCATCGGGCAGAATGATTTCTGGATGCCCGATCCGCAGGCGCTGCCGGAGTGGGAAAGCTACCTGCAGGAGATCCGCAAGGGTCAGAACTCGGTGGGCGCCGAGATCGAGATTTGTGCGCGGGGCGTGCCGGCGGGGCTGGGCGCGCCGGTCTATGGCAAGCTGGATACCGATCTGGCGGCGGCCTGCATGTCGATCAACGCCGTGAAGGGTGTGGAGATCGGCGAGGGCATGGCCGCGGCAAGGCTGACGGGAACGGCCAATGCCGACGAGATTTTCATGGGGGCGGACGGCCCGGAATATTCGTCGAACCATGCGGGCGGCATATTAGGGGGGATTTCCACCGGTCAGGATATCGTGGTGCGCTTCGCGGTGAAGCCGACCTCCTCGATCCTGACGCCGCGCCGGTCGATCCGGCTGGACGGGTCCCCCACGGAGGTGGTGACAAAGGGGCGGCATGACCCCTGTGTCGGCATCCGCGCCGTGCCGGTGGGCGAGGCGATGGTGGCTTGCGTGATCCTCGACCACCTGCTGCTCGACAGGGCTCAGACCGGAGGAGAGCGCGGCCAGATCGGCCCGTGATCGAGGTTCTTTCGATTACGTTTCCGCTGTTTGCGGCGATCGGGCTGGGCTATGGCACGGTCGCCTTCGGGCTGTTCAGCAGCGACGACATGAAGGTGCTGGGCCGCTACGTGCTGAATATCGCGCTGCCGGCGTTGTTGTTCAACGCGGTGGCGGGGCGGGACCTTGGCGAGGTGCTGCACCCCGGCTACCTTCTGGTGTTCCTGAGCGCCGGGCTGGCCACCATGCTGATCGGGTATCTTGTCGTGACGCTGTCGGGCACCGGGCCGGCACGGCGGGCGGTGGCGGTGATGGGGATGGTGGTGCCGAACTCGGCCTTCGTGGGGTATCCGGCGCTGTTGCTGACGCTGCCGGATATCGCCGGGCAGGTGCTGGTGCTGAATTTCCTTGTCGAGAACGTGATCCTGATCCCGGTGGGGCTGATCCTGCTCGACCTGTCGCGGCCGCGGCCGGGGCGGACGGTACTGGGCGTGCTGGGCGGGATCGCGAAGGATTTCCTTAGCCGGCCTTTCGTGATCGGGCTGTTGCTGGGGCTTTTCGTGTCGGTGACCGGCCTGCCTTACCCTGAGCCGCTGGAGCGGTTCCTGTCGATCCTTGCCGGGTCGGCCAGCGCGCTGGCGCTGGTGGTGATCGGCGGGACGCTTTACGGGCTGCCTATGCGGGGCGACCGGGCGCTGGCGGGCGGGATTGCCGTTGGCAAGCTGGTGCTGCATCCGCTGATGGCGGCGGCGGCTGTGGCGGTCTTTTCGATGACCGGCATTGCGGTGCTGCCGGAGGAGTTCCGGCAGGCGGCCATCCTGTCGGCGGCGATCCCGATGTTCAGTATCTACATCATCCTTGCGCAGCCTTACGGGCATGACGGGATCGCCTCGATCGCGCTGCTGACGGCGGTGGCGTCGTCCTTCGTGACGCTGTCGGTTGTGTTGTGGCTGCTGTAGCGCAGGGATGGTACGCGTCGCCCGCCTACAAGGCGATCCTGCCGTTCAGGACCGGGCATTCGAAGGGTGTCGCGATGCTGATCGGCGGGGGCGGCGAGGGGCACGCGGCCGGCCGGTGCGGTGTCACGTTTGTGCCGCCGCCTCGGCCGGTTTCTGGCGCTGGCGGGAGAGCTGCACCGCGAGGATGCCGCCGGTCACGACCAGCACGCCGAGAACATCCCACATTCCCAGCCGTTCGCTGAGGATCACCGCCGCGATGACGACGCCGAAGAACGGGTTGATGAAGTGGAAGGTGGCCGCCTTGATGGCGCCGATGCGGTCGACCAGCAGGAACCACACCAGCGTGGCCGCCAGCCCCGGAACCAGCGTGGTATAGGCGAAGGCGGCGATCAGTTGCCATGACCACGCGATCTCGATGGTCTCAGTCGCCGCGCCGAACAGGCCGAGCGCGGCGCTGCCCACCAGCATCTGCAGGCCCACGACCATCAGGAAATTGCCGCCCGAGGTGGCGCCGCGCACGGCGAGCGTGGCGAAGGTCAGCGCGATGACACCGGCGACACAGAGGGCGACGCCGTACATGTCGGCCCCGCCCTGAAGCCGCGAGCCCATGATGATGGTCACGCCGATCACGCCCGCCACGAGGCCGAAGATGCCCAGCGGGCCGATCTTTTCACCGAAGATGGCCCAGCTTGCCAGCCCGACCAGAAGCGGCATGGTCGAGGCGATGATGGCGGCCAGCGAGGCCTCGATCGTCTGCATGGCGACGAAGTTGAGCCCGAGATAGAGCGCGTTCTGGCAGATGCCGAAGATGATCGTGGCGCGCCATTGCGCCGGGGTGAGCTTCCAGCTTTGGCCCAGCATCCGGGCGATCAGCACGCCCAGCAGCCCCGAGATGAAAAACCGCAGCGCCAGCGCCGAGACGGGCGGGGCGGCGACGACGATGAACTTGGCCGAGGTGAAGGCGCTGGACCACATGAAGGCGAAGGCCAGCCCCATGACGATTGCCCGGATATCCATGCTGTTCCCCGCCTCCCGACACTGCAACTGAAAAGGGCCGCCCCTTGCGGGGGCGACCCTTTCCGAAACTTGTGCCGATTACAAGGTCAGTCGTTCACGCTGTCCTTGAGGGCCTTGGCGATGGTCATTTTCACCACCTTGTCCGCCGGCTTCTGGATCTGTTCGCCGGTGGCGGGGTTGCGCACCGTCCGCGCCGGACGTTCGCGGCAGTAGATCTTGCCGACGCCGGGCAGGGTGACCGCGCCACCGCCCGACACTTCGCGGGTGATCACGTTGACAACCGCATCCAGTGCCGCGCTTGCGGTTTTCTTGTCGCCGCCCATCTCGTCTGCGAGAGCTGCGACCAACTGCGTTTTCGTCATCGGTTTTGCCATTTTTCTGGTCTCCTTCAACTGCCCGTTCCTATGGGCCTCGTGCGGGGATTTAACTGTATCTTGAGGGCGAACACAACGAATAGTGTAAGAAAAGAAGGGTTTTTAGCGGATTTTGTAGCGTTTTTTTTGCCTTACAGGAAGGCAGTCTCGTCAAAACTGCGCAATTTCCGGCTGTGGATGCGTTCCAGGGGCATTTCCCGCAAGGTTTCCATTGCGCGGATTCCGATCATCAGGTGCCGCGCGACCTGAGTCTTGTAGAAGTCGCTAGCCATGCCGGGAAGCTTCAATTCGCCGTGCAGCGGCTTGTCGCTCACGCACAGGAGCGTGCCATAGGGCACCCGGAAGCGAAAGCCGTTGGCGGCGATGGTGGCGCTTTCCATGTCGAGCGCGATGGCGCGGGATTGCGACAGGCGCTGCACCGGGCCGGATTGATCGCGGAGTTCCCAGTTGCGGTTGTCGAAGCTGGCCACGGTGCCGGTGCGCATGATCCGCTTGAGGTCATAGCCCTTGAGCCGGGTTTCGGAGGCGACGGCCTCTTCCAGCGCGATCTGGATTTCCGCCAGCGCCGGGATCGGCACCCATGCGGGCAGATCGGCATCGAGCACCCCGTCCTCGCGCAGGTAGGCATGGGCGAGGACGAAATCGCCAAGGCTCTGGGTGTTCCGCAGGCCCGCGCAATGGCCCACCATGATCCAGGCGTGGGGGCGGAGCACGGCGATATGGTCGGTGGCCGTCTTGGCGTTGGAGGGGCCGATGCCGATATTCACAAGCGTGATCCCCGCCGCGCCGGGGCGCGTGAGGTGATAGGTCGGCATTTGCGGCAGCTTCATGGGAAGGTCGAGCGCGGCGTCGGGTTCGGTGATGGTGGCGTTGCCGGGGCCGACGAAGCTTTCGTAGCCGCTGTCGGGATCGGCCAGCATGCGGCGGGCGAAGGCCTCGAATTCCGAGACGTAGAACTGGTAGTTGGTGAACAGCACGTGGTTCTGGAAATGCTCGGGCGCGGTGGCGGTGTAATGCGACAGCCGCGCGAGGGAGTAGTCGACCCGCTGTGCCGTGAAGGGCGCGAGCGCGCCGGCGCCGTCGGGGCCGGGCTGGAAGGTGCCGTTGACGATGTCGTCATTGGTGGTCGAGAGGTCCGGCACGTCGAAATAGTCGCGCAGGGTGAATTCCATCGCGCCTTCCTGCGGCACGGTCAGGCCGGCATCGTTGGCCACCGCGAAATGCACCGGCATCGGCGTGTCGGAAACGCCGATGGTGACTGGCACGTCGTGATTGTCCATCACCAGCTTGAGCTGTTGCACGAGGTAGTTGCGGAACATCCGGGGCCGGGTGACGGTGGTGGCGTTGAGCCCGGGCTCGGCCACGTGGCCGAAGCTGAGGCGGCTGTCGATCTTGGCGAAGCTGGTCGTGGTGATGCGGATTTCCGGGTAGAAGGCGCGGACGCGGTGCCGTGGCGCTCCGTTGATGACGGCATCGGAAAAGGTATCGCAGAGGAAGGCGGCGGCGGTGTCGTAAAGCTCGATCAGCCGGTCGACGGCTTTTCCTGCGTCGCGGAAATCCTCCGCGGCGGGTAGGTCGGGGGTTAGGACCCCGCCGGAAAGGTCTGTCGGCGCCATCGGATTGTTCCCGTCACATTCAACTTTTGCCGCTCACGTTGACACGCGGGGGCGGGGGGATCAACCTGCGGCGGCGTTCGGGCAGCTTCGGAGGGGAAGATGGATTTCGAAACGGTCAGCCCGGCGGAGTTCGGCGCATCGCTGAAAGGGCTGGGGCTTAACCTCCTCGTGCGGGACGTGGCGGCGGAGGTGCGGTTTCTCGAAGCCGTGTTCGGGATGAAAAGCCACCGGGCGAGCCGGGATTTCGCGATCGTGACCTATGGCGATCAGGTGTTTCAGCTGCATGGCGATCACACCTATGCGCAGAACCCGCTGCTGGGGCTGTTGCCCGAGACGCCGCCGCGCGGGGCGGGGATCGAGATCCGGCTATACGAAAGCGACCCGGACGCGGCGGCCGAGCGGGCCGGGGCGATGGGCGCCCATGTATTGCAGGCGCCGAGCAACAGACCGCATGGCCTGCGCGAGACCTTCATATTGTGCGAGAACGGGTATGCGTGGGTCGCCTCGCGCGCCTTGCGTGTTGAAGAGCAGGCGGCGGGTGGCTAGGTCGGGCGCATGGGCAAGACACTGATATCCTTCGGGCACGGGTATTCTGCACGGGCGCTGGCGAAGCGGCTGGTGCCGCAGGGCTGGGTGATTTACGGCACGACGCGCAAGCCCGAGAAGGTCGAGGCGCTGCGGGCGGAAGGCGTGATCCCGGTGATATGGCCGGACGGGGACCTGTCGGAGGCGTTGGCGCAGGCCACGCATATGCTCGTGTCCGCCGGACCGGACGAAGAGGGCGACCCGGTGCTGGCGAAGCTGGAACCGCAGATCCGTGAGATTGCGCCGCGGCTGGAATGGGCCGGGTATCTTTCGACCACCGGGGTTTATGGCGATCACGAGGGCGAGTGGGTGGATGAAAACGCGCCGCTGACCCCCGCCACAAAGCGCGGCAAGCTCCGGGTGATGGCCGAGACGCAATGGCGCGATATCGACGGGCTGCCGCTGCATATCTTCCGGCTGGCGGGTATCTATGGCCCCGGTCGCGGGCCGTTCGAGAAGGTCCGCAAGGGCACGGCGCGGCGGATCATCAAGGAGGGGCAGGTGTTCAGCCGCACCCATGTCGAGGATATCGCTCAGGTGCTGGAGGCGTCGATCACCCGGCCCAATCCCGGCGCGGCCTATAATGTCTGCGACAACGACCCGGCGCCGCCGCAGGACGTGATCGCCTATGCCGCCGAACTGCTGGGCCTGCCGGTGCCGCCGGAGGTGCCGTTCGAGGAGGCGAAGATGAGCCCGATGGCGCGGAGCTTCTATGCCGAGTCGAAGAAGGTGGATAATCGGCGGATACGGGAGGAGCTGGGGGTCGAGCTCAAATATCCGGATTACCGGACGGGGCTGAAGGCACTGCTGGCCGAGGCCGGGTAAGGCGCGTTCTTTAAAAGAACGCGGGACGAAATCTTTTTAGAGGCCTCAGCAAAACGCGTGAGATTGTTGTCACTGGGTACTTGAGACGTCTCGGGTGTGTCTATCGTACTGGATAAGGCCCGGCGGGTTGCCTGATTGGCCGTTGGTCTGGGGTGAACGGGCGAT